>Ga0310827_100009_pt1 | contig 666004 bp, 621 predicted proteins | sample WT_ome_2_FD_201309 | JGI IMG/M metagenome (GOLD analysis project Ga0310827, IMG submission 201309) | Sorghum-adapted microbial communities enriched on wild type (WT) sorghum from Joint BioEnergy Institute, Emeryville, California, United... ... | reverse complement strand
CGCATGCCTCCGTCGGCTGTCTGCATGTGCGGCCGGTGCTCAATCTCAAGCTCGAAAAGGACGCCAACACCATGCGCGCCATCGCCGAGGAGGCGTTCGCGATGGTGAAGGAGTACAAGGGTTCGCACTCTGGCGAGCACGGTGACGGCCTCGTGCGCTCCGAGTTCCACGAGATGATGTACGGCCGCAAGACGGTCGCGCTGTTCGAGGAGGTAAAGGACACCTTCGATCCGAACGGGCTCATGAACCCCGGCAAGATCGTGCGCCCCCCGAAGATGAACGACCGCACGCTGTTCCGCTTCAAGCCGGGCTACCACGTGCCGGAGATGGAAACCGTCTTCGACTGGTCGGCATACACGGGCGCGGGCAGGGGTTTTCAAGGCGCCGTCGAGATGTGCAACAACAACGGCGAATGCCGGAAGCTCGAAGGCGGCGTCATGTGCCCGAGCTATCGCGTGATGTTGAATGAGCGCGATGTTACCCGTGGCCGCGCCAATACGCTGAGGCTCGCCATTTCGGGCCAGCTGGGGCCGGATGCGTTCACCAGCGATGAAATGCTGGAAACGATGAAGCTTTGCGTCTCCTGCAAAGCGTGTCGTCGCGAGTGCCCGACCGGGGTCGACATGGCTCGCATGAAGATCGAGGTTTTGGCGGCGGCTGCGAAACGGCGGGGAATTTCGCTGCGCGATCGCCTCATTGCTTATCTGCCACGCTATGCACCACTTGCCGCCCGACTCGCGCCGCTGATGAACGCGCGGGACGCCATACCAGGTATGGGCTGGCTTTCAGAGCGGCTGGTGGGCTTCACGGCAAAACGGAAGCTGCCCCGCTGGACGACGCGGCCGTTCTCCGCAATCCGCACGACCAATGGCTCAACGCGCCAAACGCGCGGGGAAGTCGCGCTGTTTGCGGATACGTTCAATCGCTACTTCGAGCCGGAAAACCTCCACGCGGCTGTCGAGGTGCTGGAGCGGCTCGGATATCAGGTGCATCTCCTTGAGCCTTTGGACGGCGGCCGGCCCGTTTGCTGCGGGCGCACCTTCCTTTCGGCTGGTCTTGCGGACGAGGCACGCGCCGAAGCGAAACGACTACTTGCTGCTGCGAAGCCGTACACTGAGCGAGGCGTTCCGATCGTAGGGCTCGAGCCATCCTGCCTTTTGACGCTTCGGGACGAGATCCCAGCGCTGCTGCCCGGATCGGAAGCAGTTAGGGCAGGAGAGCACGCGTTCCTGTTCGAAGAATTCCTCGCTCGTGAGCTTGACGCTGGGCGCCTTTCCGCACCTGTCGGTCGTATGTCGGCACGTGTACTACTGCACGGGCACTGCCATCAGAAGTCCTTCGGCGTGATGCCCGCGGTCAGCAAGGTCCTGGCGCAGGTTCATGGCTTACAGGTCGATGTCGTTCAGTCGAGCTGCTGCGGTATGGCTGGCGCCTTCGGGTATGCGGCTGGGACCTACGACGTCTCGAAGGCAATGGGCGAGCTGTCCCTTTTGCCTGCGGTTCGCAACGCTGCGGCCGACACGATCATCGCAGCCGACGGTTTCTCGTGCCGACATCAGATCAGGGACGGGAGCGGCCGAGAGGCGCGCCACGTCGCCGTGTTGTTGCGCGACGCACTATCAGCCGCCGTGGAATGATGTGGTTGTCCCTGCCGGGGACGACCAGATCAATCGGATTGAGCACTAGAGAATATTGCGGCGTTCTTTGCCGACGGCAAAACTGCCCTGCCAGCTGGGCAAAAAATCCCTTATTCAATTAGCCGTGGTATCCCAAATAAATTGAAAAACTATAAGGTATCACCGTTGAAAAGTGCATTGGTCATGAATGCCACCTCCGTCCGATTTTTTGCGCGGAGCTTCTTCATAATATTTCGAACGTGAACTTTGACCGTGCTTTCACTCATGTTGAGTTCATAGGCGATAATCTTGTTCGGTTTTCCGAGTCGCAGGGCTCTTACAACGGCGGCTTGGCGCTCCGTGAATAATTCACTTCCACAAACGCCGGATTCGCCCCGTCCGCTCTTCGTGTGGCGGGCCGCGAGCAAGCTATTGGCCGGCGCGAATGTGCCGCCGGCTCTCACGAGCTTCACGGACTCGATCGCAACATCGAGAGGCAGGCTTGTCGGAACGTATCCCCGGACCCCGGCTTGAAAGGCTCGAATGATCTGATCGGGATCTTCGAGGTCCGAGAGGACAACGACGTGAATACCGTTCGCCGCCTGCACTAACCGGGAAAGTTGCGTTTGAAGATCTGCTTCTCGAGACGTGGCAGTTGCGCTGAATATGATGATATCCGTTGAAACTGTATTTTGAACTTTATGCCAATCCTCGATTGTCGGAAATGCCAGAACACGCTGTCCTGAGCACCCGCCCAAACACCGCGTGAGGCAATCGCGATGGAGAGCCCTTGGTTCAATGAGAACGATCGGATGTGGAACATCTACAGCCTGGCTGACTGTCGTTTCGGCGTCACGCATCAGGCGAGCGGGTCTGGCGAGGTCGGTGAGCTCGCGCTGAACTTCCTCATTACCACTGGACATAATGCGCTACCCGCAAAAAAAATCATTGCACGCCCAATTTAACAAATCCTATTCTGATGTATACGCCGTAACCTGCTACTTTTGCGGGAATTGGTTACCAGACGTACGAGTTGATCGGGCTCAATGCGTGAGCGTAGGTCGAGGCTGGCGCGGGAGGGCACCACTATACGCTCCAGCCCGTGAGCGCCGCAGACGGCTGTGCCTAGTCCGAAGAGTTCAGTGGCCTCGCAGGCCGGTGACATAGTTCGGCTTTGAGCTCGCGATCGCTACGGCCTGCCCAAGTCGCCGCGAGGCCGGCAGCGATGAGTGATAGGGCAGTCAACAAATCGCGCGTCTGATTGTCTTACGATTGGACCTTGACGGCGCGTGAGCGGGCGAAGAAGATTCGGGTCAACAAAAATATCGGAGGAACGCCATGAAGGTCAGGAGGTCAGGGAAGGCCAAGGGTGCCGGCGACCGCGTCCGGCACAGCAACGGCAGTCTTTCTCGGCGCCATGTTCTGGTCGCCGGAGCCGCAGCGCTCGCAATGCCGTATCTTTCAAGGAGCGCGAGGGGGCAAGTCTCGGAGGTTAACGTCGGCGTGATCGTGCCGTTGTCGGGTGCCAACGCGCAGTTTGGCGTGAACTCTCGGAATGGCATTGAGCTCGCGGCGGATCAGATCAACGCTAACGGTGGGATTAAGTCGCTCGGCGGCGCAAAGATTAACCTGATCGTGGCGGACTCCACCTCCACGCCCACAACGGCCGCGACGGTCGGGCAGCGGCTCATCACGCAGAACAACGTCGTTGCCATCTTGGGTGCCTACGCATCCTCGCTGACGCTTGCCCTTTCCGAGGCGACGGAGCGCCGGGGAATTCCGCTGCTGACGATGTCGTTCTCGGATCAGATCACCGGCCGCGGGTTCAAATACGTGTTCCAGGTGATCTCGAAGGCGTCAACTATTGGCGCTGCGCAGCTCGAAGGCACGATGGAGATCGCCCAGGGTGCCGGACAAAAGCTCGATCGCATCGCCATTATGTACGAGGACACGGCCTACGGAACCTCGCAAGCAAAGGGCCTGCGGGAGACAGCGGCCAAGCACAACATCGAAGTGGTGATGGACGATGCCTATCCTCTCGGCATCACCGACGTCACGCCGCTCATCAACAAGCTGCGCGCCACCAATGCCCAGGCTGTCTTCCCGTGCTCGTACCTCAACGACGGGCTGCAGATCATCCGCTCGATGCGCCAGCAGAACATAACACTGCCTGTGATCGGCGGCGCTGGCGGCTACGTGATACCTGATTTCAAGAAGGGGCTCGGAGATTTTGCCGAGGGTGTCTTGTCGGTCGCGCCAGGCAATTATGATCTCGCGCCAGAGCTCACGAACGCCTTTAAGGAGCGTTACGGCTACTTCATGGTCCATGAGGCGCTCGAGCACGCGGTGTGCCTCGAGGTGCTGGCCCAGGCTCTCGAGAAGGCCGGTAAGGCCGATCCAGAGGCCGTCCGCGAGGCCCTTGCAACAACGCGCTTCGAGGGCGGATGGTGCAATGCCATGCCCGGCAAGGCAGTCGATTTCGACGAAACGGGCCTTAATACGCTGGCCAAGCCGCTGATGGTGCAGTGGCGGGGTGAGGATCTCGTCACCGTGTGGCCGAGTGATCTTGCCAAAGCGAAGGCCGTCTGGGGCGGCGCCTAATTAGCCTTCCGCGAGGTGGGTGCACCGTGCCCACCTGAAGCCGTTTCGAAGCTGGTCCAATCTCGGAGCTTCTTTGGTGGCCTTCCTTCAAGCCGTGATCGATGGGCTGTTGATCGGCGGCGTCTACGCCGTGATCTCCAGCGGCCTGACTCTCGTCTTCGGCGTCATGGGCATCATCAACTTTGCACAGGCCGAGTTCCTGATGCTCGGCATGTTCGTTGCCTATTTCGCTTGGCAGCTCCTGGGGCTCGATCCGCTGATCGGCTCGCTCATTTCGTTCGTCGTCATCTTCTGCCTGGGCGTCCTGGTGCAAATGACGCTCATCCAGCGTGTGCTCCGCGCGCCGCCTGTGGCGCAAATCTTTGCGACTGTCGGGCTGCTCATCGTTATCGAGAACGCGGCGCTGATTGCGTTCGGCTCGGATTTTCGATCGGTCTCGACTACCTATCAGACCTCGGCGCTGAGAGTGGGCCCGATTTTTATCAGCGTGCCCTATCTGGCCGCATTCCTGATGTCGCTCCTATCAGGCTGCGCGCTGTGGCTCTTCATGAACAAGACTTGGTAGGGGCGGGCGATGCGGGCTACGGCGCAGGATCCGATGGCTGCCAATCTCATGGGCATCGATGCTGACCGTATGCGCCAGATCGCGTTTGGGCTGGGTGTCGGCCTGACGGCTTTCGGCGGCGCAGTGATCCTGCCCTATTTCACCGTACATCCAACCGTGGGGCAGCAGTTCGTGGTGCTGATGTTCACGGTGGTGGTCCTAGGCGGGCTTGGCAGTGTGGCGGGTGCTGTGGTTGGAGGGCTGACGGTTGGAGTCATCCAGTCCGTCTCAACCTTATTTTTCCCCATTCAGCTCCAGAACCTCATTCTGTTCATCGTGTTCATCACGATGCTGGCGCTCCGTCCCACAGGCCTCATTGGAGCTGCGCGATGAGGTACTGGATTGGACTTGCGGCGATCGGCATTGCCGCCGCCTTGCCCATCTTCCTCGACCCCATGGGTTATCCGATCCGCGTACTGACGCTTGCGATGTTGTTCGCAGCGCTCGGGCAGGCGTGGAATATCGTTGGCGGATTGGCGAACCAGATTTCGCTTGGCCATGCCGCTTTCTTCGGGCTCGGCGCCTACACCTCGACGCTTCTCCTGATCAACTACGGCATTTCGCCATGGCTCGGGATGATCGCCGGTGCGGCCGTAGCATCCGTGGCCGCGCTTATCCTCAGTGTTCCAACAATGCGGCTGCAAGGGCACTATTTTGCGCTCGCGACCCTGGCATTCAGCGAGGTGCTGCGTGTCATCGCGATATCATGGTCGGACGTGACAGGCGGTCCGGTTGGGCTTTCCGTCCCGTTTTCGCCGGATAGCTTTGTGCAACTGCAGTTCAGGAGCACCCTGCCGTACTACTACATCATTCTCGCTGCGCTGGTGCTCGTGTCCGTCGTTTTTCTCCTCATTCGCGAAAGCGCCCTCGGCTACCGGTTGCGCGCCGTGAAGGAGAATGTCGAGGCGGCGGAGGTGATTGGCGTTGATACAACCCGTGTCAAGATCATCGCTGCTGTCATTTCTGCCGCGCTGACGGCTATGCTCGGCACACTCTACGCGCAGTTCATGTATTTCTTCGATCCCGACGCCGTTTTTGGCATCGTCGCAATTTCGGTGCGAGCGGCGATCGTGACAATTCTCGGCGGCGCGGGAACCATCGCGGGGCCGATTATTGGCGCGTTTTTCATCATTCCGGTGGAGGAGCTCGCCAACAGCTATCTTTCCTCGCGCACGGCCGGGTTGTCACAGCTCGCATTCGGCTTGGCGCTCATCGGCATCATCCTGATCGAACCGCGAGGCATTCTCGTTTTGATCAAGGAGGGGACGGCCCGCCTTCGCAAGGGAGGCAAGCTATGAGCGCGCCGATCCTGGAAATCCGGAACATCAGCAAGCGCTTCGGCGGGTTGCAGGCACTCGATGATGTTTCGTTCGATGTCGCGCGCGGGGAGATCGTCGGGCTTATCGGGCCGAATGGTGCCGGAAAATCGACGCTCTTCAACACGCTTGTCGGCCTGCACAGCCCAACGAGCGGGTCCGTTCGCCTTGAAGGCGAGGACATTACTGGCCTGAAGCCCCACAAAGTCGCCGCGCGCGGGATGACCAAGACGTTCCAGAACGTGGCCCTGTTCGCGGAGACTTCCGTTCTCGACAACGTGCTGATCGGCGCTTTGCTGCGCAGCAATGTCGCCGAGGCGCGCAAGATTGCGGAAAGCTGCCTCGAGCGTGTGGGCCTCGCGGGAATCGCGAACAAATTGGCGAAGGATCTCTCTTTTCCCGAGCGCGCCCGTGTTGAGGTCGCGCGGAGTCTTGCCACTCAGCCCAAAGTCTTGCTGCTCGACGAGGTGATGGCCGCTCTGAACCGCGTCGAGATGCAGGAGATCATGGCGCTCATTCGCAAATTGCGGGATGACGGGCTGACGGTAGTGGTGGTGGAGCACCACATGCACGCGATCATGTCGCTGTGCGAGCGCATCATCGTTCTGAATTTCGGTCGAAAAATCGCGGAGGGCTCGCCGGAGGCGATATCGCGGGACCCCGAGGTGGTGCGAGCCTATCTGGGCCGGGAATATGCGTAACGGGGAGGCCGGTCAGGTGTCTCGCGAGCCGCTGCTTTCAATTCAAGACCTTTACGCTGGTTACGACGGCGACGTGCTCCACGGAATTTCGCTGGAGGTCAACGAAGGGGAGTTCGTGTGCGTCATCGGCGCAAATACCGCCGGCAAGAGCACGCTGCTGCGCACGATCTCACGCCTCGTGCCGCGTGCGCGTGGTCGGATGATCTTCGATGGAACCGACCTGATGAAGCTCGCGCCGCACGAGGTGCCAAAGCTCGGCATCGCCCACGTTCCCGAAGGTCGACATCTCTTTCCGGAAATGACGGTCGAGGAGAACCTTCTGATTGGCGCCTACACGGTTCGGAACGATCCGGAGCACCGTCGGCGGCTCGAGGAGTGCTACACGCTCTTTCCGCGCCTCAAGGAGAGGCGGAGACAGCGTGCAGGTACTTTGTCAGGCGGTGAGCAGCAGATGGTCGCGCTGAGCCGGGCCATGATGCTGGGCATGCGCATGCTGATCCTCGACGAGCCGAGCCACGGTCTGGCGCCCATCGTCGTCGATCAGGTGCACGACGCGCTGGTCGAAATTCATAAGCGCGGCACGTCCATTCTGCTCGTGGAGCAGAACACGGCGCTTGCTCTCGCCGTTGCTTCCCGAAGCTACGTGCTGGAATCCGGCCGGATCGTGCTGAGCGATACGGCCGAGGCGCTGCTTCAGAATTCGAGAGTGCGCGAGGCCTATCTCGGCCTCTAAGTCATTCGTAATTTCGCGCGGCGTGCAGCCTCGTCACGTTCTCGGATCCGCATCGAGGCGCACGACGATCCCCTCCAATCCGGGCGCCGGCGCCGGATAGCGCTCCAGAATGATTGGATCGTGGCCGGGAATAACGTTTGAACGCTCGCTCGCCAGCTCCCAAAGCTTGTTGTAGCCCTCGAGCGTATCAGCGAGGCTGTGCAGGATCGGAAACGCACGGCCTTGCTCCATATTGGCGTAGAAGTGGCTGGCATCCGAGGCCACGACCAGCCAACCGCGACGCGTCCAGACACGCACGACCTGCAGGCCTTTGCTGTGGCCGCCGACGTGGTGAACGGTAATTCCAGGCGCAATCTCGGCAGCGCCGTCGTGGAAGCACACGCGGCCGGCGAACACCTTCCGCACCATCGCCACGACGTCCTCCACCTCAAACGGCACTTTCAGCGCCTCGTGGCACATGCAGCGGCCCGTGCAATAGGCCATTTCGATATCCTGCAGGTGATACTTGGCGTTGGGGAAAAGGTCGTAGTTGCCGCAATGGTCGTAATGCATATGTGTGATAATCACGTCCTTGATGGCATCGGGGTCGATGCCGATCGTCTTCAGCCCTTCGCCCGGCGAACGCAGGAAATCTCTCTTGCGCTTCTTCGCCATTTCCTCGTCGAACCCGGTGTCCACGATGAACGTGCGCCCATTACCCCGGATTGCCCAGACGAAATAGTCGAGCGGCATGGGCCCATCGTGCGGATCTCCGCCGAGAAAATTATGGGATGACCGCGCCGCGGGATTGTGAGCGTAGCGGACGGCGTAGACTTCATAGGGTTCGAGCGACATAGTGCTCCCTCCGTGAAATGCGTTCTAATGCGGGACCGGGTCAGCGTCGGAGCCATGAGGAGTTCGACGGGTAGGGCCGACACGTGACCGATCATCCTGTTCCATTGCTGACGGCCGGGGACCGTCAATCTGCTGCCATGTACTCGAGCTCCGGAAGAAGGTAGGTCCGGAAGAGCTCATAATTCTCGATCATCGGAAAGTGTCCGATGTCCTTCATTTCGGTATAGCGGCAACCGGGGATCGCCTTGGCCACGGCTTCGGTCATCGCGGGCGTGCACGAGTAGTCGTAGCTGCCGGTGAGGAGGCTCACCTTGCACTTTGAGGTATCGATCTTCTTGATGTGCTCCCGAGCATCGAAGTCCAGGCTGTAAAACATCACATCCCCGCGATAAACGCCGGGTCCCGACTGGGCGTAGTACCACCAGTTGGCGCGTTTGCCTGCCTCGGAGCTTTGAGGCGCGTTGAGGCCCCACGTGTAGGTCGCGACAAGCTCGCTGCCGTGAATGGCGGGATGATGCAGAAACTCGTTGTAGCGCCCCGGGGCGCAAGCCGCGCTTTCGAGGCCGATCACACCGCGGATTTCGTTCTGAAAATCGCTGGCAATCCTGAGCACGATCGCCCCGCCCATTGAGCAGCCGAGGAACACCGGGCGCTCGACGCCAAGCGCGCGCCATATGGCTTCGATGGCTGCTAGATAGCTCTCCGTCGTCAGCTCGTAAGACTGAAGCCACCATTTGTCGGGAGGATCGGAGCGGCCATGCCAGGGCATGTCGAAGCAGATGACGTGGAACCGGTCCGTAACCGCCGTATCATTCATCAAATGGCGGTACTGGCGGCTGTCAGCCCCGGCGGTGTGAAGACAGATGAGGGGAATGCCTTGGCCTGCTTCCTCGACGAAGACGCGGTGATCGACCCCCCGGATCGAGACTTTGAGATAACGCCCGATGATGGGCTCGAACTCAGGCATGAACCCTCCCGACGCTGCGCATCAGCCCCATCATGCGATGCAACGCGCGCGCATTCTGCATGGCGACGAGCGTGTCGCCCTCCAGAACAAACTCCGGCACGCGCATGATCATTGCGAAGATGTCGTGGTAGAGCGGGGGAGGGGGCTCGCTTAAGAAGCGCTGCCACACGTCCATCGGCGCCCGCATCTGGAACTGCGTGCGGACGTCGAAGCGCGGCGAAGGGATGATTTCTTCGATCTTTCCCTTGCGCACTTTCAGGACATAGCGGCGCTCGCCGAACACCAGCCCCATGTCGACATTGAACCAATGGCCGATAACGGCGAGCTCTGGATCGCGCGCCACAGTTTCCCGAAAGGCTTCCATCCAGCCTTCGTCCGGGAACTCAGCCATGCCGCCCTCCTGTGTTGGCTCCTCCCAGGGTGCAGATGAGCGCGATCTTACTCGGGAGAAACACCCGCGCTCCTGCTTCTCGTTATCATTGAGACGGCTTGAACCTCAGCCGCCCATGTACTGCTCGTCGGTCACATGCTCCAGCCATTCGACCACGACGCCGTTGTGTCCTTCCTGCATGGAGATGTGGATCATCATCGTATCCGGGGCGGCGCCGTGCCAATGCTTTTCGCCGGGTGGAATCCAGACGACGTCCCCTGCCTTTATTTCTTGAATTGGGCCACCCCAGGCCTGAATGCGGCCTGTGCCATGAATGACGTAAAGCGTCTGACCCATGGGGTGGGTGTGCCACGCAGTGCGCGCACCCGGCTCAAACGTGACCACATTCGACTTCAGCAACGCAGGCGCAGGCGCCTCGAGGATGGGGTCCTGCCAGACCGTTCCGGTGAAAGAGCTTGCCGGCGCGCGACGTGTTGGTCTTGAGCCGCTCCTTATAATCTCCATCGGCTTTCCTCCTTCTTGCTGCAGGGCCGGATTGGCGTGGTGCTGACTGCCTTCTCGCTGGCGCGGACACTTGAAACCCGCAGTCGGCCGCATCCGCAATCAGCGAGGCGCAGGTCAGGCTTTCTTGCTACGCACCTCGACGCCAGCCTGTTCCTCCATGAGGGTGACGATTCTCGTGAAGTCGGAATCCGGACCGAGCTTATCCAGCGCCTTCTGCCAGAGATCGAGAACGACTTGGCAGCCTTCGAGCTTAAGCCCCATGCGTTCTGCCTCCTCCATGAACAGCTTGACGTCCTTGTGCATGAGGCCAGTGGCAAAGCCGTAATCGAAAGTGCCCGGCAGGATGGACTGGGGAAACTTCTGCAAGGTCGCGGTGTTGCGCCCGCTGCCCGCGTTGATCACGTCGATCATCACGTCGGGTGGAATCCCGGCCTTCGCCCCTACAACGGCGGCCTCCGACGTTAGCGCCATCGCCGCGGCGGAAAGGCAGTTGTTGACGAGCTTCATCATCTGGGCCAAGCCCGGCTTGTCACCGATGTAGAACGGCTTGCCGATCACCTGCAGCACCGGGAGGAGGTCGTCATAGTCCTCACGCGGCCCCGAAAACATAACGGCTACCGTTCCGGCCTTGGCGCCGCCCACACCGCCGCTCACTGGGCAATCGAGCCAGCGGACGCTACGCGCCTTGAAAGCGTTAGCTATCTTCTCTGCCGTCTGGGGGCCCGTCGTGGAGAGGTCGATGATCCGCTTGACCTTGTCGCCCGAAGCCAGACCATTCTCCCCGAGGGCCACTGTCTCGACGATCGGTGGCGTCGGCAGCGACAGGAAAATGGTCTCCACTTGGGAGGCGACTTCCGCCGGCGATGAGGCCCGCTTCGCGCCCCGCTCAACGAACTGATCGACGACGCTGGCGCGCACGTCGTGAACGAGTAGAGAATGGCCGGCGTCGATCAAACGCCCGGCCATAGGGTGCCCCATGTTGCCGAGGCCGATGAATCCAAAGGTCTCGCTCAATGCATCCTCCCGATTGCGTGCGCCGACCCCGCGCTCCAAGCCAAGGGCGAAGCTGACAATGGTCGGCGCTGGATCTGCCCTGCCCATCTCGAATAAGTCGAGGCGGGAGCATCCAGACTTGATTGGCCGACGACCATGCCTGCGGCGCTGCCTAGTACAAGTGCAGATTACAGATGCTGTTACGGTAATACAATCGACAGATTGGCGACGGAGCCATTCGATATCTGCTGTCAGTGCCGGCGCCGCTCCTTCCTCGTACTGTCTGTGACGGGGCTCAAACACGCTCAGAGGCGAGACTGCGACGAATTTCGCATATCGATCTGCTCAGGGTTCAGCTAACCCCTTCCCGCTGTTGGTGATGCCCACGTGGCACTCCTCACGGCTGGGAAGATGATCACCTCTTGCGGCGGGCGCTTCTCCGCACTAAAGGGTGCTCCACCCAAGATCATCCTGGAGGGACCGGAACGTCGTGATCTACCAGGGAATGGTTGTCGTTCAATCGATTGGCCTCAGGATGGCTGGTACGCACGTTGGGTTCTGATTGGTAGCGATGCCAATAGCACGTGCCAGCGAATGCCCTGCGACATGGACTGCCCTCAATCTCCGCTGTCCGAGCCCCATAGCGGGGCCGTGATACCGCTCTCGCCAGGAGGCGCATGGTGGAACCCGTAGAACTCACGACGATTCTCGGCGACGAGGACCTGCTTCTGGATTCGCCTGTCGATTCGAAGGACGCACTTCTCGCCGCGGCTGCGGATCACCTCGGGCGGACCACCGGCGTCCCAAGCGAGGTCATCCTGAAAGCCTTGTCAGACCGCGAGGCGCTGGGCTCGACGGCAATCAATCACGGAGTTGCGGTGCCCCACGCGGGGATGGATGACTTGCCGCGGCCGGCAGCGGTCTTCTTCCGGCTCGCACATCCGATCGAGTTCGATGCGCCGGACAACAATCCGGTGGATCTGGTGTTCGTCGCGATCTGGCCAAGCGACCAGAGGAGCGGGCTGCTGGCAACGCTGGGCAGCTTGTGCCGCAATCTTCGTGAGCCGCCTGTGCGACAGGCGTTGCGGACTGCTTCAAGTCCGAAGGAAGTTCGAGCGCTTCTCGGCCGGGGCGCAGTCCCAGACGGCAATAAGTCCTCTTGATAGATGCGTGGCGGCGTTTGCCGTAGCCGCGACCATCCCGTAAATATGAAATTGCGTGTGGCGCGCGGGGCTAATCCCTCAACGAGCCTTGCCGCGCCGCGGCTTGGCGCCGTCTTGTTGCTGTCGGTAGACAGACCCTAAAGTCGGCGCGACCTGCCATCCTCACGAACGAAAGGTTGCTCGCCGAGCATGTCGACCGACGCCATCCTCCTGACTGTCCTGGTCGTAATGCCATTTTTCGGCAGCATCGTCGCAGCACTCCTGCCAACCAATGCACATAACCTCGAGGCATGGTGGGCAGCGGGGATAGCGTTCATTGGCCTAGCCATTGCCGGCACTTTCTCCGGGCCGATGGCAGAAGGCGTGGTCATTCGCGCCAAGTTCGAGTGGGTACCCCAATTAGGGCTGAACTTTGTTCTGCGGCTCGATGGCTTCGCGTGGAGTTTCGTTGTCCTTGTATGCCTGATCGGGCTGCTCGTTATTCTGTATGCCCGTTACTACATGAGGCCGGAGGATCCCGCTTCGCGCTTTTTCTCGTTTCTGCTGGGCTTCAAAGGCGCCATGCTCGGCATCGTGCTGTCGGGCAATTTGCTGCAGCTTGTGTTCTTCTGGGAGCTCACGAGCCTCTACTCATTCCTGCTCATCGGCTACTGGTACCAGAATCAGAGCGCCCGTGATGGTGCGCGGCTCACGCTGACGGTCACGGCAACCGGAGGTTTGTCCCTGCTCGCCGGAGTGCTGCTGCTCGGGCAAATCGTGGGCAGCTACAATCTCGACGACGTACTCGGGGCAGGATCGAGCATCATCAATCATTCGCTCTATTTGCCGACGCTCCTGCTGATCGCCGTTGGTGTGCTGACAAAAAGCGCCCAGTTCCCTTTTCATTTCTGGTTGCCAAGGGCAATGGCAGCGCCGACGCCGGTCTCTGCCTATTTGCATTCGGCGGCCATGGTGAAGGCGGGCATCTTTCTGTTGGCGCGTCTCTGGCCAGTTATGGCCGCGCACGATTACTGGTTCTGGATCTTCACACCGCTCGGGGTCGCGACGCTGCTTATCGGCGCGTTCCTGGCGCTCTTTCAGCAAGATCTCAAGGGCCTGCTTGCTTATTCGACGATCAGCCATCTCGGGCTGATTACGCTGTTGCTCGGCCTTGGCAGTCCGTTGGCGGCCGTGGCAGCCGTGTTCCACATCATGAATCACGCGACCTTCAAAGCGTCGCTGTTCATGGCTGCCGGCGTCATCGATCACGAAGCGGGAACCCGCGACATACGCCAGCTGGGAGGGCTCTATCGTGCCATGCCGATCACGGCCACACTGGCCATGGTCGCAGCCGCGGCGATGGCGGGAGTTCCGCTGCTGAATGGATTTTTATCGAAGGAGATGTTCTTTGCCGAGACGATCGAAACCCATGTCGTCTCGGTATTGGACGACGCGCTGCCCTATCTCGCGACGCTCGCCGGCGTGTTCAGCGTGGCTTATTCGCTTCGGCTGATCCACCAGGTGTTCTTCGGTCCCCCCGCCAACAATCTGCCGCGAACGCCGCACGACCCGGTTGCGTGGATGCTGCTGCCGGTCGCCTTTCTTGTGCTGATGTGCATTCTCGTAGGCGTGGCGCCACAGGCCGTCGTCGGCGGGTTTCTAAAGGTCGCCATCATCCCCGTCGTTGGCCTGCCAACACCAAAATATAGTCTGACTGTATGGCACGGATTCACGCCGGCGTTCTTCATGAGCCTGGTTGCTTTGGTCGGCGGGGTTTCACTCTATATCGTCCTGCACAGATACCTTGCAGGTGATGTCGAAGGGGCGCCGATACTGCGTCGGCTGAAGGGGCGCCGACTCTTCGAGCGCGCAGTTGCGCTGCTCTCGTGGCGCGGCGCGAGACGCCTCGTGCAGGCCCTGAGCTCGAACCGGCTCCAGCCGCAGATCGCGCTGCTAATTACCGTCGCTTTGCTGGCCGCCGTCTGGCCGCTGTTCCAAAACTCGATCACTCTCCGGCTTCCCAAGCTGAGCGAGGTCGACGTGAGCTTCCTGCTCGTTTGGGTAGTGGGATGTCTCTGCGCGATTGGTGCTGCCCTCCTGGCGAAGTATCATCGGTTCGCGGCGGTGGTTCTGATGGGAGGGGCTGGCCTCTCGACCAGCATTACGTTCGCTTGGGGGGCCGCGCCGGACCTCGCGCTCACGCAGCTCCTTGTCGAGATCGTCACTACAGTTCTGCTGCTGCTCGGCCTGCGCTGGCTGCCTAAGCAGCCGAAGGAGGTGGACCCAGTCAGTCCGGTCGTCGCTGCGCGACGGTTCCGCGACTTCATCATCGCGGTGGTCGGTGGCCTTGGGGTAGGGGCCTTGGCCTACGCGATCATGACGCGGCCTTTGACCTTCAGCGTCTCCTCCAAGTTCCTCGAGCTGGCGTACCCGGAAGGAGGCGGACGCAACGTCGTCAACGTTATTCTGGTCGATTTCCGTGCCTTCGACACGCTGGGGGAGATCACGGTGCTGGGGATCGTAGCCATTACGGTCTACGCTCTTCTGCGCCGTTTCCGTCCTGCGCCGGATAGCGTGGCCTTACCCGACCAGAAGTACTTTCAGAACTTGTTCGACGAAGAGCGGAAGAAGGCCCGCAAGGACCAGATCACGTCTCACTACATGTACGTCCCTGGCCTCATTTTGCGGCTACTCTTCCCAATCGTCAGCATGGTCTCGGTGTTCCTTTTCCTGCGTGGTCACGATCTGCCGGGTGGCGGTTTCGTCGCCGGGTTGACGTTCGCGATCGCCTTCATTCTTCAATACATGGCCGGCGGCGCCCGTTGGGTGGAGGCGCGTCTCACCGTGCTGCCGGTGCGCTGGATCGGCTTTGGGCTGCTTGCGGCCGGAGGCACAGGGATTGCCGCGGCCTTATTTGGGCGCCCGTTCCTCACTTCGGCTTTCCAATACGTCGATTTGCCTCTTCTTGGCTCCATTCCGATGGCGTCTGCTCTTCTCTTCGATCTCGGTGTCTACGCCCTCGTCCTTGGTGCCACCGTCCTCATGTTGATCGCCCTTGCTCACCAGGCGATCCGCATTCCGCGCTCTACGAGCAAGGCGGAGCAAGTCACTGAAGGAGCAGCCTGATGGAACTTGTCATCTCCATAACCATCGGCGTCCTTACCGGATCAGGGCTGTGGCTCATTCTGCGCCCGCGCACGTTCCAGGTGATCGTCGGGCTGTCGCTCCTGTCGTACGCGGTCAACCTTTTCATTTTCGGCATGGGGCGACTGCGGGTCGGCAAGGCTCCGGTCCTCGATTCGATCGTCCCTCCCTACCTCGCGGGCTATGCAGATCCGCTGCCACAGGCGCTCGTCTTGACGGCGATCGTCATCAGCTTCGCGATGACTGCGCTGTTTCTCGTCGTTCTGCTCGCAGCTCGAGGGCTGTCCGGAACTGACCACGTCGATAGTGTGGAGCGGGGTCCATGACCTGGGCCGATCACCTGGTCATTGCGCCGATCGTCATCCCGCTCCTTGCTGGCGGGTCGATGCTGATGTTCGAGGGGCGGCACCGCGAAGTCGTTGCGGGCATCAATGTGCTCGCGACGTTGGCGCAGCTCGCAGTCGCCATCGCGATCCTCGCGGAGAGCGTGAGGGAGAGCCCGGCGCAGGTCGTCAAGGTCTATCTTCTCGGCGATTGGCCGGCCGAGTTCGGCATCGTTGTGGTGGCTGATCAGCTTGCCTCCCTCATGCTCGTGCTGACGGCGTTGCTCGCCTGTGCTGCGCTGTTGTTCGCTCTCGCTTATTGGCATCGCGCCGGCAGCTATTTCCACCCGCTATTCCAATTCCTTCTCATGGGGCTGAACGGCGCCTTTCTGACGGGTGACCTGTTCAATCTTTTCGTTTTCTTCGAGGTGCTCCTCGCGGCGTCCTACGGACTGGCCCTGCATGGCTCGGGGCGGGCCCGCGTACGGGCAAGCCTCCATTATATCGTGGTCAATCTCGCCGCCTCGTCGCTCTTCCTCATCGGTGTCAGCGCGATCTATGGCACCGCTGGCACCCTGAACATGGCCGAGCTCGGCAATCGGATTCCTGAGCTGAATCCGTCCGAGAGGGGGCTGTTCGAGATTGGGGCGGCTATCCTTGGGATCGCCTTCCTGGTCAAGGCAGCGGCATGGCCGCTCGGCTTCTGGTTGCCCGCTCTCTACGCCGCGGCCAGTGCGCCGGTGGGCGCGGTCTTCGCGATCCTGACCAAGGTTGGGGTTTATATCATCTTGAGGCTGGGATCGATCACATCCGAGGCGGGGGGCGGTGGCCTCTTCTTCGCAGAAGGGTGGCTGTTCACCATCGGTATCGCCACGATTTCTTTTGCCGCAATCGCGATGCTTGCGTCACAGGATATGGGGCGCCTCGCTGGATACTCCGTGCTCGTGTCGTCAGGGACATTGCTTGCCACTATTGGCCTTGGCGGGCCAGAGATGACCAGCTCGGCCTTGTTCTACCTGGTCAGCTCCACTTTGACTGTCGCAGCGTTCTTCCTGCTCATCGAGCTCGTGGAACGCGGCCGCACACCGGCAGATGACGTTTTGGCAGTGACGTTGGAGGTTTACGGCGCCGAGGATGAGGAGGATCCCGAAACAGCGGAAGAGGTCGGAATCGCGATCCCGGCCATCATGGGTGTGCTCGGAGTAGCCTTCCTGGCTTGCGCTCTGCTATTGGCTGGTCTGCCGCCCCTTGCGGGTTTCGTCGCAAAGTTTGCCATTCTCGATAGCTTGCTCGACCGGCACTGGCTCACAGTGGGCGGCACCGTTTCAGTCCAGGGATGGCTCCTTCTCCTCGTTATTCTTGTTTCTGGTCTGACGACAATCATCGCTGTGACGCGTGCTGGGATAAGGGCGTTCTGGGCATTCCCCGACCGGGAGCTGCCTCGTGTCAGTGGTGTCGAACTCGGTGCGCTCGCCTTTCTCTTGTTCCTCTGCATTGCGCTCACGGTTCAGGCTGGGCCCGTGATGAAATTCATGCAGCAAACGGCAAGTGGACTGGAGTCCGGGCGCGCTTACATCGGGGCAGTCAAGGCGCAGCATCCTGTCGTACCTCCACAGCCGGGGCGAGCGCCATGAGCAGGTGGCTACCTTACCCACTCATATCTGCGTTGCTGCTGATCACCTGGCTGCTGCTCAATCAGAGCCTCTCCCTGGCGCACTTTCTCCTGGGCGGGGTGCTCTCGATCGTCGGCCCGTGGTTCTTGTTGCGGCTCGATACGCCACGGCTGACCGTCAAGCGCCCCGCAGCTGTTTTGCAATTGTTCATCGAGGTGGTTCTGGACATTCTCCGTTCGAACTACCGCGTTGCAACACTAGCGCTGCGGGACAAGCCGGGTCGGACACCTGGTTTCGTGCGAATTCCCCTCAAGATGCAGTCGCACTATGGCCTTGCGGCACTAGCATGCATCATCACGGCGACGCCCGGAACAACTTGGGTCTCCTACGATCCTGATCGCCACGTCCTGGTCATTCATGTTCTCGACCTCGTGGACGACGACGATTGGGCAGAAATCATCAAGACCCGTTATGAACGCCTGCTGATGGAGATTTTTGAATGAGCGGAGTGATTCTCGGAGCCTCGTTGCTCGTCGCAAAAATTTTCCTGACTTTGGCGATGACGGCGGCCACCTACCGTGTCCTGTATGGGCCACGGGCCCAGGATCGTGTACTCGGCATGGATACACTCTACGTCAATGCCATGCTGCTACTTCTGGTGTTCGGAATAGGCTCCAGTTCACAGGTTTATTTCGAGTTGTCGCTGATCATCGCTCTGCTGGGGTTCATGGCCACAGTGGCAATGGCAAAGTTTCTCATGCGTGGCGAGGTGATTGAATGACCCCAATCGAGGAACTGCCGCTTTGGGCCGAAATTTTGGTGTCGCTGTTCCTGCTTTTGGGGTCGGGCGTCACACTGATCGGATGCACAGGATTAGTGCGTTTCAAGACGTTCTACGAGCGGATTCACGCACCCACGCTCGGCTCGACGCTTGGGACGTTCGCAATCCTGACCGCCTCGATGCTTTACTTCTCGATCACCGAAGCGCGTTTCGTTTTGCATGAGCTTCTCATCGGCGCTTTCGTGACGATAACCACACCGGTGACGTTCTTGCTCCTGGTCCAGGCAACGGTTTATCGGGATCGCTTCGAGGGGACCGATCCGCTGGCAGGTTTGGGGCCGGAGCAGCCTACCGTCAAAACGCCGCCTGAGTCCTCTTGAAGCTACGGGCTGACTCTTTCGGAACGCGTCGAGCGCGGCACTAAGAAGAAGCAGCGCGACTGCGATTCTATTTTCACGCAAAGTAATTCGGCTGAGATCATAAATGCGGTGCCGAGTCTAGGGACCCGGCACCGCGTACGTGTGCAATGAGCAGTGGCTGCTCCGTCAGAGCGGCGGCTGTGGAACGGGCTGGATCAGAGACCCAGAAGCTTCGCTGCAGTTCCGCCTGCTACTTTGGCTTTCTCCTCGGACGAGAGGTTTGAGGATACGATCAGCTCGACGGGGTCGTAATCAGCCATGTCATAGGGATAGTCCGTTCCCATTACGATCTTGTCGGCCCCATATAGCTTTACAAGGTACTCGAGCTGATGCGGCGTGAAAACCACGCTGTCGAAGTAAATCTTCCGCAGATAATAGGTCGGTGGTTTGGGTAGGTTGGCACGGCTGTCCTTTCGCGCGCCCCAGGCGTGGTCGATACGACCCGAGTAGGCAGGAAGATAACCGCCGCCATGAACTGCGAGAATTTTCAGATCGGGCATCTTCTCCAGCATGCCAGAGAAAATGATGTGGTGCAGAGCGATTGTCGTCTCGAGCGGGTTGCCAATCACGTTCGAGAAATTGTAGTCATGGAACCGGTCCCCGTGGGTGAAGCCGTTGGGGTGAAGCATAACAAGTGCGCCCAGTTCCTCAGCACGCTTCCAGAACGGCTCGTATTCCGCATCGGAAAGCTCCTTGCCGTTCACGTTGGTGAGAACCTGGACTCCCTTCATACCGAGCTCACTGACACAGCGGGACAGCTCAGCGGCGGCCTCCTTGCCATCCTGCAACGCGACCGTACCAAGTGCGGCCAGCCGATCCGGCCGGCGGGCGACGAACTCAGCAAGCCCGTCGTTTACGATTCGGGATGCCTTGATCGCATGCTCTAGGGGAAGGTGGTAGTAGCACTGCATGGGCGGCGGCGCGACGAGCTGGAAATCGATCCCCATTGCATCCAGCACGCGAAGACGGTCATCGAAATCGGTGATCGCGATGGTCCGGTCCTTGTCCTGAATTATATTGATTTTTTTGGTTTCCTCATTCGTATGGCGAACCATGGCGATGTCGTTCAGATTGCCATGTGGTGCCGCATATTCGGCGGCTGCTGGGATCGCAACGTGCGCGTGAATATCGATCGTGCGGGTGTCGAGTCGTTTTTTTGTTTCGGGAAACGGGCGGGCGGCGGTCGGACCGTAACGATTAACATCGCCGAACTCCCGCATATCGATGGCGCTGTGATTCATCTCTCCTTGTCTCCTTGAAGATGACTGTGCAGGCTTAGGCATCAGCCAATTCGACCAAGCAAAAAGCCCTAGGAGCGAACGTTCGAAAAGCTTGCTGGCCCTTAACCAAGATCACTTCCGTTTCCCTCCGCGAGCTGCCATCCAGTTCAACTCGATCATTGCCATCGTGTCTCGGCCCGCCAGCGGTCCTCCGATCGCTTTATCGAAAGCGGCGGATGCGGCCTCCGTCACCGGTACCGGAACATCGAGCTCTCGTGCGAGTGTGACCATCTCGCGTAGATCCTTGGCGGCTCCGGACGCATCGAAAGTAATGGTCGGCTCACCGCGGCCCGAAAGCAGCTTGGCGAGCTCAGCCACCCGCATTTTGACAGCGTTTGGGGCGCCGGATGTATCGGCCATGAGGTTGATCAGCTCGTCGGGCGAAAGTGCGATGTCGGTGACCAGTCCCAAGGCCTCGTTCAAGGCTTGCCAATAGACGAGGAGGGGCAGGTTGACGGCCAGCTTCAGCTTGGACCCAGCCCCAACAGGACCGGCGTGCTCTATCCTGCGGCAGAGCAACTCCAGGATTGGGCGCGCGCGGGCGAATGCCTCGGCCGATCCCCCCGCAAGCCCGAGCAGCTTGCCTTCGCGCGCCGGGCCAACCGTACCGCCGACCGGACATTCGACGAACTGTGACCCTGACGCTTCGACACGCTCCCCGATAGAAATGGCCGTCCGCGGTCCGATGGTGGACATATCGATGAAGAGGCGGCCCTTCTGCCCGGCTGAAAGAAGTCCGTCAGGTCCCTCGTAAACCTGGCGCACGGCTTCGCCATCGAAGAGCATCGTAATGACGATATCGCAGGCCCGGGCCACTTCCGCTGGCGATCCGAGGGAGAGAGCGCCTTTTTCGACGAGCGGTTTGGCTTTTTCACTGTTTCGGTTCCAGACGGCGATCTGCCGTCCTTGTGTAATGAGCCTTTGGGCGATCGCACTGCCCATGCGTCCCAGACCGCAGATTCCGATTTTTTCGTGTGTCATCTCACTCCCCCATCATTGCTGCCATGATGCGATCGCGGGTGATGGGCATTTGGCGGATGCGGACACCCAGGGCATGGGCGACGGCATTCCCGATCGCAGCTGCAACCGGCCCGGCGGCAGCCTCCCCCGCGCCCAGAGAGGGTTCAGTACTCCGGATGATCGCCGTCTCTATCTGCGGCACGTCGCCGAAGCCGAAAATTGGATAATCGTCCCAACTCTGGACGGTGAAACCCTCTTCGGTCCAACCAGCTCGTTCCTTGAGCGTCCAACTCGCGGCCTGGATGACACCGCCTTCAATCTGATTGCGCAGGCCGTCTGGATGGATCACGTGGCCAGCATCGACTGCCCCATGGACCGAGAGGAGGCGGACGTCCTCGTCGATTTGGACGCGCGCGATGCAGGCATAGTAAGCGCCGCTGTTCTTGTAGCGGGCCATTCCGATACCGCGCCCGATGCCTTCTCCGCCCGCTTCTCGTGGATCCCAATCGGCCATTTCTGCGGCGGCCTTGAGAACGCCAATAGCGCGAGGGTCTTCCAAATGACGTAGACGGAATTCGAGTGGATCGATGCCGTAACCAGCAGCGAGCTCATCGAGAAAATTCTCGATGGCGAAAACGTTGAGATGAGCGCCAAGAGCGCGCATGGCGGATGACCGCAGCGGGCCCTGTGGCAACTCGTGATGCAAGATCGTCAGCCGCGGGAGCGCGTAGATCGGCCTCGCATTGCGGTCCCCACCGCGATCCGCCACTTTGAAATTGGTCGCTGGCACGCTCGGGCTGCTGATCACCTCCTCGACAGCGGCAGGGGAGCCTATTTCGGCGGCGGCCAGCAGATTGGCGGCGGTTCCCATGCCCGGCCGAGCGAGATGAGGGGTGCTTTCGACCCGGCACGACCAATCAATGATCCGCCCGCTTTCCTCCTGCGTGGCTTGAAGCTCGACGCGCATCGCGGCGGCATGGGGTGACCAAGTCAGTTCATCGGCCCGTGACCACATCACCATCACAGGCGCGTTGACCTCCCGTGCCAAGAGGGCAGCATCGAGAGCGACATCGTCGGCCCCGTTATGGCCGTAACAGCCAGCACCATGGGCATGGATCACCGTAATCTCGGACAAGTCGATTCCGAGGACACGGGCCATCTGGACCTGAAGCGGATAAATCCCTTGCGAGTGGCTGTAGACTGTGAGCTTACCCTCGCTCCACTCTGCGATGGCGCAACTTGGCCCAATAGGGGCGTGAAGTAGATAAGGCCGGGAATAACGGGCACTGGTCCTGCGCCCCGGCGGCGCTGCGCCTTCGGCTACCGCGACCTGGTGCGGCTCAACGGCTATTGCATCCATCCAGCTTTGGGCATCGTCGTCCTCGGGCATTGTGTGGGTTGTTTCCCACTTCGCACTGCGCCGAGCCGCTTCCACGGCAGCGAGAGCCTGCTCGTCGCGTTTTGCCACGACACCAGCAAAGGCACCTAGTTGGACGACGGCCACAACGCCCGGCATCGACTGCACTTTGGCTTTGTCGAAGCTCACCAGCCTCAAGTTCGGTGCAGCGGGCCTCAAAACGCGACCGAACAACATGCCCGGTAGACGAATGTCGTGGATGTAAGCAGCACCCTTCAGCTTGTTGGGAAGGTCCGGGCGCAGTAGCCCATCCGCGCTGTCGGAAAGGCCTAACAATTTGGGGAAGGGGCGCTGCCTCACATCGACCCGCAGATCGACAGCATCTGCAAGGTCGCCGTAGCTGAAGGTCTCGTTTTTGCCCGGCAGACGGAAAAGCCCATTTTCGACGACGATTTCGTCCGGCTTTGCACCGAGACGCGCCGCCGCCGCTTCCGCGAAAAGCTCGCGGGTCATCGCAGCCGCCACGCGCAAGGCGGGGCCACCCTGTTCGATGGAAAAGCTGCCGGCGGTGTATCCCTCGTTCGGCGCCGTGCGCGTATCGACTTGCCCCATCCGGATTTGGTTCGGGTCGATCCTGAGCTCGGATGCCGCAATCACGGCCATCGCGGTGGAAATACCCTGGCCAAGCTCGACTTTGCCCGAACGCACGCAGACGCCCTGCTCATCTACCAACAACCAACGATCGAGGCTCGGATTGGCGAGAAGATTTTTTGGCAGCTCGGTCATGCGGCAGCCTTTTGGCGCGCTTCGGCAATTAACCTGTCGATGGCGCGGAGCATGCGTACATGCGCTCCACACCGGCAGAGGTGGGTATGGTCGAGTTGCTTTATGATCTGGTCACGGTCTGGCGGATCCGGCCTATCGAGGCAGCTTGCAACAGTCGTCATGATGCCGTTGACACAGTAACCGCATTGTGCGGCTTGCTCTTCCAGAAAGACTTGGCGCACTCGCTCCATCCAGCTGCCGGGCGGTGCCCCCTCGATCGTCACGATATGGCGCCCTTCGATGGACCAGGCGGGTGTCGAGCAGGATTGCATTGGACGCCCGTCCACAAGCACCATGCAGCTGCCACAGCGGCCAAGCAGGCAACCCGGGCGCACTCCCAACCGACCGGCGTCCTCGCGCAGAATTGAAAGCAGAGGCGTGTTTGGGTCGACCACCACCTCAAATGGCTTCCCATCAAGAGTGAATGCGATGGGTTTGAACGGCGTATCGGCCTGCATCGGCCCCTCCGGCAACTTTTCTGTGTCTCGTCGTAACCTGCTAGCCGTGTTGATTTAGGGACCGACGATTGAGGCCCCGTATGATTTGCTGCTTCGATCGACCGACATGTTCACGGATCAGTCGTGCAGCCAGAGAGCCATTTCGCGCCTTCAGGGCATCGATGATCGCCTTATGGTCGGCGAGCGCGCTTCCCAAGCCCTTTTCCCGTGACAGCGTGGTGAGCGATACGATTGCCAGCCGATCATAGAGCTCCATCACCCGCACTGTCTCTTCGGCGAGCCGGCGGTTCCCGGACAGATAAGCGAGCGAGGTGTGGAAGTGGCGATTGTACTCAGCGAAGGCAATAATGGATGAGAAGTCTCCCTCCAGCAAACTGTCCAGCTGCGCAAGCGTATCAGCGTCAGCCCCCCGCGCGATCTTCTCGACCACGGCCGCTTCCAATATCTCGCGGAGTTCCAGAATATCCTCCGCGTCCGACATGGAGATCGGCCGGACGCGATGCCCCCGCCGAGGCTCGATCTCGATAAGCCCTTCAAGCTCGAGCTTCTGCAGAGCATCGCGCACTGGCGTCTTCGAGACCTGATAGCGCCGAGCCAGCTCCGCCTCGCGCAGTTCCTCGCCCGGAGACAGGGTGCAAGTAAGAATGTCCTGTCGGATGAGCTGGAAGATCCTGTCGCGCTCGAGCATGGCCCCTGTACGATCCCGTGATATATCACGAACACTCTCAGCATCACGGCAGCTTGTCAATGGGGTCCGAGAGGTCTGACGGGCCCCAATGGATGTGAGCTTCCCCGCAATCTGAGGTGCTGATGAGTGAGAAGAGGAGGGGTCGGCGTAATGCCGGCGCGCGGCACAGATCGACGTCAGGCAAATCGCCTTCGGGCAACCCTATGAGGCACCGCTGTCGCTGGTCGATCTTCAGCTTCAGCGACGATCTCTTCGAGCTCCCTGAACATCACGTCCCAATGGCGAAACATGATCTCACCAGCTCTATTGGCATCGCGCCGTTCACAGGCCGCGAGAAATGTCTCGTGCTCTTCCAGCCCTTGCCGGTGGCGGTCTTCGAGACGGCGAAAAACCGCGGGCAAATAGGCTAGCGTACGATCGTGAATACGCCGAAGCATCCGCGCCAGTTCCGGAGAACGGGCCGTTTCATAGAGGAAATAATGGAAACGCCGATTTCCTAGGAAATAGCGGTGCATGTCACGCATACCGGCGATTTCCCGCGCCATGGCCCGCGCCTGTGCCAATTCCTCGGCTGTCATTCGGAGTGCAACGAGCTCGCCGCATTTGCGCTCCAGGAGACCGCCCAGCATTCGCATCTCTGCGGCCTCGTCGATAGAAAGACTGCTGACGGAAATTCCGCGCCGGGGACTGAAGGTCAGCAGCCCTTCACTCGCCAACTCGCGCATGGCCTCTCGGACCGGCGTCATGCTTACGCCGAGCAAAGATGAAATGTGCGCCTGGGTCAGTCTCTGTCCCGGCAGGAAACAGCCGGAGAATATCGCATCGCGGAGCCACGATGCGACATGATCCAGCAGCGTTCCTTTTCCTTCGAGGGCAAAATGCGGAAATTTCGGAGAGTTATTTTTCTTAGTGCGTCCGGCTGATCTTGCCATTGGTTTTGAACAATGCATTGGGCCCACGGGTGGAGCACCCCCGTGGGCCTTAGGCCAACTATGAGCTACGTGCTCGCCGAGGGATCGGGCCGAACTTCGGAGGCGGAATGCGTCTCCGCGAAGCTGCTTCGTAGGCCGTAGCAATTTTCATGATGATATCTTCTCGGCCCGGCTCTGCCCTGAAGACCAGCGAGAAGGGTAATCCAGGCTCCTTGAGCTTGACGGGCGTTGTCGTCGGAACCGGAATGTAGCGTTTGCGATCCTCAGAGAGCTTGAAGACGGGATCGTAGGCCGTGTCCACGAAGCCGGCGGGAACGAGAATCTCTGAAAGACCAGCGTTCGGGCCGTAGAAGGACTCCCATGTCAAATTATGCATTCCGCCGCGTGGCTGGTGTGCATGGCCGATCTTCCCAGGTGGCCAAGGCGTGTGGAGCCGCACGAAAGCGTCCAGCTTGTTTTCGTAGATCACCATCATGTCCAGCCTGCGCAGAAGCTCACGGAGCATGATTCGCTCGTTCACTCCCTGGCGGCCGTCGAGGCGATTGCGCGGATCGGCCAAGGCATCCCAGTTCAGGAACGCTGCCCTTTGATCGTCTCCCCAGAACTTGGATCGCTCGTTGAGGGCCGTGAAATCTCTAAGGGTCTCCGTAAAGCCCTTTTCTTCCCAATCTGCCGCACGCCGCATCAGATATTGCTGAATGTGGAAGCGGAATGCAGGCGCCAGTTCCTGCTCCTGGATCGTGTGGATGTCGAGTCGAGCGGGTGGGGGGACACGTCCCTCTGCAAGCGCGACGCAGTAATCGATCGGCTTCATTGTCCCGCTACCGAAGAGCTTCGGCTTCTCGTACGAAGCTTCTGCCCCTGCCTCGAGCGATGGCGCGCCGAGGCTCGGCATTCCACAAGGCATGAATGGCGTGGGCAAGATGGCTGCTTCCACTTCGGGGAACAGCGGTTTCCCGTCGGGGCCAAGGCGGAACAGAATATCCGGCATGAAAACAGGAACGAGCCGTGCCAGGGCCGTGCGGAAGTCGACGCGCATCTGTTCCAGGTCGGGATCGGGCGTCCACTCGGGATCCCGCGATTCCACAAGGGTAGCGCCCAGATGCTCGCCAAGGATTTCCTTGATCTCGCGATTGGCAGCGGTGACGATTGGCTCTTCGGCCAGTGATCCTTCGGGCTGGATCATCGACTCGCGTATCACGCCGACACGCATACCCTTGAGAGCGCCCTTCGTTGGCCCCCTGTGCATGTGACTCAGGTAAGGGGTCGAGAGAATGGAGGATCGCGGCACCGTGGTGAACGGATCGCGCGGGTCGTAGTATCCGTCCTCCGGATCGTTCAATGCATCGATGATGCGGGCGCAATCCTCGAGAGTGCGGGCGATAACTCCGGTACGGTCGGTGTAAATGTCCGCGCCAATAGCTCCGCCATCGAAGCCGAACATGGCCTTGTGAGGAAGGATGAGCGCGACGGAGTTGTGGTTGGCCGGGCCGCGACATGAGGCACGCGTTTCCTCGCCGAGGCTAGCCATGACGAGATTTGCTGAAACCGAAACGGCCGAGCCGGAACTCGACCCCAACGAGGCCGCGCGCGTCGTATCATAAGGGTTGGCCGGATTCCCGCCCCATGTCGAGCGCTGGTAGCCGAGTGTCGAGGGCAGAATCGCGTCGGGCGTATGCTCGCCTCCGGGATCTCCAGCCCTGCCGTTGTACTCTGTGCTCACAGCTTTGGCGAAAATGATCGCGCCCTTCTTGCGTAGCCGCTCCACGAGCAGGTGGTCGCGCGCCGGGAAGTCGATGTCATAGGCGGCGTCCGCCCCACCGACCGAGCGCATATCCTTGCAATCGAATGGTTCCTTGAAGGAGAAGACGACGCCGTAGAGCGGCATCTTCTCCAAATCGGGGTTACGGCCGTACTTGGCGTCGAGCTCGGCGGCCTGTTCAAGCGCATCGGGATAGTGCCGCAGAATATCGCAGACGGGAGGCGCGCCTTCCGGAAGTGGCCCTTCCGAGGGATGCCGATCGAAATCGCCGGGGCACGTCACTGATCGTTCACCCCGAATATTCAGGGTCGAGAGCGCATTGAGCTGCGTTCCGTCGGGAATTCCGGTGATCATTCCGTACTGCTGTTGTACGGAAGGATCCGACCGGGTCGCTTCCATTCGGCCGAATTCGAGCGGCTTGCCCTCATATTTGTCGAGGTCGGGGAAGATGGTCGACGCTGCCACGGTCTCGGTCGGAAACTCTATCGGACTTTCGGCACGCACAGTGCCGGTTGCTGGCGCCACCGGCTGGCCATCCTTGGTCACCAGGAGGCTCGCTGGACCGTTGAAGGCCCGGACGCGGTCGATGTAGTGCTGCACGATCTCCACGCACGTGATTTCGCCCGCTTGGATCGCAGCATGTAGCTCCGCGATCGTAGCTTCCTCCAGCTGAAACTCACCTGTTGCAGTCCGTGGCATGCTCGCTCCTCGATTATATATAATATTTACGACTTAGCACGCCGAAGCGCGAGCGAGCAAGCCCGGGCGTACGCTCGAGATCCATCAAAGTGCTTCGGAAATTCCTCATCAGACCATCGTAGATGGAGAAACGAGAACGTGGTGCGGAGGTTGACCGTAGCGGCGAGCGGTCTGCAAAGAATATCGCGGCTATGAATTCAAGCCCGGAGCGTTTTCTTATTCAGCTATTTATTTTGATGAGGGAGGCGCCTCCGCAGACCTAATTTTCGTTGTCTAGCGTTCTTGACCGAGGCGAAGAAAAGTCGTGTCCGCGTATCCGTTGACTATGTCCGAGCGGTTGTCACGAGCTGCCCAAATACGCGGCAATCAGCGCGGGGTCCAACTTTGCGCTCTCCCGTTCGACGATCGCGCGGCAAGCGGACTGGAAGCTCGTCAAGTTAATTTGATCCTGTTGAATAACCGAGACCCCCTCTCGTGCCAGGAGCTGTAGTGCCTCGGCGTCCTGCAACGCGGCAAGCTCCCGTTGCCGTGTGGTGGCGGATGCTGCGGCTTGACGGACCGCCTCGGCAATCTCGGCCGGTAGCGACTTGAACCATGCCGCATTGCAGAGAAACAGGGCGACACCGAACAAATGGCACGTGAGGCTCAGAAATCGGTGATAGCGATAGAGCTCGAAACCCACGGTGTTCGTTAGCGGATTCTCCTGAGCATCGACCCTTCCGCTGGCAACGGCCTCGCGCAGCTCCTTGACGTCGATCACCAGTGGCCGGAGACCCATGGCGGACATGGTCTCACAGTAGATCGCATTGTCGATCGTGCGCACAGTGAGCCCGGCGCAGTCCTGTGGCGTGCGGATCGGTCGATGGCGATTGCTCAAATGGCGGAAACCGTTGTCCCAGAACCCGAGCACGGTGTAGCCGGTGCCGGCCTCGATCGCCGTGCGCAGCATTTGGCCTGCATCGCCGTCGAGCGCTGCATAAGCTCGGTGGCGGTCGGATTGGGTGAAGGGCAGGTCGATAACCGCGAGTTGGGGAACGCGGCCAGTCAGGTAGCCCGAAGCCATATAGCCCACATCGAACGCGCCGCGCTCAAGGCCGTCGAACAGTGAGCGTGCAGTGATGCCTTGTTGGGTGACGTCGTGAACGGTCTCGATCAGGACCGAGTCGGGAGCAGCCCTTTGGAGCTCTTCGGCGAAGCGGTCGAGGCCAGCCGAATGGATAGAGCTTGGCCCCTGGTAACCGCCAATCCGAACTCGGAGCGCGCTCGATTTCATCAGTCTTCCCCCTGGATTCAGGCGTGGCATTCCGCTTGACATCTTACGCCTAAATCCATGTATGTTGGCCAAAAAACTCGTGGGCATTGCGATTCCAGCATCGATCGGATCGCTCGCGCTCCAATTCATTACTCCTGGGGAGAAGGCGCCGTGGGGCATGACGTCGGCATCATCGGTTTGGGCGTTCTCGGCTCCGCCATTGCCAAGAATATTGTGGCGGGAGGTCGATCGGTGCTCGGGTTCGACCGAGCGGAGTCGGCGCGTGGGGTAGCCGCGGCCGACGGTGTGGTATTGGCCGAAAGTAGCGCTGAAGTGGCGCGCGATTGCCCTCTTGTTCTAACTTGCTTGCCGAATGCCGCGGCCGTCCTGGATGTTGCCCGAGAGATCGCCAGTGTCACCAACGACGGCCAAATTGTCATCGAGCTGAGCACTATGTCGATTGCCGATAAGGAGGCTGCGCGCACCATTTTGGAAGGGGCTGGGCGGCACGTTCTCGACTGTCCGGTGAGCGGCAATCGCATTATGGCGTTGGCCAAGGGATTGACGGCATTCTGCAGTGGCACTCGGGAGCACTTCGAGCTGGTGCGCGAAACGTTGCTGACGTTCTGCAAGAAGGTGCATTACGTCGGACCGTTTGGAAACGGAACGAAGACGAAGCTCTGCGGAAACATCCTGAACTTGGTGCACAATACGGTTGCAGCCGAGGCGATGGTGCTAGCCATCAAGTCTGGCTTGGACCCGAAAATGTTCTGGGAAGTCATTTCCGGCAGCGGCTCGAGTTCGGCAATGTTCGAGGTTCGCGGGCGGCTGATGGCCGAGAACAATTACGCCGTGGGAGGGTATGAACTTTTCCATTCCGCTGAAGGACTCACGCATCATCTCCGAGCATGCCGCATCGCTCGGGGTTCCGATCCCGCTCTACCACACGGCCTTGCAGTTCTATCACGCTGCCGTTGCTCAGGGCATGGCGCACCTGGACGCTGCCGCCGTGTGCCGGGTGATGGAAAAGCTCGCCAACTGCGAGCGCCCGACATGAATCGAAAAATTGAGTTGCGGTGCTGGTTCTGAAAATCGCCTAGATGACCTCGGCGTTTGTAAAGATCGCGGTGTGATCTTCCGACCGAACACCGGCCGTAGCGGGGAGGAAGGAATGACAAAAGAGGATGAGGCCGACGGAGTTCTAGGAAAATTGAATTTCAACAGTGGCGCGGCACTCGTCTGTATTGCTCTTGGCATTGCGATCCTGGCCTTGATCCCCTATCAAGTCGAGGAGCCGCCGGTTTTCTTTGGGCAGAGCAGCTCGGGGATAAGTCCAAAGCTTTTCCCACGAATCGCCGCAGTTGGCCTGATCGTGACCGGGATCGCTTACCTCATTACGAGCTTGCGGATGAATGAGCCCAATGGGCTTCGAGAGCTGCCTACCTCCGCTTACGTGAACCTCGCCGTCGCGCTGGCTGCCATGATCGCGTACGTCGCGCTGCTCCTGCCGCTTGGCTATGCCCTGTCCAGCGCGCTTGTCGCGATTTCTATCTCGATCTACTACGGTTCACGCAGTTTCTTGGGTATCGCAACCGTCGGAATCGGAGCCCCTTTCGCGATTTATTATCTTTTCACGCGCGTTCTGTCTGTGTCCTTGCCGCCGCTTCCGTGGGGATGAGCCATGCTTGATTTGGTCTCAGAAGCGGCACTGATGCTGATGCGGCTCGACGTCATACTCATGATCGCCGCCGGTATGTGCCTGGGAATACTCGTCGGCGCGTTGCCAGGCTTCACGACGGTTATGGCGATGGCGATCGTGCTGCCGATCTCCTTTTTTCTCGAACCAATCCTCGGGATTCCCTTCCTGATCGGTGTTTACAAGGGTGGTATTTTCGGCGGTAGCATTCCCGCGATCCTTGTGAGCATTCCAGGTACGGGGGCTGCCATTGCCACCACGTTCGACGGGCCCGCTCTGACGCGAAAGGGGCAGTCGCGAAAGGCCCTTGAAATGGCTCTGGTAGCCTCGGCCATCGGTGACTTCCTTTCATCATTCGCAACAGTCGCGGTCATCGGCCTCATCGCCATGATCGCGCTGATGATTGGGCCACCCGAGATCGCGGCCATTCTCATCCTGAGTTTGCTGATCATTGTGGTCACGAGCTCCGGCAATTTTTTCAAAAACGTGCTGATGCTGCTGATCGGTGCGCTGCTGGCCATGATCGGGCAGGACCCGATCGGGGCCATGGTTCGCTTCGACTTCGGCTTCCACGCGCTTCAAGCAGGGATCGATCTGCTGCCGCTCGTCATTGGGCTATTCGCTATCCCCGAAATCCTGCTTGCTATGGAGCGGCGGGAGAGTGCGATCGTAGCCGGCGCGCGCACCCGGCCCGAAGGTGATCGGCTGCGATGGGCGGACCTCAAGCCCTGCATGCGGACGATTTTTCGCTCGACGGCACTGGGCGGAGTGATCGGCGCCATTCCGGGAGTGGGGCAGGTCGTGGCGGCGGTCATGGGTTATTCCGCCGCCAAGAATGCCTCCAAGCACCCGGAGCGGTTTGGCAAGGGAGAGCTGGAAGGCGTGGCCGCTCCCGAGGCCGCGAACAATGCGGTGAACGGGCCGACCATGGTGCCGCTTCTCACCCTCGGCATCCCCGGCGACAATATTACCGCAATCCTGCTTGGAGCGTTCGTTGCGCAGGGATTGCGGCCGGGGCCGCAGCTGTTTCAGGAGCAAGGGGCACTCGTCTATGCGATCTTGTTCTCAATGCTGATCGCCTGTGTTTTGCTGCTGGTGATCGGCTATGTGCTGACCCCCGTATTCGCGCGATTGGTTACGATCAACAAAGCATACCTTGTGCCGCTGATGCTGCTGTTTGCGGTGGCTGGCACATATGTCTACCGGTCCAATCCGATGGATCTTTGGTTCATGATCGCGTTCGGCGTCTTCGGCTACTGCGCGCGCAAGCTGAGCTTCGACGTCACGCCGCTGGTCATGAGCTTCATCCTAATGCCGCCGCTCGAATATGCCGTCGGGCAATCCATCCTGCTCGCTCAAGGAGATATCTTCGGCTATCTCGTTGGATCACGACCGATCACGGTGGCAGTGCTGCTTGTTACGCCGATTTTGATCTTCTGGATCGCCTACCGCCAACGCCAACGGGTGCTAGCATCGACGGAGACGTAGGAGCAAGCACGGGGGCCGAGGCGACGTACAAAGTGAGGAAGGAAACGAACAATCCTACCAAGGAGGAGCTCTCGTTATGACAGGTATCCGAAACTTATTAATTCTCGCTGCCGCGGTCCTCGGACTCGCGGCCACGCCGCTGGCTGCCCAGAGCTATCCGGACCGGCCGATCACGATGATCATTCCGCTGGGGGCTGGTGGCTCGCATGATCTCAACGCGCGGGTCATCACGTCGGTGCTGCCGGAATACCTTGGCCAGCCGGTCGTTGTGCAGCTCATGCCGGGTGCCGGCGGCCAGACCGGGACGGCGGCAGCGGCTCAGGCGCAGCCGGACGGCTACACGCTCCTGTTCACCCACAATTTCATCGACCAATTGCAACAGCATGTGGCCCGGCTTCCGTATGAACCCAACAAGGCTTTCGTGAGCGTAGCCCGGGTGAACACTGCCCAGCCAGTTCTGGTGGTACGCAAGGACTCGCCGTTCAAGACCTGGGAGGAGCTGGTCGACTTTGGCAAAAAGAATCCCGGCAAGCTGCGCTTCGGGCATAGCGGCAATTGGGGCGCATTCATGGTACCCGGATTGGCCTTGCTGAAAGAAGTCGACGTCAAGGCGACGCTCATCCCGTATCAGGGCGGTGGGCCTGTGATGCAGGCTCTGCTGGCTGGCGATGTCGACTTCACGTTCGCATTCCCGTCGGTCCTTTCTGGGCAGGATCTGCGTGCGCTGCTGATCGTCGGCGAGGAGAAGATCCTCGAGGGCATTCCCACCACCACCGAGCTTGGCTTTACGACCGTGTCAGAAATTGGAGTGATGCACCGGCCGGTGCTGGCGCCGGCGGGGACGCCCGAGGACCGGCTGAAAGTGTTGCGTGAAGCTTTCAGCAAGCTCAACGAGAACAAAGTGTTCAAGGAGTTGATGGGCCGATTGGGCGAGAATACGTCCTACATGGACGGCGAGAAGTATGACGAGCTGCGCCGCCGGCAGTCAGAAGAGTACAAGGCACTCGTCGCTTCGTTTACCGAGTGAGGCGCGCCCGCTCAAGAAGCACAGTGGGCGACCTGAATTCGCCCACTGCATTTGTCCAATCGCGACTACTCTTTCGGGGAATGCATTTCGACCAGCCGGTCGTAATTCTCATAGAGGCGGGTGAAATCGTCTGAAATCATGCCGAGGTGTCCGGCGATAGCGAGCAATTCGGAGGTGAGCGTGACGTAAGCGGCTGGCTGGCTGAGCTCGGAGAAGAACTCGGCCGCCATTGTCAGGTCTTTGAGGAGATTGCCCACGTGGGAGCGGCCGTCGAATTTGCCGGAAACGATATGATCCGGAAATCGGCGTTCACTGACGAAGCTGCGGGCGTTACCCGCATTGAGGACCTCGACGGCGCGGGCTAACGGGATGCCCGCACGCTCGGCCGCTCGGCATCCTTCAGCGGTCGCGAGGAAAATCGTGTGGCAGATCATGTTGTGCACGAGTTTCATCGCGTGCCCCGTGCCAGATCCGCCGAGATGGAATATGCGCGCAGCGATCCGATCAAGTATGGGACGCGCGCGGAGCAACGCCGACTCATCCCCGCCCATCATTAGCGTGAGCGTGCCAGCAGCTGCACCAGCCGCGCCACCCGTCATGCCAGCATCAAGATAGGCCGCATCCGCCTGAGCGGCGCGCGAGGCAAGTGCGCGGGTGGCCTTCGGATCTGAGGTGGTGAGGTCTACGAAAACGCGATCCGCCGGTCCGGAGAGGAGCCCGGCATCGAAAAGATCTGCGATTTGCGGGCTGCCGGGCACCACCAACAGGATAATTTCGCAGCTCGCTACAGCCTCCAAGCCATATGAAACGCATTCGGAAAGGCCAGAGGACTTTAGGGCATCAGCGTTGATATCCCACACAGCAGCGAGCAGTCCGGCGCGGTCGAGATTGCTCGCGATACCGCGCCCCATGTTGCCGAGCCCGACAACGCCGCACCGATGCCGATTATTCGGCATTTCGTTTATTGGCCTCTGCCATGTCAGCCAGCAGCGCAAGGGACCGATTGGACAGCGGCAGATCCACCGGCTCGCCGATCTCAGCGGAGAGATCCGCGGCGCGATAAGATTCCATCACCATGCGCGCGTGCTCCGGCGGAACCATCACGGGCCGGTCCCTCAGCACACATTCGAGGAAATGTATCGTTTCCGGTCCCATTTGCCCGGCGAACACGTGGTCCACCTGCTCGCCCGGCATGGTCGACATGGGATAGCGGGTGCCTCCCTCCACAGTATTGAGCCACTTGTCCCGGTGTGTGTCGTCGAGAAAAAGGGCGCCTTCGGTTCCCGTGATCTCGATCCAAGTGGCACAAAAATTCGGGTAGCTCGGTGGCAGGTTCCAACCGCCGCCAATGACGACCAGAACCCCATTGTCCATGGTTACAGTCGTCCACATGGTGTCGTAGGAGCCGTTGACCTCCTTCATGTAGCCGTAGGCGCCCTGCGAGTAGACGCGAACAGGCTTGGCGGGCTCCAGCATCCAGAATACGAAATCGAGGTCGTGAGTGGATTCCATCGCGGCGGGCGAAAGGCGGACGCGGGACGCGATCTTCTTGCCCAGGTTGCGCGACAGATGCCGACTGACCATCACGTTGACCACTTGGCCCAGCGTGCCATCGGCAATCTTTTTCTTTGCGTAAGCGATCTTGGGATTGAAACGCTGGGAATAACCGATCGTGAATTTCAGGGCGTTATCGCGCGAGAGCTTGATCAGCTCGTCGGCTTCCCAGAACTCCATCGCAATCGGCTTTTCGAGCAGCACATGTTTGCCAGCCTTGAGGCAATCGCGCGCGATCGGATAGTGCGTGCCCTCTGGGGTCGTGCAGATGTAGACGACGGAGATGTCCGGATTGCGGACGATATCCTGATAATCAAGCGTTGCAGTTGCCGGATTCGTAAGCTGACGAACTTCCTCCAGCCGATCGGGACGGATCTCGCAGATGTGGAGCTTGTCGACCAATGCTGATCTGGCGAGTGTCTCGGCGCGGATTCCACCGCACCAACCAGTTCCGATGACGGCCACTTCGACTTGTTTCACGTTCGGTCCTCTTGAGCAGGGGATGCGTCTCTATTGGCCGGAGTGCCCGGCTCCGAATATCTATAGACGGAGATCTCGAGGGGGCAACAATCTGGTGGCTTCAAACTGATCTTATCCTGATGCGCTGATGTGCTTCAAAGGCCATTGTGATTTCAATGGAGCCGATGCAGGCTGGAGGGCGCCGACCCAAAATGCAGGGCTGAGGTTCTTCCGCAGCTTTTCGCATTCTGATTGCGTACGAGCCTAACGAAGGTGGGGGAGATGATTGAGACTGGTGCCCGCAAAGTGATGCCCCAACGTCTTCGGGAGTTTATTGCTGCCGTACTCCGCGCAGAACGGCTTCCTGACGACGATGCGGCGACCGTCGCGTCGCTGATGGTGGAGGCCGATTTGTTGGGCGGCGATGGGCACGGGGTCTTTCGGCTGCCGCAATATCTCAACAGGCTGCGCGCGGGCGGTTTCAATGCCCGCCCGAACATCCGGATAGAGCGCGAGCGGGGCGCCACGGCCGTCGTGAACGGGGACAATGGCTTCGGGCACCTGGTGATGAAGCGCTGCGCCGAGGAGGCTATTGCGCGAGCCCGCCAATACGGCATCGGCTGGGTCGGGGCACATCACTCCAATCACGCCGGAGTCGCGGGTGTCTACGCGATGATGCCGTTGGCACACAACATGATTGGGCTCTATGCAGCAGTGGGAAACGCCAATCACATGGCACCCTGGGGAGGCACAGAGCTTCTCCTGAGCACGAACCCGATTGCTGTTGCTATCCCGTCCGCCGAGGGGACGAAGCCGGTTCTGCTGGACATGGCGACCACCGTCGCGGCCTACGGGAAGGTGAAGCTCGCCGCACAGAGGGGGGAGACGATACCGGAAGGTTGGATGATCGACCAGGACGGCAACCCGTTGACCGATCCGAGCAAAGCAGCCTCCGGCTCGCTCCTGCCCATCGGCGGCCCAAAGGGCTACGGACTGGCTCTCGTGCTAGGACTCCTGGCAGGAACGCTCAACGGCGCCGCGATGGGCCACGATGTCATCGACTTCAACGCCGACGACCAATCCGTGACCAACACAGGACAGTTCATTGCTGCGATCGATATCGCGAGCTTTATTGACGTGAATACCTTCAAGCGGCAGGTGGCGCGAATCTTGGGCGAGATGAAAAGCTCGGCGTTACGCCCAGGTTTCAACGAGATCCGGATTCCGGGGGAACGGGCGCTCTCCATTCGTGATCAGCGCACTTCGGAGGGTATTCCCATTGCTCCGGCGCTGATGGAAAAGCTGAACGCCATTGCCGCATCATGCGGTGTGGATCCGCTTTGAAAAGGGGAGGCATCACTTTGCAAGAAAAGCGCGCGATGGTTCGGAATACCGAAGCGATCGAGGTGTTCGATCGTGGCGGCGGCGTTGTCACGCGATTATTCTGTAACAAGTCGATTTGCGGAGCGGATGTGACCACCGGTACGACGACGCTACCTGTCGGCAAAAGCGTCGCGCTTCATCATCACAACTGCGATGAGCAAATCGTTATTCTGCAAGGCCGTGCTGAAGCGGAGTTCGGTGGCAGACGCGTGCCCCTCGGTCCAATGGAGGTCGCCTACATTCCGGCTGGCGAGGTGCATTGCTTCCACAATGTCGGGGACGAGCCGGTCCTCATGTTGTTCATCTACGACGCTGGCGAAGTGACGCGCACGTTCGCAGCAACTGGGGAAACCGTCGTGCACCTTGCTTCGGGCGATCGGGCCCAGCCTACAAGCTGAGGTCTGGCTTGGCAGGTCAACTCACGACACGGACTGGCTCTTTTCTCGAACGACACTTCTGCTCAGGGGAACAAACGCCTTATGGCTCCCTTCCGTCGGGTAGATCGCGCTTCAGCGAAATTGCATAGGAGAAGCGGTCGGACGGGTGGATGTTGATGGACATCTCGAAAAGCCGGCGCCCGGCACCAAAATAGCGCCGAACGATGACTAAAGCCGGAGAGCCTTCGGCGGCGCGGAGGCGCAGAGCGAGCTCCCGGCTCAAAATAGTGGCGTTTATCTCCTGTTGAACCTCGGTGACCGCCTCGCCCGAGTGACGTTCGATGGCAGAGAAGATAGCTGATTGATGAACCTTCGTGCCGCGGAAGAGCTTGGCATAGCGACCGTCAACATAAGCTTCGGTCCAGCAGATTGGCACCGGATCGCCGGCCACCTGTCGCGTGCCGGAAATATGGAGCCAGCGTCGGCCGGGTCGTGACGCGAGCTTGTACGCGAGCTCGCCGCGCGCCTCGATTTCCTCCTCATGATCGACGTGCAGCGTCGCTTCACTCGCGAACTGAAAGATCTCTGTCAGCGACTGCAAAGAGAAATAGTATGCCTGTTGAGGATGGCGCGCCTCGACGCGCGTGCCGACGCCTTTCTTGGCCGAAACCAGTCTCTGCTGGCGGAGCAGCTGAACGGCCTGCCGAATCGTTTGACGGCTGACGCCGTGGCGCTTCGCCAGCTCGATTTCGGTCGGGAGAAGGCTGCCGATCGGATATTCTCCGACCGATATCCGATGCTGGAGCGTGCGCGCCACCTGAATATAGAGCGGGACCGCCCTATCGCTGATCTTCGCAGCCTCGTTTTCCTGGGGCCGTCGGCGCGCTGGCGCAACGCTAGTGTCTTTTCCCATTTTTCAGAGCAACGCCAGGGATAGCAACGGGAACGCGTTAATGAGAATCAGAGCCAAAACCCGCATAGCATAGAACGGCAACACACCCACAATGATGCTGTGTAGCGGCAGGCCGGCGATCCGGCTCATCACGAAGAGATTGAGGCCGACAGGCGGTGTCAGAGTGGCGACCTCGACGAGCGCCGTCATGATCACCGCGAAATGAATCGGATTAACGCCGGCCGCCTGCGCCATCGGAAAGAGAAGCGGCGCCAGAAGCACGATCATCGAAACGCCATCGATGAACATGCCGATCACAATCAGGGCGAGGTTCACCGCCAGGAGGAACTGGAAAGCCGAGACCTGGTATTCGATGACGAAGTTGGTGAGCTCGGTGGCGAGACCGAGCCGTGTCAGCACGACGGTGAGCAGGCTCGACGCGAGAAGGATCCCATAAATGAGCCCTGTCTGCATTACCGATTCCCGGGTCGTATCCCAGACGGCCGCCAGGTCCACCGTGCGATAAACGAGAAGGACCAGCACGATCGCGTAGATTGCCGCCAGCGCCGAGACCTCCGTCGCCGTGAAGAAGCCGGCATAGATCGAGCCGATGATCAGGATGGGCATCGCCATAGCGCCGGTGGCCCGCGGCAGGCGGGAGGCGAAGCCCGGCAGGTCGAGCGGTTGGGTTTGTCCGCCGTACCCCTTCCAGCGAGACACCAGAATCGTGGTGAGACCCAGAAGCGTGGCTTCCAGCAGGCCGGGTATGATTCCGGCGATGAACAAGTCGGAGACAGGGAGCCCTACGATCGATCCGATCAGGATGAAAGTCAGGGAAGGCGGGATCATCAGCCCTAGCGTGCCGCAGACGGCGACAAGTGAGGCGGCAAATTGGGGCGGGTATCCTTCCTTCGGCAGCAGACGCGTCGCTGCCGGGCCGAGCGCGACGGCGCAGGCGACGCTGGATCCGTTGACAGCCGCGAAGAAAATGCTTGAGGCAGCGACCGCGAGGGCAACGCCGCCGCGGAACCAGCGGACGACACAGCCGACGAGGTCCAGGATCAGCAGCGCGAGGTTACCGCGCGACATCATGTTGCCGGCGAAGATGAAGAACGGAATGGCGACGAGCGAATACTTGTCGATGCCGTCCCATGCCGCTTGGGCGGCAAGGCTGAGCGGAATGTTGACGCCGGCGAAGAGGATGAGGCCGATCCCGACGAGACCGAGAGCGACCGCAATGTGGACACCCATGGCGATCAGAACGAGGAGGGCGGCAACGGCGCCAAGGCTGATCATCGCGGTCTTCTCATTGTTTTTTCATTGCGCGATCGGCTGGACTTCGTCCCGGCCGCGAAGCAGGTCGAAAGCGACACCAATGAAGTAGGTCGCATAGAGGGCCGCGCCGATCGGCAAGGCGAGACGTACGATCCAGAGCGGCAGATCGAGATTGGACTCGGTTTGCATCCCTACGCGATGGAGATGAATGACGCCTAGCGTACCGGCGATCACGACCATGACCGAGAAGAGGAGTCCGGCGATGCAGCCGATCCATGCGGCTGCGCGCTGAACGGAACGGGGCATAGCATCGATGAAAAGACCCATCCGGACGTAGTTGCCTTTTCGCGTCGCAATCCCCAGGGAAAGCATCACGCTCCAGACGACGAGAAAACGGACGCTTTCTTCCGCCCACCAATGGCTTTCTGAGACAAGGGTGCGGGAAGACGCCTCGTAGAACATGAGCCCCATCGCGCCGAGCATCAGCGCGGTCGCGAGATTCAGGATCACGCGCTCCTCGAGAAAGCCCAAAAACCGCGCGAGAGCGCCGCGTGGCCGACTATGCTCGTGGGCCTCGGCATGTGCTGCCAGCGGATCGGGCTCACTCATTTGCGTTTCCTCTCCCTCTGCTCTGCACTGCGGGTCAGATCGGCGGCGCCTGCGCAATGAATCGGGTCTCTCGCTCGAACGCGTCAGCGATCCGCAGAAGCGTAGGCTCTTCCAGCGGGCGGCCGATGAGCTGGAGGCCGATCGGAAGACCATCGGGGTCGAAGCCGGCGGGTGTCACGAGGCCCGGCAGGCCGAGATACGAAAGCGGGCGCGTCAGGGCGGCGATGCCGGCCAGCACCTCGCGCATGCCGGTACCGGCGGCGACGTCGGTTTCGGCATCCGTCGGCACAGTGATGCGCATGGCCGGCACGAAAAGCGCATCGCAGTTGGAGAGAGGACCGGCGAGCATAGCCTCGAGCGCCAGGGTGCTAAGCTGGCTCGCCCGCAGGTACGCGGTTGCAGACACGGCGAGGCCTTGGGTCAGCCGTGCGCGGACTTGATCACCATAATCGCCCGGTCGGGTACGCAGCCATTGAAGATGAATGGCGGCCGCCTCCGGGGTCCAGACAGCATCGGCGAGATCGGCCAGCTCAGTGTGGTCGGGAATGTCGACGTCGACAAAGCGGGCGCCGAGCCGCTCCAACACTTTGCGGGCTTCACCTAGACGCTCCGCCACCGGCTCGGCGACGTTTTCCCAGTAGAAGGAGGTCGGGATACCGAGCACGAGACCGGCGATCGATCCGTCGAGCGCCGACTCGTACGGGCGTCCGGTCATCACTTCCATTAGGCGGGCGATGTCGCGGCTCGAACGGGCGAGGGGACCAGGGCAATCGAGGCTCTCGGAAAGCCCCATCATGCCATCAGTGGCCAGCAGGTGTTGCGTCGGTTTCAGGCCTGCGACGCCGCACATCGCTGCCGGCAAGCGGACGGATCCTCCGGTGTCGGATCCCAGGGAGCCGAAGACGAGCCGCGCCGCGACAGCAGCGCCCGATCCCGAGGAAGACCCGCCGGTGATGCGGGTCTCGTCCCATGGATTGCGGCAGCGGCCGAGATGCGCGTTGTGGCCCGTCGGCCCCATCGCGAACTCCGACATGTGCAGGCGGCCGATCGTGACCGCGCCCGCCGCCTCGAGCCGCGCGACGAGACTGGATGTGACGTTCGGAACGAAATTCTCCCGGATTTTCGAGCCGCAGCTTGAGACCCTGCCGGCGCGGTAATACATGTCCTTGTGTGCGAGCGGCACGCCGTGAAGCGGCCCGCGCAGCCGGCCGGCCGCATGCTCGCGGTCGAGGTCGCGCGCAACAGCGAGCGCTTCCTCGGCCTCAAGTGCCACGAAGGCGTTGAGACGGGGATTGAGAGCTTCTGCCGCCTCGATACACTCGGCAACCAGACCTTCTGACGTAAGCTCTCCGCGCGCGATTGCATCGGCAGCCTCGCAGAGTGTGAGGTGACGCGCGCTTCTCATTTATTTCGCCCCGCCACGATGCTGGCGAACCGCCTGAATCGCACGTCGAAAAGGGTCTCGGTGCCGAGCCGGGAGCACGCCTTGTCGACGGCGCGATCCACGGCCGCGTGGGTCGATTGGACGAGGGCGTGCGTGCGCTCGGCCCATTCGTCGTTCGCGTCGATGCCTTGCGTGAGGCGGAGCAACTCTCGTCCGAAGGCTTCGGGATGTGACGACATCAAACGACTCCCTTCTTACGCAGCGCCGCGATGTCGTCCGTGCTGAAGCCCAGCCGCTTCAGGATGGATTCGGTATCGAAGCCCATCAGCGGGGCCGCCCTCGTGGGTGTCCGGCGACCGTCGACCCGAATGGGTCCGGCCAACATACGGACCGGAGCGCCACCCTCAGGGCGTTCGAAATCGGCAAGCCGCCCGCTCGACGTTACGAACGGATTCTCCAGCGCCTGTGCGACGTCATACACCGGTGCGATCGGGACATGGCCCCCGAGCGTTTCACACCATTCCGCGGTCGTCTTGGCTGAAAGAACTTCGTCGAGCAGTTGAGTGAGCTCCTCCCGATTCTTCAGGCGGGCAGCGAAATTTGCGAAGCGTTCGTCGCTGGCGAGGTCGGGGCGGCCAATTTTCAACGCGAAGATCGGCCAGAATTTCTCCTTGTTGCACATTACGAACAGCCAGCCGTCCTTGGTGCGGTACAGCTGGGAGGGGGTGAGCGACGGATGCGAAGAACGCGGCTCCCGCTTCTGAACGTGCCCTGCGTTCAGGTACCACGTTGCGAGATAGCTGAGATTTTGGAGGGCCGTATCGAAAAGGCTGACGTCAAGATCCATGCCCTTGCCAGTTTCCCGGGCTCCGACAATGCCGGACACTAGGGCGAAGGACGCCATCAATCCACTCATCAGGTCGACGATCGACAGCCCCATGCGAGTGGGCGGACCGTTCGGCTCACCCGTGACGCTGAGATAGCCGGCTTCGGCTTGCATCAGATAGTCGTAGCCTGGCCAGGAACGGCGCTCGCCTTCCCGCCCATATGCGGAAAGATGAACGCAAACGATCTTCGGATTAATTTCGCTTAGCTGCTTGTAGGTGATACCCAGCTTTTCCGGCAGGTCACCGCGCAAGTTATCGAGAACAGCGTCCGAGTTGCGAACGAGCTCGTGGAAAACCTTGATGCCTTCCGGCTGCTTCAGGTCGAGTGTGAGGCTTCGTTTGTTACGATTGAAAGATTGAAAAAAATGGCTGTCGAGCTTCGAGAAGTAATAGGGGCCGACATGCCGTCCGACATCGCCGCCGACATGCGGATTTTCAATTTTTATAACTTCCGCGCCCAGATCAGCGAGAAGCATGGTCCCGAAGGGGCCGGCACCGTACTGCTCGACGGCGATCACCGTAACCCCCGTGAGCGGAAGACGATCAGACGAGTTCAACATGCCGGGCTCAAATTCGGTTGCGCTCGATCAGCCGCTTGGCGATCACGATACGCTGGATCTCATTCGTGCCTTCGCCGATGACGAGGAGCGGCGCATCGCGATAAAGGCGCTCGATTGGGAATTCCTTGCTGTATCCGTAGCCGCCGTGAATGCGCATCGCCTCAAGCGCGTTCTCGACGGCCGTTTCGGTCGCGAACAGCTTCGCCATCCCGGCTTCGAAGTCGCACCTCTCGCCGCGATCAAAAGCTTCGGCGGCCTGACGCACCAGAAGACGCGATGCCTCTGTGCGCGTCGCCATATCGGCGAGCTTCATCGCGATCGCCTGATGCTCGTAAATCGGCTTGCCAAACGTGTGCCGCTGCTGCGAGTACCGGACCGCTTCGTCGAGCGCGGCCTGGGCGATTCCGACGCCGCGCGCGGCGACGTTGATGCGGCCGAGCTCGAGGCCTGAGATCGCGCACGCCATTCCGCGCCCCTCGACCCCGCCGATCAGGCGGTTGGCCGGGATGCGGTAGTCGTTGAAAACCAGCTCAGCGGAGTCGATGCCTTTGTAGCCGAGCTTCTCCAGCTTGCGGCTGACGGAAAAGCCTTCGCCCTTGACGGCAAGGAACATGCTCATGCCTTTGTGGCGCGGCTGCGCTGAGGGGTCTGTCTTCACGAGGAGCGCGAAGCACGAACCCTTGATGCCGTTCGAGATCCACGTCTTGGTGCCGTTGACGACGTAGTGGTCACCATCTCGGACGGCCGTTGTGCGGATCGCCTGGAGGTCCGTGCCGCAATCAGGCTCGGTGAGTGCAAGACCGCCGCGCAATTCGCCGGTCGCGAAACGCGGCAGAAACTCCTTGCGCTGCTCTTCCGTGCCCATCTTCGCGACGATGTGCGCCATGATGAGGTGCGAGTTGATGATGCCGCTGATCGACATCCACGCGCTCGAGATCCGTTCGATGATCTTGGCGTAAGTGGTAGCGCTGAGACCGAGACCGCCGTACTCGGTGGGGATGATCGCGCCGAACAGCCCGAGCTCCTTCATTCGTTCGACGATCTCGTCGGGATAGATGTCGTCGTGCTCGAGCCGCATGACGTGCGGACGCACGTGACGATCGAGAAAACGATCGACACTTTCGAGAATGATCCGTTCGTTTTCCGCGATGTCGTCGACGATCTTCGGGTTGGAAGCGCTCATTCCGGATCCTTCGAATTTCGATGTTGATTTCGCTTTGGCGCTTAGCCCGCGATGGCGGCCGCGAAGTTGCCGAGATCCTGCGCTTCGTCGAGGCTCAGCACGGCGTTCTCGATGCGCTCAGCCACCGCCGGACTCACCGACATCGCGGCATTTGCGCGAAATTTTTCGACAATTTCTGACTCGCTCAGCGGACGGTCCGGCGCGCCGCGGTTGATCTCTTCGCGCGCGGCGACTTGCTCGCCGTCCTTCAAAGCGATCCGCACCTCGCCGGAGTAGGCCTTCGGGAACGGCGAATTGGGATCGATCCGATACTGGACCTTGTCGGCGATGGCGAGAATCTGAGGATCGGACAGCGCCGCGTCCTCGATCTCGGCAAGGGTCATGCGGCCACGCACCAGGGCAGCTGCGACGAGGAACGGGATCGAGAACTGCGCGTCGTAGCTGTTTGCCGGCCGCTTCTTGTTCGCCTCGGGCTCGCAGACCGTCTTCACCACCTCGGCAGGGACGAAAGCCTCGATTTTCTCGATTGCTGAAATGTCGAGCCCGTCCTTCTTCAGTCTCAGGGCGGCGTCGATACAGCCGTGGGTGAAATGGCACGCCGGAAACGGTTTGATCGAGGTGCGGGCGATTTCCCAAGTTTCGCCGAGGCCGGTGGTCGCAAGCGTGTAGTCGCAATTTTCGGCAAGCGGCCCCAGGTGCGATTTGTAGAGCCCGAAACGCCCGACATACGGACGGCTTGCACCCCTGAAGCCCTGTTTGGCGAGGGCGGCCGCAGTAATGCCCGCGGCAGCGGCCCAGCCGGGATGGATTCGCTTGTTCCACGCACCGTCCTCCAGGAATTCAAGGCTGCCGGAGGCGAGGGACAGAGCGATGCCTTGTGCCTGCACGAGCTCGCGCTCTGAGAGGCCAAACAAAACGCCGGCCGTGAGCGCACAGCCAAAAGCTCCGACAAGGCCGGTCGGGTGGAAGCCCACCTGATGGAAGGCGCCCTTCACGACCGCGCCGAGGCGGGCCGTGGCCTCGACGCCGATGATGTATGCCGTAAGGAGATCCCGGCCACTTGCGCCAGCGTGCATCGCCGCCGAAAGAGCGGCCGGAAACGCGCTCGCTGTCGGATGGACGACTCCGCCGAGATGAGTATCGTCGAAGTCGAGGCCGTGGCAGAGAAGCCCATTCACGATAGCGGCATCGCGCGGGGAGAGCCGGGCGGGCATGCCAATTACCGGAACCGGCCCCGCGCCGCCCAGTCCCGCGATACCGTTCAGCGTCCGGTGGGCGAAGTCGAACTTGGTGGACGCAAGAGCGATTCCGATCGCGTCAAGCGCGTGGTGACGCGCCCGCGACCGGACTTCTTCGGGAATATCCTGATGACGCAAATTGGCGGCGAAACGCGCAAGCGCGTGGGAAGGCTCGCTGACGGCGGCCGAATTTTCGACGAGAGGCTTCGGGCCGTCGCCCTGAGGGACAGCTTTCACTAGGGTCGCGGTGCTCATGCGCTCCTCCCTTGAACTTCTCGTTGCGGATCGAGAGTGACGCGCTTCTTTGGCGCAGCTCTCGTCTATCGGACGTTTTTGGCCATCCGACAGGTTGTTCAGTCCCCAATGCCATGGCCTCTCTTGGGTATGAGGCTCATACGCGTGAACTCCATGAAGACGGTACCGTCCGCCTTATACCCTTCGGTTCTCGTCGTAACGATGCCTTGGGTAGGGCGCGATTTGCTCTCGCGCACCTCGAGAACTTCCGAGCGAGCGTAAATCGTGTCACCCGGGAAAACCGGGGCGATCAGCTTGATGTCCTTCCAGCCGAGATTGGCGATCGCCTTGAAGCTCACATCGTTGACGGTCATTCCGAGAACGATGGCGAGCGTCAGCCCAGAATTGACGAGCGGTTTGCCGAACTCTGACTTGCTTGCGAAGGCGGCATCGCAATGCATCGGGTGGGCGTTCATCGTCAGCAGGCTGAATTGGATGTTGTCGGATTCCGTGATCGTCCTGCCCGGTCGATGCTCGTACACGTCACCAACCACGAAATCTTCGAGATACCGCCCGTAGCTGGCAATGATTGTTCGAGGCTCGCTCATATGCACTACCGAACGTGGCGACGCCGGCAGCGGCGTCAAATCTGTGGACAGGTGCCGTATGTAAAAGTACGTACATGTTCCGGTCAAGGTATCTTTCGCGGCGTTACAGAGGAAGCGTCCGAGGGAAGCGTGGATAAGTCGACGACAACATCGGAAGCCGCAGGGCGGCGTTCCTATTTGTTCGTGCCCGGCAATCGGCCGGAGCGATACGCAAAGGCTCTCGGCTCCGGCGCCGACGCTGTGATCATCGACCTTGAAGATGCGGTTCCCCCCAATGAGAAGGATGCCGCGCGGGATCATGTCGTCACGCATCTCCGCAATGCAGAGCGAGGCCGTGTGCCGACCTTCGTGCGCATCAACTCGCCCCGCACGATCGTCGGGCTTGTCGACCTTGCCGCGCTCATGACGGTAGCCCGGCGCAGTGCGGCTCCTGGCGGTATTCTGGTGCCCAAAGCGACCGCGGCGGATATCGCTCTCGTCGGTGATCTCGTCGCCGATGCTGGGGTAGCCATCGAACTGGGAGCGCTGGTCGAGACGTGCGCGGGGATCGAGGACGCGTTTTCAATCGCGAAGGCGTCGCCATGGCTTTCCTTTCTTATGTTCGGCGGTGCCGATCTCGCAGCCGAGCTCGGCGTGGAGCTCGCGTGGGAACCGCTTTTTGCGGCGCGTGCCAAACTGGTGCAGGCGGCGGCCTCTGCGGGGCGCTTCGCGATCGACATGCCTTGGGTTGCGCTCGATGACGAGGAGGGGGAATTGGCCGAGATGAAGCGGAGCTTTGCGCTCGGCTTCTCTGGGCGCGCCGCCATCCATCCGCGGCAAGTGGGACGAATTCACGCCTTGCTGAACCCGCATCCGGCGGCCGTCGCACAGGCGCGGCGCGTGCTGGCAGCCTACGAAGCAGCGGGCGGGGCAGCTTGTCTGCTGGACGGACGGCTGGTCGAACGGCCAACGATAGAGCACAGTCGGCGTGTGCTGGCTCGTGCGCGCCTCGCGGAAGCGACCCAGTGAGCGATTCAACGACAGGCGGCCTACCGCTCGCGGTTTCGGCGGCGATCACAATTCAGGCCCTTGCGAGCGCCGCCGTTCTCGCACTCACTGCGATTGCGCCGATCGTCGCCGCTGCGATGAGCGTTCCGCCGCATGTGATCGGCTATCAGGTGAGCGTCGTCTACGCGTTCGCGACGCTGGTCTCCATCTTCTCCGGCCGCTTTGTTCGCAAGTACGGCCCCGCGCGCGCCAGCCAGCTTGCTCTTCTTCTGGCGGCGCTCGGTCTTGCCGGATTTGCTTCCGGAAGTGCTGGCGTCGTGCTGATCGGGTCGGCCCTGATTGGTTCGGGCTACGCGTTGACCAATCCGGCGGCCTCGGAGCTGCTGAGTCGGCTTGCGCCTTCCGAGAAGCGCAATCTGATTTTCTCCCTGAAGCAAACAGGTGTTCCCTTTGGCGGCATTCTGGCGGGGCTGGTTCTGCCGGGCGCTGCTGTCGCATTGGGCTGGCAGCCGGCACTCTTGCTTACGGCGTTTCTGGTGTTGGTTGTCGCGGCCGCGCTCGAAGCGGTGCGATCGACTTGGGACGTCGAAACAGACCCTCGGCTGCCGCTCCGGGCCAATATGCTCGAGGGGCTCGAGCTCGTAATGCGTCGACCGGGCCTGCGCGCGCTGGCGTTCATGGGGTTGCTGTTCTCAGCGATCCAACTGTCGCTCGTCTCCTTCGTCGTCGTCATGCTCGTCGAGGAGTTCGGCTGGCGGGCGATAGAAGCTGGCGCGGCGGTCGCGGCGGTGCAGGCTTCGGGAGCCATCGGCCGTGTTTTCTGGGGCGTAATCGCCGACCGCACGCGTGCTGGTCTCCTCGTGCTTTCCGTTATCGGGTGCCTCTCTGGTGCGATGGCCCTGCTGATGCCTTTCGTCGGCGCGCTTACCCCATCGCTCGTCCTGGTAGTTCTCTGCGCATTCGGCGCAGCCTCGATCGGCTGGAACGGTGTTCTGCTGGCTGAGGCAGCCCGGCTCAGCCCTAGGGGACGCGTCGGACCCGTGGCCGGTGGCGTGCTGATGCCCACCTTCTTGGGCGTGGTACTGGGCCCAGCCATCTTTTCTTTCGCGTACGAGCTGATCGGCTCCTACGCCGATACGTATGCGATATTCGCTTTATCACCGCTCCTGGGGAGCATCGTCGTCTGGCATGGCAGTCGTGCCGAAAGGCGGGCTCGCGATATTGAATAAGTACGTACTTAATGCTGGTCACAGTGCCTGGACGCGAGTAACAATTGCCTCCTCATGTCCGAACATACGAGATGGGAGGAATGCGATGCAGAGATTTTTTACGTGGGCCGCCGCGCTGGCAATCGTGGGCAGCCTGTTGACGGCTGGCACGCAGGTCGCCGCGCAGCCGATCGAAATGATCATGACGGACGAGCTCGCCACCTCGCATTGGTCGACGAAGATCATTGATCAGTTCGCGAAGACGATCGAGGAAAGGTCCAAGGGGCGGATCACGCCGAAGGTGTTCCACGCCTCAACGCTCTACAAGGATCAGGACGCGGTTGCGGCGCTCGGAAGCGGCTCCGTTCACATGGTCTGGCCAGTCGCAGTCCGCCTTGAGCCCATCGCGCCAGAAACCGGAGTCGTCAGCCTGCCGTTCGCGATCACCGACGAGATGATGATGCAGGAGGGCGCGCCCGAGGCGATCGGCAAGTTCTTGTCGCAGTATGTCGAGCCGAAGGGCATTCGCGTTATGGGGCTCGCGCGCACCGCAGACTTGTTCTTCCTGTTTCGCGACCAGTTCATCACGGACATCAAGGATCTGCGTGGCAAGAAGGTGCGTGTGACGGGCGGGCGAATTTTGCAGCAGTTGATGCGTGAGCTCGGTACGAGCCCCGTCTCGATGGCGGCGACCGAAATGGCCACCGCGATGATGCAAGGTGCGATCGACGGGATCTTCACGTCCGCAGGTGGATGGGAGATGGTTGGGACGAGCGCAGCTCCGAAGGCGAGTTCGGTACCGGGGCTCAGTCTCGTGACTTACGCCGTCCTTATCGACGATGCGTGGTTGAAGAATTTGCCGGAGGACCTCCGTGAGGTCGTCGAAGGCACAACTCTCGAATTCGTCCGAACGAACTGGCCGGTCGCCATGAAGCTCGACAAGGAGACGCTCGACAACACGGTGAAGGCCGGCGGCCAATTCCAGGAAGTGAGCCCAGAAGCGCGCGAGGCCTTTCGACAGGCGGCACTCAAGGCGAACGAGGACTTCATTCGGCGCTACCCGGATGTGTGGGAGAAGTTCCAGGAAGTGACGCGTCCCTTCCGCAAGGGATCCTGACCGCGGTTTACCCGAAAACTCCCGCGGCGGGGACCCTCGGCGGGAGTTTTCCATCTCGATGCGGCTTTGGCTCGTGTAGGTAGCCTAAGCCCGGCGCGCTGCTGGGCGGATCGGCGCCGATGGTCACGACTGGGCGTCGGCGGGCCACGGTTGGCGAGGGCCTTCGCGGCGCTGCCGGTCATGCCATGTCACGGCTTACGCTATCTGATCTGGCTTAAGTACTGAATGCAGGACCATTCTCACCACGTGCTGCCGCAGGGCCTTTTGACCCTTCGCGCGAAATAGGCGGTCTCCGAATAAGCGAGAGAAAGTTGCCCTGTTCGACACGTTGAAAAAGCTAAGGGCGCTGATCAGCCAGTGCAGCTCAAGCGGATCGACGTCGTCGCGAAAAAGGCCTTCCTCCTTGCCACGCCTGCAGATCGCCTCCAGCTTCTCGATCGCACCCGCATTCAGACGGCTGATCAGCTCTGACTGGCAAAGATGGGCGCCGTGGTGAATGTTCTCGATCATCACCAACCGGATGAAGTCGGGATTGCTACTGTGGTGATCGAAGGTGAATTCGACGAGACGGGTCAGCGCCTCCACCGGAGGCAAATGCTCCAGGTTTAATTTGCGCTCGCCCTCTCGTACCTTCCGGTAGGCCTCCTCCAGCACGCGGCGATAGAGCCCTTCCTTGTCGCCGAAATAGTAATAGATCATGCGCTTGGAGGTGCGCGTCTTGGCCGCGATCTCATCGATGCGCGCACCCGACAGACCATTCGCGGCGAACTCCGACGTCGCGACAGCAAGGATGTTCGACTGCACGCCTGCTGGATCCTGCTTCCAGCCACCGCGGTTCATGCTCTTCTGCAGGTCCAGGCTTACCTCGCCCATGCACGCAGTCTCCATGCCCGGAACGCCTTCTACACGAATGAACTGGTTCGTTCAAAGCGCTTGCGTGAATTAACCAGATAGTTCAGTAGTAGCACTGAGCTTTGTCGGAGGGGAGCATTTGCAATCTGCAAAGCCAAGCGGTGCTCTTGCGGCGCGCCAGACCGCGCATGAGCGAGGCCGCGCGGTGCTCGTCGGCTTGCTCGGTTCTGGCATCCAACTCTCGCGCACGCCGGCGATGCACGAGGCGGCGGCGCGCGCCCACGGCATACCTTACATTTACCGGCTGCTCGACACGGATCTGATGCGCGAGCCGCAGCCCTCTCTCCCAGATCTCCTGCGTTTCGCCGAATGTTTCGGCTTCTCTGGCCTGAACATCACATACCCCTACAAGCAGGAAATTTTACCGCTGCTCGATGAGCTGTCGCCAGCTGCGAGCGAGGTCGGTTCGGTCAATACCGTTATCTTCAGGGACGGGCGCCGCATCGGCCACAACACGGACGTGTGGGGTTTTCGCGAGAGCTTCCGTCGCAGCATGGGCGAGGCGCCCCGCCGGCGGGTCCTGCTGCTCGGGGCCGGTGGTGCCGGCGCAGCCGTTGCGCATGCGTTACTCGAATGCGAAACTGGTCGCGTGCTGATCTTCGACACTGTATCACTGCGGGCCACGCAGCTGGCAGCGCGCCTGAAAGACCGTTTCGGAGCGGATCGGGCTGAAGCCGTTGAGAACATTGCGGCCGCAGTCCACGCCAGCGACGGCATTGTCAACGCGACGCCGGTCGGCATGGCCAAGCTGCCAGGTATGCCTCTGAAACCCGAGTATATCGCTCCCCGCCACTGGGTGGTCGACATCATCTACTTTCCGCTCGAAACTGAGTTGCTGCGCCATGCGAGACGCCTCGGGTGCCAAACCTTCTCAGGCGAAGGCATGGCGGTGTTTCAGGCCGTGCGAGCATTTGAGCTTTTCACTGGAGTTGAGCCTAATATTGATGTGATGAGAGCAGCCTTCGCGGACTTCGATCGCGCATCGACAGAATGATGCGCAATCCAATTTGACTAGAGACAGGGAGGAAAGTCATGACCTTGAAGGCGACACGCCGCCAGTTCCTCATCGGAACTGCCGCGCTTGGTACCGCCGCCGCCTTGCCGGCATTCGCGCAGGAAAAGCCGAAGCTTCGCTTCTCTGCGGTGTTCTCGGAGCAGGACATCCGCGCTGAAATGATGAAGAAGTTCGCTGACGCGATTGCGGACGATTTCACGTTTGAGGGCTATTATGGCGGCAACCTTTTCAAGCAGGGGACGGAGCTCGTCGCGTTGCAGCGCGGCAATCTCGAGATGGGGAATATCGCCCCGCAGGACATTTCCAAGCAGATTCCGGCCTGGTCGATCGTAACAGCCGGCTACCTGTTCCGGGATGCAGCGCACGTGAAGAAGTTCTTCAACAGTGAGCCCGGGGCTGAATTGAAGAAGATGGCTGAGGATCAACTTGGAATTAGAATCCTCGGCCCGACCTACTTCGGAGTTCGCCAGCTCGGCCTCAAGCCTGACAAGGAAATCCGGACGCCTGCTGACTTGGCGGGGATCAAGCTCCGTATGCCGCCTGGGGAAGCTTGGCAGTTCCTCGGTGAGGCCCTCGGCGCCAATCCGACTCCGATGGCTTATGCCGAGGTCTATACCGGCCTGCAGACTGGCGCGATCGACGGGCAGGATAATCCGCTGCCAAACGTCGAAAACATGAAATTCTACGAGGTCATGTCGCAAATCGTGCTGACCTCGCACCTCGTCGGCTTCGATCTGCTGACGGTCTCGAAGCGCGTCTGGGATCAAATGGATTCCGACAAGCAGGCCAGATTCCAGGCAGCGGCGGACGCGGCTATTGACTTCTCCACCGAGAAACATCTCGCGCGCGAGGGCGAGCTGGTTCAATTTTTCAAAGAGAAGGGCCTGAAGGTTTACGAGCCTGACCAAGCCGCCTTCCGCAAGCACGTACAAGCGAAGTACCTTGCGTCCGACTTGGCGAAGCACTGGCCGGACGGCATGGTGGACAAAATCAACGCGCTCTGATTGCTTCGCCTGCCGCAGGCACGTCCCGGCGGCGGGCAAATCTCCACCCTTTCAACTGGATGGGCCGCATGCGACCGATCTTGCGGATTGGCCTCTGGCTCTATCGGCGAGCAGAAAACCTTTTGGCGCTCATGCTCGCTGCAATGTTCCTCGCATTCCTGCTGCAGGTTCTATTCCGTTACGCCCTCAACTTTCCGGTTGGATGGACCAACGAGCTTAGTTCCATCCTCTGGATTTGGATCGTCCTTTTTGGTGCTGCTTTTGTTTTGCGCGAGGAGGAGGAAATTCGCTTCGATCTGCTCTATGGTTCGGTGAGACCGGGGGTTCGCCGCGCGATGTTCCTGATCTCTGCAGCAGCACTGATCTTTCTGTACGTCGTCTCCTTTCCGGCGGTAATCGACTACGTGACCTTCATGAAGGTGGAGAAGAGTTCCTATCTCCAGCTTCGCTTTGATTGGGTCTTCTCAATCTACATCGTTTTCGTGCTGGCCATCCTCGTCCGCTATAGCTGGCTATCCTGGAGGGTGCTCACGGGCCGAGACCCCGGCCGGTCCAATCCGACAAACGTGGTCTCAGACTTATGAGCTTCGCCAGCCCGTTCTCGCTGTCGCTCGTGGCGATAACCGCCCTTGCTTTCTTGGGACTTCCCATCGGCCACGCGATGATCGCTGGCTCGATCCTCTATTTGATGCTTGCCGGCCTGGATATGGGAACTGCCGCGGAGCAACTGCTCAACGGCATGTATTTCAATTACATTATCCTTGCCGTGCCGCTGTTCATTCTCGCTGCCGAATTGATGAACATCGGCTCGATGACCGACCGGCTCATGGCTTTTTGTAATGCAGTGGTTGGCCGGTTTCGCGGCGGACTAGCTTACGTCAATATCCTCCAGTCCATCATCTTTGCCGGCATGTCCGGGTCCGCAATCGCGGATGCGGCGGGAACAGGCAAGATGATGCAGTACCTCATGACCAAGGACGGGAAGTATCCGTCGAGCTATGCCGCGGCGCTCACTGCGGCAACGGCGGTGATTGGGCCGATTATCCCGCCTTCCATCCCCATGATCATTTTTAGTCTCGTGTCCAATGCATCGATCGGCTACCTGTTCCTTGGCGGTGTCGTGCCGGGGCTTCTAATGGCCCTGGCCCAGATGATCATCGTCTTCTTCGACGCCCGCAGAAAGGGCTTTCCGGTCGAGCCTCCCACGCCAATTCGTGCGTTGCCGGGCATCACTTGGCGCGCTTTGCCGACATTGATGATGCCGGTCGTCCTGCTCGGCGGCATTTACTCCGGAGTAGCGACTCCAACGGAAGCGGCAGCGGTCGCGGCCGCGTACGCGCTCCTCGTTTCCGCCCTGCTTTATCGCAGCGTGAGCTTTTCCGAGCTCTATCGGTCGGTCTTGGCGAGCGCCCGTACGACGGCCTCTATCGGCATGCTGATAGCTGGCGCTTTGGTCTTCAACTACGTCGTTACGGTCGAGAACATTCCCCAGGCCCTGAGCAAATTTTTGACCGCCCAGGATCTCTCCCCGACCGGCTTTCTGATCATCGTCAACCTCGTGCTGCTGGTGCTCGGGTGCCTTTTGGAAGGAACGACCATCCTTCTTGTTGTCGTGCCAGTTTTCATTCCGACAGCGCAGGCGCTCGGAATCGATATGGTCCATTTCGGCGTCGTGGTCGTCGTGAACATCATGCTGGGCCTTATCACCCCACCTTACGGCCTGCTTCTGTTCGTCATGACACGGATCGCCGAGGTGCCGTTGCGGGAGATTGTGCTCGACGTCCTGCCGTTCCTGTGGGCGATGTTGGGTGCGCTGGCCCTTATCACCTTTTTTCCCGATCTCGTGCTGTGGCTGCCGAGGCTACTCGGATATTCCGGATGACCGAGGAAAGGATCGAAGATGACCGCAAAGCCGATTTTTGTCCTCAACGGGCCAAACCTCAATCGCCTGGGCAAGCGTGAGCCGGAAATCTACGGGACCACGACCCTCGCCGAGATCGAGGCAATGTGCCGAGAAGCGGCGGGTGACAGGCCGCTGCGTTTCTATCAGTCTAATGCCGAGCACCAGCTCATCGACTGGATCCATGAGGCGATCGATGTCGGCTCCGGCATCATCATCAATCCTGCCGGCCTGACGTTCAGGTCGATTCCGCTGCTCGACGCGCTGAAGATGTTCCCAGGACCGATCATCGAGCTCCATATCTCGAACATCCACCGGCGCGAGGAAATCTATCAGCGATCGCTCGTTTCCACGGTAGCGACCGCCGTGATGGCTGGGTTCGGAGCACGCGGTTACCCGCTTGCCGTTAAGGCGCTGATCGACATGATAGACGGAGCGCGGTGACTCCGAGCTTGAGCCATGTAGCACCATTCGCTGATGGTGCCCAGCTAGTCACAATTATGGAGGAGCTGGGCCTGGAAGGACTTCAGCTGCGTTCACCTTGGCCGCGCCGTTCTGAAAATTCGGAGCGGGCGACTGGGTTTTTCGCTACGCTGCCCGAGCAACATTAAGCTGCCCGGACACCGGCTCGTTCGCTCCATACCGTCCCGTCGGTCAGGAGACGACCCGCTCAATTACGACCGGAACGGGTCGGCATATTGTGTTGCACACCGGCGAATGCTGCTGTGCGTATGCAAGCAGGTCATCGAGGTCCTCGCTCGGACAGTCCGCCTTGACGTGCATGCGAATGCGGATCTGCTCGTAACCGGGCGAAACGGTTTCGTCGAGCCCGAGCGAACCCTGCAGGTCGAGGTCGCCAGAGAGCTCCGTTGACAGTTCTTTGATGACAATGCCGCGCGCCATGGCATGCAGCACAAAAGTGGTCGTGACGCAGCCGGCGAGGGCGTGCAGCAGGAACTCGACAGGATTTGCGCCCTCGTTATTTCCGAGCAGGACCGGCGGCTCGCCATTGGTGAACTCGAAGGGGACGCTTCGCGAGGTATCTTCCTGGCCAGCGCCGTAGAAGTCGCGAATCACTGAGCGGTTCTCGCCGCCATTGATCCAGGTGTTTCGGGCACGGAATTGGAACTTGGCGAGGCTTTTGTCGGCCTTGATGGCGGCGATGGTTGCGAGGGCGGCGTTCACGTCCAGGCCGTTGATGATGGCCGGGCTTTCCACGACAGAAGTTTGAGTGCTCATGATCGATCTCCATTGGTTGGTGCGGCGTCCCTGGAAGGGAGCCGCCGACGCCCGGGAAACTAGATCTGAGCAGAGATTTTCAGCAGAGCGATTCTTGCTAAAATCGATCCATTCGTGCCACAAACAGAGGCCTCGCGAATGGCAAACTCCAGTGCCGTCGATGCCATGATCCTGGCGTTGCCGGAGACGGCCGGCTCGGCACTTTATGGCATGGTCGACGTTCTCGCGGCCACCGGCATGATATGGCGCGAGCTTGTGGGCGAGGAGCCGGGCCTTCCACTGATCCGACCACGTATCGTTTCACCCGAAAAGCGGCTGTTTCGCTGCGGCAATGACATACCCGTCAATCCCGATGTCACGATCGAGCAGGCACATGCGCCGGATGTGGTGATCGTACCGGAGCTATGGCTCGCCCCGTCCGACGACATTCGGGATCGCCATGCGGACGTAAAGGAGTGGCTGCGCCGCTGTTACGAGAGCGGCAGCTCGATTTACTCGGCATGCTCCGGCTCGGTGTTGCTTGCAGCCGCCGGGCTGCTTGATGGCCGCGAGGCGACCTCTCACTGGGGCTATCAGGACCTGTTCCTGAAGAGCTTTCCCAAGGTCCGTTTCAATCCCGCACCCAATCTCGTCATCGCAGACCCGACGGGTCGCATCGTGACGGCCGGCGGCACGACATCCTGGCATGATCTCGCCATTCACATCATTTCGCGCCACTGCAGTCCCGGTGAGGCATTGCGTATTGCCAAGGTTTACCTGCTCAAGTGGCACGGGGAAGGGCAACTTCCGTACGCCAGTCTCATAGCCGGCAGCCGCACGCGGATTCCGTCGTGCGCAAGGCTGAAGGATGGCTCGCCGCGCATTACCGGGAGCCTCATGCCGTTTCGGCTGTGGTGAGACAGTGTGGGATACCTGAACGCAGCCTCAAACGCCGTTTTAAGATCGCCACGGGATCGACGCTGATCACCTACGTTCAGAACCTCCGCATTGAGGAAGCCAAACGTTTGCTGGAGACCGGGAACAGTACGGCGGACGAAATTGCTGCGCTGGTCGGTTATGAAAACCCGGCGTTTTTTCGGCGGGTGTTCAAGCGCACGACCGGGCTTACCCCTGGCGCCTACCGGCGCATGTTTCGGCCTCTGAACGCCGCTCCGAAGCAGATCGCCTGATGATGGCCCCATGTAGTCGACCTCAGATCCAGCTTACGTCTCCAGAGCACAACCACGCCGGCTCGATAATAACGCGCGGCATTTTTCCCAAACAGCCTGGATAAAGGCCGGGACCAAGGCCCCCCCATTCCTAATGGAATGCGGTGGATGTGGCGCAAAATTCACCAAGTATGGTGCTCACAGGTTCGCGTGTGCCCGCGCCTGCGACCGGGGGTACCTGCGTAAGTTGCCTTAAAGATTACCCGATCTTTTCTTCATTCGTCGCCGGAGCACCTGCGTTGAGCACCATGAGCAGCGGCGTCAGGCCTTCCGTATCGACCAAACGGAAGATCTCGATGTCGCTACGGGCGCGCTCGGTCCAACCGGCGATCTGCAATGCACGCTCCGCTTTCGAGAAGAGGCCGTGATTGCGCAGCGGGGTCGCCCGGCGGATCAGGTCGTCGTCATTCAGCGCGCTCGTCTGGTCCGGTTTGCCGACTTTGTCGAGCCACGCCTTGCGGACCTCCGTAAGGTCCGTGTCGCTGCCCAGACTTTCCTCCGTCTTTAGCCTCTTCAACTCGTCTTTTTCGAAGAGCCACCATCGGCCCCGTTTTGGCCAACGGACGAGCCCGAGATCACTCAGCACGCCAGCGAGCTGGTTCATGGCCAGAGCCTTCGAGGCTTCGTCCGGGTCATTCGGATCGCAGCTGTAGAGGTTCGGGATGACCAGATACGATGCCTTGTTGTGATGGAGGAAATGGCGGCGGATCCATTCGCGATCTGCGTTCGGTGCACGTGCCACAGCCATGTCGATTGCATCGTTGATCTGGCGAATGAGCGCCCCGGAGGGACGGATCGAGGGCGGCTGCCGCGGCGGGTTCAGGATCGCGAGTGCCAGCAGGCCCATGTCGACGCCAATTGTTGCGAGCAGCGCAATGAGATCCTGGCCGGTGATCGGCTCACCGCTCTCGGTATGAGCGAACGTCTCGTTTCCGCCTGAGGTGATGTAGATGGCCAGACTGCGTGCGTACGTGCCGATGTTGGTCCACAGGTTTTTGACGGCATTGGCGACGCCCGCAGGACCCTCACTGAAAACCGCCTCGCGGAGCTTGATCTCGGCAGGCTGCTCAGCTTGGGCCGCGGCCTGGCGCAAGCGTTCTGCCAACGTCGGATCATAACAGCTGAAACCTGGCTGACCCGGTGGAATGTCGACCGCGTTGGCCAGAGCGCGCATCTCCGCTGCCGTCGACCGGCCAAGTTGATTGCTTCGGGCCGCAATGCTGCGCGCGCGGCCCCGTATCTCAGATGCCCTTTGCTCGAAGGCTCGCTGGCGTTCCTCGATGGTGCTGCCGCCGATGGCTGCTGCGGTCTGGCGCAGGTGCTCGACCTCAGCCTGAACGGGTTCGAGCCACGAGCGGATCATGCTGTCGCGCATCGTGACGATGGCGTCACGAACGCTGACGCGGGCATTGTAGAGTGGTCCTCGGCCGGCGCCTGAGGCAGTGCCGCAACTGCCGCCGCTTGTCTCCTCGCGTGCCATTTGGCTTTCCGACCAGCTCATGACGCTGTCGAGCTGTGCGCGCACCGCATCAAGCCGCGCGGCGATAGCTGCACTGGCGTCTCGGGCATCCTCCTGCAGGCCAGCGAGACCCGTGCGGGTGGCCTCCTCGCCCGAAATTAGGCTCCACCAGAAGCCGTATCCGAAGCCGATCGACCAGATCGCAAGGAAGACGTAGAGCGGAAACGTAATGAAGCGCTCGCGGAGGCTCCGGCCGGCACCAAACGTCTCCCGCAGCATGAGCCACATCAGAAACGTCAGCGCCACGACGACCGCGATAACGAGGACATCGCTTGAAATGGACTGTCCGCCGGGCAGCTCCTGTGTGGCGCTGCTCGATGAGGCGCCAATAATGAAGTCGCGCATGCCGTGCCAAGTGGCATACCCGGAGATGATCAGCAGCATGAATGACGCCACACCGATCAGCGTGTTGCGGCCGAGCAGGTAGTCGATCACCCGGCCCCACATCGAGGAATAGCTCGCCTTCGCCTCGGCCATTTCCGCAACTCCCGACCCGTCTTACGTCAGATGGGAGTGTAAGGAGGACCACAACTGCCTTGCGACCACCACCGGTTGCACGCGGCCAATTCTGCTGCCGGTGTTGCTTGTCAATCACAGACGGGGCGGTGGAGCGAGAAAAGGTTGAGCGGGAGACGTGTGCTTCTTCTGCGTTCTTTTTGGAGAGGCCAGAGCGACCAAATCTTAACAATTTGAAACGGTCATTTTCGCTTTAGTCGCGTCGGATCGGCAGGTCAGTGCCTCGCAAATTGCAATCTGCGCGCCCATACTGTTGCTGAAAAAAAAAACTGCTAGCGTGCCGATGAAAAAAGCGAGCTTTTGATGAGGTACGAGCGGCAACGCCTGAACGACACTCGCATAGACCGCGACGGGATACATGGCAAAGCCAGGATCCACAACGGCAGGGCTCCATCATCCGGAAGACGCTGAGATACCGGCAGTGTCGGAAGCGCGCAGGTGAACGCAGTTCTGACCGATTAAATGTTTTCCTTCACGGCTGTGAGGCCCGGCCAATCGGGACATTTCGTGTGCAGTAGAGGGCGGGCGCAGTGCTCAGCCGCATTGGCGGTACCACAATTTTCGCCGCGCTGTCGAACCGAGGAAGCGAAGCCAGTGTGACGGAAGCGAGGAGTGGCTAATTGGGGTGGACCTATTGTAGCTCGCCGCTCTGCACGCACACGGCAAGGCTAAACCTTGTTAGCCTCATCCGCGAGTTCGGTCGGCCTGCACCCATCCGCACACCGTCATCTGTGACATCAAGGCTGTCAATCTCGAACGTGATGCAACGCTACAGGGACCAGATCGCGTTCGGTTTCGCAAGCTTTTGAGTTTGATGGGAAAATTTGGTTGCGGGGGCAGGATTTGAACCTGCGACCTTCAGGTTATGAGCCTGACGAGCTACCGGGCTGCTCCACCCCGCGTCACCAACTGCATTACGGACAAACCAAGCGAGCAGGGCTCGGCTGCGGTCCGATATCAAAAGCCGCCCGGCGGGGGCGGCTTCGGTGTAGTGGTTATATAGCATGAGAATCGGAGATGTGAAGCCCATTGGACGCAAATGGGGAACTGCCTGCTGCAGTGTCAGGACTGCCTGCCGGCAACCTCCCCATCCGGCGCGGCAGGTAGACGCTTGCTGCGCAGTATGAAGTGTAGGTTGCGGGCATAGATGAACAGGCCCATGCCCTGGCCCAACATGAACACAGGGTCGAGACGGTAGATCGCGTACGCGAAGAGCAGGGCGCCGCCGGCCAGACTGAAATACCAGAAGGTCTCCGGCACGATGGAGCGGCGAGCGCGCTCACTCGCGATCCATTGCACGATGAAGCGCATGGAGAACATGAGCTGAGCCACGAAGCCCACGGCCAGCCACACCTTCTCCGCTGTGGGAGTGGAGGTCCACCAAGCCGCAATCTTGGATGCGGCAGTTGCAAGAAAATCCATTGATCCCCCGATGCGTCGCGTCGGATCCTGGGCTTACCGCTCAGCTCTTGTCGCCGGTCTTACGCACCAGGCCATCACTCCGCAATTTCAACCGCCGGCCTAGGTCAGAGATGTGGCGTCCCTCCGGCACATCCTCGACGATCTCGGGAACACGGGTGCGCCGGCGCAGCCAGCTCACACCGATTAGATCATAAAGGCCGATCAATGCGCGGCTCAGGTTGTTGTACTTGGACTGGCCTGCCTGCCGCGGGCGATCGTTGACCGGCACATAGGCGACCTCGTGGCCGTAGGTCAGGAACAGCGCCGGCAGATAGCGGTGCATGCTGGTGAAGAACGGCAGCCGCAGGAAAACCTCCCGCCAATAGACCTTAATCCCGCAGCCCGTATCAGGGCAGGAATCGCGGAGCACGGCATCCCTGATCCAGTTCGCCGCCTTGGAAGCGAAGCGCTTGGCACCCTCTGCCTTGCGGTCCGTGCGTACACCCCCGACGAGTGCAGGGCCGGATGTTCCGGGCGGGGCAAGCCGGGCGAGCAGCCGAGGAATGTCGCGGGGATCGTTCTGTCCATCGCCGTCCATCGTAGCGATGATCGGGCTCGAGGCGGCCAGGATGCCGGTTCTCATCGCAGCGCTTTGTCCGGCACGCGTGCCGTGGCGGAGATAACGCAGGCCCGGGCAGCGGCCGGAGGCGATCAGTGCCTTGACCTCTTCGCCAGTAGCATCCTCGCTGGCATCGTCGACGACGATGACCTCCGCCAGATAGTCGGCGGGGACCGTAGCATACGTCTCCTCGACGAGGCGGCCGATGTTGCCGGCCTCATTGAGGGCGGGAATGACCACTGAGATGCGCATGAGCGATGTGATGCCCCCGTCGTGGCGGCCATGGCACGCGAGTTGTGCCTTAAGGCACGCTCGACCGAAGGTATCAGGGTTTGCGAGCGTCGCTCAACCATGTAAATGGGCAACGGCGGGCTGCACGGCCTGCTCGCAGATGTCACGGGGGAGCGGCAGACCATGACGGTGCAGCCCGGACTAGAAGGCGACCGGGTGGCCGGTGAGGCCTGGTTCCCAGCACTCGTCGCGGTGCTTGGCGGACTGCTCGTGGTCCGGATGGTGGCTCTGGCGTTCAACGCCACCGACCTGTTCTTCGACGAAGCTCAGTACTGGTCGTGGAGCCTGGAGCCGGCCTTCGGCTACTATTCCAAGCCGCCGCTGATCGCGTGGGTGATCCGCGTGGCCACTGAGGCATGCGGCCACTCGGAGTTCTGCATCCGCTTGCCGTCGCCGATCATCCATTCGGCAACGGCGCTCGTGATCTATGCTGTGGCCGCGCGGCTCTATGATCGGCGTGTGGGGTTCTGGTCCGCCGTCGTGTTCGCGACGCTGCCCGGTATTTCGCTCTCTGCAGGCATTATCTCAACGGATGTGCCGTTGCTGTTTTTCTGGGCCGTCGCACTTTATGCGCTCGTGCGGCTCCTCGATTCCGACCGCTGGTGGCCCGCGGTGCTGCTGGGCGTGGCGCTCGGGCTTGGGCTCAATGCCAAGTATGCGATGGTGTACTTCCTTCTTTCGGCGGCCGCCTACATGGTGGCCGTTCCTGAAAAGCGCCGCCTTCTCCATGATGCCCGAGCCTATGCAGCACTCGGCATCGGCCTGCTGCTGATCGCGCCCAATCTCGCGTGGAACGCTGCGAACAGCTTCGCCACCTTCGCTCATACAGCCGACAACGCCAATTGGGGCGGAACGCTCTTTCATCCCGAGAAAGCACTGGAGTTCTTCGGCGCGCAGTTCGGCGTGTTTGGGCCGATCCTCTTCGGCTCGCTGCTGGTGATCACCTGGCGCGCCTGGCAGGATGGGCTGCCAGAGCCCGATCGTTTGCTGCTGGCATTTGCGCTCCCAGTGATTGTTCTTGTCACCATCCAGGCGTTCCTTTCGCGGGCGCATGCGAACTGGGCCGCTGTCAGCTACGTCTCGGCCACCGTGCTGGTAACAGCGACGATGCTTCGCGAAGGTGCTTGGCGATGGTTCAAGAGCTCGCTCGCGCTGCACGCGGCAATTCTGGTCGGCATTGGGCTTGCGACGGCAGCGGCTGGATCGTTCCGTCTGCCTGTAGGTGGTGACCCCTTCGCACGGACACTGGGTTGGCGGGAACTCGCGCAGGAGACCGCGACAGTGCTGGCCGACGCGCGGCAATCCGGCCGGCCGTTCGGTGCCGTGATTGCAGACGATCGTGCGATCACGGCAGAGCTGCTCTATTACATGCGTGATGAGCCTACACCGGTGTTCGCCTGGCGCGAGCCGGGCTTGCGTCCAAAAGATCACTACGAGCTGACCCGTGCTTACCAGAAAGGTTCACCCGAACCGGTGCTGTTGGTCAGCTTTCGTCGCGGCGCAGAGACGGTGAGCAGCAGATTTGCCGTCGTCGAGCTGATTGTTGAGCGCGAGGTGCCGGCTGGCGCAGGGCCGGGCCGGAAAGTCGCGTTCTACAGGCTCGAGGGCTTCGCGGGCGTTGAGTAAGCGCGCACGGGATCTGTGCCGCAGTCCTCAAGTCGCCGTTAGAATGACTGCCGGAGCCCAGCGCGGACGGATATTGGCCGGCATCGGGCAGCGGAGCGGTCAACGGTACAACCTCGGGAATGGAGGCACCCATGCAACTCAAAGGCAAGACAGCCATCGTCACCGGCTCCACGTCGGGGATTGGCCTTGGCATTGCCCATGCCCTCGCGAAGGAGGGGGCGAATATTGTCATGAACGGCCTTGGGGATGAGAACGAAAACGCTGAGCAGATCCGGGCGGTGGCGGCTCACGGCACGCGTGTCATGTTCCACGGTGCCAACATGCTGCGCCACAATCAGATCGCCGACATGGTCGCCTCAGCGGAGCAAAACTTCGGCAGCGTCGACATCCTCGTCAACAACGCAGGGATCCAGCACGTCGCCCCGGTCGAGGAGTTCCCCATCGAGAAGTGGGACGCCATCATCGCTGTCAATCTGTCGGCAGCCTTCCACGCCATCCGCGCGGCAGTTCCCGGCATGAAGGCGCGGCGGTGGGGAAGAATCATAAACATCTGCTCAGCGCACTCACTGACAGCATCGCCCAACAAGTGCGCCTATATCGCAGCCAAGCACGGGCTGGCCGGTCTCACGAAGGCTGTCGCCCTCGAGGTTGCCCGGCACGGTGTGACGGTCAACGCAATCTCGCCAGGGTTCGTCTGGACACCGCTGGTGGAGCGGCAGATACCCGATCTTGCCCGCACGCAGGGCATCAGCGAAACAGAGGCGCGCGAGCAGATCCTGTCACGCCAGCCGACGCGGGAGTTCATCACCGTAGAGCAGGTCGGTGCCTTGGCCGCATTTCTCGCCAGTGATGCTGCCGCCTCGATTACTGGCGCCAACTACTCCATCGACGGTGGATGGACTGCCGAGTGACGGCCTCGCCCCTACGACCTGATGTGCTCACCTTTTGGGTGTGACGAGGGCCATTGGCTCTGCGGTTTGAGGGTCCTCCTCCTGGCTCGACAATGTCGCGATCACTGCCGCCACCGCGGCCAAGGTGATGGCCACCGCGATGGCGACCTCACGTGAACGATGTCTCAGCCGGTTTTTCACCATTGCGAACCGAGTTGTCAGATCCTGGTTCGAGCCATGGAAACCCAAATCAGCAGCCCGCGCCAGCTCCAGGTGTGCCGCGCGACAGAAGAACACACGATTAGGGGCATTTCGGAAAAAGCTTCCGGTTCCAGGGCTGCTGTAGGCCGCTGGGAGGTGTGGGGCAGAGATCACGGGATCGCGATTGAGCGGAAGCCTTCGCGAGGCGTCGGTCTGCGGCGGCTCAATCGCCGAGTTCGGTGATTGCTCGACAAACCGTGTTGAAAGCAATTGCCTTCCGGAGTGCGAGGCGGTTTGCTTGAGCCGAACTCGCCGGGAATCTCCGGCAGGCATGAAGGACGATGAGGTTGAGATGGATCGGGCGGAACAAGCCGTAGCTGGCACGGATGAGATCATCTACGAGGTTCGCGACCGAATTGGGTTCGTGACCTTCAACAGGCCGCAGGCTCGGAACGCCTTGACCTTCGGCATGTACGACCGGCTGGCAGAAATCTGCGCCGGCGCGCCGACGGACGGATCTGTCGCAGCCATCGTCATCACTGGTGCCGGTGACCGCGCGTTCGCCGCGGGCACTGACATCTCGCTGTTTCGGGATTTTCGCACGCCTGAGCAGGGCATCGCTTATGAAAAGCACGCCAACGGGATCATGACAGCCGTCGAGTCCTGCCCAGTGCCGACCATTGCCGCCATTGCAGGAGCGTGCACGGGCGGAGGCGCTGCCATCGCGGCCTGCTGCGACTTGCGGATTGCCACACGGGACATGAAGTTCGGGTTTCCGATTGCCCGCACACTCGGCAACTGCCTTTCTGCTGCAACTCTCGATCGTCTCGTCCGGCTGATCGGGGAAGGGCGGGTCAAGGACCTGATCTTTACGGCGCGCTTGATGGGCGCCGAGGAGGCCCTGACGGCGGGTCTCGTCTTGGAGGTTGTCGAGGACCATGCCGCATTGATGACTCGCGCGGAGGAGCTGGCGCGCCAGTTATCCGGTCACGCGCCGTTGACGCTTCGGGCCACGAAGGAGCTTCTGCGCCGCCTCCGTGAGCAGTCGCCGAAAGTCGATGACACCGATGTGATCGGGCAGATCTATACCAGTGCCGACTTCCGGGAAGGGTTGGAGGCTTTCCTTGCAAAGCGGCAGCCCCGGTGGTCCGGGCGCTGACGAACCCGCGCGAGCCCATCACGATACAGGGAGGACGATATGACCAAGATCGCGTTCATCGGACTCGGCAACATGGGGACACCGATGGCTGGGAACCTCGTAAAGGCAGGCTACCCAGTCACGGGGTATGACCTCGTCCCCGCCAACTTGGAAAGAGCGACCGCGCGCGGGGTTCAGGCTGCACAAAGTGCCGAGGCGGCAGCCGAGGGGGCCGACGTCGTCATCACCATGCTGCCGGCAGGCAAGGACACGATCGCCGTCTACGAGACTACGAACGTGCTCAATGTGGCTGCCGAGGGCGCCGTGTTCGTCGACTGCTCAACGATCGACGTCGCCTCGGCGCGCCGGGCTCACGAGCTGGCAGCCGCAGCCGGCAAACTGTCGCTCGACTGCCCCGTTTCCGGCGGTGTCGGCGGCGCCGAGGCAGCCACGCTGACGCTGATGGCCGGAGGGAGCGCAGAGGCGTTCGAGAAGGCGCGTCCGGTACTCGAAAAGATGAGCCGGAAGGTCGTGCATTGCGGTGATGCGGGTGCGGGTCAGGCGGCCAAGATCTGCAACAACATGATCCTCGGCATCAGCATGATTGGCGTGTGCGAGGCGTTCAATCTGGCGGAGAAGCTGGGGCTCTCGCATCAGGCTCTGTTCGATGTCGCCTCCACCTCGTCGGGCCAATGCTGGTCAATCACCACTTACTGCCCAGTGCCTGGGCCAGTGCCCACCTCGCCGGCCAACAACGGCTACAAACCCGGCTTCGCGGCAGAGCTGATGCTCAAGGATTTAAGTTTGGCTCAGGAGGCCGCCCGTGCGACCGGCGTACCAACGCCCTTGGGAGCCGAGGCGGCGCAGCTTTATCAGCTGTACGTCAGTAACGGGAACGCCGGTGTCGATTTCTCCGGCATTATCGAGTTCATCCGTGGCAAGTCCGGGTGACAGGGTTTGCGTCTGTCATTTGGAACGGGAGCGTCGTCCCGTTGGTTTCCGGAAGAGACGCTCGTGCAACGCTATTTCCGTTCCGGCGTGGCACGGGCCTGAACCGGAACTCGTACGATGACGGACACGACGGTGAAAAAAGTCCATTCCGCCGACTCGCCTAAGGGCGAGATGGGACAGACGTATCTCGTCTCCGGCAAACGCGTATCGATGCGGCTATGGCAGGGCGAGCCCGCCGATAGCCATAAGCGGGAGAGTGTGCGCGACTACGAGACGGTCGGCTATGTCATCGATGGCAGAGCCGAGCTGGAGCTCGAAGGGCAGACAATTCGGCTGGAGCCTGGCGACTCCTGGCTGGTTCCGGCTGGCGCGAAGCACACCTACAGAATCCTAGAGCCCTTCACTGCGGTTGAGGCGACCGCGCCTCCCGCTCAAGTCCACGGCCGCGACGAGCCGCGCAGCGCGATGGACTGGCCTGAACGGCTGTAGTCGAATTACGCGGAGCCATCGCAAAGCGCCGAAGCTCCGGTGGGGACTCGCGTCGCGCTGGCACGCTGAGCCCTGAACTCGCCTTCGCACCATACTAGGCACAGCACGACAGATTTGCTGGTTGCGGAGTACATCTCCAGCAAACCTGAGCGATCGTTCATCCCGGCGGCGAACTTGTGAGCGTTGCGGGAGAGCGTGCCCGCCTGTGCTCGGCCGCGGCCCCCACCATTGACAACGCTTTAGCGCTACCTAATTTAGCGATATCTAATGGACGCTGTAATGACACAAACCCCCTTCGACATCGCGGAATTCGAGACAGCGGCGGCCCAAGTCGCTGAGACCCTGCGTGCGCTCTCCAATGAGCGCCGGTTGATGATCTTGTGCAAGCTCGTCGAGTGGGGCGAGGCGAACGTGACAAGCTTAGGCGAGGCCGTCGGCCTGTCGCAGTCCGCGCTGTCACAGCACCTGGCCGTGATGCGCGAGCAGGGCATTGTCACCTTTCGCCGGCAGGGCCAAACGCTTTGGTACCGCATCGCCGATCCGCGGATCGAGCGTCTGCTCGCGACTCTTCACGAGCTCTACTGCCCATCCCCAGGAAAACACGTGTGACACATAGCAGAAGCGCTCGGCAAACGAGTGCGCACGGCAGAGATGAGAAGGAGCCCACGATGAGCCTCATTCCGATCAAGCCTGAGGATGCTCAGCGTTACATCGCTGAGGGTGCGGTCCTCATCGACATCCGGGAGGATGATGAGCACGCGCGTGAGCGCATCCCCGGAGCGCGGCACGCTCCAATGTCCCGTTTCGGGCCGATCGATACCGGTGATGCGACTGCGGTGATTTTCCATTGCCGTACCGGTGGCCGCACCACAGCGGCCAGCGAGAAGCTTGCGCAGGCTGTCAAGGTCAAGGCCTATGTTCTCGATGGCGGTATCGATGCCTGGAAAAGGGCAGGGCTGCCTGTCATCAAGGATACGAGCCAGCCGATCGAGCTTCAGCGCCAGGTGCAGATCGCGGCCGGCAGCCTTGTACTGATCGGCATTGCGCTCGGCTCGCTCGTCGCGCCCGCATTCTACGCTATTTCGGCCTTCGTCGGTGCTGGTCTCGTGTTCGCCGGTGTCAGCGGCTTCTGCGGCATGGCAAGGATTCTGGCCTACATGCCCTGGAACCGGCGCTCGCACCAGCCGGCAACGGCCTAACCCATCAGCGATTGCTGCGCCCGATCGCCAGGTGATGCGTTGATGAAGCCGGGTTGATGCGCGTCAAGGCAACCCCGGCAGCGCCAGTTCAGTTGGTGGCGTCACCAGCGCTCAGGGAGGAGCAGCAGATGTTCAAGCATATCCTTGTGACTACCGATGGGTCAGAGTTTGCAGAGCGGGCCTTCAGTCACGCCATCGAGCTCGCCAAGCACCTGGGCGCCAAGCTGACGGCTGTGACGGTGACGCCACCGATTCAGCTCTTGACGATCGAGGGCGTCGTTTATCCGGAGGATCCGGAAAAGTTTCAGGCGATGACTGATGCCCAAGCCAAGGCGGCGTTGGATGCTGTCGTCAAAGCCGCCGAAGCCCAGGGCGTGTCCTGCGATTGCGTGCAAATTGAGAACCCTCAGCCTTACGAGGGCATCATTCAAACGGCTAAGGACAGGGGCTGCGATTTGATCGTCATGGCCTCTCACGGCCGTCGCGGATTATCGGCTTTCCTCCTGGGCAGCGAAACGCAGAAAGTTCTGACACACACGACCGTGCCGGTGCTGGTGTGTCGCTGACAGTTGCGTCGCAAAGGAGGATCAGCGCTGATCCTTCTCCAGACGCCCGAGAAGGGCATCTGCCCGGCCCACGAACGCAGCAGGCGAGTTTAGATCCCTCAATATCGGAGGGGATTGGGATCGCCCGCTCACGCGGCCGCTAATTCGCGGGAGGTGGTATAGCGGCCTTTATTCGCTCTATCCACGACGACAGCTCCGCAAATTCGTTGGCCATCGGAGCCAGCTTGGCCTGGAAGGCATTGCGGTTGACCGGAATGAACGTCATGCCGCGTGTCTCGAGGTCCTTTCGATAACGCGGCTCCATTTCAATGATTCGATCCGTGCCAGCGCGCATGGCGGCTTCGCCTTCCTGCTGGAGGAGCATGCGCACCTCCTCGGGTAGGGCCCAATAGCGGGCATCAGGAAGTATGAACGTCATGGCGCCGAGGATATGGCCGGTCTCGATGACATATTTCTGCACCTCTGAAAGGTTCGCATCGCGCATTGCCTTCAGTGGGCTTTCCTGCGCGACCACCACGTTCTCGCGCAGTCCGTCGATTAGTTCAGCGATATCCATCGGCACTGGCGAAGCGCCCAGATATTCCCAGGTGAGCTGAATTACTTTCAACTCCGGCACGCGGACTTTCAGGCCGCGTAGATCGTCGAGCTTCTCGACGAGACGATTGGAGCTCAAATGGTGGGTTCCGCGATAGGCCGCGCCGATAACGTGGAAGGCCGTCCTCTTTCCGATTTCGGTCAGAAGCTCCTTGCCGAGCGGACTGTCGTAGACCGCCTTGAAATGCGCAATATCGCGGATGAGGTAGGGATAGGCCTCGATACCGGCGAGAGCGTCATATCGGGCAAGTGCTCCCACCGGATGCATCATGATGTCATGGTCGCCGGCAAGGAGATCCTCAAACGAAGGAGCTACGCCATTAGCGTCCGCACGGATGACCTCGATTTTCACAGTTCCGCCGGAGCGCTCGTTGACCCGTGACGCGTAATCCTCGGCAACCTCGTGCCAGATACTCCCTGGTGCGTGGGTATGGACCAGTTTGAGCGTTAAAGTTTTCGCCGCCGTCGACGGCGTCGTGGTCAGTGCAAAAATCAAAAATACAAACCCGCACCAGACAGCTTTTCTCATTTTCCCGTTCTTCTAGCCTCAACCGCTGTCGCGGCGGCGCCCACTGCCAATGATCCTACCTCATGTGACGCCCCGCGCCCAAGCGAGCAGCACCTCCTTGGCTCGCTTACCCGGAATCGCTCCCAATTCGCGGGCCCTTTCGTTCACGGCAGAAATGACGCCATCCTCGTAAGTCGATTTCGCTTCCCCGATCCTGGCACTTGCAGCGGCGACTGTAAAAGCCGCAATGCCTCTTTGCTGCAGGGCCGGCAAACGGGCGATTCCTGCCTCGTCTATGCCGATTCCGGCGTCGTTGAAGACTGCGGCAAAACCGTCGACACGCAGAGCATATGCTGGATTGGCGCCAACCAGCCCGCCGTGGGAGCCGGTCACGATGATCTGATCAGCATCATTGGGCTCTACCATGGCGGCCGAGTCGATGAGCACCAGCCGGCGAGCGCCACCCGGCAGGTTGATGACCGTGCGGGACTCTTCCGAGGGCGGGATATGAACGGTGCGGACCTCGGCAGCTTCCAGGCGCTCCGCCGCGAGCCGGCATGGCATGCCGGGTTCCACGCCGACCGCGCGCGCTGGCTCGTTGACATGAGAGATGATGCCCCGCGCGAGCATGTCCGCCGGCTCGCCGATGCGGGCAGTCATGTAGGATACCGTTGCTGCGGCCATGCCGCCCTGCCCGAGGAGCGAGAGGGATTCGATCCCGGCAGCGTCACGGCCAACTCCCGCGTCGCAGAAGATGACAGCCCGGAGGCCTGCTTGTGCTGCCAGGTAGGCGGGATAGCGGCCGCCATGACTTCCGCAGACGACAACGTTTGCGCGCGCTTCAGGGGGAAATTTGGTTGCCGTCGGCGCTTCGATCACGGCGCGTGTCTCTGTAACCTCCCTTCGGTCGCCCGCATCGACTGTTGCGAAAAGCGGATGACCTTTGTTCCGAAAACATGCTATCCAAGTTCCGCTAATTTGGAAAGGGTGCTCCAGACGGGACGTGGACGAGGAGTGGCGTTGAACCAGGAACCCACAGTCAAGACTGTGGATCGCGTCGCAACGATCTTGCGTCTGCTTTCTGGTGCGGGTGACGACGGGTTTCGTTTGAGCGACATCGCGGAAACGACCGGTCTGGGTAAGACCACGGCGCACCGGCTGCTCGGCGCGTTGGTCCATGTCGGCTTCGTGCACCAGGATCTGAAAACGAAACGCTACAGTCTCGGCGCTTCCGCTGCTGCCCTGGGCCGCGAGGCTGCAATCCATCATGTCGGAAGTCTCGTCCGGCCCGTATTGCGGCGCCTGGCTGCCGAGACGGAGGATACGGTATTCGCTTCCGTGCGCGAGGGCCTTGCCGCCGTCTGCATCGCCCGCGAGGTGGGCAGCTTTCCCATTCGCACGCTGACACTTGATCAGGGCGACCGACGCCCGCTCGGAGTAGGGGCGGGAAGCCTCGCGCTGCTGGCGCACCTTCCCGATGAAGAAATCGAAACGATCATCGCGCGCAACAGGCGGTGGTTGCAGGACTATGCAGGGTTCTCGCCGGACGAGTTGCTGCGCCTGGTTGCGCGCACGCGAATCGAAGGCTTCGCTCTTAATGAAGGGCGCATCGTGCCCGCGATGCAGGCCATCGGCGTGGCAGTGGTGACCCGCAGTGGACGCCCTGCCGCATCTTTGAGCCTTGCAGCAATTCGTGATCGGATGGGCGCTGAGCGCCTGCCCAAACTCGTTCGCCGGCTGCGCGAAGAGGCGGAAGCACTCGCTGAGATGCTCGAGCCGCCATTGGAAAGCCGAGACCTTCAACCTATTGCCGGAGCCTGACGCGCATTATGAGCTTACGTCGCAACATCGATGTTGAGCGGCTGCGTGCGCATCATCGCCTGATGCACCGCATCCGCGCATTCGAAGAGCAAGCCCTCCGCGGCCTCGAAGAGAAGGTGGTGCTGGGCGCCATTCATCCGTCCATTGGCCAGGAGGCTATCGCCGCTGGGATCTGCAGTAACTTGGCGCGCGAGGACATTCTCCTTTCGACCCACCGCGGCCACGGGCACACCTTGGCGAAAGGCGCCGATCCGCTCGCCATGATGCGCGAGCTATTCGGCCGGGAAGGGGGCAACTGCGGCGGCAAGGGGGGCTCCATGCACATCGCCGACTTCTCCGTCGGCATGCTGGGGGCCAATGGCGTCGTGGCCGCGAACATAAGCATCGCGGCGGGTGCAGCGCATGCGATTAAGCTCAAGAAAGAGGATCGCATCGTCTGCTGCATCTTCGGGGATGGCGCCATTAATCGCGGCCCATTCCTTGAGGGCCTCAACTGGGCGAAAGTCTTCAACCTGCCAGTCCTCTTCGTGTGCGAAGACAACGGCTTCGCTGCCTCGACCCGAACAGAGGACATGACGGCCGGCGAGGGACCCGTGGCCCGTGCGGAGGGCATCGGTGTTCCTGCGCACGATGTCGACGGCAACGATGTTCTCGCTCTCGAAGCTCTAACCTTGGAGCTCAAGGAGGCGATCCGTGCCGGTGCAGGACCGCAATTCCTCCGCGCCCGAACATATCGTTTAACCGGTCACACTGGTGCCGACCCCGCCACCTATCGGCCCAAGGAGGAGGTCGAGGAGCGCTGGAAGCAGGATCCGATCATTCGCGCGGCCGAGATGCTGCGCCAGGCTGGAGTGGCCGAGGCGGAGCTCGAGGCCGATCGCGAGGCTGCGAAAGCTGAAATGCAGGCCGCCTACGAGAAGGCCGTCGCCACACCCTACCCACCGGCGGAGCGAGCCTTCCATGATGTTCAGGACATCGGCGATCCGCGCGTGGAGGCTTACTGATGAAGCGTATGACCTATTTGGAGGCCTCCGCGGTAGCGCTTGCGGAGGAGATGCGGCGGGATCCAACCGTTTGGGCCGTCGGCGAGGACCTGGGCCGCGGCGGTGTTTTCGGCCAGTACCGGGGGCTGGTTGAGGAATTTGGCAAAGACCGTATTTCCGATGCGCCGATTTCAGAAGCCTGCATCATGGGGGCCGCTGTGGGCGCTGCGATGATGGGTACCCGGCCCGTGGTCGAAATGCGCTTTTCCGACTTCGCGCTGTGCGCCATGGACGAGATCGTGAACCAGGCCGCCAAGGCGCGCTTTATGTTCGGCGGTCAAACGAAAGTGCCGCTGGTTGTGCGCCAGCCGATTGGGATGTGGCGCTCATCTGCAGCCCAGCATTCTCAATCGTTGGAAGCCTGGTACGTCCACGTTCCTGGCCTCGTGGTGGTCTGCCCGTCGACGCCAGCCGACAATAAAGGGCTGCTGAAGTCCGCCATCCGTTGCGACGATCCCGTCATCTACATGGAGCACAAGGACATGTGGTCTCTCGAAGGAGATGTGCCACTTGATCCTGACTACGTCGTGCCCTTTGGTCAGGCTCGAATTGTGCGGGAGGGCAGCGATGTGACGATCGTCTCCTGGTCGAAACAGGTCCACATCGCCGCGGCGGCTGCGGAACATCTCGCAGGTGACGGCATCGAAGCCGAGGTGATCGACCTTCGCACGCTCTGGCCGTGGGACAAGAAATCCGTCTTCAGAAGCGTCGAAAAGACGGGCAGGCTCCTTGTTGTCCAGGAAGCAGTGTCCGTCGCCGGGTTCGGTGCCGAGGTCGCTGCAACGGTTGCAGAAAATCTATACAACAGGTTAAAGGCACCTGTTCGCCGCCTCGGGGCACCGCGCATCCCAGTCAGCTACGCTCCGCCGCTTGAAGACGCGGTGCGCGTCACTGAGGGGGAGATCAGCAAAGCTGTTCGTGAGCTTGTCGCGTACTAGTCAGGAGGGTGGAGAAAACGCCATGGATTTATTCAGAAAAATCGCTGCCGGGATCGCTTTGCCCGCGCTGCTGGTGGGGGCGCTCGCAGCCACACCGGTGGAAGCGCAAAATTATAAGAGCGAGTACAAAATTTCGACCGTGGTCGGTGTGCCGTTCCCCTGGGGTCTTTCCGCACAACGCTGGGCGGATCTTGTGAAAGAGCGCACGAACGGCCGCATCAATATGAAGGTCTATCCCGGCGCGCAGCTTGTGGCTGGTGACCAGACGAAAGAGTTCACCGCCATGCGTCAGGGCATCATCGACATGGCGGTCGGCTCCACCATCAACTGGTCGCCTCAGGTGCCGGAGCTGAACCTGTTCTCTCTGCCGTTCCTGATGCCGGACCATGCCGCGATCGACGCCATCACCCAGGGTGAGCCGGGCAAGAAGCTGTTCGAGATTATCGCTTCCAAGGACATCGTTCCGCTCGCCTGGGGTGAGAACGGCTTCCGTGAGCTGACCAACTCCAAGCATGAGGTTCGCAAGCCGGAGGATTTGAAGGGTCTGAAGATCCGGGTGGTTGGCTCGCCGCTGTTCAACGACACATTTACCGCTCTCGGTGCCAACCCGACCCAGATGAGCTGGGCCGATGCTCAGCCGGCACTCTCGACGGGCGCTGTCGACGGCCAGGAGAATCCGCTGTCGATCTTTACGGTCGCCAAGCTCCACACGGTGGGCCAGAAGTACGTGACGTTGTGGCACTACGTGGCCGATCCGCTGATCTTCTCCGTCAACAAGCAGGTCTGGGAGAGCTTCACGCCCGAAGATCAGGAGATTGTCAGGCAGGCGGCTGTGGAGGCCGGTAAGTACGGCATCGAGGTGGCGCGCAAGGGCGTGACGCCAGAGGATTCCTCGCAACTGGAGGAGATCAGGAAGCTCGGCGTGACCATCACTGAGCTGACGCCCGAGGAGCTCAAGGCGTTCCAGGAAGCGACGAAGCCGGTCTACGAAAAGTGGAAGGCCCGGATCGGCGCCGAGCTCGTCGAGGCTGCCGAGAAGGCCGTCGCCAATCGCGGCAAGTAGTCATCTCTAAGCCCACCCGCCCGCAAGCGGCGGGTGGGCCCGTTAGCTTTGCGCCAGCTCCCATGGCACACGAACCAGGCACTGAGGTGCCCGAAATCGCACCAGAGAGGGGCGACCGCCTGTTGCCGATCGAGCGCCTGATTGGCGCCCTCGCGATGGCCGGCATCTGTGTGATCAGCTTCGCCAATGTGCTGGTGCGCTACATCAGCAATTACTCGTTCGCTTTCACTGAGGAGTATTCCACGTTCCTCATGGTGCTGCTGACGTTCGTCGGTGCGTCGGCAGCAGTGGCCCGCAACAGCCATATGCGGGTGGGCTTTATCGCGGACCGCGGCCATCTGTGGCGTCGGTTCTGTCGAGCGGCCGCCCGACTCGCCGCACTCGCTATGTTTGGAATGATCGTCTGGTATGGCGGTTGGCTGACCTGGGATCAATACCGGTTTGAGGAGCTGTCAGGAGGGCTCGGCGTTCCGACGTGGATCTACACGATCTGGATGCCTGTGCTTTCGGTCCTCATCATGGGTCGCATCCTGTTCGCCTGGTGGCGGGAGGAGAGGGCGAGTCAATGATCACCGCCAATCTCGTTCTCGTCGCGGTTTTCGCTGCGCTCCTCGTCGTCGGCGCGCCCATCGCTGTATCGCTCGGGCTTGCGGGCTTTGCAGCCATCGCTGTTGGCCTTGATGTCTATGCGCTGCAGAGCGTTGCGCAGATCACCTACAACTCGATCAACAAGTATCCGCTGATCGCCATTCCGCTGTTCGTGCTCACCGGCGTTGTGTTCGAGAGGGCAGGCGTCGCGGCACGGCTGGTGACGTTCATGCAGGCGGTCGTAGGTCCGCGTCGAGGCGGGCTCGCACTCGTGGCGATCCTGGTCTGCATGATACTCGGCGGCATGTCCGGCTCAGGCCCGGCAGATGCCGCTGCCGTCGCAACGATCATGATCCCGAGCATGCGCCGTGCGGGCTACCCCGATGCGTTCTCTGCAAGCGTCATCGCGGCGGGTTCGTCGACGGCGATCCTCATTCCGCCATCCCTGGCATTGGTCATCTATGGTGTGCTCGTACCCGGCGTCGATCTCAGGGCCTTGTTCGCTGCGGGGCTTATTCCCGGCATTCTCGTCGGCTGCGCCTTGATGATCCCGACGCTGTTGATCAGCCGAAAACACGGCTTCGATGATTGCGAAGGACAGAAGCGCCCGCCATTTTGGCGCTCATTCTGGGAGGCGCTACCCGGCTTGTTCGCTCCTGTCATCATTCTGGGTGGTCTAAGGAGCGGACTATTCACGCCGACGGAAGCTGCGGCCGTAGCGGCCGTTTATGGGTTTATCGTCGGGGTTGCCTATCGGGTCTTTGATCTCAAGAGCATCTTCGAGGTCCTTGCCGAGTCTGCCGAGACGACGGCAGTTATCATGATCATCATCGCGCTCGCGGGCCTTTTTGCCTTCGCGGGCTCCACGCTGGGCGCGTTCGATCAGGCGGCCAATGCCATTCTGGCGCTGACCGGTGATCCGCTGATCGTGCTCTGTCTGGTGATGCTGCTCATCCTCTTCCTCGGCATGCTGCTGGATGGACCCTCGATCTACCTCATCTCGCTGCCGCTTCTTTACCCCGTGGCATTGAAGCTCGGCTGGAATCTCACTTGGTTCGGCGTGCTGATGGCGATCAACATAGCCATTGGCCAGGTCACGCCTCCGGTGGCGGTCAATCTGTTCGTCACTTCGAAAGTCGCAAATGTGCCCATCGAGGCCACAGTGCGGTGGGTGATTTGGTTCGTTTTGGCCATGGCCGCTGTGCTGGTGCTGCTCATCATATTCCCAGAGCTTGCACTTTGGCTCCCAAAGCACCTTGGCTATTCGGTTTGAACTTCTGGAGTCTTGGATGTCCGCAAACGAGATGACCGGCGGCGAAGCCTTGGCGCGCATGATTCAGGCGCACGAGGGGGGCCCGATGTTCGGGATGGGCGGCTTTCAGCTCTTGCCGTTTTACGATGCCGCCCGCCGGCTTGGCCTCGCGCATCACCTCATCAATGATGAGAGGGCGGGTGTTTTCGCGGCCGATGCCTATGCCAAGGTATCCGGGCGTGTTGGCCTCGCAGACGCAACGCTGGGACCGGGTGCAACCAATCTCGTTACTGGCCTGGTCGAGGCGTTGAATGCGGGCTCCCCACTGGTCGTGCTGACGGGCAATACGCACCGCGATCATTCCTGGAAAAACATGACCCAGGAATCGCGGCAGCTCGAGATCTTGCGTCCGGCAGTCAAGGAGGTCATTCGGGTCGAGAGCATTCACCGCATTCCAGAGCTGATGCGCCGGGCCTTTGCGGTTGCGACGACCGGTCGGCCGGGGCCCGTGATCGTCGACGTGCCTGAGGACATCTGCCACGGGACTCACGGTTACGAGGAGGGTGAGTTCCACGCCGATCCGGCCTATCAGGCCGCTCCAGCATTGCGTTGCCGTCCCGATGCTCGTTCGCTCGAACGCGCAGCTCGGATGATTGCGGAGGCCAGACGGCCGATCGTGCTCGCGGGCGGCGGCGTGCACATTTCAGGAGCCGCCGAAGCGCTAACGGAGCTTGCACGCGCGATCAACCTGCCGGTGGCTCACACCATGAGCGGGAAAGGGGCCATCCCCTGCACCGATCCGCTCAATGCTGGGCTTTTTGGCCGGTACGATCGCATTGCCAATAAGCTCATCGAAGAATCTGATCTGATCTTCGTCATCGGCTGCAAGCTCGGCGAGATCGCAACGAAGCGCTACACTGTTCCGCCCGCCGGCAAGCGGATCATCCACCTCGATATCCTCGCCGAGGAATTCGGCCGTACGCGCGAGCCGGAGGTGGCGCTTTGGGGCGACGCTAGGGAAACCATTCGGGATTTGATCGCTGCGCTTTCGGATGATGCGGCCACAATCCGTGCCCGGCAGGCCGAGTACGCCAGTGAAGTCTCTCGGCGGATGCAGGCGTGGCGCGAGAGCGTTCGTGAGCGCCTCGAATCCGATGAAACGCCGGTCGCCATGGCGCGGCTGATGCATGAGCTGAACAATGTCATGCCCGCCGATGGAATTCTCGTCGCGGACGGCGGCTTCGCCGCGCACTGGGGTGGATTGCTCTACGACACGAAGCAGGCCGGCCGCGGCTTCGTTCCGGATCGCGGCTTCGCATCCATTGGCTACGGGCTTCCAGGCGCGATGGGCGCAGCGATGGCTGCGGACGGTCGCAAGGTGGTCAGCATCACCGGCGACGGCGGGTTCAACATGATGATCGGCGAGCTGGAAACGGCGCGTCGCCTGAACCTCAATTTCACAATCATCGTCGTGAACAACGCAGCCTCCGGCTACGTGAAGGCGCTGCAGCACCTGATGTACGGCGAGGGCGCTTACCACGCGTCGGATCTTGCGGAAACGAACTATGCCGCGGTCGCGCAGGCTTTCGGCTGCCACGGTGTCCGCGTCGAGCGGCCCAGCGAGCTTGTCGATGCGCTGAAGTCTGCGATGTCCACCCCAGGCCCGAGCGTGGTCGACGTTGTCGTTACGCGCGACCCGGCCAAGATGCTGCCGGCGGTCGATAATCGTGCAGTAAAGGTGAGGAAGGGCGACCGCGTCGCATAAATCGCGATAAGCGGCCGGGCTTTCGGTCCAGGGTGCTTCAGAAGAGGGTCGCGTTGAGTAGCAGGCCCTTAGGCGGCGCGATGCGCATCAAGCTGAACATGCCGTTGATCGCCAGCAAAAGCACGATGCCGTAGGCGAGGCCGGTAACAGGCTTCATCCGTCCACAGACGAAAAGGACCCACGCGAGAAAGCCGATCGTGGCGATCTCAAAACCAAAGAGGCCCATGCCAACGCCGTAGGCGATGAAGCCCAGCATGATGCCGTATTCACCCTTGGCATCGAACTGGAACGCATCAGAGCGCCTCAGCAGGCGCCACAGTTCGCGAGCGCACACTAGGATTGACAGTGCTAGCCCGGGTACGATGGCGAGCAGCGGCAGCAATCTCGAGCTTGGGGAGAATTGCATTGTCTCCCATGCGGCGTACGCGAAGACAGGCACCGCCGCGAACGCCAGGAGGACACGTGTAAACCTCGTCCCATCGGTGTCGCGAGGAGGGGCAGCTTGCGATTCAGAGATTCCACTCGCGCGAGCTTCTCTGCTCTGCCGCCGGCCCCTGACGAGCTGGATCACGAGCGGGATCACGATCAGCAATGCGATGATTAGAACGCCGGGCCGCCAAATCCACGACCAGCCGTGGATTTGCGTCGTCAGCCAGAAATACTGCTCCATCGGCCCTGCCAGCACGAAGCCGACGAGGACCGGCGCACGCGGCCAATCCGCCTGCTTCATAAGCCAGCCCACGAGCCCGAGGATCAGCAGAACAGCGATGTCACCGATCGACTGCGTCGCCTGATAGGCACCTGCCACCATGACGAGCGTCAGCGGAGCGGCGATCAGGGCAAACCTGATCTGCGTCACCCGGGCAATGAAGGGTGTAATGGCAAAACAAATGGCGGCGCCGATAATCGAGGCCAGGGCGGCACTCCACACAACGAGGTACATGAGCGTTGGGTGCTCGCTGACCATGCGGGGGCCAGGGTAGAAGCCGAATGAGAACAGCGCGCCAAGGAAGATGGCGGCCGCCGGACCGCCGGGAACGCTGAACAGCAGCGTTGGCACCAGGTCGGAAATGATCGTTGCGTTGTTGGCGCCTTCTGCAGCCGCAATGCCCCGGATTTCACCTTTACCGAAACGCGATTTATCCGGGGTGGATCGCAAGGCGTGGCCGTAAGCAACCCAGGTCGATGCATTAGCGCCGACTGCCGGGACGAAGCCGCCGAACACTCCGATGACAGAGGAACGGAGGACAAGCCACTTGTTGCGCCAGAACTCAGTGAACCCTGCGCCCCAGTTTGTCAGGAGCTGCCGGCCGCTGGCGATACCTCCGCCCGACGCCAGCATGCCGACGACTTCGGCGATCGCGAACAAACCAAGGGCAACGATCGTCAGAGAAAGCCCGTCGAGCAGATAGGCCTGCCCGAACGTGAACCTGTAATTCGCCGCCGCAGGCGCAGGCCCGACCGTCCCAAGGAGAATTCCAAAGCACCCGGCCAAAACACCAACAGCGAGGTCCCGCCCGATCATGCTCGAAGCGAAGTAGAGCCCAACCAGAGCGAACATGAAGAGCTCTGGCGTGCCGAGTGCGAGCACGATTGGTCCAGCGATCGGGATGGCAAAGGCGAGGGTTAGGGCTCCGAGGAGCCCACCGACCATGGAGGCGAGGAAACCAACGCCGAGGGCCATCGCCGCCTTTCCTTCCCTGGCGAGCGCGTGCCCCTCGATGGCGGTCGGCGCCGAGGCGGGCGATCCAGGAGCGCCGACGAGCACGGAGGTGATCGTGTCGGACGTGTAGACGACGGAGATGGCGCCCAGAAGCAGCGCCAGCCCCGAATAGTCGTCCAGGAGGAACACGAACGGCAGCAGGAGGGAAGCCGTCGCAACTCCGCCAAGCCCGGGCAGCAGTCCGCAGGTCAGCCCGGCCAGCATGCCGGCGAAGAGAGCCGCAAGCCGCAGCGGCTCAAACAGCGCCAAGAGCGCCTCGGTCGCGTGTTCCATCAGTTAGCCCGTCGGACGTGGCGGCTGGGCACTCCCAGCCGCTTGCGTGCAAGCTTAGAATGTGACGCCGTACTTCTCAGACAACAGCTTGCGCAAATACTGGCGCACCTCTTCCGAAGGCTGAAGGGCGGCTTTGAGGGGCTTTTCGGCATCCTTCGGCGAGATGAGCTTATAACCGCCCACGACCTCTTTTCCTTCCTTCAGGAACTCCGGATCGTCGTTGATGCGCTCGACCGCCTTTGCGTAAAGGTCGATGATCTCATCCGGCGTGTCCTTGTGGAGGTAGGCGGTCAGCCCGTAGCCGAGCGTCAGCGCGCCCATCGCCTGATAAGCATCCCACTCCACGCCGCTCGGCTCGTTGCCGCCATTGAGCTCCTTGTAAACCTCGTAGACGGTTGGAATGTCAGGAACGGCCGGGTCCCGCGCCGTCAGCTTGCCGTCCGGCCCAACATAGCCGCCGGTCATCAGCGCGATGACCTTCCCCGAGGCGACCTGGTCAGCAACCTGTGTCATGTAGACGGGTGTAAACTGGAAATCGAGGTTGGTCTCGCCGCGATCGAAGGCCAGCCGGACTGGTCCGCGTCCCGTGAAGCCGAGCACTGTCCGGACGTTGAGATCGAGCACCTCGAAGGAGAGAAGCGTGGGCAGATCGCTCGCAGCCGCGGCGATGCCACCATAGATCAGCTCGGTTTTCGTCTCCTTGAGATCCTTGACCGATTTGATGCCGGTTGCCGCGGAGACGTATGTCACGCTGCCGAAGGGCAGGGAATAGGCGACGCGCATCGACGCCAGATCGTACTTCACCTCCTTCTGGCCGAGCACGTACGGGTTGGCCGTCGAAGAGGTCGTAAAGAGAACCGTTTCGCCGTCGGGCTTGGCGTTGTCTTGGAACCAGTTCGCGCCGAGGATTGAGCCCCCGCCGGCCCGATTGACGACTTCGACGTCCGGGTTCCCGTCCAGATGCCGCTCGAGGAACTTCTCAAGGAATCGCGCAGCTACGTCCGTTGCCCCGCCGGGAGCGAAGGGCACGATCACCTGGATGCGCTTTCCGGCGAAGCTGGCCTGCGCGACCGCCTCCCCAGGAAACAACTGCATACCGAGGGCCGCCAGCCCGATGACAGCGGAGTACCCCCAAAAAGACTTGGCCATCGTTTCCTCCGTTGTTGTCGGTGTTGTTTGTTGGGTCGCGTGATCACAACACGGAGCAGGCCGAGCCGCAATACGGTGATGTGCGCGCCTTTGCGAGACTATTGCAGGCGTTTGCCGTCGCGACCGAAGAGATGGAGATGTTCGGGATGGAGGCACAGCGCAATTGCGTCGCCCTTGTGTGGCGCCGGTGCATCTGACGGATAGCGAACGGAAAGGGTGGTCCCATCGCTGAGAGCCGCATGAATGATCCGGGACTCGCCGAGCTCTTCGACGTGCAGCACGCGAGCGCGGATCGCGCCTGGATCTTCGGGGGCGACAAGCGAGATGTTTTCGGGGCGAATGCCGAGATCGGCGGGGCCGCTGAATTGTGAAGAAACAGGCACCCGATCTCCCGAGGGAAGGATCGCTACACCCGCTTCAATTGTGACGGGCAGAATGTTCATCCGCGGCGAGCCGATGAACTCTGCGACGAAGCGAGTTTGGGGACGCCGGTAAAGCTCGATCGGCTTGCCTGCCTGCTCGATGCGCCCGGCATTGAGCAGCACGATACGGTCGGCGAGCGTCATGGCCTCGAGCTGGTCGTGCGTGACATAAATCATCGTCGTCTTCAGCTCGTCGTGCAGGCGCGCGATCTCAAGCCGGGTTTGGGCGCGCAGCGCGGCATCGAGGTTCGACAGCGGCTCGTCGAATAAAAAGACTTGAGGCTCACGGACGATCGCCCGTGCGATAGCGACGCGCTGGCGTTGACCCCCCGATAATTCGCGCGGCTTACGGTGCAAGAGGTCGCTGATCTGCAACATCTCGGCGACGCGCCGGACCCGTTGGTCGACGGTCTCTCCGCTCGTGCCCGACATTTGCAAGCCGAACGCGATGTTCTTGTAGGCGTCCATGTGCGGATAGAGCGCGTAGGATTGGAAGACCATGGAGACGCCGCGCTTCGAAGGCGGCAGATGCGTCACCTCCTTGTCGCCAATCCAGATCGAGCCGGACGTGACTTCCTCCAGTCCGGCGATCAGCCGCAGAACGGTGGACTTTCCGCAGCCGGACGGGCCGACGAACACCAGGAATTCGCCGTCGGCGATATCGAGCGTGATGTCGCGAATGACCTCCGTTTTGCCGAACCATTTGCTGACGTGATCCAGGCGTACACCCGCCATCGCCTATCCCTTCACCGCACCCGCCGTCAGACCGGCCACCAGTCGCCGCTGGAAAATCAAAACCAGCACGATCAGCGGCACCGTCACAATCACGGAGGCCGCCATGATGTTCCCCCACGGCAGCTCATATTCGCTGGCTCCCGTAATGAGCGCGATGGCCACGGGCACCGTGCGTTGCTCGTTGGAAAGGGTGAACGTCAGAGCGAACAGGAATTCGTTCCATGCAGCGATGAAAGCGAGCAATCCCGTCGCGACCATCGCAGGGCCCATCAACGGCATGAAAATGCGGGTGACGATCACGGATGGGCTGAGGCCGTCCATGATCGCGGCCTCCTCGATCTCGACCGGCAGATCGCGCATGAACGTCGTCAGCACCCAGACGGTGAATGGCAGCGTGAAAATCATGTAGGACAGAATGAGGGCGCCGAGGTTGTTATAAAGTCCGAAAATGCGGATCACCTCGAACAGGCCGGAAAGCACTGCGACCTGGGGAAACATGGAAACGCCGAGGATCGTGTAGAGCAGAAATTTCCGACCTCGGAATTGAACCCGTCCGAGCGCATAGGCTGCGCTGAGCGCTAAGCCCAATGACAGAATAACCACTGTCGTGGCGACGAAAATTGAGTTGAGGATATTCCGCGCGAACGGCTGCTCCTGCCATATGCGGATGTAGCTCGAAAGGTCAATTTCGGTCGGCCAGTAATCGACCCGGAACAGCGCCGAGCCCGATTTGAACGACGTCAGCAGCGCATAGTAGAGCGGAAACAGCAGGAAAAACGCGAGCGCGATGCAGGCAATCGTCAATCCCAAGCGGGAGAGCACACGTTTCATCCGCGCCTCCCATCGAGATCAAGCCGCACGGTCATGACATACAGCGCTGTGAAGAACGCGATGATGAAAAATACGAGGGTCGAGGCAGCCGAGCCGTAGCCCACCTCCTGAAAATCGACCAGCTGCTGTCGGGCGAAAACGGAGAGCGTCATGGTGGCGTCGGTTGTCCCCGTCATGACATAGACGAGGTCGAACATGCGCATGGCGTCGAGCAAGCGGAAAATAACAGCAATTGCGAGGGCAGGCGCGATCAGCGGCAGGGTGACCTGGAAGAAGATCCTCACCGGATGGATGCCGTCGACGCGGGCGGCCTCATAAACGTCCTTGGGCACCATCTGCAGAGCGGCCAGCGCTAACAGCGCGACGAACGGCGTCGTTTTCCAGACATCCACCAGAGTAACCGAAATCAGAGAGAGCGTTGGATCGGCCAGCCATGCGATGGGCACGGAGATCAACCCGAGCTTCATCAGCATATCGTTTACTACCCCGAACTGGTCATTCAGCATCCAGCCCCACATTTGCGCTGAAACGACGGTGGGAATAGCCCAGGGGACGAGCATCGCCGCCCGCAGCAGGCCGCGGCCGGGAAAGCTCGCATTGAGCAGGAGCGCGATAAGAACGCCGAGAATGGTTTCGAGCGTAACCGAGGCGATCGCGAAAATCAGCGTATTCCGCAGGGATGCGAGCCACTGCCGATCAGTCAACACGCCGTACCAGCGACCATTCTCGTAGGCGAGGTAATTGGAGAGGCCGACAAAGCTGTGGCGCTCCATGTCGACCAGCGTGGCATTGGTCAGGCTGAAATAGAATGTGCGCAACAGTGGCCAGGCGGCGACGATCACCAGGACCACCAGCATCGGCGTCAGGAACAGCCAGGCTGCACGCTTGCGCTCAGCGAAAATGGACTGTCCACGCATCACCAGCCTGCCCTGAACTTGAGCCGGTCGAGATCTTCCTCAAGTTGCGCGACGCGCTCTTCCACCGGACGCCCAGCAAGAATATCGTGCGCGGCGCGCCAGAAATCGCTCGACAGGCGATTGTAATGCGGACCAACGACGCGAGAGGGCCGGGCGGTCGCATTGCGGAGCGGCTCGAGCAAATCACCGAAGAACGGATTGACCGCCAACACCTCAGGGTCGTGATACAGCGCGGGAATGGTGGGGTTATAAGAGCCGATGATCGCGCGCTTCTTCTGCTGCTCCGCGCTGGTCAGAAACAGGACAAGATCCGCAGCTTCCTTCGGATGCTTGGTGTAGCGGGAGATCGCGAGATGCCAGCCGCCGAGTGTGCCCGAACGCTTGCCGTCGGGACCACCGCTTGGCAACGGCACGACGCCGACTTTGCCCTGCACCGGGCTGTCCTCGCTTTGCGCCAGGGACCAGGCATATGGCCAGTTCCGCATGAAAACGGCATTGCCCGTCTGGAAAACGCCCCGCGCCGCCTCCTCATCGTAGCTCAGCACGCCGGGTGGGGCGATTTCGCCGATCCAACTTTGCGCGAGTGACAAAGCTTCGATGGCACGCGGATTGTTCACCGTTATGTTGCCAGCCGCGTCGACGATCGTGCCGCCACCGAAAGAGTCGATCCACTCCAGCGCATTGCACGTGAGGCCCTCGTAGGCCTTGCCCTGAAAAACGAAGCCCCACAGGCCTCGTTTGCCCATAGCGCGTTCGGCAGACTGAATGGTGCGCGCAATTTCGGTCATCTCCTGCCACGTCTGCGGCGGGTCAAATCCGTGCTTTTCGAGCAGGTCTTTCCGGTAATAGAGCACGCCGACGTCGGCCCACCACGGCATGGCGACAAGCCGTCCGTCGACGGTGTTGTTTTCGATGAGTGCTGGAAAGTGCTCCTCGGGGGTATCACCGACATAAGGCTTCAGATCGATGAGATGGTTGGCGAGAATGCCCGCCCAGACGACATCGATCTGCATAATGTCGATGTCACCCGTCCCAGAAGCCAGCATTTGCAAATAGAGCGCCAGCCGATCCGTCGAAGAGTTGGGTGTCGAAACGATCGTCACCTCGTGGCCGGTTTGGCGCTTCCATTCCTCGACGGCATCGGTGCAGAGCTTGAGCTCCACCCCCAGCGCGCCACACGAAATGGAGATATGCACCGGCTGCGCCGCAGCCCGCCCGCTGCCCGGTGCCCAAGCCGGCACCAGGAGCGCCATGGCGAGCAACAGGCTGGCGGCTATTTTCCACATTACGCAGCGGCCTGGGCTTTCACGCGGCGCGGCACGGCAGCGATGCCGCCAAACTGCTCGGCGACCTGATCGGCCCAACGGGCGAGGTCATAATGCCGGACGACTTTGCTCATCTCCTGCATGCGCCGCTGTGCTTCCGCTTTGGGCATGTCGATCGCCTGGTCGAGAGCGCGGTCCATATCCCTGTTGGAATAAGGATTGGTCAAGACTGCCTGTGGCAACTCCACGGCACAACCGGCGAACTCCGACAAGATCAGGGTACCCGGCTGCCCCTGCTTCGCGGCAACGAACTCTTTGGCGACAAGGTTCAGACCATCACGTAGCGGTGTCGTCACGCACACGTCGGCAACCCGGAAGTAGGCGACCAGCCGGTTGAACGGAATGGCGTTCGTGAACAGCACTACGGGCGTCCAATCGAGCTTCGAGAAGCGTCCGTTGATACGGCCCACGAGACCCTCGATCTCGCGCTGCGTCTCCTCGTAGACCTTCATCGTGGAGGCCGCCCGCACGGAGGTGACCAGCATCTTGATCTCGCCGATCAGCTCGGGGCGCCGCTCGAGCAGGCGCTCGAAAGCGTTTAGGCACTCCACCATGCCCTTCGTATAGTCCGTCCGGCCGACGGTCATCAGCAGGCGGCGACCGCCAAGCTCATTCAAGAGCTGCTTCTGAAATGCCTGGCTTTCCGTTGAATTGACGTAGCTTGCGACGAGCTCCGGATTTGTGCCGACTGGAGATACGCCAATGCGGATCGAGCGCTCCGCAGTGCGAATGACAGTCGGGACCTCGGGCTCGGAAAGGGCGGTGCCGGACGGCGCAAGCCCATCCTCCACTGGCCCCACCTCCGCGACCTCTGCCCGGTTCAGACTGCGTGCTACGTCGGCGAAATTTTTCGCGTATCGCGGGATGTGGAAGCCGACCAGATCACAGTCGAGCAAACTGTCGATGATCTCCCGCCGCCAGGGCAAAACGTTGAACACGTCTGGCCCGGGGAACGGGGTGTGATGAAAGAACGCAATTCGCACGTCGGGTTTCAGGCGGCGCAGGTACGCGGGCACGAGCCAAAGATTGTAATCGTGCACCCATACCAGGCCATTGTCTTCGACCTGCTCAGCGGCGGCTTCCGCGAACAGCCGGTTCACATCACGGAAGGTCTCCCAGTCGACGTTCTCGTACTGGAACAGCCGCGGAAACGAGTGCAGGATCGGCCACAACGCCTCTTTGGAGGTGACGTGGTAGAAACTTTCGACCTGCTCCGACGTGAGGGGCAGTCGCGAGACGAAATAGCCTCCATTCGGATCCTCGACGTGAATGACCCGATCGAAATCGACGCCTTTCTCGGGATTGTAAATCTTCCAGGCGACCCACGCGCCGGCCTCGGGCGGCAATCTGTGAAAGAAGCTCTTTAGCGTGGGAACGATGCCATTGGGGCTCCTGTGGCTCCGGTAAACAATGCGCCCATTGACGACAACTTCCTCATTCGGCTGCCGATGATAAACGATGACTAGTGATGATTTTTTCGATCTCAATGCTCCGGTCCCCCTCGAACCTGAAGTGACGGATGGCATCGGCGATGCCCGCCGTGCCAGGGAGTGGACTGCGGTAGACGTTCTTCATGCGGCCCACTGCAGTGGCGAGGCGGGGCTCCGAGTTGCCGACCGCGACGCCTTTGAAGCCGGTCTCGAACAGTGACAGGTCGTTCATGGTGTCACCAGCGACCAGGACGCTCTCGGGGTCGAGCCTCAGTGCCTCGACCACTCTGACTAGTGTTGGTCCTTTTGAAATGCCTTTCGGCAAGACGTCGAGAAAACGGCCCGCTGAAAGGAGGCAGTCGAACCCTGCGGCTTCGATCTTCGCTATCGTTTCCGGGGAAAGCGCCGCCGGGTCGTAGTCGTAGCTCACGCGGTAGCGAAACGACGTCTCTTGAAGGCGGAGGCCGGGCTCGCCTTCGAGCATCTTCACGACGCGATCGTTTGCGTCTTTCCATTTGGCCCTGATCGGCGCTTCCAGCTCTTCCACTGGTGCGAGCTTGTCGCCGTCGTAAACGGACGTGCCGACATCGCCGATGATGTAGTGCGGGCGCGGCATGCCGGGGACTCGGATCAACTCGGCAATGAAGTCGATATCCCGCCCGGTGACGAAGATCAGCATCACGTCATCGCGCGCCCGCAAATGGGAATACAGCGCGCGACACTGCTCCTCCGAACCGCCGAGAAACGTGCCGTCGAGGTCCGTTGCGAGTACGAGATTCGGAACCCTCATGTGGATATGGCCCCCGTCCATTCGCGATTTTCAGATTCGCGGATGCGAGCGGGGTTTCGAATGCGACGGCCGTTCTCGTGAGCATGCGCCTCGGCGCGAATATCCGACGTCATCAGCTTCTCAATGACGGCGTCGACGCACTCGCCGCGGAGGATCGCCTCGACAGCCGTGCAGATCGGCATGGAGACGCCCAAATCCTTCGCGAGACGAACTACGGACCGCGCGTTGACCACGCCTTCGACGACGGGGCCATCCTCCGAAATCGACGGGCGCCTGCCCTCGCCGATAGCCTTGCCGAATGAGAAATTGCGCGACTGTTCGCTCGAGCAAGTGAGCATCAGATCGCCCGCGCCCGCGAGGCCACTTAAGGTGTCGGCCCTCGCGCCCAGCGCGCGGCCAAGCCGCATGATCTCGGCCAAACCGCGCGTGATGAGTGCCGCGCGCGTATTCGATCCCAAGCGCCGGCCCGCAGCGATTCCGCAGGCAATCGCAAGCACATTCTTGACCGCGCCGCCGATTTCGACCCCTGTCACGTCATCTGACAGATATGGCCGGAACGTCGGGGTCGCGAACGTAACCGCGACGCGTGCTGCAAGGTGATCCGGTTCGAAACTCTCAGCATCCAGCGGTGCCGCAACAGTTGCTGCCGTCGGCTGGTTTTGCGCGACCTCGATTGCGAATGTCGGACCGGAAAGGATCGCTTGCGGCCTGTCCGGCATTTCCTCTGCGATCACCTGGCTCATCAAAAGCCCGGTATCCGCCTCGACACCCTTGCTGCAAACGACCACGGGCACGTCGCGGGGAAGCATTGTCTCGACCCGCCGTGCAACGCTGCGCAGGTGCTGCGATGGGATGACGAGAACGGCCAATTCGCAGCGATGCAGGGCCGCCTTCAAGTCATCCATGACGACGATTTCCGAAGGAAGCTCGATCGACGGCAGGAAAGGATTGCGCCGTGTGAGGGCGACCTCTTCGACAACCGCCTTTTCCCGAGCCCAGAGCGTAACACTCCGTCGCGCGCGATGTGCGGTCAATGCCAGGGCCGTGCCCCAAGCGCCGCCGCCGACCACTGCGACCCGTTGAAATGCCGTCGGTCCTACGTCGTCGTTACAGAACCGCGTGGCTGCTCCGTTGATTTTCACGGTAGCCCTCCGCTGTATGTAAGCGACTCGTTAGCCGCCGGATATTACCTGAATTAACAGGTCAGTTTAGCTGTTATTATCGGTTGATTGAGGCGCATCTCTTAACGGCTCGTGGCGCTTGGGTCAAGGGACGAACGCAATTTTTTGGTAATTCGAAATTCTACTTTTGGTTTCATTTCAAACGCGTATGGTTGAACAGCGCGCAAAGACTTGGGTAAGCGGAAACGCTCCAAATAACTTGCATTAATCTGGAAATGAGTGTCGGAATACATCTCCGAGACGTGGCGGGATCAGCAACGGTTGACGCGCGATTCATGAGGCTATTTGCGACAGGCCTATCGAGGATCTGATCGCCCAATGTACTTTGATTATCCCTGCATTGCTGAATGTCCGCAAAACAACACACGACGAACGAAAGTATCTGGAAGCCGAGGATAGATCTGTGATGTAGGAATTCCCAGATCACGGGCTCTCTGAACTGGCGCTCAGCCGTCTCCCAACACGCGGTCAACCATCGCCGGGGCGCAGCCGAGATAGTTCGCCGGGTCTACCAGCTCGAGCAGGCGCTGCTCACTAAGATGAGCGGTTATCTCAGGCCGGCGAGATAACTCCGAAAAAAGATCGTTTCCCGTTTCTGCGGCGGCGCGGCACGCGGAATAAACGATGTCATGGGCCGCGCCGCGGCCAATATGCTCCGCGAGGGCCATCATCACAGCCTCTGCGACGATGAGGCCGCCCGTGATGCGCAAATTGCGGCGCATCCGGTCGGCATCGACAGCCAATCCACTCATCATATCGATTGCCTGGCGCAGAGCACTGGCGGTCGCCAGGAAGCTCTGGGGAAGGGCGATCCACTCCGCGTGCCAGGGGCCCGTGGCCCGCTCGTGATCGACGGCTACGGCCTCCAGCATGAGCCCCGCGTTCTGTCGCACCGCCTTGGCGGCGGCGATGATCAGCTCACAGGAGATCGGATTACGCTTCTGCGGCATGGTGCTGGAAGAACCACGCCCTGGGGCGAACGGTTCGAAAGCTTCCCCAACCTCTGTCTGCATGAGTAGGGCGACGTCTGTCGCGATCTTCGCCAGGCATGCCGTCAAAAGCCCGAGGAAGGTGACGAGCTCGGCGAAGCTGTCTCGTGCGGAATGCCACGTAATCTCCGGTGTTGCGAGGCCGAGCTCGGCTGCCAAGGCCTCCTGCACCTCGAGCCCGCGGTCGCCAAGGGAGGCCAGGGTTCCGGCCGCGCCCGAGAACTGAACCACAAGAACGCGACGCCAAAGCTGGCGAAGGCGTTCCCGATTCCGCCGGATCATCGATAGCCACACGGCTGCCTTGTAGCCGAACGTGATCGGCAAGGCGTGCTGCAGGTGCGTTCGGCCGGCCATGACCGTCAGCCGATGCTTGCGCGCCAACGCAGCGATTGCCTCGTCGAGGCGAGCAAGATCGGCCGCAATGATGCCCATCGCCTCCCGCAGCTGCAGGACTGTGGCAGTGTCCATGATGTCCTGGGTGGTCGCGCCCCAGTGGATGTAGCGTCCGGCCTCTCCGCATTGTCGTGCGAGCTGATGCACAAGTCCCACGATCGGATAGCCGACGAGATCCGTCTCCCGTTTCAGCTCCTCGAAGTCGATCGCCGCGGCATCGGCCCGCTGCTCGATCTCGCGCGCTGCCTCCTCTGGAATGATCCCGAGCCGTCCCTGCACGCGAGCTAGCGCGACCTCGACCCTGACGGCGTGCGCTATGGCGGCTTCGTCCGAGAAGATGCGCCGCATTTCGGGGGTGCCGAACGCGTCCTTGTAGATCAGGGAGTCGTAAACAGTGGATGGCATTTCGCGCCTCGCGTGTTGTGCTCGTCCAAGGGTCCACGCGCACAGCTGCGCACGCAAGAGGATAAACAGCCGAGGCATTCTTGAAAAAAGGCCCGCCAGAGTGGTCGACGGGCCAGTTTCGGGGAGGAAACGGACCCACGCGGCGTTCGGAGGGCTCATCGCACACCTCCGAATAGCAAGGTGAGTCGACCCTGGAACGCATAAGGAGCAGATGAGATTTCCGGTGCGGCAATATGATCGCGTAAGCACACGAAAATCTCGCCTCCGCGACCTTCAGGGATTTCGGTTGTCGACGAAAGCTGCTTCGCCTTAAGCTCCGGCTGCCGATCGCGGACGTTGCTCACGCGAAGAGCGGCGATGGAATCACCACTCTGCAGCACCGGGGAGGTCGCGTGGCTGTCGAGCGAGGAGAGGGGAGTTCAGGTTCAGCCGGACCTCGGCTGTTGGGCGCCGCGGCCGAAAAACTGGCGCTGGCTGGGGGCATCATCATTCTCGCCGCTGCGTTCCTGGTGTGCGCAAGCGCTGCCATGCGGTGGGCGACCAGCAACGCCATTCCCGGTGATTTTGAGCTGGTTCAGATCGCCGTCGCGATTTCTGCCTTCGCATTCCTGCCATTCTGCCAGCTTCGTCGCGGCAACATCATGGTCGGTACGTTCACGTCCATGCTACCGCTCCGGGCACGGAACCTGCTCGATGCCCTTTGGGACCTGGCTTATGGCCTGACGGCAATCTTTCTTGCCTGGCGACTTTGGGTCGGCGCGTCCGAAACCATCGCGAATAGAACGACGACCATGGTGTCCGGCATTCCCATCGGTTGGGCGATCGCGGCCACGTCTGTGATGGCGCTGCTGTTGGCCATCGCCGCCCTGGCGACGGCGCTGCAACTCGTAAGAGGTCGGCGGTGAGCGGCACCACGACCGCAATCATCGGCTTTGCCGTGCTCTTGCTGCTGATCGCTATCCGGATGCCGATCGGCTTAGCAATGCTGCTCACTGGCAGTGTGGGCTACATCTCATTCATAGGGCTGGCGCCGTTTCTCAGTTATATGAAGTCCACGCCCTATCATCTGTTCGCCAACTATACGCTTTCGATTATTCCGCTGTTCATTCTCATGGGTGCTTTCGCTGAGCGCTCGGGACTTTCGGCCGACCTCTTTCGGGCTGCTGCCGGTTTTTTCGGCCGGCGCAAGGGCGGACTGGGAATGGCCGTCATCGGAGCATCGACACTTTTTGGGGCAATCTGCGGATCGTCCGTCGCGACCACAGCCACATTCTCGCGGGCCGCGTTGCCCGAGCTGCGGCGCTACGGCTATGACCCCGCCCTTGCAGGCGCAACTGTTGCGGTCGGAGGCACGCTCGGGATCTTGATCCCACCGTCCGTCATCCTTGTCGTTTATGCCCTCGCCACAGAGCAGAACATCGTGAAGCTGTTCCAGGCCGCGCTCATTCCAGGCCTCTTGGCGACCCTGTTCCACTGCATCGTGCTGGGCTGGGTTGCTCGCCGCGATCCAGTGGCTGCGCCGGCGGTGGAGGTTGACGAGACGGCACGGGGCCATTGGCGCGCCATATGGCCCGCCGTGCTCGTCGCCGTGGTGGTGGTCGGCGGCATCTATGGCGGCGTGTTCACCCCAACGGAAGGCGCAGCAGTCGGCGCCGTGGCCATGCTGATCATCGGCGTGGCCCGAAGAACATTGGGCTTGGCCGAGATCCGTACCAGCCTGCTGCAGACAGCCGAGACGACCGGCATGATCTTCCTGATCCTGCTCGGGGCCGAGGTCTTCAACAGCTTCCTGGCGCTGTCGCGCCTGCCGGCGAATGCGGCGGAGGCGATCGCCAGCTCCGGTTTTCCGCCGCTCGCCATTCTGGCCATGTTTCTAGCGCTCTACATCGTCCTTGGCGCCGTCATGGACGAGCTGGCCATGATCTTGCTGACGCTGCCGGTTTTTTTTCCTGTCATCTCGGCGCTCGATTTCGGGCTGCCGGCCGAGGAGGCGGCGATCTGGTTCGGCATCCTCGTGCTGATTGTGGTTGGCATCGGGCTCGTCACGCCGCCCATCGGCCTCAACGTGTTTGTAGTTGGCGCCCTTGCCAAGGGCGTTCCCATTACGGCCATCTACCGGCGGGTCTTGCCGTTCATCGCCATCGACATAGTACGCCTCCTGGTGGTCACCGCTTTTCCGGTGCTGGCGTTGGTGCTGGTGAGGGCGTTGAACTGAACCGGGCGGCGGGCTGTTTCTGCTTACGCGTGACGGAGCAGCGCCTTCATCTAGTTTTTCAGAGGCCCTTACGGGCTGACCGCTTCAGGACTTGACCATCATGGATCGCGACAACCTCGAAAGACTGCGCGCGAAGTACGGCGGAGCTGCCGCCGGCGACGTTCATAATCCCGATTTCAGGAAGGTCGTCGAGATTCTCTTTTCCGGCGCTGACCGCCGCGCCAAGCCCTACGAAGGTGTCTCAACCTTCCTCGATGCGCCTCTGATCGCGGACGCACCAAAGAAGGACGACTTCGGTGGCGTGGACATAGCGCTGATCGGCGTGCCCATGGATCTTGGTGTCACCAACCGCCCTGGCGCCCGCCACGGTCCTCGCGCCGTGCGGCAGATCGAGCGGATCGGTCCCTATCATGAGGTGCACCGGGTGGTGCCGGCGAGCCTGGCCAAGATCGCCGACGTCGGCGACGTGCCATTCCGCAGCCGCTACAGCCTGGCCGACAGCCACGCCGATATCGAGGCGTTCTATGAGAAAGTGTGTGCGGCGGGTGTGGCGCCAGCCTCGGTCGGCGGCGACCACTCGATTACGCTGCCGATCCTGAAGGCGCTGGGTCGCGATCGGCCGCTCGGGCTGATCCATATTGATGCCCATTGCGATACGGGCGGGCCATTCGAAGGGTCGAAGTTCACGCACGCCGGGCCATTCCGCGAGGCGGTGCTCGCCGGTGTCCTCGATCCTCAGCGGACGATCCAGATCGGAATTCGCGGCAGTGCCGAATACCTCTGGGAGTTTTCCTACGACAGCGGCATGACCGTAATCCACATGGACGAGTTCATGCGACTCGGCATCGACGGGACAATCGCGCGGATGCGGGACGTCGTAGGTTCAGGACCGGCATACATCTCCTTCGATATCGACAGTCTCGATCCCGGCTTCGCGCCAGGAACGGGCACGCCGGAGGTGGGGGGCCTGGCGCCGCGCGAGGTTATGGCGCTTATCCGCGGAGCAGCCGGGCTCGACATCGTCGGCGGCGATGTGGTCGAGGTCGCGCCTGCTTACGATGCAACGACAGCCACGGCGCAAACGGCAGCACAGATGCTGTTCGAGATCGTCACGGTGATCGCCTTGGCGGCAACGGCCAGTCCGTAAACAGATTAACACCAGGTCGTCGATCCAACCGAGTCTCGCGCGGCGGGTGTAAATCCACAAGAGTTCTCGCGCAGAGCGCGCACAACGTTGGCGTGCAGGAAACCGTTCCTGTACGGTCCTCCTTGGGGGCAAGGAGGGATTGATACATGTTGGGAAAGACGCCTCATTTGCCGCTCAACCGTGACGGTGAGCGCCTTCTCGTCCATTTCGCAGATCCAGTCAGGCGGGCCCCGCCGAACATTCCGCTACCCGAGCCAGAGCAGATTAAACTGCTCGTCGCGGCAGCCGATAATCACGGCGTGATGCCCTCTCTCGTTCGCGGGTTGAGCGACCTCATTGAACGCGAAGCGAAGCGCGCTGGGGACTCTGAGACAACAGCCCTGAAGGCGGCCCGTTCAGAGCTGGAGACGGCAAGGCTCCAGGTCGCATACCAGACGGGCTTTCAAATCAAGACGCTCTACCATACGCGGAGAGTCATGGCCGCGTTCTCGGCGAGCGGCATCATCGGCGCTCTGGTCAAAGGCGCGGCGTTCGCTCAACGACTTTATGCAGAGCCGTCCCTCAGAACGTTCACGGATGCCGATATTCTGATTCCCGTGGAGCATCGATTTGAAGCCGCTGAGATCATGCGCTCTCTGGGCTTCATCCTCTCCGAATTCGAGGATCGCAAAGGCAAGGACTATCACGAACAGAAGTGGCTGCTGCCACCAAGGCACGACGTCATGATCGAGGTGCACAGCAATCTCGTGCACTCGCCCAAGCTACGCGGAAGCATGTCGATCGGTTATGAGGACGTTTGTGCCGCTGGTGACGGCGATTGCACGGATGCAACGGCACTTTTGTTCGTCGCGGCGACGCATGGCGCGATCGGCCATCAGCTCGACCGGCTGCAGCACCTCGTCGACGTGATGCAGGCTGCGCGCGGCGTCGCCGGTTCCATCGACGAGGATCGGCTGGCGCGCATTTGTGAGCGTTGCGGCGTGACTCTTGCCGTTGCGGGCGCACTCGAGCTTGCGGGCAAAACGTTTGGAGAGCCGCGCTGTATCAATCTTGCTCGGAAGCTGATGCCTTCGCCGTTTTCGAGGCTGCCGGGTCAGCTCCTCTCGCCCGGCCTGGTCGTCCGTGGCCAGAGCCAAGCCCGGGGGCGTGGCTCTTGGCGGCGCAAGCTCTTTCGTCAGGCGCTCAAGATCGCCTGATCGGCACGGCTCAGCGCGGCAGCGATGACTTCGCCAAGAGTGGAGAGGTCGCTGCCGACGTTGAGCTCATAGGCTGGCGTGGAGGCGACGGCGCGCACGAAGGCATTGTACCGGGCCAGATCGTCTTCCATCAGGCCGTTTTGGGTGCAGGACAGGTTGTCTCTGACGAAATGAACGAAGAGGTCGGACTTCCGCATCGGGCGGAGCCTATGGGCGCCTTGTGTCCGATCTCCGAGCAATACGAGCCCTGCCAGAGGATAGGCTCTCCCCGGCAGCACCTCCATCTGGGACCTCAGGGCTTTCAAAGTCACGCCCTGCTCGTCCTCGGCATTCCATTCAGGGCCGAGCAGTCGGCCAATAGAAGGAAGCAGCTCCCCCGTACGGCGGTGCACTTTGGGGGGTCGTGGCAGACCCCAGACCTCGGTTCCAGCGGTCGCTGCGTTGCGCTCCGAAAGCACCGTTGCATCGTCGGTGAGGAGAGCGAAGCCCTGCAGAGCCAATGCCAACGAGGTCGTGGTCTTGCCGGCACCACTCGGCGCGAACAGGACGAACGCAGCATCTTCTTGCGGTAAGCGGAGAGCCGCAGCGTGGATGAGCGTCTGCCGGGTTGCGAAAAGGGCGGCGTAGATGGCGTAAATGCCGGCAGTGGCACCGATAAAGCGCTCATGACCGGGTGCAGCGCGCATCTTGGCGATGCCGTCCTGGGTTGAATATTCGAGCGAAAGCTGATCTGGGACGAGAAGAAACCGCCGTGTCCCTAGCGCGCTGTACTGACAGTCCAATCCTTCGGGCCAGCGCCGGCCATAGAGGAACTTCGCTTCCGGAGGAGGCGGCTGCGGCAGGCCCCTCTCAAGAACCAGGCGAAAATCGGGCATTCGTTCGGGCGGTGGGATGCCCAGCTCGTCGAGGTAGACCAGCAGTGGCTTCACGAGTGCCGGGTCCTCGGCATCGATGCGCAGCAATGCACCGTTGAGATTGAACCAATTGGCCATGTCGGGTCCGATCTATCCTTGAGAGAGTGTGACGTTGGCGTGCGCGGGGGGAACAAGTCGGCCACCCGCGTGGATGAGGATTTCCACCATGGTCGGCGTTGGCGGATTGAGAATGATCTCCTGGTCAAGCACGATCCAGCAGTGCGCCGAGAGCACATCTTGCCTGACGCTTTGGCGGTCGACCCCGAAGTGAAGCGCAGGGTCGAAGCCGGCGAGCCGTAAGAAGCGCAGCGCCAGAATGCCCTCTCGGAGACAGGGCCGGTCGCGCATGACCCAAGGCCGGCGGGTCGACTTCTTCACCCGCCGGACGATGTAGTGCGCCGACAACCCTTGGTAGGGGGCTGCCGCGCGTGGCTTTGTCAGCGCAAGGAGTGACGGAAGGCTGCGCTTCCATGCCAGAACCGGGAGCGCACGGGCCCACAACCAGAGGGCAGCTTTGAAGCGCAGTTTCTTGAGGGTTGTCATGGGATTCAATGGATCTGGAGAAGGCCCTCCTTCTGCAGCTCCTCGGCGAGCGCCATCAAATCCTGCCGCAGGCGGTCGGGAGAGACGTCGAAGGTTTCCAGGAGTGTTTGCACGACATCAGCGAAGGACCGCTTCCCGTCGAGCGCGGCGATAAATGCCGAGGTGGTATCGTTGCAGGTGAAAAGTTGTCCCGACTCTATGACGAGCAGGACGGCTCCCTCACCCTCGCCGAGAGGCTGGCAGGAAACACCCTCGGGTAGCGACAGCACACTTGAATCCTGAATCACCGTTGTGCCCCTTCTTCAGTTCTTGCGACGGGGTATCCTAGTCATCACAACCGGAGATTGCTACTGAGCCGGGATGCGCGCGGCGCCTGTGTGCACAACATTTGCGATGGGCTCCAAAGGGGAGGCTGCATCAGCGCTGATCCTCGATAGATGCAAGTGCTTTCAAGCCTTTAGAAGAGGCAGATCATTCGCCTGCTGATGATTTGCTATGTTGCAGCGAAGAGACACTTGTCCGTCTATCGGCAAGCGATTGCCGTCAACGCCACATTGATGTCGCGCGAGATATTCAACGTATGATTGTGCCGGAGTAGTTCTGGTAGTGTCTAGCAGCCAACGAAGGAGGCGATCCACATGAAGCGCTCGTACGAGATGCCTGTCCTGATCAAGCAGAAGCCGCTGGTGGACGTCACCGCACAAGTGTTCATTACGCCGGGCTTTCCTCCTGGGGACGGTGACGTAGAATAAGCACGAAGGCTTGCTTCGAGCGCCTATTCTTCTGACGCCCTCCTGCGGACCGCAGGAGGGCGTTATCTTTTCATTCTTTTTCCAAAGAGACCGAACTGCTGATCGATTTTTTGCGCTAAAGGGAGCGACGAACCTGAGCGGATCGAAACTCGGCTTGAGGAAGGGTGTTTGGCGTAGCCACGCCGAGAGCATCCCCAAGTCGAAATCAGGCCCGAGATCTGTACCGAGCTTCTTGGAGCAGCGGACGCATGAGCGCGTGACCATCCTGAACGTTGCGCTGACGATCATTGGTGTTGCGATCGAGATACAGCCGCGGAGCTATCGCAAAATAAAGGCAAGCAACTTGTGGTTGTTTAGCGTGCTGATCTTCAACCTGGCGAAGGACTCAGCTATCTGTGGTTGTCGCTTCGGAACCAACGAAGGAGGCAATGATGAAGCGCTCGTACGAGAGGCCTGTCCTCTCCAAGCAGAAGTCGCTGGTGGATGTCACCGCCCAACCTTATTATTACATCTCACCTATATATGGGGCTCCTCCGGGTGGTGGCAATCCGCCTCCGGGTGGTGGCAATCCGCCTCCGAGTGACGACGGTGAGGATCCCGTTGAATAATCGATTGAGGCTACTTCATAAATCACCCCTGTAAGCTTCTCCTTGAGAGCGCGTATTGGCTTGGCGCCCTCCGGTCTCTGGACCTGGGGGGCGTTTTTTCGTCTCCATCAATAATGGTCTACGGAATGTCGCGTTCAGCCCACAGCCCGACGTAGTTCTCCGCCAGCGCCATCTGCGCCGCGCGTGATGTCGCTAGGTGCTCGAACTCCGCCCGTTGCAACTTCCGGGCGAATGCGTCGGCGTCTGGGAAACGGTGCAATAGCGAGGTCATCCACCAGGAGAAGCGCTCTGCCCTCCATACGCGCGAGAGGCATTGTGTCGAATACGCGTCGAGGAGGTCAGTGCGGTTCTGCTTGTAGTATCCAATCAGTGCGCGTGCGAGCACACGCACGTCGGCTGCCGCCAGGTTGAGCCCCTTGGCGCCCGTCGGCGGCACGATGTGGGCCGCGTCACCGGCCAGGAACAGACGCCCGTATTGCATGGGCTCGGCGACGAAGCTGCGTAGTGGTGCAATGCTTTTTTCGATGGCAGGTCCCGTCGTAACGCGCTCGGCGGCATCAGCACCGAGCCTGCGTTTCAGCTCTTCCCAGAACCTGTCATCCGGCCAGTCGTCGAGGCGAATGTCGAGTGGGCATTGGATGTAGTATCGGCTACGTGTTGGCGTGCGCATGCTGGCGAGTGCGTACCCATCGCTGTGGCTCGCATAAATGAGTTCGTCCGAGCACGGTTTGACATCCGCCAGCACACCAAGCCAGCCGAAGGGATAGGATCGCTCGTATGTGGTCAGCACGGTGGTGGGGATGGCCGTGCGGCTCACGCCGTGGAACCCGTCGCAACCGGCGACGAAATCACATTCCAGAACGCCGTCTTGGTCGCCTTGCCGATAGCGGATATGCGGCCTGGCGCCATCCACATCCTCGATCGCGATCGCCTCGGCTTCGTAGAGTGTGACGCTGCCATCGGCTTCACGGGCCTTCATGAGATCGCGCGTTATCTCAGTCTGGCCGTAGATGACGACCCCGCTGCCCGTCAGAGCCGCGAGATCGATGCGCAAAGAGCTGCCGTCGAAATTGATCTGTAGACCGCGATGAACGAGACCTTCGCGGTGAAGGCGCTCGGCACAATCGGCCTCCTCGAGGAGCTCGACCGTGCCATGCTCGAGCACGCCGGCGCGGACGCGTCCCAGGACGTACGCCGCGCTGCGACGCTCCAGCACGACATTGTCGATGCCCTGCCGCGTCAGCAGACGCGAGAGCAACAGACCCGCCGGCCCTGCACCGATGATTCCCACCTGTGTGCGCATGATGCCTCCTAACGCTGAAGGCAGAGCATCAGGGTGGCGATATTCTTGGCGATAGGGAAGGGGTTTCGTGGTCGATTTCGAGGTCTAGGAGAAGTCAAGGCCTGGATCGGCACTGTTCCTAGCCTGCGCATGGCCTGCCTAACCAGGGCCGTAACCCGGAGAGTCGGAAGCGCCAGTGCGCCTGTCACGCCTCCAGAAACGGCAGCCGCAGCCCGTGCTCGCGGGCACAGGCGATGGCATCCTCGTAGCCTGCATCGGCATGGCGCATGACGCCGCTGGCCGGGTCGTTCCACAGGACGCGCTCGATGCGTCGTGCGGCTTCGGGGGTGCCGTCGCAAACGATGACCTGTCCGGCGTGCTGCGAGAAGCCAATACCCACTCCGCCGCCGTGGTGGATCGAGACCCAAGTGGCGCCGGATGCGCAGTTGAGCAGCGCGTTGAGCATCGGCCAATCCGAGACGGCGTCGGAGCCATCGCGCATCCCTTCCGTCTCGCGATTCGGTGAGGCGACGGAGCCGGCGTCGAGGTGATCGCGACCGATGACGATGGGCGCCTTCAGCTCGCCAGAAGCGACCATCTCGTTGAAAGCGAGGCCAACCCGGTGCCGGTCGCCGAGCCCAATCCAGCAGATGCGTGCCGGCAGGCCTTGAAAATTGATCCGAGAACGGGCCATTTCGAGCCAGCGGTGCAAATGGGCGTCGTCTGGCAATAGCTCTTTCACCTTCGCGTCCGTGCGATAGATGTCCTCGGGATCGCCCGACAGGGCCACCCAGCGGAACGGTCCGATTCCGCGGCAGAAAAGGGGGCGGATATAGGCGGGAACGAAACCGGGAAAATCGAACGCGTCAGCAACGCCTTCGTCTTTCGCCATCTGCCGGATGTTGTTGCCGTAGTCGAACGTCGGCACGCCGGCACGGTGGAATTCGAGCATGGCGCGAACGTGGATCGCCATCGACTGTTTCGCCGCCGTCTCGACAGCCTTGGGATCCGAAACGCGCTTCTCCTCCCACTGGGCCAGGGTCCACCCTTTTGGCAGGTAGCCATTGACCGGGTCGTGTGCCGCGGTCTGGTCGGTGACGGCATCCGGGCGCACGCCACGGCTGACCAGCTCCGGCACGACGTCGGCGGCATTGCCGAGCAGACCAACGGACAGGGGCTTCCTTTCCCTGCACGACTGCTCGATCACGCGCAGGGCCTCGTCGAGGTCTGTGGCTTGGACATCGAGGTAGCCGGTGCGCAGGCGCATCTCGATGCGGCTCGGCTGGCATTCGACGGCGAGCAGCGAGGCGCCGGCCATGACGGCCGCGAGAGGCTGTGCACCGCCCATGCCGCCAAGGCCCGCCGTGAGAATCCATTTGCCGGTGAGATTTCCGCCGTAGTGCCGCCGCCCCATCTCGGCGAATGTTTCGTAGGTGCCCTGAACAATGCCCTGGCTGCCGATGTAGATCCAGGAGCCCGCGGTCATCTGGCCGTACATCATCAGTCCACGGCGATCGAGCTCGTTGAAGTGGTCCCAGGTGGCCCAATGGGGGACCAGGTTCGAGTTGGCGATCAATACGCGAGGTGCGTCGGCATGCGTGCGAAAAATGCCGACCGGCTTGCCGGATTGGACGAGTAACGTCTCATCCGACTCCAAATCGCGGAGGGCTGCCACGATACGATCGAAGCTCTCCCAGTCGCGGGCTGCCCGCCCCACACCGCCGTAGACGACAAGCTCGCTCGGCTTCTCGGCGACTTCGGGGTCGAGATTGTTCATCAGCATGCGTAGCGGGGCTTCGGTGAGCCAGCTTTTTGCGGAGATATCAGGACCACGCGGGGCGCGGATGACGCGGGTGTTGTCGATGCGGGTCATGGCAACTCTCCTGAAAGACTTTCGTGGCCGAGCCCCTCTGCTATTGCCGCTGCCGTCTCGGTCAGCCGAACTCTGCCTCCCAACTCCCCGCGGAGGCCCAGCGGCGTAATCGCTTGCGCCAAGCTTTTAGTCGACGAGCGGCAACAGTTCTGATCCGGCCGCGTCGATTACCGCACCGCTCCGCACGAGTGCTGCAGCTACGTCGATGTCCGGAGCAAAAGAACGGTCCTGGTCCAGGAAAGGCACTCCGGCGCGCAGGCGCTCGCGGACGCGCTCTAAGGGCGGACTAGAAGCGAGCGGCCTGTGGAAGTCGCAGCCTTGTGCGGCGGCGAGCAGCTCGATACCGACGATGCTGGCGAGATTGTCAGCCATCGGGATCAGCCGGCGGGCGCCGTGGGCCGACATCGACACGTGGTCCTCCTGATTGGCCGACGTCGGAATGGTGTCGATGCTGGCCGGGTGCGCCCGCTGCCGGTTCTCCGCAACGAGGGCGGCAGCCGTGACCTGCGGAATCATGAAGCCGGAGTTGAGCCCGGGATGGGCAGTGAGGAATGCAGGCAGCCCGGAGACTGCAGGGTCGACCAGCATTGCGATGCGCCGTTCCGCCAGCGAGCCGATCTCACAAATGGCGATGGCGATCATGTCAGCGGTGAAAGCAACGGGCTCGCCGTGGAAATTGCCGCCGGACAGTGCCTCGCCAGTGTCAGGGTAGATGAGCGGATTATCTGTAACGGCATTGGCTTCCGTAACGAGAACACCGGCCGCGTGGCGCAGCAGGTCGAGCACGGCGCCCATCACCTGTGGTTGGCAGCGCAGGCAGTAGGGGTCCTGGATGCGTTCGTCACCCTTGAGGTGGGAGGCGCGGATTTCGCTCCCTGCCATCAAAGCTCGCAGAGCAGCGGCCGTTTCGATCTGTCCACAATGCCGACGCAACCCGTGGATCCTTGGATCGAACGGCGCATCGGAGCCGCGGGCCGCATCTGTCGAGAGGGCGCCCGTGACCAGAGCCGTGCGGAAAAGCGTCTCCGTTTCGATCAAGCCCGCCAGCGCATAGGCGGTCGAGAACTGTGTGCCGTTAAGGAGGGCCAATCCTTCCTTGGGCCCGAGCTTGAGCGGCTCCAGGCCGTGCTGCTGCAACGCTTCCAGCGCAGGCATCCGGGCCGAACTCGTTTCGATCTCGCCCAGCCCAATCATCGCGGCGGCCATGTGGGCAAGGGGAGCGAGATCGCCCGAGGCACCGACGGAGCCCTGCGAGGGAATAATGGGCGTCAGCCCACGCTCGATCATCGCTTCCAGCAGAGCCACAGTCGAGCGCCGCACGCCGGAGGCGCCTTGAGCCAGGCTGGCGAGCTTCAGCGCCATCATCAGGCGTGTGATGGACCGGGGCACAGGTGGGCCGACACCGGCGGAGTGCGACAGAACGAGATTTCGTTGCAGGGTCTCGAGATCGGCTGCTTCGATGCGGACCGTGGCGAGCTTTCCAAACCCTGTATTGACGCCGTAGACCGGTTCGCCGCGCGCAACAATCGCCGCGACGGCCTTAGCGCTCGCCGCTATTTTCGGCAGTGCGTCGGGATGCAGTCGCACGGCGGCACCGCGATAGACCTTGCGCCAGCCGTCGAGCCCGATGTCGCCCAAACCGATTGCTACGGTGGTCATCGACCTCTCCATACCCGCGTGCACAGCGGGTTGAAGCCGATATGGTAGACGAGCTCTGCCGGGTCTCCGATGTCCCAAATGGCGAGATTGCACCACTTGCCCGGCTCAAGCGTGCCGACCTCGCTGAGCTGGCCTAACGCGCGGGCGGCCTCCCGCGTGACGCCGGCAAGGCATTCCTCCACGGTCAGCCGGAACAGCGTGGCGGCCATGTTCATCGCCAGCAGCAGCGAGGACAGTGGCGAGGTACCCGGATTGCAATCCGTCGCAACAGCGATCGGCACCTTGTAGCGGCGGAGCAGGTCGACAGGCGGCGCCTGTGTCTCCCGGATGAAGTAGTAGGCACCGGGAAGCAGGACTGCGACTGTGCCGGAATCTGCCATCGCGGCGGCCCCGGGCTCGTCGAGATATTCGAGGTGGTCAGCAGAAAGCGCCTGATAACGCGCTGCAAGGCTCGCGCAGCCACTGTTCGAAAGCTGCTCTGCGTGGAGCTTCACCGGCAGACCTGCGGCTCTGGCCGCTTCGAACACGCGGGCGATTTCGTTTGCGGAGAATGCGATGGTCTCGCAGAAGCCATCCACGGCATCTGCAAGGCCCTCGGCGGCAATGGCGGGGATCAACTCCCGGCAGACCAGGTCGATGTAGGCTGCCTTGTCACCTTCTGCTTCAGGAGGCAGTGCGTGGGCGCCCAGGAAGGTCGTCGTCACATCAATTGGGCGCATTTGAGCGAGCCGTCGCGCTGCCGCGAGCTGGCGCCGCTCCGTCGCCAGATCGAGGCCATAACCAGACTTGATCTCTACAGTGGTGACGCCCTCGGCGATCAGCGCGTCGAGACGCGGCAGCGCGCTGCGGACGAGGTCATCCTCGCTGGCAGCGCGCGTTGCCGCAACAGTGGAGAGGATGCCGCCGCCCGCGTGTGCAATCTCGGCATAAGTCGCACCTTCGAGACGCATCTCGAACTCGCGGGCACGATTACCGGCGTAGACGAGGTGAGTATGGCAGTCGATCAGCCCGGGCGTAATCCATCGGCCGCCGCAGTCGATCGTCTCGCGCGGTGAGAGGCCTGCGGGGAGATCGGCGCGCGGCCCGGCATAGACGATACGGCCGTTGCGGGCTGCGATGGCGCCGTTGTCGATGCGGCCATACGGCCGATCACCCGCCGCTAGCGTCGCGAGCCGCGCATTGGTCCAGAGCCGGTCGCAGGTTGCCGTTTCACCTCCCATGCTGCGCCTCTCGTCGATCCTGCCGACACTTTGGGCCGGCCCATGCGTTTCAACGTATCCTGGTCATGCACCCAGGAGTGTAGGGGAGCGCCATGCAGCAGCTCGTTCTGGAACGTGCACTTCTGCCCGACGGCTGGGCGGAGAACGTGCTTATCGATTTCCAGGACGGAGTGATTACCGGCGTCGAGCCGCAGGCCGGCGTGCTTGTTGGGGTGCCGCAACAGCCAGGGGTGACGTTGCCGGGACTGATCAATCTCCACAGTCACGCTTTCCAGCGCGGCATGGCGGGATTGGCCGAGCGCGCGGCCAGCGATGACGACAGCTTCTGGACGTGGCGCGAGGTCATGTACCGCTTCCTCGAACGGCTCACTCCGGAGGACGTGGAGGCGATCGCCGCGATGGCCTACGTCGAGATGGTCGAGGCCGGCTTCACGACGTGCGTCGAGTTCCACTACCTGCATCACGACCCGTCCGGTACGCCCTATGCCGACATCGCCGAGATGGCCGCCCGAATTGCAGCGGCGGCGGACATGGCAGGGATCGGCCTGACGCTGCTGCCAGTCTATTACCGCTGGAGCAACTTCGCAGGCGCCGACCCGGTTCCGGCTCAGCGCCGCTTCCTGAACGATCCGGATCAGTTCGCCTGGCTGGTGGAGGCCTCGGCGCGGGCCATCGAGCCTCTGCCCGATGCGGTTTTGGGCGTGGCGCCGCATTCGCTGCGGGCTGTGACGCCAGAGGATCTGAAGTACGCGGCTCAGCTGCTGCCGGCGGCACCGATCCATATCCACGCGGCGGAGCAGGAGCGGGAAGTGGCGGACTGCCTCGTGTGGTCAGGTCGTCGTCCCGTTGAATGGCTGCTCGACGAGATGGAGATCGGTCCACGCTGGTGCATCGTGCATGCAACTCATATTGCGGGTGATGAGATCTGGCGGCTGGCGAACAGCGGCGCCGTGGTAGCGCTCTGCCCCCTGACGGAGGCCAACCTGGGCGACGGAATTTGTCCGGCGACCGCCTACCGCCGTGCAGGTGGGCGGTTCGGCATCGGGACGGACTCGAATATCCGCATCGATGCGGCTGGTGAGCTCTGCGCATTGGAATACAGCCAGCGTATCGACGAGCGCCGCCGGAATCGCCTGGGCGATCCAGGCCAATCGACAGGCCGAGCACTGGTCGATGCGGTGCTAGCTGGTGGTCGGCAGGGGGCTGGGCGCTCGGTCGGCGCGATTGCCATAGGCAACAGGGCCGATTTTCTGGTGCTCGACGATGCGCACCCGTCGCTCGATTGCCGAGAGGGTGACGCGGTCCTCGACGGATGGATATTCGCGGCAGCAGGTTCGCCGATCCGCGACGTCTGGATCTCCGGTGTTCACGTTGTTCGGGACGGCCGGCACATGGCGCGAGAGGCAGCCGTGACTGGTTTCAACGCCGCGATGCGTCGCGTGCTCGCGTGATGCGTGATAAAAAGCGGCGTTTTCAACGGCAGATGGCATAACGCAAACTTTTGGGAAGAACCTCCCGATCCGACAACTGATAAGGAGACGGCTGCACTTGTTGCTATTCTCCACGCCCACGCCACAATTTACGGTTCATTTACAGTTCCAAGAGTAACCGGTCCCAAAGGGGGACAGTCGGCAACAATCGTTTGACCGGCTCAATAACAGACTCGTCCGGGGGGTGGCGTGTGGTTAGTCAGGAGCGTCCGTGGTCGGAGTTTTCAAGACTCGCCGATCCGGCCTGCCTGGATTTGGATGACACCGCCAGACACTTTCACTCTCGACCTCCTGAAGATGCAGCGCAAAACGCGGCAAGGCGACGGCTGCCCAGCCATTCGCGCCGCGATGTCGGCCGCGCGCTGAGGGATGCCTGGCCTGTCAGTTGAGAGAGGCGGAGGAGAACATGTCGAATATCCGGGTGCTGCCTCAGCCGAATTCTCCCGGGGAGACGAGGACATCACAGGCGGACGCTGTCGGTGAACAGATTGTCGAGCCTATTCCCTTTCCCGTAGCTGAACCCGATCCCGAGCCGATTGGGGCTTCGCTTGAGGACATCCGGGCCGATCTCATGCAGCAGGGAGAGCGGCTGGCCGCCGTGCTGGCCGATCCCGGTGCAACCTTCGTCCGGGATGCGATGCGGGTGCTCGCGCATCAAGTCTGCCGCATCGCTGTCATCGGGCAAGTGAAGTCCCGGCAGATGACCTTCATCGGCGCTCTCACTGAGCAGGCGGATCTTCTGCCATCGGACCTGAGCCCTTGGACAACCGCGGTGGTGCGGTTGCATTTCGGCTCAACAGCGGCTCCTGAGAATACTGCCGCCGAATTCCAGCTCTTCGAGAAAGACGATTGGGGTCAGCTCGCAGCGGGCGATAGCCGGATCCGGGAGCTGACGACCCAGCTCGTGCCGGGTTTCGAGCCGCAGCTTTTGCAACGGCATGTCGATGCGCTGCGCCAGCGCGCGGAACTGCGCCTTGGCAGCAACTTCGTGGACCTGCTGGGTGCGAAGCACAGTTATGAGACCGTCTCGAAGGAAACGCTCGCCAGGTATCTTTCTCCTGGCAGCAGTGCTGCCGAGAATTCGGATGGGCCGGGACAATACGCCGACATCACTAAGGCAGCAGACATCTGGTTACCCAGCGGGCCATTCAAGTTCCCGGTTACCATCATCGCGACGCCCGGCATCAACGACCCGTTCATGGTTCGGGACGAGATCACACGGCACTCGCTCGAGCCGGCCGAGCTTTATGTGGTCGTCCTGAGCGCACGCCAGCCGCTGTCGACCGTCGAGCTTGCGACGCTCAGAATTCTCCGCGGCCTGCATCGCGATCGCATTCTCATCTTCATCGACAATGTCGACGAGTTGCGCGATCCCGCAGCCGATGTCCGCAATATCGTGTCGCGCGTTCGCGAGACGCTCGCACGCGAGTTTCCTGCAGTCGACATTCCCGTGGTCGCCGGAAGCTCGAAGTGGGCGGCGCAGGCGCTTTCCCGCAACGAGGAGTCGAGCGGCGACATTGCCCCTGCTTTGATAGCCTATGCCAAGCTGAAGGGGGCTCTCCGGCCGGTGGAGGTCAAGAACGATGGGCAGTCGGGGCCATCGGAGGAGATGCCGAACGGTCAACAGGCGCGCATTCTGTCTACTTGCTCCGGGTTCCCGGAGCTGAGGCGGGAGCTGACGAAGCTCCTGCTGCGCAGCCACAGCGCGCATCTGATCCGGCAGATCGCCGCCTACTTCGCAGAGCTGTCGCAGGTCAACGAAGCCGCCGTGCGGGAGGAGATGGTCAAGCTCGCCATCATCTCGGAGCACGGAGCTCACAGCAGAAACGATCGGGAGCTCAAGGACGTGCAGGCCGAGCTGGCCCGAATTCAATCTGTCGCCGGCGAGCTGGAGCGGAACTTGGCAGGTTTCCAGAACCTGTTGAACGAGGTCACGGCTGAGCACCGGACCCGGATCTACGACAGGTTGGCTGAAATTCTGGAGGAGTACGCAAAGGCCGAAGGTCAGCGGCTCATGCAGGCGTTCGCGGAAGGCGAGGCCCGCCGGCACTGGCGCTGCCACACGAAGCCTCTGCGCCAGCGCGTAGAGGCGGAGCTCTATTCGGCCCGTAGCGCCGTCGAGGAGCGGCTGGCGGAGACGACATACAACGTATTTCCCGCTCTGCGTGAAACGATGCTCCGCCGGTCTCCCGACCTCGATCTTCCGGAGGCGCCGGCGCCGGTCCTTCCGCCGAGCTCGGTGCGCGTGCCCATCGAGGATTCGATCGCGTTGGACCTCGCGGCGCCAGGATCGCTGATGGGCTGGTCCCGCAGCCGGACCCAGGAGGAGCATGCGGCCGAGCTGGAGCGCATGCTGATCGAGGAGTTCATGCCGGCCATCGACGAGGTCATCCGGCTGGCGAGCAACGAGCTGCAGCGCGCGACCAGCGATATGGCCGATCGGGCCACCGCGATTGCAGTGGCAGTGATCGATGCCCTGCGCGCCCAGAGCGAAACGCACATCGCCCAGGCCAAGCAGCTTCTGGATGCCCGCGAGGCGCGGTCACAAGACGAGATGAGCAGCGCTGACCGCCTTGAGACCCTGCGTGAGCGGCTGTCGGCGGCCGAGGTCTTGAGCCGCCACCTCGCAACCCTCAACACGCAGTGCAGCGAGCTCGTGTCCTGAGGCTGATCAGGTCGCGCTACTGGCCGGCTCCGGTGTCGCTCGGGCAGCTTGTGAGAATGCTCGCCTCAGCTGGAGCAGAAGGCTGGCCACGCCCTTGAGGCGGCGTTGCGGGACGTCCCATTGCGCGGAAACAACAATCCGCCTGTTCTTCCGCCATTCGATCCTGCGCGAGAGCGGAAGCTGGCGCGGGACAGGCGTTCCAGGACGGAACGTTAGCACCGCGCCTTTCGGCCCAGCATTGAGCTCTGCGACGTGCACCTCCCGGCACAGCTGCTTCAGGCGGAGCAGCGCAAATAGGCGCCGTACATCACGCGGAAGGGGGCCGTACCGCTGTGCAAGCTCACCAGCATATTGCGCAATCTGGTCCTCCGTTTCGAGCCGCGCGCACTCCCAATAGATTTCCGCGCGCTCGATCGAGTCGGGTATGTAGTTTTCAGGGATACCTATCGTCAGGCCAAGCGAGATGCGCGGGGCCCAAATGTCCAGGTCCGGCTGCTCTCCGTTGTGCAGCCCCTCAACGGCGCGCTTCAGCATTGTCTGGAAGAGATCGAAGCCAAGGTCCCGGAGATGGCCGGACTGCTCCTCGCCCAGGAGGTTGCCGGCGCCGCGAATGTCCAGGTCGTGGCTGGCGAGGTTGAAGCCTGCTCCGACTGGGTCGAGCTTTGCCAACGCTTCTAGGCGGCGGCGCGCCGCGTCGGTCAGCTCTATGCCCGGTGGAATGGTCAAATAGGCGTGCGCCTCGACGCCCGCGCGTCCGATGCGGCCGCGAAGCTGATAGAGCTGGGCGAGACCGAGCCGGTGCGCATCGTGCACGATCATTGTGTTCACTGAGGGTATGTCGAGGCCGGACTCGATGATTGTCGTCGACAGCAGCACGTCGATGTGCCCGGCGAGAAATCGATCCATGATCCGGTCGAGCTCCGACGCCGACATGCGGCCGTGAGCACGCACGAAGCTCACTTCCGGCACCTCGCGCTCCAGCATTCGCGCTATCACAGCAAGATCGCGAATACGGGGGCAGACGTAAAAGCTCTGTCCGCCGCGCTCCTTCTCGGCGATCAGTGCTTCTCGGATACGAGCCGGGTCCATCTCGCAGACGGTGGTGCGAACCGGCCGCCGCCCCGCTGGCGGCGTGACGATGAGGGACAGAGAGCGGACCAGGGATAGTGCCAACTGGAGCGTGCGCGGAATGGGAGTCGCCGTGAGGGTCAGCACGTGCACCCCCTCGCGAAGCTGCTTCAGCCGCTCCTTGTGTCTGACGCCGAACCGCTGCTCCTCATCGACAATGATGAGCCCAAGCTTTGCGAACTTGACCGATTCCGAAAGCAGGGCATGGGTTCCGATGACGATGTGGATGGCGCCGGACTCGAGGCCTGCCAGAACATCGCGGAGCTCCTTGCCGCTCACGAGGCGCGAGGCTTGGGCGATGGTCACCGGAAAGCCGGCGAAGCGCTTGCGGAATGTCTCGGTGTGCTGGCGGGATAGCAGAGTGGTTGGCGCCACGACGGCAGCCTGCCAGCCCGCCATCGCCGCGACGAAGGCTGCCCTGAGAGCCACTTCCGTCTTGCCGGATCCGACGTCGCCACAGATCAGACGGTCCATCGGCTTGCCCGTGACGAGATCATCCAGCACGGCAGCAATGGCTTGAGCCTGGTCGGGAGTTTCCTCGTACGGAAAACCCTCACAAAAGCGCTCGTAAGCGGCAGGATCAGGCTTAAGAACCGGCGCCGTAGCCAGCTCACGGGCCGCCGCGATTCCGATCAGGCGGAGCGCAATGGCGCCGATGCGCCGTTTCAGTCGCGCCTTGCGGGTCTGCCAAGCCTTGCCGCCGAGGCGATCAAGGCGGATTGCCGTCTCCGCCGCACCGTAGCGAGACAGCAGGTCAGCGTTTTCGGCGGGCACGAGCACCTTGCCGTCGCGGTAAGCAATGGTGAAGAAGTCCCGCGTTCCGTTTACATCGAGTGTCGCCAGCCCCTCGTACCGGCCAAGCCCATGGTCGGCATGAATGACCAGATCGCCCACCTGGAGATAGAAGGCGCTGGCGAGCAGTGTGTCCGTCGAAGAGGCGCTGCGCTCGCCCGTATGACTACGGCCAGCTAAGTCAGTGGTTGCGTTACCAGCATCCGATTTGGCCTTCAGCCGCCGATTTACGAACGGTGGCGGCGCCGCAGACGTGACGGATGCATTCGATTGCTTCATGCCGGTCAACCGAAACCCGAGATCGCGCGTTCCTCGAAGCCTTTCCGCCTTTCCATCGCACGAACTCCGTGACTTTGCCGTTGACAGGACGCAAGGGGCGCTACATTTTCTTTTTGCAATTGCAAATCATTCGCAACTAGGAGGCAAGGTGGATGCCATCTGAGGGCTTGACCGAGGGCCAGGGCGACGGAGCTGGAACAAGCTACTTTGGGCGGCGCGCTCGCTCGATACTTGGCGGCCTGGCGGGGCTTTTGGCACTGGCGCTTGGCGTCCTCGGGACCACCGACGCCCAGGCAGCAAAGGACCGGGACGGAAGGCCATTGCGTGTCGTCACGACGTTCACGGTTATTCAGGACATTGCCCAGAATGTTGCGGGCGATGCGGCGATCGTCGAGAGCATCACCAAACCGGGAGCTGAAATTCACGGTTACCAGCCGACACCGCTCGATGTGGTCAAAGCTCAGTCCGCCGACCTCGTTCTCTGGAATGGTCTGAATTTGGAGCGCTGGTTCTCGCGTTTCTTCCAGAACGTCAAAGATGTGCCGAGTGTTGTCATTTCGGAAGGCATCGAGCCAATAGCCATCAGGGAGGGGCCTTACACTGGGAATCCCAATCCGCATGCCTGGATGTCGCCGAGCAATGCACTGATTTACGTGGAAAACATCCGCAAGGCACTTTCCGAGCACGACCCCGCTAACGCGGAAATCTACCGCAAGAATGCTGAGGCTTATTCCGCGAAAATCAGGGCTATCGACGAGCCGTTGCGCAAGCGTCTAGCCGCCATTCCCGAGGACAAGCGCTGGCTGGTGACGAGCGAGGGCGCGTTCAGCTATCTCGCTCGCGATTACGGACTGCGCGAGCTTTACCTCTGGCCTATCAACGCCGACGCACAGGGCACGCCGCAGCAAGTCCGCAGGGTCATTGACCTCGTGCGTAAATACCAGATTCCGGTCGTTTTCAGTGAAAGCACGATCTCTGACAAACCGGCGCGCCAAGTCGCGCGCGAGACGGGCGCGCGCTACGGCGGCGTGCTCTACGTCGACTCGCTCAGCGATGAACGTGGACCAGTGCCGACCTATCTGAAGCTTCTGGAAGTTACCGTGGATACCATCGCCAAAGGCTTCGGGCAGTGATGGTCAGTCGAGACCAAATCACACGAGCGGCCATCCCAGTGTTTGTCACTGGGATCCACCGTGCTGCCCGCCCCAGCGACCGGAGTGAAGCGGATCCCGGGCATAAGGTCCGGCATGACGACAAAAGCATTTCCCTTTGGATGCAAAGGAATGGGACCGATGCTGGCTCCCTCTGAAATTGAGCGTGAAAACGTACGTGTGCAACCCAGGATTGAAGTCAGTGGACTGACGGTCGTCTATCCCAACGGTACCACTGCTCTCGATAATGTCAGCTTCACACTTGGTCCCGGCACGATCTGCGGCCTCGCCGGTCCAAACGGCAGCGGCAAGTCCACGCTCTTCAAGTCCCTCATGGGGTTCGTCCGCCCCACGCGGGGGAAGGTGCTCATCAGCGGCATGCCGGTGCGGCAGGCTCTCAAACGCCGCATCGTTGCTTACGTCCCGCAAAACGAGGAGGTCGATTGGAACTTTCCCGTGCTCGTCGAGGACGTGGTGATGATGGGCCGCTACGGCCACATGAACATCCTGCGCATTCCGTCTTCGGAGGACCGTCGCCAGGTTGACATCGCCCTCGAGCGCGTCGGCATGAGCCACCTCCGCAAACGCCAGATCGGGGAGCTGAGCGGCGGTCAGCGCAAGCGCGTTTTTCTGGCCCGCGCGTTGGCGCAAGGCGCCAGCATCATCCTGCTCGATGAGCCGTTCACCGGGGTGGACGTGAAGACGGAAACGGCCATTGTCGGCCTGCTTCGCGAGCTCAGAAGCTCAGGCCACCTGATCCTGGTCTCGACGCACAATCTCGGCAGCGTGCCGGATTTCTGCGATCAGGTCGTGCTGCTCAACCGCACTGTGCTGGCGGCCGGACCGACGGCGAAAACGTTCACAAAGACCAATCTCGAGCGGACCTTTGGAGGCGTGCTGCGGCACTTCCAGCTCGCCCCGTCAGAGCTGCACGAGGATGACGACCGCCGCGGCGTGACCGTCCTGACGGACGATGAGCGACCCGTCGTGTTCTACGGGGAACGCGGCGAAGAACAGATCTCCTCGGATGCGCGAAAATCCGGCGGTCGCCCATGAGTGAGCTGCTGGTCCCATTCGAATACGGCTACATGTTGCGCGCCATGTGGGTCAGCGCGCTGGTCTGCGGGCTTTGCGCTTTTCTTTCCGCGTACCTGATGCTGAAAGGCTGGTCGCTGATGGGCGACGCGCTGGGCCATTCCGTGGTCCCTGGGGTGGCTATTGCCTACATCCTCCAGCTTCCCTACGCCGCGGGCGCGTTCTTTGCCGGCATCATCGCCGCGTTTGGCATTTGGGGCATCGGGCAGGTGTCACGCCTCAAGCAGGATGCCGTCATCGGGGTCGTATTCACCGCCTTTTTCGCCGCTGGGCTGTTCATCGTCTCGCTTCATCCGATTCCGATCAGCGTGCAGACGATCGTCCTCGGTAATATCCTCGGCATCGCCGACGAGGATGCGGCGCAGGTGGTCGTCGTTGCCATTGTTGCGTTCGCTATCCTGCTGGTCGTTTGGAAGGACCTCATGCTCGTCTTCTTCGACGAGAACCATGCGCGCGCCGTTGGCATCAACCCGAACGCTCTGAAAGTGCTGTTCTTTGCACTGCTCAGCGCATCCGTTGTGACGGCTTTGCAGGCGGTGGGAGCGGCGCTCGTTGTCGCTACGGTGATCACGCCGGGTGCGACGGCCTACCTCCTAACCGATCGGTTTGGACGCCTGCTCGCGCTCAGCGTCGCCATCGGTTCGTCGACCGGGTTCGCCGGCGCTTACATCAGCTACTTCCTCGATGGGGCGACCGGAGGCGTCATCGTCACGTTGCAGACACTGCTCTTCCTGACAGCATTCTATCTCGCACCGAAGCATGGAGTGTTGGCCTCAAGGCGCAGGGCGCGCGCCGCAGGGGAGGGGGAGGCCCTCCGTCCATGATCGAGGCCATTTGGGACTTCTTCGCGCTGCCGCTCTCATTTCCCTTCATGCAGCGCGCCTTGATCGTCGCGGTTCTCGTCGGCGCCGTATCGGCCGTGCTCTCCTGCTATCTTGTGCTCAAGGGCTGGTCGCTGATGGGCGATGCCATTTCCCATGCCGTCCTTCCCGGCGTGGTTCTGGCCTATGCCGTCGGCTTGCCCTTGTCTCTTGGAGCCTTTGCAGCCGGCCTTACGTGCGCAATGCTGACCGGCTACCTGACCGAGAATAGCCGCGTGCGTGAGGACACCGTTTTGGGCATCGTATTCTCGGGCATGTTCGGTTTCGGGCTGGTGCTGTTCACCCGGATCGAGTCCGATGAGCACCTGCTGCATATCCTCTTCGGCAACCTGCTCGGCATACCGGATAATGAGTTCTACGAAGTTGTCGTCATAGCGATTGTCGTGTTGATCGCTGTTCTCATCCGGCGGCGGGATCTGTTGGTTTACTGCTTCGATCCGCAGCACGCCCGTGCCATCGGGCTGCCGGTGGGGTTGCTCCATTACGGTCTTCTTGCCCTGTTGTCGCTCGCGATCGTCGCGTCGCTCAAGGCCGTTGGGCTCATACTCGTCATCGCAATGCTGGTGGCGCCCGGCGCGACAGCCTTTCTGCTTACGCGCCGCTTCGATCTGATGCTCGTGAATGCCGGCATAGTGGCGATCGGGTCCAGCGTCGCCGGCACCTTGATGAGCTTTCATCTCGACGCTGCAACGGGTCCGTCAATCGTGCTGATTCAGGCAGGGGTCTTCGGCCTCGCCCTCGTTGTGACGCGCGTTCGTCAGCGCCTCGCCGGCGTTGTTCCTCGGCCCCAAGCCGATCGCGCCATCGGTGCCTGATGCAGATTCATGCGACATCGATGAACGTTGGCGCCATCCGAATTCTTGTTTAATCCGAGCCGCCATTGCAGAATGATTGCAAAAGACCCTGAGCCATTGGCCAGGGAAAGGGGAAACGAACAAGGACAGGGCTCAAGCCCAGGCATGACCGAAGAATGTATAATCGAGACGGAGAATTTGTCCGTCAATTTCAAGGGTCTCTGGGCCGTAAAGAACGTCAATCTGCGGGTCCGCAGAGGCGCTATTCACGCACTTATCGGGCCAAACGGCGCCGGTAAGACGACCTGCTTCAATCTGATTACGAAGTTCATCAAGCCGACAACCGGCGTCATCCGGTACAAGGGTCAAGATATCACCGGCCTCAAGCCGGCGGATATCGCGCGCATGGGTCTCGTGCGCAGCTTCCAGATCTCGGCGACCTTTCCGCACCTCACGCTCCTCGAGAACATCCGGGTCGCGCTGCAGCGCAAGCTCGGCACCTCGTTTCATTTCTGGCGGTCGCAGCGATCGCTCGACGTGCTGAACGACCGGGCCATGCAACTTCTCGAGGATGTTGGCCTCGGGAGCTACGCACATCTAAAGGCAGTCGAGCTGCCCTATGGCCGAAAGCGCGCGCTGGAGATCGCAACAACCCTGGCACTCGACCCCGAGATGCTGCTGCTGGACGAGCCTATGGCCGGCATGGGCCGGGAGGACATCGGCCGCATTTCCGAGCTCATCCGCCGTGTCGCGAAGAACCGGACGGTGCTCATGGTCGAGCACAATTTGTCCGTGGTGGCTGACCTCTCCGACACAATTACGGTTCTGGCGCGTGGAGAAATCCTGGCTGAGGGCCCTTACGCGGAGGTGTCGCGCAATCCGGATGTGATCGAAGCGTACATGGGATCTGGCGACGGCGATACCGAATTGGGAGCGGCCCATGCCTGAGCTCCATCAGCCGCTCCTCAGTGTGCGCGATCTGAACGCCTGGTACGGCGAAAGCCATATCCTCCACGGGATGAATTTCGACGTCCGCAAGGGCGAGGTCGTCACTCTGCTCGGCCGCAATGGCGTCGGCAAGACGACGACTATGCGGGCGATCATGGGCATCGTGCGCTCTCGCACGGGATCGGTCATGTACAACGACCAGGAAACCATCAACTGGCCGTCCGAACGCATTGCGCGGCTGGGAATTGCCTACGTGCCGGAGGAGCGCGGCATCTTCTCGAGCCTCAATGTGCGTGAGAACCTGCTTCTGCCGCCGGTCGTGAAGCCGGGCGGGCTCGGGCTCGATGAAATCCATCAGCTCTTTCCAGCCCTCCGCGAGCGAAGCTCCAGTCAAGGCACGAAGCTTTCAGGTGGCGAGCAGCAGATGCTCGCTATCGCGCGCATTCTCCGCACCGGTGCGGAGCTGCTGCTGCTCGATGAGCCGACCGAGGGGCTGGCTCCAGTTATCGTTCAACAAATCGGTCGAATTCTAAGAACGCTCAAGAGCAAAGGATTTACGATCCTGCTCGTCGAGCAAAACTTCCGTTTCGCCGCAACTGTCGCGGATCGACATTACGTCGTTGAACATGGGCAGGTCGTCGACATGATCGAAAACGACCAGCTCGCGGCCAACAAGAACAAGCTGGAAAGCTATCTGGGAGTTTAGGTTGAAAACCAAGGCGTCAAAGGAGGATGAACGTGAAACTTAAGCCATTTCTACTGGCGGCGACGGCCAGCGTTTTCGCAACGGCTGCGCACGCCCAATTTACCGATGGCGTAATCAAAATCGGCGTTCTCAACGACCAGTCCGGCGTCTACGCAGATTTGTCGGGCCAGGGCTCCGTCTGGGCGGCCAAGAAGGCGGTCGAGGACTACTGCAAGGAGAACAAGTGTGCGGCCAAGGTCGAGGTGATCTTCGCCGACCACCAGAACAAGCCTGATATTGGCTCCAATATCGCTCGCCAGTGGTACGACGTCGAGGGAGTGGACGTCATTGTGGACGTGCCTACATCCTCTGTCGCGCTCGCGGTGAACAACATCACCAAGGAAAAGAACAAGGTCCACCTGAACTCCACCGGCGGGACGTCGGACTTGACCGGCAAGGCATGTACACCGAACACCATTCACTGGACCTACGACACCTGGGCCCTCGCCAACGGCACCGGCAACGCCCTCGTGAAGACCGGCGGCGATTCGTGGTTCTTCCTCACGGCCGACTATGCCTTCGGTCATGCGCTGGAGCGTGACACCTCAGCTGCCGTCGAGAAGGCCGGCGGCAAGGTGTTGGGCAAGGTGCGCCATCCCTTCCCGGGACAGGATTTCTCGTCCTTCCTGCTCCAGGCACAGTCCTCGGGCGCCAAGGTCATCGGCCTGGCCAACGCTGGCGGCGACACTATCAACTCGGTGAAGCAGGCGGCGGAATTCGGCATCGTGCAGGGAGGGCAGAGCCTCGCAGCGCTGCTGATGTTCATCAGTGATGTCCACGCCCTCGGTTTGGAGACGGCGCAGGGCCTGGTGTTCACGGAAGCGTGGTACTGGGATCTCAACGACAATACGCGTGCGTTTGCCGAGGAGTTCGCCGCCGACAACAATGGCGCGAAGCCTACGATGGTGCAGGCAGGCGTCTATTCGGCCGTGACCCACTACCTCAAGGCCGTGCATGAGCTTGGCAGCGACGCCGACGGCGCCAAGGTCGTCGAGAAGATGAAGTCGATGCCGACCGAGGATCGCGTGTTCGGCAAGGGATACATCCGCCCCGACGGTCGCAAAATCCACGACATGTATCTCTTCGAGGTGAAGAAGCCTGAAGAGAGCAAGGGGCCGTGGGACTATTACAAGATCCGCGCGGTCATTCCGGCTGATCAGGCCTTCCGGCCGATCGAGGAAGGCGAGTGTCCGCTCGTCAAGAAGGGCTGATGCAACTTTTCTCTCCCCGCGATCTGGCGGGGAGAGACCCTGACCCTCATTGGCTCGCTTAATCTCGCCACTGATATCCGCGATCGCCCTTCACCGTCGACGCAGCAAGGGCTGAGGAGCATTTCAGATGTTCGAGCTGCTCGGCATCCCGCCGCAAGCTCTCTTCGGTCAGCTACTTCTGGGGCTCATCAACGGCGCCTTTTATGCGCTGCTGAGCCTGGGGCTGGCGGTCATCTTCGGCATGCTGAACGTCATCAACTTCACGCACGGTGCGCAGTACATGATGGGCGCCTTCGCCGCCTACATGCTGCTGCACTACTTGGGAATCGGCTATTGGGGCGCGCTGATCCTCGCGCCGATCATCGTGGGCATTTTCGGGATCATCATCGAGCGCCTGCTTCTCTCCCGCATCTACCACATCGACCATCTCTACGGCCTGCTGCTGACGTTCGGCCTAGCGCTGATCATTGAGGGGGTGTTCCGGAAACAGTATGGCTCCTCCGGATTGCCTTACACCAATCCGATTCCGGGGGGCACCAATCTTGGGTTCATGTTTCTGCCGTGGTACCGCGGCTGGGTAGTCGTGCTGTCGCTGGTCGTATGCCTCGCGACCTGGTTTATGATCGAGAAGACCAAGCTCGGCAGCTATCTCCGCGCAGCCACCGAAAATCCGACGCTTGTGCGTGCCTTCGGCATCAACGTGCCGCGGATGATGACGCTCACCTATGGTTTCGGTGTCGCGCTCGCGGCGCTCGCAGGCGTGCTGGCAGCGCCCATTTATTCGGTGAACCCGGTCATGGGCGCCAACCTCATCATCGTCGTCTTCGCCGTCGTGGTGATCGGCGGGATGGGCTCGATCATGGGCTCGATCATCACGGGCTTCGGACTCGGGATCATCGAGGGCCTCACAAAAGTGTTCTACCCCGAAGCTTCGAGCACGGTGATCTTCATCATCATGGCCATTGTGCTGATGATCAGGCCCGCCGGCCTGTTCGGAACACCGCGCTGAGGAGGCGAGGATGAAGAGCTACGACATGCCCATCTTCGCGGCGCTGATCGCGGTGCTCCTGTTTGCTCCGCTCGCGCTCTATCCCGTCTTCCTGATGAAGGTGCTGTGCTTCGCGCTGTTTGCCGTCGCGTTCAACCTGCTGATCGGCTACGTGGGCCTGCTGTCCTTCGGCCACGCCATGTTTTTCGGCTTCGCCGCCTACATTTCGGCGTATACGGTCAAGTGGTGGGGCTGGTCGCCGGAGTTTGGCATTCTCGCGGGCACGGCTGTGGCCATGCTGATGGGCGTAGTGGCCGGGTCCATCGCTATTCGCCGGCAGGGCATCTACTTCGCCATGGTGACGCTGGCTCTGGCGCAGATGGTGTACTTCTTCTGCCTGCAGGCGCCGTTCACGGGAGGTGAGGACGGAATTCAGGCTGTGCCGCGGCGGCCGATGTTCGGGTTCCTCGACATCAGCAACGACTTCGTCTTCTACTACGTGGTGCTCGCCATATTTGCGGTCGGGTTTCTCATCATTCATCGCACCATCCACTCGCCCTTTGGCCAGGTGCTGAAAGCAATCCGCGAGAACGAGCAGCGCGCCGTATCGCTCGGATATAGGGTCGATCAATACAAGCTGATGGCCTTTGTGATTTCGGCAACGTTGGCGGGATTGGCCGGGGCCACCAAGGCAATCGTCTTCCAACTCGCCTCGCTGACAGACGTGATGTGGCAGATGTCGGGCGAGGTGGTCCTGATGACACTGGTCGGCGGCATGGGCACGGTCTTCGGTCCCATGGTCGGCGCCGCGGTGATCGTTACCATGCAGAACTACCTTGCCGGCTTCGGCGAATGGGTGCTCGTCATCCAAGGTGCGATCTTCGTGGTAACGGTGCTTCTGTTCCGCCGCGGAATCGTCGGCGAGATCGCAGCGTTCCTGGAATCCCGCAGCGCGAGGAAGGCGCTGGCCGCCGAGGGCGCGAGCCAAGCAGCCTGAGTCGAAAGCGCCCCTTTCGAAAAGAGAAAGGGGCGCTTGGTCTTGGTCTTGAGTTTGGGTCAGGCGGTCACATCCGCTGCGACCCGCATGGACGTGATCCTGTCGGGATCTACGACGGGCTCGCCGCGCTTGATCTTGTCGACGTTCTCCATGCCTTCGATGACGTGACCCCAGACCGTGTACTGCCGGTCGAGGAAACGGGCATCGTCGAAGCAGATGAAGAACTGGCTATCGGCTGAGTTCGGCGATGCGGCACGCGCCATCGACACCGTGCCCCGCACATGCGGTTCCGAGTTGAACTCCGCTGCGAGTTTCTGGCCCGAGCCTCCGGTGCCCGTGCCGTAGGGGCAGCCGGTCTGGGCCATAAAGCCGTCGATCACGCGGTGGAACACGATGCCGTCATAGAAGCCCTGGCGTGTCAGCTCCTTGATGCGCGCGACATGATTGGGCGCGAGGTCGGGGCGCATTTGGATGACGACGCGGCCCTGCGTCGTATCCATGATCAGCGTGTTTTCGGGGTCCTTGATCTCGGCCATTCGGCGTCCTTCCATTCATCGCTGTCCAAGTCGACCTTAGGTGGCACTGCAGAGACGCCGACGCAACCCAAACTGCACCGCGCCATAGCAGGAAAATAGCTGCGACGAGCGCACCGGCTCGCGCCAAGTGCACATTATTGGCGGTCCGCCAGCACGTACATACGGACGATCCTATCCGGATTGGTCACTCGGCCCGATCCCGGCTCGCCCCTCTTGATTTTGTCGACGTGCTCCATGCCGTCGACCACCTGTCCCCAGACCGTGTACTTTCCATCAAGATGCGGTGCACGGTCGAACATGATGAAGAACTGGCTGTTGGCACTGTTGGGGTCTGCCGTGCGCGCCGCTCCAACCACTCCCCGCTCGAAGGGCGTGGGCGTAAACTCGGCGGGCAGATCCTCGTACTTCGATCCGCCGGTCCCGTCACCCCTGGGGTCGCCAGTTTGCGCCATGAAACCGTCGATCACGCGGTGGAACGTGAGGCCGTCATAGAACCCTTCGCGCGCGAGTCGTTTCGCCCGCTCGACATGTTTCGGTGCGAGGTCGGGCCGAAGCGCGATCGTAACCCGCCCCGACTCGAGCTCGAGGATCAGGGTGTTCTCGGGATCAGGCGACGTCTGCGCCTGCGCCATCCCAATGCCAAGCACGACGCTCAGTGCCAGGGCGAATTTGAGAAGTCGGGTCAAGGGCTGGCCTCCTTGTTGTTCGAGCTGGTGAGATGGACCGGGCGCATGTGGCCGGATTTTGGCGGTGCCCTTGGGCTATGCCTGCTAAGCTGCTCAAGCTTTCGCCTTCATCCGCGCTTTCAGCTTGCGGGCCACGGCAGGCGAGACGAACGGAGAGACGTTGCCGCCCATGGCTGCGATCTGGCGAACAAAGGTCGCCGCAATGTGACGTGTGCCAGGGCTGGCGGCCAGGAAAATCGTCTCGATGTCTGGCGCCATCGTCCCGTTCATGCCGACCATCTGCATCTCGTAATCGAAGTCCGTGCCGTCCCGCAGACCTCGGACGATAAAGCGGGCGCCATGTTCGCGCGCGGCATCGACCACTAACCCGTCGAACGTGACGACCCGAATGCTGCCGCCATGCTTGCGAGTGAGCGCCCGCGCTTCCGTCTCTACCATCGCAATACGCTCCTCGGCAGTGAAGAGCGGGACCTTTCCGTGGTGGACACCGATGCCGATGACAAGCTCATCAAATAGGCCGAGCGCACGCTTGATGACGTCCGTGTGGCCGTTGGTGATCGGATCGAAGGAGCCGGAATAAAAACCGATGCGGGACATGGCTCTTGATACAGCAGAGAAACCGAAAGCAGCCACCCCTGTCACGATCCGAGGCATCCTGCAAGATGGGGCGCATCAGAGCGGATACGGACCGCGGGACGACGTTAACCCTTCGTAAATCCCGATCCGTCAACCTTCCGTTAACGAAGCTCTCAATCCGAAACACGTGGAGGCGTGTCATGAGCGGCGACTGGAGTGGAGCCGCACGCAGCACCTCGAGTCTCAATGAGGCCAGGAACGACACGGGACGCATCGCTTTCTGCGGCCCTTACGTCCTGTCCGCGATCACCGGCTATTCGATCAGCAAGGTCGAGGAGGAGATCCGCCGCTACCGCGCGCTGCCCGAGAGCAGCCGGTCGGTGGTCAAGGGGACGCGTGCCGACGAGGTCGCAGGCGTGCTCGCGGCCTTCGGCTATCGGATGGTCCCCTTTGCCACGTTCACGCACCTGCCGCGCAAAGAGCGGCCGACCGTGTGGGCCTGGATGCAGAAGCCGCGCAATGCGTGGGCCCACTACATTCTCGCCATTCACAAAGGAAAGGAGGGACACTGGATCCTGATCAAGGGCGTGAAGATGTGCGACACGTACACGGAAGGCAAATGGACCTTCGTCTGCGACGGCCCGCACCGCAGCGCCCGCATCATGGAAATCTACGAGGTCAAGAAGGCGCTCGATTGAAGGGCATCTTTGCGCGTCCTGACTCGCGCCGACAGCCCACGTTACGATTTCCGTTCGTGGAAGAAGTCGTAGATGGTCTGCGCCATCTGCGCTGAGATGCCGGGCACCTCCTTGAGGTCGGCAACGCCTGCCCGCGATACTGCCTTGGCCGAGCCGAAATGCTGGAGCAGGGCGCGTTTTCGGGTCGGCCCGATGCCGGGGATCTCGTCGAGCGGGTTGGCCGAAATGGCCTTCGCACGCTTCGCGCGATGGGTCCCGATGGCAAAGCGATGAGCCTCGTCACGCAGCCGCTGAATGAAGTAGAGCACCGGATCGCGCGGCTCCAACATGAACGGCTTGTCACGGCCGGGGATGTAGAAGTGCTCGCGGCCGGCGTCGCGGTCAGGGCCTTTGGCCACGCCGACTACCGGGATACCCCTGATCCTCAGCTCGGCCAAGACTTCGCAGGCGACCGAAAGCTGACCCGCACCACCGTCGATCAGCACGAGGTCCGGACGGTCGGGGAACTCCTCTTCCTCTTGCTCTTGAGGACGCTCCTCGTCCTCCGTGGCTTCGTCGAACAGCGCCGGCGAATAGTCGTCGTCCGGAAGGTCGGTCCCTTCTTCCTCGATGCCGGGCTCAGCTACGGCTTCTGCGCGCAAAACACCGAACGGGATGCCGGAGGCACCGCGCTCTTCGAGAGGGGGCGGTTCGGGCGGAGTGATGCGAGTGGAGAGTTCTGCAGATTCAACGTCTTCGGGGGCGGCCTGCTGCTCCAGCTTCGCTTCGGATTTAGACTTCGAGCCGTTTTGAGGTGCGCCCTTCTTGTCTTCTACGAGCCGCCGGAACCGGCGCGTCAGCACCTCGCGCATCATGGCGTAATCGTCGCCCGGCGTGAGGTCGGCCGACTTGATATTGAACTTGCGGTACTGACTTTTCACGAACCCCTCTGGCCCAGCGACGATCATCGCGCCGACGGCATTCGTGCCCATGATGTGGCTGTTGTCGAAAACCTCGATGCGCCGCGGCGGTCGCGCCAGGCCGAACCGCTCGGCGACGCCTTCGAGCAGAATGCGCTGCGAAGAGCTCTCCGCCAGCCGGCGCGCCAAGGCCTCCCGCGCGTTGCGTAATGCATGCTCCACCACCCCCAGCTTGCTGCCGCGTTGGGGAACACGGATTTCGACACGCCGCTCGGACTTGCTGGACAGGGCCTCGGAAAGGAGGTCTTGCGAGGGCAACGGCTCCGACAGGAGCAGGAGCCGCGGGACCGGCTTGTCGTCGTAGAACTGGGCGATGAAGCTTTCCAGCACCTCGCCGGTGCCAAGCGCCCGATCCGCTTTGGGGAAGTAGGCGCGGTTGCCCCAGTTTTGGCCGCTGCGGATGAAGAACACCTGGATGCAGGTTTGGCCACCCTCCTGTGCGGCGGCGAACACGTCCGCTTCCTCCACGCCCTCGGGGTTGATCGCCTGATCCGCCGTCACGTGCGCCAGCGCCCACAGCCTGTTGCGCAGCTCGGCCGCGCGCTCGAATTCGAGCCGTTCGGCGGCTTCCTCCATCAGTTTCTGATAGTGCCGGCGGACGCTTTGGCTCTCGCCTCTGAGGAAGCGCGTCGCCTCATCGACGAGCCGGTTGTAGTCCTCGAGGCTGATCTCGCCGGTGCAGGGCGCGGAGCAACGCTTGATTTGATAAAGCAGGCACGGCCGCGTCCGCGTTTCGAACACCGCATCCGAGCACGACCGCAAAAGGAATGCCCGCTGCAGCATGTTGATGGTGCGGTTGACGGCTCCGGCCGAGGCGAACGGGCCGAAATACTCCCCTTTCCGGTTACGGGCGCCGCGGTGCTTCAGGATCTGCGGCGCGCGATGATCGCGGGCGATGAGGATATAGGGGAACGACTTGTCGTCCCGCATCAGCACGTTGAACCGCGGGCGGAAGCGCTTGATGAGATTGGCTTCCAGCAGCAGCGCCTCCGCCTCGGTGCCGACGGTGACGATCTCCATCGCCGCCGTCTGGGAGATCATGCGCTGGATGCGCGTACTGTGCCCCGCAAGACGAGTGTAGTTCGAGACGCGCGCCCTGAGATTCCGCGCCTTGCCGACATAGATCACGTCCCCTCGGGCGTCGATCATGCGATAGACGCCGGGAGAGCTCGGCAGATGCTTGAGATATGACGCGATGACCTCGGGGCCGGTCTGGCGCGGAGTGTGCTCAGGCTCCGCCTCGACTCGCCCCCGTGCCTCGCCCGCGCGATCCTGTGGCATGCCTGAGACTTAGGCGTATCGCGCGACAGCGTCCAGTGAAGGCAAGGCCGCAGCTCGCCGGCGGGGGTTTCCACAGTCCTCAACCTCGCGAGATTGGACAAAGCTGAGGCCGAACCATACGGTCGCCTCGTTCAAGCGATTCCAGGAGGGACTCGGGAATGAGGCGGGCGATGATCGCCGCTTTTTCGGCGGCTACGTTGGTTTTTTCCGGCCCCGCGGCGGCAGACGAGATCGAGGATTCGATCAGCGAAGCGCTGAGCGCTTATCGAAACAACGACTATTCAGCAGCCAAGCAGGCGCTCGACTACGCCTCACAATTGATTGCCCAGAAAAATGCCGAAGGGCTGGCGGCAGTGCTGCCGGAAGCGCTTAGCGGCTGGACCGCTGAAGACGTCGAGACCCAGGAAGCTGCCGCGGCGATGTTCGGAGGTATCTGGGCCGCACGGACTTATGAGAAGGGTGGGGTCGCAGTCAAAGTGCAGATCATGGGAGACTCGCCCTTGCTCGCGACCTGGATGCCGATGATGAGCAATTCAGCCGTCGCTGCAGCCATGGGCAAAATGACGAGGATCGGCAAACGCCGCGCCCTGCAGACCAAGGAAGGTCAGGTCATCATGGTGGTCGGCAATCGATTTCTAGTGATGATCGAGGGCTCTGCCTCGATGGAGGACAAGACGGCTTACGCGGCGGCGATCGATTTCGACACACTCGAGACGTTCTGAAAAAGCCCAGGTGGGCTCAAGAATAGCGTGTAATCGACTCTCCCAAGTAAGCTGAACAATCCGGCATGCAAGCGCAACTGCATGCCGGTTCATTTCGTTTGCTCAGCTCCTCCTGACAGGCGTCGACGGCTGATCGGGTATCACAGGTGAGCCCGGCCTTATGCTTTCTTGAGGTTGGACACCTTCACCTGCCGCTGTCTGCGCCTTGGTTCCGCCCTCCGTCATGGCTGCGCCCGCCTCGCGCTGGCCAGCCTCCTTTGCCGCTTCACCGGCCTTGGTTAGAACCTGCTCGGCCTTTTCGGCGAAAGTCTTGCCTTCGCCCTCTTCGGGAAGCAGACCTTGTTTCCGGGCCTCCTCCGCAGCCGCACGATAAGCCTCGGTAGCGGTTACTTTTCCTCGCTCGTAGAGCTCGCCGCCTTGTTCGACGATTGCTTCTCGGAGCTGATCTCGCGCCTCGCCCAAGTACTGGTCTTCCATCCGTGTGCTCGGAAGCATCGCGCCGACCAAGGCACCGAGCGCCATGCCAATGGCTCCAAGGACGAGCGGCTGTTCTTCCGCCATTGTCCGAATGCTCTCACTGGTTCGCTGACTGAGCTCGCCCATGCTGCCGCCCGCAGTCCGAGCCGCGCTCCCGGCTTGGTGCATCCAATCGGCGGCGGTTTCGCCGGCATGACGCACCGTCTCGCTCACCGCACCGGCCGCTGAACGCATGGATTCACCCGCCTCCGCCGCGACTTCGCGGGCCCGTTCGGTCATACCCTCGCGGGTTTCCCGCATGGTTTCTGCGGTAGAGCGCAGCCCAGTTCCCATTTGCGCTGCAGCTTGTTGACCGCGCTCGCCGAAGCTTTCTCGGTAGCCTCCCATTCTCTCCGCCTCGGATGGATAGACCCGGACGGTGCGCGACGGCCCTCTGCGCTCCCCAAGCATCAACCAGAGGGCTCCAAGGCCGACCAAGGCGACTGGCAACGGGTTCTCGCGAATTTGGCGGCCCAGGTTCGTCACGAACTCGCTGCCGCCGTCTCCAAAGAACTGGGTCCGCGCCTCATCGACGATCCGGCCGAACGTCAGCCGCTCCTTCAGGGCGTCCAACGTCTGGCTGAGATCGGCTCGGGCGCGCTCGACCTCTCGTTCTGCATGGCTTGGGGTCTCGGTCACTTGACTTGCTCCTTCAACATCTCAGCATCGCGCTGAACTTGTGCCTGCGTGCGTTTTGGCACGATGCCCTCTTTGAGTAGGGAACGGCCGTTCTGGAGCAGGACGAGCCCGACGATCCCGACAACCACGCCGACCAGCAGCGAGGCCCATCCGGCACCCATGCCCAAATTGGTCAGGGCGACGATGAGCGCCTGCAAAAGAATGAGTAGAGCAGCCAGTAAGCAAATGGCTGCGGCGGCAAGACTGCCGCCCGCTGTCTGCACATTGGAGTAGCTCTGGCTCACCTCGGCTCGCAGTAGCTCGATCTCCTTGCTGACGAGATTGGAGACGTCCCGCCCCAGCTCAGCGACAAGATCGGCCAGTGAGTGCGTGGCGCGAGCTTCGCCAGCTCCGTGCGTCAGGTGCGAAAGCGGAGCCTCGGGGGCCGCGGTTTCCGTATGTCTGACTTCTGCCATGGCGTTCACCTCGTGAGATTGCCGGTTTGGACGCCACCGACGTCTTCACGCCCTTGACGCGCGAAATCCGCGAGCTGACCACCTTGTCCGGCGCGTTGCATGGGGTATCGCGCGCCTGACGTCTGCTCCGCCTGGCGACCAAAGCGGGCTTCGTGCCGGTGCTCGCTCGAGCTCTTGGCGAAGCGAGCGATCGCAAGACCGGCCAGGACCGCACCCCCAAAGAAGGCTGCCGGATGATCACGCGCAAACCGTTGCACGTCCGTCAGCATCTCCTGGAAATTTCGGCGACCGATCGATTGCGAGAAGTCCTCGATCCCGCGCGCTAAGCCGCGTGCGAGGTTGGCGAATTGCGATTGTTCGTGGCGCTCAAGGTCGTCGGCAGCGGTCCGAATGGCTGAAACCATGTCCATCAGGCCGGATCTCGCCATTTCCTTCTGCTCGGAGACCATCTTTTGTGCTTGGGCCTGCAGATCGGAACCGACGTCGCTGGCTTGGCGCTGCACCTTCTCGCCGACCCGCTGAAAGGACTCGCGCGCCGCCTCCGCCTCGCGCTCGAGCCGCTCTTTCACCTCGCCCACATTGCCGCCTGTCGACCCTTGCTCAGGTCTGCCGGGTTCGTTCGTCATTTGCCGATACTCCATCCGATGGCTTATGCGCCGCGGGCTTTGCCTCGCAGGGCAAGGTAGTTGCGAGGAGCCAAGGGCACGGTTGTGTAGCTTCGGTGCGCCAGGCTCCGGTCGTGTGGCGCTTTCAACGAGGAAACAGAGGGCTAGACCATTGGTTCCCTGCCTGTCTTCAGGCAGAGCCAATGAACACGAGAGGCTCGCGGTTTACTCAGAGTCTCGTTGAGATGCTGGAGCGTTAGCGCCTGGAGAGGAGGCGGCCTGCCGCCTCAGCGGCAGAGAGCTTACCTTCGAGCAGCGCATCGGAAAGCTCGTCCAGATGCTCGGCTTCCGACTGGCGGATCTCTGCCTCGACAAGCTCGGCAGCTGCCCGGGCGATCAGATAGCGGGCCCGCATTCGGCGGCGCGTCTGCGCTCCCAGGCGCAGCCGGCTCTCGCCAATCTCCTCTACAGCATCGGCAAGCGCGGCCACGCCATCCCCTGTAATGGCCGTTGTCTTCAGGACGGGTGTTTGCGTGCGCGCCCCGGATCGCATGGCGAGGGCGGATTTGAGCTGCTGGAAAGTGACGTTAGCGCCTTCTCGATCGGCCTTGTTGACGACCAGGATGTCCGCGATTTCGAGCAGCCCCGACTTCATAGCCTGGATTTCGTCGCCCAGTCCCGGGGCGGAGATGACGATGCGCACGTCGGTGACCTGGGCGATGTCGATCTCCGACTGCCCGGTGCCGACAGTCTCGATGAGGATGCGGTCGTAGCCGGCCGCATCGAGGATGTCGATCATCCGCACGGCCGCCGGCGAGAGGCCTCCCAAGTGGCCACGCGACGCTAAAGAGCGAACGAAAACCCCTTCATCCTCCAACCCCGCCGTCATCCGCACGCGGTCACCGAGTATGGCGCCGCCTGATACGGGGCTAGATGGATCAACTGCGATGACGCCAGCGGTTAGTCCCCGGCGTCTCACTTCCCGCACGTAAGCGTCGACCAGCGTAGACTTGCCAGCTCCGGGTGGGCCGGTGAAACCGATGACGAGAGCCCGGCCGACATGCTCTTTCAGCTCGCTCAAGAGCTCGGCAGCCAGAGAAGACTGCCGCTCGGCCTCGGTCAAGGCGCGCGCGACGGCCCTCCGCTCCCGGGCACGAACGCTTGCCGCGAGCTCCTGCGCCAGGTTGGCCGTATCGAGGGCGCTTTCCTTTCGACGGTCCTGCTGGCGGTCTCCAGACATGTTCCTTCAGTACCAGAGGCCCGGCCAGCGGAGCCGAGGTGCAACAACGACGGTCTGCCACGGCCCCACAAGGGGCTCTTCCTCGATAATGATGGGAGGCAAGGTCGGTTTGCGCTCGAGCTCTCGCAGGCGGGCGATCCGATCCTCGGTGCTGGGATGCGAGCGCAGCAAGGAGGGCTGCGGCACACGACGCCCCGGAACCGGGAACATCAGGTCTTCCCAGAAACGCCCGGTGTAGCGCTCGAGCTTGGCAAGAGCCGAGATGAGCCCTTGCGGGTCGCCGGTCAGCAGAGCGCCCTCGAGATCCGCATCGTACTCGCGAGCACGTGACAGGCCAAGCTGCAGCAGGCTTGAGACGAGTGGTGCCAGATAGAGCACGAGGATCGCCCACCAGGACACGAAAATGACCCCGACGAGCATGCCCATGATGTTGAAGCTCGCCAGTATCACAGCCAGCGTGGAGAGCGCCTGCGTGAAGCGGCTCATGGCATCTGCCAGCCCCATCACCCAGAGGTCGTTGTTACGGATGTGGCTGACTTCGTGAGCCAGGACACCTGCCAGTTCGCGCAAGTTCAGCGTCCGCAGAAGCCCTGCTGTGACCGCGATGTTAGCGTTATCGGGGCTTCCCGTGGCGAAAGCATTGAGTGTGGAGCTCGGGATGACGAACAGACGGGGCCGCTTCCGGAGGCCCGCGCGCTCCGAGAGGATCTCAAGAATGCGCCCGATCTGTCCGGCCGAACGAGGGTGGACCTCAGTGGCGCGGTACATGCGCATGACGGCCTCCGGGGGAAGTCGCGGCGCAAAGAACACAAGGAAGGCCACGGCCAGCAAGGCCCAAACTACTCCGGATGGCCCCCAGACCAGCATAGCGGAAAGGCTCAGCACGACGCCGATGCCCAGCAGCAGGAGCAGGGAATGCAACCTGTTGCGCATCTTGTGCGCGCGGCGAGTCTTCTCATCGAGTAAGCTATGCAAGAGCCTGTACGTCCCGTTCAGGTGGGCTGCCGTGCGGTTAGCGGTCTAACTCAAAAGTAGGCCTGGCGGGTAGACGGAAAAGCACGGGATCTAGGGGCGCCCGTGCCTAATCCGCCAATATTTTTCGCTCACATACGGGAGAGAAGCTCGGCATCTCCTGTGAGCCGCGGCTCTCCGGGTGCCGTCTTCAGGACCGCAGGCACGATGTCTTCGGCACGATCGACGATTTCGTACCTCACCTCAAGGTTCTCCCGGATGAACGCGTCGGCCCGCATGTGGTCCAAGAGGGTCAGAAAGGGAGTCCAAAAGCCGTCGATGTTGGCGAGAATGACTGGTTTTTGGTGCTGGCCAAGCTGAGACCAGGTGAGCTGCTCGACCAACTCCTCCAGCGTGCCGATACCTCCGGGAAGCGCCACGAACGCATCCGACTTCTGGAACATGAGCATTTTGCGCTGGTGCATGTCCTCGGTGACAACCAGCTCGTCGACATCGTGGAGCATCTGCTCGCGCTCAGACAAAAAGGCAGGGATGATTCCGGTCACTCGACCCCCTGCTTCCAGCGTTGCACGGGCCAATTCGCCCATGAGCCCCAAGCTGCCGCCGCCATAGACCAGCCCCAGGCCGTGCTCGGCGATCGAGCGCCCCAACGTGCGGGCCGCCTCGGCATACACGGGTTTATTGCCCAGACCGGATCCACAGTAGACACAGATATTCCGAACTCCGCCCATTGGGCCGCGGCTGAAGGTTTTCTGCATAGACGTTGCCTTTTTTGTTCTTGTCGTTTCCTCACCGTAGTGTCGAAACGTCACTCCGCTAGATATTGTTCTTGCTGCCTCGAATCGTAAGAGCAGCGCCGGACCGAATTGCGGCGCGGTGATCATATGCCTGCCGCTACACACCCCGATGGCTCTGCCTAGGGTTCGAGAGGCTCCCCAATGTCTCATCACGAGCGCTCGCCGGTTCGCCGGATCTGGAAACGCGGAGGTGACAAACGTCCGCCGGACCGGCCCACTGCGTCCGTTCGCCGGAGGTGGGAGAGCCGCAAGGCCCCGGAGATCGGGGTCGTCATTTGGTCCCAGCGATCGTATATGACCCCTGAGACAACACCTCCCGGGTTGGCGGCCGGGGCGGGCCAGCTTGTGTCTGGCGACCGTCCCGGCCGCCGCTTTGAAACCCGGAATCTTGCTGGGCAGGCCCAGGAGCAACTCCCGAGCGCGTGACTTGTTCGGCGCGAGCCGCTTGGCGATGGCTGCTCCAGGGTGGAAGAGAAGGCGCATGGCAATTCAGCAGTCGGTCAAGCGAGGAGAGCCGCTCGAGCGGGAAGGGGACGCGTGGACGTCAGAGGGCCGCGCGGACCATTGGATGGTGCTTCGGGGATTGCTGCCGTACGTCTGGCCGCAGGGGCGGCCAGACCTGCGACTGAGGGTAGTTCTGGCTTTTGCCGTGCTCATCCTGGCGAAGGTGGTCACGATCTCGGTCCCCGTGTTCTTCAAGGAGGCCACCGATCTACTCACCTCGAGCACGCCGGGTATGAGCCTAATGCAAGGAGCAGGGCTCGTGGCGGGGGCTTTGATTGTTGCATACGGCACTGCCCGCGTCCTCATGCTCGTGCTGAACCAGATCCGGGATGTCTTCTTCACGAGAGTGGGTCAGCATGCGGTGCGTGAGCTCAACAACCGCACCTTCCAGCATCTGCACCGCCTCTCTCTGCGCTTCCATCTCGAGCGGCGGACGGGTGGCCTGAGCCGAGTCATCGAGCGTGCAACGCGAGCCATCGAGCTGATCATCCGGATGGGCATTCTCAACGTGGTGCCCACTGCGCTCGAGCTGCTGCTCATCTGCGGCGTGCTGTTCTTCTACTTCGACATCGTCTACGTGCTGATCATCCTGGTCACTGTCGGCGCGTACATGTGGTTCACGTTCGCGGCCAGCGAATGGCGGATCGCGATCCGGCGCGAGATGAATGACAGCGACACCGAGGCCAACACGAAGGCCATCGACAGCCTGCTCAACTTCGAGACGGTCAAGTATTTCGGAAACGAGGAACTGGAGTCGCGCCGGTTCGATGCCTCCATGGCGCGATACGAGAACGCCGCAGTGCGGACGTACTATTCACTGGGCGTGCTCAACTCGGGTCAATCGCTGATCTTCTCGTTGGGCATGACCGCGATCATGCTCCTCACCGCGCGCGGAATCTTGGCCGGCGAGAACACGATCGGCGACCTCGTGCTCGTCAATACGATTCTGATCCAGCTCTACATGCCCTTAAACTTCATGGGCATGGTCTATCGCGAGATCAAGCAAGGTCTCGTGGATCTGGAGAACATGTTCTCGCTGCTCGACGAGCATCCGGAGATCATCGACAAGCCGGACGCCAAGCCCCTGAGGGTCGATCGCGGGGCGATCCGTTTCGAGAATGTTCACTTCGCTTACGAGCCGGACCGGCCGATCCTGAAAAACGTCTCGTTCGAGGTGCCTGCTGGCCAAATGGTGGCCATCGTTGGCCCTTCGGGGGCGGGGAAGTCGACCATAGGGCGCATCCTATTCCGCTTCTACGACATCTCCGCCGGTCGCGTGACCATCGACGGCCAGGACATTCGCGACGTGACCCAGAAGAGCTTGCGTGCGGCGATCGGCGTCGTGCCGCAGGATACCGTGCTCTTCAACGATACGATCTTCTACAACATCAAGTACGGGCGTCCGGATGCCACCGACGAGGAGGTCTACGAGGCGGCGCGACTGGCGCAGATCGATGACTTCATCCGCCAGCTTCCCCAGGGCTACCGGACGATGGTCGGCGAGCGCGGGCTGAAGTTGTCGGGCGGCGAGAAGCAGCGCGTTGCAATCGCCCGCACCATCCTTAAGCAACCGCCGATCCTTCTCCTGGACGAAGCCACGAGCGCGCTCGACAGCCATACGGAGAAGGAGATCCAGGACGCACTTGATCGCGTCTCACGTGGTCGGACGACGCTTGTCATTGCGCACCGGCTGTCGACCATCGTTCACGCGGACAACATCCTGGTGCTCGAGAAGGGGCGCCTAGTCGAGCAGGGGACGCACGCGCAGCTCCTGGCGAAAGGCGGCCTCTATGCCAGCATGTGGAACCGGCAGCTGCGAGCCGAGAAAGCGCGGGAGGAGCTGGCGCGGTCGCTTGAGGAAGCGGAGCTTGGGCAAGCAGTCTCGTCGTCGGAGCCCGTTGGTTAGCGGCGCCGGTACGGTGTGCTTGCTATGAGCTGACGAACTCTGACTTGCGATAGCCCTGAAGGTAAAGCAACGCCGTAAGATCGCCATGCCGGATGGAGGCCTTTGCCTCTGCGGCGACGATCGGCTTGGCACGGAAGGCGACCCCGAGGCCGGCAGCGCGGATCATGTCGAGGTCGTTGGCGCCGTCTCCGACCGCAAGCGTCTCCTCCGGCTGCAGATTCAACTCGCGACGCAGGCGCTCCAATGCGGCGAGCTTTGCCTCACGTCCAAGGATGGGTGGTGAGACTGTTCCGGCCAGCCGTCCGTCGATGATGTCGAGCGTATTCGCCTGATGTGTGTTGAAGCCGAGGCGCGCCGCGATGCGCTCAGTGAAGAACGTGAAGCCGCCCGAGACCAGCGCACAGTAGGCGCCGTTCGCGCGCATCGTGGCGACAAGCTCGCGTGCGCCCGGCACAAGGGTGATGCGATCGTAAAGCTTCTCCAGGACGTTAGCATCAAGGCCTTTCAGCAGCCCGACGCGCTCTTTCAGAGCTTCCTCGAACGCGATCTCGCCGCGCATGGCGCGTGCCGTGATCTCCGATATGCGGTCCCGAAGCCCTATATGATCGGCGAGCTCGTCGAGGCATTCCTGCTCGATGATGGTCGACTCCATGTCGGCCACGAGCAGCTTCTTGCGCCGCGCGGCATCGTCCGGCACCACGTTGACGTCGATGGGAAGATCGGCCAGAGCCGCAGCGACCGTTGCGCGAACTTGATCGGCCTCAGCGGGCTCCGAGACTGAAAACTGAACTTGCCAGGCTTCAGACTCGCATAGCCAGGTGGCGTCGTCGTGCGCCGAACCGGATAGGGCTGCAAGTGCCTGGTCGACGATCTCCAGCGTCAGCGCCGGAGCTGCGGGAGAGCTGGTCAGGACGAGTGCGTAAGGTTTCATCTAAGTAGGCCGACTAGGGGAGTTGGCAGGTTCGACCTGCGAGCTGATGGATATGGATAACCGCCGGCCCTGCCGGGCCATCCTTATTGCCGGACCGACTGCCAGCGGCAAGTCCGCACTGGCACTGGCGCTTGCCGAGCGGCTCGGCGGGGTGGTGATTAACACCGACAGCATGCAGGTCTACCGCGAGTTGCGGGTCTTGACAGCCCGGCCGACGCCGGAGGAGGAAGTGCGCGCTCCGCACTTGCTCTACGGTTTTGTCGCTGCCCGCGAGGGCTATTCAGCAGGCCGGTACATCGAGGATGCCGCGCGCGCTGTTGCCCAGGCGGAAGAGCAGGGGCGCCTGCCGATCTTCGTTGGTGGCACGGGGCTCTACTTCAAGGCGCTGCTCGAAGGACTATCGCCGATACCGCCCGTTCCTAGAGAGATACGTGCCCACTGGCGGTCCGAAGCTCAGAGGATCGGTCCAGAGGCCCTGCACGAGGTCTTGCGCGAGCGCGATGCAGAGATGGCTGCGCGGCTTAGGCCAACCGATCCGCAGCGGATCGTCCGCGCCCTGGAAGTGTTGGACGCGACCGGCCGGTCACTTGCCGCGTGGCAAAACTTGCCGGGGCAGGGCGTGCTCAAAGAAGAGGAGACGATCCGCCTCGTGCTGCTGCCGGATCGCGCAGAACTCTACCAGCGCTGCGATGCCCGCTTCGACGAGATGTTGCGGAAGGGTGCGCTCGACGAGGTGGCGCATATCAGGGATCTGCAACTCGACCCGGATCTGCCAGTCATGACGGCCCATGGGGTGCCGCACCTCATGGCTGCGCTAGCCGGAAAGATCAGCCTCGAAGAGGCCGCTGCTCGCGCGAAGGCTGACACGCGACACTATGCCAAACGGCAGTTCACCTGGATCCGACGCAATATGACGTCGTGGACGCAGGTGTCTGCGCAAGAAATGGAAAGGATGGCGGCAGAAATAGCATTATCTATAAAGCAATGAGAATTGACCCTGGGCATGCGCATCGCTAGGTTGCGAGCGCTGGCTTTCGGGGGGCTCCTCATCTCTTCCGTCCGCCCGCTCTTTTCTTGAAAATCTGATAGCTGGGAGATTAGAACGTCATGCCACGCCCGATGACGGGCGCCGAAATGGTCATCACGGCGCTACAAGACCAAGGGGTTGAGTATATCTTCGGGTACCCGGGCGGCGCCGTACTTCCGATCTATGACGAGATTTTCCAGCAGGATAAGGTCCAGCACATCCTTGTCCGCCAGGAAGGCGGAGCCGTGCACGCGGCGGAAGGTTACGCGCGCTCGACAGGTCGCGTGGGCGTGGTGTTGGTCACATCGGGGCCCGGCGCGACCAACGCTGTCACCGGCCTCACCGACGCGCTGATGGATTCCATCCCCATCGTCTGCATCACCGGCCAGGTGCCGACCCATCTCATCGGCTCCGACGCATTCCAGGAGTGCGATACGGTTGGCATCACGCGTTCGTGCACCAAGCACAACTGGCTGGTGAAGGACGTCAACGACCTCGCCCGCATTCTGCACGAGGCGTTCTATGTGGCTCGGTCGGGGCGCCCCGGTCCGGTGGTGATCGACATCCCGAAGGACGTGCAGTTCGCGACTGGCAACTACGTCGGACCGTCGAATATTTCGCACAAGACTTACAAGCCGAGGCTCAAGCCGGACATCGAGGGCGTCCGCGAAGCCGTCGAGCTGATGGCCTCCGCCAAGAAACCGATCTTCTACACGGGCGGCGGCGTCATCAACTCGGGGCCAAAGGCGAGCCAGCTGCTCCGTGAGCTCGTGCGGCTCACCGGCTTCCCGATCACCTCCACGCTGATGGGGCTCGGCGCGTATCCCGCCTCGGACAAGCAGTGGCTCGGCATGCTCGGCATGCACGGGACCTACGAGTCCAACATGGCGATGCACGATTGCGACGTGATGATCGCCATCGGCGCGCGCTTCGACGATCGCATTACCGGGCGGATCGACGCCTTCTCGCCCAATTCGAAGAAGATCCACATTGATATCGATCCGTCGTCGATCAACAAGAACGTGCACGCCCACGTGCCGATCATCGGCGATGTTGCCTACGTGCTCGAGGAGATGCTGGCGGTGTGGAAATCCCGCGCACCGCAGCTCGACAAGGCAGCACATAGGGCCTGGTGGAAGCAGATCGACGAGTGGCGGGCGCGGAAATCGCTGAGCTACAAGCAATCCAGCGATGTGATCATGCCGCAGTACGCCATCGAGCGGCTCTATGCGCTCACGAAGGACCGCGACGTCTACATCACGACCGAAGTCGGCCAGCATCAGATGTGGGCGGCTCAGTTCTTCAAGTTCGAGGAGCCGAACCGCTGGATGACCTCGGGCGGCCTCGGCACCATGGGGTACGGTTTGCCCGCGGCCATCGGCGCGCAGATCGCTCATCCCAATTCACTCGTCATCGACATTGCTGGCGACGCCTCGATCCTGATGAACATCCAGGAGATGTCGACGGCCATCCAGTATCGGCTGCCCGTGAAGGTGTTCATCCTGAACAACCAGTACATGGGCATGGTGCGCCAGTGGCAGCAGCTGCTGCACGGGAACCGGCTCTCGCATAGCTACACCGAGGCGCTGCCGGATTTCGTCAAGTTGGCCGAAGCCTATGGCGCCGTCGGCATTCGTTGCGAAAAGCCCGCGGACCTCGACGACGCGATCATGGAGATGATCCGTACGCCGAAACCGGTGCTGTTCGACTGCCGCGTGGCCGCGCTCGCCAATTGCTTCCCGATGATCCCATCCGGCAAGGCCCACAATGAGATGCTGCTGGGTGAGGAGGTCTCAGACGAGGAGATCGGCACGGCAATCGGCGACGAAGGGAAGGTGCTGGTGTAGGGCTGACGAGGCTACCCACTTCCGAAAGTGGTCCAGGGATTTACCAGTGGCACTCCGAAATGTTCGAAGTGGCTGACGTTGCGAGTGGCGACGCTGGCGCCTTGCGCACTCGCGATGCCTGCTATCAGGCAGTCGGGCACATCGCAGTAGCCGAGAGTACGCTCTGCAAGCGCGCGGCATTTGGCAGCGCGCTTAGCTGCTTCGCTGTCCAGGTGCAGCACTTGGTGTCCGAGACGACTAAGCACCACGCCAAATCGACCTTCCAACCCGGATTTTCGCTTCCCGGCCGGCATGCGCTCAATGCCGAACGCAACTTCATGAATGCTGATGACGGTGAGCCAAAGATGGGCGGGGTCTTGACGATTGATCCAATCGATCACGCTAGGGTTTGCTTCCCACCTCATCAGCGCCGAGAGTACGTCGGTGTCGAGAACGATCACGGGTCGAACTCAACTGGCCGGGTTGACCAAGAACGCCGTGACTCTCGGAGGCAGCGTTCGAATTCCTCCCAGTCTTTGCGGGAGACCTTGTATTTACTCATCTCACGTGCGAGCCAACTGCCTAAGCCCTCACCGGGTGGGGGGCCGATAGTCTCGAGTGGCGCACTGGCAGCGGCCTCGAGCACGCTGCGAACTTCCGCCTCCAAACTGCGCCCATGCCGTCTTGCGCGAAGTTTGAGGCGCTCTTTCACAGAGTCGGGCAAATTCCGAACAACTAATTGGGCCATATTACCTCCACTGATATCATGATATCGAATATAGTGCCGACCGCAAGTTGGGGGCGCCGTATTTAGGGCAACTTCATGCACCTCACCATCGCAAACAAGCTCTATTCCTCGTGGTCCTTGCGGCCGTGGATGGTGATGCGCGCCTTCGACATTCCTTTCGAGGAAACAGTGATCCCGCTTTATCAGCCAGATTCCAAAACGCGCATCCTGCAGGTCTCGCCGACCGGGAAGGTGCCATGCCTTACCGATGGCGACGTGACGGTGTGGGAGAGCCTCGCGATCATCGAATATTTGGCCGAGAAATTTCCCGAGAAAGCCATTTGGCCCACGGATCTGAAAGCGCGCGCCCATGCGCGGGCAGCTGCCAGCGAAATGCACGCAGGATTTCAGGCGCTCCGCAGCGCTTGCCCGATGAACCTCGGCAAACGTTTTGCGAGAAAGGATCGCGGGTCCGCGGTGGCCGCTGATGTGGCGCGCGTCACCGCGTTGTGGCGGGAGGCAAGACAATCGTTCGGTGGCGAAGGACCGTTCCTCTACGGCGCATTTTCGGCTGCCGACGCGATGTTCGCGCCCGTCGTCACGCGCCTCGATACCTATCAGGTCGAGGTCGAGCCGGACACGCGCGCCTATATGGACGCCGTTCTCTCCCACCCGGCATTCGTCGCGTGGCGCGAAGCAGCCCTTCAGGAGCCTTGGCTGCTTCCTCACTATGAAGAGGGCGAAACGCCCGTCGAAGTTTATCATCGCCCGCAGAATTGAAGGCTGTAGGCCCCGATAGGACCGAAAATCATGCCCCAGAAGCAAAAGCAGTCCCATTATCCCGATCCCGCAAATAAGGAAGAGATCGTCTCGCGCACGCTCTCGGTCATCGTCGACAACGAGCCGGGCGTACTCTCCCGGATTGCCGGGTTGTTCTCGGGGCGGGGCTATAACATCGACTCGCTGACGGTGACCGAAACCGAGCACGCCAGCCACGTGTCGCGCTTTACGATCGTGACCAAGGGCACGCCGGCCGTCATCGAGCAGATCAAGCATCAGCTCGAGCGCATGGTGCCGGTGCACCGGGTCACCGACCTTACCACATTGCCGGAACCACCGCTCGAGCGGGAGCTGGCGCTCATCAAAGTCGCCGGCAAAGGCGAGAAGCGCATCGAGGCCTTGCGCCTCGCTGAGATTTTCCGGGCTGCAGTGATTGACGCTTCGACCGAGCACTTCGTGTTTGAACTCACCGGCCGCACGAGCAAGATCGAGCAATTCATCCAAATTATGACTGAGCTGGGTCTCGTCGAAGTTTCGCGGACTGGCATTGCAGCGATGGCGCGGGGGCCCGAGGCGCGGTAATCCTCCGTTGACAAAGTTGCCGGCGGGCTCGCTGGCTGACTACGGAGGGGCCAGACATGTGGAGCTACCGGGGTCGTTTGGAACGGGACCTGGCACGCTGGCGTGAGCGGGGGTGGATCGACGACACCGGCCTGGAAGGCATTCGCGCGGATCTGGCGCAGCGCGGATCGGCCATCCAACTCTCCACATCCCTAGCGGTACTTGGGGCGGTGCTCATCGGCTTTGCAGCCATGAGCTTCGTCGCGGCGAACTGGCAGGAGATGCCGCGTATTGCCCGATTGGGGCTGCTCATCGCGGCGCTTTGGGGGTGCTACGGTGTCGCGGGTGCCCTTTTTGCGCGGGGCCACGCAGTGTTCGGCCACGCAGCGGTCCTTGCCGGGGTCGGCGTTTTCGGCGCCAGCATTATGCTGGTTGCCCAGATGTACCACATTGACGGCAATCCCCCCGACGCAGTCCTCGTCTGGGCAGCTGGAGCACTACTGGCCGGCGTGCTTTTCTCCTCCAATCCCGCCTTGGCGCTCGCGATGATTCTGGTCGGCCTCTGGAGCGGTTGGGAAACGGTCCTTACGGAGGCGGTGTACTGGCCATTTTTGATCGGGTGGAGCGCGGTCGCGGTCTCAATTCTAATGCGGCGTTGGGCACCGGGGCTGCACATCTCCGCAATCGTCCTCAGCCTTTGGATGATCAGCCTCGGCTATATCGTTCTCGAAGGGCGCGCGCATTGGGTGGTGGCCATCATCGGTCTCGCTATCTGTGGGCTGGCCATCGTCGCGGATTTCGTTCCAGGCATTTGGCAGCGGGTTGCGCCGGCTGTTTTTTGCTACGGTCTGGTCATCGCCTATGTGGGGTCATTCGCGTTCAAGTTCATCGAAAACCGAGAAGCAGGCACGCTGACGATATTGTCATTCGTGACAATGGCGTTGCTGCTCGGAGCCATCGCCTGGGGTTGGCGCTCCGGCCACAAAGGGGTTTTGTGGCTGAGCTATATTTGCTTTTCAGCCGAGCTGCTTGCTCTCTATTTCGTGACCATTGGTACGCTACTCGGCACCTCTCTGTTCTTTCTCCTGACCGGATTGATCGTCATCGGTCTTTCCTGGCTCGCCTACCGGCTGCACGCACAGCAAGCTAAGCCGCAGGAGGCGCTGCCATGATGGTCACTCGCTTGAAAAAGGTGTGGCTGGCCGCAGTTGCTGTCGCGGTGCTGCAGACGGCTGCTCTCGGTTGGATGGTCTTCGAGCGGGTGCAGCTGCTTCAGAGCGGGCGCGAGATCGTGCTGCCTATTATGCCGGTCGATCCGCGCAGCCTGTTTCGCGGCGACTATGTCAATCTTTCCTACGGTGTAACGCGCATTCCGGGCGATCTCATCCCGGGGGAAGTGAAACGCGGTGAACGGCTTTACGTCACCATCGAAAAGAAGGCAGATGAAACGTATGTCCCCGTCGCGGTGAGCCGCGATCATCCGGGTGGGGTTGGCCCAGACCAGCTCGTGTTACGCGGGAGGGCTCAGAATTTCCGGCGAACCGGCCGCTTCGGCACCGGCGATATTTTCGTGCACTACGGAATTGAGAGCTATTTCGTGTCCGAGGGCAGGGGACTGGAGCTTGAAGCGATGGCTCGCGACCGCAAGCTCGCGGCGGTTATTGCTGTCGATCAGCATGGCCACGCTGCCATTAAAGGCCTTAGGATCGACGGCCAGCTCGTTTATGAAGAGCCGTTGCTCTGAACGGGCTTTTATTTTGTGGCGCAGGTATCAATGCCACGTTCATGATGCGGCGCCAGGAATGGCCAACAAAACTTTGAAGTCAGCGCCGGATCCGAACTCTCGTCACGCGGACGCCTCTTTTCGTTAAGCCCCCGTTAACCCACACGCCGGTAAGTCAGGGGGTAGAGAGGTGTAATCCATGTTGCGTTTCGAGTTCCGGCCCGATCGGGCTGAAGCTTTCCGCGTGGCTGTGAAGCTCGTCGTCGTCAGCATCGGCTTCGTCGTTGCCGGCTGCAGCGCTGAGGTCACGCGCTTCAACAGTGCGCCTATGTTCGGGCTGACTGGAAGCGCCAATCAGCGCGCACCCATTCCGCGCGAGGGTGTATGGAGCAACAGCAGCTCGCGGCTCGCCGATTCTACGCCTTATGACAGCTCGTACCGTGGCCCATCGTATGACCGGTATGCGGGCGGCCATTATGCCTCTGTTCCGCAATCGCCAAGCCGTCCGGTGACAAACTATGCTCCGGCCGGCGGCGGCTACAACAATTACCAGCCTGCTCCGAGCCGGCCGGACTATCGGACGCCGCCCTATCGAACCACCTACGAAGCTCCGCCTCGGCGGCCGTATGGCAATGCTCCGTCCTCATCTCCTTATGGCGACGCGTACCGGCCTGGAGGGACCAGGATGGCTGCCCTTCCACCGCCCTCAACGCCTGCGCCTAGCGCGGCCGCACCCTCCCATCGGACCGTTGAGACCACGCCTCCGCGGGCGATTGAGCGACCTGCACCGGCGCGGGCAGTGTCGAACGGCAACGCTCAGGAGATCGAGGTTCAACCGGGCGATACGCTTTACGGGATAGCCGAACGTTATGACCTTTCGATCAGCGAGCTCATGACGATCAATGGGCTCACGAGCCCCGTGCTGCGGCCAGGTCAAAGGCTGATGCTGCCGAAAGGAGCGAGAGTGGTCGCCGGCCGTGATCGCCCCGCCGCTCCCGAGAGGGCCTCGGCCACTGAGGTGGCTGCGACCCATGCCCCCTCACGCACTTCTGCAGAACCGGCGGTAGAAGAAGAGGTGCCTGCGTACGACAGCGAGGCCGATGACGAAACGAGCGAGCCCGCGTACGAAGCGACTGAAACCTACACCATCCAACAGGGGGAAAGCCTTTACGGCATCGCCGTACGCAAAGGCGTCTCCCTGGCAGAGCTGCAGCGCATCAACAATATCGAAGATCCACGCAAGGTGCGCGCCGGTACGGTCCTGAAGCTGCCGCCATCCAAATCAGCCGTCAGGGCTGTCGAGGACGCGCCAGCCGCCCCGCTCACAATTGCTGAACAAAAAGCCGATGAGCCGAGCCAGCCCGATTCTGCTCCCCTTACGGAAGAGTCAGGTGGGCAGCCACCGAGCCCTGTCATTATCAACGCGTCGTCTCAGAGGCAGCGTGTTGCGGCACTCGAGCGCCCCGATACATTGCGTGACGTTCCGCCGTCCTCCGCACTGAAGGCCGATGAGCCTCAGCCTGCTCAGGACAACAGAACCGCTGAGGAGCAAGCGGACGGCGTCGGGAAATTCCGTTGGCCGGTTCGGGGGCGGGTTATTGCCGGGTTCGGCCAGCAACCCGACGGGAGCCGTAGCGATGGCATCAAGCTTGCCGTGCCCGTGGGAACGGACGTTCACGCTGCGGAAAGCGGAGTGGTGGTCTTTGCCGGCAGCGAGCTCAAGGATTACGGCAACCTCGTCCTGCTTCGGCACGATGACGGCTGGATCACGGCTTACGCTCACAACGATCAGTTGATGGTCAAGCGCGGCGATCGTGTGCGGCGGGGCCAGGTCATCGCCAAGGCAGGCAAGACCGGTAACGCCGAAACACCCCAGCTCCACTTCGAGCTGCGGAAAGGCTCGAGCGCTGTCGACCCCATTCCCTACTTAGAGTAGTGCCGAGCCGAGCGAGTCCTCGCTCGGCTTGATCACGCCACTTTCGCCACACCGGATCGTTACGTTCCGCAGCCGGGCGCATCCTATTCACAGTGCGGGGCGTTCAATCTACATGGCGCTCGCGCAGGTGGTATAAACCTTGGCCTGACGAACAGGTGTGCGCGGGCGCACCTCCGCCACAATCCGGCGCAATCCAGTGCAGATCAGGCAGGAGCTGAGCGGGCAAATGTCACGTCGATATTTCGGCACCGATGGAATCCGCGGGCTGGCCAACCGGAGCCCGATGACCTCGGAGATCGCGCTCAAGGTTGGCATGGCGGCCGGGAGGATCTTCGCAAACGGCAAGCAGCGCATTCGCGTCGTGATCGGCAAGGATACGCGGTTGTCCGGCTACATGATCGAATCGGCGCTGATGTCGGGCTTCACCTCGGTCGGTTGCGACGTCTTCCTGCTCGGCCCGATGCCGACCCCGGCTGTCGCCATGCTCACGCGCTCGTTGCGCGCCGATCTGGGCGTCATGATCTCGGCTTCGCACAACCCGTATTACGACAACGGCATCAAGCTGTTTGATGCCGAGGGCTACAAGCTCTCCGACGAGACCGAGGCCGAGATCGAGCGACTCATCGATTCCGATGTGGAAGACCTCCTCGCCGGGCCCGATGCGATCGGCCGGGCTACGCGGGTGGAAAGCGCGCAGGAACGATACATCGAGTTTGCCAAGCGGACGCTGGCTCGGGAGCTGCGCTTGGATGGCCTCCGCATTGTCATCGATTGTGCCAACGGTGCCGGATACAAGGTGGCTCCGGAGGCTCTTTGGGAGCTCGGCGGTGAGGTCATCAAGATCGGTGTCGATCCGAACGGCCGCAACATCAACCACAAGTGCGGCTCCACCGCTCCGGAGGCGCTGATCGAGAAGGTCCGCGAGCTGCGGGCGGACATCGGCATTGCATTGGATGGCGACGCCGATCGCGTCGTGATCGTGGACGAGAAGGGCCAGCTCGTCGACGGCGATCAGATCATGGCGGTGATAGCGGAGGCTTGGTCCAAATCTGGTCGGCTGACAGGTGGCGGCTTGGTGGCGACCGTGATGTCCAACCTCGGGCTCGAGCGCTATCTGAAGGGACTTGGCCTCACTCTCGTTCGCACGCCCGTCGGGGACCGATACGTCGTCGACCACATGCGCCGCCACGGTTTCAACGTGGGCGGCGAGCAATCCGGTCACATCGTTCTGTCGGACTTCACGACGACCGGGGACGGTCTCATCGCGGCCCTGCAGATCCTCGCTGCCGTGGTGAGTTCCGGGCGGCCGGTGAGCGAGGTGTGCCGGCGCTTCGAGCCGTTGCCACAGGTCTTGAAGAATGTTCGGTACGCGAACGGCATGCCGCTCGAAAATGAGCGCGTGCAGGAGGCAATTGCCGAAGCCAAGTCGCGGCTCGGATCGGCAGGTCGGCTGGTGATCAGGCCATCCGGCACGGAGCCCGTCATCCGCGTCATGGCGGAGGGCGACGACGAAAAGCTCATTTCTGCCGTCGTCGGCGATATCGCCGATGCGGTCCGAGAGGCATCACTGCCGGCTGAATAAAGCCGGCAGGCCGGGGGCGGGCTTTGGCGGCGAAGTTGGTCCGCCTCACCGTCTGCCTACCCGCGACATTCGCGAACGTCATTCCAGATTGACTTTTTGCACCGCATCAGTCACCAGGGCTGCGGGCCACTCCTCCCCAACGAGGAGCATCTATCTGGAAGGGTAGGCACATGACCGACCATGCGAAGCCGGCTGCCAAGCCGGCACGACCGCATTTCTCGTCCGGCCCCTGCGCCAAGCGCCCCGGCTGGTCCCCCGAAGTCCTCAGCAACGCATTTCTCGGCCGCTCCCATAGAGCGAAGGAAGGCAAGGCGCGCCTGAAGCTCGCCATCGACAAGACGCGCCAGCTCCTTGAGCTGCCTGAGGACTACGTTTGCGGCATCGTTCCCGGATCGGACACCGGGGCTTTCGAGATGGCGATGTGGTCGCTGCTCGGCGAGCGCGGTGTCGATGCGCTCGCCTGGGAAAGCTTCGGCAAGGGTTGGGTCACCGACATCCTGAAGCAGCTCAAGCTTACCGACGTGCGGGTGCACGAGGCGGATTACGGCTTTCTGCCTGATCTCGGAAAGGTCGACTTCGACCGCGATGTCGTCTTCACTTGGAATGGGACCACGTCCGGTGTGCGCGTACCGGATGGGAGCTGGATCCCGGCAGATCGCAAGGGCTTGACCCTGGTCGATGCAACCTCGGCGGCCTTCGCCCAGGAGATCGACTGGAGCAAGGTCGATGTCGCGACGTTCTCCTGGCAAAAGGTGCTCGGCGGCGAGGCCGCACACGGCATGCTTATTCTGAGCCCGCGCGCTCTGAATCGGCTCGAAACCTATTCCCCCCCTTGGCCGCTGCCGAAGGTGTTCCGCCTGACCAAGGGTGGGAAGATCATCACTGGAGTCTTCGAGGGCGAGACGATCAACACGCCGTCCATGCTTTGTGTCGAGGACTACCTCGATACGCTGGCATGGGCGGAGAGCATTGGCGGGCTGAAGGTGTTGCAGGCGAGGGCGGATGCCAACGCCGAGGTCATTTTCGATTGGATCGAGCGGACGCCCTGGATCGCCAACTTGGCGCGCGATCCGGCCACGCGCTCCAACACATCCGTTTGCCTCAGCATCGTCGATGCGGCCGTGACGCAACTTCCCCTGGCCGAGCAGTGGGCGTTCGCCAAGCAGATCGCGGCGCTGCTCGACAAGGAAGGCGTTGCCTACGACATCGCGGCTTATCGCGATGCACCGCCGGGTCTCAGGATCTGGACGGGTTCGACGGTCGAGAAGTCCGACCTCGAGGCGTTGATGCCTTGGCTCGATTGGGCGTTTGCGACCGTGCGGGCGGGCCTGTCAAAGGCTGCCTAACTAAAGCTCAGTCTTCGTCTCTATCGAATTCGACATGATCGGTCTGGCACCGGCCATTGCTCCCGGTGAGACCTGATCCATCACAGCAGGAATACCCATTCATGACCCCGAAAGTTCTCATCTCCGATGAGCTGTCACCCGCCGCCATCGACGTGTTCAAGGAGCGCGGCATCGACGTCGATGTGAAGGTCGGCCTCAGCAAGGAGGAGCTTGCCGAAATCATCGGCGACTATGACGGCCTCGCCGTGCGCTCGGCCACCAAGGTCACCGAGAAGATCATCGGCGCAGCGAAACGGCTGAAGGTGGTGGGCCGCGCAGGGATAGGTGTCGACAACATCGACACGCGCGCCGCCACGGCTCGCGGCATCATCGTGATGAATACGCCCTACGGCAACTCCATCACGACAGCCGAGCATGCCATCTCGCTGATGCTGGCGCTGGCCCGGCAAATCCCTCAGGCCGACCGTTCCACGAAAGCAGGCAAGTGGGAGAAGTCGAAGTTCATGGGCGTCGAGCTGTTCGGCAAGACGCTCGGCGTCATTGGCTGCGGCAACATCGGCTCTATTGTCGCCGACCGGGCCATCGGCCTGAAAATGCGCGTCATCGCGTACGATCCGTTTCTATCGCCAGAACGCGCCGTCGAGATCGGCGTCGAAAAGGTCGAGCTCGACCAGCTGCTCCAACGCGCCGACTTCATCACGCTCCACACACCACTGACTGAGCGCACCCGCAACATCATCAATGCCGAGGCGTTGGCGAAGATGAAGCCGACCGCGCGCATCATCAATTGCGCCCGCGGCGGCCTCATCGACGAGGCGGCTTTGGTGGAGGCGCTGAAAGCCGGCCGCATCGCTGGCGCCGCGCTCGACGTGTTCGAGGTGGAGCCTGCCCGCGAGAGCCCGCTATTCGAGCTCGACAACGTGATCTGCACGCCGCACCTCGGTGCCTCCACGAGCGAGGCGCAAGAGAAGGTCGCCCTGCAGATCGCAGAGCAGATGTCTGATTACTTGCTCAAGGGGGCGATTTCGAACGCTATCAACTTCCCGAGCATCACGGCGGAAGAAGCGCCGAAATTGACCCCATATATCAAGCTCGCCGAGCAGCTCGGATCGTTTGCTGGCCAGCTCACTGAAACGCGGCTGAAGCACGTGAGAATCGAGTACACGGGCGAGATCGCCGAAATGAACACGCGTGCGTTGACGGCCGCCATGCTTGCCGGCTTGCTGCGCCCGCAGCTCACCGACGTGAACATGGTGTCGGCGCCAGCAATGGCACGTGAGCGCGGGCTCGTGGTCGAGGAGGTGAAGCGTGGCGAGGAGGGCGCCTATCAGACCTACGTGCGCCTCGTCGTGGAGACAGAGCGCGGTGAGCGTTCCGTGGCCGGAACAGTATTCTCCGATGGTCGGCCGCGTATCATCCAGATCAAGGGCATTGGTCTCGAAGCGGAGCTCAGCCCGCACATGCTCTACATCACCAACCAGGACAAGCCTGGGTTCATTGGCAAATTCGGAACGCTTATGGGGGAGGCTGGAGTAAACATCGCCACCCTCAATCTCGGGCGCGACAAGCCGGGCGGCGATGCTATCTGCCTTGTCGCTCTGGACGAGCCGATCTCCGACGACATTCTGGCCAAGGTCCGAGCGCTGCCGATGGTTACACGGGCGCACCGGCTGGCGTTCTGAGAAATTTGGCAAGAGCCCCGGATCGCGTTGGTCGTCACAGTGGGGACACGAAGGCCGTTAATCTCTGCCCTCGGCGGATTTCGATTGGGAGGCATAGCGGCCATGCGTTATCTCATTGGCCTCGTGGCGGTGCTTTGGACATGGCCGCTTGGGGCAGCCGAGCTGCCGGCGCGTTCTACGGTCGATTCGGTGACTGTGTTTCCGTCTGGGGCCGAGGTCCGACGGATCGTGCGTCTACAACTCTCGGCAGGTGACCACACGGTCATCATCGACGATCTGCCACAGCAGGCTGTTGCGAGCTCCATCCGTGTTGAGGGCAAAGCGACGGGCAAGCTGCAAATTGGAGCCGTCGACAGCCGTCGTGTGGTCGTACAGCGCTCCGATGCCGAAGCGCAGCAATCGGCGCGAGACCGGATCGAGAACGAGATCCAACGGCTGAAGGACGAGCGGGCGCGGTTCGAGGGGCAAATCGAAACCGCCGAGACGCAGAAGACCTTCATCACTCGATTGGCGGAGCTGCCGACACGGCCTTTGCCGCCACCTGCTGCCGGTCACGCTCAGCCGGGGGAGGACTGGGAGAAGATCCTGTCCCTGATCGGCTCGAGCATGAGTGATGTGAATCGGACGATTCAGGACGCGAGAATTCGCATTCGCGACATCGACCGCCGGATCGAAGAGCTGGAGAAGGAGCTGGCCAACCAGGCTCCCGCGGTCGAGGAGCGCACCGAGGTAAAGGTTCATCTGAGCGCACCGTCGCCCGTAGAGGCTGATCTCGTAGTGCGCTACCAGGTTCCAAGCGCCTCTTGGACACCGCTCTATGATGCGCGGCTGGTGACCGGCTCGAAGACCGAGTCGCCGAAACTTACATTGACGCGGCGCGCCATCATCAGACAACGGACGGGTGAATCCTGGGAGAACGTCGCCCTGACGCTGTCGACAACGCGCCCTGCGAGCGATGTCGCAGCGCCCGATCTCAGGCCCATAGCAGTGGACTTCGAGCCTGAGAGGCCGCTGGTCGGCGTGGCACCGGAAATGGAGCGCTCAGCTCCGAGGGGCCGCATTGCGCCGAAGTTGCAGAGCGCCGCTCCACCGGCTCCGGCAGTGGCCATCGACACGGCGGCAGAGGAGGCTTTCGCGCAGGCGACCATTACCGAGTTTGCGGCGACTTTCTCTGTTGCGGGTCGCACGACCGTCGAGAATACGGGCGAGATGAAGCGCGTCGTCATCGACGAGCTGGAGCTCGAGCCGACGCTGCTTGTGCGCGCAGTTCCGAAACGACAGGAGCGTGCATTCCTTTACGCCAAGTTGGTGCTGCCGAAGACGAGCGTGTTTCTCCCAGGTGAAATCTCGCTTTTCCGCGATCAGACATTTGTCGGCATCGGCCGCCTGCCGCAACTCGCCGGCGGTGACGAGCACGAGCTCGGGTTCGGCGCCGATGATGCTGTACGGATCCGCTACTCGGTCGCGGATGAAAGGCGCGGGGAGTCCGGACTGATCTCGACCTCTCGGACCGACCAGCGTAACTATCGGATCACGGTCAAGAACCTGCACGAGCGGCCGATCGCATTCACAGTGCTGGACCAGGTGCCAGCGTCTCTCAACGAGGAGATCAAGGTCGAGCTGATCGGCACCACGGCGCCGACGCGGAGAGATGTCGACGGCAAACGCGGCATCTTGGCCTGGGATGGCACGCTCGAGGCCGACGAAGAGCGAGTGATCGAATTCGGTTACAGGGTGTCCTGGCCCGCGGCGAAAAACGTCAGGTTTTCGCAATGATTGCCCGGCCGCCAGCCTAGTGCTCGCGCTGTCCATTGAGCTATAGAGTCCCCAAGGCCCCGGCGCTTGTGCCGGGGCCAATTTGCGAAGGGACGACTGATGGCGAACGTCGTGGTTGTCGGCGCCCAGTGGGGCGACGAGGGCAAAGGCAAGATCGTCGACTGGTTGTCGGAGCGTGCCGACGTGGTCGTGCGCTTCCAAGGCGGCCACAATGCCGGCCATACGCTCGTCATCAATGGTGCTACCTACAAGCTTTCTCTGCTGCCGTCAGGCGTCGTGCGCCCCGGCAAGATGGCGGTGATCGGCAACGGCGTGGTCATTGATCCATGGGCGCTTGCCGAAGAGATCGAGCGCCTAAAACAGCAAGGCGTTGCGATATCGCGGGACAACCTGCGTATCGCCGAAAATGCGACGCTTATCCTGCCACTCCACCGCGAGCTCGACGTCATGCGCGAGCAAGCAGCTGGTGACGGCCGTATCGGCACGACCGGGCGCGGCATCGGCCCTGCTTACGAGGACAAGGTCGGCCGGCGAGCTGTTCGGGTGCAGGATCTGAAGAACCTCGACACTCTCGGTCCGAAGGTTGATCGCATCCTCGTGCACCACAATGCTCTGCGCCGCGGCCTCGGCCAGCCGGAGGTCGCCAAGGATGTCTTAATGCGCGAGTTGGCCGAGGTTGCTCCGCGTATTCTCCCCTACATGGACGTGACCTGGGAGCTGCTGGATGCCCGACGGAAGGCGGGAGATCGCATTCTGTTCGAAGGTGCACAAGGTGCGCTGCTCGACGTCGATCATGGAACGTATCCGTTCGTGACGTCGTCGAACACTGTCGCGGCGCAGGCGGCGACCGGCTCCGGCATCGGCCCGGGAGCGATTGGCTACGTGCTTGGCATCGCCAAAGCCTACACTACACGAGTTGGGGCCGGCCCGTTTCCGACTGAGCTGCACGATGAGATCGGCGAGAAGCTCGGGCAGCGGGGCAACGAGTTCGGCACGGTCACCGGCCGCAAACGCCGCTGCGGCTGGTTTGACGCGTGCCTCGTGCGCCAAGTCACGAAGGTGTCGGGCATCGACGGCATCGCGCTGACCAAGCTCGACGTGCTCGATGGCTTCTCCGAGGTGAAGGTTTGCGTCGGGTACATGCTCGACGGTGAGCGCATCGATCGTCTACCAGCGGGCCACAATGCGCAGGCTCGTGTGAAGCCCATCTACCAGACATTCGAAGGCTGGACGCAGTCCACCCGCGGCGCACGGTCCTGGGCCGATCTGCCGGCTCAAGCGGTCAAGTATGTCCGCACGATCGAGGAGCTGATCGAGTGTCCCGTGACGTTGCTTTCGACCAGTCCCGAGCGTGAGGACACGATTCTGGTGAAGGACCCGTTTGCGGATTAAGCCGCAGCGCTCCGGCCGCCAGGTGCTATCATCCGGCTGCGACTTTGCTGACCGGGCGCTTCAAGCGTGGAGGCCTGGGTGTGCGGTGCGGAGCGCCGCGCGGTTCGGTATCCGGGTCGGCATGAGCTTCCGTTGGCCGAGCTGGGTGCAGCACGCGCCTGCGCGGCAGCTTGACGATGGCCTCCGTGCCTTTTCCGGGCTCCGATTTTAGCTCCAGCGTGCCGCCGTGCAGGTCAACCAAACTTTGGACGATCGATAATCCCAAGCCGGTGCCGCCCTCGATTGTGCTGGGCGCCAGCGAGCCTTGGCCGAAGGCCTGCAGCACTTTCGGAATCTCGTCCTCGGGAATCCCCGGGCCGTTATCGCTTACGCTCAGGAATTGGCCGCCGTCTTCCGTTGTGCCAGTTGCGAGCATGATGCGCCCGCCTTGTGGCGCGAACTTCACCGCGTTGGACAGCAGGTTGAGGCAAATCTGGCGTATGGCCCGCTCATCCGCCCAGACGGGTGGCAGGTCCTCATCCAACAGCTCGATCACCTGCTGCTCTTTGCTCTCTACCCTGAGCTTCAGCATCCGGTGACAGTCGCTCACGATTTCAGACAGCCGGACCGGTTGCTCATCGAGATCGTAACGGCCGGCTTCGATCCGCGACAGATCGAGGATCTCGTTGATCAGCTTGAGCAGATGAGTGCCGCTCTGGTGGATGTTTCCCGCGTACTCCTTGTAGACGGGGTTCTCCATCGGCCCCATGACCTCTGATTTCATCACCTCCGAGAACCCGAGGATCGCGTTGAGCGGCGTCCGCAACTCGTGGCTCATGGTGGCGAGGAAGCGGGATTTCGCGGCGCTGGCGGCTTCCGCGCGCCGGCGGGCTTCGTCGGAGATGGCCCTAGCCTCCTCGAGCCGCGCGATGAGCTCGTCCTTTTCGGCCCGTAGTTCCAGCATCGCGAGCGAGGTGCGCCTCAGTCCCTTGGCGAGGACAATGAGGTAGGCATGCACACCGATCGCCATCGCAGCCAAGGCCAGGTAAAGCACATCTCCGAGCAGGGCGAAGCGGGTGACCACCGCCAGCGTCATCGGGACCGTACCGACGTAAAGAAGCGGCATGACCGTGGACGCGAAGGTCACGCGAATGGCCAACACGATGATGAGCGAGGTGAACACGAAGACGTTCGACGAAACGAGGTACCCTTGCGAAAGGGTCTCAATCCCGTTGAAGCCGACGAAGACGAAACCGGCCCAGGCAAGTCCACTCAGGGCCTCGGCGATAATCAATCGTCGGCGCCATACTGGCACGTTGATGTCTGCGCTGGACGTGCGAAGGAACCTGTAGCAGCACTCGAGCAGCACAACCTTTGCTGCGATGACGAGGAACAGCCAGATGATGGCCTCCGTCCATGGCGCCCAAAACATCGAGACCAGGGAGAAGACGGCCGCGAGAAGCAGGATGGCCGCCTGTCCCGACAGCTCGTTGCGAACGAACATCGACAGCAGGTCGTATTCCAGCCCTGGCTGCAGTTCGGCTCGTGGAAACTCCTGACCCGCGTCATGGAGCTGAGTATCGGTGGCGCCGTCACGGAGAACGCGGTCCGACTGTGTTATCGAGGAAGTGGCCATGGGGACTCGTAACTGGCAACTTGGAAGAAAAGTTGAGAACTGTCCCAGCACGCATTCAGCCTGCGCTCTCCCTGGGACAACATTCATGGGAATTCCTAATTCCGCGTTTACTTGGAGCCCGTTTAGGTTGCGATCTGAGCTGATTATTTCACTCGTAAGTTGAGCAAAGCTTTCCGGCAGAGAAAATAACTCGGCAACCTCTCCCAGCTGGTCTGCACTACTGGATGTTGCAACGCGGCGGTAAGCCTGAAAAGCTGAAACGCAATTGATCAGAGCGATTGGCCTGCCGCGCCGAGCGTGAATAATTGTGGCCGCGGCGTATCAACCGGACGAGTGAGAGCCATCTGGAGGAGGACGACGTGAAGCTGATCGATCAGGAACAGGCGCCCAATCCGCGCCGCGTGCGCATCTTCTTGGCAGAGAAGGGCATCACCGTCCCCACCGAGCAGGTGAACCTGATCAACCTGGAACATCGTTCGGCTGAGTTCACCGCATTGAACCCATTGCAGCAGGTGCCCATCCTCATTCTCGACGACGGCACCGCCATCTCCGAAAGCGTCGCTATCTGCCGTTACTTCGAGGAGCAGCAACCCGATCCACCGTTGTTCGGGCGGACGGCCATGGAGCGTGTGCTTGTGGAGATGTGGCAACGGCGGATGGAGCTGGCGCTACTGTTCCGCGTCGCACAGTGTTTCCGGCATTCGCACCCGGCCATGGCCGAGCTCGAGAAGCCTCAAATCAAGGAGTGGGCCGAGGCGAACCGCCCTAGGGTGCTGACGTTGCTCTCGTGGTTGGACAGGGAGCTGGCTGGGCGGCGATACATCGCAGGCGATGACTACACGATCGCGGATATTACGGCACTCGTTGCAATAGATTTCATGAAGCGCGCACGCATCGACCGGCCGACTGATCTGAAGAATCTTGCGCGCTGGTACGAGGAGGTCTCCTCTCGGCCGAGCGCCAAGGCCTGAGCAGAGGAGATGCCTCATCCATGAGGTTGACGATTATCGGCAGCGGAGATGCGTTCGGATCGGGCGGGCGGCTGCAAACGTGCTTTCACGTCGATACCGGCGAGGGCTGCTTCCTGGTCGATTGCGGCGCCTCGGCCATGATCGGCTTGAGCCGGTTCGGGATCGATCCCAATACTGTCAGCCACATCTACATCACCCACCTGCACGGCGACCACTTCGCTGGTCTCGTCTGGTTTTTGATGCATTCGAATTACAAGAGTAAACGGCGCGATCCGCTGACGATCGCGGGACCGCCAGGGATAGAGGAGCGCTATCTGGCGGCGACCGAGGTGCTGTTTCCCCGGTCCAGCACTGTCGAGCGCGGGTATGAGGTGAATTTCATCGAATATGAGATCGAGAAGCCGCAGCGCATCGGACAGGCGGTGCTGACCGCCTATGAAGTCTCACATCCGTCCGGCGCGCCATCGTGTGCGCTCCGGCTCGAGGTCGGGGAGAAGGTTCTCTCCTATTCCGGTGACACCGAGTGGGTCGAAAGCCTTGTGGCGTGTGCGAACGACGCGGACCTCTTCATTGCCGAGTGCTACAGCTACGACAAGCCGGTGCCGTACCACACGAATTGGGTGACCCTCTTGCCCAACCTAGCTCGACTCGGGGCCAAGCGCGTGCTCATCACCCATATGAACGATCAGATGCTGGCGCGCCAGGAGGAAGCTCGCGCAGCCGGCGTGCTGCTTGCAGAGGATGGTCTCGTCGTCGACTTTTAAACTTCGCCTGCCGGAGAGTGGACTGGAGGCGCTCGTCGACCAGATCCGCCGTTGCCGGCTTTGTCGCGATGCGCCGCAGGGCGAGCCGCTGCCACACGAGCCGCGACCCGTTCTGCGCGTGAGCACAACTGCCCGAATCGCCGTCTGCGGACAGGCACCCGGCACCCGAGTCCACGCCTCCGGCATGCCGTTTACGGATCCCTCGGGGGATCGCTTGCGGGCTTGGATGGGCGTCACTCCCGAAGAGTTCTACGACGTGAGCCGCGTCGCCATCGTGCCGATGGGCTTCTGCTTTCCTGGACTCAACGACAAAGGCGCCGATCTTCCGCCACGGCGAGAGTGCGCTCCGCGCTGGCGCGACCAAGTGTTCGCCCAGCTGCCGCAGCTCGATCTGGTGCTTCTGGTTGGCCAGTATGCCGTGCGCTGGCACCTTGGACCGCTTGGCCGACGCAGCCTAACCGACACTGTGCGAGACTGGCGTGCCGTCATGGCGAGCTCGCAACGGCCGCGCTACATCCCTCTGCCGCACCCGTCCTGGCGCAACAATTCGTGGATTAAAAAGAACCCCTGGTTCGAGGCGGAGCTGCTGCCCGTGCTGCGCGCCGAAGTCCGGCGCGCCTTGAGTTGAGGCGGCTCATGGCGCGCAGCAACTGGGGCGAGGGGTGTCGGTATCAGCGCCGCTCTTAGGCCGCTGTTGGCTAGGCAGCCTTCCGCGCCGGAAGCCGTTCAGCTTCGCGGCAATCCAGAGCCGGGCTGGAGCCGAGCCAACGCTTGCGATCCGCCTGCGCTTCGAGGTCATCGCGGAGGAAGTCGAGGTCGAAGCCGGCCTTCTCGAGAGCGGCAAGAACACAATCAACGGATTGGCTGTGACTGCGGGCGCTTGCGGCGGCCCAGAGGATTGCTGAGCGAAGGCCGGACTCGCAGTGCGCGATGATGGGACCCTCGAGCCTGTTCAGCGCGTCGGCCATGGGCTCGACAACCGCATCCGTGAACAGCTCAAACTTGGTGGCCGGAATGTGCCGGAATTTGAGCCCAGCACGCCAGGCAAGCACGGCTTCCTGCCGGCCGGTCATCTGTCCGTCCTGCTCATGGTCGGGGCGATTGCTGATCACCGCTTTGAAGCCGAGCGCGGCAAAACGCTCGAAGTCCTGCCGTGCCGGCATTCCGGTCACCGCAAAGTTAGGGGTTATGAAGGTGACGGTTTCCATGGCTCATGACTCTGAGAGGTGGGCGCCAGTCGCGGCGAACCGGCTGTCTACAGAGCATTATGGCCTGCACTCAACCGCTGGACAATGGCCACCGGCTCGGTTAGTAGAAAAAAATACCAAATTGCGGGCCAGAACCCTGTTCAGGGAAAATCCTTATCGACTGGTTCACCCGCATTGGAAATAAAATCGCATACTGCGGGGGTTCACATGCTCGACGCCATAGACATCAAGATCCTGCGCATTCTGCAGGAGGACGCCACGCTTCCGGTTGCTGAGATCGGCAAGGCCGTCGGGCTGTCGACCACGCCCTGCTGGCGTCGCATTCAGAAGCTGGAGGAGGCGGGCTATATCCAGAAGCGAGTGGCGTTGCTCGATCCCAAGAAGGTTGGGGCGGGAGTGACCGTCTTCGTCTTCATCAGCACCAGCCAGCACACGCTTGAGTGGCTTGAGCGCTTCCACGCTGTCATCGTCGATTTTCCTGAGGTGGTCGAGTTTTACCGCATGAGCGGCGAAATCGACTATCTCCTGCGGGTCGTAGTGCCCGACATCGACGCCTACGATCGATTCTATAAGAAGCTCATCTCCAAGATCGAGCTGAGCAACGTCTCCTCCGCTTTCGCAATGGAGCAGATTAAGTTTACGACAGCGCTACCTTTGGACTACGCGGAAGTCGAGCGGTGAGAATTTGCGCCGCCTCGGCGGTCCCGTGCTAGTCAGTCTTCCCAGGCGCTCTGGTCGGTGCCAGTATATTCATATTTGCGAATGCTTGTTGGACCGATTAGCGTGTGCTAGCAGTCTCACATCTCGGAACGGATCGCATCGCGTATTGATCCTCAGACAAGAGACAATGGGGAAGCGCCGCCCATGCCGCACGGGGAACCGAATATCGCCCTCTCCACGCCCGTCGGCGACACGGTCAAAACGACCACCTGCTACATGTGCGCCTGCCGTTGCGGCATTAAGGTGTACCTGAAGAACGGCAAGGTTCGCTACATCGAGGGTAACCGCGATCATCCCGTGAACAAGGGCGTGCTGTGCGGCAAGGGCTCTGCCGGCATCATGCAGCATTACTCGCCAGCACGCCTCAGAGCGCCTTTGAAGCGTGTGGGTGCGCGCGGTTCCGGCGAGTTCCAGGAAATCAGCTGGGACGAGGCGATGGAGCTGGCCACGAAGTGGCTCGCCGAGGTCCGCGAGAAAGATCCCAGCCGACTCGCCTTCTTCACTGGCCGCGATCAGTCCCAGGCACTGACGGGGTGGTTCGCTCAGCAATTCGGCACCCCAAACTTCGCCGCCCACGGAGGGTTCTGCTCGGTCAACATGGCCGCGGCGGGGCTCTACACATTCGGCGGCTCTTTCTGGGAGTTCGGCGAGCCGGATTGGGAGCGCACAAAGTATTTCATGCTTTTCGGTGTGGCTGAGGACCACGCCTCGAACCCCATCAAGACGGCTCTTGGCAAGCTGAAGGCCCGCGGCGTCAAGATTGTCGCCATCAACCCGGTGCGGACGGGCTACAACGCTATCGCGGACGAGTGGGTGGGCATCAAGCCGGGAACGGATGGGATGCTCATCGGCGCGCTCATTCACGAGCTGCTGCGGACCCAGAGTATCGATCTGGAGTACCTCGTCCGCTACACGAACGCCCCTTGGCTCGTGATCCGCGATCCAGGTGCGGCCGACGACGGCCTTTTCGCGCGCGGTGAGAACGGCAAGCCACTGGCGTTTGATAAGAAGACCAGCGCCTTGGCAGATGCAACTCTACCTGACATCGCTCCAGCCCTGGTTGGCGAGTACAAGCTGCCGGACGGGCGCACGGCGGTGCCGTCGTTCGCTCTGCTGGCGGAGCGCTTTTTGGCGGCTGAATACAGCCCGGAGAAGGCAGCAGCGATTACCGGCGTTCCGGCCGATACGATCCGCCGCCTCGCGCAGGAGCTCGCCCGTGCGGCTTTCCAGCAGGTGATCAGCCTGGACGTGCCGTGGACGGATTGGGCAGGGCGCCGACACGAGACGATGATCGGGCGGCCAGTCTCGATGCATGCGATGCGCGGCATCTCGGCCCACTCGAACGGCTTCCAGACCTGCCGCCTGCTGCACCTGCTCCAGATCCTGCTGGGCTCCATCGATTGCCCCGGAGGGTTTCGCTATAAGCCGCCCTTCCCGAAGCCCACACCACCACCCAACAGACCGGGCGGCAAACTCGGAACGGTCGCACCCGGGAAGCCACTCGATGGCGCGCCGCTCGGATTTCCTCAGGGGCCGGAGGATCTGCTCGTCGATACAGAGGGCAACGCGCTGCGGATCGACAAGGCCTACTCGTGGGATGCGCCGATTGCCGCCCATGGCCTGATGCACATGGTCATCACCAACGCGGCCAATGCCGATCCCTATCCCATCGACGTTCTGTTCATGTACATGGCCAACATGAGCTGGAACTCGTCGATGAACATTCCGGCCGTGTTGCGCTATTTGACTGAGAAGGACGAGGCCACAGGCGACTATCGGATCCCGAAGATCATTTACTCGGACGCCTATTACTCCGAGATGGTGCCCTACGCGGACCTGATCCTTCCTGATACAACTTATCTCGAGCGCTGGGACTGTATCTCGCTTCTCGACCGGCCCATTTCGGAGGCGGACGGCCCTGCCGATGCGATCCGCCAGCCCGTAGTGGAGCCGGATCGCGATGTGCGTCCGTTCCAGACCGTGCTGATCGAGCTGGGGGCCCGGCTGAAGCTTCCCGGCTTCGTGAATGAAGACGGCACGCCCAAGTTTCCTGGTGGCTACCCGGATTACATCGTCTATCACGAGCGCGCGCCGGGCATCGGCTCACTCGCCGGCTTCCGCGGCGAGGATGGCAAGAGCTACGGGAAGGGCGCCCCGAACCCCAAGCAGCTTGAACAGTACATTGCCAACGGCTGCTTCTATCACCACCAGCTTGCGCCCGAGCAGCAATTCTACAAGCACGCCAACAAAGCCTACCTGGAATGGGCGAAGGAGGTGGGTTTCTTGGGCGCTGCCGAGCCCATCATCTTCCAGCTCTACCTGGAGCCATTGCAGAAATTCCGGCTCGCCGCCCGCGGACATGGCTCTGTGCAACCGCCGGAGAGCCATCGCCGCCGCATCGAGACCTTCTTCGATCCGATTCCGTTCTGGTACGCGCCGTTCGAGAGTGCGCTGCTCGAGGAAGCCGAGTTCCCGATGTACGCCATCACGCAGCGGCCGATGCACATGTATCACTCGTGGGGCTCGCAGAACGCCTGGCTCAGGCAGATCACGGCGCAGAACCGGCTCTATATGCATCGCGACCGCGCCCATGCTCTCGGCATCGCGGACGACGATTGGGTGTGGGTGACCAGCGCTATCGGGCGCGTGAAGTGCCAGGTGAAGCTTATGGAAGGTGTCAATCCCGACACGGTTTGGACCTGGAACGCGATCGGGAAGCGGGCAGGGGCGTGGGCTCTCGCGCCAGACGCGCCCGAGGCCACGCGCGGCTTTCTGCTCAACCATCTGATTTCCGAGCTGTTGCCGGAACGCGAGGGCGGCTATCGCTTCTCGAATAGCGATCCCATCACGGGGCAGGCGGCCTGGTACGATCTACGGGTGCGCATCGAGAGGGCCAAGCCGGAGGAGGCCGGTGAAAGCTGGCCGCGGTTCGAGCCTCTACCTAACCCCTACGGGGAGCATCGGCCTGTCGTCTCCACCTTTGGCGCTGAATTTCGAGAGGCCGCCGAATGACGTCTTTGCCGGAAACCACGGCCAAAAAGCTCGGCCTTGTGATCGACCTCGATACGTGCGTCGGCTGCCAAGCGTGCGCCACGAGCTGCAAGGAGTGGAATACCGGCGGCTATTCGGCGCCGTTGACCGATCAGGACCCGTACGGCGCTGATCCGCACGGAGCCTGGCTCAATCGCATCCACACCTATGAGGTGGTGGAGGGCTCATCGAGCCGGACGGTGCACTTTCCCCGCTCCTGCCTCCACTGCGAAACGCCGGCTTGCGTCACCGTCTGCCCGACGGGAGCCTCGTACAAGCGGGCGGAAGACGGCATTGTGCTCGTCAATCCCGATACGTGCATAGGGTGCAAGCTGTGCTCCTGGGCCTGCCCCTATGGCGCGCGCGAGTACGACTACGCCGATGGCGTGATGAAGAAATGCACACTGTGCATCGACCGCATCTACAACGAAACGCTGGCGCCCGAGGACCGTATTCCGGCCTGCGTGCGAGCCTGCCCGACCGGCGCACGGCACTTCGGCGATCTCGGGGATCCGAAGAGCGCCGTTTCTGTGCTCGTGGCTGAGCGAAGTGGGTACGACCTCCTTCCCGAGACGGGCTACAAGCCTGTGAACAAGTACCTGCCGCCGCGCCCGCGTCGCGATGCAACCACCACGGCAACAGTCTCGGACAGCCCGACGGTTGAAGCTGGCGACGATGGTTCGCTCTCGGCTCGCTTTTTCGCCTGGGCCGACAAGATGCTGTCTCGGTGATGCTTGTGTGCCCGGATTACTCAAGCTCCACGTCATCCCGGGCCTCGTGCCCGGGATCCAGCCATCCGCAAGCGCTGGAGCTAGCGGCATGGTGGATCCCGGTGACAAGCACCGGGATGACCGATGGTTTGTGCTGCTCGGGCATCTCCGTAGCTCCAGCGATGCGGGAGGATGTTCCCATCGCGCTCGTGGGGAGGAATTGGGGATGGGCCTGCTCTGACGAGCCACAGTCATCTGCGGCCCCGCTCCACCTGTTCCATCACGCCTTACCTGACGCGCCAATCCCGCTGGGAGGGGCGATAAGACCTATTCCAACAGGCTGATCCAATGCATCCCGCCTACTCGGTAATCTTTTTCACGACCGCATCAGGGGCCGGCTACGGTCTTCTCATCTGGCTGGGGCTTCTCGGTCCGCTCGGATGGGTGCCGCAGACGTCCGCCTTCGGCTTGGTCGGGCTAGGGCTGGCACTCCTGCTCATCACCGGAGGCTTGCTGTCGTCGACGGCGCACCTTGGCCGTCCGGAGCGAGCGTGGCGGGCGCTGTCTCAGTGGCGGACCTCCTGGCTATCCCGCGAAGGCGTGGCGGCCATTGCAACCTATGTTCCGGCAGGGCTGTTGGGGATTGGTTGGGTTTTCCTGGAGCGAACGGATGGTTTTTTCGCCCTGATGGGTGTGCTGGCCGCAGCTCTGGCCGTGGCCACGCTCATCTGCACGGGAATGATCTACGCGTCACTTCCCACAATCCGTGCGTGGCACCAGCCGTTCGTGGTGCCCGTTTACATTGCGCTTGCCCTGGCGACGGGAGCCATTCTGCTGAACTTCCTCCTTCTCCTATTTGGCATCACGACGGGCTGGGCGCCTCTGATTGCGATCCTGGCAATCGCGGCGGCCTGGATACTCAAGACCGCGTCTTGGTCGCGGGTCGACAACGCGGAGCGCTCGTACACGATAGAGCAGGCGACGGGCCTCGGCCGGTTTGGCAAGGTCCGCGTGCTCGAGCCGCCGCATACGCAACCCAACTACGTCATGCGCGAAATGGGCTACCAGATCGGCCGCAAGCACGCGCAAAAGCTGCGCCGCATCGCCGTGGTCCTGACCTTCATCGTGCCCGGACTGCTGTCTCTTCTGATGCTCTTAACCGGCGCGCAGCTCGGGCTCTTACTGGCCCTGGTTGCGGTCGTATCGGCAGGCATTGGCGTGCTGATCGAGCGCTGGCTGTTCTTCGCCGAGGCCGAGCACGTGGTCATGCTCTATTACGGTAAGGAAGCGGCCTGAAGCCGTTCGCGCAAGCTCGGCGCGAGGCCCCTCATACCGGGGCCAGGCCGTTCCTCGCGAATTGCGGTATGCGCTCGATCAGTTTGGTAGCACGAAGGTGGCGTGATACCGGCCGTTCCCCGTTTCTGCGAACAGCTCCTGCACCTTCGGGTTCCTCAAGGGAATGCCGCTGTCATCCAGCATGAGGTTCTGCTCGGAGACGTAGGCGACATACTCCGTCTCGGCATTTTCCGCCAGCAAGTGATAGTAGGGCTGGTCCTTGCTCGGGCGGATCTCCTCCGGGATCGACAGCCACCACTCTTCGGTGTTGTTGAACACGGGGTCCACGTCGAAGATGACGCCGCGAAACGGGAAGAATCGGTGGCGGACCACTTGACCGATCGCGTACTTGGCCACGCGAATTTTGCTCATGACAGCTTGGGTACCAGAGCTCCCTGGCTGGCACCCTTCGAGCGTGCACTGGCGCCAGCCCCCCCAATTCGTGCACCCGATTGAAGATAGCTGATTAGCGCTCCCCTGTTGTTGCAGCAAGCGCACATCTTGTCTCAAATCGAATATGACGCCGCCAACTCGGGATCCTTCTCCTTAACGAGCCGGGCAAGGTCGACAATGACCTTCGCCTGCTTCCAGGTGGCATCGTCTTGCATCTTGCCGTCGATCATGACGGCGCCGGTGCCATCTGGCATCGCATCCAGAATGCGTTTCGCGAAAGCCACTTCGCTCGGATCGGGGCTGAAGACGCGCTTGGCGATCGCAATCTGTTTCGGATGCAGCGACCACGCGCCAACACAGCCCATCAGGAAAGCATTGCGGAACTGACTTTCGCATGCCGCATCGTCCGAGAAGTCGCCGAAGGGGCCGTAGAACGGTTTGATGCCATTGCGCACGCACGCGTCAACCATTCGCGCGATCGTGTAGTGCCACAGGTCCTGTTGATAGAACGCGCGCGGGGCGCCGCTTCCAGCGGCATCGGCGAGTACGCCGTAATCGGGATGGCCACCTCCGACCCTGGTCGTCTTCATGCCCCGCGATGCAGCGAGGTCGGCCGGCCCCAGGCTCATGCCGTGCATGCGCGGGCTTGCGGCCGCGATCTCTTCGACATTGGAGACGCCTTCCGCCGTCTCCAAGATGGCATGGATCAGAATCGGCTTCTCGATGCGGTGCTTTGCTTCGAGCTGCGCGAGCAGCTGGTCGAGATAATGGATGTCCCAGGGCCCTTCCACCTTGGGCAGCATCATCACGTCCAGCTTGGAGCCGACGGACGGCACAATCTCCAGGATATCGTCGAGTGCCCAGGGCGAGTTGAGGGCGTTGATGCGCACCCAAAGGCTCGTGTTGCCGAAGTCGTGCTGCTCAGCCATCTCGATGAAGCCTCGGCGCGCCGCCTCTTTCTCGTCGGCCGGTATCGCGTCCTCCAGGTTCCCGAGGAGCACATCCACGCTGGCGATTGTTTCGGGCAGACGGGCGCGAATCTTGGCGTTGTGCGGCGGGATGAAGTGGATCATCCGCTCGAGCCTGACGGGGAGCTGGCGCAGCGGCTGCGGTGCGCCGACAGCGAGCGGTGCATAGAACTTGGCTGGCGTGCGGGTGGCTGGCATTGAGCTCCTCGATCCGACACTTTCTTCGTATCAACGCCGGATGACTACCATCCGTCTCGCAGGGGGCCAATCAGCTCCAGCGCCGGTTCGACCACATCCACTGCTCGGGCGCCTCCCGGACCCACTGCTCGAACTGGGCTTGCATCTCGGTCATGATCGCCCTGATGTCATCGGCCGGGTTGGAGGAGCGCGGCACTTTCAATTCTTTGATTTGAATGCGGAAACGGCTTTCGTTGCCGATACGCAGGCAGCGCGCGAGCCAGATGCGCGCCCCCACCCGACGCGCGATCATCGCGGCGATCGCCTGCGTTCTTGCCGGCTTGCCGAAGAACGGTACGGGGATGCCAGTGCGGTCGTGAAGATCACATACGAGACCTAAGCGTCCACCGCGCCGCACATAATCCGTGATGATCCGTGCAGTTCGCTGGCTCTCGTCATGATCACCTTCGACTCTGCCTCGCCCGAACAGCCCGCCGGGGTAGAGGTCTTTCCGCTGAGCCCGCAGATACCGGTCGACGTAAGGATTGTTGACCGAGCGGTAGACGGCGGCGGGGTTGGCGCCTGCAACGACCAGAGGCCAAATGGCGAGCTCCCAGTTGCCCATGTGCAACGAGACTCCAATGGCCGGTCCGAGCTTGTCCTTGTAGCGGCCGAACAGCGCAAGGTTTTCGATTTCGATGCGCGAGGGATCGCGGATCACGCGGTCGATCTGCATCGTTTCGGCCATCACCCGCCCGAGGTTCTCCCAGTGGGCGAGAGCGATCTCCAGTCGCTCCGCCTCGCTTTTCTCCGGAAAGGCGATGGCAAGGTTCGCCAGGGCCCGCTCGTGCCGGACGCGCGAGATCCGAGGCGCGAGCCAGCGCCATGCCTTGGCTGAGGCGGCAACGGCGAAGCTCAACGGCATGGCGCGCACCAGTCCGGCGACCAGGCGCAGCAGCAGGTATTCGGCGCGGAACTGGAGGTCACGCAGCGCCGGCGGCAGACGGAATCTGGATCGCTTCTTTCTGTAGACCTTCGGCACCGGGTCGTGAGCCTTTCGTTGTGGACGCAGGTTGATGCCAATAGAGTGAGGGCCACGCAAGGGTCAGCAGGCCGCTATCCTGGTGCCAATGACGCCGGAATTTTGATGGGGTGGATTTCGAGCCGCTGGTGAGTTCCTTCCGCTCGTCTTCAACGAGGAATCCATCCCGCGAGGGACAGCCTGTGATTCGCGTCTCTGATACAATCAGCATCCCCGAAACCGAGATCGAGGAGCGCTTCATTCGCGCCTCGGGGCCGGGCGGGCAGAACGTCAATAAAGTCTCGACCGCCGTGGAGCTTCGCTTCGACGTGGCGTCGAGCGAAAGCTTGCCGCCCGCCGTGCGCGTTCGCCTGAGGCGCCTCGCCGGCCGACGCATGACCAAGGAGGGCGTCCTCGTCCTACGCGCAGAGGGCCACCGCACTCAGGAGCTTAACCGGGCAGAGGTTCGTGAACGGCTAGCCGAACTTGTGCGACGGGCCTCCGTTGAGCCGAAGCGACGTATCCGCACGCGACCGAGCCAAGCATCCAAAGTACGCCGGCTCGAGCGCAAAGCCCGCCGTGGCGAGATCAAGCGGCTGCGGAGCGCGAAACTCTCGCTTGAATAGTCAGAGAAACCGCATTGTCCCGTATGGGCTCACCCGACGGCAGGCCATGAGTAACAAAGCCATTTCTACGACGTGCGCCATCGCCGGCGGCGGACCGGCTGGTCTGATGCTGGGCCTGCTGCTCGTCCGAGCGGGGGTTCCGGTCGTGGTTTTCGAGAAGCACGCGGATTTCCTCCGCGACTTCCGCGGCGATACCATCCATCCTTCGACGCTTGAGCTGATGGCTGAGCTCGGCCTCGACGAGGCGGTGCTCCGGCTACCGCACCAGAAAGTGCCACGCATTGGCGGCACCTTCGGAGGCGAGAGGCTCCTGTTCGCGGAGTTCTCGCGCCTTCCAGTCCGGCATCCATTCATCGCCATGATGCCGCAATGGGATTTTCTCAACTTTCTGGCGGAGCAGGGGCGCCGGTATCCCAACTTCTCACTCTTCATGGAGGCGAATGTCGAAGACTTGCTGCACGCCAACGGGCGTGTTGCTGGCCTGATGGCGCGCACGCCAAGTGGACAGCTGGAGGTGAGGGCTGATCTTGTTATCGCCGCAGACGGGCGCCACTCCGTGCTTCGTGACCGCGCTGGCCTGGCGCTCGACGACCTCGGCGCTCCGATGGACGTCCTTTGGTTCCGTCTGTCGCGCGCGCCGGGAGATTCGTCGGAAATCATCGGGCACTTCGAACCAGGCCGCCTTCTGGTTCAAATCAACCGGGGCAGCTACTGGCAATGCGCCATCGTCATTCCGAAGGGCGCGGCGGATGCCGTACGGGAGCGCGGGCTCGACGCTTTTCGCGCACAGGTGACAGAAGTCCTGCCGTGGGCGGGAACCCGCATCGGTGAGGACATCAACACCTGGGATGATGTGAAACTGCTCAGCGTCCGCGTCGACCGGTTGCGGCAATGGTACAAGCCGGAACTGCTGTTCATCGGCGACGCTGCCCATGCCATGTCGCCCATTGGCGGCGTGGGCATCAATCTCGCCATTCAGGATGCCGTCGCCGCAGCCAATATCCTCTGGCAGCCATTGAGGGATAGGCAACTCGAAATGCGGCATCTCTCTGCCGTGCAGCGCCGCCGCGAATGGCCGACCAGGGCGACGCAGTGGCTACAGATCGCAATCCAGAACCGTGTGATTCGGCCGACGCTGGCGGCCCAGCAGCCGTTGCGGCCACCGATGGTCCTGCGGCTGGCAGCGAGGTTTCCGGCTATGCGCCGGCTGACGGCGCGCGTCATCGGGATCGGTCTTCGGCCGGAGCATATCCAGTCGCCAGAGCTGCCTCCGAAGGGCGGACATGACACGCAATCACTGTGACCGAGAGCCGGATTCCGCTTCCTTGGCCTCATTCCAAAGCGCGTCCATCTCCCCGAGACTTGAATCGGCGGGCTGCTTGCCTCGAGCCGCGAGAGCCTCCTCGATATAGCGGAAGCGGCGCACGAACTTTTCGTTGGCGGCGCGCAGCGCCGACTCCGGATCGATCTCGAGGTGCCGGGCGACATTGGCGAGCACGAAGAGCAGGTCGCCGAACTCCTCCTCAACCTTCGCCTTCTTGTCCGCAGCGATGGCCGCCTCAAGCTCCACCAGCTCTTCCTTCATCTTGGCCATGACTGGTTCGAGAGACGGCCAGTCGAAGCCGACCGCAGCCGCCTTGCGCTGCAGCTTTATGGCACGGGTCAGAGCGGGGAGGGCGACGGGCACGTCGGCGAGGAGGCCTGCTCGGCCTGACTCACCCTTACCCGGTTCCGTTCCCGTTTTCTCGGCTTTCTCGGCCGCCTTGGCCCGCTCCCAGAAGCCTTTGGCCACCCCGGCCGAGCGGGCCGCCTCGTCACCGAAGACATGAGGATGGCGCCGGATCATCTTGGCCGTTATGCCCTCGACGACGTCGCCGAAGTCAAAGGCACTCTGCTCCTCGGCCATCTGTGCATGGTAGACGACCTGAAGCAGCAGATCGCCGAGTTCCTCTCGCAAATCGGCCATGTCGCTGCGGGCGATGGCGTCGGCTACCTCGTAAGCTTCCTCAAGCGTATAAGGCGCGATCGTCTCAAAGCTCTGCTCCAGATCCCAAGGGCAGCCCGTTTTCGGCGTGCGCAGCCGACGCATGATCTCGAGCAGGACGGCAATGTCGCGGGAAGGGGACAAGGTGGACATGGCGGCTCCAGGTCAGCTCAACGCCGCCACGACTAACACAAGTGGGTGCCAATGCGGTCGTGCATTTGGCCTCACAACAACACGAACCCCCGGCCTGCCTGGGACCGGGGGCGAAAGAGCTTAGCTTGCGACGTTCTAGCTACCCAGCCGTGTGGTCGAGCGGCAGAACGTATTGCCTAGCTTGATCTGTCCCTGCTGCAGCGTGAGATCGTGAGTGCATTCCGCCCACGTTTGGAACTGAATTCCCTGTTGCTCAGCTGCTCCGCCGCGACCGGGGCCTGCGCCCATTCCCATGCCGCCTTGCGATTGGTCACTCTGCATGCGACCCCAGCGTTGCTCCTGGGACCTTTGCCCGAACTGTCCCATCTGCTGATTCTGGCCCCACTGCTGGCGTAGCTCGCCGATGCGCTCGCGCGCCTGGGCGACCCGCTGCGCCACTGGCCCGGTCAGCATCCCTCTTTCCTGAATTGAGGTTTCGACCCGGGCGGAGTCCTGACTGGGAGACATCTGGATGTCCCGGACATCGATCGTGATGTTGTAGTCACTGACTAATTTTCGTCCTTGGAGTGCTGTTGCAGCATAGCCAAGCGCATCGGTCACCATTTCGTCAGTTGCCTCAGAGACGGTCGTGGCGATGTGCCGATCGCGCAGGTAGAGCTGCGAGATGGATGTGAATTGTGCATCAGGCGCGAGATATTGGCTGAGATACTGACGCAGGGTGTTTGGATCCTGAGTGCGAGCCGTCTGCTGTAGGACGCTCTGGGCCTGTTCGAAGAAGTTGTGAATGTTCTGCTCAGTCAGTTGCTGTTGGCCTTGCATCTGACCGCTGAGTTGTTGCTGCTGCCCAAAGGGCTGCTGCCGCATCATCTGCTGCTGCTGCGTCTGCTGTGCCTGCACTGCCGTCGTAAGTCCGAGACCCGTACCGAGGCAGAAGACTGCAAGGTGAACGGTTGTCTTCACGACGCTCTCCTGTGGAAGGTTGCTGTTGGCGCCACAACGTAGCGTCGGTAGCCGGGTTCCTCGGTGACAGGCCGGCCCATCGAAAAAAGTTGCATACGCTCATTTGGTCGCTCGCCAAGATGACGAGCATGTGCTGAGACATTGTCAGTGGACTTCAGTCGCGGTCACCGACATTCGCATAATCGATATTATGGAAAATAGAGAGGCCACGACCCAGGCACGTCAGGAGGTTACCTCATCGAGACCCCGCACATCACTTACGCAGTCCACTGACCTGGGCTACTTCTCGGACTTCTCGTACCTGTCCGAGATGAGCCGGTCGAGAAGCCGGACGCCCCAGCCCGACGCCCAGCTCTGGCTGATGTCCGTCTTGGGTGAGTCCATAGCGACTCCGGCCACATCGATGTGAGCCCACGGCGTATCGCGCACGAACCGCTGAAGAAATTGCGCCGCCGTGATCGATCCGGCGTTGCGGCCCCCGATGTTCTTCATGTCCGCATTGCGGGAGTCGATGAGCTTGTCGTAGGCCCGCGACAGTGGCATGCGCCACAAAAGCTCACCCGTGGCCGTTCCCGCCTCGATCAACTCCTGGGCCAGACGATCGTCGTTCGAGAAGAGCCCCGCGTGCTCTTTCCCGAGCGCGATCAGTATGGCGCCGGTCAGCGTTGCCAGATCGATGACGAAGCGAGGCTTGAAGCGCTGCTGCGCATACCAGAGCACATCTGCGAGTACGAGCCGGCCTTCAGCGTCAGTATTGAGCACCTCGATCGTCTGGCCGGACATGGATGTGATGATGTCGCCGGGCCGTTGCGCCGTCCCGGAGGGCATGTTCTCCGTCAGTCCGACAAGGCCGACCACATTGACGTTGGCCTGGCGTTCCGCCAGCGTTTTCATGAGGCCTGCAACGCAGGCCGCGCCGCCCATGTCGCCCTTCATGTCCTCCATGCCCTGGGCAGGCTTCATCGATAGTCCGCCGGTATCGAAGCACACGCCCTTGCCGACGAAGCACAGCGGCTTGCTGCGGCGCGATTTGGCGCCGTTCCACTGCATAACAGCGACGCGCGGTGGCCGAACGCTCCCCTGAGAGACCGCGAGAAGAGCATTCATTTTCAGCTCTTTGAGCGCATCGGCGTCCAGGATTTCGACCTCGACGCCAACATTGGACAGCTCCTGCACCCGCTCGGCGAACTCGACCGGCCCCAGTACGTTTGCGGGCTCATTAACAAGGTCGCGTGCCAGGAAGATCCCGCTGGCGACAGCCTTGCGGCGGGCAAAAGCAGTTGCGGCCGCATCGGGGTCCTGGGTGTGAACGATGAGGCGGGCCAGCCCATCGGGCTTGCGCTCCCCGTTGTCTTCGTCCTTCTTACGGGTGATGTATTTTCGGAAGCGATAACTCCTCAGAACCGCACCGAACGCCATATCCGCTGCGATATCGGCAGCCGATCGGGCTCTGGGATCCGGAACCTCGACAACGAGGCTGGCAACCTCAGTCTTCCGAGCCGTGATCTGAGCGTAGGCGTAGCCGCCGAGATTGACCCAGTCCGTCTCTTTCGCCTTATCCGGTTGCCCTGCGCCGATGACCACCAGGCGGCGGACATCGAGCCCCGCCGGTGTCAGTAGCTCGAAGGACGTCTTTGCCTTACCTGTGAACTCGACTGCCTCTGCGGCTCCGAGGATGGCGCCGTTCGCCTTTCCGTTGAGAGCACGGGTCTGCGGGCCCAACGCCAACTTGTCGGCGCATAGCACGGCGGCCACGGGTTGCAGCGGCGCCTTGAGGGGCGCGAATTCGATGGCAAGAGGCTCTGACATGATTCGTCCTGGACTGGTCCTGAGCTACGGCACCGGACGGCCTCGAGTTGCAGGTCTGCCCAATCGACCTCTCGAGGACTGGTGGGAGGATCGCGTCGCAGTGCAATCCGGGCGAACTTAGTCGCCCCTGCGAGAAGTGCAAGCGAGCTCATGGAGCCACACGCATGATCCGACGGGGGGCGGCTTAAAGATGGAGTCGAATTTCCGCCATTGTGCTATGAGACCGCGGGCGAACGAGCGGAGCACGGAGCAGCGGAGCGGTGGGGACCGAAATTTTTGAGGGAGCCGAGCGGCTTGGGGAGGCTTGTTCGCCATGAACACCTTCAGCCGCTATCTGTTCCGGCAGGTTGCGGGAGCGCTGCTGCTGATTCTGTTATCGCTCGCGGGGGTGGTCTGGATCGCGCTCGCTCTTCGAGAGCTCGACCTTGTCACCACCGAAGGGCAGAACGCCTGGGTGTTCGTCATCATGACGACCCTTGCTCTGCCCAATCTGATCGCGCTGATCGCGCCTATCGCGCTTCTGATCGCAACTATTCACACGCTCAATCGGCTCAGCGGCGACAGCGAGCTGATCGTGCTCACGGCATCCGGGGCCAGCATCTGGACCGTGGCGCGCCCCCTACTCGTCCTGGCCCTGCTGGTTGCGATAGCTGTTTCGTTCGTCAACCACATTGGCATGCCGTGGAGCCTGCAGCTGCTCCGCGCCTATGTCATCGAGGTTCATACGGACCTCATTTCGAAGGTCTTGCAGCCAGGCCAGTTCTCGAGCCCGGAGCGTAACCTCACCATCCATATCCGGGACCGGACCTACAACGGCGAGCTACGAGGCATTCTTCTCCAGGATGCCAGAGATGCGGAACAGACGATGGCCTATCTCGCCGATCGCGGCGTGCTGATGAAGCAGGACGAGTCGACCTTTCTCGTCATGTTCGACGGCCACATCGTCCGGAAGACCGACGACAACGAGGCGCCACAGATCGTCACCTTCGAGAGCTATGCCATCGATCTCAATCGCTTCGAGCCAAAGAGTGAGGGAGTGGTGCTGAAGCCACGCGAGCGCTATTTCAGCGATCTCGCCTGGCCCGATCCAGATGACCCTTATGCCCGCCACCGGCCGGGTCATCTTCGTGCCGAGTTGCATGAGCGTCTTTCCAGTCCGCTCTATCCGTTCGCCTTCGTAATGATCGCCCTTGCCTTCGTCGGTCAGGCCCGCTCGACTCGGCAAGGCAGGATGGAAGGGCTTGTCATGGCGTTCCTCGTGGCGGCCATGATTCGCCTGGGCGGCCTGGCAGCCAATAACCTCGTTGCGATCCGCGCTTCGACGGTCCCCCTGCTCTACCTGTTGCCGCTCGGCGGAATCGTGCTCTCCTACGCGGTGATCCGCATGAATGCGCGGCCGCGCAAAGGGCCGACAGTTTCGGATCGGATTGCGCAGCTTGTATCCAACGGGCGCGCGTTGACCGCCCGTTGGGTTCCGGCGCGCCCGGTTGTGCGTGCCGCCCGCCGGCAGGGGGCAAGGTGATCCAGAATGCGGGCGTTGACGCTAAAGCTCTACATCGCACGGCACTTCGTGATCGGCATTCTGGGCACGTTTCTCGTCTGCGCGCTGCTCATCTTCATGATCGACTTCGTCGAGGTTCTGCGTCAGTCGGGCAAGCACAGTAGCGTGCCGGCCACGACGCTCGTCTGGCTGACACTCTTACGGCTGCCGGCCTACACCGAGATCCTGCTTGCCTTCGCCGTGCTCGTCGGCAGTATCGCGAGCCTCCTCCACTTGGGGCGCCGTAGCGAGCTCGCAGTCATTCGCGCGGCGGGCATGTCCGTTTGGCAGTTCCTCAGTCCCGGAATCGTCGTTGCCTTCATCCTCGGCGTGCTGGCCGTAACCTTCTACAACCCACTCGCGGCCAAGGCTCGCGCCGAGGCAGAGGAGCTGTTCGCGGAGGTATTCGGAAAGGAATCGAACTTTCTAAAAACCAGGGCCGGGTCGTGGCTGCGCCAGGATGGTGCCGATGGCTCCTCGGTGATGAACGCGGGCGGCGTCGCTGATGGTGGCCTGCGGCTCTTCACCGTAACCGTCTTCCAGTACGACCGCGAGGGGCGCTTCGTCGAGCGCATCGAGGCGAAACGGGCGACCCTGCGCGAAGGTTATTGGGAGCTGGAAGACGTACAGGTCGCCGGCGTCGGGCGCGAGCCTCAGCGCTATGCGCGTTATCTGATCAGCACGTATCTGACCCCGGAGCGGGTTCAAGACGCTCTGGGCAGCATCATTTCCTTGTCGTTCTGGGAGCTTCCGGGCCTCATCGAGGTCGTCGAGCGCGCGGGGCTGTCAGCCGCCCCGTACAGAATCCAGTACGAGCTCCTGCTGTCGCGGCCTCTTCTATTGATATGCATGGTTCTTTTTGCCGCGACTGTGTCGTTGCGGTCATTCCGGTCGGGCGGCATTCAGACTATGGTTGCTACCGGAATGATAGGGGGGCTGGGGTTCTTTCTGCTGGCAGAGGTATCCCGACAGATTGGAGTTGCCGGACTCGTATCGCCGCGGGTGGCGATATGGGTGCCGGTGATTGTAGCCGCCCTGGTGTCACTGACGGTGCTTTTGCACCAGGAGGACGGTTAGGTGGAGCGTCGAGCGCCGACACCGAAGGGGCGTAGCGCCGAGCGACGTATTGCGACCCGCCAGTTGCTGGTGGGCGGTGGACTTTGCATGCTCGTGGCTTGCCTCACGCTTGCAGGTTATCGGGCGCACGCGCAGGACCCCACCGTCGTTGCCCCTGCCGTCACTACGCTGCCCAATTCACTCGAGCAGCCTAGGATCCCCTCCGCTTTCCCGAAGGGCGGCCCTCCCCTCTTTGGCTCGGTCCAACCGATCGACAAGACTCAGCCGCTCTACCTCCAAGGCGATGAGCTGATCTACGACAGCGAGGGCAATCGAATCATTGCCCGCGGCAATGTCGAGATCTATTACAACAACTACATCCTGCTGGCGGACGAGGTCGTCTACGATCAAAGCGCCAATACCCTGAGCGCTCTGGGGAACGTCACGCTCAAGGAGCCGAACGGCCTCATCACGCGTGGCGAACGCATCACGCTTACGGATGATTTCCGGGACGGCTTCGTGCAATCGCTGAGCGTGACGGCGCGGGACGACACGCGCATCGCAGCCGAGCGGGCCATCCGCCGTGACGGCAACATTACGGAGTTCCAGAACGGTCGGTTCACGCCCTGCAAGTCTTCGGGAGATATGCCGCCTCTCTGGTGCATCAGCGCAGCGCGGGTGGTTCACGATCAGGCTGCCGCGACCATCACCTATCAGGATGCCCAGTTCGAGGTGCTCGGGGTGCCTATTTTCGGTCTCCCCTATTTCCAGCACGCCGACCCGACGGTGAAGCAGAAGTCAGGCTTCCTTACGCCATCCTATCTGACCTCAGAGGATCTGGGGTTTGGTGTCGAGGTGCCCTACTACTTCGCGCTGGCACCGAACTATGACTTTACGTTCCACCCGATGTATACGGCCAAGCAGGGCATCCTGTGGCAGGGTGATTGGCGGCATCGTGTGTCCTTTGGCGATATCACGGGGACCTACACGATCAAGTTCGCCGCCATCGATCAGGATCACAGAGATCTGCCAGGCACAGAGGCGGAGAACCGGCGCTTCGATGGCTGGCGCGGCAGCATCGAGACGAAGGGTAAGTTTTCGCTCTCGTCTTGGTGGAATTTCGGCTGGGACGTGACCGTTGAAAGCGATGATGTATTCCGCCGCTTCTATAAGCTGGACAATATCCTACAAACCGACCGCATCAACGAGGTTTATCTAACCGGTCTCAGCGAGCGGAACTATTTCGGTGCCTACCTCTATCACTTCGGTGGGTTGCGGTTCGATGAGTCCGACATGACGCGCGGCCGCGTTCATCCGGTAATAGACTACAATTACGTTTTTGCGGATCCGATCCTCGGCGGCGAGCTCTCGTTCAACGCCAATGCATTGAGTTTCTCACGGTCAGTTTCGCACAAGTTCGAAGGCGACAAGGCTTGGACTGGAGAAACGGCGATGAACCGCCTCGTCGCCGAAGTGAACTGGCGGCGTCGCTTCATCGATCCGCTCGGCCAGACCTACACGCCTTTCTTCAATCTCCGGGGTGACTTCTATTCACTGCACAACGTCCTCGACCCGGTAACTCTCGACCCGATCGACGACGAGATTGAAACACGAGGCATAGCCGCGGCCGGTATCCTCTACGCCTATCCGTTCGTGTCGCATTCGGCTACCGGAGCGCATGTGATCGAGCCTCTCGCTCAGGTCATCGCACGCAACAGCAGTGGCTCTCAGCGTCATCTGCCCGACGAAGATTCGCGCAGCATCGTTTTCGATGACACGAACCTCTTCGAGTTGAACAAGATGGCTGGGTACGACCGCGTTGAGACTGGGACGCGAGCGAACGTTGGCCTGCAGTATACCTATCAAGCAAACGACGGCTGGTTTGCCCGAGTGCTCGCCGGGCAAAGCTATCATCTCGCCGGTGACAACATCTACCGCGATCCAGGTTTCGTGCCCGGTAGAGAGGCTGGTGGGCCGGATGAAGTACCTATCTACTCGCCTTACAGCGGCCTTGAAACCGATCGGTCTGATTACGTTCTTGCCGCTTATCTTGCCCCCTCGTCCGTGTTTCGGACCATCGCCCAAACTCGCTTCGACGAGAAAGATTTCAGCTTGAGGCGGGCGGACCTCTTCGGCGAAATCAAGTACGGTCCTCTGATCGCCCAGACCACCTACAGCTACGCAACCTTCGATCCATTTAGTGGCGAAAGAACTGAGCAAGAGGATATCTTCGCCGTTGCTGGCCTGCAGCTGACGGATCGCTGGAGCTTGCTTGGGTCGATTCGATACGACCTCGATGCTGGCGCAACCGTGCAGGATGCTTTGCAGTTGCGGTACGCCGACGATTGCTTCGTTTTGACCGCCACCTATACGGAAACCTTCATCAACGACCCGCTGCGTCAGCTTGAGGAGGATCGCACGTTGATGCTCCGCTTCGAGCTGAAGCACCTCGGCGAATTCCACTACAAAACGGACGCGCTCGACTTCTTCTTCGCCGAGAACCAAACCGAACCGCCGTAGTTGGGCGTTCGCAACACGGCGATCTTTCCTCCGCAGCGACCAGCCTTTCACCGCTTAAGCCTCGCTCGCCGTTGCCTTCCCATCGCCACTTACGGTGTGGATACTTCGGGTGCCGGCATCAGCTAGCCGCTATGATTGATCGTGATTCGATCTGGCAGCCCTCTAATGATCGGATGAGGAATGAGGCAAGGCTACACACCGAACCGCGCAAACGTCCGCCTTCCAGCTCTCGCTCTGACGGCAGCCCTGCTCCTCCCGGCGGTTGCGTACGCACAAGGCTCTCAGTCCCTGCCAGGGGTCATCGTGAGAGTGCCGCCCAGCGAGGGGGATTCCGCGACGGGAACCGGTAGAGCGGCGCCCGCGAACAAAGGGCAGGCACGGCCCAAAGCCAGTACCAAAACGAATTCGAAGTCGGCCTCACTCGACTCAAGCGGTTCCGGCAAGCGGCGCGGCTCCGTGCAGTCGATCGTCGTGCTCGTCAATGATGATCCGATCACCGCCTACCAGGTTGACCAGCGTGCGCGATTGTTGGCGGTTCAATCCGACATCGGGGAACGCGCCCAGGCCAACTTCAAGCGCCTGATCCAGCAGGACAGCACGAACCAACGGTTGCGGCAGATCCTCCAAGAGACGATCCAGGCCAACCAGGGTAAGTCGCGCGAAGAAATCCTTGCCATCTTCGAGCGGCGCAAGCAGCAGTTTGCCGAGCAGCTTCAAAGGCAGGCGGTGGAGAGCGCCAGGTCTTCCCTCGTGTCCTCCCATCGCAAGAAGGCTCTCGAGGAACTGATCGAGGAGCGGCTGAAGCTTCAGGAGGCTAAGCGTCTCGGGATCTCGATCGACGACAGCCAAGTGGACGAGATCATCCAGAACATCGCCCAACGTAACAACCAGACGCCTCAACAGTTCGCCCAGAACCTGAAGCGTATGGGAGCCGACATCGAATCCATGCGCGCCAGGTTCCGCGCGACGCTGGCTTGGAACGCAGTGGTCCGGCGGCGGTTCAGTGCGCAAGTGGCGGTAAGCCAGGCCGAAATCGATCGCATGGTGTCGAGCGCTTCTGGCGGTGGCCAGGACCAGGTCGAGTTGCGTCTCCACAGAATCACGCTGCCAATCGAGGGCAGCTTGAACCAGAAGGTTATGGCCCAACGGCTCGACCAGGCCGAACGGATCTGGCGCAGTTTCAAGGGTTGCAATACGACGGCGGCGGTCGCCCAATCCCAGGGCGCGAAGTTCGAGGATCTCGGAATGCGAAAGCCGTCGTCAGTGCCCGAGCCAACACGCAGCCTCCTCCTCGAGGCCAAGGATGGGCAGATGGTGCCACCGAACATGTCGAGCCAAGGCGTCGAGCTTTATGCCGTCTGCGGGCGCAAGGTCATCAAGGCGGACGACCAGGTGCGCGAGCAGGTCGCGCAGGAGCTCCAGCAGAAGGAGTTCGAGGTGCTGGCCGAGCGCCACCTCAGGGATCTACGCCAGGACGCGCATATCGAGTATCGTTGAAGCGTGCCGAACGCGCTTGCCCCGTCCGCTCCTCCCCTGCTCGCCCTCACCATGGGCGAGCCCGCTGGCGTTGGCCTCGAATTGACGCTGAAAGTCTGGCAGGCGGCGCGAGCCAGCACCTCCAGGCAGCCGTACCAACTCCTCCTGTTTGGCGATCCGTCCGCTGTTGCCGCCTGCGCGAAACGCGCCGGGCTGCCTGACCCTTGCAGGCCGGTTTCGGCTCCCCAGGAGGCCGCGGGGCTGTGGCCGGCCTACCTGCCGGTGGTACCCATTCCGCTCGCGCGGCCGGTCGAGCCGGGCCGGCCCGATCCGGCCAATGGCGCTGCGGTCATCGCCGCAATCGAGCAGGCGACCGCTGCTGTCGTCCGCGGCGAGGCTGCCGCGCTGGTCACCAACCCGATCGCCAAGAGCGTGCTCTATGAGGCAGGCTTCGGCCATCCGGGTCACACGGAGTTCCTGGCCGAGCTTGCGGCCCGTTTCGCCGGAGGCGGCCCCTACAGGCCCGTCATGCTGCTCGCCTCGGATGAGCTTCGTGTTGTACCGCTGACCGTTCACATTCCGCTCGCCGATGTGCCGCGCATCCTGACAAAGGATCTCATCGTGGAGACCGCGCGCATTCTGGAGGGTGCTCTTATACGGGACTTCGCGCTGGGCGGCGGGGCGCGGCCGAGGATCGCCGTTGCCGGCCTGAACCCCCACGCTGGCGAGGGCGGCGCGATGGGCACCGAGGAGGAACGCATCATCGCCCCGGCGATTGCCGCATTGAGAGCTGAGGGCCTCAATGTCACCGGCCCGCATTCGGCCGACACCCTGTTCCACGCCGAAGCGCGGGCGGGCTACGACGCGGTGATCGCCATGTACCACGACCAGGCGCTGATCCCTATCAAGACGCTGGCCTTCGACCGCGGGGTGAACGTGACCCTCGGCCTGCCGTTCGTGCGCACCTCGCCCGACCACGGGACGGCCTTCGACATCGCCGGCACGGGCAAGGCGAGCGCCGCGTCGCTCTCTGCTGCCCTCGCCCTGGCGGCGCAACTGGCGGCGAACCGCGCCGCAGCGAACGCGCATGACCGCGCGTGACGTGCAGACCCGCGCGACCGAGACTCCGGACGGCCTGCCCCCGCTGCGCGAGGTCATCGCCGCGCTGGGCCTCACCGCCAAGAAGAGCCTCGGCCAGAATTTCATCCTCGACCTCAACCTGACGCGCCGGATCGCGCGGATCGCGGGCGACCTGTCGGGCCGCACCGTCGTCGAGGTCGGGCCGGGGCCCGGCGGGCTCACGCGCGCGCTGCTGCTCGAAGGCGCCTCGCGGGTCGTCGCCGTCGAGCGGGACGAGCGCTGCCTTCCCGCCCTCGAGGAGATCGCGGAGCGCTATCCCGGGCGGCTGGAGGTGCATCTCGGCGATGCGCTCAAGGCCGACTGGAAGGCTCTCCTCGGCACCGGGCCACTCGCGAAACGTGCACTGATCGTCGCCAACCTGCCCTACAGCGTGGCGACGATGCTGCTGATCGGCTGGCTGGAGACGGAGCCCTGGCCGCCCTGGTACGAGCGCATGGTGCTGATGTTCCAGCGCGAGGTGGCCGAGCGAATCGTGGCCGCGCCGGGAACGAAGGCCTATGGCCGCCTTGCCGTGATCGCGCAATGGCGGACGCGGGCGCGGATCGTCATGAGCCTCAGGCCCGAGGCGTTCACGCCGCCGCCCAAGGTCGCCTCGGCCGTCGTCGAGTTCGTCCCGCGCGAGCATCCCGACCCGCCCTGCTCCGCCAAGATCCTCGGCGAAGTGACCGCCGCCGCCTTCGGCCAGCGCCGCAAGATGCTCCGCTCGAGCCTCAAGGCGCTGACGCCCATGCCGGAGCTGCTGCTGCGCGAAGCGGGCCTGTCGCCGGAGCTGCGGGGGGAGCAGCTGACGGTGGAGGATTTTGGGCGGTTGGCGGAGATTGTGGGGAGGTTTAGGGGCGAGTAGGGCTGAGCACCGTCGTCGCGTCCGGATTGTACCGTCAGCGGCCGAATTGGTAATGTTCGATTCGAGCCAATTGGGGGGAGACGTGGACGACCGTCTCATCAAGATTGTCGAGGACTATTTTACGGCTTTGCGGGACGTTTATCGCCTGGGCGCGGGAACGCCCGAGCGTTCCAAATATACCGCCCTCGACAATCTCCTGGATTCCATCGGCGCCGAGTTGAAGGAGCGCGTCATCTGCCTTCCTGACCTCGAGGACACAGGCGCAGGTCATCCGGACTTCGGGCTCTACACGAAACGGCAGCTTCAAAGCGGTAAGCCGCGCAAAGGACAAATGCCGGAGCGTGGCGTAATCGAGTTAAAGCCCGTCGACGATGATGCCTGGCTTACGGCCGATACGAAGCAGGTTACGGGCTACTTTGCAGCCTACCGGCTCGTCATCGTCACCAACCTGCGGGATTTCCTCATCATCGGCGAAGGGCCAAACGGACAGCCGGAGAAGCGCGAGAGCTTCCGCCTCGCCAAGGACGCGAAATCCTTCTGGGAGCTTGTCTCGACACCGCGAAAATCCGCGCAGCAAGTCGGCCACGCCTTCGGCGAATACCTGAAGCGCGCTCTCACTCAGTCGGTAGCACTGCGCGAACCAAAGGACCTCGCTTGGTTCCTGGCCTCCTACGCACGCGACGCGCTCCAGCGGGTGGAAGCGAAGAGCGAGTTGCCGGGACTAGCGAGCATCAAGACGGCGCTCGAAGACGCGCTGGGTATGAAGTTCGAGGGCGAGAAGGGCGAGCATTTCTTCCGCTCTACGCTCGTTCAGACACTATTTTACGGTGTGTTCTCCTCTTGGGTGTTATGGGCGCAGCAGACACCCCCGCCGACGAAGCGTTTCGAGTGGCGACAGGCGATCTGGCATCTCCACGTGCCATTCGTCAGCGCACTATTCCAGCAGCTCGCGTCGCCAAAACAGCTGCAACCGCTCGGACTGGTGGAGTTGCTCGACTGGACGGAGGCCACTCTCAATCGGGTCGTCAAGGAAGAGTTCCTGCAGAAATTCAACGACGCCGATGCAGTGCAGTTCTTCTACGAGCCGTTCCTCGAGGCGTTCGATCCAGAGCTGCGCAAGCAGCTGGGCGTCTGGTACACGCCGAGCGAGGTCGTCACCTACATGGTGGCGCGCGTCGACAAGGCTCTGAAGGATGACCTCGGCGTCGCAGACGGCCTCGCTGCCGAGAACGTCTACGTGCTCGACCCTTGCTGCGGTACCGGCGCTTACGTAACGGCCGTTCTCAAACGTATCGACCGCACACTCGACGAAAAGGGTTTGGGCGCCCTCAAGGGACAAATGGTGAAGAAGGCGGCGCTCACGCGTGTGTTGGGTTTCGAGATCATGCCAGCGCCGTTCATCGTCGCGCATCTACGCGTCGGAAGCGAGTTGCAGCGGCTTGGCGCAAGCCTCAAGGGGGACGAGCGTGCCAGCGTCTATTTGACAAATGCTTTGACCGGCTGGGAGCCCGAAAACAAAAAACCGTTGCCGTTTCCCGGCCTGGAGGAGGAACGCAAGAAAGCCGAAACATTGAAGCAAGAGGCCCCAATCCTCGTTATTCTCGGCAATCCTCCCTACAACGGCTTTGCAGGCGTCTCCATCGGCGAGGAGCGCGATCTCTCGGAGGCGTACCGCAAGACCGAGCGCGTGCGAAAGCCCGAGGGCCAGGGGCTCAACGATCTTTACGTGCGCTTCTTCCGCATGGCGGAGCGGCGCATCGTCGAAAAAACAAAACGCGGGATTGTCTGTCTCATTACTAACTTCGAATGGCTGGATGGATCTTCCCACACAGGGATGCGAGAGCGATTTCTGGATGTGTTCGATCACATCAGAATTGATTGCCTTAATGGTGACAGTCGAGAAACAGGAAAGACAACTCCCGACGGGAAACCTGATCCTTCAATCTTTTCCACAGAACATAACCGCGAGGGTATCAGGAAGGGTACCGCTATTTCTCTATTGATCCGAGGACACGATCATAAACCAAGCACACAGATCGATTTTCGACATCTTTGGGGAACCGGAAAAAGGCAAGAACTTCTTGCCACTTCCGAAGTTGATGCAAAGTCATTATATTCGAAAGAATCACCAAATTTGGAGCTCGGTTTACCTTTCAAACCTGTATTCGTTAGTCCAGGCTATTTGAAATGGCCGAAGTTGCCTGAACTCCTCGTCGCTTCCTTCTCTGGAGTGAAAACCGCTCGCGATGACTTTTTAGTCGATATTGACCGGCCCGCACTTGAAGCCAGAATTAACGACTATTTCAATGGGGCTCTATCCGACGACGAAATCGCGCGCCGCTATCCGGTGGCGATGACTTCCAAGGATCGGTTTGATGCGAAGAAGGCGCGTAAAGAGCTCGTTTCGCGAGGCTTAGGCCCCGGTAAAATACTACGTTACGTCTACCGGCCTTTCGATGTCCGTTGGCTTTACTGGGAGCCAGAAACCAAGTTGTTGGATGAAAAGCGATCCGACTACGTACCACATGTATTTACGGGTAATCGATGGCTGTCTGCCGCTCAGGCTTTGCGGAAGGGAGCAGCCGAACCGCAATACACAGTCTTCACAGCAGTCGGTTCGTACCATGTGATTGAGCGCGCATCGCTTTTCTTTCCAGAGCGTCTCAATTCACCACTGCGGCCAAACGTTTCGCCGATCGTAGAGCAGTTCCTCGCAACTCAGAGTTCTAGCTCGCACGAGTTGTTTTCCCATATCGTCGCAATCTTGAACGCTCCAGCCTACCGTGGGGAGAACTTCTCAGCAATCGCACTCGATTGGCCTCGCCTTCCAATTCCAAACGACGCCAACATATTGCGCGCGTCTGCAGCCCTTGGAGAAACCCTCGGCACGCTGCTCGATCCCGAGACACCCGCACCGGGCGTCTCCATCGGCACACTCCGCATTGGCCTCAAGACCCTGGGCCTGCCGACCCGGCGTGGTGGCGGAAGTCTCGACGGCGACGATCTCAAGCTGATGGCCCGCTGGGGTACCATCCAAAACAACAACGGCAGCCGCATCGTCATGCCCGGTACCGGCCTCGTCACCGAGCGGGCGTATACCGACGCAGAACGGGCGGCACTTGCCCAAGAGGGAAAAACAGTCGGCCTCTCGTTGGATGAGGTCCTCGCGCTCATCGGCGAGACCACCTACGATGTTCACCTCAACGCCGACGCGTGGTGGTCGAACGTGCCGGCGCAAGTTTGGGAGTACACGCTGGGCGGCTACCAGGTGATCAAGAAGTGGCTCTCCTACCGGGAGCACGCTGTCCTTGGGCGCGCCCTGAAGCCGGAGGAGGTGGCCTACGTCTCCGAGATGGTGCGTCGCATCGCCGCCATTCTGCTGATGGGGCCGAGGCTCGACGACAACTACGCCGCCTCGAAAGCCGCGGCCGTCGAGTGGAAAGACGGCGCGCCGGTGGTGTGACCGTCGCACTGGGGAAAGCCTCAGGCACCTCTGGCTTCACCTGAACGAATCAACCAAGTTTGCCGCGTCTGTAGGCTTGCTTGGGGGAACAATGGCGCGCGACCAGACGCCGGAAGCATTCAGGGGCAGCCAGCTCGAGTTGTTTGGCAGTGAGCCAAAGCCCGAGTCTCGGTCAACTGTCGATGAGATGCGTGAGTACCTGCACCGCTTGCTGGCAGAGGCGCGCGCAGCCAAGACCATGCCCTGGCCGCCACTGACCGCCAAGCTCTACCGCGGCCTTTTCCCTCAGTTGTCATTCTGGCTACCGGAGGAGGAAAGCGCTCAGCTGCGCCGCGAGTTCGAAATCGAGCTGGCACGTCTGGGGTCGAGCTGAGGGCAGGTTGCGAGCGGCGGTTCGGAAGGACGAGCTCAGCCTACTTCTCGCAGTTCCGCATCGGGCCGCCTCCAGCAGCAGACGAACGTCTCTGCTGCCATCTTGATGGAAAGCCCACGTGCGCCTAGCTTCACTCCGCTGAATCGACCAACTTGCCGTGTCTGCAGACCTGCTTGGGGAGGCCATGGCGCACCACCGAATGGCGGAAGCATACAAGGGCAATTATCTTGAGTTGTTCGGCGGCGAGCCGATGCCCATCTCGCGCGATACGATCGACGAGATGCGCGAGTTCCTGCACCGCTTGCTCGCAGAGGCGCGCTCTGCTGAAACCATCCCTTGGACGCCGATGACGGCCCGATTTTACCGCGGGCTCTTTCCTCAGTTGACTATCTGGTTGCCGGAGGAGGAGAGCGCTCAGCTGCGCCGCGAGTTCGAGATTGAGCTGGCACGTCTGAAGTCGAGCTAAGGGCAGGCCGCGAGCGGCGGTTTCAGCAGGCCGAGTCCAACCTACTTCGCACCCTTCCCGTCACCCTCTGGCCCGCGTTCGAGTTGTAAAGCCAGCGTCTCGCCCACGTTTCGGGCGGTTTGATTGATCGTCAGCGGCGTTATGGACACGCGGCCCGTGTAGATGGCCCACAGGTCCGTGCCGCCGCGGGGGTTGGAGCGTTTGCGCTCGTAGCCGAGCCAGTAATAGGGGTTGCCCCAGGTGTCGAACCGCTGGTCGATGCGCATCAGGTCGTGGTCGCGCCGGCCCTGCTCCGTCACCGCAATACCCGCCACCTCGTCCGGCTCGCAGTCCGGAAAGTTCACGTTCATTAGAACGTCCTTTGCCCAGTCGGCAGCGAGCAGACGGCGGACGATCTCCGGGCCATGAGCGCGCGCCGTGTGCCAGCGTGGCCCCGTTTCGGGGCTGCACGCCAGGCTCATGGCTATGGAGCGTATCCCCAACAGCGTGCCTTCGTGAGCGCCGGCAATGGTGCCGGAATAAGCGACATCGTCGGCGATGTTGGCGCCGTGGTTGACGCCGGACAATATCAGCGTCGGCAAGTGGTCCCGTAGCAGATAGCGGATGGCCATGATTACGCAGTCCGCCGGTGTGCCGCCGACCGCAAAGGTGCGGTCATCGAGCCGCCGCATGCGGATCGGCTCGCGCAGCGTCAGGGAGTGCGAGGCGCCACTCTGATTGACCTCCGGAGCAACGGTCCAGATGTCGTCCGACAGCTCCTTTGCGATGTCCTTGAGGGCCTGCAGGCCCGGTGCGTGGATGCCGTCGTCATTGGTCAGAAGAATGCGCATCGTACTCCCTTCCCTTTCCGCTCCGAGCCCGGAGCGACGGGAATTGCTCCTCAAGTCGCCTTCGTTATTCGCTCCAGTCCATTCATATAGGGCCGCAAGACTTCCGGAACGATGACACTGCCGTCGGCCTGCTGGTAGTTCTCCAACACGGCGATCAATGTGCGGCCAACGGCGAGGCCAGAGCCGTTGAGCGTGTGCACGAACTCGGGCTTGCCGTCCTTCGGCCGGTAGCGGGCGTTCATGCGCCGGGCCTGGAAATCGCCGCACACGGAGCAGCTCGAAATCTCACGGTAGGTGTTTTGCCCCGGCAGCCAGACCTCGATGTCATAGGTCTTCTGCGAGGCGAAGCCCATGTCGCCAGTGCAGAGCAGCACGGTGCGGTAATGGAGTCCGAGGCGTTTCAGGACCTCCTCGGCGCAAGCCGTCATTCGCTCGTGCTCCGCGAGGCTCTGCTCCGGTGTGGTGATCGAGACCAGCTCGACCTTGGAGAACTGGTGCTGGCGGATCATGCCGCGCGTGTCTTTCCCCGCGGCGCCGGCTTCCGAGCGGAAGCAGGGCGTCCAGGCCGTGAGGCGGATCGGAAGCTGGGCTTCGTCGAGGATCTCTTCGCGAACGAAGTTCGTCAGCGACACCTCGGCGGTGGGGATCAGCCAGTATCCGTTGGTCGTTTGAAAGAGATCCTCCGCGAACTTCGGCAGATTGCCAGTTCCGAATGCGGCATCGTCGCGAACGAGCAACGGTGGGTTGGCCTCCGTGTAGCCGAACTCGGTCGTGTGCAGGTCGAGCATGAACGCTGCGAGAGCACGCTCGAGCCGCGCCAGCGCGCCTTTCAGCACCACGAACCGCGCGCCCGAGAGCTTCGCCGCCGTCTCGAAGTCCATGAGGCCGAGGGCCTCGCCAATCTCGAAGTGCTGCTTCGGCTCGAAGTCGAACTGGGGCGGCGTGCCGACGCGGCGCACCTCTACGTTCGCGGTCTCGTCTGGCCCGACCGGCACATCCGGCAGTGGCAAATTGGGAATCTGGGCCAGCTCGGTGCTGAGCCGTGCCTCGATCTCCTTCGCGTTCGCTTCGCCCTGCTGGATAACCTCCTTGAGGTCTGCCACCTCCTTCATGAGGGCTTGGGCGCGTTCCTCGTCCTTGGCGGCCTTTGCCTTGCCTATCTCCTTAGAGGCGGCATTGCGACGGGATTGCGCTTCCTGCAGGCTGGCCAGCGTTTTTCGCCGCTGCTCGTCGAGCGCCACGAGCTTTGCTGAAAGCGGTTCGAGCCCGCGCTTACGCAGGCCCTCGTCGAAGGTCACGGGGTTTTCGCGGATCCATTTGATATCGAACACGGGCGCAGCCCTCGCGCTGGAACGACTTTGATTGGGAGACGCCGACCTATAGGACCTTGCCACAGGCTGGTCCAGCCGTGGCAACGCCGCAAGCCCGAGGCATCAGATCGGCTAACCGCCTAGGTTCAGGTCGTGCTGCGCGTGGCCTCCTCACGCGCATGCCGTGCCTTGGCGACGCGATCAACCGCGAAGATCGAAAGCTCGTAGAGGAGGATTGTCGGTACCGCCATGGAGATCTGGCTGATGGGATCGGGTGGGGTGAGGATCGCGGCGACGACGAACACGCCGAGAATGGCCCAGCGCCGCTTCTCACGCAGCGTGTCGGCTTCGAGCATTCCGGCGCGCGCCAGCAGCGTCAGAACGACCGGAAGCTGGAAGATGGCACCGAACCCGAGGATCAGCGCCATAATCAGCGACAGATACTCGCTGACCTTCGCCTGCAAGTGAATTTGCACGTCGCCCGTCTTCCACTCCATCGAGAGGAAGAACGTCATGGCGAGCGGCATGACGACGAAGTAGACGACACAGGCCCCAAGCAAGAACAGAATCGGCGTGGCGATCAGATAGGGCCGGAAGGCGTCCCGCTCGTTGTGGTAAAGCCCGGGCGCAACGAACTTGTAGACCTGCATTGCGATGACCGGGAATGCGAGGAACAACGCACCGAAGAGGGCCAGCTTCACCTGCGTGAAGAAGAACTCGTGCGGCGCCGTGTAGATCATGTCGATCTTGGAGTCGGCGCCGGCTGCCCAGCGATAGGGTACGATCAAAAGGTTGTAGATCTGCTCAGCGAAAGCGAAGCAAACGACAAAGCCGACGAAGACGGCCACCAGGGAGTAGATGAGCCGCTGGCGCAGCTCGATGAGATGGTCCATGAGCGGCGCCTTGGAGGCTTCGATCTCATCCTGGCCGGGACGCTGCTGATCCGTATCCGTGGTCATCCGCTGGTTACGCTTCCGCTCTTGGCGCTTTGGTCCGTCTCAGCCACGCGCGGCTGCTCGACCGCCGATCCATTGAGGCCGTTGCGCTGGCCAGAGCCGTTGACGGTCTCCGGCGTGGAGGTAGTCGCAGCTTGCGACGGTCCTGCGGAGGATGTGGTCTCCGGCTTTCCAACGGCGCTGTCGAGCTCGCTCTTGGCCTTCGCCAACTCGCTCTGCACCGACTGCTCGGCGCTCCTCAGGCTGGACTCGGCCTCACTCTTCAGGGCCGCGACCTCCTTGCGCAATTGATCGAGTTCGGCTTCACGCATCGCCTCGTCGAACTGGGCGCGAAACTCGTTTGCCTGCCGTTTGATCATGCCGACATAACGGCCGATCGTGCGCAGTAATGCCGGTAGCTCCTTTGGCCCGACGACCAAAAGCGCCACGACACCTATGACAAGTAATTCGCCCCAGCCGATATCGAACATGTCTCTTTGCCCGCGCCCTCACCCGCCGGACGACCGCAAACCGCCCAGCTCACAATCCGGCGGGCTCGGCCTCTCATGGGCCGCCGGCAGCTCAGCTCGCCTTGCTGCTCTCGGTCTCGGTCCGCTCGACGGGCTTGACCGACGATTGCTCAATGACTTTCGGACCCTGATCGGACTGAGCCGCGGTCTCGTCCTCTGCCATCCCCTTCTTGAAGCTCTTGATGCCCTTGGCAACGTCGCCCATGATTTCGGAGATCTTGCCGCGGCCAAACAGCAGCACGACGATCAACAGAACAATGATCCAGTGCCAAATGCTGGTTGCGCCCATCTGTCTGGAACTCCTTTGCAGCCTGCGGCCGCGCTCCACAAAGTTTGATTGCACTATCGCAGAAACGGCGGCCAGCAGCAACCCGTGCGCCAGACCGCGACATCAAAGCCTAAGCTTCTGAAAATCAGTCGGTTTCCAAATTTTCCGCAGGAAACACAAGCACCCGAGTGGGATCAATCTCTATTGAGACCTCATCGCCGCGCTTCCAACCCTCACTTTCGCGCACTCGTGCCTTGAGCGGCGCGTCGAAGCCTTGAGCCGCGATTTCCACCCGCCCCAGGTCGCCGAGGAACCTGACATCGAGGATGCGACCTGGAAGTCCCTGTCCCGGCGGCAGCAGCCGGAAGCCGCGCTGGCGTAGGCAAAGGATCGCCTGCTCACCCTCTCTAAGCCCGGGCACCGGGAATGTCCCTAAGGGCGTATGTAGTGCGCCTCCGGCGACCCGGCACGGCACCTCGTTGATTTCCGAAAAGAGGCGCGCGACGAACAACTCCGCTGGATTGTGATAAAGATCTTCCGCCTTGCCGACCTGGATGATCTTGCCGCGCCGCATGACGGCAATGCGGTCGCCAAGGCGCATCGCTTCCTCGGGGTGGTGGGTCACGATCATGCAGGTGGCGCGGGTTTCGCGCAGCAGCGCCAGTGTCTCCTCCTGCATCGTTTCGCGGAGTTGTACATCAAGCCCGGAGAACGGCTCGTCCATGAGCATCACCGACGGCCGGGGCACGATGGCACGCGCAAGGGCGACTCGCTGTTGCTCGCCGCCGGAAAGGATGTGCGGATAGGCATCGGCATAATGCTCCAGCCCGACGCGGGCGAGCACAGCCCGAGCTTCGCGTGCGGCTTCCTCCGCGGGCAGTGCCTTCAGTCCGAACGCCACGTTCTGCAAGATCGTCAGGTGCGGAAACAGCGCGAAATCCTGAAACATCAATCCGACGTTCCGCTGCTCCGGAGGCACGAAGCGCTCCGGCCCAGCCACCTCCCAATCGTTGATGAGAATGCGTCCCGACGTTGGTTTCTCGATGCCAGAAGCGATACGCAGAAGAGTGGTCTTGCCGCATCCCGAGGGTCCGAGGAGGCAAACGATCTCGCCGGGCTCGATATCAAGTGAGATGCCCCTCAGTGCGTAAGTGTCCCCGAAGCAGCGTACGACGTTCTCGAACGTCAGGCGGGCAGCGATGGTTGCCGCAGCGCGCCCACGGGGGAACGGTGAGCCGGTCGATTCAGCCGACTCCCGCCGTTCACCGGCAAGTGGCCGGAACCGTGCCGGCAATTTCGACAATACGCTAAGCACTTGCAGATCTCATGCGGCTTCCCGGGATCGAGCTCCCTTGCGCCCTTTTACGACTTGTCTGCCTGATCGTCTGCAGATGAGCCCGCCTCCGCGTCAGAAAGATCCAGCTCGCCCTGCTCGTCCTCGTCATCGGAGCTATCGAGTGGCAGCTCGTCCGGCATGAGCGCCGCGATATCCTGCGGCTCGGGCACCTTGAAGTCCGGAGGCAGATTGGAGTCGAGCAAGCCGGCTCCCTTCAGCTCTGCCAATCCCGGCAAGTCCTTGATGCTGTCGAGCCCGAAGTGGATCAGAAAAGATTCGGTCGTCCCGTAAGTTATGGGCTTGCCCGGTGCGCGGCGCCGCCCCCTTGGCCGGATCCATCCCGTTTCGAGCAACACGTCGAGCGTGCCCTTCGAGGTTGTGACGCCGCGGATCTCCTCGATTTCGGCGCGGGTCACAGGTTGGTGATACGCAATGATCGCCAGCGTCTCGAGCGCAGCCTTTGACAGCCGACGTTCCTCGCTCGTGTGCTGCTCCAGCAGGTGAGCAAGATCGGGAGCTGTGCGAAAGGCCCACTTTCCCGCGACCCTGATCAGATTGATCCCGCGGCTGGCATAGAATCCCTTCAGCTCGTCGAGCAACGCTGGGAGCTCCTCGCCGAGGCCAAGCCGCTCTCCGAGCCGCTTTTCATCGAGGGGCTCCGAAGCCGCGAACAGCAGCGCTTCCAGCATACGCAGCTTCTCGCGTCTGTCGGCAGAGGGTAGCGCGGCGATATTCCCGGGCAGGGTGTTGGAGAAACCAGCCCTCGCCTCACCGTGCCGGGCCTGCTCATTCGTTCCGCCATCCGTGGGACGGGAGTGTTCCGAATGAGATTTGCTATGCTCGGAACTCTGAACCACTGAGAGCCTCGGCGGTACCATCTTTCTATCCTTCGCTCGCAAGTTGCTGCGGACTCTCACGCACTACTGTCAAGCGGAGTTACCCGATCCGCTGCCACTCCGACTGGCCGTCCCGTTTCCTCATGTAGATAGGTGCAAAGGGCGCGTCCTGCCGGATCTCGACGATCCCCTCCCGCGCCATTTCAAGCGTCGCGCCGAATGAGCTTGCGAGCACGGTTCGGCCCGCATCCGGAGCAGGCAAATACTGCTCGAGAAAAAGATCGAGTTGGACCCAGTCGCCCGTGCTCTCGCCCACGAGAGCTTCGAGCCGCTGCCGCGCCTCCTTGATCGACCACACCGTGCGCGCTTTGACGACGTGAACACGCTTGACCGTCCGGGTGCGCTGGTCGGCGTAGGCCTTGAGAAGATCGTAGATCTGGGCCGTATACTTGGTTTCTCGAACGGTGCGCATGCCCTCGGGCATGCCGCGGGCGAACACGTCCCGGCCCAACCGCACCCGTGCCATCAGCTTTGCCGCCGCTTCGCGCATCGCCTCCAGCCGCATCAGGCGGAAGGCCAGTCGCTGCGCTAGCTCCTCGCCGCTTGGCTCCACCTCGTCCTTGTTCTCCCGTGGCAGCAGCAGTCGGGACTTCAAGAACGCGAGCCATGCCGCCATGACGAGGTAATCGGCAGCAAGCTCGAGCCTCAGCCGGTGGGCCTCAGCGATGAAAGCCAGATACTGCTCCGCCAGGGCCAGAATGGAGATGCGGGAAAGATCTACCTTCTGCAGTCGCGCCAGGGCGAGCAGCAGATCAAGCGGCCCCTCGAAGCCCTCGAGGGCTATCACGAGTGCCTCCTCCGGTCGCGCCTGATCGTCGGGTCCTGGCATTTCCCAGGACTCGATCCTCTGGGCCAGATCATTCGTCTGTTCGGCTTCCATCCGGCACTCGCTTGAGGCGGTTCACGCACCGCCAGTGGAAAAGCTGTTGAAGAGTACACTGATTCACGCTGCGGTCTTAGCCGACCGCCAAAAGCGCCCGGCTCAACGCCGCTCCCGCTTCGGCGACGTCGAATGGTTCCGAGCGCGACAGAACCTCAAGGCAACGCTTGAACCGACGCAGCGGTTGCCCCGTGAGGGGCGGCACGCAGGCTGCGATCTGCTCCATTTCGTCGAGGTGTCCGTTGCAGTGCAGCACGACGTCGCTGCCGGCCCGAATGACCGCTTCCGCCCGTTGGCGCAACGATCCCGACAGCGCCTTCATCGAAAGGTCGTCGCTCATGAGCAGGCCGTCGAAGCCGATTTCGCCCCGTATGACCTCTCGAATGACAATCTCCGATGTGCTCGCTGGAGCATCAGGATCGATCGACGTGAACACGACATGCGCCGTCATTCCTGCTGGCATGTCGTTGAGCGCCCGGAACGGGGCGAAGTCAGTTGCCGACAGCTCTGCCCGCGAAGCCGTTACGATCGGCAGCTCGAGGTGGCTATCAGCCTGAGCGCGGCCATGACCCGGTATGTGCTTGATGACCGGCAGCACACCGCCAGCAAGGTGACCCTCAGCGACGGCCCGCCCTAAGCGGGCTACGCTCTCGGGGGTCGTGCCATAGGCTCTGTCCCCGATGATCTCGTGCGACCCCGGTGCGGGGATGTCGAGCACCGGTACGCAATTCGTGTTAATACCCAAGTCCCACAAATCAGAGGCTGTCAGGCGTGCCACCAAGCGAGCCGTCGCCTCCGCTTCGTAGGGATCCGTTTCGGCCAGCCGTGCATAGGCGCCAGCCGGCGGCAGGTCGCGCCAAGCCGGCGGAATCAGGCGCCGCACACGGCCACCCTCCTGGTCGATCAGAACGAGAATGTCATCTTCACCGATGGCCTCTCTCGCCTCGGCAGTCAGCCTCCGCACCTGATCGGGTGTCTCGCAATTGCGAGCAAAGAGGATTAGCCCGCACGGCCGCACATCCGCGAGGAACCGCGCCTCATCTGGTGTCAGGTATGGCCCCGAAAGACCGGTGATGAGGGAAGCATGCATTGCCGCACGCTATAGCGGCCCATGGCAAGAATTGCGGCAGGACACGTTGACGCGAAGAAAGGAGAGGAAGCAATCTGAGAGTAGCGGACAGTAACCAAAGACAGGCACACAACCACACGCCTGCACCGAAGCACGCCCGCCCAGTCGTATCCGCCTCAGTACGTCGTGATCCAGCAGCCCTCGAAACCTGCTGATTTGAGCTGGCCGCATAGGTCGGCCGCAGCCTCACGGGATCCCGGTGGGCCGACTACGACTCGATACATCGTCCCAAGGCCGCGTGCGCTGAGATCCGCCTCCTGCACATCCGGGATCTTGTTCCGCAGAACATGGAAGTACTTCTGCTGCAGGTCGGCGAACGTCTTGAGCGCATCGATGCGGCTCTTCTGTGATGCCAGCACGGCGACATAGCCGACCGGCTGAGATTTCGGCGCCGCTGGGGTGGCCGCCGTCTGTCTCGGCGCAGGCTGTGTAGCCTTAGGCAGCGGTGCTGCCTCGCGGCTCGCAGCAGGAGCAGCAGGCGCCACGGCGGCGCTGCGCACGGGGAGCGGAGGCACGTCGGACGGCTGCCGGCTCGGTGCCGCTGCAGCTGTAGGCGAAGGTTGAGGGTCCGCCTTAGCGATGATCTGCGGCACCTGCGGCGCAGGCGGCACTTGCGCTGCCTGGACGCGCTCCTCGCGCTCCGGCGGCTGCCCGGGTGACGGCATGCCGAAGCCATTGACGATGGTCATGCCAGGGACCGAAACGGTCGGGGGTGGCAATCTCGGCTCCGCGGGCGGCGCAATGGAGCCATCCCGGCCCACGACGATGGTCGGTACTCGGCGCACACCGGTTTCGCTCGAACTATCGAGGGTGCTGGCCCGTGCGGAGCCACTCGTGCTGCTGCCGCTCAAGCTGTCGGACCCAAGCCGGCCCATCAGCTTGCTGTCGGAATGCGCAAACTGGCGGCCTCCTGGATCCTCCGGCTGCGATTTCGCAGGCCGTGAATCCGCCTTGATGACGGGAGGAGTGCCGCTGGCTGTCGGGCCGATGATGATCTTGTACCCGTAAGCCAGTCCTCCCCCTGCAATGATGGCGCCAATCAAAGCCCCGGTGATCAGCAAGCCGCGGCGGCTGCGGCGTGGCTCCTCGTATTCGTAGTCGTCGAACTCCTCGGAATCAGGGTCTCCAAACTCCTGACTATGCTCGACAGGCAATGCCTCATTGCCGACTTGGGCGTAATAATCCGCCGCCCCGCCGCTCGGCCGGCCTTCGTGATCGTATCCGTACCTATAGTCGTGCTGGTCCTGCCAGTGGGACTCGAAGTGATTATGATGGTTGGGCAGCTCGCCTTGCCCGTATCCCGGCGATTCCTTTTCCGCTGACGGCATATAGCTACCGAGATCATAGTCCCGCGGATCGGAATTGCGCGGCGCGGGGCCGGGTTGAGAATAGGGCTGCTGCCATCCGTGGCCTTGCACCGACTGCAGCTGATCACGCAGGGTTGTATGACCCCGCCTCGACTGACCAGGAGTTTGAAGCCGCGAAAGTTCCTGATCGTCGCGATAGGCCGGCTGCTGGCCACCAGGAGCGCGAAGATGATCCTCGAAGCTGGAAGCATAGGGGCTCGGCTGATGATGGCCTGAGCCGTACTGCGACGACTGATCACCGAAAAACGGCGGGTGCCGGCCCGGGGCTGAAAATGCCTGTTGGGCCGCTCCCGACTCGGACGAATATCCGTTCTGACCGTATTGATCCTGCTGCGGATAATACCCGCGCGCACTCTGGTGCTGCGGGTAATGATATCCCGCCGCCTGATGATCTGGCTGCGCATGCTCCGGTTGTGGCGCAGGGTGTGGATGGCGGCCTGACGGATGCTGCGGAAAAATCGGAGGCCAATGAGCGGGTTGATGATTTGGGGTCTGACCGGGCAGGTTTGAATCGGCAGGATATGGCCAATCCTGATGGTGGCTCTCCCCCCGAGTCACCGGACCGTTCGACCGTGACATCTCCGATTTCCTTCGCACCCTCTACGCGCCCCAACGAATCAAGTTGATTATCTCATTTCTTCAGGGGCCTGCACACCTAGGACCGAAAGTCCAGACGCGATAACATCCTGTAAAGCCGCGACAAGAGCAAGTCTCGCGACTGTAACTCCACGGTCGTTGGGTTGTATGAAGCGCAATTGTGGCGATTCATTGCCGCGAGCCCAGTGTTGGTGAAAGGCAGACGCAAGATCAAAGAGGTAGAACGGGAGCCTGTGGGGTTCTCGTTCGCGTGCGGCACTTTCGATGACCCGCGGATAACGGGCCAGTCGCTTGATGATGTCGATCTCTCCCGCGTCTTCTAGTCGTCCGAGATCGGCTGAAACAACCTCTGCGCGGCCCAGGCCGGGGAAGACATCCTGCACGTTGCGGAATACCGACGCGGCGCGTGCGTGGGCATATTGAACATAGAATACAGGATTGTCCTTGGACTGCTCGACAACCTTGGCGAGATCGAAATCGAGCGGCGAGTCGTTCTTGCGCATCAGCATCATGAACCGGACCGGGTCACGACCGACTTCGTCAACGACATCGCGCAAAGCGACGAAGGTGCCAGCGCGTTTGGACATTCGCACCGGCTCGCCCTGCCGTAACACCTTCACAAGCTGGCAGACCGGCGTCGCGAAGCTCGCTTTGCCGTCGGACAGTGCAGCGACCGCAGCCTTCAGCCGAGGGATGTACCCGACGTGATCAGCGCCGAGCACGTTGAGGTAATGGTCGTAGCCGCGCTGCAGCTTATTGTAGTGGTAGGCGACGTCATAGGCGAAGTAGGTGTAGCTGCCGTCCGACTTCATCAGTGCCCGATCGATGTCGTCGCCGAACGCTGTCGAGCGGAACAGAGTTTGTTCGCGATCCTCCCACTCCTCATCATCGTGCCCTTTTGGACGCGGCAAGCGGCCTTCGAAAATCAGACCCTTGCCACGCAGCAGCTCGATGGCCTCCTTCACTTGATCGCGACCGCCGGCCGTTAACGAGCGCTCCGAGAAGAAGATGTCGTGGTGAACGCCCAAGGAGGCGAGATCATCCTTGATCTGATCGAGAAGCTCTGTGACCGCGGCCTCGCGCGTTATGGGCAGCCACTCCGCCTCGGGCATGTCCAGCAGCGCCGGGCCATGCTCTTCGGCAAGCTTCGCACCAATGGGCTTCAGGTATTCGCCGGGATAGAGGCCCGGCGGGATCTCGCCGATCTCTTCGCCCAGCGCCTCGCGGTAGCGCAGGTACGTTGAACGGGCGAGCTTCTCCACTTGGCTACCAGCATCGTTCACGTAGTACTCGCGCGTGACCTCGTAGCCAGCGAACTCCAGCAAGTTGCAGAGCGTATCCCCGAACACGGCGCCACGGCAGTGGCCCACGTGCATGGGGCCGGTCGGGTTGGCGGATACGTACTCCACGTTTACACGCTGGCCCTGGCCGATAGAGGTCCGCCCGTAGTCCTTTCCTTGTTTTAGGATGCTCGACACGAGCTGCTGCCAGATCCGAGCTGCCACCGTCAGGTTGAGAAAGCCCGGCCCTGCCACCTCGACCTGGGTGAAGGCGTCATGCCCGCGCAGCTTCTCCGCGATGAGCTCGGCAATGTCACGCGGCTTCATTCGCGCAGGCTTGGCAAGCGTCATGGCAATGTTCGACGCGATATCGCCATGCGCCGGATCGCGCGGCTCCTGCAGCTCGACCTGCGTGATGGAAAGATCAGCCGGGAGCTTGCCTTCGGCTTGAAGGGTCTCGAGCGCGCTGCGGATCAGCTGCTCCACTTCCGCGAATACGTTCATCTGCCAGTCCTTGGAAAGCACGATCGAATAGGGGCTTGCCTGCCCTGATCGTGTGTAAGGGCCCCCGGGCTAACGCAATTCCGGGGTAGCGTCAAACAGGCGTCGATGCTCCGAAATGGCATAGCGGTCTGTCATGCCGGCGACGAAATCGCCGATAAGTCGGATGCGGCGCCGCGGCTCCAACGTGTCTGCCTCTGCCTCCCACGGTCCCGGCATGGCGCCGGGATCCTCCTGGTAGCGCGCTACGAGATCGCGGACGATGCTCTCCGCCCGATCCATGACGCCCATGACCCGCGGGTGGCGGTAGAGCCGCGCATAGAGGAACGCTTTGAGGTCCCTCACGGCCTCTTCCATCGCCTCCGAGAACAGGACGACAGGACGGCCCGCCTGCCGAATATCGTCGGCTGTTTTCGGGGCGAGCGCAGCAAGCTGCCGTCTCGCCTCCCGCACCACGTCTGCGATGAGCACAGTGATGAGCTGCCGCGTCACGCCGTAGATTCGGCGCGACGTGTCGATGGCCGGTGTCCGCTGGAGCTCGTCGAGAATGGGCACCAGAAGATCCAGATTGCGCAGATCATCGAGGGCGATGAGCGAGGCCCGGAGACCGTCGTCGATGTCATGCGTCATCCAGGCGATCTCGTCTGAAATTGCTGCCGCCTGCGCCTCAGCTGAGGGCCACGCGTCGAGGGCCAGATCCATCTGCTCCTGAAATGAGCGAACGGCGTGCATCAGAACACGGTCCTCCGGCCTGCTACTCCCCTGGGGTGGCCCGTTGTGCTTGATCAGCCCTTCCAACGTCTCCCACGTCAGGTTCAGGCCATCGAACGATGTGTATTTCCGCTCCAGCCGGGTCACGAGCCTGAAGCTCTGGACATTGTGGTCGAAGCCACCGACCTCCCGCAGCGCCTCGTCGAGCGCCCGCTCCCCCGCATGTCCGAACGGCGGATGCCCCAGGTCATGTGCAAGCGCCAAGGCCTCGGCCAAATCCTCGTCGAGGCAAAGTTGGCGGGCGATGGTTCGCGCGATCTGGGCGACCTCCAGGCTGTGGGTCAGCCGGTTGCGATAATGGTCGCCTTCGTGGAAGACGAACACTTGCGTCTTGTAGTTGAGCCGGCGAAATGCGGTGGAATGCAGGACCCGGTCACGGTCGCGCTGCAGCGGGCTGCGAGTTGGGCATTCCGGCTCGGGATGAAGGCGGCCGCGACTTGGGATTTGGCTCGCCGCGTAGGAAGCCAAAGCGCGGGCACCGGGCGGTAGCTCGGCACCATATCCCCAATTCCCGTGTTGCTGCTCCATCGCTCTCCCACTTGGAGAAAAGAGCCTGCGCGCTTATTTTGAGTCCGGTCCACGGGATTGGCGCGATTCCCGCTTCAGGTGCAAATCGCACCGCGCCGATCCGGCCTCAGTGAACGCCAGTGGAGGTTTCCGGGATCGATGTCCGACAGCGCCAGCATCGAAGCGCCCATTACCCTATCCGCAAATGCCGCGCGCCGCATTAACGAGATCGTGGCCGACGAGCCCACGAATAAGCTGCTGCGCGTGAGCGTCGAGGGTGGTGGCTGCTCCGGTTTTCAGTACAAATTCGATCTTGTGGCCGAACGCGAGCCGGACGACGTAGTCGTCGAACGGGATGGCGCAACCGTGCTGATCGACCCTGTATCGCTGATGTACATGGCCGGGTCGGAGATCGACTTCGTCGACGACCTCATCGGGTCGTCGTTCAGGGTCAACAATCCGAACGCCGTCGCCGGTTGCGGGTGCGGAACGAGTTTTACGATTTGAGCGGTAGCAATAGCGAAGTCGCGAAAGATTGGGGCGGTCACCAGCCGCCCCTAACATTCTATCCCGCTCGGTATTCGCTATCTGCCCGCGCTGGCTGGCTCAATCCTTCGCCCGCTCCACGTAACTCCCGTCGGCTGTCGAGACAACCACGCGGGTGCCCGCAGTAATGTGCGGCGGGACCATGATCCGCAACCCATTCGAGAGCACGGCGGGTTTGTACGAGGAAGCGGCCGTCTGGCCCTTCACGACGGGATCGGCCTCGACGATTTCAAGTGTCACCCGAGGCGGTAGCTCAATGGCGACGGGGTTGCCCTCATAGAGGCTGATCGTGCAGGTCATGCCTTCCTGGAGGTAGACGGCCTGATCACCGACGATGTCTTTCGGAACGGTGATCTGGTCGTAGGTCTCCGGATGCATAAACGTGTATCCGGTATCGTCCTCGTACAGGTAGTTGAGCTCGCGTTCATCGAGATAGGCGCGCTCCACCTGTTCGGTCGTGCGGTAGCGCTCCGTTACCTTGACGCCGTCGGAAATGCGGCGCATCTCCAGGTGCGTCACCGGCGTTCCCTTGCCGGGATGGATGTTCTCCGCTTTGAGCACGACGCAAAGCTTGCCGTCGATCTCCAGCACGTTGCCCTTGCGGACCGAGCTTGCAATGACCTTTGCCACTTATCTCTCCGTTTCTATCAGCGGGGTCCGAGGCCGGCGCGAGCGCGCGACACTGCAGGACTGTAGTCGAGGTGCCGCGGTTCATAACCTGACAGAGCCGCGAGGCCAAGGCCGGGCATAGTCCTACTCTGGTCTGGCCGTAAACCCGAGGCGCTGATGGCACTGCCGCCGCATACTCAACCATCGCCCTGGTGGGAGGTCGATCGTCACGCTGATCGACGCCCGTTTCTCATGGCGCGCAACCGCATCAAGGCTGCGTTACGGCGCTGGTTCGAGGACCAGAACTTCGTCGAGGTCGAAACCAGCGTCCTGCAAATCTCCCCTGGCAACGAGGCACATCTGCACGCGTTCCGGACGGAGCTGATAAGGCCGGACGGAAGCAACCAAACTCTATATCTTCACACCTCGCCCGAGTTCGCCTGCAAGAAACTTCTGGCGGCTGGGGAGCAGCGCATATTCTCATTGGGTCCAGTCTTCCGCAATCGGGAACGGGGACCTCTCCATCATCCCGAATTTACTATGCTGGAATGGTATCGGGTTGGCGAAGATTACGAAGTGCTGATGGCGGACTGTGAAGCACTGCTCAAGGTAGCGGCCGAAGCCGTCGGCACGAACGCTTTCACATTCCGGGGTATCTCGGTGTCTCGTGCGGCGGACGCGGAACGGCTGACCGTTGCCGAGTGCTTCTCGCGCTTTGCGGACATCGATTTGCTCGCGACCACTCCGAACGGCAATCCGGACCGCGATGCTCTGGCACGCGCCGCGAACTCCGCGGGAGTCCGCGTCGCTGCCGACGACACCTGGGCGGACATCTTCAGCCGCATTCTTGTCGAGCGCGTTGAGCCGCACCTTGGTCGCGGACGGCCGACGTTTCTGACAGAGTACCCCGTTAGTGAGGCCGCTCTGGCGCGCCCAAAACCCGATGACCCCCGTGTCGCTGAGCGGTTCGAGTTGTATCTGTGCGGCGTCGAGCTTGCGAACGGCTTCGGGGAACTGACCGATCCATACGAGCAACGGCGGCGTTTCGAAGCGGAAATGGCTGAAAAAGCTCGAGTTTATGGCGAGAGCTATCCATTGGACGAGGAGTTCCTGGCCGCGCTCCACCACATGCCGCCGGCTTCAGGCATTGCCCTTGGCTTCGACCGGCTGGTGATGTTGGCAACAGGCGCCGAACGCATCGAGCAGGTGCTATGGACGCCCCTGCCGGAATAGCTTCATCTTAGACGCCGACGGGCGATGCGATCGCGGGTCCCAGCATCTTCGATCCTCGCCCCTGGACCTCCCTTCCCGACAAGAGTTGATGGAAGCGACGCGGGGTTACTGGCCACATTGACACCGGCGTCGAATTGGGCGCCTAGGCCTCATGACCAATTGCACCAAACCCCTAACCACACCGGCCGACCTGGCAGCAGACGGCTTCATACCCGATGAGGCGCTTGAGCGGCTTGAGGCCGTCGCGGCCCGCTATGCCGTCTCGATCACCCCGGCGATGGCCGAGCTGATTGATCCAGCTGATGCGGACGACCCTATCGCGCGGCAGTTCGTGCCCGATAGCCGCGAGCTGGATACGGCGCCGAGCGAGATCGCCGACCCCATCGGCGATCATCGTCACTCCCCCGTACCCGGTGTCGTGCATCGTTACCCCGACCGCGTGCTGCTCAAGGTCGTAGGTGTCTGCGCGGTCTACTGCCGGTTCTGCTTCCGCCGGGAAATGGTCGGCCCTGAGCAGGGGGCACCGCTTTCAGCTGACCAACTCTCTGCGGCACTGGATTACATCCGACGGCGGCCAGAGGTCTGGGAGGTCATCTTGACGGGTGGCGATCCCTTTGTCCTTTCGTCGCGACGGATCGCGGAGATCACTACGGCGCTGGACACCATTCCGCATGTCGCGGTGTTGCGCTGGCACACGCGCGTGCCCGTCGCGGATCCAGCGCGGATTTCCGATGAGTTGGTGTCGGCTCTCCGTAACACGGGCAAAGTCGTGTGGGTGGCGGTGCACGCCAACCATCCCCGCGAGTTGACGCAGGCCGCGAAGACTGCATGTGCGAAGCTAGTCGACGCAGGTATCCCCCTTGTGAGCCAGTCGGTGCTGCTCAAGGGCGTGAATGACGATCCGGAAACGCTTGCCGAACTCATGCGGGCGTTCGTCGCGTGCCGCATCAAGCCGTACTACCTGCATCACGGCGATCTAGCACCCGGGACGTCTCATCTGCGCACCCGTATCGCCGATGGCCAACAGCTCATGCGGCAGATGCGTGGACGCGTTTCGGGATTGTGCCAGCCGACATACGTGCTCGATATCCCGGGCGGCGCTGGCAAAGTGCCGATTGGGCCGTGTCACGCACACCCTGGCAAGGAACCTGGCAGCTATGAGCTGGAAGACCCGGACGGCCACCGCCACACGTATCGCGATAGCGTCAGGTAAGCTGATTGATTTCGAAAATTGAGCCCACCGCCGCTGACTCCTGGCGAACGCCAGCGCGGCTCGCAAGATCAAGCGGCTTCGAAGGGGGCCAAAATACGCTGGGGTGGCCAGCAATGCCACCCCACAGCGGCTTTCATGAAATAGCCTCTGCCTTTATTTCTTTTTCGCGGCGGGCTGTTGCTTCTCGGCAGCCTGTTTCTGCTTCTCCTGGGCCTGTTTGATCATCTCGGCCCTGCGCTCCCTGATCTGCTCCATCAGCTGACTACGGGCCTTGGCGTAGGCTTCGTTGTCGACCGGCGGGCCGGAATGCGCGGCTGTAAAGCCATCGAGAGGAACGGGAAATGCGATGGGTTGGCCGTTGGCGTTGATCGCCATGACCATCAAACCACCGCCCGATTTCATTGAGTCCACGAGCTCTTTGGTGGCCTCCACCTCTGCCGTGCAACCCGCCGGATGGCACAGGGTATAGTTGAGGCTGATCGGCTTAAGTGAATCCTCGTCGATTTTCTCGTTCTTTTGGGCCTTTTCCCACTGCTCCGGGGTGTAGACGGCAGCCCTGACGCCGGGCGGAATGGCCATGCCCAGAGGCACCATGATCATCAGGTGCTCCTTATCGATCCCTTCGACGTGGCGGAGGGCTGCCGACACAATGACCATCCCCGTATTGCCATCGAGCCGCTCATGGTGAGTGAGGCAGATCTCCTTTTCCTCCCGGACGAGCTTCCCTTCCTTGTCGCGGCTCGCCAGCGGAGCCTTCTCGCAGAGCTTGACCCACGCGCTCTGTTGCTGACCTTCAGCTTGCTTGCCCTGCTGGGCCAAGGCAGCGCCAGAAATCGCCAAATGAAGACCGAATGCCACCGCCACACCTGTTACGGCGCGAGCGGCGCTAATTGCGAGCCAACTTGAATTCGCCATCGTGTGTTCCCGTTCGCTGTGAGCGGTACGGCCTGCCCGTCCCACCATACCCCGGCACTCACGGCGCGCCGGGTTGACACGCCCCCATTGCGACGTGTGCTTGCGCGGACTAATGGTGCGAATGCGGCAATCACGTGACCGCCTGCCTGCGGGGCCTGTGCATGGGTGAGCCCGCGCCGATGACGTGGCAAAGTCGCAACGTCGCAGTGAGCATGGGGTCGTAATGCGCCCCAATTGTGGTAATGGGCTGCACTCGAACGGCGGTGGCATCTCGTCGAGCCGTCAGATTTTGGTTCAGCAAGCGGAAGGCCAGTGATCCTGCTGAGAACCCTCGCGTCCATGCTCATGGTCGCGCTGCTTCCGGCGCCACTTGCAGCCGGAGAGGCCGTCGGGCAGCACGGCATCGCGATGCATGGCGAGCCGGCGCTGCCGCCCGATTTCGAACACCTGCCCTACGTCAATCCCGATGCGCCCAAGGGCGGTCAGCTACGTATGGGCGTGCTCGGCACGTTCGACAGCCTGAACCCATTCATCATCAAGGGCGTGACGCCATCGGGTGTTCGTGAGTACGTCTATGAAAGCCTGATGGCACGCTCGCAAGACGAGCCGTTCACGCTTTACGGCCTCATCGCCGAGCGGATCGAGGTGCCCAACGATCGCAGCTGGATCACATTCCACCTGCGGCCCGAGGCTCGCTTCTCGGATGGACACCCCATCACGCCAGAGGACGTGCTCCACTCGCACCAGCTGTTGAAGGAGCATGGATGGCCGTACCATCGCTCCCACTACTCGAAAGTAGCCAGTGCGGAGCAGACCGGCCCGCACTCGGTCCGATTCACATTCAAAGAAGGTGGCGACCGCGAGATCCCGCTCATCCTCGGCCTCATGCCGATTTTGCCGAAACATCACATGACGCCCGAGCGCTTCGAGCGCACGAGCCTGGAGCCGCCGGTCGGCAGCGGCCCTTACATCATCGCTAGTGTGGACGCGGGGCGCAGCCTCGTATTTCGGCGGAATCCGGACTACTGGGGCAAGGACCTGCCGATCAACCGCGGGCGCTACAATTTCGATGAGATCAAGCTCGACTTCTACCGTGACTCAGCGAGCCTGTTTGAGGCCTTCAAGGCCGGAGTTATCCACGTGCGAGCCGAGGACGATCCCGGCCGCTGGGCGGAGGGCTACAGCTTCCAGGCGGTCGCGGATGGACGCGTTCTCAAGCGGGAGTTCGAGACGGGGGCGCCCGCCGGCATGACGGGGCTCGTCTTCAACACCCGGCGGCCGGTATTCGCGGACCAGCGGGTGCGGCGAGCACTGATCCTGATGTTCGATGCGGAGTGGATCAACCGCAGCCTCTTTCACGGCCTTTACGAGCGCACCACCAGCTATTTCGATCGCTCAAATCTAGCGTCTACGGGACATCCCGCCTCGGAGCTGGAGCGCGCTCTGCTGGCACCGTACATGGACGAAATCCACGCGGACGTGCTCGCCGGGCGCTCTCGCCTGCCGGTCGGCGACGGTTCGGGCAACAATCGGGCGGCCTTGCGAGAGGCTTTCCAGCTCCTGCAGGCTGCGGGCTATGAGCTGCGCGGAAACCGGCTGGTGCACGCCAAAACCGGTGCACCACTCACCTTCGAGTTCCTGGCCTCCTCGCGGAGCCAGGAGCGGATCATGCTGAGCTACGCCAACATGTTGGAGCGGCTCGGCATCAAGGTGAACATACGGCAGGTGGATTCCGCTCAGTACTGGACACGGCTGAAGTCGTTCGACTTCGATATGATCCAGTGGACCTGGGGTTCCTCGCTGTCGCCGGGCAACGAGCAGATCAACCGCTGGTCCTCGCGTGCTGCCGACATCGATGGGAGCCTCAACTACGCTGGCGTGAAGAGCCCCGCCGCCGACGCCATGATCGATGCGATGCTCACGGTCCACACCTACGAGGAGCTGACTGCGGCCGTGCGGGCGTTCGACCGCGTATTGCTTTCAGGCGATTACGTCATTCCGCTGTTCCACATCCCCAAACAGTGGATCGCGCACTGGTCCCACTTGCAGGCACCGGAACGAACGGCTCTCTTGGGCACCAGCTTCGATTTGTGGTGGCAGGCCGGAGGCGCACCGTGACAGGGGAGCAGACGCCCTACGGCTACAGAGCGGAATTACCACCTGCCCGCTTCAATATGGCAGCGTACGTGATTGGTCGCGCTGCAGCTGCCTCTCCCGACAAGCCGGCGCTTATCGTCATCTCCGATCCGCTGCAGCCACCGGCCGAGATTTGGACCTTCGCCGCTCTCGAGGACGCTATCCTTCGAGTTGCAGCGGCTCTGAAGGCGGAAGGGCTGGAGCCGGGGGAGCGGATCATGATCCGGCTCGACAACACGAGCACCTATGCTCTGCTCTTCTTCGGAGCCATCGCGGGCGGATACGTGCCCCTTCCCACCTCGTCACAGCTCACGCCGGGCGAAGCCGCCTTTCTGCTGCAAGACAGTGGCGCTGCGGCAGTGGCTCTTGCCGATAGACTGCCGATCATCGACATTCCGGCGGGCGTCCGCGTCCTGGAAAGCGGGCGCGTGCAGCAGATGACCACATATCCGGCCCGCGCAACCTATACGGATACGGCCGCCGACGACCCGGCCTATCTCATCTACACCTCCGGTACGACGTCGCGCCCCAAGGGCGTGCTCCATGGCCATCGCGCAGCCTGGGGGCGTCGGCCGATGTATCAGGGTTGGTACGGCATCAGGCCGTCAGACCGTATCCTGCATGCCGGCGCCTTCAATTGGACCTACACACTGGGCACGGGGCTCACCGATCCCTGGGCGAACGGCGCGACGGCGATCATATACACCGGCCCGAAGGACCCGACCGTCTGGCCACGTCTCATTCGCTCTGCCGAGGCGACGATCTTTGCCGCCGTGCCAACGCTCTTCCGCCAGATCTTGCGCTATGCCGAGGTCGACCGCGGTACGCTGGGTCACCTGCGCCATGGCCTCATCGCGGGCGAAACGCCACCTCCTGGGCTTTTTGAGGAATGGCAAGGCCGCACCGGCCTGGAGCTTTATGAAGCTCTCGGTATGAGTGAGCTCTCCACCTACATCTCCACCGCGCCATCGGTGCCGAGGAAGGCGGGCGCTGTGGGCAAGCCGCAGCCGGGCCGATCGGTTGTCATCCTCCCCGTCGAAGGCGGGACGACGCCGCTGCCTCCCGGCGAGGAAGGGTTGCTCGCCGCCCATCGTTCAGATCCGGGTCTGATGCTTGGCTATTGGCGCCGCCCGGATGAGGAGGCGGAGGTATTCCGCGGTGAGTGGTTCATCGGCGGCGACCTCGCGCGCATGGACGAGGAGGGTTACGTCACCCACTGTGGGCGCGCCAACGACATCATGAAGGCGCTCGGCTATCGTGTTGCTCCGCAGGAGGTGGAGGCTGTTCTCGCGGAGCATCCCTCCATAGCGGAGGTCGCCTGCGCCGAGGTTCAGGTTCGCCCTGATGTGAGCGTCATCGGCGCTTTCGTCGTTCCTCGCCCCGGCGCGGCTCCCGACGCGGACGATATCAAGCGCTTCGCTGCAGAGCGGCTCGCTGCCTACAAGTGCCCGCGCGAAGTCGTTTTCCTCGACGCGCTGCCTCGCACGGCCAATGGCAAGCTGCGCCGAGGGGACCTCAAGAGCTGGCGGCCGGCTTGAGTGGCAACCTGTCGGATTGGATAGCAGAGCATGCCATGACAGACGCAGCGAACAGTGACCATACCCTCCGTTGGGCCATCGCAATTGCCGGCATAATCGGCGCAGCCGGTGTCGCGATGGCCGCTGCCGGTGCACACGGCGCGGATCCCCGGCTGCTCGGAACGGCCTCGACCATCTGCCTCGCCAACGCACCTGCCTTGCTCGCGCTCGGGTTGGCCGGCCGACAGGTTCGGCTTGCACAGCTGAGCGCGGCCCTGCTGACATTGGGTACGGCACTCTTCGCCGGCGACCTCGCACTGCGGGCGTTTGTTGGTGAAAGGCTCTTCCCGATGGCCGCCCCCATCGGCGGCTCGACGACAATCATCGCCTGGCTGGCGATCGCCATAGGCGCCCTCCTGCCCCGGCGCCGCAACTAGCTTCCGACTTGTATATCGGCGGCACGACTAAAGCAGCCCGCGCCGCGCGAGGTTCCGCATGAGATCCGCTGTTCCGAAGGTCCACGGCGGTGCTTTGTCCGACGTCGTCATGCGATTGACCAGGCTGCCGAGCTCGGGAGCGCGGATGGTGACGATATCGCCGACCTTGTGCGTGAAGCCCATCCCTTTGGTGTCACGGTCCTCGGTCGGCGCAAACATCGTGCCCAGAAATAGCACCGCACCATCAGGGTACTGGTGGATCTCACCCATCATCTCACTGACGAGATCTGCCGGATCTCGCGCGATCTCGGCCATGCTTGATTTGCCGTTGAGCTGAAACCCATCGGGCCCATCCACGGTCAGGCGCACCTCCATGCGACGCACGGTGTCGAGGTCGAACGTGCCGTCGAAGAACCGGATGAAAGGTCCAATGGCAGTGCTGGCGTTATTGTCCTTCGCCTTCGAGAGAAGCAACGCCGAGCGGCCCTCGAAATCGCGCAAATTCACGTCGTTACCCAAGGTTGCACCTACGATGCGGCCCGTCGACGAAACGACGAGGACCACCTCGGGCTCAGGATTGTTCCAAGTGGAGCGTGGATGCAGCCCTGCATCCATCCCGTGACCGACGGCGGACATCGGTTGGGCCTTGGTGAAGATCTCTGCGTCCTCCCCGATCCCAACCTCCAGATACTGAGACCACGCGCCTTGCGCGATCAGCACCTCCTTGAGCGCCAGCGCTTCGCGGGAGCCGGGTTTCAGACGCCGCAGATCGCCGCCGAGCTCCTTCTCTACCTGCGCGCGGATGGCTTCGGCCTTCTCAGGCGCCCCCTTGGCCTGCTCCTCGATCACGCGCTCGAGCAGCGAGCGTACAAACGTGACGCCTGCGGCTTTGATCGCCTGCAGATCGATCGGCGCCAATAGCCAGGGCTTGGTGACATCGCGGCCTTCATGAGGTGTGTTGGCGAGAATGTCAGCCAAGGCACCGATGCGCTCGCCGTCGCCCGAACGAACGATGCCGGCCGGATCTTCGGCCTCGCACAGGTCGCGCATGGTGGGCGCGATGCGGCTGATGTCATAGACGCCGTCATCACGAATGGCCACCACGGATGGCCCAGCGACATCCGGGCGCCAAACACGCCCTGCCAGTGCGGCCACGTTGCCATCGCTGGGTAAAGTCACCTCCTCCGTCATCCGCTCACGCATCAGGCGCTCTCCCTCGTTGATTTTGCTCGGGCCCAAGCTATCACTTGGTAACCCCAAAAGCTTCTCACTTCGCGCGCCATCATACGACGTAGTTTTCCTTCGTGTGCAGCCGCGAAGCCGCCGACTTTACCCGCTACCAAGCGTAAGCCACTATGCGGGATCACAATAATTCCAATGAGATCGTGAGAAAGACATGCAGCGCTACAGGCAGGCTTGCCTCCGAGCGCCATCGGAAACAGAGGAGCTGGGCGGCAGGGTTCACCGCATGCCGCAGACACAGCGCGCCTACCATGAACTGCGCCGGCGCATCCTCGACAACGAGATGCCGCCCAATGCGCAATACCTGGAGCAGGAGCTCGCCGACGCGCTCGGCATGAGCCGGACTCCGGTTCGCGAAGCTCTCATTCGTCTGAGCGATGAACGGCTGGTCGAAATCCGGCCGCGGCATGGTGCACGGATCCTGCCCGTGTCCGTCGACGACATGCGCGAGATCTACGAGATGATGACCGAGCTCGAGGCCTTTGCCGTGCGCAAGCTTGCAGAGCGCGGCCTGTCCCGTAGCGAGCTCCGTCAGCTCGAGCAGGTCCTTGCGGACATGGACGAGGCGTTGTCGCGCGATGATCTCATGAGCTGGGCACGCCACGACGAGACCTTTCATGCGCTTCTGGTCGACCTCACAGGCAACTCGCGGCTGAGCCAGGTCGTCGCGACCTTTCGCGATCAGGCGCACCGGGCACGCATGCAGACGCTCAAGCTGCGGCCGAAACCAGTCGACTCGAACCGCGATCACGCCGCCGTCGTCGAGGCGATCCGTCAGCGAGATCCGGAAACTGCCGCCGCCACCCATCGGCAGCACCGCCAGAGAGCTGGAGCGCAGCTGCTGATGCTTCTGGCGCGTTGCGGGAGTGAGGGCCTGTAACGTAGACGACCGTCCACCGACGAGCGATCAGGAACCGACTGCCGGAGCACGTCGTCGGCTCTCGTCGACGGGCTCGAATAAATCCGGCGGCGCCGATTCCAGGAAGTGCGCGCGCAGATCAACCGTCGAGATGCGTCCGACCTTGGAGCTGTGCTCCTCCAGCCATTTCCTCGCTTCGGTCTTCCCTGCTTCGTAGAGATACGAGAGCAGCGCCTTGTCAGGCTTGAGCGCACTGCCAGCCCGGAGCCCGGCGGTGTAACGGCTCGCCTCGATAAGATGGAAGCGGTGGCGCTTGAGGCACGCCGTGCGAGTCTGCCTGCCGGCAAACCAGCCAAAACCGGTCTCTTGCGCCGCCACGATTTCTCTAATGTCCCTAAGCAGCGGCTGGTTGAATGTGATCGCGTTGACGCGGCCAGCAATCTCCGTTGCTGTTCGTGGGATATCGGAATGCTGAAGCGGCGTGAGCTGAACGAGGAGCGTGTCTTCGACCGGGCTTTCCGACGCCAGCGTGACGAGATCCGGGTTGGCTGAGAAACCGCCGTCCCAGTAGGCCCGACCATCGATCATTACCGCATGGTGCAGCGTCGGCAAGCAAGCCGACGCCAGGACAGCGTCGATGGTAAGCTCGGCTCGGCGAAACAACCGTGCGCGCCCCGTTGACACGTCGGTCGCCGCGATGAGGAGCTCCACCGGCGCCGCCTCTCGGATCCGTTCGAAATCGATATGCTCCGCCAGTAACCGCCGCAACGGATCGAAGCCGAGGGGATTGAACTCGTACGGCGAGAACAGGTTGGCTACCGTGGATACCGGGGCCGCACGAGAGAAGCCGAGCAAAAACGGATTGAAACGCAGCAGATCGGGAATTCCCGCCGCCTCGACGGCTTCCCACACACTCCGTAATGTTGCTCGGGCTTCGTCACGACCACCGTTGGCGAGTCCCGATGCGACCGCGGCGGCATTGACGGCGCCGGCGCTCGTACCGCTGATCCAACCCAGGTCTACGGTTTGGTCCCGCAGCAGCTCGTCGAGCACGCCCCATGTGAAGGCGCCATGCGCCCCTCCGCCCTGCAGCGCCAGATTGATCCGCCGCCGACTTTGCTTCCCCACCTTGCGACTGCCCCGCCTGCTGCCCTCGTTCGTCTCTCATCGGAAGATGGCAGCTCGGAGGCTGCCGGAACAAGAGGTGGAGATCCGTGCACCTCCGAGATCTGGTGATCAATCCGCTATGCCGCTCCCGCCGAGCGTGAACCTCACGCCTGCGTAGGCAGCGATACCCGGCGTGTTGTAGCCGAAGATCTCCTCGTAATCCGAATCGAACAGGTTCTCGACGCGTCCGAAGAGCTCGACGCCGGGCTCAAGCTTGTAGGAGGCGGCTGCGGTGACGAGCCAGTAATCGTCGAGGGTGACGGGTAGCGACTCGAACTCTGTATCTACGAGGCGAAAAGCGAAATCATTCCTTTCGCCGTTGTAGAGAGCTGAGAGGGTGATTTTGCCCTTGCCGTTTGCGAAGCTGTAGTCAAGATCGACGCGGCCAGAGTGCACCGGCCGCCGCGGTTCACGCTTTCCTGTTGGATCCTTTGCTTCCAAGAACGTGTAGGCGGCACCTAGACTGAGGGCTTCGCTGAGCTGCACCCTAGCCACGATTTCGACACCTTCCCGACGGCTCACGCCAGGAAGATTGGCGAGCGTGAATTCTCTCGTCGGGTCACTGCCGATCTTATCGGTCAGATTAGCCCGAAAATATGTGATATCCAGGCTCGCTTTATTTTGCCAAAATACAAATTCTAAGCCTGCGTCCCAACCGAAACTCTCTTCCGGCAGCAAATTTGGATTTGGCTTAAAAATTTCTGGAATAGAGCCAAATTGCTCGAACATGGCCGGAAGCCTCACGCCGGTACCGATGCTAGCATGGGGCCGAATATTGAGTTCTGGAATAGCGATGGTCGCAGCTGTGCGCCATGTCGTAAAATCTCGGAAGGTGTCATTATCGTCGTGGCGAACGGAGCCATCAAGAAAAATGCGTTCATCCAACGCGACGCGATACTCTCCCCCAAGAGCAAACCGCTTGCGACGGCGCTCGATGCCGTCACTTCCCGGCGTGAAGCTTTCATCCTCCTGCCGGATCAGTGCCGAGACGCTATGTTTAATGGGCAACCAGGAGGGAGTTTGGAACCGGTAGGTACCTGTATAACCATACCTGATAGATTCACTCTCGTTTCTTGTTAAACCGAAATCTGGTCCGTTATCAACGCTATCGAAGCTGCTCCTGCTTGCGTTGAGAACGTGAGTCATCTTGCCGTCGAGCACCTCCCATCGCGCGGTTGCGCCAGCATGCCAAATGTCATTTGCTACCTTGGCAGGCATGTCAATCGCTCTGTGAATTCCGCCTGCTTCAAGCTCCCAAAATCCGTCCCGATCAAACCGGTTTTGTGCATTTCGCGCAACAACTTCGACCGATAGGCCGTCCCAAATGGCAATTCCTGCCCTTAGGCCGAAATTGAGGAGATTTGAACTGTCATCCTCGTTACCCTGGCGTGAGATATTGAACCCCGTTGACCGCCTTTGCTGTGCCGACAAAGAGGCCCAAGCACGCTCGTTTCCGCCGGAAATGCGGGCAGATGCATGCGTCGTGCCGAAGGAACCACCCTCGCTGCTCATTCTAATGCTGAGCGGTCCCTTCCCCTTTTTTGTGATGATGTTGACGACGCCGCCGACTGCGCCGGAACCATAGATACCGCTATATGGCCCGCGAATAACCTCGATCCTTTCGATATCATCGGCAAGCAAATTACCGAAATCGAACTCTCCGTCGTTTGGATCATTCGCCTCGATGCCGTCGATAAGAACCAGGGTATGATTGGCCTCGGCGCCGCGGATTCGGACCTGTGCCTTGCTGGAAAATCCCCCTCCTGTCCGGCCAATTGTTATTCCCGGCATGCCGCGAAGCGCGTCCGCTGCATGGCGGATCTGACGCCGCTGCAATTCCTCGCCAGTGATGACCGTGACAGCCGTTCCGAGTTTTGCGGCCGGAATGCCAGATGCTGCCACGTCGGCCGCGGCGGCTTCTGCGTTGTCTCCCTCCGAAGTCTCAGCTGTTGCGGGTGAATTCTCAACAACTTCGGTCGCAGACGGGCCGGCCGTTCTTGCAGCGGGCCGCGATCGCGGCGCCGGTGGTGGAACCTCCAGCGTAGCGCCTTCGACAACAATGCCCGGCAGCTCAAGAGTCGTTTGGCCGGCTGCCGATGAAAGCAGAGTTGTTGAGAACGGTAAGGCTAAAGCGATGGAAGAGAGGAGATGGACAAAATTGGCGTTCGAGAACTCGTTTGTACGCATTTCTGCTCCGCACGACGACACAGCGTGGGAGCACCGCTACAGCTCTGGGAGGCATTAGATGCCGCTGTGAAGTCAAGCCAGCTTGCGATTTCGCCGCTTAACGACATGGCCACATGCTGACCGGATCCAAGTATCCGTAACCCCCCATCCCTGACGTGCCCCCACAGGGTTACACATCAGTCGCCGCTACGGCTGATCCGCTCCGTCGCGCGCCCCGCACGCCGGATGGGCGACCTGTGCCGGCAGGTCTCCTGGCTCGCGGCTCGGACGCTTCGTCCAGCCTTCCCGGCCCGAGAATATGGCCAGTGGCATCAGTGAACGAAGCTCACCGCCTACAGTTGCGGGGGCAGCCACGGCTTGAGGGCTCTCGCAGCCCGTTACCGTGTTCCCTTTTCACCTGCCCGCATAACGGACAGGAACCGGCACGCCGGCCAAACAATCAGAGGTACCCTCGTCCGTCAAGCACTGGGACGCCGGCGTTGAGCATGCTTACTGCACTGCTTCGCGTGCGATGCCGTCGAGCAACGAATCGATCTCCGCCAGCGCCGCTTGGGTTTCCGAACTTCCAGACCCTGAGGGCCGCCGATAGCCGACGACGACCACGCCGGGCTCGCCGACACTCTCGTAGATGAACATGACGTATGGGCAGAAGGCGATGTTCCTGGGATCGGCTTCCATCATTTGCCGAGACAGCTTGGCCGAGCAGAAGGTGAAAAACTCAGCCGCCTTGTAGATCGGCTTATCGCTGCCGACATCGGCGCCCGTCCGCTCCAGCATTTCACCGATCTGTCCCGTGTAGTCTATGACGAGGCCGCGATTGATGATCGCGTTCGTCAGCTCAAAGCGCACGTCGTCGTAATCGGCCTTTTTGCTGTATGTGCGGATTTCTTGCGCAGCGGCTGAGCCGGCAGCCACGACCATCATTGCCGCGAGCGCCAGCCCCGCGAAGGCGAGCATACGGTGCGCGCGGAAGATTTGCATGTCGGCCTCCTCGTCGGGGATCAGCCGCCCAGCGGCCTTTCACAAGCAAAGCAAGGCGCTGCCCATTGCGGCGAGGTCGAGCAGGATCGCCTCGCCGCGGACGGCGTAAAGGTACCCCGCACCCGTCAAGATCAGTGCGACGGCTCCACCAATGACGGCACGTCTTACCGTGTGATCCATTGACTCACCTTCCGGGCACCCAACCTAGCACGAACCGTTCAGACCAGGCGAGAGCTTCATCCGGCGAGCGTCGAGCCCGCCAGGCGTGGGACCGGCTGTTCACGGATCGGCAAGTGGACCATGGCCGCGAACAGACCGAGGGCAACGGAAATCCACCACATGGCATCATAGGAGCCCGTCACGTCGAAGAGACGGCCGGCCAGCCACAGTCCTGCGAACGATCCGATCTGGTGCGACAGGAACACGAACCCGAACAGCATCGACATCCAGGTCGTTCCAAAGAATGTCGCGACGAGGCCGCTCGTAAGGGGCACGGTGGACAGCCAGAACAAACCGAGCATCGTGCTGAGCAGGATCACCACCGGCCCATTGATGGGCAGGAACAGCAGACCAAGGAAGACGAAACACCGCATAAAATAGATGACACTCAGTCCGAGCCGCTTCTCGACGAAACGCGCAGACTGGCCGGCAACGTAGGTGCCGATGATATTTGCGATGCCCACGGCCATCAGTGCCCAGACGCCGACGCTCGCATCCAGGCCCTTGTCGGCAACGAACGCCGGCAAGTGCACCGAGTAAAAAGCAACGTGAAATCCGCAGACGAAAAAGCCGGCCGTCAGCAGCCAGAAGCTTGGATAGGCGAATGCTTCGTCGAACGCTTCCTTCAGTGACTGTGGCTTTAGGTTCGCGTCCTGGGTCTTAGGCTTCCCGCTGAGAGGCCAAGCGAGGGGAATCATTCCCGCTGCCGTTACCGCCAACACGATGAGGCTCATCTGCCAGCCGAGCCACTCGATGAGAACGTGTGCATAGGGAAACGCGATGAAGCCGCCGATGCCACCGGCCATACCGAGAGATGCGATGGCTGCCGTGCGCTTCTCCGCCACGACAAGGCGTCCCACCGCACCGACGAGTGCCGTTACGCCCGTCCCGCAAACGCCGATACCGAGGAGCACGCCACTGACGTACAGCTCCATCGGCGAGCTCGCCGCGTACATCAGGTAGAGGCCCAACGAGGTCGATAGCGCACTGCCGACGATGACCCGGCCGGCACCATACTTGTCCGCAATGGCGCCTGCGGCCACTGCACCAACGCCCCATACGAGGTTGGCAATGGCCATTGCGTTCGAGAAGGGTTCGCGGCCAATGTCGAGCTCAGTCGTCATTGGCTTGAGATAGAGGCCCATCACCTGACGCAGGCCCATCGCCGTGGCGACGATGACTCCGGCGGAGAGGATGATGGCCCACGTCGGCAGCTTGGCGGCGGGGGATCGAGTCGTCATGTGCACGCGCCTGATAATTTCGAAGCGGGCCATGTTATGGCACATCGGGCGCTGGAGGTAAGCTGAGGAATTCACATGACGTTGATGAGAGAGCTTTATCGATGCCCGGAGACAGCTGATACTGCCGAGTTCCTGACGGCCGGCGTTGCACCACCGGGCTCCAGCCAGCGGCGTTCGACCTGAACGACGGGTCCGTCCGGCTCCCGAATTCCGCGGCCGATCAGCTCGATCCGCCAGCTGTGGTCAGCCCCCGGCCGGTGCAGACGATAGATGTTGTACCGCGCCAGCGGTTCATAGCGATGCACACGGCCGATCGACGCCGAGGCGATGCCGACCACGGGCATCAAACCAGCGGATGTCCTATGCCAACTCACCATGTCGCGGTGATTGTGACCGTGGATGACCATCTCGGCGCCAGCGTCGAGGAGCACCTCCTCGAGGGCTGCGGCATCCTTCAGATCGCGCCCCGCCAGGACCTGCGAAATAAGCGGTGGATGGTGAATCATGACGAGGCGGAACATGCGCCTGCGTCCAAGCTCCCTCAGAATCCGGCGGCATTCTTGAATTTGCTCTGGGCCGAGCTCGCCAGAGGCGACGCCTGGGGGAGTGGGTACGGCAGAGTTTAGGCCGACGAGCGCAACGGCCTCCCCAATGCGGCGGACGTATGGGAACCGCGGACCGGGTCCGGGCGCCAGCTCGGCCCCCCAATCGTCGGATTCCATGTAGCGCGCCCACCGCCCGACACCGGAGTGCCTGCGCAAGCGCGTGTAGATGTCGTGATTTCCGGGGACCACCGAAACGAAGCTGGGCGGACCCAACGAGTGCAGCCAGAGCAGCGCCGTCTCGTACTCCTGCGGCAAGCCGATGTTGATGAGATCGCCTGACACGGCGATATGGTCGACATGCTGGTGGGCGAGGTCCGCTGTCAGGAGATCCACGACCGCGCGCAGATGCGACTTCCTCCGCCGCACCACCCAATTGGCGAACCCCAGAAAACGCTTGGCATTCCAGTAATTTGGCCAGAATGCTGCAAGGGGAGCCAAGTGGACGTCCGACAGGTGTGCGATGGTGACCTCAGGTTTCATATCTTCCGCCAGCAGTGCTGCCCGCCGCGCCAGTGATAACATGGCTGCTTGCATGCAGCCTCGGCAATGACCGACCACCGCTGCGAATCGCCGCCATTGTGGAGCAAGTCGCCGTGGCCATGCAGAAAGTCGTCCGTACCTTATTGCAGCGGTACTGGCGCGTCACCCGCAGCCTTACCATGGGCGTGCAAGGTATCGTGCTGACCGAGGACGGTCGTGTTCTCCTTATCCGCCACACCTATCGGCCGGGCTGGCATTTTCCTGGCGGTGGCGTCGAGAAAAACGAGACGGTCTTGGAGGCATTGAAACGGGAGCTGCGCGAAGAGGCCGGCATCGTGCTTTCTGGAACCCCGGAGCTGATTGGTGTCTATGCCAACTTTCGGGTGTTCCCCTCCGATCACATTGCGTTGTTCGCGGTCAGGCAGTGGGACCAACCGGAGGTGCCGAAACCCAATCACGAGATCGCCGAACAGGGATTCTTCCATCCTGGCGCCCTGCCCGAGAATGTCAGCCAGTCAGTGCGGAGGCGACTGGCGGAGCTCTTGAACGGCGCTCCTCGGGCCGAATGGTGGTAAAGGCGCACCCTCATTAAGACCTCTGGACCGAGCCCCGATCTGTTGCTAGAGCATCCCTCATGTCGAACGGGATGACATTGTCGATCGAAGCTCTGCGACGAGGACGCAACTGACACGGATTTGCGCCTCTCGACGCCTGCCCCAGGCGTTTTGCTCGCCAATTTTGATTCAGAGCTACCGACAATGATCCCGGATATCTCGGTTCGGCACGTCCTGCCGGAGGATCTGCCGCAGATTTCAGCCCTGCATGCGCGCGTGTTCGGCCCAGGGCGTTTCGCACGCACCGCCTACCGCGTTCGCGAAGGTGTGCAGCTCATCAGCCCATTTTGCCGTAAGGCCCTGCACAGAGGGCAGCTTGTTGCGGCGATCCGCTATACGGCGGTCCGGATCGGCGCCGAGCCGGGAGCCTTGATGCTCGGACCTCTGGCCGTCGAGCCATTCCTAGCTGGAAAGGGGGTCGGAAGACGTCTAATCGCGGAGTCTCTTGAGGCAGCGAAAGCGGAAGGCATTCGCCTCGTCATTCTCGTCGGTGACCTGCCCTACTATGGCCGCTTCGGGTTCTTCCGTATCCCATCCGGCCAAATCCGCCTGCCGGGACCGGTCGATCCGGACCGTTTGTTGGCCGCTGAGCTGGTGTCCGGCGCGCTGACCTCGTTCTCCGGCCTCGTGACGGCGGACACGGAAGCAAGTCCTTAATCTCTGACCCTCAAAGTCTAGAAGCGCGTCAAACGCAGTCTCTGCCCGCATTTCGTTCCATTTGTCTTTATTCTGACGTTGAGCATTCGCCAGATGCGGCGGCCAGTGGTGACGAGTGCGGGCCGGGTGCTGTTAACGGTATGGAACAGCTTGAGGAATCGACGCGCCTCATCATCGAGGAGTATCGGCGGCGTTTCGGCGGCTTGCCCGACTTGCCCGCGATCGAGCTCGATGTGGAAATGCGCAGCAGATTCGTGGCCGCGTTGGAGCGGGCGCTAAGCCGGAATATGCCTTTGTTCGATTACGAGCTGCAGGAGTTCGAGATCACGCGTTTACGCCAGCTCTGGCTGCGGTTGAAGCGGATAATAGCGCGCTTAACTACTCATCGCTCAACGGCAGTGCTATGACCACCCTGCCCCATCAAGGAAGACACTAAATGGCAAGGCCACCGATCGAAACTCGCGTCGCGTTGGCACCCCGCCTCCTGGCTGCGCTGATGATCTTGATTTCTACTGTGGGAATGGCTCGCGCCCAGGACAGCAAGCCCTATGACGACAAGCTGATGCGTCTGTCCGAGATTCTTGGCGCGGTGCACTACCTGCGCGAGCTTTGCGGCGCAGATGAGGGCCAGCTCTGGCGCGACCGCATGCGGGAGCTCATTGAAGCAGAAGGCACGACGGCGCTACGCCGGGCGCAGCTGACGCGCAGCTTCAACAAGGGATACATGGGTTACAGCCGCACGTACCGGGCATGCACGCCTTCGGCCGAGACGGCAGTGAAGCGCTTCCTTTCCGAGGCGACGGATCTCGCGACCGAGCTGGTTCGCAATGTGCCCTGACGGCAACTCTCCTGCTTGCGCGAGATTCACTCTTAATTGTTGTTGCAGCCACTCAAGTCGAGCGTTGTGCTAGGGCTTGCGTTGTGGGAATGCACACGCAAGTGCAGAGGACGATAGCATTATGCAAACGGTCTCCGAAGCAGAAGACCAGAGCGACAGCTTCAAGGCGCTGAGCCTCATTCTGGAAGCTTGGGACGAGGGAGCCGAGCAGGGCATTCCCTCGGAGTTGATGGCCTACGCTGCGCTTTTCACAGCCCTGACCGACCTCGTTTCAGCTTTTGGCGAGGAGGCGGTTGCCAATATGACGCGGAGCCTCGATAAGCGCGTGCGGCAAGGCGAGTTCACGATCTACAGCACGACGCAGTAGCCGCTGCTCCGGGCAGATTTTGGCGTCACAACAGTCCGGCGAATTGGAGCACCAGCTCGCCGATAAGAATGGCGCCGAATCCGAAAAGCAGGACGCCTGCGATCCGATTGATCTGGTTGATTCGGCCGAAAGCGAAGCGATGCCGGATTCGGCCGATGAGCGAGGAAAGCAGAACCCACCAGGCAAAGCTGCCGGCGATGATGGCGGCGACCATCGTGATTGCGTCTACGGTCGACTGCACCTCGACGAAGCTCGACACGCCACCAAAAATGGCGAAAAGCCCGAGGACTGCTCCGGGGTTGGTGATCGTGAGGAAGAAGGTTTTCGGTGTATCCCAAAGGAACTCGATCAGGGAATTCGCCTTATCGGCCTCGCTTCCAGTGATGATGCGCGGCATCGTCAGGTACAGCTTTATGCCGAACCCGATGAGCGCCAACCCGCCGATGAACTGGATCGCATTGCGATAGTCCTCGATCGCGCCAGAAATCGCGCCGACGCCCAAGGCTGCGCAGAGGGCAATCAGTCCGTCACCCAGAACGGCTCCAGCGCCGGCCGCGACACCGCCCCAGAACCCACGTTCGATCGCTCGCTGGATGCACAGCACGTTCACCGGCCCCACGGGCGCGGAAACCAGCACTCCTACGATGAGACCTATGGGAATGATCAGCGGATTGGGAATAAGGTGCATCATTCAAATTGAGGGGGCGCCCAATCCGACAGTGCTCCTCGCGAAATCACCACAGCTCTGATGTAACGCCTGCCGTACGCGGCATTGACGGATGGCGTCGTCCAGCTGAGAAGCTTGCGCATGCACCTGCGCTGCAATGGAGTCCTCCCTTATGAGTTGGTTAAGCGCCCCGACCCCGCTTCTTCGCGGATGCCTATTGGTAATTTCGCTCACCTGTCTTGTCCAATGGTTAGCGCCGTCTAGCGTCCTCTTGGCGCAACCGGAAATGAATGCGGCGGTGCACACGACCGGTTGCACGGTCGACGGGAATGCGCCGCCTCCTCTCCCGGCACCTGTCCGGGAGATGCGGGATGCGATTCTGGCCGCGGTTCAGAGCGGCGATATCGAAGACCTCAGAGTGGCCGTCGAGTGGAACGAGCTCAGGCCCCATGTCGCCGATGAGGCGGTCGACGATCCGATCGCTTACTGGAAACGCATATCTGGCGATGGCGAAGGCCGCGAGGTTCTGGCTGTGTTGGGAGAGATCCTGGACTGCGGCTATGCCGCCCTGCCCATTGGCAATGACGTCGAGAACAATCTCGTCTACGTCTGGCCGGCCCTGGCTGAAGCGGATTTGACGAAGCTGACCCCGCAACAAGAGGTGGCGCTCTACAGGCTCGTCAGCCCGGACCAAGTGAAGACCATGCGCGAAGCCAAGCGCTGGCAGTGGTGGCGCCTTGCCATTGGTGCCGACGGGACGTGGCACGCCTTTCACAAGGCCGAATAACTCACCGCGGCTTTTGCCTGGCCGCATGTGTGCTGATGGGAGGCGGGTTGCGACGTAGGGTCGCTTGCTTGCTCGTACTGACCGAGATTTTGCGTCCCCATCAATGGGATGTGCCTTAGTGGCTGCAGCAGCAGCTCGCGATTTGCATTGAACTCACCACTGCCTTATTGCACGGTTGCGATCCCACCATCGATTGCCTCCGCAGCTCAGGGCAAAGCCGCGAAGAACGACAGACCAGGACGACGCATGGCCGAAGCAATCTTTCCCCGCTCCGTCGAGATCATGGCAGCCGTCATTTTCGCGGTCGCCGTCCTTCACACGTTCTCTGCGGCCTACTTCGAGCGCCTGGCACATCTGCAGCCGGCACATGCGGGTCTGTGGCACCTGTTGGGAGAGGTAGAGGCGGTATTCGGCTTCTGGGCCATGGTGCTGCTGCTGGCAATGGCCGTCCAGCTCGGCACCGATCCGTCGATGCACTACCTCGAAAGCCGCAACTTCACCGAGCCGGCCTTCGTGTTTGTCATCATGGTGGTCGCGGCCAGCCGGCCGATCATCGACTTCGCGGGTGCGCTCCTCGTCTGGATTTCGCGCATTCTGCCCCTGCCTGCGTCTATGGCGTACTACGTCACTCTGCTGTCGATCGGCCCTTTGCTCGGCTCGTTCATCACCGAGCCTGCCGCGATGACGCTGACAGCCCTCCTGCTCCGGGAGCGCTTTATTCAGAAGAATGCGCCCAATGCGTTTAAGTACGCCACGCTCGGTGTCCTGTTCGTCAACATTTCCATCGGCGGCGTGCTGACTCCATTTGCGGCTCCCCCTGTGCTGATGGTTGCGGGCACGTGGGGCTGGGATGTCGCGTTCATGCTGAAGAACTTCGGCTGGAAGGCAGCCATCGCCGTCTTCATCAATGCCGCTGCAGTGACCGTTCTGTTCCGAGCCTATCTTAGAGAACTACCGGGAGTTTCCCCCGCATTGGCGCGGCTCGACGTTCCTGTTTGGGTCATCGCCGTACACCTGATGTTTCTCACTGGCGTGGTCGTCTTCAACCACCACCCGATCGTGTTCTCGGCCTTCTTCCTGTTCTTCCTCGGCTTCACGGAGGCCTACAAGCAATATCAGTCCCGACTGCTGCTCCGGGAAGGGCTGATGGTTGCCTTCTTCCTCGCTGGCCTGGTCGTGCTCGGTGGCATGCAGAAATGGTGGTTGCAGCCGACGCTCTCAGGCATGTCGACGACGGTGCTCTACTGGGGCGCCACGGCGCTCACGGCCATTACCGACAATGCGGCCCTGACCTATCTCGGGTCACTGGTGGAAGGTGTTTCCGACGAGTTCAAATACGCACTGGTGGCGGGAGCTGTGACTGGCGGCGGTCTCACCGTCATCGCCAACGCTCCGAACCCCGCCGGCTTTGCCATTCTCAAGGGAAGCTTCGACGACGGCGCGATCAACCCGCTCTATCTTTTCCTGGCGGCGCTGGCGCCCACGTTGGTCGCGGCGGCAGCATTTCTGTTGCTACCGTGAATGCTGAGAGGACGGAATCGAGCGCAGCCTTTTATCCCAGCCCTCGTTTCCGTCCTCGTTCGAATTGTCCGTCCTCGCTGTTTCCTATTCCGCCGCTTGCCGGTAACTGCGGGCATAGACCTCCAGCGCGTCATCCGCACATGGTTCGATCGGCGTGAAGTCGCGATGGGCAATCCATTCCGGCCGAGTCGGTTTGCGGATGTAATTGGAGACGGCGCACAAAGTCAGATAGACGATCTTGCGCGGGAAGGGAGTGATGTTGCCGGCGGACCCGTGCACCAGGTTGCCATGGAACATCAGGACGCTGCCGGGCTTCCCAGTCGGCACCACGAGGCCGCCTTCGTTGCAGAGCCGCTCTACCGTTTCATGATTGAGCGTCCATAACGGGTAGCTTGTGGTCGATTTGTCGTGTCCGGCCTCAAGCACCCCGTACTTGTGGCTGCGCGGGATGAGCATCAAAGGACCGTTGAACGTGAACACCTCGTCGAGGAACACGGAGATGTTCATCGCCCGCGGCTCGGGCATGCCGTCGTCACGCGCCCAGGTGCCGTAGTCCTGGTGCCACTGCCACACGTCGCCGTCGAACTTCGCCTTCGCGTTCACCTTGAACTGGTGCATGTAGAGCTTCTCTCCGAAGACCTGCTCGACGGGCTCAATGAGCCGTGGATGCCGAGCCAGGATGGAGAACGCCTCGTTGTACGTGTGACAAGCGAACGCGGTGCGCGGCGCGCCGGACTTTTCCCGCCAGATCTCCTGCCGATCTTCCTTGAAGATCTTCTCGGCCTCGTGGCGCAGCACCGCGACCTCCTCCTCCGAGAAGCACTCTGGGAAGAAGAACCAGCCCTCGTCCTCGAACTGCTTCAATTGCTCGGGGGTGAGCTTCATGGGCGAATCCTCCAGTTGGGGGCTTGCGTTGTTGCACCGCTAGAATACCGGCAAATTCGAGGGCTGGCATCAGCAGCAAGCTGACTTTCGTAGTTGTGATAAGTGCCTGTTGGCATTCAGCCGTGTACGTCGCGAGAGGGCTTTCTGCGTCGACCAATCGGGAAGGGATAGGTTTTATCTGATGCGGGAGCACAACAGTGCGGCCACAATATCGGCCAACACAGGCATCAGAAATTGCTAGTGGAATCTTACGAATCGAGAGGGTCCGGGCTCGTACAGTCGCTCGGTTACCCTATATAGTCCTCCTGAGCGATAACGCCCGGAGAGAGACATGGCGAAGGCTCGCAAGTTCTTGGCAAGCATGCCGCATCTCGCGCTGGCTGGCGCGTGTGCCACGGTGGGCGTCCTGGCTTTGACGGTGTTCCGGCCCGATGCCATCCTCAACAGGAGTGTCGCGGCAGCATTGGCGCAGGTCGACCCTGTCCGCCCGCGGTCGACGCCGGCTCCCCGCCAAGAAGCTTTGGCCGACAGCCCCTATTTCCAGCTCAGCCGTTTGGATGACGAGTTGTCGCTCGGACTGTCGAAGGCCGTTCAGGTGGGGGATCGTATCGAAATTTCAGGCACCAACGGCCGGCAAACGTTGGAGATCATCGATATCCGCGAGGTCGGCTCCAGCCTCACCCAGATCGAAAGCACCCCCGGTCCGAAGCTGCTCCTGGTCACCTCACGCGAGGTTGGCACGCGCAACCCACGCCTTGTCAGGTTCATCATCGAAACAGAGGAAGCTCCGACGGTTGGCATTGGCGGTCCGCAGCGCACACTGTAAAGAAGTGGGCTGACACCTTAGGAGGGGGCTTGCCATGCGTCTCAACCCGCCGACCATCGGGGTTTTCTTGATCTCGCTCGTGCTGGCAGGGCTCGCTATTGCGACCAAGCTCGGCTTCCTGCACGTGCCGCGCTACCTCCCCCACCAGGAATACTGGCTCGCGATCGTCGCCTACATGGTGCTGATGGTCGGCAATCTCGTACGCGGTCTCTAATCGCGCTGGCGGTTTGGGCCTAGAGCGAGCTCCAGATGGCCCAGACCCCCGACAGAAACGAGATGGCGAGCACTGCCGCCCGGAACCGAGCCTCGCTGAGGCGGTGGGCCAGTCTATTCCCTAGCAGCGTCGCGATAATCACGGCCGGCGTCAATGCACCGGCGGCGGCCCACGTTTCAGCTGACATTCCCGTCCAGACTGCGTGCAGCAGCGTCACCATGACGTAGCAGAACGCGAAGAACGTCAGCGACAGCGCACGGCTTTCCAGCTTTCCGAGACGGCGTGCGGCAACGTACAGGATCAACGGCGGACCCGGCATCACCAGGACGGATGTGAGCGCGCCGGCTGACGCCCCAACTGTTGCCGCTGCGGCAGGATGCGGCGGGCCGCGAACGACGAAGAGGTGGCTGAGCCAGCTTCTCTCGCCAGCGATCAGCAGGGCCGTGAACACCAACATCACGACTCCGACTGTCAGTTTCAAAGTATCGAGATCCAGGGCGAGGAAAACGAAGAGGCCCGCGGGAAAACCCACTAGGCTGCCCACGAGCATAGGAGAAAGCAGCTCTTTCGGCGCCTCCCGCCAAAGGCCAGGCACCAGCATGGCACTCTGCACCACGTGGATCGCCACGAGCACCTGCATGGCCGAACCGGACTGCATGGCCGTGAGAAAGATCGGCGCGGCGATGAGCGCGAAGCCGAAACCCACCGCCGATTGCACGAACGCGCCAGCAAATGCCGCGCCCATCAAGATTACCAGGGTGGAGAGCTCCGGCACCCCTCAGGCCCGCCCAGAAAAGACGAAAGCAGCGCCGAGAGCGATCAGCGCAAACCCCGCCGCATGTCGCCACGTCAGTGGCTCACCCAGGTAAAGCACGGAAAAGCCAGCGAAAATGGCGAGGGTGATGACCTCCTGCATGGTCTTCAGCTCGGCCGCCGAATAGACGGAATGACCGATCCGATTTGCCGGCACCGCAAGACAGTACTCCACGAACGCGATCGACCAGGAGCCCAGAATGACGACCAGCAATGGCGCATTCTTGAACTTGAGATGACCATACCAGGCGAAGGTCATGAAGACATTCGAGGCGACGAGCAGAATCAGCGGCGCAAGGTAAGGCCACGACGGGAAGCCGGCGGCGAACATGGGAGGCTGTGTGGGAGAGCAAGGTCCTGAGATGAAGGTGACTAGGCATTAGGGTGCAGAAGTCATCTTGTCTAGTGGTCTAGCCGGGTGGCCCTTGCGCCCGTGTCGCCACAACGGCAGCATGTCTGTCACGCCGCGCTGGCGGCCGAAAGTGGGACCCCGCGCCATGCGCCGCCTCAAAGCCGATCTCCTCCTTCTTCTTGCCGCGGCCATTTGGGGCCTCGCGTTCTACTTTCAGAAGACGGCGATGGAGCACATCGGCCCTTTTCTGTTCATCGCTGCCCGCGGAGTGATTGCAGCCGTTTGCCTCCTGCCGCTGGCGTTCTTTGAGGCGGCCAGGGTAACAATTCCCTGGTCCGTCGGCTTCGTGCAGGTTGGAATGGCAGGCGGCCTCGCCTTCCTTGTCGCTGCGGCCCTGCAGCAGACTGGAATCATCGACTCGACCGTCACGAATGCCGGTTTCCTGACCGGCCTGTATGTCGTTGCTACGCCGCTGCTCAGTTGGGTTTTGTTCGGCGAACGGCCAGCCGCCCACGTCTGGGTGGCCGTGCCATTGGCCTTTCTTGGAGTCTGGCTGCTCGGCGGAGGCACTATCGGCGGATTGTCGAAAGGAGATGCCCTCCTTGCCGCCGCCGCCCTCGTCTGGGCGCTGCATATCATCATAACCAGCCGCGCCTCGGTTTATGGCCGCCCGGTCGCCTACACCGCCATGCAATTTGCTTTCGTTGCCTTTGGCGGAGGTGTCCTGGCGCTGGCGATCGAGAGCAATACGCTCGAGGGGTTTTACAAGGCTTTGCCAGCGATCACCTACGTTGGTGTCCTGTCCAGCGCCTTGACCTTCACGTTACTGGCCATCGCTTTGAAGGACACACCTCCGACCGAAGCATCGATCCTGATGAGCACGGAAACGCTGTTTGCCGCGGCTGCGGGTGTGCTGCTCGCCAACGACTGGCTGCCACCTATTGGTTGGATCGGCGCCGCGCTGATGTTCGCCGCCACCGTTCTGGTCCAGATCGGGCCGACCATGGAGGGGCCTAAGAAGTCCGTTTGAATACGGCCTATCGCCTGTTATTCTGCAGGCATGGGGTGACGTTGGACAGCCCTTGGCGTGCCTGGATCGCGGCTGGCGCGATGCTCGCCGTGACAACGAACATTGCGCAGGCGGATCCGAACCGACACACGACATCGGATCGAAGGATCACACCGGGACAGGTGATCGACGGGTGGGGCAAGCCGATCCCCTGTCGCTGCCGCTATGCTGGCCGGACCTATCAGCTTGGCGAGACCGTGTGCATGAAAACTCAATTCGGCACGCGATTGGCCCGCTGCGAATTGGTCCTGAACAATACCTCTTGGATGCCAACCCAAGATTCGTGTGTCATTTCTTCAATGTGAGCGGTCGGCCGGGTCGCGTCAAAAACGAGCTCGTCTCCATGCTGCGATCTGTTCAGCGCTGGCCGGACCTCATCTCTTGGTCCTGCTCGACAATAATACGAGGCCGGAGGTGGCGGCCCCGACAGCCGTCGTGATGAACGCGCATTCGTAGCTGAATGCATTGATCAAGGCGCTGAACACCGGCGGCGTCACAGTGTAGGTAAGGAATACGAAGAAGGTCGTGCCGGCCGTAGCTTCCCCAACCGAATGCGCAGGCGCGAGGTTCGCAACCTCTGCGAGATAGAGTCCATTCCAGGTGGCTACTGAGGCGCCGGCGAGCCCCGCCACCGTGAACAGCAGAAGCGGACAATGGTCCGACCCCAGCGCAGCGAGAAGCAAAGCAGAGCCTGCTGAGCAGCCCGCCAGCACCATGAGTACGGGCCGTGGAGAGCCGATCCGATCCGCCAGGTAGCCGAAGACGATCCGGCCCACCACGCTCGCCGCCTGCAGCACGGCGAACAGGGTTCCAGCCAGAGCCAGCCCATAGCCGAGGCCCGCATGGAGATAGATGACGAAGAACGAAAAGCAGGCGCTCTGGACCATGGCGAAGCCGGTGCAGGCGAGCGCCAGCTGGGTCAGGCCAGGTGCGAGCGATATGGCCCGAAACGGCCTTAGGAAATTCGAAAGCGCGAAGATTGCGCCCATGCGGAAGGGCTGCAGTGGCCGCGCCGTGTTGTAATGCCGCGGCGCAAGAACCAACGGCGCGGCGAGGCAAAGACATAGAACGCACATCACCGAAAAAGCGGGCCGCCATCCCAGATGCGTGATGGACCAGCCCCCCAGCCCGCCTGCGATGATGCCGCCGAGCGGCACCCCGGCTTGACGCACCGAGAAGAGCGTTGACCAGTTTTGTTTCGGCGTGTGGTCGACCAGAATTTGGCTGCTCGCCGGCGTCGATGTCGCATAGCCGAAGCCGAGCAGGATCGCGCCGACGATCATCGCCGGTAGGCTCGCAGTCATAATGAGCAATCCGCCGGCAACGGCGATCAAAACGCCTGCGCGAAGGGATCCTAGCGGGCCGAGGGCCGGCGTAACACCGTGATTGGCCATATACAGCCAGACGGATCCGAGGCCGGCTGCCCCGGCGATCCATCCGAACGCCGCTGGATCGAGCTCGGCCGATTCCATCAGCAACGATGCTACGACAGGTAGAAACAGGTGCAGCGCCGCGAGGCCGACGAGCGGCACAAGGACGACGAGGAGCGGTCTCAGGACGGATGACATTTTGCAGGCGTTGGGTCCCGAGAATTTGAGGTTGTTTTCCCAGGCTACCTTCGCCCGAATAAATGTCTTGGCCAAGGATTCTCGCTTCAAAAAATTTGTGCACTTCTTACCGATGCCGGGCAAGACGATGCCCACCTAGCCAGTTCCCTTGATGCACATAGGGACGCGCCTTCACCCCTGCCTTATCACTCAGAAGGGAACCGGCTCACCTGCGTCATGTTCACCTGTCGACAGCCGTGCAATTCGCTTGCCGGCCTCCGGATCTGCTCCTATAGAACCGGGCTTGATGACCAGCACCTCACCATCCGCTGACCACGTTTTCTTCCCCCACCGGCATTTATTGACCTGCGAGAATTTGACCGCAGCGGAGATCACCGGTCTCCTCGACCTGGCTGACAAGGCGGCCGAGATCAATCGCCAGGTGAACAAGAAGCGCGACGACCTCCGGGGCCGTACGCTCATCAACCTCTTCTTCGAAGCCTCAACCCGTACCCAGAGCTCCTTCGAGCTGGCAGGCAAGCGATTGGGCGCCGACGTCGTTAACATGAACGTGGCGACATCCTCCGTTCAGAAGGGCGAGACGCTGATCGATACGGCCATGACGCTCAACGCGATGCGGCCGGATATCATCGTCGTCCGCCACTACGCCGCCGGCGCGGTCGAGCTGTTGGCGCAAAAGGTCGATTGCTCGGTAATAAACGCGGGCGATGGCGCCCATCAGCATCCAACGCAGGCATTGCTCGATGCGCTGACCATCCGCCGTGCCAAGGGCCGCATTGCGGGGCTTATCATCGCAATTTGCGGCGACATCCTGCATTCGCGGGTGGCGCGCTCGAACATCAACGTGCTCAACACCATGGGCGCCCACGTTCGCCTGATCGCCCCGTCCACACTGCTGCCGGCAGAGCCCGAGCGCCTCGGTGCCGAGGTATACACGGACATGTGGAAGGGGCTCGAAGGTGCTGACATCGTGATGATGCTGCGACTTCAGCGGGAGCGCATGCAAGGCTCGCTGGTCCCCTCGATCCGCGAGTACTTTCATTTCTTCGGTCTTGACCATGAGAAGCTGTCCCGCGCCAAGCCCGACGCGCTCATCATGCATCCTGGCCCGATGAACCGAGGTGTGGAGATCGCGTCAACGATCGCAGACCACTCACGAAGCCTCATCCGCGAGCAGGTCGAGATGGGAGTAGCCGTCCGCATGGCCGTGCTCGAGGCGCTCGCCCGCAACCTTCCGAACCGATGAGCTGGCCGATGCGCGCTCCAACGTCACAGCAGGCTGGCAAGCCCACGGTGTTCATCAATGCCCGGCTCATCGATCCGGCGTCCGGTCGTGACGAGCCGGGTGGCATCCTCGTTGTCGACGGGAAAATCGCCGATATCGGTAGCCATTTGAGGCGCAACGCTCCAGAAGGCGCCGAGGTGATCGACTGTAACGGCCACGTGCTGGCGCCGGGGCTCATCGATATGCAGGTGTTCACCGGCGAGCCGGGCGCTGAGCATCGGGAAACATTGAAGACGGCGAGTCTGGCCGCCGCTGCCGGCGGGGTGACGACGATCGTGGTGATGCCGGACACCAGTCCGGTGATCGACCAGGTGGCTCTCGTCGATTTCATTCAACGCCGCGCACGCGACAACGCCGTAGTCAACGTGCACACAATGGCGGCGCTGACCAAGGGCCTCGAGGGCGGGGAGATCACCGAAATCGGTCTCCTCAAACGCGCCGGCGCCATTGCCTTCTCCAATGGCAAGAACAGCGTCGCCAACACGAGGGTGATGCGCAACGCCCTGCTCTACGCGAAAGACTTCGGCGCCCTCATCGTGCATCACACGGAGGATCCGTACCTCACCGAGGGCACGTGCATGAATGCCGGCCACGTCGCTGCTCGGCTCGGCCTGCTTGGCGCACCGAAGGCCGCGGAGATCATCGTGCTCGAGCGGGATATCCGCCTCGTTGAGATCACCGGCGGCCGCTACCACGCGGCGACCATCTCCTGCCGGGAAAGTCTCGATATCATCCGTCACGCCAAGGCCAGGGGGCTGCCGGTCACCTGCGGGGTATCGATCAACCACCTGACGCTCAACGAGAACGACATCGGCCCCTACCGGACCTTCTTCAAACTGCGCCCTCCCCTACGTGCGGAGGAGGATCGGGCTGCGCTCGTGCGCGGGCTTGCGGCCGGAGACATCGACGTCATCGTTTCAAGCCATGACCCGCAGGACGCCGACGTGAAGCGCCGCCCCTTTGCCGAAGCGGCTGACGGGGCCATCGGCCTCGAGACGCTGCTCTCGGCTGCCTTGCGCCTCCACCACCGCGAGGGCGTCAGCCTTATGGTGTTGTTGCGCGCTATGACGATCAATCCGGCGCGGCTGCTGGGTTTACCCTCGGGGCGCCTCGAGAAAGGCGCACCGGCAGACTTGGTGTTGTTCGACATCAATCAGGCCTGGTTTGTTGACCGTGAGCTTCTGCGTGCGCGCTCCAAGAACTCGCCGTTCGACGAGAGCACGATGCAAGGCCGTGTTCTGCTGACGATGGTTGAAGGCGAAACGGTGTATCGGTACCCTGAGCCGCAGCGGGGCTGAGAGGCCACCGTAGCACTTTTGGGACCATCGTCCGATGACGGAAACCACGGCACTGCTGATCCTCGCACTGGCAATTGGATACGGCCTCGGCTCCATTCCCTTCGGCCTTTTGCTGACCCGGCTGGCTGGGCTCGGTGACATTCGCAACATCGGCTCCGGCAACATCGGCGCGACGAACGTCTTGAGAACCGGGCGCAAGGAGCTTGCCGCAGTCACACTCCTGCTCGATGCGCTCAAGGGGACAGCCAGCGTTCTGATCGGCAGTCTGATTGGCGGGCCCGAAGTGGCCATGGCTGGCGGGCTCGGTGCTTTCCTGGGCCACATCTTCCCGGTCTGGCTGGGATTCAAGGGCGGCAAGGGCGTGGCCACCTACATAGGAGTCCTTTTAGGGTTGCATTGGCCGGCGGCGCTGGCCTTTTGTATCGTGTGGCTCACGGTCGCGATCCTGACGCGGTACTCATCCCTGTCGGCTCTTGCGGCCAGCGTGGCAACGCCTCTGCTTCTTTGGATTACCGGTAAAGGCTCGCTTGCTGCCCTGGCAGGGGTACTGACCGTTCTGCTTGCCATCAAGCACACCGCCAACATCCAGCGCCTGATTGCCGGCACGGAGAGCAAGATCGGTGCACGGGCGTGATACCCGAGCGGAAGGTGCGCGATCCAAGCCTGCACCGCTGCCGACCGCTCGTTTGGATAATAGCCAGCGCCTCGCTTGTCTGCGCCTGATCCGCTCTGAGAACGTAGGGCCGATCACTTTCCGTGCTCTCATCAACCACTTCGGCGGGGCGCAAGCTGCGCTCGATGCTCTGCCGGAACTTTCCCGGCGCGGCGGGCGGCGGACCATCCGCATCTGCTCTCGTGACGCGGCAGAAGCGGAGCTTGAGGCTGCGGGGCGCATCGGCGCTCGGCCGATCTTCACGATTGAGCCCGGCTACCCGGCAGCACTAGCCGCCATCGAGGCAGCGCCGCCCCTTATCTATGCCAAAGGAGACGAGCAGCTCTTAGCCCGCCCCGCTATTGCGATCGTGGGATCGCGGTTAGCTTCCGCAGCTGGCCAGCAGCTCACGCGGAAGCTCGCGGCCGGCCTGGGCGAGGCCGGCTATGTCGTGGTGTCGGGGCTCGCCTTGGGCATTGACACAGCCGCTCATCGCGCGGCCCTGGAAACGGGGACGATTGCGGTCCTAGCCGGAGGGCTCGACATCACCTACCCCCCTCAGAATGCTGACTTGCAACGATCCATTGGCGAGCACGGATGCCTTGTCAGCGAGCAGCCGCCCGGGTTCCAGCCACGAGGTAGCGACTTCCCGCGGCGCAACCGCATCATCTCCGGCCTGTCGCTAGGAGTCGTAGTCGTAGAAGCAGCGCGGCGATCGGGATCGCTCATCACGGCGCGACGTGCTGCCGACCAGGGTCGCGAGGTCTTCGCCGTCCCGGGCCATCCGCTCGACCCGCGTGCCGAGGGCACCAATCAGCTTATCAAGGAGGGGGCCACGCTTGTCACCTGCGCCGAGGACGTCGTGAACGCGCTGCAGCCTTTCGGGCGACAACTAGCTCCCAAACCACAGCCCTTCCGCGAGCCAGCATCGATGCTCGATGCCGCACCGGAACCGTTGCCACAGGTCGCCGGGGACGACCGGGCTCGCATCACGGCCGCCCTGAGCCCTGCCCCGGTGCCCATTGACGAGCTTGCCCGTGCTACCGATCTGCCGATCCGCATCGTGCAGACGGTGCTCCTGGAGCTGGCACTGGCAGGCCGCATCCAGCATCACGGCAGCCAACTGGTCTCGCTCATTGGAGCTCCTGACTAGAGTGACTTGCAGCCGTGATGGGTCGATACCTGCGTCGATCTGGCGCCGAGCTTCGCTGCATCGTGTGGCCAATCTGCATGGCTCGCAGATTCTGCCTATTTGACTTCGCCCCAACCATCACCCATTTTCCCCCAGCTGAACGTGAGGGACAGATCTAAAGCGGCCCCGCACGACTGCGGGCAAACTGCAACGGCCGCAGGGGTGGGACCCCGGAAGCGCATGAACGTCGTCATTGTGGAATCGGCTGCGAAAGCCAAGACAATCAACAAATATCTCGGATCGGGATACAAGGTTATCCCGTCCTACGGACACGTGCGCGATCTGCCCTCCAAAGACGGGTCGGTCGAGCCCGATCGCGATTTCGCAATGCACTGGGAGGTCGACTCGAAGGCCAACAAGGTCATGCGCGAGATCGCCGATGCGGTGAAGAAGGCCGACAAGGTCATCCTCGCGACAGACCCTGACCGGGAAGGCGAAGCCATTTCCTGGCACATTCTGCAGCTCCTCGATCAGAAGCGAGCGCTCAAGAAGGGCGTGCCCGTTGAGCGCGTCACCTTCAATGCCGTCACCCGGGACGCCGTGCTCGCAGCCATGAAGAACCCGCGGGCCATCGATGCGCCACTAGTAGAGGCCTATCTGGCCCGCCGTGCCCTCGACTACCTGGTAGGGTTTACGCTGTCGCCGGTGCTGTGGCGGAAATTGCCCGGTGCCCGCTCGGCCGGGCGTGTGCAGTCCGTGGCCTTGCGCCTCGTCTGCGACCGTGAAGCCGAGATCGAGGCGTTCAAGTCCGAGGAATACTGGACGGTCGAGGCCCTGCTCGCCACCGATAAAGGCGACGAGGTGCGCTCCCGGCTGGTGGCTATCGACGGGCGGCAGCTCAAGAAGCTCGACATCAAGGACGCCGCAAGCGCCAATGCCATCAAGGCGGCGATCGAAGGTGGGCGGTTCACCGTCTCTTCCGTGGAGAAGAAGGCGGTGCGCCGCAATCCAGCGCCCCCCTTCACCACGTCGACCTTGCAGCAGGAAGCGTCGCGAAAGCTCGGCTTCTCCGCCAATCACACCATGCAGGTGGCCCAGCGCCTCTACGAGGGCGTCGACATCGGCGGCGAGATGGTGGGCCTCATCACCTACATGCGTACCGATGGCGTTCAGATCGTGCCCGAGGCCGTTTCCGAGATCCGCCGCGTGATCGAGGCCGAATACGGCAAGCGCTACACGCCGTTCGCGCGCGAATATAAGAGCAAGGCCAAGAACGCTCAGGAAGCGCACGAGGCGATCCGTCCGACCGATCCCTCCCGTCGTCCTGACCAGGTCGCGCGCTATCTGGAGAAGGATCAGGCAGCCCTTTACGAGCTGATCTGGCTGCGTACGATTGCCAGCCAGATGGCATCGGCCGAGCTCGAGCAGACGACGGCCGAGATCACGGTCAAAGGAAAGGACGGCAAGACCTACGGCCTGCGTGCCACGGGCTCCGTTGTCGTCTTCGACGGCTTCATGCGGCTTTATTCCGAAGGCCGCGACGACGAGGAAGAGGAGGACAGCCGCCGCCTCCCGCCGCTCGGCCGCGGCGATACGCTGAAGGACAAGGCGGTGACCGCCAGCCAGCACTTCACTGAGCCGCCGCCGCGCTACACCGAGGCGACCCTCGTGAAGCGTATGGAAGAGCTGGGCATTGGACGTCCGTCGACCTACGCGACCACGCTCGCCGTGCTCCGTGACCGCGGCTATGTGCGTCTCGAAAGGAAGCGGCTCGTTCCCGAGGACAAGGGCCGCCTCGTCACAGCGTTCCTGGAGAGCTTCTTCCGCCGCTATGTCGAGTTCGACTTCACCGCGGATCTCGAGGAAAAGCTGGACCTCATCTCCGACGGCAAGCTCGAGTGGAAGGATGTCCTGCGTGAGTTCTGGCGCGACTTCACCGCTGCTGTCGACGACATCAAGGATCTTCGGGTCAGCGAGGTGCTCGAGGCTCTCAACGAGATCCTCGGACCCCACATCTTCCCCCCGAAAGCCGATGGCGGTGATCCGCGTGCCTGCCCGGTCTGCGGCTCCGGCCGGCTGAGCCTCAAGATTGGACGCTTCGGAGCGTTCATCGGCTGCTCGAACTATCCCGAGTGCCGTTATACCCGTCAGTTCACCGAGCCACAGGGCGCCGAGACCGAAACGACGCCGCCCGAAGGTAAGCTCCTGGGCTACGATCCCGATACGGGCTTGCCGGTGACATTGCGCAGCGGGCGGTTTGGCCCCTACGTTCAGCTCGGCGAGGCTGAGAACGGTGAGAAACCGAAGCGGGCCTCAATTCCGCGCGGCATGGATGCGGCGACCATCGATCTGGAACGTGCGCTGCAGCTCCTGGCTTTGCCGCGCGAGGTGGGCCTGCATCCCGAGAGCGGCAAGCCGATCACGGCCGGCATCGGCCGCTATGGGCCGTTCGTGCTCCACGATGGCACTTACGCCAACCTCGAAAGCCTCGAGGACGTCTTCACGATCGGCATAAACCGCGCCGTGACGCTGCTGGCCGAAAAGGCGGCGGGTGGGAAAGGCAAATGGCAGCGGCCGAAGGCGGAGGTGCTGAAGGATCTCGGCGAGCATCCAGAAGGCGGGAAGATCGAGGTCCTGTCCGGCCGCTATGGACCTTATGTGAAGCACGGGTCCATCAACGCGACGCTGCCGAAGGGCAAGGACCCGTTGGCGCTGACGCGCGAGGAGGCTCTCGACCTGTTGGCGGCGCGCGAGGGCCAGAACGGCACAGGCCGCAAGCGTGGGAAAGCGAAAGCGTCGACAAAAAAGGCCGCAGAGAAATCTGCTCCTGAAAAGGCAGCCGCAAATTCAGGCGCCGTAAAGAAGGCCACCAAAACGCGCTCCAGCAAGGCGCGGCAGACGGAACCGGCTGCGGAGTGAGAGAAGCTGTGCGACCAAGATGTCGCTAAGTAAGCTCGTGACCGAAAGTTGTGTCAGGCGCGTGTCGCCTTGCTCTCACGAGCTTACGACGTCGCGAACTAAGGAACCGACGCCTCGTGGCTCGTAAGCGTGCAGCACAGGCCGTTGAAAAGTCGAAGTCAGCTCGCCGGCTTCCGACCAAGGATGAGGTCCTGCGCTTCATTAAAGAATCAGACCAGAAGGTCGGTAAGCGTGAGATTGCGCGCGCATTTGGTGTCAAGGGCGGCGCTCGTATCGAGCTGAAACGTCTGCTCGCCGAGCTGAGCGAGGAAGGCGCGCTCGTCGGGCGGCGGAAAGCTTTGCGTGCCAGAGGCGCCCTCTCTCCCGTCGCAGTTTTGGAGATCGTTGGTCGTGACGAGGAAGGCGACCTGGTCGCCGAACCCGTTCTTTGGGACCGCGCCGAAGGTCCGCGTCCGAAAGTCCTGCTCGTGATGAGCCGTCATTTCGCCGATGCAGGCGAGGCGGCGCTCGGCATCGGCGATCGTGTGCTGGCGCGCGTTCGGCAGCTCGATGCTCCGGATATCGTGGGCTTCCGTTTCGAGGGTGCGCCCATCCGAAAGCTGCCGCGCGAGAAGCGCCGTCTGCTCGGAGTTTACCGGGCCGACCGGAAGCGCGGCGGAGGCTTGATCGCACCCGTCGACCGCAAGGACCTGCGGAGTTGGACCGTGCAGCCGGGCGACGAGGGCGAGGCCAAGGATGGCGACTTGGTCCGCTTCGACCTGCCCCGCGCGCATCGCTTCGGCATACCGCAGGCGCGGGTCCTCGAGTCGCTTGGCAATCCGCACGATCAACGCCGCATCAGCCTCATTGCCGTGCATGCCCACGGCATACCTGATGACTTCCCCGAGGGTGTGCTGGCTGAGCTCGATCGACTCGAGCCGCCACAGATCGAGGGACGCGTCGATCTGCGGGACATCCCCCTCGTTACCATAGATCCAAAGGATGCCCGCGATCACGACGACGCCGTGCACGCCGAGCCCGATCCCGATCCCAACAACCGGGGCGGCTTCATCGTGACGGTTGCTATTGCGGATGTCGCCCACTACGTTCGGCCCGGCACGCGGCTCGACCGTGAAGCGCGGCTCCGGGGGAATTCCGTCTATTTCCCCGATCGGGTCGTGCCCATGCTCCCCGAGCGCATCTCAAACGACCTCTGCTCGCTCAGAGAGCGCGAGGATCGCCCCTGCCTTGCCGTTCGCATGGTCTTCGACAGCCGGGGCGATAAACGCAGGCACACCTTCGTTCGTGGAATAATGCGGTCGGCCGCCAAGCTCAGCTACGAGGAGGCTCAGGTTGCCTTCGACGGGAAGCCTTCGCAGAGGTGCCAGCCTCTTATGGAGAACGTGCTGGGGCCGCTGTGGGCGGCCTATAAGGTGCTGGCTTCCGCACGGGCGCGGCGCGAGCCGCTCGATCTCGATTTGCCGGAGCGCAAAATCATTCTCGACGAAGACGGACGCGTCGCCCGAGTGATCATTCCCGAGCGGCTGGAGGCGCACCGGCTCATCGAGGAATTCATGATCCAGGCCAACGTTGCCGCCGCGGAGACACTGGAGCAGCTGCGGACTGCCCTCGTCTATCGGGTCCACGCCCAGCCCTCGAAGGAGAAGCTTTCAGCGCTCCGGGAGTTCTTGCAGACGTTGAATCTGGGATTGCCGCCAGGAGAGCTGAGGCCGGCACACTTCAATCGCGTTCTGGCTGAGGCGAAATCGCTGCCGACTGCGGATCTCGTCAACGAGGTCATACTGCGCGCCCAAGCGCAGGCCGAGTACAGCACCGAGAATATTGGCCACTTCGGTCTCAATCTCCGCCGTTACGCGCATTTCACCTCGCCTATCCGGCGCTACGCGGACCTGATAGTCCATCGGGCGCTGGTGCGAGCGCTTCAACTTGGCGTCGGCGGACTGACCGACGAGGAGACTGCTCAGCTCCCCGATGTGGCCAAGTCGATATCGGAAGCCGAACGTCGCGCTATGGCTGCGGAGCGCGAGACGATCGAACGACTCATTGCCGCGCATCTGGCGGACCGGATCGGTGCCGAGTTCCAGGCCCGCATTTCAGGCGTGACCCGCTCTGGCCTGTTCGTGCGCCTCAAGGACACCGGGGCCGACGGTTTCGTCGCTGCATCGTCCATGATCGGCGACTTCTATCATTTCGTCGAGCAGCAGCATGCACTCGTCGGCGATCGCAGCGGCGAGGCTTATCGCCTGGGCGACGAGGTTCTTGTGCGCTTGGTTGAGGTGATCCCGACAGCAGGCGCTCTGCGTTTCGAAATGTTATCCAAAGGCAAGCGCGGCCATGTCTCTCTGGCCAAGGGTTGGCGCAGCCGGCAACCTCTGCGCGGCAGACGGCGCGCTGGTTGAGCCGGTCGCGGCAATTCATGGGGTTGACTGGGCGGTTATTGCGATCACCTATGTCTGGTGAACCTTTTGCAGAAGCCTTCGGGCTGGAGGATCGATAAGGCATGCCAATCTCTGTCGGCCCGCAGCGGAATCTGGCGGATGCGTTACTTCGTGGCGCCCGTCTGAAGTGCCCAGCCTGTGGCACGGGTCGTCTCTTCCGCGCCTACCTCAAGGTTGCGGATACCTGTCCTGATTGCCATGAGGCCCTGCATCATCACCGGGCCGATGACGCGCCGCCCTATCTCACGATCGTGATCGTTGGGCATCTTATCGTTGCCGGCGTGCTGCTGCTGGAGCAGACGGTTGCGCCACCAGAGTGGCTCCACATGGTACTCTGGCTGCCGTTAACCGTGGTGCTGTCGCTGGTGCTGCTCCCAAGCATCAAGGGGTCGATCGTCGGATTGCAATGGGCGAATAGGATGCATGGGTTCGGCTCCTATCCCGATCCGGATTACAACGAGGACACCCCGACGGACCGCACTGGTCCCAGGCCGCAATCCATGTAATCAGCCACTGCTGGCAGCGCGATGTCAGATCCGAGCATGCCTTCCTCCGGCGGAGATCCCGCCAAGGCTATGGAGCCGCGCGACGCGGCGACCCTCGTCATAGTTGACAGGGTCAAGGGGGTGCCCCGCGTCCTCATGGGACAGCGGCGGCTGGACCAGGTCTTCATGCCAGGCAAGTTCGTGTTCCCCGGTGGGCGGGTCGACCTCGGAGATGGCACGACCGAAAGCGCGGACGAGCTCAGGCCAATCGAGCTCGCCAAGCTGCTGCTCGACATGAAAGGCACGCCCAGCCAGATACGCGCACGGGCGTTAGCTATGGCGGCGATCCGCGAGACGTTCGAGGAGGCAGGCGTCATCATCGGGGCGCCGGCAGAACCACCGCCTAAGCCAGTCGACATTCCAGGGTGGGGCGATTTCTTTGCCTGCGGCTACCGCCCGAAGCTGAGTTCGCTGGCTATGTTCGCTCGCGCCATTACGCCCCCAGGCCGGCCGCGCCGTTACGATACTCGCTTCTTCTACATTTCGGCGGATGAGATCAGCCACCAGATCGAAATCTCTGACGGCGAGTTGTCCAAGTTGTACTGGCTGACCATCGAGGAGGCGCGCAGCCTGGATTTACCGTCCATCACGCGCCGTATTTTGGTGGACTTGATGGACTTCCTGAGAGACGGAATCGCTGGCCAGGGAGAGGCGCCGATCCCCTACTACTACCATGAGAACGGCACGTTTCGGCGCGAGCTCCTGAGCGTTACAGGTTCAGTGGCTGGTGCATCTCTGCAACTTGACACGAGGGGGCACGGCGGTATTGTGCGCCCGAATACAGTCTAGAGCGCATGAAGCGCAACTCCCCGGGTTACCATGGCAAAACCAGTTACACAGAAGATCAAGCTCGTTTCGACAGCTGGCACAGGCTACTTCTACGTCACCAAGAAGAATCCACGCACCAGCACGGAAAAGCTCAGCTTCAAGAAGTACGATCCTGTCGTCCGCAAGCACGTCGAGTTTAAAGAAGCAAAGATCAAGTAAGCTCGATGTGCCGCGCTCTGCACCTGTCAGGGTGCGTAGGGTTGATGCGCGAGTCATAGCCTCACGCGAATAACACTCAAAGGCGCGGCGACCGCGTGGTTTGCCGCGTGAGTGTCGTCATTTGCGTCATCAATCAGGGGGAACGGCCTCGGTCAGGGCCCGCAACGGTTCTCGGCAGCGGGGTAGAAGTCCGAGTCGTCGCAGTCCCTGACCTGATGACCAAACGGAGCACCAAAGAGGGCGTTGGCTCTCCGCCTGGTGAGATCGACCATTTGCAGCCATACGAGGAGGCCAACTCCAGCTGCAGGTCGACCCATGTCCGTGCGTTCAGGAGATGCGGCGGACCTGAGACGCAGCGGACAAACAGCAGCTCGTCGGAGATCTCCCGTGGAACACCTGAGTGAGATACGAACCGCCGAGCAAAACCGTGTTAAATTCTTCCGAGTGCCATCTTGACAGAACACCAATTGCTTTGCAAGCGGAGCGAATCAAGTTTTATGAGCTTCGTCAACACTCTGCCGCCACGAGTGAAAGTGGGCTACAACTCAAGCGGGAAGGTTGGGTGAGCGATCTGCAGGGTGCGCAACGCCACGATCAGTGCACAAGCCTTTCATTCGTCTGAGTCTTTTCATTGTTCCGTTCCAATTCGGGCTCGTTTCCTTCCCTCCTCTGGCGCAGCCGAGGTACCTCCAATGGACCGATGCTGGAATTCGAGCGGAAAACCCCTTGTGGCACCTGAGTCGGCGTCGAGTACCGATCGTGATAGTCTTGCAGCGGCTCCACCAAGCTTCATCTGGCGGCAGATCACGTCCGGATGGCTTTCTCAAGCTGAGCCAACTGGCGAACGCGGGTCCCCGATGAATTGGCGGATGGTCTCAATGAACCCGGTCACAGAAATCGGCTTGGAAATGTAGGCTTCACAGCCGCCTTCTCGAATTCGCTCCTCGTCGCCCTTCATGGCGAAGGCAGTAACGGCAACAACCGGGATGTCCCGGAGTTCCTCGTCGTCCTTGAGCCACTTCGTGACCTCCAGCCCCGAGACTTCCGGAAGCTGGATGTCCATGACGATAAGGTCTGGCCGGTGCTGCCTTGCGAGCTGCAACGCCTCCATGCCATGACGCGTCTGTAGCGTTGCATAGCCATGGGCGTCGAGAAGATCGTGAAAAAGCTTCATGTTGAGCTCGTTATCCTCGACGATGAGGACGAGTTTGGATGGGCGGTGCGCAAGCGGTCGCAGGCCGTTGAACCCCCCGCTTCCTTCCTGATAATTCATGGCTCTGGCCAGCCTGCTCCCAACTTAGCCTACTTGTTGCATCGATTCGGCGGACCTGCTGTGGGCTCAATGTGTGCCGGAAGCAGGTAACCAACAGTTTAAGGTGTAGAGGCACGAGACTGCCGCAATAAACCAGGATCGACCGACATGCGGCCCCGGCCAAAGGTGACGTTGGAAGAGGCGGAGATCATCGCTCTGAAGGCCCTGACATTCCTGGCTGCCGACGAGGTACGGCTTGGCCGGTTCCTGGACCTGACGGGGATGTCGGCCGCTGAGCTGAAGGCGAGGGCGAGCGAAGCCAGCACGCTCTCCGCGGTGCTCGATTATCTCACACGCGATGAATCCTTGCTCCTGGTGTTCGCAGCCGAAGCCTCTCTAGAGCCTGAAAAGGTCGGCCCTGCGCTGGATGCGCTTTCCTCAATGGCGGAGGGGTCGTGATGGCCAAAGAGAACCCATCGATGCGGATTGGCATCGATCTCGGAGGAACCAAGATCGCGGCTGTCGCGCTGCTACCCGATGGCCGCATGAGCGAGGAGCTTCGTGTTCCGACCCCTCGTAACGATTATGACGCAACGCTGGAAGCCATCCGCCAGCTCGTTCTTCAGCTCGAAACTGATACCGGCATGCGGGGAACGGTCGGTGTTGGAATGCCCGGCTCCATCTCACCCGCAACAGGACGGGTGCAGAACTCCAACTCCGTGTGGCTAAACGGCCAGCCGTTTGATCGCGACCTCTCGCGTCGCCTCGAGCGCCCCGTCCGCATGGCCAACGATGCCAACTGCTTTGCCCTTTCCGAGGCAACGGATGGAGCCGCCGCAGGCGCCCGGTCGGTGTTCGGTGTCATTCTGGGCACCGGATGCGGTGGGGGAATCGTCATCAATGGCGAGATCGTCAACGGTCCGCGCGGCATCGGCGGCGAGTGGGGACACAACCCCCTGCCCTGGCCAGAACCTGACGAGTACCCTGGGCGGCGCTGCTGGTGCGGCCACATGAACTGCATCGAAAGATGGGTCAGTGGCCCGGCGTTGGAATCTGATTACGCCGAGGCGACTGGCGAGCGGATCTTGGCCACCGAAGTCGGAGAGCGCGCAGAAGAGGGCGACGAGGCGGCTCGGCAGGCACTGGCGCGGCACGCATCGAGACTGGCGCGAGGGCTCTCCCATGTCGTCAACATCATCGATCCCGAGGTGATCGTCTTGGGCGGCGCACTGTCCCGGCTCAAGCACCTCTATGAAGTGCTCCCAGACCTGATGAAGCCTTATGTCCTCTCGGACGCTCCGTACGTGGACATTCGCCCGCCGGTATGGGGCGACGCGAGCGGAGTTCGCGGCGCCGCCTGGCTCTGGGGTCGGCCGGATTAAGGCTGCTCGACCCCTTGGGGTTCCCTGACGACAACTAGGGCTGCTTACGGCTCGATGGACACGGCGTCGGCTCGAGCATTTCTATCTTCCGCAGCTCTCCGCGTATCGAAAAGCTTCCGTAATCGATGAGCAGACGCCGCGAGACACCGTTCTCGAAGTAGAGAAACGAAATCTCGTAGACCGGCACCGCGTCCTCCAGCTCTGTCCCCTTCTCATAGTAGCCGAGAGCAATCGGCCACGAGGACAAGCCGTTCAGGACCTCGCCATTAGGAACAACCGGAAGTTGCGAATTGTAGCCGGGCCCTTGCCGAGCGCCGATATAGGCGCTCGTGACGTAAGTCTTTTCACCCTTCTCGGACGCGTCGAAGAGATCAGTTACGAGGACCGTCTGCCCACTGCGTGCCATCTGCAGCAGCTTGCTGGAGTGTTGAATGGGAAACATCGTGTCGACGGGAAGCTTGATCACACGTTTCTTCGGTTGCGTCAGCTCCACCCTGATCTCGCCGTGATTTTGCTTGCGAACGGCTTCACCGACCGTCTGCTCGACACGAGTCTGGTCCCGATATTGACTGTTCTCGAACCGGAACCGGGTGCCCAAGGCATCCTCCCAGCTCGACGTCCGCATGTCCGTGACGCTCGTTTCGCCCTCCTGGTTGGTGGTCCGCGTGACGAAACGCATTTTTTGCGTGTAGCCGACACAGGCCGAGCCCGTCAGCTCGTAAGCCATCCGGCCGGTGAGCTCTGAAATGCCCGCTCCGGGTCGTGCATCTATTAGGGATATGTCGTATACGGCCCGATGAGGCGCGAGGCCTCGGGTTTCCGCGATTGCGGCTGATGGAAGGTAGGCGCACAAAAGCCCAGCAAGCCCGGCAACCACCCATCTCGATACCATTTCCATCAAGCCCCTCTCGCGAGCGTGAGCTGCAGTTAGCGCTTTGCCGAAAAGCCTAGAACGGTGCCTGAGACTTGCAAAGTCAGCTCTCATACATCTACCAGATTGTGGTTTCTCGCTATCTAAACACTCTTGGGCGCGACGATGTTCAACGAGGGGTGCACGCGTCTTGATCCAGAGTTCGTGCGCCCCATAGCCCATCGCGGCCTGCACGACATCTCCTTGGGACGGATTGAGAATACTGCGCCGGCCTTTGAGGCTGCCATTGCGGTGGGTTTTGGTATCGAATGCGATCTCCGCCCCGCGAGCGACGGAACACCATTCGTGTTCCACGATCGGATGCTCGATCGACTTGTAGAAGCTACGGGTCCGATCGCGTCGTACAGCCCATCCAAGCTCTCTGCATTGCGCTATCGCAACCAGAACACACCGCTGCTCAGCTTCGGGGATCTCCTCGAGCTGGTCGCCGGCAAGGTACCGCTGCTCGTCGAGATCAAGAGCGACTGGGATGCGCCGGACTCGCAATTTCTCGCGGCGGTGGCAGATCTCTCCGTCGGCTACAGGGGTCCACTTGCCCTGATGTCGTTCGATCCCGCAGTCATGGCCGCGATGCGTAATCTTGCGCCAGGGCTGCCGCGCGGCATCGTCTCCGGTTCCTACGAGGGGCCGGAGTGGTGGTCCGAGGCTATTGATTCTGAACGAGCCTTTCGCCTCCGCCACTGTCTGGAGGCCGGGCCGGCTCAACCGAGCTTCATCGCTTACCATGTGGACGACCTGCCCACGCCTGTGACGCGCTTCGCCCGTGAAGTCATGCGATTACCTGTCTTTGCCTGGACGGTGCGCACGGAGGCGCAACTCCGCCATGCTGCAGCGTGGGCGGATGCCCCCATCTTCGAAGGATGCGATCCTCATTCCTGCGTCACCGGCGCGTGCTTGTCTTGACCCCTTTAACTGACCGGCTAAGTCAATGTGCCACTGGCCCGTGGGGACGACTTCACAGCAAGAGGGCCAATGCAGGGACGGCCCTGCGATCTGAGAGGATTTCATGGCTTGGGTGGTGCTATTCGTCGCCGCTTTGCTGGAAGTCGCGTGGGCTATTGGTTTGAAGTACACGCAAGGGTTCACACGATTATGGCCGTCTGTCATCACATTGTCGGCCATGGTGGTGAGCATGTATCTGCTTGCGATTGCAGCTCGAACGCTTCCCATTGGAACGGCCTACGCCGTGTGGGTCGGCATTGGCGCGACCGGAACAGCCATTCTCGGAATTCTGCTTTTCGATGAATCGGCCGATCCCGCCAGAATCGTCTGCCTCGGGCTGATCATCGCGGGCGTGCTCGGGCTACGGCTACTCGACAGCACATGAACTGAGCCCCAAGTCAGTAGCTGCGCATCGAACTCGTAGCACAACCTGATATGCTATCGGCTAGAGCCGATCCGGAGCGACGATGACATCTACTGACACCGCAATTGTTCGCATCGCTGCCTCTATGGCCGAAATCGACGCGGCCCAGTGGGATGCGTGCGCCAATCCGGATCCGGCACATTTCAATCCGTTCGTCAGCCATGCCTTCCTGAACGCGCTGGAGCAGGCTGGCACCGTGAACCGGAGAACGGGCTGGCTGCCACAGCACCTCGTCCTCGAAGGGCCCGACGGAAAAATCGCCGGGGCGATGCCGTGCTATCTGAAAGGTCACAGCCGGGGCGAGTATGTTTTCGACTGGGCTTGGGCCGACGCCTACGAACGCGCCGGGGGCAGCTACTATCCGAAGCTCTTGAGCGCGGTTCCGTTTACGCCGGTTCCAGGGCCACGCCTTTTGGTTCGGCCGGGACCGGACCGACAGAATATCGAGCGTACGCTTGCCGCTGCTGCGATTACCCTCGCCAAGAAACTCGGCGTATCGTCCCTTCACATCACATTTCCAACGGAAGGCGAATGGCAGCGCCTGCCGGAGCTAGGCTTTCTGCAGCGCACGGACCAGCAGTTCCATTGGCATAACCAAGGCTACGGCTCGTTCGACGACTTCCTTGCGAGCCTCGCCTCGCGGAAGCGCAAGGCGGTGCGCAAAGAGCGCGCGCAGGCACTCGCGCCCGGCATCACAATCGAGCACGTGATGGGGGCCGACATCCGCGAGGAGCATTGGGATGCCTTTTTCGACTTTTACATGGACACCGGCTCTCGCAAGTGGGGCCGGCCTTACCTCAACCGGCGATTCTTCTCGCTGCTCGGCGAGGTCATGGGGGACAGGTGTCTGCTCGTCATGGCAAAGCGGCGAGGCCGCTATATCGCGGGAGCGCTCAACCTGATCGGCGGTGATTGCCTCTACGGCCGCTACTGGGGCGCCATCGAGCACCATCCGTACCTTCACTTCGAGGTCTGTTATTACCAGGCTATCGAGTACGCGATCGCCAATGGCCTTCCACGTGTCGAAGCCGGAGCACAGGGTGAGCACAAGCTGGCCCGCGGCTACATGCCCGTGCCAACGTATTCCTTGCACTGGATCGCCGATCCGGGCTTTCGCCGCGCCGTTGCTCGCTATCTCGAGGAAGAGCGCCGGGAGGTTGCGGAGCACAGAGATATTCTGGCCGCTTACGGACCCTATCGGAAAGTCGCTCCCGAGGCCGAGGAGACGTGTTGAGATTAGTTGGCGTCCACAGCTGAAAGGACTGGTTGATGAGCTACGATGATAGCAACGTATTCGCCAAGATTCTGCGGGGCGAGTTGCCGGCCCATAAGGTCTACGAGGACGAGCAGACGCTCGCCTTCATGGACATCATGCCACGGGGCAAGGGCCACACGCTCGTCATCCCGAAGACGCCCGCACGCAACATCCTCGACGCTACACCAGAGCAGCTCGCCGCTTGCATGGCTACCGTGCAGCGTATCGCCCGTGCCGTGATGAAGGCGTTCGATGCGCCGGGGGTCACCATCCAGCAGTTCAATGAATCGGCGGGCGGCCAGGTCGTTTTCCATCTCCATTTCCACGTGCTGCCGCGTTGGGAAGGCGTTCCGCTTGGGCCGCATACGGGGAAGATGGAGGATAGCCAGGTACTTGCAGCCAACGCCGAGAAGATCCGGCAGGCGCTCGCCTCGTAACGGCACTCTTCCGGCACACGCGCTCCGCGCCCAAATTGACGTGAGCAGAATGCGGCGCATCGTCTGCGAACCCTTGCAGCAGACGGTGCGTTTCAGCGCAGCGTCCAGGCGTCGAGGCATAACGCTCGGACCCGGCGGCAGCCGACCTATGCTCACCTAGCCTGCCGTAGCACGTTAAAGCGAGCTCGCTGCCACGGGCATGCGAAAGGAGGCGAGGATGGCGACGATACTCATCGTCGGTGCCAGCCGAGGTACAGGGCTAGAGGCCGTTCGCAAGGCTCTTGCCGCCGGGCATCGGGTACGCGCCTTGGCGCGATCAGCCGCAAACATCCCGATCGAGGACGCTAACCTCGAAAAGATCACCGGCGACGCCACGGACCGTACGGCCCTTCTGAATGCGGTCGATGGCGTCGATGCCGTGATCGTCACCCTCGGTGTTCCACCAAGCCCCTCCACAGCCGTTTCCGGCACCAAGTTGTTCTCGACGGCCACGCGCGCCCTCGTGGCCGCCATGAAGGAAAAAGGCGTGAGCCGGCTGATTGCCATAACGGGCATCGGCGCCGGTGAGAGCCGCGGCCACGGTGGCCCGCTTTACGACTGGATCGCCTTCCCTCTCCTGCTGAAGCGCGTTTATGACGACAAGGACGTGCAGGAGCAGATCATCCGCCAGAGCGGCCTCGACTGGACCATCGTTCGCCCCGGTCTCCTGACGAATGGCCCGACGACGCGCCGCTATCGCGCCCTCCTCGACCCGTCCCAGTGGCGCGCCGATCAAATCAGCCGGGCTGACGTTGCGGACTTCCTCGTGAAGGAAGTGACGGAGCGGAAGTTCGTGCACAAAGCGCCGGTTCTCCTGGGCTGAGGCTCAGCGACGTATCGCGGGTGTTTCCATCGGCATTCCGCGGGCACGCCACGCGAGGTAAAGCTCCAAGGCCAGGTATTCCGGCGAGCCGTAATCCAGAACCTCCGCGCGCACACCCAGGCTGCACGCGCGCAAACGGCGGTGAAGGGAGCCGAGAGACTGCCACTCGAGCCGATAAATGGGAAATCCCGTCGGATGGCCTTGGCTGATGGTGTCTCCTCTGAGCTTCCGGCCCCAGTTCTCATCATGACACTGGGTGCAAGCGAGGTTGAGCTGACCTTGCCGCATCGTGAAGAGCTTGCGGCCCGCCTCGAAATGGCTGGCTGCGGGTCCGTCGACCGACACAGAGATGGGCATTCCCCGGGACTGATAGGCGATGAAGGCTGTAAGTCCCAGCAGCTCATTCGATTCATACGCGAACGGCTCCGCGCCCTGCCGCTCGCGTCGGCATTGGTTGATACGCAGCTCGACGTTGAGCAGCTCGCCGGTGGCCTTATCGACCATAGGGTAGCGCGCCGCTACGCCTTTCATGCTGGTTTCAGCATCACCATGGCAGCTAGCGCAGGACTTGCCCTCAGGACCCGCGGGCGTGGACCACAGACTCTCCCCCGTGGCAACCCAAAGCATACCGGGATTGGCACCCTCGTCTGCCTGCTGTGCGCGAAGGGCCTCCGAAAGAAACGTCGTGCCGGAGCGCCGATCCTCCGGCCTGAGACTTTCTGGAATGATCTCCCCGTTGCCTAAGGTCTCTGGGTCTGTGGCTCGAGCGCCGTTTGCCAGCAGCACGATCATCGTCACCAGAGCGACAGCAATAATCCGCAAACCTGATAAACAGGCGAACATCAGGCGACCGTAATTTCGGCCTTTTCCGTGTGGGTACTGCCGAGATCATCAGTCCAGGTGAAGGTGATCTCGCCGCTTTCCTCGACAAGGAGCGAAAAGGCAAGATAGGGATTGGCCGCTACGCCCTGCGTGAGGTCGGCGCTGAACACCTCCTCGCCGTTATACGTCGCGACGAAACGCTGGATGATGTGGCGCGGGATGGGTTGGCCGCGATGATCCCGGCGATAGCCCGTCTCCATCGGGTGCTTGATCAGTGTCTTGATTTCGACCACCTCGCCGCGCTTCGCGGTCTTCGGCACGACAATGCGTGCGGACGTCATGCTCATGGGCCTAGCCTCCGTCGATGCACGCCGACAATGTGACGATCACATGTGCCTCATCGGACCAGAAGCTGCCATCGCTCATCTCGGCGACGGCCAGCACGCGTTGCGTATCCGCCATGCGGATGCTGGTCGAGACTTTGGCGCGCCCCATGCGCGGACTCAGGTTGAATTTGACCACCTCCGCCACCGGATTCTTTTCCGACAGGATATGAATGGCTTTCACGTGGTCATCGGCCGTCATTGGGCTGTCGACCGAAACGGTCAGCGGAACCGAGAAGCCATTCTCGGCAAGGGAGGAAATCTCCAGTTTAACCCGCCCATCGGTGACCGGCGCGCCGCCGGTGATCTTCTCGAGCGCCGTTGAAATCTGGTCGCCTGCGACAGCGGCGCGCGACCCGGGCGCCAGTGGCACCAAGGTGAGCGCTGCCACTCCAGCTGCCACTTGGCGGCGGGTGAGCCCTTCTCCGTCAGGTTTGCTCATGGACACCTCTCACTCGCGCAGTGTCTGCAGGTACGCCACGACGTCCTCGACCTGCTGCGCCGTCAGAACGGGCTGGCCGCGATATCGCTTCGCCACCAACGCCAGCCGGTCGACGCGAAAATAGGGCGGCATCAGCGTTTGCGGATTGACCCGGCTCTGATCCACGATCCGTAAACGCAGCTGGCCCGCCGTCAGCCGGCTGCCGACACCTGACAGGTCCGGCCCAAGCTCGCCCTGAAACCGCTCAGTCGGTTCAGGCACTTTGTGACAGATGAGGCAGTTGCCCACCTCCCTGTCGAGAACGATCTGGCGGCCGCGCTCAGGGTCGCCCGGCGTATCCGTCAGCGGCTCGGGGATCGCATCCCCGACGAACCTGCTCTCCGGCAGCAGCGGCGGATGATCGTCCGCTGTCGCCGATCCAGCTTTCAGGCCGAGAGCCAGCAACACTGCTGCCAGCACCCGGCCAGACGTCAGCCTCGGCACGCGCCTCCTCAGACGAGCCCGTGGTGCTTGAGCGGCAACGTACGGATGCGCTTGCCGGTCGCCGCAAAGATCGCGTTGAGCACGGCCGGCGCGGCAACCGCGATGGTCGGCTCGCCGATGCCGCCCCAGAAGCCGCCGGACGGCACCAGCACAGTTTCGACCTTCGGCATGTGCTCGATGAGGAGGCTTTCGAACGTATCGAAGTTCTCCTGAACCATCCGGCCCCGCTCGACCGTGTTCTCCTGGAAGAAGGCGGCGCCGAGGCCGTAAACCACCGAGCCCTCCACCTGCGCGGCGATCTGGTCCGGGTTGACGGCAGTACCGCAATCGACCGCGATCACAAGTCGGTTCACCTTGATTTTCCCGTCGGGCTTCAAGGAGACCTCGGCGACCGACGCACAATAGCTGCCGAAGCCCATGTGCTGGCAGATGCCGCGATACACGCCCTCCGGCGGTGGCGTTCCCCATCCAGCCTTCTCGGCCGCAGCGTTCAGAACGGCGAGATGCTTCGGATGATTGGCCATCAGTTTGCGGCGGAACTCGAGCGGATCTTTGCCCGCGGCGTGTGCGAGCTCGTCCATGAAGCACTCGAGGTAGATCGCGTTCTGATTGTGGTTCACGCCGCGCCAGAAACCCGGCGGCACGTGCGTGTTCCGCATCGCGTGATCGATGAGCAGATTGGGGATGGTATAGCCGAACTGGCCGAACGGACTGTCCGCATTGGCGTGGAGCCCTTGGAAGTGGAGCGGGTCCATGCCGTCCTGCATGCCACTCGGCCGCACCGCTGCCAAGATCGACTGGCCGGAAATGCGGAAATGCAGTCCAATGAGATCCCCATTCTCATCGAGGGCGCCGACGAGCTTCGCCTGCGTGATCGGCCGGAACTTGCCATGCAGCATGTCCTCCTCGCGTGACCAGATCATCTTGATCGGCACGCCAGGGACCTGCTTTGCAGCGAGCACAGCCTTGGTCACGTAATCCTGGAAGCCGCGCCGGCCAAAGCCGCCGCCGAGATGGTGCTTGTAGACCTCGCACTTCTCCGGCGGGAGCCCGGCTGCCTCCGCACAGGCCGCAAGCGAGGCCTCGCCATTCTGTGAAGCAACCCATACCTCGCAGCGGTCCGGCGTCCATCTCGCCGTGCAGTTCATGGGCTCCATGCAGGCGTGATTGAGGAACGGAGTCCCGTAAACCGCCTCGACCTTCTTGGCCGCCTTCTCCAGGGCCGCTTTCACATCGCCGGCTTGGTTCCCGATGAAGACACCCTCGTTGCTGTCGAGGCCCTCCTTCAGCAGCTCGGCGATGGTCTCACTGGAAACATTGGCGTTGGGGCCCTCGTCCCACTCGATCGGCAAGGCATCGAGCGCCGTCTTCGCCTGCCACCACGTATCCGCCACAACGGCAACGGCGGTATCGCCGATCTTAAGAACGTGGCGGACGCCGGGCATGTCCTTGATCGCCGCCTCATCGTAGCTCTTCAGCGTGCCGCCGAAGTGTCGGCAATCCTTGATGGCGGCGTTGAGCATGCCGGGCAGCTTGACGTCGATGGCGTAGACGAGGCTGCCGTTGAGCTTCTCCGCCGTGTCGAGCCGTTTCATCGGCTTGCCGGCGATCTTCCAGTCCTTCGGGTCCTTGAGCGGAATGTCAGTCGGCGGCTCGAGCTTCGCGGCCGCAGCGGCGACCTTGCCGTAGGTTGTCGTCCGGCCAGTGGGCTTGTGCGTGATGACGCTGTTTTCAGCGACACACTCCGATGCCGGCACGCCCCATTCGTTGGCTGCAGCTTGGATCAGCATCATGCGCGCGGCCGCGCCGCCCTTGCGCACGTACTCCTGCGACTGCCGGATGCCACGGCTGCCACCGGTCGACATGTCACCCCAGGCCCGCTGCCGGGCGAGGTTCTGTCCTGGTGTCGGATACTCAGTCTTGACCTTGCTCCAGTCGCACTCGAGCTCTTCAGCCACGAGCTGCGCGAGGCCCGTCAGGGTCCCCTGCCCCATTTCAGACCGGGCAATCCGAATAACGACCTCGTCGTTGGGCCGGATCATCACCCAAACGTTGACTTCAGCACCTTCTGCAGCCGCAGTGCTGGTGGCCTGCGCTGCCGCGAAGGGAACATGGAAGCCGAGCGCCAAACCGCCCGCAGCCGCAGCTGAGCCGACGATGAAACCGCGGCGGGAAACTTTATGCCGATGTGACATGGCTCACCTCCTCAGCCCGCGTTCTTGGTTGCATAGTCAGCTGCGAGGTGAATCGCCGCCCGAATACGCTGATAGGTGCCGCAGCGGCAGATATTGGTCATCGCCGCGTCGATGTCCTCATCGGTCGGATTGGGCGTGCTTGCGAGAAGCGCCGCTGCCGCCATGATCTGCCCGGATTGACAGTACCCGCACTGAGGCACTTCAAGTTCAAGCCAAGCCCGTTGGACTGGATGAGAGCTGTCCTCCGACAACCCTTCGATCGTGACGATCTGATCCGTTTCCTCCAAAGCTGAAATCGGAAGCGCGCAGGAGCGCTGGGCTTCACCATTGATGTGAACTGTACAGGCGCCGCACACGGCGATGCCGCAACCGTATTTCGTGCCTGTCAACCCGATCTGTTCACGAAGAACCCAGAGCAGCGGCGTCTCCGGGTCTACGTCTACGTCGAACTGCTTTCCATTGACGTTGAGTTTCGCCATGGGTCAGCGTCCTCCCTGGGGGGTGTATGCTTGATGTGCAAGGCCGCGTCGGCGCCTTCAGCGTGCGCCGGAGCTCATGGGATCACTCAGTCTATTGCCCGAACGAGGCTTGGCAACCGCGTTTGGCGCACAACAGTTGATCGGGAACTTGGTTCTATCACCCGTAACGATTGAAAAAGCCGATTTTCTCGGTGTTTTCGATGGCACCGGACACTTTTCAAATCAGCGTGAGGATCGCTCGGGCCCGTTCCGCAGGCCAATCCTCCCTCGTCATCCCGGGCCTTGTGCCCGAGATCCACTAACCGCGAGCTCACGTGCAAGTGGATATTTGGATCCCGGCGACAAGCGCCGGGATGACCACGGGAGTGTGTTAATCCGCCGGAGGAGTCTCCAGCATTTTCGTGACGATCTCGGTCACGTCGCGGGAAAGTCCCTTCGCCTTCGCCACCTGCCGCAGCGCTTTTCTCGCCAGCTTGCGGCGGCCCGGCTCCAGCTCACGCCAGCTCCGGAAGCCCGCAAGCATACGGGCGGCGATTTGCGGGTTGAACTTGTCGATGGCGAGCACCTGCTCGACGACGAAATCGTAGCCAGCGCCGTCCGGCCTATTGAACTGAACGAGGTTTTGAGCGGCAAAATTGCCGATCAGCGCGCGGACCTTGTTCGGCGTGGTCAGGGAAAACAGTGGATGTCGCGTAAGAGCCTTCACCCGCGCCAGCGTACCGGCAAGCGGTGACGTAGCCTGGGCCGCAAACCATGTGTCGATAACGAGGTGATCATCCTTCCACCGCTTGTAGAAATCATCGAGCGCAGCCTTCGCATCCTTGCCTCCGCGCGCCGCCAGCAGGAAAAGCGCGTGGGCAGCATCCGTCATGTTCGATGCATTATTGTAATGCTCGAACAGCCGCGCCTTATCTGCTGCAGAATTGCGGGCACTCAACAATGTTAGCGCGATGTTGCGCAACGCCCGGCGACCGGCGCTTGCCGCATCGGGCGAAAACTTGCCGCGGTCGTCATAAGCCGCGTAGATCTCCTCCAGCTCCGGCCCGAGCGTCTCGCCGATAACCTTGAGCACCAGCTTGCGCGAGCGGTGGATGGCGTCCGGATCAACGTTGTGCGCGATCTCGCGGGCAATGTCGGCTTCGCTCGGCAGACGCAAAATCTCGGCGCGATAAGCGGGCTCCAACGCCTCGTTGGCGATGGTCGCACCAAGGGCTTTCGCATAGGTGACAACCTGCTCCGGCCGCCGCTCGGTCGTGCGGGATTTGACCAGCCCCACGAGCGTGCGCATCGCGTAGGTGTTCGCAGCCTGCCAGCGATTAAAAAGGTCGCTGTCATTGGCCATAAGAAATGCGAGGTCGCGATCGCTAAGATCGATCTTGAGCTTCACTGGCGCAGAGAAACCACGCAGAAGCGATGGCACGGGCTTCGAGGGCACGTCGGTGAAGCGGAACGTCTGCTTGCGCTTCTTTACATGAATGACGCCGTCCGGCACGGGTCCGGAATCGGCAAGGTTGAGATCAACGTCCTCACCATTGCCACCGAGGAGCCCCAGCCGCAGCGGGATATGCATCGGCTTTTTAGTGGATTGCCCGGGTGTCGGATTCAACACCTGCTCGACTGTGAGCTTCGCTTCCTTGCGCGTCTCGTTGTAGTCGAGCGAGCAGACGAGCTCGGGCGTGCCGGCTTGTTTGTACCACAGCATGAATTGGCTGAGGTCGACGCCGTTGGCGTCCTCGAAGCACTTCACAAACTGCTCGACCGTCGCGGCCTGCCCGTCGTGGCGCTTGATGTAGAGATCCATGCCGGCGCGAAAGCCGTCGCGGCCGACGATCTGCTCGATCATTCGAATGACCTCGGCGCCCTTCTCGTAGACCGTCGCCGTATAGAAGTTGTTGATCTCGATATAGCTGTCGGGCCGGACCGGATGGGCCAACGGGCCTGCATCCTCGGGGAATTGATGCGCTTTCAGTTGGCGGACATCAGAAATGCGCTGCACCGTGCGCGAGCGCTCATCAGCTGAGAACTCCTGATCGCGATAAACGGTCAGCCCTTCTTTTAGGCAGAGCTGAAACCAGTCGCGACAGGTGATGCGGTTGCCAGTCCAGTTATGGAAATACTCATGCGCGACGACGGACTCGACGGCTTCGTAAACGGCATCCGTCGCCGTTTCAGGCGAAACGAGAATGAGGCGATCGTTGAAAATATTAAGCCCCTTGTTCTCCATCGCGCCCATGTTGAAGTCGGACACGGCGACGATGTTGAATACGTCGAGATCGTACTCGAGCCCGAACCGCTCCTCGTCCCAGCGCATCGAACGCTTCAGCGAATCCATCGCCCAGCCGCAGCGGTTTTCTTTTCCAGGCTCGACGTAAATGGCCAGATCGACTTTGCGGCCGGATTTCGTGCGGAACGTTGAGGTAACGGCTGAAAGATTTCCGCCTACCAGCGCAAATAGATATGAGGGCTTCGGGAAGGGATCCTTCCAGACTGCATACTGCCGCTTGCCGCCATCGATGGTCCCTCGCTCGATGGGATTGCCGTTCGACAGGAGAACAGGCGCCTCCTCGGCATCCGCTTCGATGCGAGTGGAATAAACGGCGAGCACATCTGGGCGATCGAGGAAATAGGTGATCCGGCGAAACCCTTCAGGCTCGCACTGAGTGCAGTAGATGCCGCGGGAACGATAAAGACCCTGCAGGGCCTTGTTAGCTTCCGGATTAACGAAGGTTTCGATCTCCAGCGTGAACGGCTTTTGCGGCACGCGGGGGATGATAAGGTGGCGATCGGTAACCTGATAATCGCTCGGCCCGAGCTTTTTGCCGTCTAGCTTCACCTCGCCGAGCTCCAGATTTTCGCCGTCGAGGCTGAGCGGCTGCCCCTTTTTCGCCGCGTCCGGGTTCGGGCGCATTTCGAGGCGCGACATCACTCGCGTGCGGGTCGGGTCAAGCGTGAAATTTAGCTCGACGGTATCGATGAGGTACTCGGGCGGGCGGTAATTCTCGAGACGGATAGGGCGAGGTACGTCGGTTTTCATGATCGTCCAAAGGGTTTCGGAAGGTCGCGTGAGATTGCCGACAGCATCCGAATGTTGACCGGATATGGCAAGACAGATGGGCCTTATTCCAGGAACTCGCGACGCACGGCCTCAGTATGCTCACCCAGGGCCGGCACGGCGCCGAACTCGGGCGTCGCACCTACGAGTTGCGCGCCAGGTGCCGGCATGTAAACCGCTCCCTTTTCCGTGCCGACCGTAATGCGGCGCAGTTGCGGATGGGCACTGAGGCCGTAAACATCATTCACACGCGCAAAAGCGATATCCGCCGCGGCAAGCCGCGTAATAGCCGACTCGTGATCCCGTGCCGCGAACCACGCAGCGACGGTGCCGTCGGTTTCCGGACGGTTCTTCACGCGTGCGACATTGGTGGCGAAGCGGGGATCGGTGGCCAGCTCTGGTTTCTCCAGCACGTCGCGGCAGAGTTTTGCCCATTCGCGATCGCTCTGGATGCTGATGAGTATGGGCACGCCGTCTGCCGTTTGAAACACGCCATAAGGCGAGATGGAGACATGCGCGAGGCCTGCGCGCTTCGGCGGGAATCCGTTCTCTCCTTGAAGTAATGGGACGGTCATCCACTCCGCCATGCAGTCGAACATGGAGACACGAATATCGGCGCCCCTGCCCGTCCTTCCTCGCGCAATTAGAGCTTCAAGGATCGCCTCGTAAGCGTTCATGCCAGCGGCGATGTCAACGACGGACACGCCGACGCGCGCCGGCGCTTCGGGTCCTCCAGTCACCGACGAAAGGCCCGACTCGGCCTGGATCAGGAGGTCGTACGCTTTGCGGTCTGCGTATGGCCCTGTATCGCCGTAGCCCGAGATGGAGCAAACGATCAGCCGCTCGTGACGCTTGGTCAGCTCCTCGATCGGATAGCCGAGGCGCGCCAGGGCGCCCGGTTTCAAGTTCTGAATGAAAACATCGGCCCGGGCGAGCATCGCCTCAAAAAGTGCCCGATCCTCCGCATTCGAAAGGTCAACAACCACGGATTCCTTACCGCGATTGAGCCAGACGAAATAGGAGGACAGCCCGTTGACAACCGCATCATACCCGCGGGCGAAATCGCCCTCGGGACGCTCCAGCTTGATGACTCGAGCGCCTGCATCGGCGAGCCGGCGACTGGCCATGGGCGCCGCGACGGCTTGCTCCAGTGATACGACCAGAAGTCCTTCGAGCGGCTTGACCACCGGGCGATCCTCCGAATGTGTACTGCCTGGCCGAGGTAGGGCGGGGATCAGTTGCGCATGGATTATGATCATCTGCAAGAGCGTGTCCAAGCGCGTGGACTCACGGTGCGGGGTGGCTTCCATCCGGACGCGAGCGATGGCGTGCCGCCCTTACCCGACGGGCGTCATGCGAAAACAGTAGTGATGGTGGGAGGCGTAGGCGCCTCGGTCTGGGCCGCTTTCCAATCCTCGTCGGAAGCCACTCAGCAGCGCGATCCGCTCGACGCATGGACACGGCGGGTTACGGAGGAGTTGGCAAGCGATCTGGGCGCGGTGGCGCTATTCCCATTCGGCGGCCCGCCTTATCTGCCCTTTCAACGCTGGGCGAAACGGGCAGAACCCGTTTTCCAATCACCGCTCGGGTTGCTGATCCATCCAGATTATGGGCTATGGCATTCCTATCGCGCAGCGCTTGCCTTTGCGGAGTTGATCTCGCTGCCGGACCGATCCGCGGTGGCCAGTCCTTGCGACGATTGCGCCGAAAAGCCATGCCTGACGTCCTGCCCCGTCGGCGCATTCAGCAAAACGGGTTACGACGTGCCCAAATGCATCACCCATTTGCGCAACGCCGAGGGAGCTGCGTGCATCGAAGCGGCGTGTCTGGCGCGACGGGCCTGCCCTGTCGGGCGCGCCTATGCCTACCCTCCAGAGCAGGCCCGTTTTCACATGAGCGCGTTTCTTGGCGCTCATTCACTAAGCTAGTCCGGTCAGCCGACGAACCGATAGCGGACCGGCCTTACGCCGATCCCCTCCGCTGCGGCCAGTATGGCGTTCACATCGAGCCCATAATGGCCATAAAGCTCGCTGATCGAGCCGGATTGGCCGAAGTGCTCCACGCCGAGTGGCCGGACGCGATGGCCCATCACGCCGCCGATCCACGACAACGCCTCGGGATGGGCGTCGCAAACCGTGATGATTGCGGCATCGCGCGGCAGGGCGGCCAGGAGCTTTTCCACGTGGGAGCGAGCTCCGTGAAAGCCGTGTTCCCGCGCCCGCTGTGCGCCGTGCCAGCCGGCGGACAGCCGGTCCGCCGAGGTGACGGCCAGCACGCCGACCCCACGCCGATCTTCCGAGAGCAGACCTGCCGCTTCGATGGCCTCGGGCGCAACAGCGCCTGTGTAGACGATGGCGAGGCTGGTCCCCGGCTCCGGCCGCCGCAACCAATAGCCGCCGTTGATGATGTCTGACCTGAGCTCAGGCGTCATGGGCCGTGACAGCTGCTCGATGGGACGCGTCGAGAGGCGCAGGTAGACGGACCCGCCCTTCTCGTCGCGCAGCCAACGTTCCTCCTTTTCCTCGTCACCTTCTCGCTGGATGTAGTCGAAGGCCCAGTTCAGGATGACGGCAAGCTCGTCAACAAAGGCCGGTTCGAAGGAGGCGAGGCCGTCCTGTGCCATGCCGATCAGTGGCGTCGAGATGGACTGGTGTGCGCCACCCTCCGGCGCCAGCGTAATCCCCGATGGCGTCGCGACGAGGATAAATCGGGCGTCCTGATAGCAAGCGTAGTTGAGCGCATCGAGCCCGCGGCAGATGAACGGATCGTAGACCGTGCCGATCGGGATCAGCCGCTCTCCGAAGAGCGAATGGGACAGCCCGGCAGCGGCAAGCGTCAGGAACAGGTTCATCTCGGCAATGCCGAGCTCGATGTGCTGCCCCTTGGGGGTCATCTCCCACTTCTGCGGGGACATCAGCCCGCGCTCCTTGAACACGTCCTCGACGCTCTGCATCGAGAAGAGCGCGCGCCGGTTCACCCAGGGACCAAGGTTCGTGGAAACCGTAACGTCCGGGGACGTTGTGACGATGCGATCGGCGAGCGGACCGCCTTTCCTTGCAATATCGTCGAGAATGCGCCCGAACCCCGACTGCGTGGAATCGACCCCTCGCGGCTCGGGAATTGGCAGCTCCGGCACAGGCACACGTGGAGCACTCAAGCGCCGCGGCCCGCGCTGATTGAACGGGACGCGATCGAGGAAGGCCTGGATCTCCTCCGGCGGCAGGGAGAGACCGGCAAAGCGATCCCACTCCTCGCCCTGGTTGATGCCCTGGCTGGCGCGGAACTCCTGCATCTGGGCCCTCGTCATCAGGCCGGCGTGGTTGTCCTTGTGGCCCTGGAAGGGCAGGCCGAAGCCCTTGATCGTGTAGGCGATGAAGCAGACCGGTTGATCCGTCGGTGCGGTGGCGAAGGTCTCGAGGATGGTCTCGAGATCGTGCCCGCCGAGATTGGTCATCAGCCGGGCAAGCTCCGTATCCGAATGGTTGCGGACGATTTCCAACGCATCCTCACAGCCAGCAAGGTCGGACTCGAGTTGCTTCCGCCAGGCGGGTCCGCCTTGGAACACGAGTGCGGAATACAGCTGGTTGGGGCAGTCATCGATCCATCGGCGCAAGTCCTCGCCGCCAGGCCGCGCGAAGACCTGCTGGAGCAGCTTGCCGTACTTCAGTAGCACGACCTTCCAGCCGAGGTTCTCGAACAGGCCGGCCACCTTCATGAACAGGCGGTCGGAGACGACAGAGTCGAGGCTCTGCCGGTTGTAGTCGACCACCCACCAGGCATTGGTCAGGCCGTGCTTCCAGTACTCGAGCAGCGCCTCGTGGATGTTGCCCTCGTCGATCTCCGCATCGCCCATCAGCGCGACCATTCGCCCCTTGGGCCAAGACGGCTTCCACTTGGCGTGCACGTAGTCCTGAATGAGGCTCGCGAACCCGGTCATCGCCACGCCGAGTCCCACGGAGCCGGTCGAGAAGTCGACGTCGTCCTTGTCCTTCGTGCGCGAGGGGTAGCTCTGGGCGCCACCGAAGCCGCGAAAGTTCCTCAGGTTCTCCAGCGTCTGATTGCCCAGCAGATACTGGATGGCATGGAACACCGGGCTCGCATGAGGTTTGACGGCTACCCGGTCCTCCGGGCGCAGGACGTGGAAGTAGAGCGCCGTCATCAAGGTCGCCAGCGAGGCCGAGGACGCCTGATGTCCGCCGACCTTCAGCCCATCACCGCGATCCACCTCGTGATTGGCGTGATGGATCATGTAGGTGGAAAGCCAAAGTACTTTGCGCTCGAGCTCCCGCAGGATCGCCAGCGTCTTGGGGTCCACTGCATCTGGACGGGCGCCATCCATAAGCAACCATCTCCTACTGGTTCGACGTGATCTCCGCCGAGAATCCGGCCGCGCGAATGCGCGTTAGCGTGTCCTCCAGGTGAGCACGATCTCGCGTCTCAATCACCATGCGCAGAAGCGTGCCCTTGGCTGGAAGATCCGTGAAAACGCGTTGATGCACAACCTCGATGATGTTCGCGCCGGCATCCCCGACCAAGGTCGCCAGCCGCGCGAGCTGACCGGGCTTGTCGGCCAAGTCGACGCGCAGCTCCGAAATGCGGCCTTCGCGGGCCAGCTCACGGGTCAGGACACTGGCGAGCAGCCGCGTGTCGATGTTGCCGCCCGTCAGCACGAGCCCAACCTTCCGGCCCTGGAAGCGCCGAGGATCGCTAGCCACGGCGGCCAGCCCTGCAGCCCCCGCGCCTTCGGCGACGGTTTTCTCGATCTCGATCAGCAGCGCCACGGCGCGCTCGATCTCGCGCTCGCTGACCAGCACAATGTCGTCCACATGGGTGCGCACCAGCGCTTCCGTCAGCACGCCTGGAGACTTGACCGCGATGCCTTCGGCAAGCGTGTCGCCGCGCATCGGTAAGTCCGTGCCACGAATCCGGTTGTACATCGACGGATAGAGCGCGGCCTGCACGCCGATGATCTCAATGTCGGGCTTGATGGCCTTCGCTGCGACTGCAATCCCCGAAATGAGGCCGCCGCCACCGATGGGAACGACGAGCACTTCCAGGTCGGGCACTGCGTCCAGCATTTCGAGCGCCATGGTGCCTTGTCCTGCGATGATCAGCGGATCGTCATAAGGGTGGATAAACGTCAATCCGTGCTGCTGGCAGTAGTCGCGGGCACAGGCTGCCGACTCTTCCAGCGTAGCCCCGTCCACAATCACCTGCGCTCCATGCCGGCGCGTGTTCTCGATTTTCACGAATGGCGTGCCTTGCGGCATGACGATGGTCGCCGGAATGCCGAGCCGGTTCGCATGGTAAGCCACACCTTGTGCGTGGTTGCCGGCGGACATGGCAATGACGCCCGCCGCCCGCTCTTCGGGAGAGAGGGCACTGAGGCGGTTCAGCGCGCCACGGTCCTTGAAAGAGCCCGTGAACTGCAGGTTCTCGAACTTCAGCCAGATCTCGCACCCGAACATCGTCGAAAGCGTATGGCTCCGATCGCAATCGGTCGCGACAACTGAACCCTCGAGCACCCGCGCAGCTTCCTCGATGTCAGCGAGGCTCACCGCTTCTGCTGGTGCAGCAATGCTCTTTCGGGGCTCCTTTGCTTCGCCCTGCATCGCTTTCGTTGTCCTTGGTGCACATCCTGCCGGTGGCAGTTCGCGGGCCACTGGTCGCCGCTTCGAACGCGTCTTCAGGCTGCTGCTTAGCACCCCGCGCCATCTCGCGAAACGGGCCGCGGCAATGAACGCTGGTTAAACAACCCGTTCAGCATCACCTCAGCCGGTCGACTCTAACTTCGGCCTCGTCAATGGGGCACGCGCACAGTGCGCGGCTCGAGGCAAGCAACAGGATGGAGATTGATCATGATGAAGTCGCTAACAATCGCTACAGCAGCTCTCGCGCTCGGTGGAACGGCTCTCTTTGCCTCGATGCCGGCTGAGGCGGCCGCCAATACGAAGGGCTCGGGCGTGATCATCGAGGCGCGTTTAGGTGGACCCGGACCCGCGCACGTCAAGAATCGTAAGCCGAGCCGCGTCGCTGCCACGGGTGTCGCACGGGGTGCTCTGCTCCCGTATTTCTTGAAGAAGGCGCAGGCGCAGCGGAAAGCCATCAACAACTGGAGCGCCAAGGTGCGTCTGATGTATGGCTCTCAATATGCGAGCTGGTCCCGTGCCAACGCAAAGTCAACGAGCTGCAATCGCCTCGGTTCGACAGTGACCTGCCGTGTCAGCGCCGTCCCCCACTCGCCCTATCGGCGCTTCGGCATGCTGAACTGAACGAAGAGCAAAGTGATTGCGTACACCTGACAGGGAGCCTTCAGGCTCCCTTTTCCTTTCGCTGACCTGTTTCGCACCTCCCGGACCTGACATTATCCTCAGCATGGGCTAGAACCCTCGCTCAATCCCACCAGAAGAACCCATGGAGGAGGCGAAATGGCAAAGGTTGCATGGATCGGGCTCGGCGTAATGGGCTATCCCATGGCCGGACACATCCTGAAGAAGGGCGGTCATGAGCTCGTCGTCTACAACCGGACTGCAGCGAAGGCCGAAGCGTGGGTGAAGGAGTACGGCGCCGGCCGTGCTGCGAGTACACCGGCCGAGGCGGCCGCCGATGCCGACTTCGTGTTCTCCTGCGTCGGCAACGATGATGACCTACGCTCAGTCACCATTGGCGAGAATGGCGCCTTTCAAACCATGAAGAAGGGCTCCATCTTCATCGACAACACGACAGCCTCTGCCAACGTCGCCCGGGAGCTTTATGCTGCGGCCAAGGAGAGGGGCTTTGACTTCCTCGACGCTCCCGTTTCCGGCGGCCAGTCCGGCGCAGAGAACGGTGTGTTGACCGTCATGGTCGGTGGCGACCAGCCCGTCTTCGAGCGGGCGAAACCGGTGATCGCCAACTATGCGCGTATGGTGACGCTCATTGGCCCCGTCGGCTCGGGTCAGCTCACCAAGATGGTGAATCAGATTTGCATCGCGGGGCTCGTGCAGGGGCTCGCAGAAGGAATTCACTTCGCCCAGAAAGCCGGACTCGACATCCCGGCCGTGATGGAGACGATTTCGAAGGGCGCCGCCGGCTCCTGGCAGATGGAGAACCGTTGGCAGACCATGGCCGAGGGCAAGTTTGATTTCGGCTTCGCCGTCGATTGGATGCGCAAGGATCTGATGATCAGCTTGGACGAGGCTCGCCGCAACGGGGCCAGCCTGCCTGTGGTTGCGCTCGTCGATCAGTTCTACTCCGAAGTTCAAAAGATGGGCGGCGGCCGCTGGGATACGTCGAGCCTCATCGCCCGGCTCAACAACGCTGACAAAAAATAACTCGAATCTCCTTGGGGGCGGTGCATCGCTTAGGCGATGCATCGCCCCTTTTGCGCTCTGAGGAGCCTTTCCAGCGAGAGGCCTGTCCCTCTCAGCGACCCCCACCTCGGACAACAAATCCCGCTAGTGTGAATAGTCTCAAGGCTGCTAAATGGCAGCTCACGGAGTTCGTGGGGAGGGGGCGTAGGGTGTTGGCACTCCTACCGCAGGGAGTTTGGCGGAAAACAGTCTGGAGGGGTCCGCCCGGGCTGGGGCGTCTCGTCGCCCTGCTGACACTTGCTGCGCTGATGGTGCTCCGTGTGTGGGACCCGCCTCTACTCGAAACGCTGCGCGGAAGAATTTTCGATACCTATCAACGTCTTCACCCACGCGAGGCCACTGAGTATCCCGTCACAATCGTCGATATCGATGAGCGTTCGTTACAAGAAATCGGGCAATGGCCGTGGTCGCGGGTGACGCTGGCCTCCTTGATCGACCGACTTGCCCAACGCGGAGCGATTGCAATCGGCTTCGACATCCTCTTTGCTGAACCTGACCGCCTGTCTCCTCCTCGAATCGCCGAAAGCATACCGGATGCCGAGTTGAAATCGCGGCTCGCCGCATTGCCGGACAGCGATGTGCAGTTGGTCGAGGCCATGGAACGGGCTCGCGTCGTCCTCGGGCAAGGCGGAGCATCGAGCCTTTCGGCCACCACCACGAACCTTTCAGAGTTGCCCATTACGTCGGTAGCGACGATCGGAGACAATCTCCATCGGCACCTCCTTCGGGTGCCGAAACTGGTGGCGAATTTGCCGGTTCTCGAAAAGGCGGCTGCCGGAAGGGGCCTGTTCACGGTGGAGCCCGACGCGGACGGTGTCATTCGCCGTATACCGACCCTCCTCTATGCGGAGGGCCGTATCGTTCCGTCGCTTTCGATCGAGCTCCTGCGGGTGGCGACGGGTGCCACCACGCTCCTCGCCAAGAGCGACGAGGCGGGGATCAGAAGCGTCGTCGTTGCCGGTGTCGAGATCGAGACGGAACGCGACGGCCAGCTTTGGTTACATTTCACGCCACACGACCCGCGCCGTTACGTCTCCGCTGCCGATGTGCTCTCGGGACAGATCCCTGATGACCGCATCGAGGGTAAGCTCGTCCTCATCGGCACCTCCGCCGCAGGCTTGTTCGACCTCCGGACAACGCCGCTCGAACGGGCCATGCCCGGAGTCGAAATCCACGCTCAGGCGATCGAAAGCATTCTGGACAACGCGCTTCTTCTGCGACCGAACTATGCGCTGGGGCTCGAAATCTCCCTCGCTTTCGTCATCGGGGTCGGCATCATAATCGTCGTGCCGATGCTCGGTGCGCGCGCTACGGTGCTTCTTGGAATTGCGACTACCGCACTGCTCGCGGCCCTTTCCGGTTATCTTTTCGTCAGCGCCGGCATTCTGATTGATGTTGTCTATCCTCTGGTGTCGAGCACGGTAGTCTTCCTGCTGCTCGCCTCGATCAATTATCTCCGGGAGGAGAAACGGCGGGCCGGAATCCGCAGCGCATTCAGTCAGTATCTGGCACCAGAGCTCGTCGAGCAGCTAACCCGCGAGCCCGACCGCCTGAAGCTCGGCGGCGAGACGCGCACCATGTCCGTTCTCTTCAGCGACGTGCGCGGCTTCACCAGCATCGCAGAAAGCTTCAGGGATAATCCTTCGGGATTGACCGAGCTGATGAACCGCCTGCTGACGCCGCTGTCACGCGCCGTCATCGAACGCCGAGGCACGATCGATAAGTATATCGGCGATGCCATCATGGCGTTTTGGAACGCGCCTCTCGACGATCCCGACCATGCAATCCACGCGTGCGAGGCTGCCCTTGCGATATCCGAACGGCTCGACGCGCTCAATGAGACGCTCGCTCTCGAGGCCCAGCACGGCGGAGAGAGCATACCACCGATGGAGATCGGCATCGGCATCAGCACCGGCCTGTGCATGGTCGGCAACATGGGCTCGGATATTCGGTTCGACTATTCAGTGCTCGGCGATAGCGTCAATCTCGCCTCCCGAATTCAAAATCTTGCCTCCAGCTATGGCCTCCGCATTCTGATTTGTCCGGAAACTGCTGCACGCTGCCAGGATGCGCTCGCTATCGTCGCCATAGACGATGTGAGGGTCAGGGGCCGCAAGCATGCAGTCACCGTTCACACAATCCTGGGCGGATCGGACCTCCTACGCGATCCTGAATTTCGCTCTTTCCGCAGCGCATTCGAGTCAATGCGCACCCATTACCGGGGCGGTGAGTGGAAGCAAGCAATGAATGCGCTGGAGACCTCTCGCCAGCATTACGTCAACCCGCGAACTTACCGCCTGCTGGACATTTACGAGTCACGTATTGCCGCGCTGAAACGCCACTCATCCTTGCACGGATGGAATGGTGTGTTTTCGGACATGTTTCCGGGTTTAACAGGGTCTCTCTCAGCTGATCAGAATTGGACTACAACTCAGTCATGAGTGGAGGGGTCATGGACGGAGTCAAAGCTGAAGTGTCAGTAATTTCACTGGCCATCGTTGTTGCCGTGCTGGCCACTACGTTGCACTCTTTGCCGGCCAGCGCCACTCATCCTGAAATCGGTAACACCGTCGCAGTTAGAAACCTCGTGACTGCCGAGCTGGAGAACGAGAAACGCCGCCTTTCAAAAGGCGCTAAGGTCCACCAAGACGAAATCCTGATCACCGGCGCGAAATCCACCGCAGAGATCAAGTTGCTCGACGAGACAAAGCTTGCCGTTGGTCCCTCGTCGCGGCTCGTGCTGGACAAGTTCGTTTATGACGCGAGCGCACCACCGAAGTCCATTTCGATCACGCTCGCCAAAGGTGCATTCCGATTCATCACCGGCGCGAGCGACAAAGCCGCTTATGAAATTAAGACGCCGACGGCGACCATGGGCGTGCGCGGCACGGTCTTCGATGTCTTTGTTGCGGATAATGGCGAGTCGATCGTGCTGCTTCACGAAGGCAGCGTCGAGGTGTGCGCCGGTTTGCTCAACTGCAAACGGCACAATGTCGTCGGCAAGATCATACACATCGGTCTTCGCGGCATACTTTCGGACCCGATCAACTGGCACCGCTCACTGCTCAGAGGAGTGCGGCTGAGCAGAGCCTTTCCATTTGTTGGTCGGCGGCTCACAATCGACCCAGTTCGACGTCTCACGCATTCGGCCCTCGAAAGAGGGCGGGTGGATGACGTGATCAGAACGCCAGTTGAGGGTTTGCGCCAGCTTCGAAAGCAGCTGCCGTTCCGCTGAGGGCGTTACTTAAGCAGTTCGATAACACGCATTCGGTTCGGCGGCGCCACACTCACCTATCAGTCCCACTCTCCTGCCTCGGGCTCATTCGCAGCTCAGAACGGCTAAAACTGCACGTCTTAGTTTACTAAACGGAGATTATTGGAAGTGCCAACGTGGGAAAATTTCAATGACATACTGCAGTACCTCGGATGGATCGCCATGGCACTTACGCTATGCTCCACTTTTTCCCGAACAATCATCCGTCTCCGGCTCTTGCGGCCTATAGCAATGTCCTTGCCATCATATCCTCCATTGCAGCAGGCTTCTGGCCGAATGCAGTTCAAAATGCCATCCAGCTCCCGCTCAACATCCATCGTATTCGTGAAGCGCGCAGGCAGGTCGAGAAGTTGAAAGTCGCGCCCGTTACGGGGGTGCATTCCGGCTGGCTTTATCCACCATGCCCGTGAAAGCACTCTCTCGGCCGGACAGGTTCTTTTCCGTAAGGGAGACCCGGGTGACCGCCTTTATTATCTCGAATCTGGCTCCATCCTTTTCGATGAAATTAATGTCGAGATTCACCCCGGAACGTTGTTTGGAGAAATTGCCTTTTTCACCCGCGATGGGCGCCGCACTCAAACGGCGATCGCAACATCCGAATGCAAGCTCCTGTCAATCGACGGAGATCAGCTCAAACAACTTTACTTCCAGAACCCGGAGTTCGGGTGGCACCTGATTCAGCTCATAGCTCAACGCCTGACCGCACCGACTGAGAGGGTACCGTAACGCAGATCAAGCTGGCACGATCTCCGGTAGTTTCCCCACTCTTCCCCCGGCACCCTCCACTCTGATCACCGTCGCCCAACACACGACACCAGCTCCGATATTTCGTTCGCCCCTTTAGTTGCACCGGCCTGCTGCCGCGACATCGGCATCCGGCACGTCTGCCGCTGTACGCGCCTGAGGCGTCTTGTTTTGACCGAGGTCGACGCACCTGTCGTTATGTCCGTTCTATTCGACGGCTGGATCTGGCCATTCCAGCGCATGCTCCGAGCTCCTGCAGCAAGCAATGTGCAAGAGCACTGCGCGCGTAGCAATATTTTTGTTATTTTTCGAGCGTATCTAGTCATAGGCGCAAAACTATTCTACTTGCTGCGGCTATCGACCCGCACCCGCGGATTCATCACGTCAATGGAGCATCACCCGTGATCACCGCGATCGTCCGTTATCGTCTTCCATCCGAGATCGGTCGCTCCGAGTGCCGAGCCCACTACGAGAAGATTGCGCCCGGGTTCGGCCCAGTGCCCGGACTTATCAGGAAGCAGTTCATCTGGGGTGCCCATGGCATTGCCGGAGGCGTGTACCAGTGGACCGATATCGAGTCAGCACGCCGCTTCTACGCCGGCCCTTGGCTCGACGGCATCCGCGCTCGCTACGGCACCGATCCGGAGATCGAATACTTCGAGACGCTTGTGATCCTCGACAACCCCGGAGGTGTGGTCACGCTGCCGTCGGATGAGGTGAGTGATCCGTTCGTGTCTCTCCCTCTGCCCACGCTCTGATCGAAATTAACAGAACTAACGCGAAAGCCGTTTGCGAAAGGAGCTGAACATGGCTGCCGATCGGTTTTCCTTCTCTCGTCGCCAGCTGCTTGCGGGTGCCGCGGGAACTGTCATCGCCGCCCCGCTCATGAGCAATGGGTTCGGCTTTGCCCGGGCCGAAGCCACCGCGAAACCCATCAAGATCGCCTGGAATGCGAACGCCGTTTGCTCGGCGCCAGTCGGCTATGCCATCGACAAAGGCATTCTTGCAAAGCACGGAATTGCGGGCGAAACGGTCAATTTCGCCGGCTCGACGGAACAACTTTTGGAGGCCATCGCCACCGGCAAGGCTGACGCCGGCGTCGGCATGGCTCTGCGCTGGTTGAAGCCGTTGGAGCAAGGCTTCGACGTGAAGGTGGTGGCCGGCACCCACGGCGGCTGCATCCGCCTCCTCGGCTCGAAGGCCGCGGGTGTTACGAAGCTCGAGGATCTCAAGGGCAAGACGGTCGCCGTTAGCGATCTCGCCAGCCCTGGCAAGAGCTTCTTCTCGGTCCTGCTGGCGCAGGCCGGGATCGATCCGAACAAAGAGGTTGATTGGCGTGTATTTCCGGGCGACCTCCTGGCCCTTGCGGTCGAGAAAGGCGAAGCGCAGGCGCTGGCCCATTGGGATCCCGACACCTGGCGTTTTCTGAAAAGCGGTAACTTCGTCGAAATTGCGAATAATCTCGACGGCGATTTTGCCAATCGCACGTGCTGCGTCATCGCAGTGCGCGGAAGCCTGCTGCGCGAGGATAAAGCGGCGGTGAAAGCGCTGGTGGTCGGGCCGCTCGAGGCCTCGAAGTTGGCAGCTGATGATCCGACTGAAACGGCTCGCCTCTACTTCGAAACGTACAAGCCGAAGAGCAGCGTCGACGATCTCGTCGCCATGCTCAAGAGCCACACACATCACCATCATCCGATTGGTGATGCGTTGAAGCGCGAGCTCGCTCTCTACGCTGAGGAGCTGAAGCTAGTGCAGGTGCTGAAGCCCTCAACCGATCCCGTCAAGTTCGCCGAGCGCATTTATGGCGACGTTTTCAGCTGATTTACCGAAATGACCACAGCAGTTGAGAATTTGGCATCGAGCGAAATAGCGCGCGGACGCCTCGCCCAATCGGAACGCAATCGGTTCCGGTTGGGGGCGATCGTGCCCCCCGCTGCTTGGCTCGTCTTTGCTGGGGTGACGGTCAACTGGCCGCAAATCCAGGACTGGCCGCGCACGCAGGAATTGGCGCTAATTGCAGTGGCGGCTGCGGCCCTGCTCGCCGTGGGCGCCGTGCTTAATGGCCGCCTGGGGGCAATCGGAGCGCGTCTTCAGCATTGGGAGCCTTGGTTCACACTCCTTGCAATTCTTGCGACTGTTTGGGAGATCGTGACGGCCAAGCTTGCTTGGCTGCCCGCGCCATTCTTCATGCCGCCTCAGGCAATCCTCGAAGTTTATATAGATGAAGGCGGCACGCTGCTCGAATGCATCGCGCATTCAGCACTTCTCTTGGCTAAGGGAGTCTTCATCGGAGCGAGCCTCGGATTCGTTGCCGGCGTTGCTCTCGGATGGTCCCCGCGGGCTTCGTACTGGGGGCACCCCATCTTGCGCGTTCTGGGACCGCTGCCCGCGACGGCGTGGCTGCCATTCGCCTTTTTCACCTTCCCGTCGAGCGGCAGCGCCAGCGTATTTCTCATCGCGCTAGCTACAGGCATTCCGGTCACGGTGCTGACCTGGTCGGGCGTTTCGTCCGTCAACAGCGCCTACTACGACATTGCCCGCACTCTGGGCGCCAGCCGCACCTTTCTCGTCCTCCGGGTGGCGATCCCAGCGGCCATGCCGCACGTGTTCGTCGGCCTGTTCATGGGGCTGTCTGCCTCGTTCGCCGTGCTCGTGGTCGCCGAGATGATGGGCGTGAAGGCCGGTCTTGGCTGGTACCTGCAGTGGGCCCAGGGCTGGGGCGCTTACGCCAACATGTACGCAGCCCTGATCGTGTTGGCACTGGTCTGCGCCAGCCTCGTCGCCCTGCTGTTCAAGATCCGTGATCACCTGCTCGCCTGGCAAAAGGGGCTGCTCAGATGGTAGACGCTGCGCTTGATCTTCAGCCGGCAACAGCTGCGGGGATGGCGCTTTCGATCCGTGGCGTCTCCCATGCCTTTGACCTCGACGGTGAACTCCTTCCCGTTTTGCGCAATGTCGATCTCGAAATCGCGCCGGGCAGCTTCGTCGCGATCCTCGGTCCGTCCGGCTGCGGAAAATCTACGCTCCTACGACTGATCGCCGGTCTCGATCAGCCGCGTGCCGGTCGGATCGAGGCCGATGGCGAACCGATCACCGGCCCCGATCCTTCCCGCGTGGTCGTGTTCCAGGACCCCACCTTGTATCCCTGGCGAACGGTAGAGCGGAACGTGGCGCTTGGGCTCGAGGCGCGCGGACTTCTGAAGAGCAAGCGTGATCGTATCGGCGCGGCGCTTCGGCTTGTCGGGCTCGAGCAGTTCGCATCCGCCTATCCGCACCAGCTTTCGGGCGGAATGGCGCAGCGGGCGGCGCTCGCGCGGGCGCTGGTGAATGATCCGCGCCTACTCATCCTCGACGAGCCACTGGGCAAGCTCGATCACCTTACACGCATGGCGATGCAGAGCGAGATCGTCTCGCTCTGGCGCAACTCTGGCTTCACGGCGTTGATGGTAACGCACGATGTCGAGGAGGCATTGCTCATGGCCGAGCGGGTCGTCGTCATGAGTGCGCGGCCGGCCTCCATCGTCGAGAAGATCGATGTCGACCTCCCCTATCCGCGGCATCGCAACGATCCGCGGCTGGCGGAGCTCCGCCACCGGGCGTTGGAGCTGCTTGGGCTCGGTTCAGACTGAGAGGGTGGATCGATGCCAATCCGAGCCTTCGCCCGCGCGCCGGCTGTTCTGCTTGGCCTCGGATTGACAGCGCTAATTGCAGCCCTGCTGTGGTGGGGTGTTGTTTTTGGCGTTGTGCTCCAGGCTGAGGTGCTGTCACCCCGGGAGGCCGCCATCTGCTTCATCGATTCATCTGGCCTTTGCCAGGCGATCGCATCGCTGTGCACACGCGATCATCCGCTCAACATTCGCGTCTATTCGCCAGAATTGACATGGGTTGCCCTCGGATTGATCGCCGCAGGCTTGATCGCAGGCAGTTTCGTGACCGGCGAGCGTCGCGATCAGGATGCCAGGTCTTAGCACCGTAGAGGCCGGTGAGCTGATCTACTTTAGACCACCGCTCCCGGCGCCACCTCTACCAGCACGCCACCCTCCAGCCGCAGCACCCGGTGCATGCGCGCGGCAAGCTCCATGTTGTGCGTGGCGATGAGGGCGGCGACACCAGTGCGGACGACGAGCTCGATCAGCTCAGAGAAGACCTGCTCGGCCGTAGCGGGGTCGAGGTTACCGGTGGGTTCATCTGCCAGCAGAAGCTTCGGCGAGTTGGCGAGAGCTCGACAGATTGCCGTCCGCTGCTGCTCACCGCCGGAAAGCTCCGCTGGGCGATGGTCGAGACGGTGACCCAACCCTACCGCAGCCAGTAGCTCACGCCCGCGAGCCTCGGCCTGCCGACGAGAGCACCCGCGAATCATTTGCGGGATGACGACATTCTCGAGCGCGGAGAACTCCGGCAAGAGCTGGTGGAACTGGTAGACGAAACCCATCGTGGTGCGTCGAATCCGGGTGCGCTCATCGTCGGACATCGAGCTGCAGTCACGCCCGTCAACGATGACACGGCCGCTGTCCGGGGTTTCGAGCAGGCCGGCGATATGCAGCAACGTGGATTTGCCTGCACCGGAAGGCCCCACAAGGGCAACCGCCTCGCCCGGATAAAGGTCGGCATAAGCGCCAGCCAGCACCTGCACCGCGCGGTTGCCCTGGCGATAGGTGCGCGTCAGCCCGGCAAGCTGCAGCACTGGCCGTTGTGTCAGCTCCTGCACAGCGCACCTGTTCCGTTCATCGGCGTCATTCGTATCTCAATGCGTCGACCGGATCGAGCCGGGAGGCACGCCAAGATGGATAAAGCGTGGCCAACAGAGAAAGTGTCAGAGCCATGACGACGATTGACGCTGTTTCGCCGATGTCGATATCGGCCGGGAGACGCGAAAGGTAATAGACGGTCGGATCCATGAGCGTCGTGCCGGTCAGCCACTGCACGAACTGTCGGATCGATTCGATATTCCAGCAGAAAATGATACCGATGATCAGGCCAGCGAACGTCCCGACGAACCCGATCGACGCCCCCGTAATCAGGAAGACCCGCATCATCGCCCCTTTGGTTGCCCCCATGGTGCGCAGGATGGCGATGTCGCGGCCCTTGTCCTTCACCAACATCATCAGGCCCGAGATGATGTTGAGAGCCGCGACGAGCACGATCAGCGAGAGGATGATGAACATCACCGTACGCTCGACCTCGAGCACCGTGAAGAAAGTCTGGTTGCGCTGCCGCCAGTCGAGGAGCGAGAAGCCTTCGCCCAGCGCCGCATTGATCCCCGCGATATAGGCATCGACCTTTTCCGGATCGGCGACGATCACCTCCAAGACGTCGACTTGATTGCCGCGGGAGAAGTATCTCTTGGCCTCCTCCATAGGCATGAACAACATGGTGCGGTCGTACTCGGCCATGCCCATCTCAAAAATCGCTGCGACCCGGTAGGCCTTGGTTCGCGGTGCGGTGCCGAATGGCGTCGAGTTACCTCGAGGCGAGACCAGCGTGACGGCATCACCCACACGCAATCCGAGCGCCTCGGAGAGACGGCTGCCAATTGCAATACCAGTCTGCTCGTCGAAGCCGTCCAGAGTGCCGGAGATGATGTTGTTCGATACGAGCGGCAGCGAGCTCAGGCCTTCCTCGGTGATGCCTCGGACGTACGCACCGAGCGCCTGCATCGGTGACGAGACCATTACCTGGCCTTCGATGAGCGGAACGACGTGTTTGACCCCTGGCGATCGCTCGATGCGCTTCGCAATTTCCGGATAATTGTCGAACGGCCCCGTTCCGGCATGCTTGTAGACGACGATGTGGCCGTTGATGCCAAGGATCTTTTCGAAGAGCTGATTGCGAAAGCCGTTCATCACCGCCATCACGATGATCAGCGTCGCAACCCCAAGCAGGATGCCGATGAACGAGAAGCCGGCAATGACGGAGATGAACCCTTCCTTTCGGCGGGACCTGAGATAGCGCAAGGCCAGCATCCACTCGAACGGCGCGAACGGACGGGTATCGACCGACTGGCTCATGCCCTTGCTCCTGCAGTCACCCGCACAGAAGTCAGCCTACGGCGCGGCGTTGTCAGCCGTGGGTATGGGCGAAACGGAGCGGCCTTGGCAGGCATCAAATCTCCACGGCTCAGGCCAGTACGCGCTGGCTCAGGACGAGATCGACGACGCGGGTGACGGCGGCCTCTGGCGACAGGCTCTCACGATCGCCGGTCCCACGGTGCTTCAGCTCCACCTCGCCGCTCTTCAGGCCTTTGGGACCGATGATTACCTGATAAGGCAATCCGATCAGATCCATGGTCGCGAACTTCACTCCAGGACGCTCGTCCGTATCGTCGTAGAGGACCTCGATGCCGGCATTTGCGAGCTCCTGGTAAACCTTCTCGCAAACCCGGTCCGTTTCGCTATCCCCGGCCTTCAGATTGACGAGCCCCACCTCGAAAGGAGCGACCGGTACAGGCCAGACGATTCCGGCATCGTCATGACAGGCCTCGATAATAGCACCCGCGAGCCGCGACACGCCGACGCCGTACGAGCCCATCTGCAACGTCATCATCTTTCCGTCAGGCCCCTGAACACGGCAGTTCATGGGTTCGGAGTATTTTGTGCCGAAGAAGAAGATGTGGCCGACCTCGATGCCACGGGCTGTCACCTGCTTGTCTTTTGGCACCTCGCGATCGAAGCGTTCGGGGTCATGCTTCTCGTCGGTGGCCGCATAGAGTGAGGTCCATGCCTGAACAATAGGGGTGAGGTCGGAATCAAAGTCCGTATCGGCCGGCGGGATTTCGTTCTCGATCAAATCCCTATGGCAGTAGACTTGGCTTTCCCCCGTATCAGCCAGGATGATGAACTCGTGGCTCAAATCGCCGCCGATGGGCCCCGTCTCCGCCGCCATCGGGATGGACTTCAGGCCCATGCGCGCGAAAGTGCGCAGATAGGCAGCAAACATCCGGTTATAGGCATGCCGGCCCGCCTCCGGTGTGAGGTCGAATGAGTAGGCGTCCTTCATCAGGAACTCGCGGCCGCGCATCACGCCGAACCGCGGCCGGATCTCGTCCCGGAACTTCCACTGGATGTGGTAGAGATTGCGCGGCAGATCCTTGTAGCTGCGGACGCTTTCCCGGAAGATCTGTGTGATGAGCTCCTCGTTGGTCGGGCCGTAGAGCATCTCGCGGTCGTGCCGGTCAAGGATTCGCAGCATCTCCTTGCCATAGGCTTCATAGCGCCCCGACTCGCGCCAGATATCCGCCGACTGGATGGTCGGCATGAGCATCTCGATGGCCCCCGCGCGGTTCTGCTCCTCCCGCACGATTTGCTCGATTTTCTTCAGCACCTTGAACCCGAGCGGCAGCCACGAGTAGATGCCGGCGCTCGCCTGTCGGATCATGCCGGAGCGCAGCATGAGCTGATGCGAGACGATCTCGGCTTCCTTAGGCGTCTCACGGAGCACGGGGAGGAAGTAACGGGAAAGGCGCATGGAGAGAGGCCGGGTCCGTTGAAAAGGATGTCTTGCGGCAAAGATATGCGAGCGGCAGCTACCAGGACCCCCGAAAAGGGCACGGCAGCAACCTTTGGCGCTCATAGCCCGATACGGCTGCAGAGGCAATCCAGAGCAGAAGAGCCCGAGGTGCCGTCCGCGTCCGCCCGACTGGTGTCGCTTGGCCTAGCTAATTATTTGACCAGCGGAAAGAAGGTCGTGACAGATAGTGGCGAGTTGGTTATGCTCGAGGCCGTTTAAGACGGGTCCCAAAGCCGGCGGCAAGACCGGCCAGGTGCCCAAGTCTAGGGAGAGGGAAGAAGAGAGCCGTCAATGCCTGTGCGGCTTGCGGCCTGACCAAACCGGCACGTCCTGTTGGCTCTGAGCGTTCAAGTCGCCGGAATAAATAACCTGGGGATTATGAGCGCGAGAGGGCAAGGCGGAGGGGCCTTGCTCTCCGCTAACCTTCCACTCCCAAGAGATCTCGTGATCCCGTGCGAAGGTCCGTGTTTGTTGCGCGACGGCAGATGACGCCTCTCCGGTGGCGGGCAGCGGACGACTCTATGCACCCCCAACCAAGAGCGACAGATCATCCACCGAGATCAGACGGTAGTGGATCACAAGCCACACACCCGCGAATACGATCGTCGCGACGAGCGTATTCAGCGCCACGATGCGAAGCAGGCGCGGCGCAACAGGGGCGCTCTCCGGCGTACCCGGCACGACCTCACCGGCCTCCCCCTGCGTGCGGACGCCGATGGGAAGGACGGCGAACAGTACCGTCCACCAGATGATGAAGTAGACCGCGATCCCCAGCGTAAGGCTCATTCCTCTTCCTGCTCCATTTGGCGCCTTTGGTCAGGCCTGTTCCAGCTCGATCAGCGTTCCAAAAAAGTCTTTCGGGTGCAGGAACAGAACGGGCTTACCATGAGCGCCAATCTTCGGCTCGCCGTCGCCAAGCACGCGGGCACCCGCCGCTCTTAGGTGGTCACGTGCGGCGATGATATCGTCAACCTCGTAGCAGACGTGGTGAATGCCACCATCGACATTGCGCTCCAGGAACTTCGCTATGGGTGAGCTCGGCCCAAGGGGCTCCAGAAGCTCGATCTTGGTGTTCGGCAGCGTCACAAAAACGACAGTGACGCCGTGGTCCGGCTGGGGCACCGGCTCGGAAACTGTGGCGCCGAGCGTATCACGATAAGTTGCAGCAGCTGCCTCAAGATCGCGGACCGCGATGGCCACGTGGTTCAAGCGCCCGATCATGATACTGCTCCTTTGCAGCCGATGCGATCCACCAGCCCAGCGGTGCCGACCGCGCTGGAAGGCTGCTGATACGCTCGGAGCGGCTCTAGTCGCCTCTGCCACCCGATCCGGCCACCAAGCCTTGCCGTCGCAGTGTAGCCCAACCGCCTGCTATCGCCTCGTATCCACGACGTTGATGAGAACCTTGGCAATGGGCTTTTTGCCCCATGCTTGGTCGACGGCTGCACGCACGGCACGCCGCACCGCGTCGCGCACGAGCTCGACATCCCGCCGCTTGCCAGCCGGGATGCTGCGCAATGTGCCATCTATGGCATCGAGAACGACGTCGGTCATGGGCACGCCGTCCGCCGTCTCGCTCGGAATGCCTTCCATGGCCACCATCGGTTCGGACAGCACCTCGCCACGGCGGCTCATCGCCATCGCGATCGCGATCATCCCGGCGAACGCAAGTCGCCGGCGTTCCCGCACTGAGCCCTCGGAGGAAACGATCAGGCGCCCATCTCGGTACAGCCGCCCGACCGGCGCCTCGTCGATAATGGCCACGGGATCGGGAGCGAGGCGGATGATCTGGCCATTGCGCAAGGCGTGCACGTCGAGAACGCCTGCCGCCTTGGCGAGCCAGGCATGCTCCCGCAGATGGCGAGCCTCGCCGTGCATCGGAACTGCAACCGCCGGCTTGAGCCAGGCGTACATCTCCTTCAGCTCCTCGCGGCGTGGATGCCCCGTGACATGCACCAGCGCGTCGGCGTCGGTGAGGATGTCCACCCCGAGCAATGCCAGATTGTTCTGCACCCTGGTGACCGCCTTCTCATTGCCCGGGATGGTCCGCGACGAGAAAATGACGAGATCGCCCTGCCCCAGGCGGAGATCCGGGTGCTCACCTTCGGCGATGCGGGAAAGCGCCGCGCGCGGCTCGCCCTGGCTGCCGGTGCACAGCATCAGCACCTCGTCAGGCTCGAGATAGGCGAACTGGTCCTGATCAAGGTATTGGAAGTCCTCGGGCAAGTAGCCGGTTTCGATGGCCACCTGGATGACACGGTGCATGGCACGCCCGGCGACCACAAGGTGTCGCCGAGTGGCCTTGGCGGCCTCGGCAATGGCACGTATCCGGGCGACGTTGGACGCGAACGTGGTTACAGCCACCCGGCGCTTTGCTTTGGCAATGATGGCCTTGAGGGATTCGGCGACCTCGGTCTCCGAGGGTGACCGGCCCTCGCGGAAGGCATTGGTGGAATCGCAGATAAGCGCCCGGACGCCTTCCCGGCCGAGGCTGCGGATCTTCTCCTCATCCGTCGGATCGCCCACCAGTGGCGCGCGGTCGAGCTTCCAATCACCGGTGTGGAAGATGATGCCGTGCGGGGTTCGGATAACCAGTCCCGAAGGCTCCGGTATGGAGTGGGCCATTGTGACGAGTTCGAGGTCGAATGGCCCGACTTTGAACCGAGAGCCCATCTCGACAACGGTGATCGTAGGCTGCGTTCCCCTGCCGTCCTCCGCAAGCTTTGCGCGCAGCATGCCGGCGGTGAACGGCGTCGCATAAATCGGCGCACGGAGCCGGTCCCACAGATCGATCACGGCGCCGAAGTGGTCCTCGTGAGCATGAGTGAGGACGATGCCTTCGAGGGCGCCGCGCTCCTCCTCGATGAAGCGCAGATCCGGCAGCACCACCTCGATGCCGGGCTCGTGCTCCTCAGCAAACGTGAGGCCGAGATCGACCATCAGCCATCGACGGTTATCCTCAGGCCCAATGCCGTAAAGGTAGACGTTGAGGCCAATCTCACCGAGACCGCCAAGTCCCAGGAATACGACCTCATCCTCGCTCGACCCATGCCGGGAGCCTGCCCGCCACATATCCGTCATTGCTCGTTTGCGCCCGCTGCCGCTCCCAACGTGACATCTCCGTAGGTGAAGCGGCGCTGCGCACCGCTGGGATCACGTAGAACGAGTGCTCCTACCGGGTCGATCCCGAGGAAGCTGCCTTCCACAACCTCCCGCCCTGTGTTGATGGTGATCCGTTCGCCGGGTGGTCCCGCCCGTTGCAACCAGGCATCACGCACGCGCGCGAAGCCGGCTCCGTTGTCCCACTGTGTCAGCCATTCGTGCATGGCCTCTGCGAGCTCCGCCAGCATATCCGCAGGCTCAACGATGCACCTGTGCGCGGCAAGATTCGTCACCGAGCGGCCCAATCCTTCCGGGTGAGCTGCGAGATTGATGCCAACGCCCACCGCTGCGAGGAAGGCGTTGAAGGTACCGGGCACGCCTGTGCACTCGGGCAAAATGCCGGCCAACTTGGCGTCACCGACAAGAACATCGTTGGGCCATTTGAGCCTGAGGCCGCTGACCGCTCCACCAGATGCAGAACGGATGGCCTCGTAAGCCGCGACCCCCGCAACCAGAGAAAGCTGGTGGACGACATCCGGCGGACAGTCCAATCGGATCAGCAGGCTCGCATAAAGGTTTCCGCGGGGCGACGCCCAGGTCCGGCCTGAGCGGCCGCGTCCGAGCGTTTGCATTCGCGCCCAGATCCATAGCGGACCGGTTTCGCCGGCCCTGGCCAGCCGCATTGCCTCGGCGTTGGTCGAGTCGATCTCGTCAAAGGTGAGGAGGCCGTAGCCGGGCGGGAGCGCTGGGGCGGCCTGCCGCATCGGCCGTTCAGTAGCGGAAGCTCGCCGCCGCCGCATCGGCGACAGAGACGAGCGACCCCGGCAAATAGGGCACGATGAACGCGAAGATCATGAGAGCTGCCGAGACGGCTATAACGAAGCCCTCCTTGCTCCGCACAGGAAGGAAGCTGTCCTTCGGCTCATCGAAGAACATCACCTTGACGATGTAGAGGTAATAGTAGGCGGCGATCACGCTCGCCAGCACGCCGATGACGGCCAGCGTGTAAAGCCCCGCGTTGATAGCTGCGAGGAACACGTAGAATTTGGCGAAGAAGCCGGCCAACGGGGGAATGCCCGCGAGCGAGAACATCAGCGCGCCAAAGGCAAAGGCCATCGGCAGATTGGTCTGTGCCAGCCCAGCCAGATCGCTAATTTCCTCTGTGGGGCCATCCGAGCGGCGCATAGCCAGGATGCAGGCGAACGCGCCGAGAGTCATCACAAGGTAGATCGCCATATAGAGGATGACGCCCTGGACACCCTCCTGCGAGGCAGCCGCCAACCCCACGAACGCGAATCCGACGTGGCCGATCGAAGAGTAGGCCATCAGCCGCTTGATGTTGCGCTGGCCGATGGCCGCGAACGAGCCGAGCAGCATCGAGGCGATGGAGAGGAACACGATGATCTGCTGCCACTGCGGGGTCATGCCCGGGAAGGCCGACAGCACCAGCCTGATGAGCAGCCCCATGGATGCGACTTTCGTGGCCGATGCGAAGAAGGCCACGACGGGGGTCGGCGCGCCCTCGTAGACGTCAGGCGTCCACATGTGGAACGGCACGGCCGAGACCTTGAAGGCAACTCCGACCAGCACGAAGACGAGGCCAAAGACCAGGCCAATGTTGTCGATTGCTACGTTGCCGGTTGCGATGCCCGCGATCGTCGCAAAGCTTGTGGAGCCGGTGAAGCCATAGACCAGAGAGGCACCGTAAAGCATCATGCCCGAGGCGAGCGCGCCCAGGACGAAGTACTTGAGCCCCGCCTCGCTCGAACGAAGGTTGTCCCTGCGGTAGGAGGCCAGCACATAGGCTGCCAGGCTCTGCATCTCGAGGCCGAGGTAAAGGGTGATGAGATCGCCGGCCGAGACCATAACCAGCATACCGACGACCGACAGCAGGATAAGCACCGAGTACTCGAACCGCATCTGGCGGTAGTCGGTGAGGTCGTCAAAAGCGAGCAGCAGCGCGGCAGCCGAGCCGCCGAGGATCAGCAACTTCAATAGCCGGGCGAAGCTGTCCGAAACGAAGGCGCCCTCGAACATTGCCCTCACGTCAGCCGGCTGCAGAACGATCACGGCGCCCGCCAACACCAACAGAACAATGGCCAGCCAACCGATGGCCCGACCCTCTTCGTCCGTTTGAGGACGGAACACGCCAAGGACGAGGAGCACCATGGCGCCGATCGCCAGAATCAGCTCCGGAAGCAGCGGGCCGAGGGTCTGCATGTAAGTCATCTCGTGATGTCTCCCTCCCCGCTTACTCTGCCAGAGCCGCAGCAGCTGTGTTGACGGCGGCCTCGTAGTTCTGCACGAGTGCCTTCACCGATACTGCGGTCACGTCGAGGATGGGGGCTGGATAGAACCCGAAGAGAATGGTGAGGATCACAAGCGGCGCCATCACGAGGACCTCGCGTGGCGACATGTCCGTGATCGCCTTCAAAGTCGCCTTCTCAAGAGCGCCGAAAATCACGCGCCGATAAAGATAGAGCATGTAAGACGCGGAGAGGATCACGCTCGTCGTCGCGAGGAAGGCCACCCACGTGTTGGTCTTGAATGCCGCAAGCAGCGTCAGGAATTCACCCACGAAGCCGCTGGTCCCTGGCAGGCCGACGTTGGCCATGGTGAAGACCATGAAGCAGAACGCGTAGATGGGCATGCGATTGACCAGGCCGCCGTAGGCTTCGATGTCCCGCGTATGCATCCGGTCGTAGATGACGCCAACGCAGAGGAACAGCGCTGCGGAGACGATCCCGTGCGAGATCATCTGGAAGATGGCGCCGTCCATGCCTTGGACCGTGAATGTGAAGATGCCCATGGTCACGAAGCCCATGTGGGCGACCGATGAATAGGCGATCAACTTCTTGACGTCTTCCTGAGCCAGCGCCACGAGCGACGTGTAGATGATGGCGACGACAGAAAGAGCGAACACCAACGGCGCAAACTCCTGGCTCGCCAGCGGGAACATCGGCACGGAGAAGCGCAGGAAGCCGTAGCCGCCCATCTTCAGCAGGATTGCCGCCAGGATCACTGAACCGGCCGTGGGGGCCTCGACGTGTGCATCGGGCAGCCACGTGTGGACGGGCCACATCGGCAATTTCACAGCGAAAGAGGCGAAGAAGGCGAGCCACAGCCACCACTGCATATCGCCTGGGAACGCGACACTCTGCAGCTCGATGATATTTGTGGTGCCGGCGTGCCAGTACATCGCCATCATGGCGAGCAGCATCAGCAGCGAGCCGAGCAGCGTGTAGAGGAAAAACTTGAAGGTGGCGTAGACGCGCCTCGGACCGCCCCAGACCCCGATAATGAGGAACATCGGGATGAGGCTTCCCTCGAAGAAGAGGTAGAAGAGGACCAGGTCGAGCGCGCAGAAGACGCCGATCATCAGCGTCTCCAGCACCAGGAAAGCCATCATGTATTCCTTCACGCGCGACTCGATGCTTTCCCAGCTCGCCAGGATGCAGAGCGGCATCAGGAACGTCGTCAGAATGACGAAGAGCATGGAGATGCCGTCGACACCCATGCGGTAGGCGATGGGGCCGAGCCAGGGCCGCTCCTCGACGAACTGAAAATTTGCCGTCGACGTATCGAAGTTGATCCACACCAACAGCGACACGGCGAATGTGACGAGCGTGGTCCAAAGGGCGATGTAGCGTGCGTTCTGGACCGCATCGCGCGGCAGGAACGCGATGAACGCCACGCCGACCAGCGGCAGGAAGGTGATCAGCGACAGAAGGGGTGCGTTGGCAACGTTCATAGCGGCTGCCCGCCCGTGAACATGAAGACTGTCAGGATGATCGCGACGCCAATCAGCATCGCGAAAGCGTAGTGATACAGGTAGCCGGTCTGCAGCCGCACGACGCGCCCCGTCGTATCGAGCACGCGTGCTGCAACGCCATTGGGACCGAGGCCGTCGATGATCTGCCCATCGCCCGTCTTCCACAGCAGACGGCCGATCCAGAAGGCGGGCCGGACGAAGAGCCGGTCATAAAGCGCGTCGAAGTACCAGGCATTGAGCAGGAAGTTGTAGACGGGGCTGAGCGCTTGCGCGGTCGCGCTCGGCAGCCAGGTTGCGGACATGTAGTAGAGCCACGCGATGCCGAATCCGATCAGCATGGCGATGGTCGCCGACCAGACGACCCACAGGGGCACGTGGTGCATTTTCTCCAGGATATCGTTGCCCGGCGCCGTTGCCAGTGAGCGGCCCCAGAACTCCGCATATCCATCACCGATGAAGTACGAGGCGAAGGCGAACCCGGCCACTACGGAGCCCACCGCCAGCACAACAAGCGGCACCAACATGACAGGCGGGCTCTCGTGCGGCTCGTGGTCGTGCCCGTGCTCCAGATCCGGCTCGCTACCGATCACACCCGCGCTATGACCCGGCTCGCGCCAGCGGGGCTCGCCGTAGAACGTCAGGAAGAACAGCCGCCACGAGTAGAACGACGTCATCAGCGCTGCGATGACCAGCAGCCAGAAAGCGAAGTTGCCGGGTGTGCCAGCGGCCCAGGCGGCCTCCACGATGGCGTCCTTTGAGTGAAATCCGGCAAAGCCGATGAGGCCAGGGATGCCGACACCTGTCAGCGCCAGCGTGCCAATCAGCATCATCGTCCAGGTATACGGGATCCGGTTCGCCAGCCCGCCCATGCGGCGCATATCCTGCTCGTGGTGCATGGCATGGATGACCGAGCCAGCGCCGAGGAACAGCAGCGCCTTGAAGAAGGCGTGGGTAAAGAGGTGGAAGATACCGGCGGAATAAGCGCCGACGCCGCAGGCGACGAACATGTAGCCGAGCTGCGAGCAGGTCGAGTACGCGATCACGCGCTTGATGTCGTTCTGCACAAGGCCGACAGTCGCTGCGAAAAATGCGGTGACGGCTCCGATCAGCGTCACGAACTGCAAGGTCGTCGGCGCGTACTCGAACATCGGCGACAGCCGCGCCACCATGAACACGCCGGCGGTGACCATGGTCGCCGCGTGGATCAAGGCCGAGACGGGCGTCGGGCCTTCCATCGCATCCGGCAACCAGGTGTGCAGTAGGAACTGCGCCGACTTGCCCATGGCGCCGATGAAGAGCAGGAAGCAGAGCACCGTCAGAATGTCGAATTGGGTGCCGAGGAACTCCATTGTCTTGCCGGCAAATGCGGGTGCAGCGGCAAAAATGGCGTCGAGCTGAACACTCTGGAAAACGTAGAAGGTGCCGAAGATGCCAAGGGCAAATCCGAAGTCACCCACACGGTTGACGACGAAGGCTTTGATGGCTGCCGCATTCGCTGAGGGCCGCGTGTACCAGAAGCCGATGAGCAGATAGCTCGCCAGGCCGACGCCCTCCCAGCCGAAGAACATCTGCACGAGGTTGTCGCTGGTCACCAGCATCAGCATCGCGAAGGTGAAGAGCGACAGGTAGGAGAAGAACCGCTCGCGGCTTTCGTCCTCGTGCATGTAGCCGATGGAGTAGAGGTGAACGAGCGCCGACACGGTGTTGACCACCACCAGCATTACCGCCGTCAGAGTGTCGATGCGCAGGGCCCAAGAAGCATCAAGCTCACCAGAGGTGATCCAGCGGGCGATCGGCACCTTCACGACAGCACCACCGAACCCGACCTGGATGAATGCAATCCAGGATAGGAGCGCAGCAATGCCGACGAGGGCTGTCGTGAGGATTTCCGTCGGCCGTGCGCCCATGGCGCGACCGAAGAAACCCGCGACGATGGCGCCGATGAGCGGCAGGAAGACGATGGCCTGATACATCATCGCGTCCCGATCCTCTCGGGTGAGCCGGAGTGCAAAGCCCCTTGTTCGGCCCGAACCATATCCGCCCCCTCACCCCTTCATTACGTTCACGTCGTCCACCGCGATCGAGCCGCGGTTGCGGAAGAAGACGACCACGATTGCCAAACCGATCGCTGCCTCGGCGGCGGCCACCGTCAGCACGAAAAGCGCGAACACCTGCCCAACCAGATCAGCGAGGAAATACGAGAACGCCACCAGGTTGATGTTGACCGAAAGGAGCATCAGCTCGATCGACATCAGCATGATGATGACGTTCTTCCGGTTCAGAAAAATCCCGAAGATGCCGAGCGTGAAAAGGATCGCCGCGACCGTGAGATAGTGGCCGAGTCCGACCGCTGAGAATTCCATGGTTGGTGTCCCGATCCGCTTGCCTTCCGTCCCGTGTCAGCCCTGAGCCTCGCCGGACGGCACTATGGCCTGCCCCGGCTCCACCTTGACCACCTCGATCGCCGTTTCCGGCGTGCGCGCCGTCTGTGCCGCGATCGACTGCCGTTTGACACCCGGCTTGTGGCGCAGTGTTAGAACGATGGCGCCGATCATTGCCACGAGGAGGATCAGCCCTGCCCCCTGAAAGAAGAAGACGTAACGCGTGTAGACGAGACGGCCGAGCGCCTCAGTGTTCGTAATTCCGGAACCGACTGTAGGGAACGGAGCGGCAGCAACACCTGACACGTCGGGCTGAATGTAGGCGAACCCGACCACCATCACGAGCTCGACCAGCACGATGCCGCCAATCAGCGCCGCCAAAGGTGCATTCCGGATGAACCCGGCCCGGAGCTCGGCGAAGTCGACGTCGAGCATCATGACGACGAACAGGAACAGCACCGCGACCGCGCCGACGTAGACGATGACCAGCACCATCGCCAGGAACTCGGCACCGAGAAGGATGAAGAGGCCCGCTGCGTTGAAAAACGCGAGGATCAGGAAGAGCACGGCGTGCACCGGGTTCCGCGCGATGATGACCATCGCGCCCGCAAGGACGCTCAGAATCGCGAAAACGTAGAAGAAGAACGCCGACAGGCCCATTGTGCTTTCGTCCCGATCCCCTTCAGCTGCTCAGCCGGGAGCCGCTGACGTTCCATCCTTCTGCGCCGCAACAAGAATGACCCCGGCCCGGCTCCGCAGGGGCACTTAGCCCAATCGGCGCCACAAACCAAGGCCGAAAAGGCTGATCTCCATGACCGGCTTGCATGTTCCTGCCCCCTAAAGCGCCCGTTGCCTCTCAGCGATATTTGGCATCCAGCGCGATGTTCTTGGCCAGAGCCCGCTCCCAGCGATCGCCGTTGTCGAGCAAGCGTTGCTTGTCGTAGAGCAGCTCCTCGCGTGTCTCGGTGGCGAACTCGAAGTTCGGCCCTTCCACGATCGCATCTACCGGGCAAGCCTCCTGACACAGCCCGCAGTAGATGCACTTCACCATATCGATGTCGTAGCGCGTCGTGCGCCGCGTGCCGTCATTGCGGCGGGGCCCCGCCTCGATGGTGATGGCGTAGGCCGGGCAGATCGCTTCACACAGCTTGCAGGCAATGCAGCGCTCCTCGCCGTTGGGATAACGGCGCAAAGCGTGCTCGCCGCGGAAGCGCGGACTGAGCGGTCCCTTCTCATAGGGGTAGTTGACCGTCGCCTTCGGCGCAAAGAAGTAGCGCATCGAAAGGAAGAAGGCCGAAATGAACTCGGTCAGAAACGCTGCGCGAATGGCTTGAGCAATGGATGCCATGGTGAGATCTCTCCGCCGTTACGGCGCCAGTCCGCCGTAATGAAGGACGCCGGCCACCAGCACAACCATCGCCAGAGACAGCGGCAGGAACACTTTCCAGCCGAGCCGCATGAGCTGATCGTAGCGGTAGCGCGGCAGCATCGCCTTCATCATCGCGAACATGAAGAACACGAAAACCGCCTTGAGGATGAACCAGATGATCCCCGGTATCCATGTGAACGGCGCCACGTCGATGGGTGGCAGCCAGCCACCGAGGAACAGGATCGTTGTCAGCGCGCACATGGTCGTCATCGCCACGTACTCGCCGAGCATGTAGAGGAGGTACGGCGTCGAGGAGTACTCGACCATGAAACCGGCCACGAGCTCCGATTCGGCTTCGGGCAGGTCGAATGGCGGGCGGTTCGTCTCCGCCAGCGCTGAGATGAAGAAGACGACGAACATCGGGAACAGGACCAGCCAGTTCCAATCGAGGAACGTGTTCGGCAGGCCCACCGCCGTTCCAATTCCGCTGCGCTGCGCATTGACGATGTCGGTCATGTTGAGCGAACCGACCAGCAGCAGCACAGTGATAATCACGAACCCGATCGAAACCTCGTAGGAGATCATCTGTGCGGTCGAGCGCAGCGAGCCCATGAAGGCGTACTTCGAGTTCGATGCCCACCCGCCCATGATGATGCCGTAGACGCCGAGCGAGGAGACCGCGACGATGTAGAGAATCCCCACGTTGATATCGGAGATTACCCAACGCCCGAGCCCATCCTCGGAGACAGGGATGACGGCCCACGCCGAAAGCGCGAAAGTTGCCGTGGCAAGTGGCGCCAGCAGGAAGATCGTCCGCTCCGAGCCGGCGGGAATCACGGGCTCCTTGAAGACGAACTTCAGCAGATCTGCAAAGGATTGCAGTAGACCGAATGGCCCAACGACGTTCGGGCCACGCCGCAGCTGCACCGCGGCCCACACCTTACGGTCCATCAGCAGAAGATATGCGATGAGGAACAACAGGCCGAGCAGCAGCAACAAGCTCTGCGCCAGCATGATCGCTAGCGGCCAGCCGTAATCCCACCAGATCTCCAATGCAGTCATGTTGCTGCCGTCCTATTCCGCAGCCTCGACCGTGTTCTCCGAGTCGGCGAGCGCCTTCAACCGGCTGAGCTCCGCCATGATCGCAGAGGCGCGGGCAATGGGGTTGGTCAGATAGAAGTCCTTCACGATCGACCTGAGCGGCGCAGTGCCCGGTTGTCCCCCGCCCATGCGAGCAAGGGCCTCGACGCCTTCCCTGCCTTCCTGCTTCACCATGCCGATACGTGCTAGCGACGGAGCTTCCTGATACATCGCTGCGCGCAAAGCAAAAATATCGTCATAGGGCAATTGGTGGCCGACCAGAGGTGACAACGCGCGAATGATCGCCCAGTCCTCCTTCGCCGCACCTGGCGGGAAGACGGACCGAGTGGTCATCTGAGCGCGGCCCTCGAGGTTGACGTAGGTGCCGCTCTTTTCCGTGTAGGCTGCAGCCGGCAAAATGAGGTCCGCCCGGTGGGCGCCCGCATCGCCGTGGGTGCCTTGATAGATGACGAACGCGTCTCCGAGCGCGCTCATGTCGATCTCGTCGGCGCCGAGCAGGTAGACGACCTCCATGTCGCCGCCCAACATGCCCAGCAGGTCACGGCCGCCCTCCTCCGGCACGAAGCCGAGATCGAGACCGGCGACTCGCGCTGCCGCCGCATGCAGCACATTGAAGCCGTTCCACTCCGGCAAGGATTCCCGCATCGCCGCGAGGGCAATCTGTGCCGCCAGGGACAGCACCGCAGCGCCGTCCGGTCGAGCGATAGCCCCGCTGCCGACAATCACCATCGGCCGCCGGGCTTCGTCCAGAGCCTGCATGAACGAGTGCCGGCCCGCAGCGATCTCCGCCAGCGTCTGTGGGCCCGTTCCGAGGTGTTCATAGGGATAGGTCAGATCGACTTTCTCGCCGACGAGGCCGACCTTCATGCCACCGCGGCGCCACCGCTTGAGGATGCGTGCGTTGAGAACCGCCGCCTCGATGCGGGGGTTGGAGCCGACAATAAGGAGGACATCGGCCTCCTCAATGCCATTGATGGTCGAGTTGAAGATGTAGCTGCTGCGGCCGAGTCGAGGATTGAGCGGCTCGCCATACTGCCGGCAATCCAGGTTGGGGACACCCAGCCTGCGCATCAGGTCCTTGAGTGCGAACATCTCCTCGGCGGCGGCCAGGTCGCCAGCGATGGCCCCGATCCGCTCGGGCCGCGCCGAGGTCAGCCGCTCGGCCGCAATCCGCAGCGCCTCCTCCCAGCTCACCGGCTCAAGCCGGCCATTCTTTCGGGCATAGGGCTGGTCAAGGCGCTGCGTGCGCAGGCCGTCCGCAACGTGCCGCGTCTTGTCGGAGATCCACTCCTCGTTCACGTCGTCGTTGTTGCGCGGCAGGATGCGCATAACCTCACGGCCGCGTGCGTCGACCCGGATCGCGGAACCCAGAGCGTCCATCACGTCGATTGACTGCGTGTGGCGCAGCTCCCACGGGCGCGCCATGAACGACCACGGCCGGTGTGTCAGAGCACCGACAGGGCACAGGTCGTTGACGTTGGCCGACAGCTCCGAAAGGATGCCCCGCTGGAGATACGTGGTGATCTCCATGTCCTCGCCGCGGCCGATGGCGCCAAGCTCCTCCACGCCCGCCACCTCCGTCATGAACCGGATGCAACGTGTGCAATGGATGCAGCGGTTCATGAAGGTGCGGATCAGCGGCCCGATGTACTTCTCTTCCACCGCCCGTTTATTTTCCTGGAAGCGTGATCCGCCCGGACCATAGACGAGCGTCTGATCCTGCAGGTCGCACTCACCGCCCTGGTCGCAGATCGGGCAGTCGAGCGGGTGGTTGATGAGCAGGAACTCCAAGACCCCCTCGCGCGCCTTCTTGATCATCGGCGAGTTGGTCTTGATCTCCTTCGGGCTACCGTCCTTGTTCGGCGGCAGGTCGTTGACGCCCATCGCGCAGGAGGCAACGGGCTTCGGCATGCCGACGACCTCGACGAGGCACATGCGGCAGTTCCCGGCGATTGACAGACGCTCGTGATAGCAGAACCGCGGGATAACGATGCCCGCCTGCTCGCAAGCCTGAATCAGGGTGAGGCCGTCCTCGACCTCGATGAGCTGCCCGTCGATAATGAGCTGTTTGGGCATCTATATTACTCCGCCGCAACCCGCTGCTGGTTCGCCGCCTGATAGCGATCGATACGGGCTTCGATCTCGTGCCGGAAATGCCGGATGAGGCCTTGAACTGGCCAGGCCGCTGCATCGCCGAAGGCGCAGATGGTGTGCCCTTCGATCTGCTTGGTGACGTCATACAGCAGGTCGATCTCGTGCTTCTGCGCCTCGCCGCGCGACATGCGCTCGAGCACGCGCCACATCCAGCCTGTGCCTTCGCGGCATGGCGTGCACTGGCCGCAGCTTTCATGCCGGTAGAAGTAAGCGATGCGGGTGATCGCCTTCACGATGTCCGTCGACTTGTCCATGACGATGATGGCGGCCGTGCCGAGACCGGACTTCAGCTTCTGCAGCGTGTCGAAGTCCATCGTCAGGTCATCGCATAGGGAGGCCGGCAGCAGTGGCATCGATGAGCCGCCAGGGATCACGGCCAGCAGGTTATCCCACCCGCCGCGCACACCGCCCGCGTGCTCCTCAATGAGCTGACGCAGCGGGATGCCCATCTCCTCCTCGACCACACACGGGCGCTCAACGTGCCCCGAGATCTGGAAAAGCTTGGTGCCCGTGTTGTTCGGCTTGCCCAGGCTCGCGAACCATGTCGCGCCCCGGCGCAAGATGGTTGGCACGACGGCGATCGATTCAACGTTGTTGATCGTCGTCGGCGCACCGTAGAGGCCCACGTTGGCCGGGAACGGCGGTTTCAGACGCGGCATGCCCTTCTTGCCTTCCAGGCTTTCGAGCAGAGCCGTCTCCTCGCCGCAGATGTACGCGCCCGCGCCGTGATGAACGACAATATCGAGATCCCAGCCGTGGATGTTGTTCTTGCCGATCAGCTTGGCCTCGTAGGCCTCGTCGACGGCCGCCTGCAGCCGCTCGCGCTCGCGGATGAATTCGCCGCGAAGGTAGATGAAGCACGTGTGCGCCCGCATCGCGAAGCTCGCCACCAGGCAGCCCTCAAGGAGCACGTGCGGCTCGTGGCGCAAAATTTCGCGGTCCTTACAGGAGCCTGGCTCCGACTCGTCCGCGTTGACGACCAGATAGCTGGGCCTCGGATCGTTCTTCGGCATGAACGACCACTTGAGCCCCGTGGGGAAGCCGGCGCCGCCACGGCCCCTGAGCCCCGACTTCTTCACCTCGTCGATGATGCCCTCGTGGCCCATCTCCAACAGCGCCTTGGTGTTGTCCCAAGTGCCACGGGCGCGCGCCCCGGCGAGGCGCCAATCCTGGAACCCGTAGAGGTTGGTGAAGATGCGATCCTTGTCCGAGAGCATCGCGTGCCTTCCGGTCCTATGCGGCGTCAGTCTTCCGCTTTGAAGAATTCCTTGAGCGTCGTCGGCCCGCCCTCAGGGCAGGAAGCCTGACGGCCAATCTGTGAGCCGGGTTTGGGCGGCTCACCTTTCGCGAAGCCATCGAGAACCTTCTCGAACAGCTCCGGCGTCAAATCCTCGTATGTGTCTTTGCCGATCTGCACCACAGGGGCATTAGCGCAGCAGGCGATGCACTCCACCTCTTCCCAAGAGAAGTCGCCATCTTCCGAGAGGTGATGCGGCTCGGGATGAATGCGCCGCTTGCAGATCTCGATCAGCGCCTCGGAGCCCCGCAACATGCACGGCGTCGTGCCGCATACCTGGACGTGCGCTTTGCGGCCGACCGGCGACAACTGAAACATGGTGTAGAAGGTGGCGACTTCATAGACCCGGATGTAAGCCATGCCCAGCATGTCCGCGACATAGCGAACCGCAGGCTCGGGCAACCAGCCACCATGCTGCTCCTGAGCTCGCCAGAGCAAAGGGATCACCGCCGAGGCTTGCTTGCCCGGCGGGTATTTCGCAATCGTCTCCTTGGCCCAGGCCAAATTTTCGGGCGTGAACTCAAAGCTCGCAGGCTGATTCGGATCGAAACGTCTAACGGCCATCGCAGCCTCGAATCCAAGGAGATCGGCAGGACTTTGCTCACGACCGCAGAGATCGCGCGCCGCAGTGGAGATCACCCCGGCGGAGCCTGGCACTTCCCGTGACGCGCCGTCCCACCCCGTAAGCGGTGCCCTTATGGCCCAGCCATCGCTGCATCGCAAGACAACTCGACATCCTACGACTATTTGCAGCAACGGCTTTGTCGCCACGTTGCACCGGTTGAGCTTTGGTCAGTCCGCCGGTGAACGCGCGAAGCGCCACGCGAAAGTCGCAAGAACGCCACAAAAAAGCCCCGACCCGCTGTGGAAAGCCACGGAGACCCAACGTCCGCTGGACGTGGCGGCGATCAGCGCATCCCCGAAGCAGACCAGCGTCGCCAAACTCAGCCACAGCCCGACGGCGCGCCAGTCTCGAAGCACTGCGAACGCAATCACCAACAAGCCCAGCCACAAGTCGCGCAATGCTATGGCGGCGTGAGGCGCAAACCCAGGGTTGCGACGGTCGATGCCAAAGAACGTGGCTGCCGGCTCAGGTTGCAGCAGAAACCGAATGCCGATCAGGCTGAGGACCAATCCGGTGGCAATGGCGAGCCAGAAGAGGATTTCCGTCAGCCGCCTTTGCCCCCGCTGCGCCATCTCATCCTCTACGAGCGGAGCGACACACTGTGGTCATCCCGGGCCTTGTGCCCGGGATCCACCTATCCGCAAGCTCCGGAGCAAGAGGCAGAGTGGATCCCGGCGACAAGCGCCGGGATGACCTGGACAGTTGGTTCACCCTGAAAAGCCTCGTCACCGGTCGATTTCGCCGAACACGATATCCAGCGAGCCAAGGATCGCCGAGACGTCAGCCAGCATGTGGCCCCGGTTCATGAAGTCCATGGCCTGCAGGTGGGCAAAGCCAGGGGCACGGATTTTGCAGCGATAAGGCTTGTTGCTGCCATCCGCGACCAGATAAACGCCGAATTCACCCTTGGGCGCTTCCACCGCGGCGTAAACCTCACCCTTCGGCACGCGGATGCCCTCGGTGTAGAGCTTGAAGTGATGGATCAGCGCCTCCATCGAGCGCTTCATATCCGCCCGCTTCGGCGGCACCACCTTGCGGTCTTCGGAGATGTGCGGGCCCTGCCCCTCGGCAGACAGCAGCTTCTCGCAGCACTGTTTCATGATCCGCACGGACTGGCGCATCTCCTCCATGCGGATGAGCTGCCGGTCGTAATTGTCGCCGTTCTTGCCGACCGGAATGTCGAAATCGAGCTCCGCGTAGCATTCGTAGGGCTGGGCCTTGCGCAGATCCCACGCCGCGCCGGAGCCGCGCAGCATCACTCCGGTGAACCCCCACTTCATGCAGTCTTCCAGCGAGACGACGCCGATGTCGACGTTGCGCTGCTTGAAGATGCGGTTCTCCATGACGAGGTCGTGGATGTCGTCGAGAACCTTGGGGTGCGTCTCGCAGAACTTGGCGATGTCCTCGATCAGCTCCGGCGGCAGGTCCTGCTTAACCCCGCCGAAGCGGAAGTACTTGGCGTGCATGCGGGCGCCCGAGGCACGCTCGTAGAAGATCATGAGCTTCTCGCGCTCCTCGAACCCCCACAGCGGCGGCGTGAGCGCACCCACGTCCATCGCCTGCGTGGTGACGTTAAGGAGGTGCGAGAGCAGCCGGCCGATCTCGGAGTAGAGCACGCGGATCAGCTGAGCGCGGTACGGCACCTCGATCCCGACCAGCTTCTCGACCGCGAGACAGAACGCGTGCTCCTGGTTCATCGGAGCCACGTAATCGAGGCGGTCAAAGTAGCCGATGTTCTGCAGGTAGGTTCGCGTCTCAATCAGCTTCTCGGTCCCGCGGTGTAGCAAGCCGATGTGCGGATCGACCCGCGTGACGACCTCACCATCCAGTTCCAGCACAAGGCGCAGCACGCCGTGCGCAGCCGGATGCTGCGGGCCGAAGTTGATGGTGAATGGGCGAATATCGGTTTCTGGCATCTGGCTCTCGAGGCGCTAGCTTCCAGCCTTCTCGTCCCCCGGCAGTATTCTTCCGGTTCCCTCCCAGGGGCTCTCGAAATCGAAATCGCGGAATTCTTGCGTCAGACGGACCGGCTCGTAGACGACGCGCTTCTGCTCATCGTCATAGCGGACCTCGACGTAGCCGCTGAGCGGGAAGTCCTTGCGCAAGGGGAAGCCCTGGAACCCGTAGTCAGTCAGAATGCGGCGCAGGTCCGGATGGCCGGAGAACAGAATGCCGTACATGTCGTAGGCTTCCCGCTCATACCAGTTGGCCGTCGGAAAGACATCGACGACACTAGCCACGGGATTGACCTCATCGGCCTCGATCTTGACGCGGATGCGCTGGTTCAGCCGCGGCGACAGCAGGTGGTAGACAACGTCAAAGCGCTTCTCCCGGCCCGGCCAGTCGACACCACACAGGTCGATCAGGATCTCGAAGCGGCAGCGGGCATCATCCCGCAGCAGCTTCATGACCGGCACGATTTGCTCCGCGTCGACGTAGACCGTCAGCTCGCCGAGCTGCACATCCCAGCGCTGCAGGGTGGAACCCAGCTTGCCTTGCAGGTATTCGCCGAGCTCCCGCAGTGATTCGTTCTCACCCGCCATGTCGACCTTTCTCCCCCTCCGGCTGGCGTGGCCACTCAGCGCTCGATGGTGCCGGTGCGGCGGATTTTCCTCTGCAGCAGGAGCATGCCGTAAAGCAACGCCTCCGCTGTCGGCGGGCAGCCGGGCACATAGACATCAACGGGAACGATGCGATCACAACCGCGAACGACGGCGTAGGAGTAGTGATAGTAGCCGCCGCCGTTGGCGCAGCTGCCCATAGAGATGACGTATCGCGGCTCCGGCATCTGGTCGTAAACTTTACGCAGCGCCGGCGCCATCTTGTTCGTAAGCGTGCCCGCGACGATCATCAGATCCGACTGTCGCGGCGACGCGCGCGGCGCAAAGCCAAACCGCTCCGCGTCCCAACGCGGCATCGACATCTGCATCATCTCGACCGCGCAGCAGGCAAGGCCGAACGTCATCCACATCAGTGAGCCTGTGCGGGCCCACTTGATGACCTCCTCGGTCGAGGTGACGATGAAGCCTTTGTCGGCCAGCTCGCTCGAAACCTGCTCGAAAAAGGGATCGGTGGGTGTCACGAGCGCAGACCCGCCACCCTCACGGGGCTTCTCGAAGACCGGACGCGGGGGCTGGATCAATCCCATTCCAGGGCTCCCTTCTTCCATTCGTAGATGAAGCCGACCGTCAGCACCGCGAGAAATGCGACCATGGACCAGAAGCCGAACGCGCCGATGCTCCCGAACGCCACAGCCCACGGAAACAGGAACACCACCTCCAGGTCGAAGATGATGAACAGGATGGCGACGAGGTAGAAGCGCACATCGAACTTCATCCGCGCATCATCGAAGGCATTGAAACCGCACTCGTAGGCCGAGACCTTCTCCGGATCCGGATTGCGGATCATGACGAGGAAGGGAGCGGCCATCAGCGCGGCGCCGATGAGGAGCGCGACGCCAATGAACACCGCGAGGGGCAGATAGTCCAAGAGAAGCGGGCTCATGGTCGGTTGTCCTGCGTGCTGGGCCGCCAAGCAGATGTGCGGCACCGCGCACGCTCGTAACGCAGGTGCGGCGGGTGTGCAACCGTCACGCATCGCATCTGGTCACAGCCGACCGTTTCCGCGACTGGGCCGAAGGTCGCAGAGAGGCGCTTCCGTGACCCAGACGCAACGATCCAGGCGCTCAATCAGTGCTTAACCAGCCCTCGGCCTCCGTCGGAACCAACCGAGCAACTCTCGCGTTCGCCCGGCTGACAACGGCCTATCGGCCCCGTGTCTGCCGCGCAGAAGATGGGTGGACACGGTGGGGAGAAAGCGGAGTTTGAGATGCGTTCGGGTGTTCTTCACGCCAAACCCACGTCAGCCCGGCTCCGCCGCAAGTGCCCAAACCAGCCGTTGAGCCGGGCCGAATCGGCTCCCGTGACCCGGCTCTTCTTTGTCCGGCATGCCTCCCACGATCTCCTGAACCACGTTCTCGTCGGACGATCGCCGGATGTTCCGCTCAATGACGCCGGCATTGAAGAGGCGCACCAGGCCGCTGCAAAGCTGGCCACGCTTGGCATCACACGGGTGCACACCAGTCCGCGCCAGCGCGCCGTCGAGACAGCCCGCATCCTCGCGCATAGCGTCAAAGTGCCGATGCAGATCTCCTTTGCTCTCGACGAGATCGATCTTGGCGCTTGGACCGGGCTCAGCTTCGCGGAGCTGGAGAAGGACCCGAGGTGGAACTTCTGGAACATGATGCGCAGTCTCGCGCGGCCACCAGAGGGCGAGAGCATGCGCGAGGTGCAGGATCGGATCGTGGCTTACCTCGCACGCCTCCGTGCCGACTATCCGGGGGCGCGTATTGCTCTCGTGACACACGCGGAAGTCATGCGGACCGCCATCCTGCATTGCGAGGGGCTCTCGCTCGACGCCTACGCCCAGGTGCAGATTTCACCAGCCGAGATCATTGAAGTGATCCTCGACGAGGAAGGCGCGCGCGTCGCCGCCTTTGATGAGGCCCGCTGATGCGGCTTGCCGTCTTCGGCCTATCGATCACCTCGTCCTGGGGGAACGGGCATGCAACACTCTGGCGAGGCTTGGTGCGGGCTTTGGTGCGCCGGGGGGGCCGCGTAAGCTTCTTCGAGCGGGATGAGCCCTACTACGCTGCAAACCGGGATCTCACGGACATTCCGGGCGCAGAGATCGTCCTTTACGACGATTGGCAGGATGTGCGGGCGCGGGCACTCACTGCGGTTCGCGAGGCCGATGCCGCTATCGTGACGTCCTACTGCCGTGATGGTCTCGCTGCTGCCGCGCTGATGTTCGAGGGTGGCCGCGGGCTCTCAATCTTCTACGATCTCGACAGTCCGGTGACGTTGGCCCGGTTGGGCGATGGAGAGCGGGTCGACTACATCGGCCCCGACGGTCTTCGTGGTTTCGACCTGGTGCTGAGCTACACCGGCGGCCGGGCGCTAGATGAGTTGCAACAGCGTCTCGGCGCGCGACGCGCCGTGCCGCTCTACGGGCACGTCGATCCCGAAGTGCACAGGCCTGTCCCGCCAGCCGAGCGGTACCGCGCAGATCTTTCCTATCTCGGCACCTATGCCGTCGACCGGCAGGCCACGCTGGAAGCGCTGTTCATGGCTCCCGCCCGGGAGCGCCCATCGCAGCGGTTCCTGATCGGAGGGGCCCAGTACCCGGACGATTTCCCGTGGTCTGACAACATCTACTTCGTTCAGCACCTTCCCCCCTACGAGCATCCGGCATTCTTCTCGTCCTCGCGCCTGACCTTGAACGTGACGCGTCGCGCGATGGGCGACATGGGCTGGTGTCCGTCGGGGCGGCTGTTCGAGGCGGCCGCGTGTGCAACGCCAATCGTCTCGGATGTGTGGCCGGGAATCGGGTCATTCTTCGAGCCGGATCGAGAAATCCTGCTGGCTCATGGCACCAATGACGTGCTCGCCGCCCTCGACCTGACCGACGCCGAGCTGGGCCGGGTCGCGCGTGCCGCACGCGAGCGTACGCTTACCGAGCATACCTCCGACCATCGCGCTGCCGAGTTGCTGGAGCTTCTATCCACGACGGCGAAGGAGTTAGCCGCATCCGAAGATCTCCTCTATCTGCGGAAAAGCGCTGAAGGCACGGGGGCCAAGAAGGCTCTCCACGCCTCCAACGGGAGAGGTCCGCTATGACCTGGGGCATCATTCCGGCGGCAGGTCGGGGAACGCGCATTCAGCCCCTCGCCTTTTCCAAGGAGCTTCTGCCTGTCGGCAGCCGCACCACAGCCGGTGGCGAACGGCCGTGTGCCGTCTCCGAGTACTTGCTTGACCGCATGCTGTGTGCCGGCGCCGACCGCATTTGCTTCGTGATCTCACCTGGCAAGTGGGACATCATGCAGTACTTCGGCGCGGAGTACGGCTCAGCGCCGATTGCCTACGTGCTGCAGCCGCATCCGACGGGCCTCTGCGATGCGATCTTTCGAGCCGAGCCGGTTATCAGCCGCGACGAGGGAATTTTCGTCGGACTTCCCGACACCGTTTGGTTCCCCGAGGATGCTCTCAGCACCTTACCCGACGACCGGCTTGCATTTCTGCTGTTCCCGGTCGATCAGCCTCAAAACTTCGATGCCGTCGTATTGGACGCCTCGGGCGACGTGCGCGAGATCCAGGTCAAGCATGAGGCGCCGCAGTCCCACTGGATCTGGGGCGCCTTCCGGATGCCGGGGCACGTGTTCGCCGACCTGAAGGACCTCTGGCTCGCTCGCGGTCGCGCCGACGAATACATTGGCACGCTCGTGAACGCCTACTTGGCGGCCGGAGGCAAGGCCGTCGGGATCATGTCCGGCAGCGCCTATGTCGATGTGGGCACCCTCAACGGCTACCGCACCGCGACGGCGTTGCTGGCTGAACATGGCGCTTCAAATGCCGCCTCAGCCCCCGAGCGCCTCAATCGACCGGCCATCCTGCCGGGAGCTACGCTTTACGCGAGCGCCAAGGAGGCACAATCGTGAGCAGTGCCTTGGAGCGGCCAACCTTTTCCCGGGAGGACATCGCGCGGCGCATCGCAGAGCTTGGACCCTGGTTCCACAATATCGAGCTGGCCGGCATCCAGACCGCTCCGGATCACTTTCTCGGCGATTACCCGTCCGTCAAAGCACGCCAGTTCTGGCACATCGTTGAGCCCGCGCTCCCCGGCTCCACGGTTCTCGATATCGGCTGCAATGCCGGGTTCTACGCGCTAGCCGCCAAGCGAGCTGGGGCAGCGCGTGTGGTCGGCATCGACTCCGACCCCGATTACCTCGCCCAGGCACGGTTCGCGGCCGAGGTGTTGGATCTCGACATTGAGTATCATCAGCTTTCCATCTACGACGTTGCTGCTCTCGGCGAGCGGTTCGATGTCGTCCTCTTCCTCGGCGTGTTCTACCACCTGCGCCATCCCCTGCTCGCGCTCGACCTGATCCACGAGCACGTCGCTGCCGACCTGCTCGTTTATCAATCGATGCAGCGCGGATCCGCAGAGGTGGCCGAGGTTAGGCCTGATTATGATTTCTGGGAGGCCAGCCATTTCGACGAGCCGGGCTACCCGAAGCTCCACTTCATCGAACACTCCTACTCAGGTGACCCGACGAACTGGTGGGCGCCGAACCGCGCGTGCTCGGAGGCCATGCTGCGCAGCGCCGGCTTCGAGATCACAGCCCACCCGGAGGAAGAAGTTTTCATCTGCCGGCGTGCATGCCGGCCGTTGGGAGCCGGCGCGGTCTATCCGGCACGGGGGAAACGATGATCGAAGCTGTGATGATCTGGAACGAGCCCAACAACAAGTCCCATTGGGACCCGGAGCTCGATCCCGATTGGGCACGCTTTGCAGAAATGGCCATCCTGGCTGGCCGGGCAATACGGAGAGAAAATCCAAACTTGCCGCGTGTTCTGGGCGGCATCTCGCCCATAGATCCCGCCTTCATCCGCAACATGGCAGACCGCGGCGTCCTCGACGAAATGGACATCGTCGCTGTGCACGGGTTCCCTCTCGACTGGAACCTGTGGCAGATCCACGAGTGGCCAGACAAGCTGGACGAAATCCGCGCAGAAACGGGATTGCCCATTTGGGTCACCGAAGTCGGGGTCTCGACGTTCGGTGCTGAGGAGGTGCAGGTTTGGGGGCTGGAGCGCACAGCCGAGCTGCTGATCGGTCGAACGCCCCGCATCCACTGGTACAGCCTCTATGATCTGCCGCGCACTTGGGAGGCGACGACGCGGCACAAGGAGGCGGAAGGATCCTCCTATTACCGGCACTTCCACATGGGCATCCTGCGCGAGGACGGCACGCCGAAACTCGCGCTCGACACCTTTGCTCGGTTCACTCCTGCATTCGGCCTGTGCCAGTGGTTTCATTTTGAGGACCACCGGTTGGACGATGCGGTGGCTTGGATGAAGCGGCTCGGGGTCAAGCATGTGCGGACCGGCTTGTCGTGGGCCGACAGCTTTCGCCCAAATGCGCTCAAGTGGTTCGACCGGCAAATGGCCGCGCTTGCTGATTTCGACGTGACGCTCACATTCTGCTTCACCCCGGAGCATCGCGGAATTGCGCCGCATCACACGAGCCCGCCGCTCGTTGCGGAGGAATATGCCGAGTTCTGCGCCAGCATGGTCCGCCGCTATTGTCCCGCCGAGGCACGAGCGCTTGCGAACGAATCGGCTCTCCGCGCGTAAGTGGCTCGTCAGGTGAGTACCTGCTGCCGGAGCGCCGATGGGCCACGCGCAAGCGCTTGATTTGCACATGCCGGAATCAGAGCCCTGCGCTCGTCTCGCTGCGCTGCTCGATCCGCAGCGGAGCCACGTGGATGCCCCCGAAGTTGGCGTGATTGTCGCTCACCCGGACGACGAAACTATCGGATGCGGGGCTCAGCTTGCGCGCTGGATCGGAGTCATAGTCGTGCTGGTGACCGACGGTGCTCCGGCCGATGGGAACGACGCGCGGGCAGCGGGCTTCGCCTCCACCGCAGACTATGCCCGTGCCCGCCGCAGGGAGCTGGAGACGGCTCTCGAAATCGCGGGCGTTCGAGGAGATGCGCTCATAGCGCTCGACATTCCGGATCAGCAGGTTGCGTGGCGACTGGTGGAGACCACGCACCGGCTAATGGAAATCGTAGCTACCCGCCGCCTCAGCATCCTTATCACCCACGCATACGAGGGCGGGCATCCGGACCACGATGGCACCGCCTTTGCCGTGCATGCGGCCGCGCGATTGCTAGAATGCCAGGGTAAAACTGTCCTCATTGCGGAAATGCCGTACTACCGCGCCGCGGACGGCGGCGTTGCCCTGCAGACGTTCACTCCGGAGTTCGATACGAAAGAATATGTGCTCCATCTTCGGCCGGAGCAGCAGGTCCTGAAGCGGCGCATGATCGCTGCGCATCGGACGCAATCCGCGATCCTTGCACCGTTCAGCATCGCCCAAGAGCAGTTCCGTATCGCTCCGTTTTATGACTTTCGCAGCCTGCCGAACGAGGGTCGGCTCTCTTACGAGCAGCAGGACTGGGGCCTTACGGGGCGCGAATGGATGGCTTTGGCGCGCTCGGCCCTAGCCAAATTGAGACTGGACGGCCAGCCGTGACAGTCGTCCTCCAAGTTGCCTACCCCCTTGCCCCCGTGAGCCCAGACGCGGTGGGTGGCGCTGAACAGGTGCTGTTCCATCTCGAACGTGCTCTGGCAGCGCGCGGTGTGAGCACCGTCACGGTGGCCAGTGAGGACTCTCAAATTTCCGGCATTTTGGTGCCCGTAACGCGCAGCCGGCCCCCTTTTGACAAGGAGGCTATTTCAGCGGCGCGCCAGCGTCACTCCGAGGCGATCCGTGCAGCTCTCGCCAAGTGGCCGATCAGCCTCGTTCATATGCACGGCTTCGACTTCGACCAGTACTTACCTCCGCCAGGAATACCCGTTCTGGCCACGCTACACTGCCCGACGTCGTGGTACACGCCGCAGGCCCTAACGCTTCGGCGACCCGATCTATGGCTCAATGCGGTTTCTCGCTACCAACTCCAGGTGCTAGTGCCGAACGCTAAGCTGATTAGCGTGGTCGAAAACGGCGTGCCGATCGAATTGTTCACCAGTCATCCGAAGCGACGCGGCTTCGCGCTCGTCCTCGCCCGGATCGCGCCGGAAAAAGGCATTCGCGAAGCGTTGGAGGCTGCGCACCTGGCACAGTTTCCAATGTTGATCGCTGGTGAATTATTTCCCTATCCCCAGCACCAGCGCTATTTCGAGCAGGAAATTGTTCCTTTGCTTGACCGAAAGCGCCGCTGGCTCGGCCCTATTGGCTTTACGCGGAAGCGTCGTCTGCTTGCGGACGCCCGCTGCGTCGTCATTTCGTCGCTTGAAAGCGAGACAAGCTCGCTGGTTCTTCGTGAGGCCTTTGCCGCGGGAACGCCGGTTGTCGCATACCGGCGTGGCGCATTGGCTGATGCAATTGAGAACGGGCGGACAGGATTTCTCGTAGAGAGCGTCGAAGGCATGGCTGACGCCCTGAAGAAGATTGCCGCTCTCGATGGCAACGCCTGCCGAGCCGTTGCCCTGGAGCACTTTTCGCTGGAGCGCATGGTCGACGGCTATCTCGACCTCTATCGGAAGGTCATTCGATTGAGCGGATCCACACGCGCTCGCCTTGAGCTGACCTCGTGACCAACGTTCTCGACATCATCGAGGTGCGCGATGCTCACCAGCTGACAGAGCTCGTTCCGGCCTGGTGGGAGCTTTGGCATCGCTTGCCGGAGGCGACACCGTTCCAGTCCCCACCCTGGCTGCTCGCCTGGTGGGAAGCGTTTTCCCCTGGACGGATATACACGGTGGCCGTTTGGGACAGCAAAAACCTCGTTGCACTCGCCCCTCTTTATATGGAAACGGGGCCCTTGGGTCGACGCCTCCTGCCAATTGGCATTTCGCTGAGCGATTACACCGACATTCTGGCCGACCCTGATGCCACCGCGGCCCTCGATGCCATAGCCGACTGGCTAGCGCGGTGCCAATCTTGGGAAACCTGTGAAATCGGCGGGCTATTGCCAAACGCAGCTGCGCTTGCGCTCCCCTGCCCTCTCAATTGCGGAGATAGCACTGCGGACGACGAAAGTTGCCCGGTTCTCGATCTTTTTCCAGGGCCCATGGACGCTGGCACGCATCCCGCCATTCCGGCTGTGCAACGGCGCAAGCTGCGTATGGGGCGCCACAGACTGGAACGCGGACCAAGCTCCACGATCTTGAGCACGCACGACCTATCAGCCGAACAGTGGTTGGATGCCCTTATTTCGCTACACGGGGCTCGTTGGCGAGAGCGCGAAATGCCCGGAGTCCTGGCTGATCCGCAGGTGCAGGCGTTTCATCGCCAAGTGCTTCCACAGTTTATTTCGATCGGCATTGCCCGGCTTTTTGCCTTGAAAATCGGCGACTACGTTGCCGGTGTTTATTACGGCTTTTCGCATCGTAACCGCGCCTACGCCTATCTCGGCGGCTTCGATCCCCGCTTTTCCTACTACAGTCCCGGTACAGTGCTCCTCGGCCACGCCATCGAAGATGCGCTTCGGAATGGCGCGCGCGAATTGCATTTCCTTCGTGGGCGTGAGCCGTACAAGAGAGCCTGGGGCGCGCACGATCAGAAAACCTTCCGGCGAACGTTTATGAAGCAATCCCCTCATGGCTGAGATAAACCGCCTTTTTCCTAATTCTGAAGTTTCCACTCGTCTGCTGGATCCGCTTGAGGCGTGTGCCAACGGTAATCTGGCCCCGAATGTCGCCTTGATGCGGCTGATGATCGACGCACAGAGCCCAAGCGAAATCGACGAGTTGCTGAAGGGTATCGATGACGCAGGCAGTCTCGGTTCCCTGAAAGCCCTTTGGAGCCAGACAACAGGGGCGTGGGAGACTGTCAAATTCGTGCTCGATAATGTCAATCATGGATCCTCGCGCTCGGACTCACGCGATCCGGAATATTGGGCTGATCGTTTTGATCAGCTCGCCGAAAATGCACCCGAGGCCGGGATCGCGCTCTATTCGCTGGGCTCGCCTATCTTGCTCCAGCTCGCAACAGTTTGCCTCGTCGATCGCCTGCAAAGCTGGGGGCTTCTTCACCCGAGTTCTGTCGTGCTGGATCTGGGCTGCGGAATGGGTCGCGTTTGCGGGGCGCTTGCATCGCGTGTTCGAGCCGCGGTCGGCATCGATGTATCGCGCCGTATGCTGGCGCTTGCCCGCCGGCGCTGCATCAACTGCCGCAATGTTTTCTTCGTGCAGACTTCCGGGCGAGACCTCGCTGCTTTCGCCGACGCGTCATTCGACCTGGTGCTGGCGGTTGACACATTCCCCTATCTCGTCCTGTCCAGCTCTGCCTCGGCCGCAACGCATCTCAGCGAGGCCCGCCGCGTGCTCAAGCCGGGTGGCTCGCTGGTCGCCTTCAACTACGCTTATGGCGTTGATGACCGGACCGCCGCAGAGATGTTTTGCCAGCATGCTAAGGCTGCCGCTCTCGAGCCCGTGCGACTCGGCACGCGCGATCTCGCTTGGTGGGATGGGGTCACCTATCATGTCCGACGTGCCAGCCGAGAGCTTACCCCACTCTGAACAAACCGGGTGTCCATGGTGTTGGTGAATCCCCTTGGTTCTGAACAGGAGGTTCGAAACCTATGCCTCGTGCAACGGTCCTCGTCCTGGATTCGGTCGGCGTTGGCGGCGCACCGGATGCGGCCCTCTACGACGACGCAGGCGCCGACACCGTCGGCCATATCGCCGAGTGGTGCGCGCGCGGCGAAGGTGATCGCGAGGGGTTGCGCGCCGGGCCGCTTAAGCTGCCTAATCTCGTCAGTCTCGGGCTTGGCGAAGCCTGCCGTTCCGCCACAGGCCGCATTCCTCCCGGCCTCGAAGGCGAAATTCGGGACGCATGTTACGGCTCCGCCATCGAGACATCCCGCGGCAAAGACACGCCATCCGGCCACTGGGAGATCGCCGGCTCGCCCGTGACGTTCGAGTGGGGCTATTTTCCAAAAGGCAATCCTTGCTTTCCGCCCCAGATCGTAGCTGCCCTTTGCGAAGAGGCGGATCTGCCAGGCATTCTCGGCAACTGCCACGCCGCGGGGACCACCATTATCGAAGTTCTCGGCGAGGAGCATTTAAGGACGGGAAGACCCATTTGTTACACGTCCGTGGACAGCGTTTTTCAGATAGCTGCCCATGAGGAGGTGTTCGGGCTCGAGCGGCTTTACGAGGTTTGCGCGATTGCGCGCCGCCTCCTCGACCCTCTGCGTATCGGGCGAGTCATTGCAAGGCCGTTCGTCGGCACCTGCCGCGCCGATTTCCAGCGTACGCCAAACAGGCGGGATTTCGCGGTGCCGCCCCCTTCACCCACCATCCTCGACAGAGCGACGGCCGCAGGCCGCGATGTGGTCACCATCGGCAAAATCGCTGACATCTTCGCGCATTCCGGCACGGGCCGCGTGCTCAAGGGCGCAGGCAACATGGCCATGTTCGACCGCACGCTGGAAGGACTTTCAACGCTGGCCGACGGTGGTTTGCTGTTCGCCAACTTCGTCGATTTCGATACGGACTACGGCCATCGCCGCGATGTCCCAGGCTATGCCGCCTCGCTTGAAGAATTCGATCGGCGCTTACCTGAGCTATTCGCGCTGCTGCGGCCGGACGACCTGCTGATTATCACGGCGGACCACGGCTGCGACCCGACGTGGAAAGGCACTGATCACACACGAGAGCAGGTGCCGATTCTGGCCCTCGGCCTCAGGCGCGAGCCCGGCTCCATCGGCCGCCGCGAAACCTTTGCCGATATTGGCGCTACCGTCGCAAAACACCTCGACTTGGAGCCGCCTCTTGCCGGTACTCCCTTCTATTGATCCGCTCTTTCACTCAGTTATCGCCGCGAATGAAGGCTTGCGTCAGCACACGTGCTTCTGCCTCGGGGAATTGCCGGGGCGGCGACTTCATGAAATAGCTCGACGGACCGATGAGAGCGCCGCCGATGCCTCGGTCGAGCGCCAGTTTCGCGCATCGCACAGCGTCAATAACCACGCCAGCAGAATTCGGTGAATCCCACACCTCGAGCTTCAGCTCCAGATTAAGCGGGACACCACCGAACGTGGTGCCCTCAAGCCGTATATAGGCCCATTTGCGATCGGTCAGCCAGGGGACAAAATCACTCGGCCCGATATGCACATTGCCGTTTTCAGGCGGTGTATCGAATTGACTTACCACCGATTGTGTTTTCGATATGCGCTTCGACTCGAGCCGCTCGCGTTCGAGCATATTTTTGAAATCGGAATTCCCGCCGAAATTGAGTTGGTACGTCCTGTCGATCCGCACTCCGCGCTCCCGAAAGAGATTAGCAAGTACGCGATGTACGATCGTCGCGCCGACCTGACTTTTGATATCGTCACCAATTACAGGCAACTTCGCTTTTTCGAATCGTTCACGCCACGCGCGCCTGGACGCAATGAAGACAGGAACGCAGTTCACGAATGCGCACCCAGCATCGATTGCACACTGAGCGTAATACTCGGTGGCCGCCTCGGCCCCGACAGGAAGATAGGATACGAGAACCTCTGTTGCCGTATCCCTCAACGTGCGGACGACGTCGACTTCAGGCTGCGATGATACCTCTACTTCGTCCTTCAGATATTTTCCCAGACCATCCAAAACTGGCCCGCGGTTAACCACCACGCTGGTTCGCGGAACAGTGCTGAACTGGAAGGTGTTGTTGGGCGGCGCCCAGATAGCATCTGCGACGTCACGGCCGACTTTGGAAGCGCTCACATCGAACGCCGATACGATTTCGATGTCCTCGACGCCATAGCCCCCCACACAGGTATTCATCAACCCGGGCGGCGTCTGATTGCCGCGGCTATCGCGATAATACACCAATCCCTGAATGAAGGACGATGCGCAATTTCCGACCCCAACGATTCCGACGCGAACTTTCGTGGCGCACAAGGCGAAACTCCGTCATCGCGTTGGTCGGAGAGCGACTCTCTGGTTGCGCGCCCCCGCGCGCCTCAGGCAACAAACGCATGACAAGCCGAATGCGTTCCGGCTCGCCCAATTCGAGACTTCCACCAAGCGAACGTACGCTTCCTTAGACATGATGTGAGCCGAACGGGGGAACTAAGCCGCTTGTCACGCGTTTTGATGCTCAGGCGACGCATCGGTGTGGAGAAGCACGTGTCACAAGCCAGAACCACAACCGACCACGACGAGATCCGGAAATGGGCAGAGGAGCGCGGCGGACGCCCCTCCATTGTCGAAACCGACGGCGAAGGCGGTATTCTGCGAATCGATTTCCAGGAGCCGGATGAGAATTTGAAGCCGATTTCCTGGGATGAGTTCTTCCGAATTTTCGAGGATAGAAATCTCGCCTTCCTCTACCAGGAAGAAATTTCGGGTCACAAGAGCCGGTTCAACAAGCTCGTCGACCGCAGCGCTGTCGCGTAAGACGAGAGATAGGGCTCATGTCTGAAAGAGTGTTGATCACCGGGGGCGGTGGCTTCATCGGTCGGCACCTTGCGCGCGCGCTTTCGGAGCGGGGCGATCAGGTCCGTGTCCTCGACAATCTGAACGAGCAGGTGCACGGCTTGACGGCGAGCGCCCAATTTCTTGGGTCCGACGTCGAGACGATCATTGGCGATATCCGCGATGCAAATGTCGTAAAGCGATCTCTGAAGAACATTGATAAGGTCGTGCATCTGGCCGCCGAGGTCGGCGTCGGTCAGAGCATGTATGCGGTGGAGCGATATGTCAGCGCAAATGATTGCGGCACGGCCGTGCTCATGGAGGCGCTCACTGCGAACCCGGTCGACCGCATCGTCGTCGCCTCCTCGATGAGCATTTACGGCGAAGGCCTTTATCGCGATGCCGATGGCAATCTCGTCGAGGACCTACCGCTATCGGCGCGCCGTGTCAGCGGCAATATGGGATGGGACCCACTCGATAGCCTGGGCCGGCCGCTAATTCCCTTACCCACACCGGAGTGGAAGCAACCGCGCCTGGCATCGGTTTATGCCCTCACGAAATATGTGCAAGAGCGTTTAGTGATGCTAATGGCGGCGGCTTACGGCATGGATGCCGTGGCCCTGCGCCTCTTCAACGTCTACGGCTCCGGACAGGCGCTTTCCAATCCCTATACCGGCGTGCTCGCCATTTTCGCCTCGCGGTTGCTCAACGGCCAAAGCCCCGTGATTTTCGAGGACGGACAGCAGCGCCGCGATTTTGTGCATGTCGGTGATGTTGTCCGCGCCCTCCTGTTGGCCCTCGATCACCCCGCCGCTCCCGGGAATGTCTACAACGTCGGCAGCGGTGAGCACCGCTCGATATCCGATGTCGCAGAGCTGCTGGCCGCTGCCATGGGCCGGGAAATCGAGCCGGAGATAACGGGCCAAGTCCGTGCCGGCGACATTCGCCACTGTTTCGCCGACATAAGCAAAATTCGCGATGAGCTCGGCTTCGTTCCGCAGGCGAGCTTCGCCGACGGATTGGTTGAGCTCGCCCGCTGGGTCGAAAGGCAAGAAGCCCAAGACCGCGTTCCGAAAGCCCGCATGGAACTGGAATCGCGGGGTCTGGTGGCATGACGGCTGACGGCATCATCCGTGGAACCACCAGGGCCGGCTCGAAACGAAGGCCGGTGCTGATCACCGGCGGTGCGGGCTTCATAGGTTGCAACTTAGCCGATCGGCTGGCGCGCGAGGGCCACGACGTGCTCGTTTACGACGCCTTAATGCGACCCGGAGTCGACGCTAACCTCGCTTGGCTGAAGCAACGGCATCCCGCCCGCGTTTCCGCCGTCGTTGCCGACGTGCGCGACGAAACCGCGATCACGGCCGCAGCCCGAGAGGCAAGTGCGGTATTCCACCTAGCGGCGCAGGTTGCGGTGACGACGAGCTTCGACGACCCTTACCGGGATTTCGATATCAATACGCGCGGAACGCTGCTGCTGCTCGAAGCGCTGCGCCAGCGAAACGATCCTATCCCCTTCATCTACGCCAGCACCAACAAGGTCTACGGCGATCTCGGTGAGCTCGAGCTAGAGCGTGTCGGCGAATGTTATTTGCCGCGAGACGCCTATGTGCGCAGGCACGGCGTCGGAGAGGACCAACCTCTCTCCTTGCATACGCCTTACGGCTGCTCGAAGGGTGCCGCCGATCAATACGTGCTGGATTACGCCCGCAGCTTCGGTCTGCCAACCGTCGTCATGCGGATGAGCTGCATTTACGGGCCGCGGCAGCTCGGCACGGAGGATCAGGGCTGGGTTGCGCATTTCGTTCGTGCTGCGGTCGACGGCAAACCGATCACCATCTATGGCGACGGCTGCCAAGTTCGCGACCTGCTGCACGTGGGAGACGCTGTGGAGGCCTATCTCGCCGCTTGGCGCCGCATAGCTACTGCACGAGGCAACGCTTTCAACCTCGGGGGCGGCCCCTCCAATGCGGTCAGCGTGCTTCAGGTGGTTTCGGAAATCGGCACAATCGCTGGTCGACCGCTCGACATCACATTCGCCGATTGGCGTCCCAGCGACCAGCGCTACTACGCCTCGGACATCCGCAAAGCGATCCGGATGTTGCAATTGCCGGAGCCTCGGAATTGGCGAGGCGGGCTGCGCGATCTTTATCGCTGGATGAAGGATGAAGCCCCGGCCGTGCAGGCCGCCACACCTTTGCCGCTCGAAACAGCGGGGCTGCCATGAAAGTCGCGCTCGTTAATCCACCCTGGCGTTTCGAGAACAGCATTTATTTCGGCTGCCGCGCCCCGCATTTGCCGCTCGAACTTGGCTACACCCGGGCGTTCCTTATGGACGCTGGGCATGATGTCCTGATGCTGGATGGCCACCTGTGCGGCCAGAGCGCTGAGGAGCTGGCCGATGCGGTTGCCGCCTTCGGCCCCGATATGACCGTCGTTACGACGGCGCCGAGCTATCTTTTCTGGCGCTGTGCACAGCCGGAGCTATCGGTGCCGCGCGAGTTTCTGCTGGCGCTGGCGGATCGCGGCGGCACCACGGTTGCTGCCGGTCCCCATGGATCGGCGACTCCAAGAGCTGTTCTACGCAAGCTTGGCGTCGACATCGTCGTGATGGGCGAATGCGAGGAGGTCGTTGCCGATCTGGCAAGCGAGAGCCCGCTCAGCGACATTTCATCCATCGCCTATCGATCGGACGACCACATTGTGATCAACGGCCGGCCGCGTGCGGCGCGGTTCGTTGATTTCAAGCCGCTTCGGTGGCCAGCCGAATGGATCGCGGGGCATCATCATCATCACCATCGCTTCGATCGAGAGCCCGATGGACCAGGGGCCGAGGTCGAAGCGTCGCGTGGTTGTCCGTATGCTTGCACATTCTGTGCAAAAATGGACTTCCGCGATCGCTATCGGCGGCGCAATCTCAACCTGCTGCTTGAAGAGATCGATGGGCTTATCGCCCAAGGCGCGACCTACCTCTATTTCATCGACGAAATATTCCTGCCCAACGTAGAGCTGCTCGAGGCGCTTGCCGCGCGAAAGGTAGCGTTCGGTGTTCAAACTCGCATCGACCTTTGGAAGCCCGAATTAATCGACGCACTCGGAAACGCAGGGTGTGTGTCTATCGAAGCGGGCGTCGAGAGCTTGAGTGCCGAAGGCCGCGACGTGCTGGCAAAGCGCTGCCGTCTTTCGACGGAAGAGCTGGCCGAACGACTCATCTACGCTCGCCGCACCATCCCATTCGTCCAGGCGAACCTCATCAAGATGGCCGGCGACGATGCGCGCCAGATCGCCGAATGGCGCGCCAATCTCGAACGGCACGGAGTTTGGGCCAACGATCCCGTGCCGCTCTACCCCTACCCCAGCTCCCCTGATTACTACCGCCTTTGGGGCGCGCCGGACGATCATGCCTGGGAGCGGGCACACGCCCATTACCTCGCTCAGTTCACAGAGCTCAGTGAGCTCCAAGACGAGCGGCCACGCCCCTTATCCGAATTGGAGGCAACATGCTGCCAGAACTGACACATTCCGGCACTCTTCGCGTTTTCATGACCGCCGATGCAGTCGGAGGCGTCTGGCAGTACGCGTTAGATCTCGCCCAGGGGCTCAGGGCCTACGATACCGAAACGACCTTGTGCGTGCTCGGGCCGCCGCCCAGCCCCCAGCAACGATCTGCTGCGCAACGCATTCCGGGGTTGCGGCTGATATATCTCGATCTACCGCTCGACTGGACCGCGACCTGTCCCGAGGACGTGCTCGACGCCGCCGCCACGCTAGTGGAAGTCGTGCAGGACGATGGAAGCGCCATTGTCCAACTCAACAGCCCAGCCCTGGCGGCAGGGCCGCGTTATCCTGTGCCAGTCGTGGCCGTCTGCCATTCATGCATGGCTAGCTGGTGGCAGGCCGTCCGCACCCGCCCGATGTCCCGCCAATTCCGCTGGCACAAAGATCTCGTCGCACAGGGCCTCGAAAAAGCCGATGCCATCGTCACGCCGAGTGCGGCTTTCGCTCGGACGATCCAGAACGTCTATGACCTGCCGACGCCCCCGAAAGTGGTTTACAACGGACGCAGGCCATGTGTGCGCGAGCCGCTTCCCGAGGGCGCGATTCCCGATACGCCATTCGCCTTTACTGCTGGGCGCCTGTGGGACGAAGGCAAGAACTTGCATACCTTGGACGCTGCGGCCGCGCGGCTGAGACTCCCGGTGTTTGCCGCGGGCCCCCTCAAGGGCCCAAACCGGGCGAGCATCAAGCTTTCCCATGTGCGGACGCTCGGAAACTTGAGTGACGGCCAAGTCGCCGAGTGGCTCGCTGCGAAACCGGTCTTCGTGTCGACGGCACGCTACGAGCCATTTGGATTGGCAGTGCTGGAGGCCGCCGAGGCGGGATGCGCACTGGTGCTCTCGGACATCCCAACCTTCCGCGAGCTGTGGGACGGAGCCGCATGTTTCGTGCCGCCCGATGATGACGCTGCTGTCGCCGATGCCATCGAGCAGCTTGCAAACGACGCCCGTCAGCGCACGCTCTATGCCTCCGCTGCGCGCCGACGTGCACGCCGGTACACGCCCGAGGTAATGGCCGCCAAGGTGCGCGCCATTTACGGAGGTCTGCTTTCGAAACGGCGCCAGCATGCCGGGCACGAGGTTCTGGCATGAGGCTTGTCTATTTCGCGCACTCCCTCGCCTCGTGCTGGAACAATGGAAATGCCCACTTTCTTCGCGGCGTCCTCCGGGAGCTCAAAGAACTCGGCCATGACGTTGTGGCGTTTCAGCCCCGCGATGGCTGGAGCATGGTTAATCTTTTGGCGGACCATAGCCCGCGTGCGCTTACCGCCTTCGCTGCCGCCTATCCGGAGCTGAAGGCTGTTTCCTACGGACCCGGCCTCGATCTCGAGGCCTGCGTCACGGATGCGGATGTCGTCATTGTGCATGAGTGGAACGAGCCGTGGCTGGTGAGCGGTCTTGGCCGACTCAAAGCGCGTGGCGGACGGTTCACGCTGCTTTTTCACGACACGCACCATCGGGCCGTGAGCGAACCTGATGCCATCGCCGACTTCGATCTGGACGGCTACGACGCGGTCCTCGCCTTCGGGGAGGCATTGGCGGAAGTTTATCGGCGCCGGGGCTGGGGCAAGAACGTGCATGTTTGGCACGAAGCAGCGGATACTCGCCTTTTTCGGCCGCCTGAGCAGGAAATGATCAGAAGCGGGCTCGTCTGGATCGGCAACTGGGGTGATGACGAGCGATCCGAGGAAATAACGGATTATCTTTTGCGGCCTGCTGCCAATGCCGGATTGCCACTCGACATTTATGGTGTGCGCTATCCGGACGATGCTATCGAGACGCTGAATATGTACGGTGCGCGCTATTTCGGGTGGCTGCCCAACGCGCACGTGCCGGACGTTTTCGCCCACCACCTGGCAACGGTGCACGTACCGCGACGGGTTTACACCGAGCGCCTGCCCGGGATTCCGACAATCCGCGTGTTCGAAGCACTAGCGTGCGGAATTCCGCTCGTATCGGCCCCCTGGGAGGACACTGAAGGTTTATTCCACGCCGGCGAGGACTTCCTCCTCGCCCGCAGTCCTGCGGAAATGCTGAAACATCTCTTGGCGCTGAAACATGACGCTGCATTGCGCCAGGCGCTCGCTGCCAACGGATTGGCGACGATCAGGAGCCGGCACACCTGTCGGCACCGAGTCGAGGAGCTCTTGAGGATTGTCGACGGCATCCGCGCCGAGCCGGCGGAGGTGGCCGCATGAAGGTCGCCTTCTACGGATCAAGCCTTCTGTCGTCCTATTGGAACGGGGCTGCCACCTACTACCGGGGGCTTTTGTCAGCACTCGCTCGACGCGGCTACGACATCACCTTCTATGAGCCCGATGCATTCGGCCGGCAGCAGCATCGGGACATCGAGCCGCCGAGCTGGGCGACAACCCGGGTCTATCCCGCTACGCTGCAAGGTGTTACGGCCGTCCTCGCCGAAGCCCGTTCGGCAGATGTTATCGTCAAGGCGAGCGGCGTCGGTGTATTCGATGACGAGCTTCTCGCCGGTATTCTGGAATATGCGCGGCCTGGCGCGATCCGAATTTTCTGGGACGTCGACGCTCCGGCAACGCTGGCCGAGATGCGGAGCAATCCGGACCATCCACTGCGCCGTGTTCTGCACCGACTTGACGCGGTCCTAACATATGGAGGCGGTCCTCGCGTTGTAACCGGTTATCGGGAGCTTGGTGCGCGCTACGTAGAGCCCGTCTACAACGCGCTCGATCCGACGACGCATCATCCCGTGCGGCCCGACCCGCGCTTCTCGGCCGATCTCGCGTTTCTCGGAAATCGCCTGCCCGATCGCGAAACCCGTGTCGAGGCATTTTTTCTCACTCCGGCGCGCGCGGCACCAAACAGACAATTCTTAATCGGGGGAAATGGCTGGGAGGCACAGCACTTACCCACCAACATTCGCCACATCGGCCACGTCTACTGCTACGAGCACAACGCCTTCAATGCGACGCCGCTTGCTGTCCTGAATATCGCGCGCGACAGCATGGCAGCCATCGGCTACTCGCCAGCAACACGGGTATTCGAGGCGGCCGGAGCAGGCGCCTGTCTGATCACCGATGCCTGGGAAGGAATTGAGCAGTTTCTCACGCCCGGTGAAGAAATTCTGGTCGCGCGCGATGGCCAGGATGTCCTTGCACACCTTGAAGCGCTGACACCCGAAATCGCGCGCGACATCGGCAGCGCTGCTCGCGAGCGCATTTTGGCAGAGCACACGTACGAGCTCAGAGGTGCGCAGGTCGATCGGATCGTGCGCCGGATCGCAGCTGAGAAATTGCAAAACGGGAGATCGATGTGAGCAGTCGCCGGCTGCGGATTGTCGTGCTTGGGCTGAGCCTCTCATCAAGCTGGGGTAACGGACACGCGACAACCTACAGATCGCTCCTAAAGGCGCTTTCGGCACGCGGCCACGATATTTTGTTTCTCGAGCGCGATGTGCCCTGGTACGCGGCAACACGAGACCTGACAAAACCAGATTACTGCAAGCTCTTATTTTACCAGACCCTATCAGAGCTGAAGTTTCATCGCGCAGCGATCGCCTCGGCTGATGCAGTCATCGTGGGTTCGTACGTGCCAGATGGAATTGCTGTCGGACATTTCGTGCAAACGACCGCTCGCGGAATTAAAGCCTTTTACGATATCGATACGCCCGTTACGCTCGAAAATCTCGATAACGGTACCTGCACCTATCTCTCCCCAGAACAAATCGGCGGATACGATCTCTATCTGTCGTTCGCGGGCGGACCGGTTCTGTCGCATATCGAACAACTCTATGGGGCGCCTGCAGCTCGGGCACTCTATTGCTCCGTTGATCCTGAACTTTACGCGCCCTCGCCGACATCGCACCGATGGGATTTGAGCTTCCTCGGCACTTACAGCCCCGATCGCCAGCCACTGCTTCAGCAGTTGCTCATAGAGCCAGCAAAGCGGGCGCCCCATCTGAAATTTGCGGTTGCCGGCGCGCAGTACCCCAAGGGCATCTCCTGGCCGCCCAATGTGGAGCTTATCGAGCACATTCCGCCTGAGCAGCATCCCATATTTTATGGGACAAGCCGCTTCACGCTCAACGTGACGCGCGCGAGCATGGTGCGCATGGGCTATAGCCCCAGCGTCAGACTATTCGAAGCCGCAGCCAGCGGAACCGCAATCATCTCAGACGCCTGGCCGGGGCTCGAAACCATCCTTAAGCCTGATCGGGACGTGATCATCGCGACGCGTCCTGAGGATGTGCTGGCCGCATTGCTTAGTATTCCGGATTCGCGCCGCCGCCGGCTGGCTCAGTCCGCGCGCCGCCGTGTACTAGCCAATCACACTGCCGCGCATCGTGCGGCCGAGCTGGAAAAATATCTCTTGGAAACGTTGCAGAACCGCTCATTCGAGCCCCGTCGAATGCTCGAAGGCTCCAGGGCACAGTGATCATAAATTGACGGGATATCGCCCGTCGAAACCGGATTCAGAGTTGCGCGTTGCAGATCAGGACGCTGACCGGACCCGCCAGAAAGTGAATGTACTGGAGAGAGTTTCAATGAGTAACCCAAAGGGCAAGCTCGTCCTCGTGGCGGGAGGGGCGGGTTTCCTGGGCTCGCATCTCTGCGACGCTCTGATCACTGACGGTGCACGAGTGATCTGCCTCGACAATCTCAGAACCGGAACTCTCGACAACCTGCAGCACCTGAAACGAGAACCCCGGTTTACTTTAATTGAGGCTGATATTTGCGAAACGCTGCCGGCTGCGCTCACCTCCCGCCGCCGGCGCATCGAGGCGATTTTCAATCTCGCCTGCTCCGCCTCGCCGGCCCATTATCAGGCCGATCCTGTCCATACGCTGCTGTCGAGCGTGCTGGGATCGCGCAACCTCCTGCAGCTCGCCGAGCAGACGAACGCACGCTTTCTCCTCGCCTCGACGAGCGAGGTCTACGGCGACCCACAAGTGCATCCGCAGACGGAACGTTATTGGGGGAACGTTAATCCAACTGGGCCGCGGGCATGCTACGACGAAGGCAAGCGCGCTGCCGAGGCCCTGACCTATGATTTCGCACGCACGCGGCGCGCATCGGTGCGCGTTGCCCGTATTTTCAATACGTATGGACCGCGCATGCGCACAGACGACGGGCGCGTTATCTCGAATATCATTTGCCAGGCGCTCGCCGGCCGCGACGTCACGATCTACGGTGATGGCGAGCAGACCCGCTCGTTCTGCTATGTGGTCGACCTTGTGGAGGGGCTGCTGCGTTTGATGTGGCTGCCTGGACAAGTGCTTGGGCCGGTAAATCTCGGCAATCCTGCCGAGGTCAGCGTCAAGGATCTGGCGAAGCGCGTCATCGAAATGACCGGGTCGACATCGCGCATCACCTCTCAGCCGCTACCGATCGATGATCCTCGGCGCCGCAAGCCGGATATTTCGCTCGCACGCGCTCTGCTCGGATGGTCACCAAAAGTAAGCCTCGACGAAGGGCTCGCGGAAACGATCGCCTGGTTCGCCCAAACGCAAGGTCGGGGACCACGTCAGCGCCCGTCTCGAGGCGTAGCCAGCGTTGGCGGCGCCAGCCAATCCGCTCCCATGCTCGTGCCCTCGGCGGCTGCCCGCGGCCGCGCATAACCTCGGCAGGTGCTGCGACTTGCGGCTGCGGTGCGGAACCGCCGCCCTGCCACACGGTTCTTCAATCCGGTTGCAGGAACATCCATCATGAACGCGGATACTGGCGTGCGCTCGGCGGCACGCCGCCTAGGTCTCAAGTACCTTCCGCCACAAACCGCTTCGATCGAGCGCCGCAGGCACGGAAAGGGCTTTTCCTACTTCGAGAACGGCCAGCTCATTCGAGATCCGCAAGTCCGAGCACGTATCCTGCGGCTTGCGATCCCACCGGCTTGGCAAGATGTGCGCATTGCCTTCGACCCGATGGCACATATCCAGGCCTTCGGCCACGACGAGGCCGGGCGCACCCAATACATCTATCATGAGCTCTGGGAGCAGCTGCGGGAGCAGCGCAAGGCCCGACGGCTGATGGAGTTCTGCAAGGCGCTACCGGCCATTCGCCGCGCGGTCCGCCGCGATCTCAGCTGCCACGCGGGATCGTTCGAGCTTGCCGTCGCAGCGTGCGTCGCGCTGATCGACGAGTCAGCCATCCGTATCGGGGGACAGGCTCACTTGAGACGTACCGGAGCTCGAGGAGCCGTCACGCTCAAGCAGCAGCACGTCGAAGTCACCTCCAGCCGGATCACGCTGTGCTTTCCCGGCAAGGGTGGCAAAGAGCATCAAGCTCAGGTCAAGTCGAGGCGCCTGGCGGGAGCTTTACGGCGGCTCAAGCGCATAGGGGCCCGCCGCATCTTTTGCTACTACAATGCCCCTGGAGAGACCACCTGCATCACCGCCCGCGACATCAACTCATATCTCTCGACCATCTCCGGGCGACGCGTGAGCGCTAAGGATTTCCGCACCTTCCATGCAACGGCGCTTGCTGGGGATCGCCTGGCCGCACTCGCTCCGGAAATTTCGGATCGAAAGCGCAACAGCCAGATCGTCGCCGTGGTGAGGGAGGTAGCGAGCCTGCTCGGGAACACCGCCGCGATTGCCCGCAAGAGCTACGTGCACGACCTCGTGCTGACGAGCTTTGTCAACGGCCAGCTCGAGCGTCGCTGGCGGCGGGGCGGGCCGGTCCGGCGCGGGCTTGGGCCGCACGAGGCAGCGCTGGCACGCTTTCTGGAGCGCGTCACCTCACGTAAGCCGCGCCGCCGGCACCAGCCTACGAGCGAATAGGTTCGAGCACACTCCGTCCCGACATTGGCGCGCGCCTTCAACTCGGCTAAACCGTGACGGACAGCCCACTCACGGAACGGCTTCAGTTGAGGCGAGACGGAGCAAGCCGGCATGACCGACGACACGAACAAGCACCAGCCACAGAAGAAGATGAAAATCGCCGTCATTCCGGGCGACGGCATCGGCAACGAGGTCGTGCCGGAAGGACTGCGGGTGTTGGAAGCCGCAGGGCAGCGTTACGGCCTCGAATTTCAATGGGACCACTTCGATTGGAGCTGCGAGCGCTTCAAGAAGACGGGCTCCATGATGCCTGCGGACGGCCTTGATCAACTCCGGCCGTATGACGCCATCTTCCTGGGTGCCGTCGGCTATCCCGGTGTGCCGGACCACATTTCGCTCTGGGGATTGCTGATCCCCATCCGCCGCTCGTTCCAGCAGTACATCAACCTGCGGCCAGTGCGCATGTTCGAGGGGCTCAAGTCGCCGCTCGCAGACCGCAAGCCGGGCGACATCGATTATTACATCGTCCGCGAGAACAACGAGGGTGAGTACTCCTCCATCGGAGGGCGCATCTACGAGGGCACGGATCTGGAGATGGCTATCCAGCAGTCCGTGTTTACCAAGAAGGGATGCGAGCGCGTCATGCGCTATGCGTTTGAGCTTGCGATGACCCGCAAGCGCCGCGAGGTAACCTCGGCAACCAAGTCGAACGGCATTTCGATCTCCATGCCGTACTGGGACGAAAGATTCGCTGCGGTGTCGAAGGAGTACCCCGAGGTCAAGACCCAGCAATTCCACATCGACATCCTGTCCGCGCATCTGGTGCGCAATCCGCATTGGTTCGACGTTATCGTGGCCTCCAATCTGTTCGGGGACATCCTGTCCGATCTCGGACCAGCGACGACGGGCACCATCGCTATCGCGCCAGGCGCCAACATCAATCCCGAGCGCGAGTTCCCCTCGATGTTCGAGCCGGTCCACGGTTCGGCTCCCGACATCGCTGGCAAGGGTATTGCCAATCCGATCGGGCAGATCTGGTCCGGCGCCATGATGCTGGAGCACCTCGGCCACAAGGAAGCAGCTGACGCCATTGTGAAGGCAATTGAAGGCGTGATCCGCGGGCAGGAGGCGCTGACACCCGACATGGGCGGCAAGGCCACCACCCAGGAGCTCGGGAAGGCCATCGCTGACCTGGTGCGCGGCTGAGCGGCGCTCATGTTCAAATTGGGGTAACGCTGCGTTCACACCCTGTCGGGATTCTGCGCCCGCTGCGTTATAGTGAAAGCGTTGCGCGGGGCGGGCGAAGGAGCTTTGAGGATGTTGACATGGACCGCGGTTCGCGCAGCTGCTCTGTCACTTGCTATCGCGCTCGCTACGAGCGAACCGGTGGCTGCAGCTGGTGAGCTGGCGGCAGCAAAGGCTCAGGAAGCAGCGTCGGCACTTCTCCGCGGGAACGTGGAGCAGGCAGTTCTCGCCTACAGCGAGGCGCTTCAGGACCAGGATCTGGCGCCCGACCGGCGCGCCGCCATCCTCAACGACAGGGGCGTAGCCAATACCCGGCTCGGGCGGCACAAGGCTGCACTCGACGACTTCAACCAAGCGGTACGGCTGTTCCCGGAGTATGCACCGGTTTACAACAATCGCGCCAACACACTGCTTGCCCTCGGGTTGGTCGAGGAGGCCATCAAGGATCTGAACCGGGCCATCGTGCTTGCCCCCGGATATGCCGCTGCCTTCAACAACCGGGCCAGTGCGCTCCTTAAGCTCGGCCGGCCCGAGGAGGCCGCCCTCGACTACACCCGCGCCGTCCGCCTCGCACCGCAGAGCGCAGCATCGCTCACCGGCCGGGGGCAGGCTTTGCTGGCTCAAGGCCGGCCCTACTCGGCTCTGACCGACTTCCGGCGCGCGATCGCCGTGGATGGACGATCCGCGGCGGCTTATCGCGCGCAAGCCCGAGCCGCTATGCAGGTCGGCCACTTCGTGGATGCGATCGAGGACCTGAGCCGCGCCATCGCGCTCGAGCCGGAAAATGCAGAGTTGCACATAGATCGCGGCGAGGCATACCGCTTCGCCGAGAATACACCCTCGGCCCTGCGCGACTTCAGCCGTGCCCTCGAGATCGATCCGCAGAATGCACGGGCTCTCGCGGGTCGCGCCCTTGCCTTGGCCAAGACAGCTGCCTTCGAGGAGGCCGAGGCCGATCTAGCCAGCGCGATCGAAATTGATCCTCGTTCCGCAGAGGCTTTTGCGTACCGCGCTTGGCTCTACAAACAGACGGGTCAGCCCGAACTCGGCTTAAGGGAGGTTGAGAAGGCACTCACCATCTCGGCCGACAATGCTGACGTCCACTGGGCCAAGGGTGAGGTGGAGCACGCTCTCGGCCAGACGGATGATGCCATTGCCAGCTTCCGAACCGCACTGCGTCTGATGCCTTCACACACCGATGCCAGCATGGCCCTGCAGCAGATGGGGGTTGCGTCCGATTTTCAGGAGGATGTTCCAGGCGCTGCAATGGAGGGATGGCACGTCGTTAAGGAGAACGGCCGCTATACCGCTTATCTCAAGGGGCGCTCCAAGGTGCGCGTTCCACTCGAGGTGGCTGGAGATGCAGAGCCGCGTCTCCTCGAATGGGAGGTGAAGGGCGGCGTTCTCAAAGGCATCGGCTTGTTGCGCTACTACGCCGGAACCGTGCATGCCGAGGCTGGACCGGAGCAGATCGAGCAGATCGCCATCGTAGATATTCCGGCGAGCAAGGTCGTCAGCCTGCAACTCCATCGGCAAGGCGACCGCGAATCGGTCTGGTCCTGGAACGAGGGAACCGTCACGATCGAAAGTGTGGACGGAGTGACGGATGTGCTCGTCCTTCGAGACACTACACCGCGCGAGGTGGTCGCACAGCGACCTGTTGCCCAACGAGACGGTTTTTTCGGTGGACCCGCCTGGGCGCCCTGGAATCAGGATTACGGCCATCGGCAACGCCCGCGTCGCCAGCCGAGCCGCAACAGACCGCCCCGAACCATCTTCGATCTGATTTTCGGCAACTGAGGCAGCCTATAAGCCGATTTGCCGCATCTTTTGCTTGCCGGGAAGAAGCGATCGTGTGCTCAGCAAGCATTGGCGCTTACGTGGCTTGGCTGCTAAAGTTCACTAACAAAAAACTCAGGGGAGAGGCGCACACATGAGGGCATTGGCAGGCTTCGTGCGCTTTGCCGAAGCCGTCAACGATATGGTGGGCCGCACGGTCGCCTACCTGACTCTGGCCACAGTGCTCATTTGCGCGACGGTGGTCGTCATCCGCTACGTCCTGCAGACGGGCTTCGTCTGGATGCAAGAGCTCTTCATCTGGACGCACGCCGCTGCATTTATGCTCGGCGCGGGCTTTACGCTCATGGTCAACCGGCATGTTCGCGTCGACATCGTCTACGAATCCCGCTCACCTCGCACGCGCGCCTGGCTCGACCTTCTCTCAACGATCGTCTTCCTGTTCCCTTGGATCATCGTGCTCTGGTACTACGCCTGGCCCTACGTGGCTGCATCATGGAGGCTCGGGGAAGCCTCACCTCAGGTCGGTGGAATGCCGGGGCTCTACCTGCTCAAGTCGGTCATCCTCGGTTTTTGCGTGCTCATGATGCTGCAGGGATTGGCGATCTGTGCCCGCAGCGCCCTCGTCATCGGTGGGCGACCTGATCTAGTGCCACCGCCAAGAACCGCAGAGTAACGCCCTTCGAGCGCCCCGCACCTCAAACGAAGCCGCTTTCAAGCCGATCTGCCCATGCTCTCAGTCCTGACAGTTGGCGATATTCTGTCGATCCTCCTGTTCCTTTCGGTGCTCGGCACGCTTCTCATCGGCTATCCCATCGCGATCACACTGGCTGGGACATCGCTGATCTTCGCCTTTATCGGCAACCAGCTTGGCACCTTCGATTACGCCATCCTGAACGGACTGCCGTTGCGCTACCTCGGTACGATGACCAACGATGTGCTGGTGGCCGTTCCATTGTTCATCTTCATGGGTCTCGTCCTGGAGAAGTCCGGTCTGGCCGAGGCCCTGCTCACGACGATGGGGCAGCTGTTTGGTCCATTACGCGGCGGGCTCGCCTTCTCCGTCATCATCGTCGGAGCCCTTCTCGCAGCTTCGACCGGAGTCGTCGGCGCGACCGTCATCACCATGGGCCTTATTAGCCTGCCGGCCATGTTGCGGGCGGGCTACTGTCCCAAATTGGCCACCGGGGCGATCGGTGCATCGTCGACGCTCGCGCAAATCATCCCGCCCTCGACGGTATTGATTTTTATCGGGGATCTGCTGGCCGGGGTTAATCAATCGGCGCAGCTGAGGCTCGGAAATTTCGCGCCGGACCCAATCTCGGTCGGCGATCTTTTCGCGGGCGCTCTGATCCCAGGGTTCATACTCGTCGGGCTCTTCCTGCTCTGGACGATCTACAAAGCCGTATTCCAGCCTGAAACGGCGCCCGCCATCCTGATGACCCCGGAGGAGCGCAAGGGGTTGCCGGTCCGCGTCGTGGCGGTCCTCATTCCACCGCTAATCCTGATCGTAGCGGTGCTGGGAAGCATACTGTTTGGCTTCGCGACGCCAACGGAGTCGGCCTCTGTCGGCGCCATCGGTGCCATGCTGCTGGCGGCGGCCAATCGAAAGCTATCTTTTTCCACCATCCGGTATGCCGCCCTGAACACTATGATCACGACGTCGATCATCTTCACGATCGTGCTCGCCGCTTCGCTTTTCTCGCTGGTCTTCCGTGGCCTTGGCGGTGAGCACATGGTGGAGCAGGCGTTGCACAATCTGCCTGGCGGCGCCTTCGGAGCCATGCTCGCCGTCATGGCGATCATGTTCGTCCTCGGCTTTTTTCTCGATACCTTCGAGATCATCCTCATCATGCTGCCGATCTGCGGACCGCCGCTGATCCTGCTCGGCCTCGACCCGCTCTGGATCGGCGTGATGGTCGCCATGAACCTGCAGACGAGCTTCATGACGCCTCCCTTTGGTTTTACGCTGTTCTATCTTCGGGGCGTCGCACCATCGAAAGTTGGCACCTCCCAAATCTGGGCAGGAGCCCTCCCCTTCGTCGTGCTGCAGCTTATGGGGCTCATCCTGCTCTGGACGTTTCCGGGCACGGCGACTTGGCTGCCCAAGAAGCTCTTCGGGCCCGCGGCGATCGAGCAATCGGCTCCCGCAGGAACGAGCACCGGCGGCTTCGGTGAGTTCATCCAGGACGACGGTTTTCAGCTCGATGACGAGGGAATGCCCGTCGAAGTCGACGATCCCTTCTCGAAGCAGTGAGCGGGCGAGGCAATTGGAATGGACAGCTTGACGCTCTTCGAAATCGGAGCCGCGCTGCTTGCCATCTGGCTCGTGACATCGTTCGCTTTGTGGAAGCTCATCGACCGTCAGAGCCGCCCGGGTCCCATCAAGAACGCCCTCGCAAAGGAAAGCCTGATGCTCATCCATCTGGCTTTGCTCGTTGCAGGGCTCGCCATGCTCATCCAAGGTCTGCCAATCTTCGGCTAACTACAAAGAGAAGCGGGGCCCTGAGGGCCCCGCCGCTCGCTTCTCCCAAAGACGCGCTTACGTCGGGAACTTGTAGTCCAACAGGCGGGCGTTCATGAAGCCCTGATCTGCGATCCGCGCCCAGTTCATCAGGTCACGCCGGGCCTTCAGGAAGGACTCGACAATCTCCTTCGTGATCGGATCCCCGCTGTCGCGCATTTCCTGAATGACCTCTCCTGCTGCATTGCCATAGGCCTGCAGGAAGTCATTCGGGAAGCGCTTGAGCTGCACCTTGTGCTCCCTGATCAGCGTCTCCAAGGCGGCGCCGTTTCGGGCGTTGAAATCCGAGGTCAGCATGTTGTTCTCGGCCCGACAGCAGGCTTCGAAGATCCGCTGCACATCCTTCGGCAGCGCCGTGAACTTCTTCTTATCGACGGTCACCTCGATCTGCGTGCCAGGCTCGTGCATGCCTGGCCAGTAGTAGTACTTGGCAACCTTATAGAGACCGAGCGCGAGATCGTTGTACGGGCCGACCCACTCGGTAGCATCGATGGTGCCCGACTGCAGCGCCGCAAAAACCTCGCCGGCCGGCAGGTTGATGATCGTCATGCCGAGCTTGGCCAGCGCTTCGCCGCCGATGCCCGGAATGCGCATCTTCATGCCCTTGATCGAATCGACGCCGGTGATCTCCTTATTGAACCAGCCGCCCATCTGCACGCCGGTCGAGCCGGCATGAAATGCCTTGAGGCCGAACTGATCATAAAGCTTGTCCCACAGCTCCTGCCCACCAAGGTGGTTCATCCAGGCATCGAGCTCCGGCGTCGTCATGCCGAAAGGAACTGTTGAGAAGAAGTTCAGCGCCTTGCTCTTGTTGGGCCAGTAATAGGGCGTTGCGTGCATCAGGTCAGCAGCGCCGCGGATCACAGCATCGATGCTTTCAAAGGCCGGGACGATCTCGCCCGCTGCGTAAACCTTGATAACCAGCCGGCCTTCGGTTGCTTCGGTCACGGCTTTGGCGAAGCGCTCGGCACCCACGCCCTGGCCAGGAAAGTTCTTCGGCCATGTGGTCACCATGCGCCATTCGGTTCTGGCCTGCGCAATGGCGGGTTTGGGAAACGTTGCCGTGCCAGCGGCTGCGCCAGCGGTCGCCACGCCCGCAAGAAACTGGCGGCGTTTGATCTTCATACGATTTGCTCCCTTGGGCTGCCCCATTTCAGATTGTTTTTCGGCTGGTGTGAGCCGTATCGCCGAGTATGTGTTCGTCGCGGTCGTTAGGCAACGCAGTTGATATGTCCGCGGGAGGGTATTGATCCGGGAGCGGAAGGCGCTCTTTGACGCAGCTGCGCCAAACTTCGGGATTGGACCTGGACCTTGATCTCCTAGTTCGTTTAACTATCTGCAGTGAGCGGCGAAAAATCGCGATATTTGTTGCGCTGCACATAAATTGGAGCCGAATGGCCAATTCTTGCTGCCGATCAACGGACTGCGCCTATGGTGCACGGCAGCATACAGAAGGGGGCGGAGAAACGCAGCTGTTGGGAGAGGCCAAATGGGCAAGCGTGGCGAAAAGCTTCCAATCGATTGCTTCGAGCTCTTTGCGGAACTCGATAACTGCGACGACCTCCGGGATGTGTATGCGCGCGTGCAGGACCGTATCCGCGCCTATTCGGCTGCCGGGCGGCCAGTGCCCGAAGCCTTGCTTCGCTGCGAACGCCATTTGATGACCGAGATCATGGCCGTTTCGCAGGGCCGCTGAATTTCCGCAGCGAATTTACCGAAAGTAGTACTGCTTGTTTGCGATCCCTGTGCGGGAGCAGCTTGTGTATTTGCACCCCGCGGCCCCGCCCGGAGCTACGCGGCTGCCAGGCCAGGGGCTGCCTCATTCCGAGTTGCGTGAGTCTAGGGTCTCGCGAATGATGCGGGCGAGTTCGGCTTGCTGATACGGCTTTCGAAGCACCTTCAGCCCCAAGCCATCGACCTTCTCCTGACCGATCAAATCAGCGGAGTAGCCGGACGTGAGCACAATCCGAACCCTTGGGAACTTCTCACGGACCGCCGCTGCAAGATCGAGCCCCGATAGCCCGCCCGGCATCACCTGGTCGGAGAAGACGAGATCGATTTCAGAATTCCGATCGAGGAGAGCCAGGGCAGCCTGTCCGTTCGCCGCTTGCTCGACCCGGTAACCGAGCAGCTCCAGCCGGGTTGTCGTAAGCTTTCGCACCCGGTCGTCATCCTCGACCACCAGAATGGTCTCACCTTTGCTGGGCCGAACCGATTCACCAACAGGCATCTCGGCGATTTTCTGCGCCTCCTTTGCTCGCGGCAGATAAATATTCACCGTGGTGCCGCGGTCTGGTTCGCTGTAGATCGTGACATTGCCGCCGGACTGTCGAGCGAAACCATAGATGGTCGACAGGCCAAGACCACTGCCCTTGGTTGCCCCTTTCGTCGTGAAGAAGGGGTCAAAGGCGCGGGCCTTCACTTCTGGTGTCATCCCAATTCCGGTGTCGGCGACCGACAACACCACGTAGTCGCCGGGCTCCAGATCAGGAATGAGCTTGACGGCGTCAGCATCGAGCACTGCGTTGCGCGTTTCGATAACGAGGCGACCGCCGTTCGGCATGGCATCCCGGGCATTGATGGCGAGATTGAGCACCGCGTTCTCGACCTGACCGGGATCTGCCTCGGTCAACCATAGGTCGGTCGCCAAAGACGTGGACAGGTCGACGTCAGCCCCGATCGTGCGGCGCAAGAGCTCCGTCAAATTCAGCACGAACTCGTTGAGATCGATGAGGCGCTTCTCCAGCCGCTGCCGCCGTGCGAACGTCAAAAGGCGGTCGGTCAGACGAGCGCCCATTTCAGCCGCCTCTCGGGCCTCGGTCGCGAGGCTCCGGCTGAGTTCGTCCTCCAGCCTCGGTTCAAGCAGCTCGATGTTGCCAAGAATGACTGTCAGCAAGTTGTTGAAGTCGTGCGCGACACCGCCCGTGAGCTGCCCAATGGCCTCCATGCGCTGCGCCTGCTGCAACACGGCCGCCTGCTGCTGCTCGGCCGTGATGTCATGAATGAGCGTCAGATTGCCGAGCCGTTGCCCATCGCTACCGAATATGGGCCGGTGGACAGCGCGAGCTGGAAACGAGCTGCCGTTGCTACGGCGGAATTGCATCTGCTGTGGTCCGAAGCCGTCGGCTTCCGTTTCGAAGCGTCTCACATCTTCGGCCTCCTCGCACAGTACGCTGCAGTGCTGGCCCTCAACCTCCTCTTCGGTCAGTCCGAACAACCTCGTGAAAGCTGGATTGACGAGACGGATCACGTTTTCTGGATCGGATACGACCACGGCGTCCGGGAGGTTTTCGAAGATTGAGCGGGAAAGGGCTTGCTCCCGGTCGAGGCGCGCCTCGATCGTGCGTTGGGCCGTGAGATCGTAGACGATGCCGGTGAAGTATCTCTGGTTGCCGATCGAATACTCGCCGAGGGACAGATGCATCGGAAAAACCGTGCCGTCCCGGCGCAGTCCCTGGACCTCCCGGCCGATGCCGATGACTCTGCGCTCTCCGGTCGCCAGATAACGGCGGATGTACTCGTCATGCCGGCTTGCATAGGGCTCTGGCATCAACACCGAGACATTGCGGCCGATCAGCTCGGAAGCGGCATAGCCGAACAGCCGCTCGGCTGCTTGATTGACCGTCTCGATCCGCCCTTCGCTGTCGATGGTGATGATCCCGGTTACGGCCGAGTCGAGAATGGCCTTCAGCCGCAGCGATTCTGCCTCGGCACTCGTGCGACCTGGTAACGTCATTTACCTTGCCGGATCCCGCTCCAGTCCCCAAACCGTTTTGCGCAAACTGCCTTATCGGATCGAGCTAGCAGGCGCCGCAGTGACAATCTGCCTCAGACGTCAATCCCGACAAACTGGCGCAGCACGTAGCCTATGACGTAAGCGATGCTTGCTGCGCTCATCCCGATCGCCAGGGTCTCGAAGCCGGAGCGCCACCACGGGGCAAGCGACCAGCGGCTCTTGATGGACCCGATGAAAAAGAACACCGCGCCTGTCGCAACGATAGCCCATTGGAACGCATTCTGCACTCCCAGAAGGAAGGGGACGAGTGGCACGGCCCCGCAGGTCAGAAACGCCCAGAAGGTATAGAGGCCGGCGGTCAGCGGGCTCGGCAACGCGCGCGACAGGCCGTACTCCTCCGCCAGCATCGTTTCGATCCAGACCTTCTCGTTGGACGTAATGGCGGCCACGGCATCCTCGAGCGCCTCGCCGGTGAGCCCCTTGCTCATCAAAATCTGGCGTATCTCCTCCCGCTCACCATCGGGGACGAGCGCGATGTGTCGCCGCTCCACCTCGGCCAGCCGGTGCAGGTCATCGATCTCGGTCTTGGTGCCACTGTAGTTTGCAGCCGCCATTGAGAATCCGTCAGCGACGAGATTGGCGAGCCCTAGGATGAGAATGATGCCCGCGGAGAGATTCGCCCCTGCGACGCCCGATATGACCGCGAAGGTCGTCACGGCACCGTCAATGCCGCCGTAGACCCAATCCTTCAGATAGTTCGGTCGATGCCCCTCCCGCAGCCGATCCCTTATGGCCTTGGGGGTATGTTCATGCTCCAATTCGTGCATGCGAACTCTCCCGCTGCGCGCCCAACAAAAGGATGGCGCTCCCGTTCCGCATGCGACCCCCTTGCGGATCATCAGCGTTCATACAGGGCGAACCGTCACCCGTTTTCAGCAGTTGAACTGCCGCCGGAACCTTGATGCCGGTCAAGGCCCAATGGGGCTCGGCCCTCTAACTGCTCCTGAGGCGGATGGGAAGGTACGCCTTGAAGCCGGTTTGCACATCCGTAATATCGCTTGAGCACCAATCACTCTGAACCACAAGCAAGGAGAACTGGCCGTGTTTAAACATATTCTTCTACCTACAGACGGGTCAGAGTTCTCCGAGCGTGCCGCTCTCTACGGTGTCCAGCTCGCTAAGTCGCTCAACGCACGGGTCACTGCGATCACGGTAACTGCGCCGTGGCAAGCCATTGCCATCGGCGAGGTCGCCGTTGCCATCCCCGAGCAGGATTATGAGATGCGCGCCGAGACCAACGCCTGGAACTTCCTCAACAAGATCACCGATGCCGCGAAAGCAGCGGGCGTTCCGCGTAATGCGGTCCACATACGTCACGCAAGCCCCTACGAGGCCATCATCGAAGCCGCCAATTCGCACGGCTGCGATCTCATCGTCATGGGCTCTCATGGGCGTCGGGGGATTGCCGGACTACTGCTCGGCAGCGAAACCGTGCGCGTTCTAACCCACAGCAAGATCCCGGTGCTCGTATATCGCGAGTAGACGGGGCACTCTCACGGATTGTCCTTTTCGGCAGCGGGTGCGGAGCCGTGCCCATGGTGGGTATGGCTCCGTTAACTTTTATTAACGAGTTGCAGCTCCACCCATGGCTGAGCCCAAGTTTCCTGCGAGCTTTTGCGGGAGTATCGATCGAATAGTGCACCCCGCAATTCTCTCCAGTTCGGATGGCACCCCCTAGTTTGACAGCCGCCTCTCCACAAATACATTGCGAGACCTTGTAAGCACTGGGCTCGAGGTGATACAAAGTCTTATGTTGAGGCGTACTTCGATGTTCCGTCGCAGCCTCGTCGTTCCCTTTGTGCTCGCGCTGCTGCCCGTTGCAGCAGCAGCCGCATGGGTTCTTTCGCCCGCATTTTTCGACATTGTCCCAGCACCTCGGTCGCCGGAGCCGCAGGCGGATGTTCAGCAGGCGGCCTTGACGCCACCCGAGCTCGAAGCGCTTCAGCCGCGCGAAAACAGCGACGTGAACGCTCCGTCCTTCGACGTCGTGCGCATTAGCCCAGGGGGCGTATCGGTGTTCGCCGGCACCGCACCGCCCAACTCGACGGTGACGGTCACGGCCGATGGCACACTCGTTGGTACGACCAAAGCTGACGAGCGGGGCGAGTGGACACTGCTGTCTGAGCACCAGTTCACGAACCTCGACCCGGTCCTTGGATTGTCGGCAGCTCAGGCCGACCAGCCGCGAATGGCGGAGCAAAGGGGTGCTGAGATCAAATCCGCATCTGAGAAGCTCGATCCACCTGCGCGTATGATGCGCGATTTCGAGGATATCGTTGCGTCGGCCCGAGGGACGGATCAGACCACCGATCACGCTGCTCAACGAGCCCCCGTGCCGGTACCGATCCAGTTCGTGTTCCGGAAAGCAAAGTTCACGGACCAGGGCCGCCGGGCAGTCGAATTGCTCAGCGAATATCTGAGAGTGAAGAAGCCCGAGAGCATCGTCCTGACCGGGCACGCCGATGAGCGCGGCAGCGAGGCCTTCAACATCGAGCTGTCCCGTCTAAGGCTCCAGGCAGTTGCGGACTACCTGCGGCAGAGTGGGTACGAGGGCAGACTCGTGCTCATTCCCAAGGGCAGCTCCGAGCCCTATCAGGGTGTCGATCGATCAAAACTCGACCGGCGAACACTTTGGCAAATGGACCGTAGAGTGGAGCTTAATCTGGATACGGACGTCCAGCCCCGTCGCTCCGTGCAGGGTGGCAGCTCCAGCATTCCGCGGTGACTCGCGGCAAACCCCACTGAAATCAGTAGGCTCCTCGTCTGACGTGGGTTCAATCACCCACTTTCCGTCCTCTGTCGGAACTTCCACGCAGGCGCTAGCGTTTGCCTGCCAGACCGCTCCGAACCGACTGCATTCGTCTGTCCATGGACCGTAACAGGACCTTTGCATTCCTCAGGCATCTTCGCGAGTTGCTCAGCTGTTGCACCATCCCTGCCAGCTTGGTGCTCGTCGTCCTTGTTCTTCCGCTTCCCGGGTCGGCACCATCAGCCCTGGAATTCAGTCTGGAGATTCCGCCGCCGGTAAAGGCCCCCTCACGAGATCCGAAGAAGTCGGACCTCTCCGTCCAGGAGTTCCTCGATCGTCTGATGATGGCCGAATCGAGCGGCCGACTTTACGCGAAAAATCCGCGTTCGACGGCGCTGGGACCATTTCAATTCATCAGGTCGACATTTCTGGAAGTGGTCCGCCGTCATTTTCCTGACGAGGTTGCGGGCCTCAGCGACGAGCAGATCCTCGCACTCCGGGTCAAGCCGGATTTTGCACGCCGCGCCGCGCTCGCTTACACGCTGGATAACGCATCATTCTTGGGTGATCAGGGGCTCGACGTCACGTCGGTAAACCTACGGCTCGCCTTTCTCGTCGGACCAACCGGCGCCGTGCGTGTGCTGACAGCCGAGACCGATACGCCAGTTTCGGCACTCCTTAGCGCCGACGCCCTCGCAGCCAATCCGTTCATGGCCTCGATGACCGCCGGCGACCTCCTCCGCAAGGCTGCGCTCGACCTCACCGGCAACGGCCGGATCGCCGGCCTCGACCGCCCCAGGTCGACAATCGGCTTCCGGATCCCCTGCAATCTTGGCCGAGCCAGCTGCCGGCGCTGGGTGGCGTTACGCAAGAGGAAGCTCGCGAGACAACAGCGGTCCGCAGCCGGTGCTCCGTCAGAACAGGCAGCTCAGCGATCTCAATGATCACTGACCGGTGCTGATGGTCCGAACGACGCTCGACGTCGGCCTACCCGACCCAACCGGCCCCTTGACCTCCGCTTGAGCGAGCTGATCGAACTCCTCCAACGTAGCGGCCGGATCCTTTGCGGTCATGTGCACAACCTTGTAGCCTTCTGCCGCAAGCTGATCCAGCAGGGCCGGCATCGCTCTGGCCGTAACCTTCTGGAAGTCGTGCATGAGCACGATGCCCTTGCCCTTCTTGCCGAGCTTGCTCATCACGGACTTAACGAGCGACTCCGGATTGCGGAACTTAAAGTCGAAGCTGTCGACGTCGTGCGAGAAAATGGCAATGTTCCGCGAACCGAGATAGTCGACCACCTCTTTCGGATCCTGCAAATACGGGAAGCGGAAGAAAGGCGCGGGCGCGCTATCGAGCGCAATCTTCACCGCGCTGAGGCCCTTCTCGATTTCTTCCTTGGCCTTATCACCCTTCATCTTCCGCAGATTGGCGTGGGACCATGTATGGCTGCCTACCGTGTGTCCACGCGCCGCCACATCCTTCAGGATGTCAGGGTGCCAGAGGGCGTGCTTCCCGATGATGAAGAAGGTCGCCTTTGTGCAATGCGCGTCGAGCGCATCCAGAACGGCCCGCGTCGTCTCCGGCCACGGTCCGTCGTCGAAAGTCAGAACGATCTCTTTGGGCAGGAGGAAATCGTGGACCCGGTACTGCTCGAACCCGAAACCCGGCCCGCCAGTCGTATCGATCTCCACCGTGCGGGATACTCCGAGGGCGTTGGGCTTCCCTGGACAGCTTGCATGGGCAGCCGTCCCCGCCAGCACGGCCGAGAGGGCCAAAGCGATTGTTGCAACGCGCATATCATCCCCCGTTCCCGGAGCTTACTAGGTGTTACCTCCTGCTCCCGGTCGCACTATAAACGTAGAGGCGCTAAGCTGGCGAGCCTCGAGGGGGCCTATAGATGTACAAAAACCTACCAGGGAGCATCTGTCCCCGTTCATCAATTTAAATTTGACTTTCGGGTAACGAGTAACGCGGCCAATTGGTCAGCGATCGGAAGTCTCGCTGCTTCGTGGTTCGCACGAGGCAGCGAAAAGGATATTAAGTTGTATAGAAAGGCAAACACGGTGAGTCCGGCGACCTGCGAACTCGCCAACGGTCGACGGCGCAAGGGCGCGTGCCCTGCAGCCGCAAACCGTGATCAGGGCCAAATACCCCGTGCGCGCCGTGACTTGGAACTGCGCAGCCAGTCCGGTCACGACCCCCGCTCTATGTGAGCTCTTCTACTCCGACCCCTCGATCTGCTCCACCGCTTCCCGCAGAAATTCGTCCATTTTCGCACGCAACTCTGCGTCGGAGACTGAGACACCCTTTGCGTCGAAGTCGGCCCGGATCTTCTGGAAGACGTCCTCGTCGCCCTTCTGAGCCAGATCTGCCCTCACGACAGCTTTTACGTAGTCTTCGACGCCTTCGCCGGTGATTCCGAGAAGTCCTGCTGCCCATTCGCCCAGCATTTTGTTGCGGCGGGCTTCGGCTTTAAACTTGAGCTCCTGGTCATGCGCGAACTTTTTCTCGAATGCCTTCTCGCGTTCCTCAAAAGTCGTCATTCGGTTTGCTCCAGATCTGCTTTGTTCTACTCTTAGGAACTCGAACGCTCGAGCCCGGTACCTCACTGGGACGCCGCAGGAGCGAAGCCATAAACGCTGGCTGTGGCGAGATCAACGCCTGCTGCGTCGGATTAGCCACGCGGCAACTGGCCCCGTCGTTAAGATTGTTTCTCCCCCCGTGTTCGGCTAGTGTCCCGCCGAGATCTTTCTTTCCGGGTTCTGGCCACATTGCCCCGCCGCGTCGGGGGCGGCGCGCTGCAGATACGGAGAGCAGTCCGGACCCGATCGGGATAGATCCGTTGGCCAGGTTCCGGTCCCCTATATAAAAGAAAGAACATAATGTCTCACTTCAGAGGTCTCATACCCATGAACAGGCGCCGTCGCATCTATGAGGGCAAGGCCAAGGTGCTCTACGAGGGGCCGGAGCCCGGCACCCTGATCCAGCACTTCAAGGACGATGCCACGGCCTTCAACAACAAGAAGCACGCGTTGATCGAAGGTAAAGGCGTGCTCAACAACCGGATTTCCGAGTACATTTTCGTGAAGCTCGGCGAGATCGGCGTGCCGACTCACTTCATTCGCCGCCTCAACATGCGCGAGCAGCTCATTCGCGAAGTGGAGATCATCCCGCTCGAGGTCGTCGTGCGCAACGTGGCCGCCGGCTCGCTCGCCCAGAGGCTGGGCCTCGAGGAGGGCATGCAGCTCCCCCGCTCGATCGTCGAGTTCTACTACAAGGCGGACAATCTCAACGACCCGCTCGTCTCCGAGGAGCACATCACAGCATTCGGCTGGGCGACGCCACACGAGATTGACGAAATCATGCAGCTCGCGCTGAGGATCAACGACTTCCTCGTGGGCCTGTTCCTCGGCATCGGCATCCGGCTCGTCGACTTCAAGGTCGAGTTCGGCCGGCTGTGGGACAATGACCAGATGCGGATTGTACTTGCTGACGAGATCAGCCCCGATTGCTGCCGCCTCTGGGATATCCGGACCTCCGAAAAGCTGGACAAGGACCGCTTCCGCCGTGACATGGGCGGCCTGCTCGAGGCCTACCAAGAGGTCGCTCGCCGGCTCGGCGTCTTTACCGACAACCGGCCAGTGAAGGGGGCAGTGCCGGTGCTTGTCGCCTCCAATCCCGGTGGGAAGCCGAACTGAGTAAAACCGGGACGTGACGAGTAGCGAATCGTTGCCGAGGACGGCTACTCGTGTCCCCGGCTCAGCACTCACCTTTCGCTTGTGAAATGAAAGCACGTATCATCATCACATTGAAGAACGGGGTTCTCGACCCGCAGGGTAAGGCTATCGAGAACGCCGTCGGCGCGCTCGGGATCGGCGGGGTTCAGTCCGTGCGGCAGGGCAAGTTCATCGAAGTGGAGCTCGCCGCGAGCAGCCAAGCGGAAGCCCGTGAGACGGTAGAGCGCATGTGCCGCGAACTTCTCGCGAACACGGTCATCGAGAATTATACTTACGAGATCGAGGGGTGATCTCTTTATGATGCATCCCCGGCATGACGCCAGGGATGAGTTTGGTGTGGGGGCGGGCGGGCCGCCCAATCGCAGCGGGGCACCATGAAGGCTTCCGTCATCATCTTTCCCGGAACCAATCGCGAACGCGACGTCGCGGACGTGCTGGAATCCGTCTCCGGACGCGCGCCGCAGCTGGTGTGGCATAGCGAGAGCGAGGTGCCCGCTTCGGACCTGATCGTCCTGCCCGGCGGATTTACTTACGGTGACTACCTGCGTTGCGGCGCCATTGCCGCGCGCTCGCCCATCATGCGGGACGTGATTGCCAAGGCCAAGGCGGGCACGCCGGTGCTCGGCATCTGCAATGGCTTCCAGATCCTTTGCGAATCCGGGCTGCTTCCGGGTGTCCTGATGCGGAACGCTTCGCTCAAGTTCGTCTGCAAGGACGCATGGCTCCGAGTGGAACAGCCGGACACGATCTTCACAAGCCGCTTCGCGCGCGGGGAGGTCATGCCTGCCATTGCCGCCCACGCGGAGGGCAACTACTTCGCCGATCCTGACACCCTCGACCGCCTCGAGGGCGAAGGCCGCATCGTGTTCCGCTATGCCGACCGGCACGGAAATGTAACGCCGGAAGCCAACCCCAACGGATCCCAGCGCAACATTGCCGGGATCTGCGACGAGCGCCGCCGCGTCCTCGGCCTGATGCCGCATCCGGAAAATGCGTCAGACCCGCTGCTCGGGCCGACCGGCGGCCGGAAGCTGTTCGAGAGCCTCGCCGAGAGCTTGGTGGGGACTGCCTAGAAGGTTAAGCCCCCTCCCCTTGGGGAACGCCGTGAGGGCTGGACTTCCTCCAGCCGTAAAGCCGCTTCCCTCACGAACCGATGTCCATCCCAAATGAAAGGGGCCCGGATCGGGCCCCTAGCTCCAATGCCCCTGGCTACGACAGGAAAATGGATGGAACAGATCGCCTGACGTTGCACCCCTATTTGAACTCGACGTTCACAATCTCATAGGACCGGGTGCCCTTGGGCGTCGTCACTTCGACCGAATCGCCTTTGGATCTGCCGATCAGCGCGCGGGCGATCGGCGAGCCGATGGAAATGCGGCCCTCGCGCACGTTGGCCTCGAACTCGCCGACGATCATGTACTTCACCTCTTCCTCGGTGTCCTCGTCGACGAGCGTGACAGTGGCGCCGAACTTGACCGTGTCGCCGCTCAGCGTCTTGGGATCGATGACCTCGGCGCGGGAAAGCTTGTCCTCAAGCTCCGCCACCCTGGCCTCGTTCATCCCCTGCGCTTCCTTGGCGGCGTGATACTCGGCGTTCTCACTCAGGTCGCCGTGCGAGCGCGCTTCGCTTATCGCTTGGATGATGCGCGGCCGCTCCACAGACTTCAGCCGATGCAGCTCGGCCTCAAGCTGCCGATAGCCTTCTGCGGTCATGGGCACGCGTTCGGTCATAGTCAAAGCCTCCTCACCGACGCAGACTGCGCCGGAGCATCGCCTGTAGCCGTTTCACTCACCAGGGAAAGTTAGGTCAGCCCCAATGCGCAACAAGCTAATGCACGTAGGCCCGCATTCAAGCGGGCCTTTCAGCATAGCTCTGCAGGGGCGCGACCTTCAATGTATCGGACTGCAACGCCTTGATGGCTCTCGTCACTGCGATCGCACCGGCAAGAGTTGTATAATACGGAATGTGATTCAGCAAGGCCGTTCGCCGAATGTCCTTGGAGTCGGCAAGGGCCCGCGCCCCCTCGGTCGTATTGAACACGATCGAGATCTCTCCGTTCTTCATAGCGTCGACGACGTGGGGCCGCCCCTCCAGCACCTTGTTGACGAGAGTACAGGGGACCCCATTCTGCTCAAGATGCCGCTTTGTGCCCCGCGTCGCCACGATGCGGAAGCCCATTTCGACCAGATCCCGCACGGGCGCCACGATCCGATCCTTATCCGAGTCCTTCACCGAGACGAATACGGTCCCTGACGTCGGCAAGGCTTGTCCCGAGGCGATCTGGCTCTTCCCGAAGGCCATAGCGAAGTCGCGGTCGAGACCCATGACCTCGCCGGTCGATCTCATCTCGGGCCCGAGGACTGGATCGACCCCGACAAAGCGAGCAAAGGGGAATACAGCCTCTTTGACGCCGATGTGGTCAAGCTTGCGCTGCTTCAATTCAAAGGAGGCGAGCGGCCTGCCCGCCATCACCTGGGCAGCGATGCGGGCGATCGGAAGCCCGATCACCTTGGCAACGAAGGGCACCGTACGACTGGCGCGCGGATTAACCTCCAAGATGTAGACCTCGCCATTCTTGATGGCGAACTGCACGTTCATGAGCCCGACGACGTTTAGCGCCAGCGCGAGTTCTCGAGTCTGCCGCTCAAGCTCTGCGATTGTCTTCACATCGAGTGAGTGAGGCGGGAGCGCACAGGCCGAATCGCCCGAGTGGATGCCAGCCTCCTCGATGTGCTCCATGATACCGGCAACGAACGTGTCCTTACCGTCGGCTATGCAGTCGACGTCAACCTCGATGGCGTCGGAAAGGTACCGGTCGATCAGGAGTGGTCGCCGCTCCGACACGACAAGCTCAGATGGCCGGTCGAGCGTCGCCGACAGTCGAGCCACGTAGCGGTCGAGCTCGGCCCCGTCGCGCACGACCTCCATAGCCCGGCCGCCGAGAACGTATGACGGCCGAATCATGACGGGATACCCGATGGAGTCGGCGACAGCGCGGGCCTCGCCCGGCGAGCGCGCGATGCCGCTCTCGGCTTGCCTCAAGCGAAGCTTGTCGATCAACGCCTTGAACCGATCCCGGTCCTCGGCAAGGTCGATGGCGTCTGGCGAGGTGCCGAGGATGGGCACTCCTGCCTCCTCCAGCGCGCTGGCTAGCTTCAGCGGCGTCTGCCCGCCGAACTGAACGATCACCCCCTTGAGCTTGCCGTTGGACTGCTCGGTGCGAATGATCTCCAGCACGTCCTCCGCCGTCAGCGGCTCGAAATAGAGTCGGTCGGAGGTGTCGTAGTCGGTCGAGACCGTCTCCGGGTTGCAGTTGACCATGATGGTCTCGTACCCGGCCTCGGTCAGCGCAAAGCAAGCGTGGCAGCAGCAGTAATCGAACTCGATACCCTGGCCGATGCGGTTCGGCCCCCCTCCCAGGATGATGATCTTCTCACGATCCGAAGGTTGTGCCTCGCACTCGGGCTTATCGACCAGCCCACGTTCGTACGTCGAGTACATGTAGGCCGTGGGCGAGGCGAACTCGGCCGCACAGGTGTCGATGCGCTTGTAGACGGGCTCGACGCCGAGATCCTTGCGCCGACGGCGTACCTCAGCTTCGGTGAGCCCCGCCAGTTTGGCGAGCCGCGCGTCCGAGAAGCCCATCGCTTTAAGAACACGAAACTGCTCGGCGGTCGGCGGAAGCCCGTGTGCAATGACACGCGCCTCCATATCGACGATCTCCTGCAGTCGCTCGATGAACCACGGGTCAATCTTGCAGGACGCGTGCACCTGCTCGTGATCGACGCCGAGGCGAAGGGCCTGCGCAACCTTGAGAATGCGATCAGGCGCCGGAGTGCCGAGCGCCGCGCGAATGACGTTGTTGTCGTCGCCCTGCCCCAGCCCTTCGAATTCGATGTCGTCGAGGCCAGTAAGGCCAGTCTCCAGAGACCGCAGCGCCTTCTGCAGACTTTCCGCAAACGTCCGGCCAATGGCCATGACCTCGCCCACGGATTTCATGGACGTGGTGAGAGTCGAGTCTGCGCCAGGAAACTTCTCGAATGCAAAGCGCGGAATTTTGGTGACGATGTAGTCGATGGTCGGCTCGAAGGCCGCCGGCGTTGCGCCGCCCGTGATGTCGTTCTCCAGCTCGTCGAGCGTGTAGCCGACGGCCAGCTTGGCCGCGACCTTGGCAATAGGAAAGCCCGTCGCCTTGGAGGCGAGCGCCGAGGAGCGCGACACCCGCGGGTTCATCTCGATCACGACAAGGCGGCCGTCCGCAGGGTTCACTGCGAACTGCACGTTTGAGCCGCCTGTCTCCACACCGATCTCTCGCAGCACCGCGAACGAGGCGGCGCGCATGATCTGATATTCCTTGTCGGTCAGCGTCAGCGCGGGCGCAACGGTGATCGAGTCACCCGTATGCACCCCCATCGGATCGACGTTCTCGATGGAGCAGACGATGATGCAGTTGTCCGCCTTATCGCGGACCACCTCCATCTCGAACTCCTTCCAGCCGAGGACGCTCTCCTCGATCAGGACCTGGTGCGTCGGCGAAGCATCAAGCCCGCGCTCGACGATGTCGAAGAACTCCTCGCGGTTGTAGGCAACACCACCGCCGGTTCCGCCCAACGTGAACGACGGCCGGATGATGGCGGGCAAGCGTACGTACTCGAGCGCGGCCTGGGCCTCTGCCATGTTGTGGGCCAGCATCGATCGTGGCGTCTCCAGCCCGATCTTCTTCATGGCCTCACGGAAGAGCTGCCGGTCCTCGGCCTTGTCGATGGCCTCGGCCCGCGCGCCGATCATTTCGACGCCATACTCTCCGAGCACCCCTTGCTTGTGCAGCGCCAGTGCGGTGTTGAGCGCCGTCTGCCCGCCCATGGTGGGCAGCAGCGCATCCGGGCGCTCGGCGGCGATGATCTTCGCGACGATCTCCGGCGTGATCGGCTCGACGTATGTGGCGTCGGCCAGCTCCGGATCCGTCATGATGGTGGCCGGATTGGAGTTGACCAGAATGATCCGATACCCCTCGGCCTTCAGGGCCTTACAGGCCTGAGTGCCGGAGTAGTCGAATTCGCACGCCTGCCCGATGACGATGGGGCCCGCGCCGATGATCAGGATGGACTGGATGTCGGTACGTTTCGGCATGGAAAATCCGTTCCTGGCTCAGGCGCGCGCATTCGGCCCGCCGTTGGCCAGCGAAGGCTCGCGTAGAGAAATGCTATTTGAGGCTAGGCGGGCGTTATAGGCGAGGATTCCCGATGACGGAACCCGAAAACTGAGCACAAGCTCGCGCCGATCGCCGCGGATGGGTGAGTGACACGGCCCCTTCGCCTCAGTTGTGCCTGCGTCGGCCTCCTCATTAAAATCCCGCGATCTCAGATCGAGAGCTTCGGGAGGAGACCTGTGAGTCCTGAATTCCTTTTGACGACCCTCATTGTGGTCGCCTCACCTGGAACCGGAGTGCTCTACACTTTGGCTGCAGGACTGTCGCGCGGAGCGAAAGCTGGCATTCTCGCCGCGTTTGCCTGCACCCTTGGCATTCTTCCGCATATGGCTGCCGCGATCACCGGCCTTGCCGCGTTGCTGCACACGAGCGCGATAGCCTTCCAGGTGCTGAAGTACTTAGGGGTCGTCTACCTCCTCTACTTGGCCTGGAGCACGCTGCGGGAACATGGGGCCATGACGATCGAGAAAGATGCCCAACCGTGCTCCGCGAGACAGGTTATCGTGACCGGCATCCTGATCAACATTCTCAACCCGAAACTGTCGATCTTCTTCTTCGCCTTCCTTCCTCAATTCGTGAGCGCCGACGAACCGAATTCGCTTGCGCGCATGCTGGAGCTGAGCGCCGTCTTCATGGCCGTGACGTTCCTCATTTTCGTGGCCTATGGAGTTTGCGCAGCTGCCATGCGGACCTACGTGATCACACGCCCGCAGGTGCTTGCTTGGATGCGCCGGGCCTTTGCAGCGGCGTTCGTCGGACTGGGGGCGAAACTGGCGCTGGCCGAGCGTTGACGCCAACGCGAGCCCTTGCTGCAGCGCAAAACATTTGTGAGGGCGTCGTTATGGTGGCGACCGTCTCGCGCAGGACTTGTAGTAACCAAGTTTTTCGCGCACTTTGCTTTTTCAACAAATCCGCCCGGGCGCTGGCGCAGTGATCCGGAGGCCGAGCGGGCTTGGGTTTTGTCAGGGCGCGTTCGGGCAGGATGAGCGTTCCTCCTTCGCCGGAGCAAACCCGCGAGGCGAGCGATGACAATCGAGGACGAAATCAGGACGTTACAGCAGATACCCATGTTTCGGGATCTGGACGCGAGCAAGCTCAAGCTGATGGCATTCGCGGGCCAGAGAATCACCTGCCGAAAGGGTGATCTCCTGTTCGAGGAGGGCGATCCGCCCGATGCCGTCTACATCATCCTCGATGGTGAGGTCGAGGTGGTCAGGACGGGCCCCGCGGGCGAGGTGGTGCTCGCGAGGCTAGGTCGGAACGAGCTGATCGGCGAGATCGGCGTGCTTTGCAACAAGTGCCGCAATGCCCGCATCGTGGCCTCCTCTGACGTGCAGGCCCTGCGAATCGAGAAGATGACGTTCATGCAGATCGTCCAGCAGGTGCCCAAGCTCGCCATGGCCATCATTCGCGAACTCAGCGAGCGTCTCGAACATGCCAACGAACGCTTGGCAGCACGCGGCTAGACGTGAGGAAAAGAAAAGGGTGCCTCATCGGGGGGAGACCTAGAGGCACCCTGGAACCACCGATCGAGTATTAGGGGGCATGACCAGTGGTCGGACGCGAAACGCATACCCTCCATTTTGGTTCCACGTCTGACGGTTCTTCTGGTCAATTGCGCCGCGACGTTGCAGAACCGCAACAAACCGGGGAGCATAGGTAGCCGGAGAACAAGTCTAACGAGGGCGAACCAACTGCTCGCCTTAGTGAGCCATGAGGGGGATTGGCTGGGAATGCGTCGCAAGCTGCTGATGACACTCGCGATCTCGATGTCCATTGTCTCCGCACCTGATCCGTCGATCGCCGCTGACGAAGACATCGAGCGGGGCCGCGCCCTGGCAGAGCGCCTATGTGCCACGTGCCACATGAATCCTGGCCAGGGAGAAAAGGCCGGATCCAGCGGAATCCCGGGCTTCGAAGCCGTCGCAAATCGCCCCGCACAAACACCGGAAGCCGTCGAGGCCTGGCTGCAATCCGTCCCGCCGATGATGCCGAACCACAATCTGACCCACGAGGAAATCCGCGTGCTGGCAGCCTTTATCATGTCCCTACGTGACGCGCCCTGACGCCAGCAGCGGCCTCCCTTCACCGGTCTGATAAAGAACCAAGACGGCAAAGGTAGCCTAGATGCAGGTGATGACATGGCTGAGCTGCGGACGAACTCGAAAATCGAAGCTGAGTACCGCGCCCGAACGAAGCGCTCCGCGGAGCTCTATGAGCGCGCTCGCCACGTCATCCCGGCGGGGCTGACGCACGACTCCCGCACACTGTTGCCCTATCCCATCTATGCGGCCCGCGCCTCCGGCCCCCGGAAGTGGGATGCCGACGGGAACGAGTACGTCGATTACTTCGGCGGCCATGGCGCCCTGCTCCTGGGGCACAGTCATCCTGCCGTCGTGACGGCCGTCACCGAGCAGATCACTCTCGGCACCCATTGGGGCTCGTCGCACGAGCTGGAAGTGCACTGGGCGGAGCTGGTCAACCGGCTCATACCTTGTGCCGAGCGGGTTCGCTTTACCGCCTCTGGCACCGAAGCCTCACACCTGGCGCTGAGGCTTGCCCGCGCGTTCACCGGCAAGCCCAAGGTGATCCGCTTTGTCGGCCATTTTCACGGCTGGCACGATCAGGTAGCAGCGGGGTCGAACTCCCACTACGACGGCAGTGTGCCAGCAGGTGTCCTCCCTCAGATCGTAGAACACACCATCTTGCTGCCGGCGGACGATCCGGCCCGAGTTGCAGAGACGCTCAATCAGCGGGACGATGTTGCTGCCGTAATCTTCGAGCCGTCCGGCGCGTCCTGGGGGCAGGTTCCGTTGCCGCCCGGCTTCATCGCGAAGTTGCGCGAGATCACGCGGGAAACAGGCGTACTGCTCATCTTCGACGAGGTCATCACTGGATTCCGCTGGTCTCGGGGCGGCGCGCAGGCGCGGATCGGCATCACGCCGGACATGTGCGTGCTGGCGAAGATTGTTGCCGGCGGCCTACCCGGGGGTGCCGTAGCGGGACGCGCCGACATCATGGACCAACTCGACGCGGATGCCGCCAAGCGCGATGCGCGCGAGAAGATTGGTCATCAAGGCACCTTCAATGCAAACCCGCTCAGCGCGGCGGCAGCTATCGCCACGCTCTCCATTATCCAACAGGACGACGTGTGCGACCGAGCTGAAAGAGCTGCCGAAGCAATCCGCTTCGGCATGCGCCAAATTCTCATTGATGAGCAGGTGCCCTGGGGCGTCTACGGTGAGGCCTCGGCATTCATCATCTTCCAGAACCCGAAGAATTTGCCGCTAGATCCGGCATCATTCGATCCGTTGGAGTACGGATTTGCTGAGCTGAAGGCCGCCCGCAACGCCAACCTCTCTCATCGGCTCCGTATCGCGCTGCTTGCGAACGGCGTCGACATCATGGGCGCTCCCGGCGGCCTCGTTTCGGCAACCCACGGCGAGCGCGAGGTGGCCCAGACGCTCGACGCGTTCCGGAATGCGGTGCGTTGGATGAAGGCGGAAGGCGATATTTCAATTGCGTGAGATCAAGTCGAGCATCGGTGTTCCGCAGGCACGACCTCGCGGCTTCACAATTGCACCCCGGACGTTGCCGCTTCCCACACCGTCAGGGCCTGCCGGGTGGCAGCAACGTCATGTACGCGAATGATCTGGGCGCCCTGCCCCACCGCGGCCAGGGCCGCGCCGACTGAGCCAGCCACGCGCTCCGAGGCCACCTCCATGCCCGTCAGCGCTCCGATGAACCGCTTGCGCGACGCGCCTACGAGGACCGGCACTCCCAGGGAATGGAAAAGTGAAGTGTGCGACAGCAGCGCCAGGTTGTGCTCCAGCGTTTTGCCGAAGCCGATGCCGTAATCGATGATCAGGCGTGACCGATCGATCCCCGCGGCCTCCGCGCGGCGCACCCGCTCCTCCAGGTAGTCAAAAATATCCAGAGGGGCGTCGTCGTAACGAGGGTCGACCTGCATGGTCTTGGGATCGCCGAACGTGTGCATGAGCACAACCGGCAGTCCGGTTTCCGCGGCGACCTCCATGGCATCGGGATCGTGCGTCAGTGCCGAGATGTCGTTAATGATGTCGGCCCCGGCCTCCACGGCCCGGCGCATGACCTCTGCCTTGCGCGTGTCGACCGAAATCAGCGCGCGTGTCCGGCCGGCCAAGCCTTCGAGAACCGGCATGAGGCGGCGTAATTCTTCCTCCACTGACACCGGATCTGATCCCGGGCGCGTCGACTCGGCGCCGAGGTCAAGAATATCTGCGCCCTCCTCCTCGAGTCGCAGGGCGTGGTCGATGGCGGCCTGAGCAGTCGTCAGCCGGCCACCATCCGAGAAGCTGTCCGGGGTGATGTTGACGATCCCCATGATCCGTGGACGGTCGAGAGAAAGTCCGGCGATGCGCGGGCGCGGCTGGCGTAGCGCCTCCAGAGCCTCAGCCGCGGCGGCGCCGTGCCGGCCCCAGTCCCGCTCGCAGTACTCGCCGAGTTCGAACACGCGGGTGCGGCGCCGATCACGTCCCACGCGCTCGATCACCTCCAGCCCCATGAACGTGAGCCAGCCACCGGCAAGCTGCAGGCCGGGGGCTTCAACTTCCTCGTCGCTCGCTGGTCGTAGAGGCGTGAGGCCGACGGGTCTGATGTAGAGATCGCGGGTCATAGGTCCTTGAACCGAAAAGTCGTGAAACCGTGAGGACGTGATATCGCCGGTGCTCATTCCGCTGTGTCACGACATGGCAATCTCACGACTTCGCGCAACAAAAAAGAGCGGCTGCAGATTGCTCCGCAGCCGCTCGACTTGACACTTGCTTCTACCTCACACCTGCGGCTGAGGCTCCATGCCGCCCGGCGCATCCGGCTCCTCGCGTGGCCGGATACGACCGGCCGTCGGCACCGCCGAGCCAACCGGCCCTTTGGTGTCCTCGTCGTCGTCGCGGCGGACGATCTTCTCGCCCCGCATGACGGCCAGACACTCCTCGCCGGTGATGGTCTCGAACTCCATCAGCGCCTGCGTGATGGCCTCGAGCTCCTTTCGGTGGGCCGACAGGATCTCCCACGCCTTCTTCTCGCCCTCGGTGACGATGCGGCGGATCTCCTGATCGATGAGCCGCGCCGTCTCCTCGGACATGTTCTGGCGCTGGGTGATGGCGTGGCCGAGGAAGACCTCCTGCTGGTTGTCGTTGTACCGCAGCGGCCCCAAGACCTCGCTCATGCCCCACTCGGTCACCATGCGGCGGGCCAGATCGGTCGCCTGCATGATGTCGCTCGACGCGCCAGTGTTCAGGTGCTCCTTGCCGTAGACGATCTGCTCGGCCACACGACCGCCGAAGCACATGGCGATCTTGGCCTCACACCACTGCTTCGAGTAGCTGAGCTTGTCGCGCTCCGGCAAGCTCATGGTGACGCCCAGAGCTCGGCCGCGCGGGATGATTGTCACCTTGTGCAGCGGATCGCCGCCCGGCATCAGGATGTTCACCAGCGCATGGCCTGCCTCGTGATAGGCCGTCGCCAGCTTCTCCTCCTCGGTCATGGCCATGGAGCGGCGCTCGGCGCCCATCATGACCTTGTCCTTGGCATCCTCGAACTCCTGCTGCGTCACGAGACGCTTGTTGCGCCGCGCCGCCAGCAGGGCTGCCTCGTTGACGAGGTTCGCGAGATCGGCGCCGGAGAAACCAGGCGTGCCGCGTGCGATGACCTTCGGGTCGACGTCGGGCGCCAAAGGCACCTTGCGCATGTGCACGCGCAGGATCTTCTCACGCCCGGTGACATCCGGATTCGGCACCACGATCTGACGGTCGAACCGGCCCGGTCGCAGTAGCGCGGGGTCGAGCACGTCCGGCCTGTTGGTGGCCGCAATCAGGATGATGCCCTCGTTGGCCTCGAAGCCGTCCATCTCGACGAGCAGCTGGTTCAGCGTCTGCTCGCGCTCGTCGTTGCCACCGCCAAGGCCAGCGCCACGGTGCCGGCCGACAGCGTCGATCTCGTCGATGAAGATGATACAGGGCGCGTTCTTCTTGGCCTGCTCGAACATGTCGCGCACACGGCTGGCGCCAACGCCCACGAACATCTCGACGAAGTCCGAGCCGGAGATGGTGAAGAACGGCACGTTCGCCTCGCCAGCAATGGCGCGGGCGAGCAGCGTCTTGCCGGTGCCCGGAGGGCCGACCAGCAGCGCACCGCGCGGAATACGGCCGCCAAGGCGTTGAAACTTCTGCGGATCACGCAGGAACTCGACGATCTCCTGCAGATCGGCCTTGGCCTCGTCCACGCCAGCGACATCATCGAACGTCACGCGGCCGTGGCGTTCGGTCAGAAGCTTGGCCTTCGACTTGCCGAAGCCCATAGCTCGCCCGGAGCCCGACTGCATCTGACGCATGAAGAACACCCAGACGGCAATCAGGAGCAGCATCGGGAACCAGGAGACGAGCACACTCAGGAACGACGGCACGTCCTCATCGGACGGGCGCGCAGCGATCTTGATGTTCTGCTGCCGCAGGCGCTCGACCAGCCCCGGATCCTCGGGCGCGTAGGTGCTGAACGAAAGCCCGGTGTCGCTGAACTTGCCGGAGATGCGATTGCCCTGAATCAGAACCTCCGACACCGTCCGGGATTCCACTGCGTTCAGGAAGTCGGAGTACGGGATCTCGTTACCGCGACGGCTCTGGGCCGGGTTCTGGAACAGGTTGAACAGAGCGACCAACAGTAATCCGATGATGACCCAGATCGCAAAGTTCCGGAAATGAGGATTCATCTTTATCCCTTCTGAGGCTCGTCGAGCCGACGCGAAACGCCGCCCGTCTGTGCAGCGGTCAAACCGGCGATTGGACTAGAGATAAGTTCATGCGAAATGGTTGCCAAGTTGCCGCCCGCAACCCCGGATCCTGCAATTGAGTTGAGGGTCAGTTGGAGGTCGATCTTCTAGCACGAATAATGGCGAAAAGGCTAACCGGGTCAGGTCAAATTGTCATCCCGGGCAGCCTCACCCAGGATCGACCGGACATGCTGCGGTGCGAAGCGGGCTTCTAACAAGAACCTCCCATCCTTCGCCGCGGGTCCAGCAAGACTTGGCTCAGCGACAGATAGAGCGGGGACGGCAAGCAAGCGCTCGCCTGCCCACAGTGCGGGGAGTGTTGCGGCGGCCCGCGATGGGATCGGCAGCTGCCGTAGAGCGGGATGCAACCGCCTCAGGGCTGCGAAGCCAGCTTGACCCAGGGCCTCCACTCGAACCGTCTGTCCGACCTCCGGCGCGATACTTAAATAGAAGCGCCGGTCCCAAAAGAGTCCCTCCCCGGGTTTGAGCTTCGCCTTCGGCAGCGGCCGCCGACCAGGCTCCCGGTAGATGGCGAGAACGGTCGTCTTCTGTGTCGGAGCTGTCCTGAGCTTCAGGGCAGGATCGATTACGACGCCGCCCAGAGTCGTGGTGGAAGGCTTCGATGAAAATAGCCGGTCCACCAAGTCCTCCACCTGTGAGCGGCCCGGCAGCTCTGGCTGTCCGCCGAAGGCTCCAATAATGGATTGGAGGAGGCGCAGGATGATTTCTTGCGGCGCGTTGGCCAGGGCGCCCGGATCAATGCTCGCCCAGGCCCCCTGGTGAAGATCGACGGCTGCGCGCGCCAGCTCGTGCGTAGCAGTCTCCAAAGCCGCTCGCGCCGCAGCAATTCTTCGAGCTGACAAAACCAGCATGTCCGGGCTGAGCCCCAGGGCTTTGCGTTCACGGCTAGCTGCCCGCAAGCGAACCCGCTCGTAGCGGACGTCGGCATTGCTGGGGTCCTCCAGCCATTCCGCACCTGCCTTCTTGAGGGTCGCCTCCAGCCGGCTCCTCGGCATGCCCAGCAGCGGTCGCAGGATCTCGACCGTCCGCTCCTCAATGGGATGCCTGAGCTTCAACCAGACCCGCTGCTCGACCTCGCGCATGCCCGAGAGGCCATCGACGCCGCTGCCTCGTGCCAGCCGCATGAGTACCGTTTCAGCCTGATCGTCAAGGTGATGCGCGGTTAGGAGTTGGCGCGGCTCTGGCAATGGCTCCCGGCCGAGCTCCTCGAAAATGAGGGAGTATCGGGCGGCGCGGGCAGCTTCTTGGATGCCGGTACGCGGCTTGGGGCCAATCCAGCGCAAGGTCCTGTGACCAAGGCCGAGACGCTGGGCTTGCCGCGCGACCCATTCCGCCTCGGAGGCCGATTCAGGCCGGAGTCCATGATCAACGGTGAGGACCAACACCGGAGCGACACCGGTAGGCACAGCAGCGGCGGCGCTCTTCGCCTTGGCCCAGCCAGCAACGAGGTGCATCAGTGCAGTGCTGTCCGCCCCGCCTGAAACGGCGACAGCCACGGGCAACCGCACGCGGCTGAGCAGACAATCACGTTCGGCGTCACCGATCGGCTGACCGGCGCCCGACACGGCGCCTAGCAGCCGACGCGCTGGCGCTCGGTGAGGGCGCGCGTCTTCACATGCGACGGTGCATTGGGGAAACGCGCGTCGAGCTCATCGAACGACGAGCAGGCCGCTTCCTTTTGCCCGAGCCGGTCCAGCGACATGGCGAGCTTGAGCAGACTGTCTGGAGCCTTCGCGCTGTTTCCGTACGTCTGATAGCCTTTCAGGAAGGCACTCGCTGCAGCCTTGTACTGCCCACGGACGTAGAACGACTCGCCCAGCCAATACTGGGCATTTCCGGCCAGCGGATCGTTCGGATAGCGCTGAAGGAATTCTTCGAAAGCTTTCTCAGCGGCCCCATAGTTCTGCTGAAGGAGGTAGCCATAGGCGACCTCGTAGTCCTGCTTGGGATCGCCTGGTGCCGCAAAGGCGTACTGCGAGCCGAAATCCGTCGGGACATCCTCGCGCAAGATCTGGCCGATCGGATCACCGGAGCCACCGTCCGCGCCCTCGCGGATGATCGTCGCCCCGAAGCCGAGATTGACCTCTGGATCGACAGCCACTGACTGCGATGAACCGGCAGACAAAGGTTCCTGCTCCACCGAACGCGTAACCATGCCAGTGCCGCCACCCAGCGCTCGGATCTGATCGGACAGCTGTTCGATTTGGGCCGTCAGTGCGCGGACTTGGGTCTCAAGGGCATCGATGCGTGCCGAATCGGCGCCGGATCCCATCGGGGCACCGGCCATGGAAGGTGCCGCACCTCCGGCGTTCCTTGCGAGCGATTCGAGCGTACCGATGACGACTTGCATGTCGAGGAACTGCTCCTCGAGCTGTTCGACTCTCTGCCTGAGCTCCCCATTGCCGCTGGACTGTTGTGCGGCTTGCCCAGACCCCTTGGAGCGCGCTTGCGCGACTTGGAGCGGACTCGCCTGCGCAAGCATCTGCCCTGAACCGAGAAGAGCGGACGGCGCCCCTTCCTGCGCATACGCCTGCAATGTCGGCAGGCAGAGCGCGCCAGCCAAGCTCAGCACAATCCGATAGAATACTCTCATGAAACGCATTTCCGCTCTATCGACTTGCCAGCTCCGCCGGGCGTAGCAATGCGGATGGCACGGGGTCAACAGCCTCAGGTCACGTTATGTTGTCCCATGCATCTCGGCCAACCAGGGTCGCCAACGGGACCGGTCCTCGTCGCTCTTGTATCAACTGCCGGCCCGGCTGTTCAGGACAGTCTGTGCCCGGCGATTCTGGGACCAGCAAGATATGTCGTTGCAGACAGCCACCGGCCGCTCCTTACCATAGGAGATGGTCCGGATCCGGTGAGCACTGACGCCCTGACTAACGAGAAAATTCCGTACGGAGTTTGCGCGCCGTGCACCGAGGGCGATGTTGTACTCACGAGTGCCTCGCTCGTCGGCATGGCCTTCGATAGTGACCGTGTACTGCGGATATTGGTTCAACCATCGGGCCTGGCCAGTGAGCGTCTGCTGTGCCTCCGGGGTCAGCTCAGAACTGTCCGTCGAGAAATAAACGATATCGCCGACGTTCTGGACGAAGTCGCGTTGCGAGCCGGGTGTTGCCGGGCCGTGCCCGGGGCCGAGCCCCGCGCCGTCCTGGGACGTATTGGCACATCCTGCAGCCAAGACCGCGAGCAGCGCGACGGCCCCCATGCGCGCCCAGCTCGCTAACCGCATCAAGGTCTCCATAATGGCTGATCCCCTCCGTTCACGTACCGGCAGCATGACGCGCCAGAAACGGCGATCAGACCGGCAACAAGCCCGAATCCCTTACCTTCGCTCAGGCTTAGCGCCGTCATCGCGCAGAAATGTGGCTGGCTTCAGGCCCCTGAAAACACAGTAGATACCAACATTGCAACCATCATTACGCGAGTCCCACATGTTTCCGGTTGGATACGCGCCATGGTTGCACATCGGCAACGGTCCTGCCGCATCAAGGAACAGCCGTCATAGGAAAATGCAAGTCTGGCGAATTAATTCATTCGATCCCTGGGCCGCAATTTCGACTTTACGGTTTCGGAAACTTGCCGACTATCGATCTCTTTGCGCCGGTTCAAATCAATGGTGCTCGAAAAGAAAAAAGGCCGAACCACTTGCCTATGGCCAGGTGGCGCGGCCTTTTCGACTTTGGCTCCTGCAGAAACCTGCAGTTGCTTTTGTCCCGCTTAGCGAGCGATCTCAGTCGCCGGCACAGGACCGCCGAGCTTCAGCGGCTCATAGGGAACCTCTTTACGGCACGCCCCCAGAACAACCGCAGAAACAAGAGCCGCAACAACGATAGCGCCCTTCATGTCCATTCTCCTGATGAAGTTAAGTCCCCCACCGAATTCTAGCGAGCGACCTTCTCGGCCACAGGCAGATCCGCACCGAGCTTCATGGGCTCGTACGGAACTTCACGGCGGCACGCGCCGAGCGCGACAGCCGCGATGATCGCCGAAATAACGATCGCGCCCTTAACACCCTGCATTGGTCATCTCCTATGGCTTCGGCAGTCGCCGACTATTGGGGTTACCGGTGTGGACTACGCAGATCAAGGACGGAGGGATTTGAACAACTCTTTTCCCCCCATGTTGATGCGATTTTGCCACTCCGTGTGACTTAGCTGGCAACCTTAATTCCAGCCGCACGACACAACGATAACTTGAATTCAAGTTGAGTACTTCTTGTGAAGCTCCCGACGGCAACCGTCGGAAGCATCGCGACCATAAAATCACTGATTCGCTTACTCAGACGTAAACAAACGTCTGGCAGAGCCGATCAGCTGAGCAAAGGCGACCAGGCTGGGTCGGATGCAAATGACGGAGTGGGAATCAACCTCTCGTTGTAGCCAGTGAGGTCGATCGAATAGATTCGCGGACCGCCCCTCGGACCGGGCAGGTCGCGGAAAAACATCAGTACGCGCCCGTTTGGCGCCCAGGTTGGTCCCTCGTTATGATAGCCCTCGGTGAGGATGCGCTCGCCCGAGCCGTCGGGCCGCATCACACCAATCAAGAAGCTGCCCCCGTATTGCTTCGTGAAGGCAATATAGTCGCCGCGCGGAGACCAGACCGGAGTAGAGTAGCGCCCCTCGCCATAGCTGATGCGTTGAATGCCTGAGCCGTCGCTTTGCATGACGTAGAGCTGCTGTGTGCCATCGCGATCGGACTCGAAGACGATTTGGCGGCCGGTCGGGTCGTAGCAAGGGCCAGTGTCGATGGCGGACGTCCGCGTGAGCTGGCGCGCCCGACGTGAGCGCAAATCCATCTCGACGATGGTCGAGGCGCCGTCGACCTGGAAGCTCATAATGATCCTCTGGCCATCGGGTGAAAACCGCGGCGCAAATGTCATGCCGGGAAAATCACCCACGACCTCGCGTTCGCCAGTGTCGAGCCGCATGAGCACAACCCGAGGCTGCTCGTTCGTGTATTGCATATACGTGATTTCCTGGCTCGTCGGGCTGAACCGGGGTGTCAGAACGAGCTCTCGGCCGTTGGTCAGCATCCGAACATTGGCGCCGTCTTGGTCCATAATGGCGAGGCGCTTGAGGCGATTGTCCTTGGGCCCCGTCTCGTCGATGAACACAATCCGGGTGTCAAAGTAGCCCTTCTCCAGGGTCAGCTTCTCGTAGACCTGGTCGGCGATGATGTGCCCGATGCGCCGCCAGTTCGCCGCGATCGTGGAGAACTGCTGGCCCGCCAATGGCTTGCCGAGCACGACGTCCCAGAGCCGGAATTCCGCCCTCAGCCGATCATCCGGCAATCGATGAACACGACCTACGACGAGCGCCTCGGCTCCCACAGACCGCCAGTCGGCGAACCGCGGCGCGACGTTTAAATCACGGATCTGCTCGATGAAGGCTCTTTGGTCGAGCGGGCGGAACAGCCCCGAGGATTCAAGGTCCGCCATCACCACCCCGGCGATTTCTGCACCGAGCCGCGGGTCATCGCTGAGAAATGCTGGAATGGCGATCGGACGCGGGCGCAGGTTCGCCTCGTCCACCGTCACCCGCGTCTGTCCGAAAACCTTCGGCGCCAAGGTCATGCCGGCCCCGAGCACCCCCATCTGCAGTGCTGCTCGACGGGTGACACCGCAATTCTGTTTCTTTCCGGTCATCTCTCAGGCCCCGGTCAAGTTGTCTCTGCCCGCAACAGCGGCGCGCGAGTTGCTGCTCTCGTCAGAACATCCGCTGCGGGTCGAATGTGACCACCATGTGGTCCCATCCTCCGACATAGAGCTGCTCAGGAAGATCATAAGGTTCGCACTGCACCAAAGCCCGGATCGCGCTGTTGGCAGCATCGGCGAACAATGGTCCGTATCCAGAATTGATGACACGGGGCGGCTGCTCAAGGTAGCCGTCGGGACGCAAGCGCACCTCCACCTCCACGACGACACGGTCGATGCCGTCGAGTCCGCTATTGATGTTCCAGCAGCGGCTCACGGCACGCTTCATCATTACGCCGAGCAACGATCTCTGGCTCGCGGAGAGCTGGCTGTCGGCTCCTTCCGGTGCGCCAGCAACTGGCCCGCGCGCCTTCGTCTCGGTGGTGGGAGGCTCAGGCGCGCCGGCAACAGGGCTGCGATCCGGCACCTTGTTGAGCAGCGCTGCGATGCGATCGGCATCGAATTGCTTCTTCTTTTTCGCCTCCTGCTCCTTCCGCCGCTGCTCGGCCAGACGCTTGCGCTGCTCCTCCTTTTTCTTCTTGGCCTCCGCAGCCTTCTTCTTGGCTTCCTCCGCCTTCCTCTTTTCCTCGGCAAGCCGCCTCTCTTCCTCGGCCTTCTTCTTTTCCGCGGCCTTGCGCGCCTCCTCGGCCTTACGCGCCTCTTCGGCTTTGCGTGCCTCTTCTGCTTTGCGAGCTTCCTCTGCCTTCAGGGCAGCTTCCTCCTCCTTCCGCTTGAGCTCCTCGGGGCTCGGCCCTTTCGGCTCGGGCGGCAGCGCGGCGATCTTCTCGGCGACGGGATCTTCAGGCGGTTCGGGCGTTGCGGTCCTCTCCGGAGGCGGAGGCGGGGGCGGTGGTGCCGCAGCCTCGTGCTTGGATTTGACCTTATCCTCCTTGATAGCCTTCTTCTGGTTGTCCGCCTGCTGAGCCTCGAGTTGCTTGGCGCTGCGGTCGCCCTTCTTCAGCCGGACGATGTCCTCTGGTGTCACGAGAGCAACCTCCACGGGCTCGTGCTCCGGCACCCTGAAGGGCTCTGGCGACTGCAGCGACAGAAACGCCCAGGCCAGAATAGCGAGATGCATCAAGATCGAGACTGTAAGCCCGAATTGCACCGCTCGCTCACCCTCCGCTTTCCACCTCGGTGACCAGCGAAAGCTTGCGGAATCCGGCTTCCTTTATACGGGCCATGACGCGCGCGACGATCCCGTACTCTACCGCGCGATCCCCACGCACGAAGATCGGCTCATCCATCCCGCCGCGCGCCTCCGCGACGGCCACGAGCTTGGGACCCAGCTCTTCGAGATCGATGGGAGTTTTGTCCTCCTGGCCTAAGAATAGCTTACCGTCGCTCGTCACCGAAACGACAACCGGCTCCGTCTCTTGCGCCTCGAGCTGCTTGCCCTTCGCCTGCGGGAGCTCCAGGGGCACGCCTGAAGTCAAGAGTGGTGCCGCCACCATGAAGATGATCAGCAGCACGAGCATGACGTCCACGAACGGGGTGACGTTAATTTCGCTCATAGGTACACGCGAGCGGACCCGCCGTCTGCGTCCGCCGCCGCTGCTACCGGTGTTGATGCTGGCGCCCATGCTGGTTCCGCTCAGCTCCGCACGTCGATCTGTCGCGAAACGATGGCCGAGAACTCGTCGGCAAAGGCCTCGAGCCGTTGGCCGAGACGCGTCGAATCAGCAGAAAACTTATTGTAGAAGACTACGGCAGGAATTGCTGCGAGGAGGCCGAGAGCCGTCGCAAAGAGTGCCTCGGCGATGCCGGGAGCCACGACGGCAAGACTTGTGTTCTTCGACGCGGCAATGGCCTGAAAGCTCGTCATAATTCCCCAGACGGTCCCGAACAGCCCGACGAACGGTGCCGTCGAGCCGACAGTCGCCAGGAACAGGAGGCGTCGGTCCAGCCGCTCCATCTCCCGCGTGATGGTGACGTCCATCACCTTCTCAACCCGGAGCTGAATTCCTCCAAGCGCCCGGATGCTGCCTTCGACCGAGCGCTTCCACTCGCGCATGGCCGCAACGAAGAGCGCCGCCATCGCAATGGTGCGCCCGCGGGACAGGCCCGCATAGAGCTCCTCGAGCGACTGACCCGACCAGAACAGCTGCTCGAATCTGTCGGCCTCGATCCGCGCCCTACGGAACGCGATCAGCTTCTCGATGATGATGGCCCAGGACCAGACCGAGGCGAGGAGGAGCCCCACCATGACGATCTTGACCACGATATGGGCCTGGAGGAACAGCTCCAAGAACGAGACACCGCCGCCACTCGGCGCCAATGAGCTCTCCACCATCTTCCCTATGCCTCACATCTTCTCTTAATGAGCCGTTCCAGGGAGCCAACGACAAACGGGCCGGCACAGAAGCGCGCCCGCCCGGTTCGCGACGGCCAAAAGTTCAATTTATGCCGCCTCTGGCCCAAAGCCCGCATGTGCGCCGCCAATTTGTCCAAACTACGGCTCAAGTCGGCAACTGATCAGCAAGCGTTGTCCAGTTGCGAACGGCCTAGCCGCCGCCCGTCGCATCCTCCCTGGCTCAAGTTTTGCACCCCAAAATTGACGGATTCGAATCGGTTTCCCGCCCGCTCACTCAGAGACTGCCATCCTCGTCCGGAGATCTCCAGAGGACGGACGGGCGCGGCAGATTGAAACAAAGTTGCAGGTCGGATCAAGAGGCTGTTGCGCGCTGGAACGGAATTGATTTCGGCTCACATCACGGTTTTCGGAGCGCGGACCGGATCGCCTCGGAGATTCGCATAGGCTTGCCCGAGGTGCTGACCAGAACGACCATGACCTCCGCCTCGAACAGCCTCGTGGCACCCCGATAGATGGTCTGATCCAAGGTAAGGCTTGCTGCGCCGATCTCGCGCACGCGAGTGTGCACCTCCAGAACCTCGTCGATGTGGGCCGGCTTGAGGAACTCCAGCCTCATCCGTCGAACAACAAATGCCGTTGGCTCGCGTCCTGCTGCGCCACCGATAAGGGCCCGATGGTCGTTGCCGACCAGCCGCAAGAAGTCGGAGCGGCCCCGCTCGCACCAGCGGAGATAGCTCGCGTGATAGACGACACCGGAGAAGTCGGTATCCTCGAAGTACACCCGGATCGGCAGCACATGTCGGCGGCCGCCTTCGTCCTCGACGATACGGCCAGCGAGATCGGGCCAGTCTCGGGCCGTTTCGCTCATTTTCACGCTCTGATCAGAATCCGGCATCCGCTGCTTTCGTGCGCCGCCTCTAACACGAGAAAGACGGGCGTGCGAGGGGATGTCGGGTACGAGAGTGCGAACGCTGGTCTTCTGCTAAATTTTTCTAAGGGAGACTCCCGTCGGATTCGGTGACTTGGACTTAGTGTCCCGGGTGCACCGGTATTAAGCCCTCGTCTGCTACGGGTTGCAGTATCACCTCGGGCGCCGCCTCCGCGACGCTGGCCGCTTCCTGGATCTCAGGCGAGAGGACGGATTTCATTGACTCGACTTCCACGCCGGCCGCCGCAGCGAATGCCTTTTGCGCCAGCTCTGCGAAGGCTTGGAGGCCAAGTGGCGGCAGCTCACTGGTTTCAGCGGCACGCCTCTCGGCGGGTTCAGCGATGAGCACCTGATTGGCCTCGCCATCCGCGGGAGTTTGGAGCTCATCGAGCGCCGCACGCGCCCACTCCCCTGTCGGTACCGGGATGACGAGAACAGCGCCTGCGAGCAGCAAGCCGAGTGCTGACGCACGAGCAAGCGATCCGATCCAGGCCCTGCCTGCTTCGGACATCATCACGAATGGAAGGCGGTGCTGCGCGCGGTCCCCGCAGAAATCCGCAGCAGTTGATGGCGAAGCGCCAGACCCGGCTGTGGTCACACGTTCGAATTTGCAGACCACTGAGTTGCCAGAATCGGTTCTAGCCGCATTCGATTCCGGTTCGGACTTGTCGGAGAACGGCGCCAGGTCGTCGTCGCTCTCGTCGATCGCACGCAGGATACTGCGTAAGGAGTCGTAGGTCGCAATTGGGGTATCGCGATCCGTCATCATTCCCCCACCCGATTGCTATCCGCAATCCGGCTACTGCCGCGCACCATAAGAGGTCCGCCGCCGGGCTGCGAAGCTGCAGGACGCCATCGCTGCCACCCTTATCCCGGGAGATTCAATCCGATGACTTCTTGGAGATCATCGGCGGTATGAGCATCGCGCGCCTACGGATTGGGATTGATCACTTTTTGTGACGAAAGAGCGGCGCACCGAGCATTTCGTCAAATGATTGCAGCAGTAAACGCCGATTGCGCACCCCTCCCGGGAGACGGGTGCTCGAGAAGGGATGTCCCCAACTGCTCGAAAGTGCGTATGTCGGAACTTCTGCCTTGAAATTGCCGCGAGCCCGATCAACAAGGAGCAGCGGACCCAAAACGAGTGTTCGTTCTGTTTGTCACCTTTGTCCGAGGCACCCGCTGTTGGTTCAATCGAGATGCCCAAGCTGAAACCCTCCACGCAAGCCGCCCGACGCGAGCACATCCTTGACGCCGCCGAGCGCTGCTTCGCCCGGTCGGGGTTCCATCGCACGACGATGCAGGACATCTGCCGGGAGGCGAAGGTGAGCCCCGGAGCGCTCTATCTCTACTTCTCCTCCAAGGAGGAGCTGATCGCTGGCATCTCGGAACGGGATCGCAGTCAACTCGCGCAGCAGCTGGCGGAGCTTGGCAAGTCGGGCGACCTGATTGCCGCTCTACGGCGGATCGCTGAGCACTATTCCATCGAGGAGCCGAGATATAAGCGTGTGCTGTGCATGGAGATTGCCGCCGAATCGACGCGCAATCCTGTCGTCGGGGAGATCTTCCGCTCCGTCGACCGCTACGTGATCGAAAGCTTCGCGCAGCTCTTTGCCGAAGCGCAGAAGGCGGGGCGCATCGATCCTGCTTTCGACCCACAGCTCCTGGCCCAAATCATCGTGCTCATCGGAGATGGGCTTTTCTGGCGCCGCGCCGTCGATCCCGACTACGACGCCGAGGCCATGCTGCCAGCGCTCATTCAGCTGGTCTCCACCCTGATCAATCCCGTTCCGGAAGGGATCTCGAAGGTGCAAGCCGCGAACGACCCCGGAGCATCGCGCTGAGACAACGTCAAAACACATCGCACGAGATGATCATGAAGCGCGCAATCCTCATCCTCGTCATCGGTGTGATCGCAGTGGCGGGCGGTCTGATGGCCTCCGGTCACTTGCCGATCCCGAACCTGCCGGAGCAATCCGCTTTGCAAAAGGCCAAAGCGGATGAGCCACCGCCCATAGGAGCTGCACCACCGGCAGCCAGCGTGGTCAAGGCGGCCCCTGCCGAGCTCGTCGAGACCGTCCTGGTCACGGGGACGCTCGTGCCGCGCGAGGAGATCCTTGTCGCGCCGGAGATCGAAGGACTCCGTGTTCTCGAAGTGCACGCCGAGGAGGGTGACTGGGTGCAAGAGGGTCAGGTGCTCGCAACCCTCGTGCATGCCACGCTCGACGCCCAGCTTGCCCAGAACACCGCACTTCTCGCGAAGGCCGACGCCGCAATCGCCCAAGCCCGGAGCACGATTGCGCAAGCGGAAGCCTCGTTGAAAGAAGCCCAGAACGCACTCGAGCGCGCCAAGCAGCTCCGCAAATCAGGCCACCTTTCCGAAAGCATTTTCGACCAGCGCGAAGCCGCTGCCAGAACCGCCGAAGCCGTGCTGATTGCCGCGCGTGACGGGTTGAAGGTCGCCGAGGCCGAGAAGGCAAGTCTCGAAGCGCAGAGGAAGGAGCTGGAGTGGCGTCGCTCCAAGACGGAGGTGAAGGCCCCTGCAGAGGGGCTTGTCAGCCGCCGGAACGTTCGTGTGGGTGCACTGGCAACAATCACCGCCGACGCTATGTTCCGGATCATCGCACGCGGTGAGGTCGAGCTGGATGCCGAGGTGCCGGAAGCGCAACTCGCAGCTTTGAAGCCGGGTCAGCCGGCCTCAGTCACAGTGGCCGGCCTTGGCGAGATCACCGGCAAGGTGCGGCTCGTCTCCCCTGAGATCGACAGGAGCACTCGGCTTGGCCGCGTACGCATCAGCCTGACCAGCAATGAGCCGCTGCGGATCGGCGGCTTCGCCCGCGGCACGGTCGTGACGGCCAACGGGCGCGGCCTCGCCATTCCCGCAAGTGCCATTCTGTACGGACCGGAAGGCGCCAGGGTCCAAGTCGTGACCGACGGCCGCGTGAGCACCCGTCGTGTGAAGACGGGACTCAGGGCTGGTGGACGAGTGGAAATCGTCGAGGGTCTCGCGGAAGGCGAGGTCGTGATTGCCCGCTCCGGCACTTTCCTGCGCGACGGTGATGAAGTGCGTCCCGTCTTCGAGCCAACGAGCACAGTGAGCGAGGTGCGCTGACAATGGCCAGACTCAACATCTCGGCCTGGGCGATCCGTCGTCCGGTGCCCTCGCTCGTGCTGTTCATGGTGCTCATCGCGCTGGGGGTGTTCAGCTTCCAGCAGCTCCCCGTGATGCGCTTTCCGAACATCGATATCCCGGTGGTGCAGGTCACCATCACGCAGGCGGGCGCAGCACCTTCGGAGCTTGAGACCCAGGTCACTAAGCGCGTTGAGGACGCCATCGCTGGCGTCCCTGGCGTCAAGCACATCACCTCGACCATCGTCGAGGGTAGCTCAACCACATTAGTGGAGTTCCACCTCGAATCTCCGGTCGATCGCGCAGTTAACGATGTGAAGGACGCCATTGCGCGCATTCGCAGCGAGCTGCCGCGGACAATCGACGAGCCGATCACGCAGCGCCTCGACATCGAAGGCTTGCCGATCGTCACCTACTCGGCACGCGCGCCGTCAATGACACCCGAGGAGCTGTCCTGGTTCGTCGATGACACGCTTGCGCGGGCGCTGCAGAGCGTGAGCGGCGTCTCCAAGGTCGAGCGTGTCGGCGGCGTCGAGCGCGAAATCCGCGTCGCTCTCGATCCGGATCGGCTGCTGGCCCTTGGCATCACTGCGGGCGACGTCAATCGCCAGCTCAGGGCGACGCAAGTGGATGTGGCTGGCGGCCGTGGTGAGATCGGCGGTCGCGAGCAAGCCATCCGAACGCTTGCGGGCAAGCAAACCATCGAGGATCTGGCGAATACCATGATCGCCCTGCCGGGCGGCCGAGCCGTACGGCTCGATACGCTCGGCACAATAACAGATTCAATCGAGGAGCCCCGCAGCTATGCCGAGCTCGATGGTGAGCCAGTCGTCGCGTTCTCGATCACGCGCAGCAAGGGCGCAAGTGATGTCGCCGTGGCCGAAGGCGTCGCGAAGAAGCTCGAGGAGCTGAGGCGCGCTTACCCGAATGTTGAGATCAAACAGATCGACTCAACGGTCGAGTACACGCTCGGCGTCTACCAAGCGACGATAAAGACGCTGCTCGAAGGCGCGGTGCTCGCGATCTTGGTCGTGTTCGTGTTCTTGCGCGATCTACGGGCCACCATCATCGCGGCCATCGCCCTGCCGCTGTCAGTGTTCCCGACCTTCTTCGCCATGGAGGCGATCGGCTTTTCGCTCAACATGGTGAGCCTGCTCGCGATCACCATCGTGACAGGCATTCTCGTCGACGATGCCATCGTGGAAATCGAGAACATCGTCCGGCATATGCGCATGGGCAAATCCGCCTACCGTGCAGCGTTGGAGGCCGCTGACGAGATTGGACTGGCTGTCATTGCCATCACGACGACGATCATTGCGGTGTTCACGCCCGTGAGCTTCATGGGCGGCATTGCGGGACAGTACTTCAAGCAATTCGGCCTGACCGTTGCCATCGCCGTGTTCTTCTCGCTGTTGGTCGCACGCCTCATCACGCCCCTGCTCTCGGCCTACTTCATGCGCGCCAACGAGAACCACACCGACCGAGAGGGTCTGCTGCTCAGGGGCTACACCCGGCTGGTGGCCTGGTCGGTGCGCCATCGCTTTCTGACCGTCGGCCTGGGCCTCCTGATCTTCGCCGGATCGATTGCCAGCATGCAGCTCCTGCCGTCCGCGTTCTTGCCGCAGGAGGACAACGGACGCATCATGTTGGCGGTGGAGCTGCCACCCGGCTCCCGGCTGGAGGACACGCAGAAGCTGACGCGACTGCTGACGGAGCGAATCTCGGCGCGGCCCGAGGTCACGAGCGTCTTCGTCAATGGTGGCCAGGTTCTCGGCTCAGGTGCCGAGGTGCGCAAGGCGACATTGGTCATCCGCCTGGTGCCAAGGACCGAGCGCGAGCTGAGCCAGGAGGCCGTCAAGAAGGCGATCGCGCGTGACATCGAGCGCATTCCCGACATCCGCTACTGGTTCTTGATCGAGAACGGTCAGCGCAGCTTCCAGATGGTCGTGACCGGCCGCGATGGTGAGGCGGTCAACAGGGCCGCCGCCGAGATCACGAGCCAGATGAAGCAGCTTCCCATGTTGGCGCTGCCGGTTTCCACGGCCGAGCTGGACCGCCCCGAGCTGCGGGTCATTCCCGACAGCGAGCGCGCCAGCATGGTCGGCGTGACGACGGAGGCCATTGCCGAAGCCGTGCGTATCGCAACTATCGGCGACGTCGGCCCGGCGCTAGCGAAGTTCACCGTCGACGATCGGCAGATCCCGATCCGCGTTCAACTCAAAGAGGAAGCGCGAGCTGATCCGCAGGTCCTCGAGTCGCTGCGGGTCGCGACGGCGTCGGGCGGTGCTGTGCCGCTCTCCTCGGTGGCAACGTTCGAGACGGCGCAAGGCCCGACGTCGATCGACCGCTACGACCGCGCCCGGCGCGTCATTCTGGGCGCCGATCTCGTCGACGGCGCACCGCTCGGCGAGGCGGTGGAGGCCGTCAGCAATCTGCCTGCCGCCAAGAGCCTGCCTGAGGGCGTGGAGCTGAAGCAGTTCGGCGATGCCGAGATCATGGGCGAGGTCTTCGCCAGCTTCGGCGAAGCGATGGCGGCTGGGATCATGATGGTCTATGCCGTGCTCGTCCTGCTGTTTGGCCGTTTCCTTCAACCGGTGACGATCCTCTTCTCGCTGCCATTGTCGATCGGGGGCGCCATCTTTGCGCTGATCCTGACGCAGAAGCCCATCAGCCTGCCGGTCGTCATCGGCATTCTGATGCTGATGGGCATTGTCACCAAGAACGCAATCATGCTGGTCGACTTCGCACTCGAGTCGATGGAACGCGGCGTGTCCCGCAGCGATGCCATCATCGACGCCGGCCGAAAGCGTGCGCGCCCAATCATCATGACGACGATTGCGATGTGCGGCGGCATGCTGCCGTCGGCGCTGGCGCTCGACTCCGGCGGCGAGTTCCGCTCGCCCATGGCCATCGCCGTCATCGGTGGCCTGATTTCCTCCACCGTGCTCTCGCTTGTGTTCGTGCCGGCCGTGTTCGTCCTGATGGATGAGATTGGGCAGTGGCTGTGGCGCCTGTTCAGCCGGTTCATCGGAACGGCGGACGAGGAGCCCACTGAACCATCCAAGCCCAGCGTGGTCCCGCCGGACGTCAGGGCGTGCGATCCGTCAGAGCCCGACACCGCCGTGCCTCTCCTCGCGCCGCCGCACCCCGCGGCGGCCGAGTAGGTGCCCAATAAGACCGAGGAGACATACAAGGGCACGGCGGTTTGCCCCACGAGCGTTGTCATCTGCGCGTTTCTGCCGCTGCTCCCTCGATCGATCGCCGAAACGAACTCGTCTGGCGTGCGTTCGCAATGCAATCGCCAGCAAGCCAACCTCGACCCGCGAACAAAGAACAAGGACAAGAAAGGAAGAGACATGAAGCTCCTGATCATCGCGCCGGTCGCTGGCGCGTTAGCTCTCGCCTCGGCTCCAGCGGAGGTCAGGGCTGCGACCAAGCTACCCTTGCTCCAGATGGATACGGCTGGTCCGGTCGAACTTGTGCAAGGTCGCGGTGGCCGCGGCGGCCCCGGCGGCTTCGGCGGCGGCGGACCAGGTGCAGGAGGTGGCCGGTTCGGTGGCGGTGGTCCGGCTATTGGCGGTGGCGGTTTCCGTGGTGGTGGTCCCGGGTTCGGTGGCGGTCCGCGCGGCGGCGGCCCGGGTATCCGCGGTGGCGGCCCTCGTTTCGATGGAGGGCCGCGCGGTGGTCCGGGTCCGAGAGTGGACCGAGGCCCCCGCTTTGATCGTGGGCCGGATCGCGGCTTTGGAGGTGCTCCCATCATACGAGATCGCGGGAGGCGCGCCGGACGGGATGGTCGTCCGCCACGGTTCGATCGGGGTGACCGCCGGCCGCCTCGTTTCGACCGGAGAGACCGGCGCCGCTTCGCGGAGCCGCGCCGGCGGCGCGGCGTTTGGCGTCCTGGCTATATCTGGAGTGGCGTCTGGATCGCTCCGGGCATCTACTACGCAGAATGTGAATGGATGAGGCGCCGCGCATACATCACTGGCTCGCCGTACTGGTGGAGGCGCTACAGGGCGTGTGTCGCCTTCTACTATGGCTGACGGAGAGCTGCCTGCCGGACTGACGATAGTCCTGCGACGATCCGGTTGCAGGATCTTGCAACCGGAGGAATACGGAGCATGACAACTGACTCCAACGATCGTTTGACTGAGCAGGAAAGACGGGCGCGCGCCCGCGAGCGTTTAGATCAGATCAAAGGGTTCTACGCCCACCTCTTCATCTTCGCAGCCGTTCTCGTTCTACTGTTCGCAGTGGACGCCACAACGGGGAACACCTGGTGGGTACAATGGGTATTTCTAGGCTGGGGGATCGGGGTGCTCGCCCACGCATTCGCCGTCTTCGGCAGCACGCCAAAGTTCATACAGAGATGGCAAGAGCGCAAAATTCGCGAGTATATGGACGAGCAGTAGTCTCCATCGCGCCGCGACACTGACCCCAGGTTGCATCACATTCGAATAGCTGACCACAGATCGAAAAAATGCGCGGATTTGTCGACGCAGATGCGCAGCGCAGTTTCGGTTCACCCCCTTGAGCGTCTGCTATAATATGGCCTAATTCAATCCTCTCTTATGCCGTGGCTGCACCTCAATAATCAGACGGGAGACGGGTCCGTGCGTGGCTTGCTTGCTTGGGTTGTGGGAGCGTTTGGGCTCGTGCCGTTCGTTGCTGGAATTGCTTGGGCGCAGACACCCCAACCGCTCAACGTCGCTCAAGCGCGTTCAGCGACGCCATCAGCGGCGACATCCGGCGAAGCATCCATCGTAGCACGGACGAACGCCTGGACGGTCACCATGGCCGGTGGGCTCCTTGAGGGAACCTCCATTCGCTTCGCTGCGGAGATGGCGAAGGCCCTGGACGATGGAGACAACCTCCGTCTTCTGCCGATGGTGACCTATGGCGCAACGGAGAATCTCGCCGACCTGCTCTATCTCAAAGGCATCGACATGGCGATCGTGCACGCCGATGTCTTCGGGGAATACCGGAAAAACCGGAGGGCAGCGAACCTGGAGCGTCGCGTCAACTACATCTCACAGATGTACATCGGTGAGCTGCACGTCTTTGCGCGCCATGACATCAAGTCACTTCGGGATCTCGAAGGGCAAAAGGTTGGGTTCGACAGCAAGGGCTCCGGCCCGACCATCACCGGACCGATCCTGTTCGAGCGCCTTGGCATCAACGTCGAACCGGTATTTTTAAACAATGCAATCGCGATCGAGCGAATGAAGGAGGGTCAGCTCGCGGCTATCCTTCATACAGAAGGAAAACCAAACAGCCTTTTTCTTAATCTCAGCTCGGATGTGGGCCATTTTCTGCCGGTGGAGTACTCGGATAAGTTCTCCGATTACTACGTGCCCACTGCGCTCACCCATGAGGATTATCCGAACCTGATTGAGCCGGGCGAAAAGATCGAGACCTTTGGCGTGCCAGTTGTTCTGGCGGTGTACAACTGGCCGGAGGGTCATGATCGTCATCGCAGGATCGAGCGCTTCATTCAGTACTACTTCGATCGCTTCGAGACGCTTCGGAAGCCGCCCTATCATCCGAAGTGGAAAGAGATCAATCTGGCAGCCAACGTGCCTGGCTGGACCCGCTATTTCGTAGCTGAGCAAAAGCTCCAAGAGCTGCAGAGCAGGACTGCTCCAGCTTCTGCAAGCGTCGATCCGGTCTATGCACGCACGCAAGCTGCTCGCGTCGCGCCGAACGACCGGGCTGAACAAGAGAGGCTTTTCCAGGAGTTCTTGGAGTGGAGCAGGCAACGAGCTGCCAGACGGCAGGGGCGCTGATCCAAATGATGTCGCGTTAGTGACGGAAGGCCAGGCGACGAGTATAGCCGGCGTCGATATGGGGGGAAATTTAATGGCGTATGGAGGGAGCACGCCAAGACCAGCTCTGGCGATCAGGCATCGGTTGATACGAGCCGCATCACTTCTGGCGCTCGCAATTCTGCCGCTGAGCGTTGCCGGGCCAGCGGTGACTCAAACTCCTTCCAACGCTCCGATCATCAACGTTGCGTCGGTGATTTTGGCAGAGCCCGCCGTCGAAACGCCGTTCCCGATCCAAGTCGGCCCGGCTGATGCGATCCCTAAGCAGACTTTTCTCCGCATTCGCGGACTACCGAGCACGGCAACGCTGTCCGAAGGGCATGCCATTGCCGCAGGAGCCTGGGCGATCCCCCTGTCCGGGCTGCCGCGGTTGAAAATCGCCACGCCGGCGGGCGCCTCGGGGATGAGCGACGTCACCATATCTCTGGTCGCAATCGACGGGCGGATTCTCAGTGAGGTCAAGTCGACGCTCCTCATCGCCCCCGCCTCCGCGATCACACCAGCTGCATCGCAGGCCGGAACTGCTCAGGCTGGAGCGAATGTGGCGGCACTGACGCCGGCGGACGGCACGGAGCTGGCTGCACCTGCCCGACTGCCACTGGTTCCCCCGCCACCGGACATCAGTCCGGAAAGTCGCGAGCGGGCCATGGCCCTGATGCGGCGGGGAGACGAGAGCCTCGCCAACGGCAACGTGACTGCGGCGCGCCTCTTTTACGAGCAAGCAGCCGAGCTCGACTGGGGCCCAGCTGCCCTCGCGCTCGCCATGACCTACGATCCCAACGAGCTCAGTCGTTGGAACGTGATCGGCGGCATAGAGCCTAACCTGGAAGAAGCACGCCGATGGTATGAGCGGGCGCGTGAGCTCGGCGCCATCGAAGCCCTCGAGCGACTGCAACGGTTAGGTGCGCGCTGACCGGCGTAGTGGCGCGGTTTTCAGCGTCATCGGCGCGTGCCCTTCGCTGCTCAGGTTGGCCATTTTCCCGCACTGTGATGGCAGAGCGGGGTCTTGGACCCGCGGGCGTGGATTACCCGATTCCGCGCCCCTCCAGCAGGTCGCGCCGGTCCGCCAACCAAGGAGCCATGTAATCGAGGAAGGCCCGAATGCGCGCCACTCGCCGCAGATCGGGATGGGTGAGCAGCCATAGTGCCGAGGACATCTGCGGTATCTGCGGGGCGACGCGCACCAGTTCCGGATCGACATCGCCGAGATAACATGGAATTGGCGCCACCCCTACCCCGGCGCGGGCGGCCGCAAGCAGAGCCAGCAGCGAACTGCCCTTGAGAACGATACGCTGAGCCGGAATTTCCCGTGCAATCCACTTGGCGGAGCTGAGGTGTCCGAGGCTCTCGTCCGGCGCGATCCAGTCGTATTGCGCCAAGGCGCGGGCATCGGGGTGCTTCGACAGGTACGCTGGCGTTGCATAGGGAGCTATGCCGATGGCGGCAATCCGACGTCCGATCAACTCCTCGGGTGGCGTCAATGTCGGGCGGATCGCAACGTCCGCGTCTCGCCGGGTCAGTGTGAAGAAGGCGTTGGCGGCGACGACCTCAAGAGTAATTTCCGGATGCGTAACACGGAAGCTGGCCAGACCGGGTGCAACAAAATCGAGCAGCGTATCTGTCGTCGTCACCCTCACTACGCCTGATGGGCGCAGATCTTCGCCAGCCAGGCGATGCTCGAGCGCTTGAAGGTTGGATAGCACCTCTCGCGCCGTCGTGCTGACCATCTCACCCGCCGGAGTTGGCGTATAGCCATCGCGGGCCCGCAGGAACAACCGCACGCCGAGCCGGTCCTCCAGCGCGTTGAGGCGGCGAAAAGCCGTCGAGTGATCGACTCTGAGCCGCTGCGCAGCGCCGGACAATGTTCCGGCTTCGGCAATGGCCTGCACGAGCCGAAGATCCTCGAGGGCGATCCTTCCTTGCACCCTCTGCAAGCTCATCTTTCGAAACTGCCATATTCGCTTGCAGCGTGAAACAGGAAAAGGTGGGAGGGCAGTCGAGCTGGGCTGCCAAGCGAGAGCCAACTCCGAGGTGACTATCCATGCCCACATTGACACTCATCAGCCACCACCTCTGCCCCTATGTGCAGCGGGTCGCCATCACCCTCGCTGAAAAGAACGTGCCGTACGAGCGGGTGAATATTGATCTCAACAACAAGCCGGATTGGTTTCTTCGCCTCTCCCCGCTCGGCAAGGTCCCGCTCTTGCGGCTCGAGTCCGGCGAGGTTCTCTTCGAGTCCGCAGTGATTTGCGAGTATCTGGAGGACACGCTGCCGCCCGCCCTTCACCCGGCGAGCGCCCTGGAACGCGCCCGCCATAGAGCCTGGATCGAGCTGGCTTCAGCGGTGCTCGCCGATATCTGGGGCTATGAGACGGCAACGGACGCGGAAACACTCCAGCGTAAAGCCGGCGAACTCAGAGCGAAATTCTTACGGGTTGAGGCCGCTCTCGATCGCGGACCCTACTTCGCGGGCGCACACTTCTCATTGGTCGATGCAGCTTTCGCGCCGGCCTTTCGATACTTCGAAGTTTTCGACGAGATTTTCGACCACGGAATTTTCGCCGATTTGCCGAAAACGCAGGCGTGGCGGACAGCGCTCGCACAACGTCCGAGTGTGCGCGCCGCTGTTCCGGCCGACTACCACGACCGGCTACGCGCCTTTCTCAAGGCAAAGGGCGCATATCTGCACCGCCTCGCCGCTTGATGCAGTCGCCACGCGCCCCATTGAAATCGAGAGCCGCGGCATTGGGATCGCGGAGGAAGACAGTGAGCCAGTCTCTTGCGTGGGTACTCTTGATCGTTTCCGGTCTGCTTGATGTCGCCTGGGCGATCAGCATGAAGTACTCTGAGGGCTACACCCGTCCCGGTTGGTCCTTGCTGTCGCTCGCATTGCTGGCGGCATTCATCTATCTGCTCGGCCGAACTCTCGAGGTTCTTCCGGTCGGAACCGCATATGCGATCTGGACCGGAATCGGCGCAATCGGCACGGCACTGCTCGGCATCATCCTATTCGACGAAGCGATGAGCGCAGCGCGATTGGCATCGATCGCGCTCGTCGTTGCAGGTATTGTCGGGCTCAAGCTTTTCTCCTGATCTCACACCGAAGACGCGTGCTGCATAACCCATGCGTGTTTTTCAGATTGATGTGACGGCTGTCCTCGAACCCTTAACAATTAAGAAAGTCGATCGAGCACATTCGACCATCAGGCAAGCATCGGAGTAATGGAGGATATGTCCAGCCGAGCTGCAGGCGGCCCATGGAGATCCTCCTCTTCTTCCTCGCCACAATCGTCGCTGCGGCGATCAACGCGCTGGCCGGCGGGGGTGGCCTCATTACGTTTTCACTGTTGCTGCTTGTCATGCATCCAGTCGCTGCGGACGCCACCAGCGCGATAGCATTGGTCACCGGCTATCCGGCCGCCGTATGGCGCACGCGGAACGAGCTCACCGAAGCGATACGGACCTGGTGGCTTTGGCTGCTCCTGATCCCAAGTGTCCTTGGCGGCCTGGCAGGTGCGCTGCTGCTCTCGTGGGCCGGCGATCGAGATTTACTTGAGCTCGTGCCGTGGCTCATTCTAGGAGGCACCCTGCTCATCCTCTTGCGTCCCATTCTCACCAAGCATGGCAATAGCAGTGGCGTTCAGCCTGATCTGGAACGGCGGACGTGGCCCATTGCCCTGGTGGGAATGTTCGTCGTAGCGCTTTATGGAGGGTATTTCGGGGCTGGAATCGGCATTCTGGTCATCAGCGCGCTCGGGTACATGGGATTGGGCGACATTCGGCGCGCGGTCGCGGTGAAGAACCTCTTGACCGCTTTCATGCGGACGACAGCCGTCCTCGTGCTCATCTTCGAGGGTGCTGTGAATTGGAGTATTGGTTTGCCAATGGCTGTCGGTGGTCTGATCGGCGGCTATCTCGGCGGCGCCTTTGCTGGTCGCGCTGACAGGGCCACAGTCCGCAAGATTGTCATCGGGATTGGCTTGGCCGTGGCAGCCTACTACTTCTGGCGCATCTACGGACCGCCGGAGGCCCACTTTGGGGGAGGTGACTAGGTGCTGATGGCGGATCGGTAGCGTTAATTTTATCGGGAGGATTTAATATCCCGATCGCCGTAAGCTGCTCATTATTCCAGAGCAGCCATTATTAAACGCCCGAGTTCCCACATCATTCGGGCGGAATAACCCTAATTGAATTTCAATTGCAGTCTGGTCTCAGCCACGGGAATTAACGACGACTGCCCGAAATTGCGCGCCGAATTTGGATGCCAAAATTTACTAGGCAAAAGATATTTGTCCTTTCGTTCCATAATCCACCCTAACCAAATAAAGCCCGTGAGCCGGCGCAACCGGGCCACAGGCAGCTCTGTCGCGAGCAGCAAGCGCAGCAGCGAGGTCGGCAGCGGTCCAGCGGCCTGCTCCGACGAGCTTCAGGCTGCCGACCATAGACCGCACCTGATTGTGCATGAATGAGCGGGCGGATGTCCGAATATGGATTTCATCACCTTCCCGCGTCACATCCAGTCGATCCAACGTTTTGACCGGCGATTTCGCCTGGCAGCCTGCAGCCCGGAACGTCGAGAAGTCGTGCCGCCCCACCAGCAGTTGCGCGGCCTCGTGCATGGCCGACGCATCAAGCGGCATGGGTTGCCACCAGACGCGATTGCGATCGATCGCTGGCGGCGCGCGCCGGTTCAAAATGCGATAAAGGTAATGCCGAGCGGTCGCGGAAAAGCGCGCGTCGAAATCGTCGGCTACCCGGGCGCACTCCAAAACCGAAATGGGATGGGGCTTCAGATGGTAATTGAGTGCTTCACGAATCTTGAAGGGCTCCCACGACCTCTCGAGATCGAAATGCGCAACCTGCCCCAGGGCATGGACACCGGCATCCGTTCGGCCAGCACCGCGCACGCTCACCGTCTCTCCGGAGAATTGCCTGATGGCGCGGACAAGCTCGCCCTGGACCGAGACACCATTGGCCTGGATCTGCCAGCCGACAAACGGCGTGCCGTCATATTCGAGAGTGATGCGATAGCGAGGCATACCGGGCACTCGTAATGGCTCACCCGCCGCCCAGCAAGATGCACTCGCGACGCGACTCACCCGCTCGGCGCGGGCTTAAGGCACCAAATCGAGAACCGGCAGCCTTCAGCCAAGCTGCGTGCCAACGGGTAGATCGAAACCGCGCAGGAACTCCTCGGCGGACATCGGCTTGCGGCCGGCGCGCTGAAGGACCGTAAGCCGAATGGCACCCTCCCCGCAGGCCACCGTGAGGTGCTCGTCGAGCACAGTCCCGGGAGGGCCGCTTCCGTCCGCCAGCTCCGAGCGCAGCACCTTGATCCGCTCGCGCCTGCCAGACGGGCCGGCCTCGAACCAGGCACCTGGATAGGGGGAAAGCCCGCGGATCAAGTTGTGGACCTCGCGGGCAGGCCGGCTGAAATCGATACGCGTTTCGGCTTTGTCGATTTTGGTTGCATAGGTCACGCCCTCCTCCGGCTGAGGCGTCGCATCGAGGCTGCCGCGCTCGAGCGCCGCGAGCGCCCGAACCATGAGGCTTGCTCCCACCCGCGCCAGCTCGTCGTGCAGCTCACCCGCCGTGGTGTTCGGTCCGATCGGCACCCGCTCCGCAAGACAGATCGGGCCGGTGTCGAGGCCCTCGTCCATGCGCATAACCATGACCGCCGTCTCAGTGTCGCCAGCCATGATCGCACGCTGAATGGGTGCGGCGCCCCGCCAGCGCGGCAATGCTGAGGCGTGGAGATTGAGACAGCCGTGCGTCGGTGCCTCGAGGATCGGCCGTGGGAGGATCAGGCCGTAGGCAACCACAACTCCGACATCGGCATCATGGGAACGGAAGACATCCTGGGCGGCGCTGTCTTTCAGAGTTCTTGGCGTGAAAACAGGAATGCCGCTGCTCTCGGCCTGGAGGTGCACCGGGGACTTGCGCTCGCCCATGCCGCGCCCGGCCGGACGCGGCGGCTGCGTGTAGACGGCGACGACGTCGTGCCCCGCCGCCAGAATCTCGACCAATGTCGGCACCGCGAACTCTGGCGTGCCCATGAACACGACGCGTAACGGCACGAAATCACCTTTCGTCGCGTGATGCGCGGGCCGTAGCTGCAAGACCTCAGGCAGCCACGCTCTTCGCCTGCTTCTTGAACTTCCGCACGATGATGTCCCGCTTCAGCCGGGACAGGTAGTCGATGATAAGGCGTCCCTCGAGATGATCGATCTCATGCTGAATGGCTGTCGCGAGGAGCCCCTCGGCCTTCAGCTCCTGGGGCCGGCCTTCGATGTCGAGGAACCGCACGTGCACACTCGCCGGGCGCTCGATCTCGACGCGCACGTCGGGGATCGACAAGCACCCTTCCTCGTAAACACGCTTCTCCTCCCCGAAGGAGAGGATCTCGGGATTGATCATCGCCAGCGGCTGGCGCTCCTCTCCTTCCTCAGCGGCATCGAGTACGATAAGGCGCAGCGGCACTCCGACCTGCACTGCCGCCAATCCCACGCCGGGGGCCGCGTACATGGTCTCAAACATGTCCTCCACCAGCTGGCGGACGTCATCGTCCACGCGCTCGAGGGGACGAGAAACCTGGCGCAGAATGGGGTCGGGAAGCGTAATAATTGGACGTTTTGCCATACGCGGTGAGATAAGCGACCGAGCAGGCCCGGTCAATCGCACAAGGAGGCTGCGAGGCACGGGTCGCACTACGACTAACTTGGACCCGCTGTCATGGATTTGGCTGGCAGCGTCTCAATCCCGACACCGGGGCGAAATCGGCGAGGCATGAGAAGGAAGCCTTTCACACTTGGGTGGGTCGAATGGGTAGCGCTGCCCGAACTCGGCCTTCCGGCCATCAAGGCCAAGGTCGACACGGGCGCACGCACGTCGGCTCTCCATGCCTTCGAGGTCGAGCCGTTCGGCCCTGCAGAATCGCCCATGGTCCGCTTCGGGATTCATCCAATTCCGGGCCGCACGGATGTCGTCATTTATTGCTCTGCGCCAGAGATCGATCGGCGGGAGGTCATCAGCTCGAATGGTGAGCGCGAGATGCGCCCCGTCATTGCCACCCATATCACCGTCGGCGAGCGCACCTGGCCCATCGAGATCACGCTCGCCAACCGAGAGGCCATGACTTACCGGATGCTGCTCGGCCGGCAGGCGATTCGCGGCGACATTCGCGTCGACCCGGCGGCGGCGTATCTGCAGCCGAAGCTCAGCTATCGTCTTTATCGGCACGTTCCCCGGCTCAACCTCGTACATCGGCCGTTGCGCATTGCCCTCCTCACCCGGCGGCCTCGCACCACGTCAAACCGTCGACTGATGGAAGCCGCCGCTGCGCGCGGCCATGTTCTCGAACCGCTCGACCTTGGCCGCCTGGCTCTTGTGGTAGACGCTACGGCGCCTCAGATGCTGGTCGGCAACCAGCCGATTGCACACTATGACGCCGTGATTCCGCGGCCGAGTGCCGGCGATACCAATTTCGGCGCGGCTGTCGTACGGCAGTTCGAAATCAGAGGCAGCTTCGCGCTCAACTCCGGAGATGCGCTCGACCGACTGCTCAATCCACTGGCCACCCGACAGCGGCTAGCAGCCAGATCGGTCCCTATACCGGTCGAGACATTCGCGACAGACACGCCGTCGAAGCGTAAGGCCACTCCGTTCGCGTCAATCTATCGCTTCTTGGTGGTGGGAGGAGACATCGCTGCTGTTGTGGAGCGTCGGCTCGGCCGGGAGCTCGATGCGAGCGAACGCCCATTGCCGGAAGAGCGCGGGATCGCGATAGCAGCTGCGGAGGCCCTCGATCTGCGCCTCGCGAGCATCGACATCGGCGAAACTGCTAATGGGCCTGCGGTCCTGGGGGTCTCAGCCACTCCAAAGATCGGAACATTCGAGACAATCACCGGCGCCCGTGTTGCCGAGGCTGTCATTGCTGCGATCGAATCCGGCGTGCGATCCTGGCGCCGCGCGGCACCCATCCAGCCACAGCGCGCACTCGTCCGCTGACCGAACACAGATCTGAGAGCCTAAGCTGAGAGATTTGCCAGCCGGCCTGTAAGCCGGGTTCTGTCTGGAGAGTTGCCCCTCCGCGACGGCCATTCATCTAGGACGCGCGTTGCCACGCGCCTCGTGCAACCAACCCGGGTGGCAGGCTTGGAAACGAGCCTGGCGCCGCGGGGACACTCCCGCTCGCCTGGCCACCCCTATTTGGTCTTGCTCCCGGTGGGGTTTGCCCTGCCGCTCCTGTTGCCAGTCGCGCGGTGCGCTCTTACCGCACCCTTTCACCCTTGCCCAGCAGCTCGAGGAGAGCCGCTGTCGGCGGTTTGCTTTCTGTGGCACTTTCCCTGGGGTCACCCCCGGCGGCCGTTAGCCGCCACCGTGTTTCCATGGAGCCCGGACTTTCCTCTCCCAACGCCTTAATCGCCAGAAAGCGAGGGCGCTGGCAGCGGCCGTCCGACCGGCTGGCATAGTGAATAAGGGGGTGTTGAGCGTCCCGGTCAACCCTTCACGCCACCTTTGCTCCAGAGGGCCTGTTGACGAGATAGATGCCAAGCGCGACGAGGACGAGTGCCAGCAGGAGACGCCACGTCATCGCCTCACCCAGAACCAGCACGCCGGCAAATGCTCCAAAAATCGGCGTCAGGAACGTGAAGACGGACATGGCCGATGGCGAGTAGCGCGCCAATAGCCAGAACCAGGCCACATAGCTGATGAACGCGACGACGACCGCGGTATAGCCGAAGGCAAGCACCACACGGCTGTCGGAGATTACGGGCATCCCCTCCCCGGCCACGATCGAGGCGCCAATCATCAGCGGAGCCGAGACGGCGAGTTGGTAGAAGAGAACCTTTTCCGCAGAGATGAACCGCAGGGCGGTCGTGCGGATGAGTATGGTCGTCGCGGCCCAAGCGAAGCCGGCGACGATGCACAGGATGTCACCGGCGAGGTCCCCGTCGCCAGCTCCTCCGATCAACCCCTCCCCGAGCGCGATGGCAAGGCCGCAGAAGGCCGCCACCAGGCCCACCACCTTGATAACTGTGAGCTTTTCGCCCGGGATCAGCAAATGCGCGCCGATGGCGACGAAGAACGGCATCGAATAGAGGAACAGCACCCCGCGCGAAGCCGTGGTCCATTCGAGGCCTTGGTAAAGCAACAGGAATTCGAGCGCAAACGCCGCACCAGCCGCAACACCGGCCCAAAGACTGCCGTCGCGATCAAAGAGCGGGATACCTCGTACGCGTGCCCAGGCCAGCAAGAGAAGGGCGGAGACGACGGACCTCATCCCCGACTGCAGCATCGGGGGAATGCCCGCGTTGGCAACTTTGATTGCAACCTGGTTCATGCCCCAGGACGCACAGCATGCCAGCACCAGAAATACCGCCCAGCCGTCGATCGGGACTGAGCCGGGCAGCGCAGTCTTCTGCATAGCTCGCCTCAGACAGCCTGATTGGCCGGCAATGCTGCAAGCAGCCGTTCCAGGGTCGTTATGGTGGACTGGTCGAGACGGCCGTCGACGCGCGCCGGCCGAAAGTGTCGTTGGAAGGCAGTCACCACGAACAGGGTCTTCTCTTCGAAGTCCCCATTCGGTTCGATGTCGTAACCATAGCGCGCAAGCATCTCCTGCACCTCGGCGACAAGCGCGCCGCCGTAGCCGATGCCGATACCGCGATCTGAACGAGCGATGGGTTCAGGCTCGACCCAATGGCCGATCCCCGCCTTCGCGAGCCGGGCCCAGTCGAACTTCTCCCCCGGATCCCTCTTGCGAACTGGCGCCACGTCCGAGTGGGCGAGCACGCGTTCCGGGCGAATGCTGTGGCGGGCGATGATGTCCCGACACAGCGCCTCTACGGCTTCCATTTGAGCGTCCGGGAAATCGGGATAGCCGCCATCGTGGCCGACATTGTGAATCTCGATGCCGATGGAGGCGGAATTGATATCAACCTCGTTTCCCCAGCGCGACAGGCCTGCATGCCACGCCCGCATCGACTCGCGCACCATCTGAATGATGCGGCCGGCTTCGTCGATGACATAGTGGGCCGACACCTTGCTTTCCGGCCGCGCGAGCCAGTCGATTGCGCCACGGCATGTCGGCACGCCGGTATAGTGGAGCAGAAGAATGGTCGGCTGGCGGTCGTCGCGGCGCGGCTCGAAATTCGGTGACGGACAGACGTCGCTGACCAGTGAGCTGTCAGGCTCGAACGTCACAGCGCGCGCTCCTTTGCAATCTCATCGTATGCGGCATTGAGGGCCGCGAGCTTGCGGTTGGCCACGTCGATGAACTCCTTCGGCACGCCACGCGCCATCAACGTATCGGGATGGTGCTCTCGCACAAGCCGCTTGTAGTGGGCTTTCAATTCGTCGTTCGCAATATCCGGCTGGACGCCGAGAACCGTATAAGGATCGTTTGGCTCACGAACGAAAAGGCTGCGAATGGCGCGATACTCCGCGTCCGAGAAGCCAAAGCGCCGCGCCACATCTGCTAGATAGGCATCCTCTGCACCATGGAAGATGCCGTCCGCCGCTGCGATGTGGAACAGGGCCTCCAGAACGTTCCGCTTCAGGTCCGGCTCATCGGCGAGCAGCCGTGAGATCTTGTCTGCATAAGCATCATAACCTGCAACGTCCTGCTTCGCGATATTGTAGAGGCGCTCCACGTTGGCGCGCTCCTCCGGCGGCACGTGGTAGATCTCCTCGAAGGCTTGCGCCTCCAAGCAGGTCGAGACGCCATCCGCCTTGGACAGCTTTGCACAAAGCGAGATCACCGCGATGGTGAACGCGACGCTGTTGCGCTGTGAAGGGGAGCGCCAGAGCTTATCCAGGCCCAGGTTTGCGTAAAATCCATCCAGCACCGCGCGAACGGCGCCGCCCTCCCCAAGCCCGATGACACGTGTGATGGCTCGCCAAGGCATACACCTGCCTTCTTACCCTCGATCACGGCGACAATGAAGCCACTTGGCGACGCATCGGGCCGTGGGCTGCGTGCCACAGATCGGCCAAAATCCGCCACGGTTTAACCATTATTCGAGTTGCTTCGGCCATTTTGATGTCGACTTCATGGCATGGCGTGCTAGCTTTTTCGCCACAAAGCTCAAGGAGCCGTCACTAACGAACAAGGGCGGGGGAACCATGAGAACGCTTTGCTACGCCATTGCCGCTGCGGCTATGATTGCCGTGGCTGCCGGAACGGGCAAGTCGGAGGATCCAACATCGGATATCAAGGCTCAGGTCCCTGTTCAAACGGCATCTGTTTCCATCAGCCGTTGATTGCGACCTGAGGCGCGGCAAGTCGCTCAGCCCGTGCGGCCGCGCCCAACATGATGACGCCGAAAAAGGCGCCAGTCAGCGCGCATCCAGCATCGTTGAAGGCAGCCAGAGCGCCAATTCCGGAAAGGCCGCTAACAGGGCCACCGCCACCACCATCAGCATAAAGAGCGGCAGGGCATAGAGGCCGATCGTGAACAGGTTCCGCCCGGTCATCGACTGCAGAACGTAAAGGTTGAAGCCGACCGGCGGTGTGATCTGCGCCATCTCCGTGACGATCACGATGTAGATGCCGAACCAGATCAGGTCGAAGCCGCTGCGCTCGACCATCGGGATGATAATCGAGGTGGTCAGCACGACGATCGAAATGCCGTCCAGGAAGCACCCGAGGACGATAAAGAACAGCGTTAGCGCGAAGAGCAGCTGATATTTGCTCAGGTTGAAGCTCCCCACCCATTCCGCGAGCTCACGCGGAATACCAGTGAACCCCATGGCCGTGGTGAGGAACGCCGCGCCAGCGAGGATGAAGCAGATCATGCAAGATGTCCGCGTGGCCGAGAGCAGCGCATCAGTGGCATTCTCTTTCGTCAGACTGCCCGTGGACCACGAAAGCACCAGCGACAGCACCACCCCGACCACGGCCGCTTCCGTCGGCGAGGCAAGCCCGCCATAGATCGAGCCGATGATGCCCAGGATCAGCAGAACCACCGGGAGCAGGCGGCGCGACGCCTTCACTTTCTGAACGAAAGTCGTGGCTGGCTCCGGAGGTGGCATCCTATTCCGGAACAGCAGGGCCCAGACCATCACGTAGCCCATGAACAGCCCGGCCAGAAGAATTCCTGGAACCACGCCGGCGATGAACAATCGCGCGATCGACTGGTCCGTGGCCGTGGCGTAGACGATCAGGATGATCGAGGGCGGAATGAGCAGTCCGAGCGTGCCGGAGCCAGCAAGCGTGCCGATCGTCATGCGCTCGTCATAGCCACGCTTCTGCAGCTCTGGCAGGGCGATTCGCCCAACTGTGGCCGTAGTGGCTGCCGAGGAGCCCGACACCGCGGCGAAGATGGCGCAGCCAACGACGCTGGTGTGTAGGAGACGGCCCGGTAGACGGGCGAGCCATGGTGCCAAACCCTCAAACATGTCCTCCGCCAGGCGCGTGCGATAGAGGATTTCGCCCATGAGGATGAACATCGGCAGGGCTGTGAGATCCCAGCTCGTGAGCGACTGCCAAACGGAGGTTGCCAGCACCGGCCCGGCAGGTGCGATCACCTGCGTCATGGCGATGAGGCCAACGACTGCGAGCGAAAATGCGACCCACAGTCCGCTTACAAGGAGGGCAAACAGGAGACCGACGAGAATGACCGATAGTGTCAGCAGATCCACGCCTCAGGCCTCCCGCCCCAGGGTCACGGCCTCCTCGATCGCGCGGTAGCTTGGGCGGCCGACACGAACCGTCAGAACGAGCTCGTCTATGAGGGCCACGCTGAGAACGGCGAGACCAACGGTCATTCCAGCCTGCGGCCAGGCAAGCTGCACGGGCACGAGGCCGTAGGAGACCTCATTGAACTGCCATGAATCGTAGGCCAAGAGCCCGATGCGCCAAGTCATGTAGGTCGAGAGCGCTGCAGCAACGGACAGCACCAGGATCTCGACGACGCGACGAGCACGCTCTCCGAGGTTCGAGAGCAGGACGGTAACTCGAATGTGTGTCCCTGCTTTGAGCGTCGCGGCGAGCGCGAGCAGGCTTGAAACAGCGAGCAGATATCCAGCTATTTCGGCAAGACCTGCCACCAGGAAGCCGTAGGGTGGATAGCCTGCAAGCCTCAGGGCACCATCGACGATGCGGCCGATGATCTGCATCATCACCATGATGACGATAGCGACGAGGCACAGCGCCGCCGCCCAGCCGGAAATGCGGTAAAGCCCATCGAGTATCGCGCGCACAAACCCCTCCTCCGGCGCGAATGAGATGCGAAATCGAGTCTTGAAGGCCCGCAGGTCGTCGGTCAGTAGTGGCCCCTCCCGAAAGCCGGGAGGGGCCTCCTGTTATCTACTTGCGATAGGCTTCGAGGATGGCCTTGCCGTTAGGACCAGCCTTTTGCTCCCATTCAGCCGCCATCTGCTCGCCCACCTTCTTTAGAGGCTTCAGGAGCTCATCAGTTCCCGGCAGCACCTTGATGCCGTTATCGGCGAGCACCTTCTTCTGGGCGGTGAACTCCTCCTCCGACATTTTCCAGCCGCGCTCTTCCGCTGCGGCAGCCGCATCGCGCACCGCCTTCTGCTGCTCGGGCGTCAGCTTTTCGAAGGCCGCTTTGTTGACAAAGACGATATTGCGCGGTTGCCACGCCTGCAGATCGTGGAAGTGGGTGAGGTAATCCCAAGCCTTCATGTCCACGCCCGTGGACGGAGAGGTGAACATCGCCTCGACGCGTCCGGTCGCAAAGGCCGTCGGGATGTCCGGCACCTCGACTTGCGTCGGAACAGCATTGACAAGCTGGGCGATGCGGCTCGTCGCAGCGCTGTAGGTGCGGAACTTAAGACCGGCCATATCCTCGATCGTCTTGATCTCTTTCTTCGTGTAGAGACCCTGAGCCGGCCAGGCGACCGAGTAGAGGAGCATAAGGCCCTCGGACACAAGCTGCTTCTCGAGATACGGCTTTTGAGCCGCGTAAAGCTTCTTGGCGTCCTCGTAACTTGCGGTCAGAAACGGGATGGAATCGACCTCGTAAATCGGGTTCTCGTTGGCAGCGAGGGATTGGAGAATTTCGCCGATCGGCGCAATCCCTTGGCGCACTGACTTCTTGATCTCTGGATGCTTTATAAGGGAGCCAGCCGAGTGCACCACGATCTTGAGCTGGCCGTTCGTCGCCTTCTCCACGTCCTCGGCGAACTGCCTGACATTCTTCGTATGGAAGTTGTTATCGGGATAGGGGGTCGGCATGTCCCATTTTGTTTCGGCCATTGCGGGGGCAACGCAGAGGCCTGCGGCGAGCAGCCCCAGAGTCATATGTTTCAGCATCGTTTACTCGACCTCCCTCGTGTAGCCATTAGACGGAACGTGGGCATACGGCCCTCGGCAGATTTCCTTTTACCGCGTTGATTCGAATTAGGCGACGGGGAAACCGATGACAGAAGCGGCGAGCACTCTCGGACAGTGGCATTTCTGGATTGATCGGGGAGGCACGTTCACCGACGTCATCGGCCGGGATCCTGAAGGACGCCTGCATGCGTTGAAGGTTCTGTCCGACAATCCCGGCGCCTACGAGGACGCTGCGCTGGAAGGAATCCGGCGGATGCTCGGCCTAAAATCGACCGATCCCATCCCGCCGGAACGCATCGCCTTTGTGAAGATGGGCACGACTGTCGCCACCAATGCCCTGCTCGAACGCAAGGGCGAGCCGACCGTCCTCGTCATCACCAAGGGCCTGAAGGATCAACTCGAGATCGGCTATCAGGCGCGACCCGACATCTTCGCGAAAAAGATCATCAAGCCCGAAATGCTCTACACGCGCGTGGTTGAGGCCGACGAGCGTGTCAGAGCCGATGGCACCGTCGAGACGCCGCTCGACCTGGCGGCGCTGCGAGAAGATCTCGAACGCGCCAAAGCGGATGGGATCGGCGCCGTCGCGATCGTCTTCATGCACGCTTACGCATTTCCCGAGCATGAGCAGCAGGCTGCAATGTTGGCGCGTGAGATCGGGTTCACGCAGATATCGGTGAGCCACGAGATTTCGCCGCTCATCAAGATCGTCGGCCGCGGCGACACGACGGTCGCAGATGCTTATCTGTCGCCCATTCTTCGCCGCTATGTCGAGAAAGTTGCGGACGCCCTCGGCGCCAAGAACCAGGAGAATCGCCGGGCACCCAAAATCCTTTTCATGGCCTCCTCTGGCGGCCTCAAGTCCGCCGACCTTTTCCAAGGCCGCGACGCCATTCTCTCCGGGCCGGCCGGCGGAATCGTTGGCATGGCAGAGACGGCACGGATCGCCGGGTTCGACAAAGTCATCGGCTTCGACATGGGCGGTACGTCCACGGACGTCTCGCATTTCGCCGGAGATTACGAGCGTGCTTTCGAGACCGAGGTCGCTGGTGTGCGCCTTCGCGTGCCGATGATGCGCATTCACACCGTTGCCGCCGGTGGCGGCTCGATCCTCCACTTCGACGGGTCGAGGTTCCGCGTCGGCCCGGACAGCGCTGGCTCTAATCCCGGCCCGAAATGCTACCGCCGCGGCGGTCCGCTGACCGTGACGGACGCCAACATCATGGTCGGCAAGCTGTCGGCCAGCTTCTTCCCGAAGATCTTCGGCCCCAATCGCAACGAGCCGCTCGACGAAGAAGCCGTGCGAGCTGCATTCACCGAGCTCGCTGAGCAGATTGAGGATGGCCGCACGCCGGAAGAGGTCGCAGACGGCTTCCTGCGTATCGCCGTCGAGAACATGGCGAACGCCATCAAGAAGATTTCCGTGCAGCGCGGATACGATGTGACCGAGTACGTGCTGAACTGTTTCGGATCTGCCGGAGGTCAACACGCCTGTCTCATCGCCGATACGCTCGGCATGGAAACGGTGATGATCCATCCCCTGTCGGGCCTTCTCTCAGCCTACGGTATGGGGCTCGCCAAAATCCGCGCGAGCCGAGAGCAGTCCGTCGAGGCGCCGCTCGAGGCCGCGTCGATGCAGGACGTGGAGACTCTGTCCGAAAAACTTCGCGGCGACGTGATAGCCGAGGTTGCGGCCGAGGGCGTATTGCCTGACGAAATGTCGACGACTGTGAACCTCCATCTCCGGTACGAGGGCACCGACACAGCCCTGCCGATCCGAATGTCGGGCCCGGAAGAGATGCGGGCAGAATTTGAGCGCCTACATCGCCAGCGGTTTGGTTTCATCTCTCCGGAAAAGCGCGTTTTCATCGCTGCCGTCGAGGTCGAGGCCATGGGTGGCGGGGTCAGCGCAGAAGAGCGGCACCTCGATACCAACCGCCAGGATCCGCAACCGACTAGAGCAACCCGGTTCTTTTCCAGGGGCGCGTGGCATGAGGCGCCAGTTTATATCCGCGAGGATATCGCTCCTGGCCATCGCATCATGGGGCCCGCGCTCATCATCGAGCCGAACCAGACTGTCGTGGTGGAGCCCGGCTGGCGGCTCGAGGTCTCACCCCTCAATCACCTCATTCTCACGCGCGCAGAGCCGCGGAAACGCGAGGTGCTCGGCAAAACCGCTGATCCCGTTCTGCTCGAGGTGTTCAATAACCTCTTCATGTCGATCGCGGAGCAGATGGGCGAGGCGCTGCGCAACACGGCGCAGTCGGTGAACATTAAGGAGCGGCTGGACTTCTCCTGCGCCGTTTTCGACTCGGAAGGCCAGCTCGTCGCCAATGCTCCGCACATGCCGGTGCACCTCGGCTCGATGGATCGCTCGGTTGAAACCATCGTGCGCGAGCGCAAAGGCACGATGCGCCCAGGCGACGTTTACATGCTGAACGCGCCCTACAATGGCGGCACGCACCTGCCGGACATCACGGTCATCACGCCGGTGTTCGCGCCCGGTGGCTCAGAGATCCTGTTCTATGTCGCCAGCCGCGGTCACCACGAGGACATCGGCGGCCTCACGCCGGGATCGATGACGCCACGCGCCACGCACATCGACGAGGAAGGCGTCTATATCGACAACTTCAAGCTCGTCGATCAGGGTCGCTTCCTGGAGGCGGAGACCTATGCCCTGCTTACGGGCGCCAAGTATCCAGCCCGCAGTCCGCACAAGAACATTGCCGATCTCAAGGCGCATGTCGCCGCCAACGCTCGCGGCGTCGCCGAGCTCGAGAAGATGGTCGCCCACTTCGGCCTCGACGTGGTGAAGGCCTACATGGGCCACGTCCAGGACAATGCCGAGGAAAGTGTCCGCAAGCTGCTGAGCAGGCTGGAGGACGGCGAGTTCCGGGTCGAAATGGATCAGGGCACGCACGTGCAGGTGAAGATCACCGTGGATCGCGAAAAGCGCGAGGCAACGGTCGACTTCACTGGCACCAGCCCGGAGCAGCCGAACAACTTCAATGCTCCGGCCCCGGTCACACGCGCGGCAACGCTTTATGTGTTCCGTGTGATGGTCGAGGAGCCGATCCCGATGAACGCGGGCTGTCTCAAACCCATTCGGCTCATCATCCCGGAGCGGTCGATGCTGTCGCCGCAGTATCCGGCCGCCGTCGTGGCGGGCAACGTCGAGACGAGCCAAATCGTCACCAACTGTCTCTTCGCCGCAATGGGCGCCATGGGGCCGAGCCAAGGCACCATGAACAATCTGACGTTCGGCAACGCCAAATATCAGTACTACGAGACCATCTGCTCCGGCTCGCCGGCGGGGCCGGGATTCGATGGGACATCGGCCGTGCACGTGCATATGACCAACACGCGCCTCACTGACCCAGAAATCCTTGAGCTGCGCTATCCGGTGCTGCTCGAGGAGTTCTCCATTCGCCGCGGCTCCGGCGGCCGCGGACGCTGGTCGGCGGGCGACGGCACGTACCGACGCATACGGTTCCTGGAGGAGATGGACTGCGCCATCCTCTCGGGCTACCGACGCGTTCGGCCATTCGGGCTTTTCGGCGGCGAGCCGGGCGAATGCGGAGAGAACATCGTGCGCCGCAACGATGGCCGAATGGAGCGTCTGGAAGGCTGCGATCAGACGGTGTTAGCGCCTGGAGAAGCGATCATCATCAAGACTCCCACTGGCGGCGGCTTCGGCAAACCTGAGCCCTAGTGCCAGGCAAGCCGTCGCGGGCTGAGGAACCTGCCAGATTACCGCTCGTTCTCCTGACTTCACTGAGGCCGTGGGCCTGAGCTCGCGGTCTTCTAGAAGAAGACAGGAGAGCATCATGCGATTGAGGACAGTCGGTGCCGTTTCGGCGCTTGCACTTTTCGCCGGCCTGGGCGCGACTGCGCTGGCGCAGGCTCCAGGCCCCAGTCAGGAGCGCGAGCGCCTGCAAAGCCCCAGACAGCAAATGACCCCCGGCCAGCGGCAGGGCGCTCCCGGCGGGCAGATGACGCCTGATCAGCCCCGGCGGGGCGAACAGCCTCCGGCGACTGAGCGTCGTCGGGGTCAGGCCCCGCAGCAGCGTGAGCGCACCAAACGGGAGCAGGCGGAACAACCCGAAGGACGGCAGCTGAAAGGAGCGGAGCAACCGGATCGGCGACGTCAGAAAGCCGAAGAGCCGACCCGCCGAGACAGACAGCGCGCGGAGGAGCCTGAGCGTAAAGATCGCGAACGAGCGGCACAACCGGAGCGCAGGGATCGTGAGCGCGCGGAACAGCCCGATCGCCGTCGTCAAGCGGAGCGCCCGGATCGGCCGCGGGTGAGTGAGCGGCAGCGCACCGCGGTGGTTCAGCGCTTCCGTGAAAGCGGTGCGATAGATCGCGCCCGAGTCACCGGTGTCGATATCGACATCTCCGTCGGCGCCCGAGTTCCTCGCGAGCGCATCCGTCTGGCGCCCGTGCCGACGGTGATCGTGGAAGAGGTCCCCGCATATCGCGGCCACCTCTTCTTCGTCGTGAGAGATGAGATCGTAATAGTAGAGCCCTCGACCTACGTCGTCGTTGACGTAATCCGGCTTGATGGAGCGCCGGGCCGGGCAGCGCAGGCGGATGGCGGCCGACTGACACTCACCAGCGAGCAGCGTGAAATCGTGCTATCTCACATCGACATGCAGCCGGAGGTCCGCCTCGGCATTGGCGATGTCAGCGTTGGCATGAGTATTCCGCGAACTGTGCAGCTGCGCTCGTTCCCGCAAGCGGTGATCGAGGATGTTCCGGAGCTCGAAGGCTATCGCTACTTCGTTTTCGAGGACGAAGTGGCAATTGTCGATCCTGACGAACGTCGGGTGGTTCTCACCATCAGCGGCTAAGCGTTGTGCCGGTGCCCGTCTCGCGAAGACGGGCACCGGTTTTCTCACTCCTTCACCGCCTCGGCTTCGATCTCGACGAGATATTCCGGCCTCGCAAGCCCCGCGACCTGCAAATAGGTCGAAGCGCAGAGATGGTCCTCCAAGGCCTCCTCGCGAATTTTTCTCGCTGTGGGGACCGCTCCTGGAACGGTGACGAAGATCGTCACCTTGACCAAGTGACGCTTCTCGAACCCAGCCGCCCTCAGCACGCCGAATAGATTGCTCCAGGCTCGGCGCATCTGCGCCTCCAGCCCCTCCTCGATGCTGCCGTCCGGCCTGTCCCCAGTTTGCCCCGAAATGACGAGCCGTTCGCCACCCAACGTATGAACCACGCCTTGGACGTAGTTGGAGGCAGGTTTGGCAATCTCGTCAGGGTTGATGCGCCGCATAGCGTGCTCCTCTAAAGCTCTTGAAAGCTCTTGTCGTTATTTCGACCGCTGGGTCCGAACCGATTGTCCAGCCGTCGCCTGCATTATCCCAGCAACTGCACGGCCGGGCCAGCCACTATGCCAGTCACGCATCCGCAGCACGCTCTCCTCTGGCAGGGGGCATGTGCCGTCCGAGCTTCCACGCGCCTCGACTGCTTTTTGCTGACTGCACATTGCGGGAACGAACGAGGCTTGGACGCCGTTGCCCCACTGAGCTGATCTAAGGAAACGGCATGAGCGACACAGAGCAAACAGAAGCTGGACGCCAGCCCGACGCGGATTGGGTAAACGTCGGCCCGCAAGAGCGGACCGCGTCTGCGCTGCTCGGGTCGCTTTTGCTCGCCTGGGGCGCGCGCAGAGGTCGTCTCATCGGAACCATCGCCGCGCTTGGCGGGGCTGCTTTGCTTGCCCGCGGTGCAACGGGCCACTGCCCGGGTTACGCAACACTCCGCCCGACGGAGGAGGAGTCGCGTTTCGCCCGCGAGCGCGGCTGGTCGACCGCCGTCGTGGCCCGGGAAAGCATTGTGATCGATCGGCCCCCGGAAGAGCTTTACCGCTTCTGGCGCGACGAGATCAACTTGCCTCGGTTCATGGAGGGCCTAGAGCATGTCGAAAAGCTTTCCGACCGCAGCTCGCGTTGGACGGTGCTGGGTCCTGCCGGGCGCCGATTGCATTGGGTCTCAACAATCACCGAGGACCGACCATCAGAATTCATAGCCTGGCGAGCCGAAGAGAATGCCGACATTCGCAATGCGGGCTGGGTGGAGTTCCGCGATTTAGGAAGCGGGACGAGCACCCGAGTGGAAACCTTCATGGCCTACGAGCCCCCTGTCGGTCTTGCTGGCCACGCAATCGCCAGCTTGCTAGGGCGCGACCCTGCCAGCACGATGCGGCGCGGCCTGCAGCGGCTGAAGCAGGTGATGGAAAGCGAGATGGAATAAAAAAGCAAACAGCCGACAGGAGCTGAGCAGTACTGATCAGCGCTGCCAGCATAAGCTGCTTGGCCGCTTCCCCTCCCGCTGGGCGTGTCGACGCATTGCGATCAAGGGCCGCCTATACTATCTCCTCCAGGGATTGTGCTGCCGAAAGGCAGTGATCTGGAACCAATCCCAGGCAGACGCGTCCTCTCGCGAGGCATTAGCGCTCGTGAGCTGGGGATGCGCGTTTGCCAGGCCCACCCTATAACAAAGCTTGCATGACTCTCCCGGACCTGGATTTCGAAAAGGATGCCCTCTTTCTGGACTTGGACGGCACCTTGATCGACATTGCTCCGCATCCAGATGATGTCGTCGCTCCACCAGACCTCATCCGCTCTCTCTGCGCTCTCGAGCGGCGGCTGGGCGGGGCGCTTTCGGTCATATCAGGCCGGCCGATTGCTGCCATCGACGCCCTGCTCGCGCCACTACGTCTCCCCGCATCCGGTGTGCATGGCGCCGAAATCCGGTTCGATGGAGGACAGGCGAACATCGCGCGAGCCGCACCACCCATCCCCAACGGAGTTCGATGGCTGCTGGCCCCTTTGGCCGAAGTTCCTGGCGTGCTCATTGAAGACAAGACGATCGCCATAGCGGTCCACTTTCGCCAGGCGCCTGCCGCCGCCGAGCGCGTCAGGGAGGTAGTGGAAGCTGCCGTTTCCGCCCATCGAGCCGATCAGCTCACCATCGTGCCTGGGAAGTGCGTTCTCGAGATCAAGCATGCACGATTCAGCAAGGGCACTGCCGTCGAAGAGTTCATGGCACGCCCACCCTGGGCTGGCCGGCGACCGGTGTTCATCGGGGATGATGTTACGGACGAAGCGGCATTCGCCGTGTTGCCCAAATGGAATGGCGTGGGAATAGCCGTTGGACAGCCTCGACCAGGTGCTGTCGCAGGCTTCGCCACTGCATCTGAGGTTCGCAATTGGCTGGCGGGTCTTGCCCGCGAGGAGTGCACGACGTGAGCGCACCGGGTCTCGACTACGGTCTCATAGGTAACGGCCGCATCGCGGCTTTGATCGACAAGAACGGGCGTATCGTCTGGTGGTGCTTCCCGCGCCTTGATGGCAACCCTGTATTCTCACGGCTCCTCGCCGGAGACGAGGACAAGGGATACACGGACGTCGTCCTGCAGGATCAGGTGCGGGCCGAAAGCGAATACGAGCGCAATACGGCTATCATCGTCACGACGCTTACGGATGCTGACGGCGGCTGTGTCCGGATAACGGACTTTGCGCCGCGTTTCGTGCACTACGGGCGGATGTTCCACCCGACCCAGATCTTCCGCCGCATTGAGCCGGTCTCCGGCCTCCCGCGGATCCGCATTCGTGTCCGCCCGACATTCCACTACGGCGTACCAGCAACCGCACGCACGATAGGATCGAGCCACATACGCTATGGCGTTGGCGGCTCGGACGTGATGCGCCTCACCACAGACGCGCCGCTATCTTACCTCGCCGAGGAAACTCCGTTCGCCCTCACCCGGCCGATTACATTGGTGTTCGGCCCCGACGAGCCGCTCGAAAGCGGCATCGAGACCACGGGCCGCCGGTTCGAGTACGAAACGCGCCAATGGTGGCTCAGTTGGGTGCGCACGCTCGCCATCCCCTACGAGTGGCAATCCGCCGTCATTCGCGCGGCTATTACGCTTAAACTGTGCACCTTCGACGATACCGGCGCCATCGTCGCTGCTCTCACGACGTCCATACCGGAGTCTCCCGGCTCGGGAAGAACATGGGATTACCGGTACTGTTGGTTGCGGGACGCCTACTTCGTCGTGCAGGCCCTCAACCATCTCGGCAATACGAACTCTATGGAGGCCTACCTCGACTATCTGACCAATGCCGTCCAGAAAGCCGGCCCGCTTCGGCCAGTCTACGGCATCGTCCCGGGGCAGAATCTCGAGGAGTGGATCGCGACGGATCTCGCCGGCTTTGAAGGGCACGGCCCGGTTCGCGTGGGCAATGCCGCTGCTGAGCAGCACCAGCACGACGTCTACGGCAGCATCATCCTTGCCGCGCAGCAGATGTTCGTCGACGAGCGGCTCGAGCGGATGGGAGACATTGCCCTTTTCCGCCGCCTTGAGCAGCACGGCGAGCTGGCCTGGCGCGTGGCGCTGCAGCCGGATGCCGGACTGTGGGAGTTCCGTGGCCGCTGGCGGGTCCATACCCACTCGGCGGCAATGTGCTGGGTGGCTTGTGACCGGCTCAGCAGCATCGCGCAAACGCTTGGTTTGCCGAGCGAGGCCGAGACATGGCGCGAGCGTGCTCGCCAGCTGCGCGGCGAAATCCTTGAGCGGGCCTGGAATCCCAAGCGCGGCGCCTTCACGGCGGCATTCGGCTCCGACGAGCTCGATGCGAGCGCGCTTCTGCTGTCCGAGATCGGGCTCGTGGCACCGAGCGACCCGAGATTTATCTCCACATGCGAGGTAATTGAACGCGAGCTGAGCCGCAACGGGCACATAATGCGTTATACTGCTGATGACGACTTCGGGACACCCGAGTCGGCGTTTCTCATCTGCCGGTTCTGGCTGGCCGATGCTCTGGCCGCGATCGGGCGCATGGGAGATGCGCGGGATCACTTCGTCGATCTCCTGCGCTACCGCAATTCGTTCGGCCTGATGTCGGAGGATGTTGATCCAGTAACCGGCCGCCTTTGGGGTAATCTGCCGCAGACCTATTCGATGGCGGGGATCGTCATCACGGCCAAGCGGCTTTCGAAAGGTTGGGAGCAAGCATGGTCGCTCGCCTCATTGTGATATCTAACCGCGTCGCTGTACCAGAGAGCGCAAGCGAATTTTCGGCCGGTGGACTTGCGGTCGCAGTGCAAGCAGCCCTTAGCGGGCGGGATGGCATCTGGTTCGGCTGGAGCGGACGGATCACTGAGGACCCGGACCACGAACCCACGATACGGAAAGTTGGCGGCACCACATACGTCGTCCTCGACCTCGCACCAAGCGACTTCAACGAATACTACAACGGATTCGCCAATCGGGTCCTGTGGCCCATACTGCACTACCGATTGGATCTTGCCGAGTTCACGCGCTCCGATCTTTCAGGTTATCAGAAAGTCAACAACTATTTCGCCGACCACCTCTCTCGAATACTCAAGCCGGACGATATCGTCTGGGTTCACGACTATCACTTGATGCCGCTCGCAAGGCTCTTGCGCGAGCGGGGGCACCAGAACCGCATTGGTTACTTTCTGCATGTTCCCTGCCCGCCACCCGACATCCTGACCGCGCTTCCGAAACACCGCGAGATCGTGGGCGCTCTGGTCGCCTTCGACCTTATCGGGCTTCAGACGGAGAACGACTGCGAGAATCTGAGCCGCTACCTTCTGGGGCAGGGCGCGAGACGCGCGCCCGATTCTTATCACCTGGAGGCGAACGGACGCAGGGTCACCCTGGGAGCATTCCCTGTCGGCATCGAAACCGCTCGCTTCGAGAGGACCGCACGCCGGGCTGCCGCTACCTCGCTAATCAAGGAAACGGCCGAAAGTCTCGCCGGCCGCGCTATGGTGATGAGCGTCGACCGGCTCGATTACTCCAAGGGCCTGCCGAACCGGATGGATGCTATTGAGCGTTTCCTCAGCACCTATCCCGAGTGGCACGGCCGTGTCACATTCCTCCAGATCGCGCCCAAGTCGCGCGCTGACATCCAGGAATACGCGGAGATTGACCGGGAGGTCTCCACACTAGCGGGACACATCAACGGCCTGCACGGGGACGTCACCTGGACACCCATCCGCTATGTCAACAGGGTCTACTCGCGGGCTGCCCTGGCTGGTCTTTACAGGCTGGCCAAGGTTGGCCTCGTGACGCCGCTGAGAGATGGCATGAATCTCGTCGCGAAGGAGTACGTGGCGGCGCAGAACCCCTTGGACCCGGGTGTGCTCGTGCTCTCGCAGTTTGCGGGTGCAGCCGCGGAGCTCGATGGGGCACTGATCGTAAACCCGCACGAGCCCGAGGCCGTGGCTGCTGCAATCCGCTTCGCGCTGGAGATGCCGCTCGATGCGAGACAGGCTCGGCATCAGCGCATGATGGAGGTCCTTCGGCGCAACGACATTCACGCCTGGGCCTCCAGGTTCCTCGCCACTCTGGAGCAGACCAGATCCACACCGACTGCTCTTTCGGCGACGGCCTCAGCGGGCCATTTGCCTCCCGGCTCGATCGCGGCCAGCGCCTCCCGCTAGCAACACTCGTTAATTCTTCACGACCCGCGGCTCTGCTCACAAACGGCTCAGAGGTTGCATTTCGGCCGTGGACGGGACAGGTTAGCCCGACTTACGGCACCACCGCTCTGATAGCTCATGTGTGCACGCTCGCCGTTCACGTTTGCCCAGCGGCTGATTTTTTACGGGCTTTCAGTCGCCGTTCCGGTGCTCGCGATCTGCGGGCTACTCATCTACCAGTATACTGCACAGCAATATCGAGCCATCGAGGAGGAGACGCTGGCAGCGGCTCACGAGTTGGCAAGGGATCTTGAAAGAGAGATCCAAGTCCAGCTTTTGCTCCTCGAAGCACTGATCGGCGTACTCGGGCCCGAAATGGACTTGGCCCGCCTGCACCTGAATGCCAAACGCGCCCTCGTCCCGCATGGCTCACACGTCGTCGTCTACGATGTAGGGGGCTGGCAAATTCTCAATACTTCAGTGCCGATGGGCGATCCTCTGCCGGTCAATTACAATCCGGACCGAATAAAAGCGATCGTCGAGCGCGATGAGCCATACGTTTCCGACTTCAAGGCGCACCTGATCGACGATCAGCCTGTCTGGATCGTGAGCACCCCCATTCGTCGCGAGGACAAACCGACGGGACTGATCGGCATTGCAAGGACGCCGACGACGCTGGTTGACGTGCTCGAGCAGCGATCGCGCCCGCCGGAGTGGAGCTGGTACGTGATCGACCGGTCCGATACGGTCGTCGCCAGCCGAGACAAGGCGGTTATCGGCAAAAAGCTGCCGGACCGGTTTGCCCGAATCTCCGAAGGTGCCTCCGGCGTCGGCTGGCTGGAAAATACGGGCGGAACACGTGTGGTGCGAGCCTATGTGCGATCCAACTTGTCCGGATGGTTGGTCGCCGTGGCGGTTCCGGCGGCTGTCGTTGAGGCTCCCCTTCGGGAGGCTTGGATGCTGTTTGGCATCGGGTCGGCTGTGCTCCTTTTGCTCGCCTTGGCCGTCGCAACCTCGGTAGCACGTAAGCTTCACGACAACGTCGACGTTCTCGTTGGCGCGGCGAGAAAGCTGGGGCGAGGCGAGCCATTACCTGAGCGCACCTTGGATACGCGCGAGTTCCAACACATCCACGACGCACTGGTCCATGCGGCTGCCGAGCGGGAACAGGGCGAGCAGCGGCGCCACCTGCTATTGCGCGAGTTGCAGCACCGCACCAACAATCTTCTGGCCGTCATAGCCTCGATAGCGAGGCGCACACTTCTCGACGGCCGAACGATGACCGAAGCTCGAGAGACGTTGCTCGGGCGGCTTCAGGCGCTGGCCAACGCGAGTGACACGCTGGCGGCTGCGAATTGGCAGGGTGCCGATATGTCGCGTGTCATCGAGAACGAAATGCGTGCCTTCGCCGGCCGGTATACGGTGCGAGGACCCGAGCTTTTGCTGTCCGCGCAGGCCGCGCAGAACATGTCCCTCGTCATCCACGAGCTTGCAACCAATGCCTCCAAGCACGGCGCGCTCTCGCATCCGGACGGCAACGTCGCCATCGAATGGCGTTTCGAAGAAGGTCACTCAGAGCCTCTTCTGACTTTCGAGTGGAAGGAGTGGGGTGGGCCGCCTGCAAAACCACCACGTCGGATGGGATTTGGATATACGCTATTGAAAACCGTGTTGCGTGATGCCGACCTGAAACCTGAGATCCAGTACGGCCCAGAGGGCCTGCATTATCGCGCGACAGTCCGGGTCTGCTCGGTCCTGGCCAACAGCGGCGAATTATTCGAGAGCCGCGGAGCGAGTAGCAAGCCGGCGCTCGAAACGGTCAGCGGTGCAGGACCGTGACGATCTCCAGGTGAGGCGCATAGGTAAACTGATCAATCGGCGTAATTGAGCCAATCCGGTAGCCGCCGTCGATCAGAATGCGCGCGTCGCGAGCGGCTGTAGCGGGATTGCAGGAAACCATCACGATCTTGGGCACCGTCGAGCGGGCCAGCATCTCCGCCTGCGCCTTCGCGCCCGCGCGCGGCGGATCGAGAACAACGGCATCGAAGCCCTCCAGCTCACCCCGCGATAAGGGCTCGCGCATCAAATCGCGGACTTTCGCGCTGATAGGCTTCAGACCCGATGCGGCACGCGCCGCTGCCTCAAGAGCCTCGATTGCCCGCCGATCTGCATCGACCGCGAACACGCGTGCACGCCGCGCAACGGGAAAAGTGAACGTGCCGAGCCCGGAAAAGAGGTCTGCCACGCGCCGAGCCTTGCCGACCTCCCTGAGGACGATGTCCGTCATAATTGCCTCAGCCTCGGGCACCGCTTGCAGGAAAGCGCCGCGCGGAAGCTCGACCCGGACACCGCCGAGGCGAATTGAAGGGACGCGATCCATGTAGACCAGTTGCCCGAACACAACCAGCCGCTGGAGCCTGGCTTCGGCCGCCCGTCGAGCCAGAATGGCACTTGTTTCGGGCGCGAGCCGAGCCTTTCCCTCTTCAATGGCGACGTCGAGCCCATCTTCGACCCGCGTAACGATCAGGCGCCCGCCGGCGCCCGATGGCAAAGCTAGACGTGCCAGCTCGCGCAATACGGGCAGGGCCTCGACGATTAAGGGATCAAGCACTGGGCATTCGATCAGGTCCACCAAGGTGTGAGTGCCTTCTCGGCGAAAGCCGAGCACGACCTCATCACCGCGTCGTGCGACTCCAAATGCCGCCCGCCGGCGCGAATGTGGAGCAACCATCCGCAGGGGCTCGGGCTTGATATCGATGCCGCGGTGAGCGAACGCCTGCAATAACGCTGACAGCTTCCAGGTGTGGTAAAGCTCCGGCGATATGTGCTGCGCCACGCAGCCACCACACGCGCCGAAATGCCGGCACAGCGGCTGCTGGCGGTCGGGACTTTCCGTCAGCCTTTCGGCCGTTCCGTCTGACAGCCGCCAGCGCTCGCCGGGCAAAGCGAATGGAACATATATGGGGCCGTTCGGGGTCTCCGCGACCCCGTCCCCTTGCGCGCCGAGATGCGCGATCTCGACCACCTTGCCCGCGCTCGCGTCACTCATATTTGCGGGCTCCTATCAGATACTCCTGATTGCCGGAACCACCGCGCAAGGGAGATTCGATCACTCCCTCGACAGTCCAACCGGGTTGTCGCGAAAGCCAGCTCGAAACCAGATCCACCGCGCGCTGGCGATCAGCGGGATCACGCACAATGCCGGACTTGCCCACGGCCGCGCGCCCAGCTTCGAACTGCGGCTTGATCAGTGCAATCAGCCAAGCTCGAGGCCCCGCGAGCGAGAGAGGCACCGGGAGGACCTTGGTGAGCGAGATGAAGCTCACGTCCGCAACGAGAGCCCCAACCGGCTCCGGCACCTCTGCAACGGACAATGCTCGCGCATCGGTGCCTTCGAGGGACACAACGCGGCAATCCTGACGTAGCGATGGATGCAGCTGACTCCGTCCGACATCGACGGCGTACACGCGGCGCGCGCCCGCCTTGAGCAATACCTGTGTGAAGCCGCCCGTCGACGCCCCGATATCCAGCGCCACCCGACCCGACGCATCGAACCGGAAATGCGCAAGGGCCGCCGCGAGCTTTACGCCACCGCGCGACACATAGCTGTCCGCGCCGGAAACGAGGGAGACTTCATCGCTTTCCCGGATCTCCAGCCCGGCCTTCGTCTGCAGTGCTCCGTTCACCAGGACGCAGCCGCGCGTAATCAGGTCGCGTGCCCGCGAGCGAGTTGCCGCGAGCCCTCTGTCGACCAGAGCCCGATCAAGTCGTGTGCGAACCATCTCCTCCGCTTTCACGTTCTCCGAAGGGCACTCCCTGAATCTACTGGAGTGCCTGCGCCAGCACGGCCGCGAAACGTCTGTTTGGGCGCCCCGGGTCACGGGACGCCGAAGGTGCTCGATCACCTGGTCACGGAGTGGAGCCCATGCCAATGCTCAATCGACGCGGATTCATCATCGGCGCCGCAGCCCTATCCACATATGTGATCGCTGACCGCAGTTGGGCACAGGCGACACAAGGCCCATTCAGGCTGCCTGCCCTGCCCTATCCCGCCAACAGCCTCGAGCCGCATATCGACGCACGTACGATGGAGCTTCACCACGACCGGCACCATGCCAGCTACGTCAACAAACTCAACGAGGCCCTGCGTGGTCACGAGCAGCTGGCCCAGCGGCCGCTCGAGGACATCCTGGCAAATCTCAATGACGTGCCCGAGAGCATTCGCACCACGGTTCGCAACAACGGTGGCGGGCACGCGAACCATTCGATGTTCTGGGAGGTGATGGGACCTGACGGCGGTCAGCCGCAAGGTGAGCTTCAGGCCGCCATCGAGCGAGACTTCGGTGGTCTGGATCAGCTGCAGCAGCGCTTCAACGATGCCGGATCAAGTGTCTTCGGCTCCGGCTGGGTGTTCGTCACGGTTGACGGCGACGGTCGGCTTGCGGTCACCACACGCCCCAACCAGGATACACCTTTGAGCGACGGCCAACGTGTGCTGTTCGGCAATGACGTGTGGGAACACGCCTATTACCTGAAGTACCAGAACCGCCGCGACGAGTACCTGAAGAACTGGTGGAACGTCGTGAACTGGAAGGCTATCGGCGATCGCTACAATCGTGCCAAATCTGGTGATCTGGGCCTCTGAGTGGATGCACCAATTGCGCGGCACGCAGTGGTGGTGGCTAAGGCATGATCACCCATCGAATGGCATACGCCACCGCGGTGACCACAGCCACTCCGGCCATCCATAATCCCACGAACCAGAGCAGCCGGCGAGCAATTCCAGGCGGGGGTTGCCTGGGCTCGGGCTGGCTCATCAGTGATAACCTCCCTCAACGCCGACTTTTCCGCGGAATACCCAGTAGGAATAGGCGGTATAGACCAGGATGAGCGGTAGCAGCGCCGCTGCACCAAGGAGCACGAACGCAAGGCTGCTGTCCGGAGCGGCGGCGTCCCAGATGGTGATCTGAGTCGGAACGAGATAGGGATAAAAGCTGATTCCGATTCCCACGTACGATAGAAAAAACAGCCCGATAGCGGCAGCAAAAGGTGCGTACTCTCGACGATGGGCCAACGCTTGGAAGAGAATGTACGCCACGAGGATGACGAGAAGCGGTACTGGTAAGGTGTAGAGAACTGCGGGCCAGCTGAACCAGCGTTCCATATAAACCGGGTTGAGAAACGGCGTTGTGATACTGACCAGAGCAATTCCGATAAGTGTCCCAATCCCGGCACGATATGCCCATTCATAGGCCCGGTTTTGCAGATCTCCGTCGGTCTTTTTAATGAGCCATGTGGCTCCCAACAATGCGTAACCCACCACCAATGCGATTCCCGTTAACAGGCTGAACGGTGTGAGCCAGTCCCACCAGCCACCAGCATACGCACGGTTGGCAACCGGAATGCCTTGAACAAGAGCCCCGAGCGTAATCCCTTGGGCCAACGCTGCGACGATCGAGCCAACAGCGAAACCTAAATCCCAGAGGTGCTTGTTACGCCGCGACCGGTAGCGAAACTCAAAGGCGACGCCTCGGAAAATCAATGCCAGGACCATCGCAATGATCGGCGCATACAGAGCCGAAAAAATAATTCCGTATGCGAGCGGAAAACCGGCGAGAAGACCACCCCCTCCGGCAACGAGCCAGGTTTCGTTGCCATCCCATACGGGAGCAATCGAATTCATCATCCTTCGACGGTCTTCTTCGGCAGGGAAAAAGGGAAACAGAATGCCTATCCCCAAATCGAACCCATCGACGATGACGTAAATCAGAACCGCCAACGCGATCACAGCAGCGAAAATGAAGGCGAGATCAAGCGCCACGGCCGCCTCCCTGCACTCTCGCAAACTCGTCCTGCTCTTCTTCCGGTCCGTCAAGTAGTGCCGGCGCCGGAGTAACCCCGGCTGTCCGGATCGGCGCGTGGGAAACTTCGGGCTCGGCGGCTTCCGGTGGGTGTCCGATCAGGCGGAAGATGTAGACCGTACCTGCCCCGAAAACGAGCAGGTAGATGATGAAAAACGCAAGAAGCGATGAGCCGACGCCCGCCGCTGCGATCGGCGAGGCGGATTCGGATGTCCTCAATAAGCCGTAGACGGTATAGGGCTGCCGCCCCACCTCGGCCACGTACCACCCGGCCAGCACGGCAATAAGACCGGATGGCCCCATGAAAACCGCCCACCGCAACAATGCGGTTGAGTCATAGAGCCGCCCCTTCCACCGGAGCCAAGCGGCCCAAATGCCGATCGCCGCCATCAAGAAGCCGATCAAAACCATGATGCGGAAGGTCCAAAACAGGCTTGGGGCATGCGGCCAATCCTCTCGCGGCCATTCTTTCAGGCCCTTGACGACCCCGTTCAACTCGTGGGTCAGGAGTAGTGAGCTCCCCTTCGGTATCGAGATGGCATATCGCGTCGTCGCCGCTTCCATGTCGGGCCACCCGACGATGTAGAATGGGGCCCCCGCCATAGTGTCGAAATGGCCCTCCACTGCGGCGATCTTCGCGGGCTGGTGCTCATACGCATTGAGACCATGCAAATCGCCAACAATGATTTGCAGCGGCGCGGTTATCAATGCCATCCACATCGCCATGGAAAACATGATCCGCGCGCCCTCGTTGCTACGGTCGCGCAGAAGGTGATAGGCCCCGACGCCGCCCACAACAAACGCGGTTGTTAGGTACGCCGCAATCAGCGTATGCGCAAACCGATAAATGAACGACGGATTAAAAATGACGTCCCAATAGTTCGTCGGAATGAACTGGCCGGCCTCATTGATTGCGTGACCGGCTGGCGTTTGCATCCAGCTATTCACCGCAAGAATCCAGAACGCGGAAAAGGCCGTACCAAGGGCAACCATTACGGTTGCAAACATGTGCAGCCCGCGGCCGACCCGGTTCAGACCGAACAGCATAATGCCTAAAAAACCGGCCTCGAGGAAAAAGGCGGTGAACACCTCGTAAGCCATCAGCGGTCCGATTACTGGGCCTGCCTTATCGGAAAAAACGCTCCAATTCGTGCCGAACTGGTAGGTCATCACGATTCCCGAGACGACCCCCATGGCAAAGGCCACGGCAAAAACCTTCACCCAATAATTGAAGAGGGAATGGTAAATCTGGCGGCCCGTCCACAGATGAAGCCCCTGCAGCACCGCCAGGTAGCTCGCGAGGCCGATGGTCAAAGCCGGGAACAGGAAATGGAAGCTGACAGTGAACGCGAACTGGACACGGGCCAAGAAAATTGCGTCAGTCCAATCCATCGCCAACCTCGCTCAGACGCGCGCACCCGCCACACAAGCAGGATGCCGTGTGCGTTCGCGGTAACTCAGGCAGATGCGAAACGTTCCCTTCTGAGCTTCGGATCAGGCCCGGATATCGCTGATGGCGGCGGCTGATCTGCCGAGAGCATTAAGCGCGGTTTCGACAATCCCGGCCGCATTGAGCCCCGCCCGATCGTACATCCGTTCGGGCTTGTCGTGGTCGATGAATATGTCAGGCAGCACCATCGTGCGCACTTTGAGACCGCCGTCGAGCAGTCCGCACCCCGCGAGATCGTGCAGCACGAACGATCCAAAGCCACCGATCGAGCCTTCCTCGATCGTCACGAGCACCTCATGCTCGCGCGCCAGCCTGCGTATGAGATCGGTGTCGAGCGGCTTGGCGAAGCGCGCATCGGCAACTGTTGTAGATAGGCCCATAACAGCGAGCTGGTCCGCAGCTTTCAAGGCCTCCTGCAATCGGGTGCCCAGCGACAACAGAGCAACCGTCGTGCCTTCGCGCAAGATCCGGCCTTTGCCGATTTCCAGCGGAACTCCCTCTTTGGGCAATTCGACGCCGACCCCGTCCCCGCGCGGGTAGCGGAAAGCGCAAGGCCGATCATCAATCGCGACCGCGGTCGCCACCATGTGCTTGAGCTCCGCCTCATCGGCGGCCGCCATCAGCACGAAACCGGGTAAACAGCCGAGATATGCGATGTCGAAGCTGCCCGCGTGAGTGGGCCCATCAGCACCCACGAGCCCGGCGCGGTCGATCGCAAAACGGACGGGCAGTTTCTGAATGGCGACGTCGTGGACGACCTGGTCGTACGCGCGCTGCAAGAACGTGGAGTAGATGGCAGCGAACGGCTTATATCCTTCCGCCGCGAGCCCGGCGGCAAATGTCACCGCGTGCTGCTCGGCAATGCCGACATCGAAGGTCCGCTCCGGAAACACCTTGCCGAACAGGTCGAGCCCCGTGCCCGAAGGCATTGCCGCCGTGATGGCAACGATCTTGTCGTCCTTCTTGGCCTCCTCGATGAGGCTCTCAGCGAACACGCGGGTGTAGCTCGGGGCGTTGGGCTTGGGCTTGAACTGGTCACCCGTAATGACGTTGAAGCGGTTCACGCCGTGGTACTTGTCGGCCGAATTTTCAGCCGGCGGATAGCCTTTGCCCTTGCGCGTGACCACGTGAACGAGCACCGGCCCCTGGTCTGCATCGCGCACGTTCTTCAGAACGGGCAGCAGGTGGTCGAAGTTATGCCCATCAATGGGGCCAACGTAGTAAAACCCCAGCTCCTCGAACCACGTGCCACCCTGCCAGAGGTGGCGGGTGTACTCCTCCACCCGTGCCGCACGGCGCTCCCAGCTCTTGGGCAGGCGCTTGGCAAGCTGCTTGGCGATGTCGCGGACGTAAAAATAAGTTCCGCTCGAGGTGATCCGCGCCAGATAGGCGGACAGTGCCCCGGTCGGCGGCGCGATCGACATATCGTTGTCGTTAAGGATGACAATCAAACGGCTGTCCATCGCGCCGGCGTTGTTTATCGCCTCGTAGGCCATGCCAGCGCTCATCGCACCGTCGCCGATCACGCAGATGACATTGTGCTTCTTTCCCGCAAGGTCCCGCGCGACCGCCATTCCGAGCCCGGCAGAGATCGAGGTCGACGAGTGCCCCGCGCCGAACGGGTCATATTCGCTTTCGGAACGCTTCGTGAAGCCCGAGAGGCCGCCACCCTGGCGTAGCGTGCGGATGCGGTCGCGGCGCCCCGTAAGGATCTTGTGCGGGTAGGACTGATGACCGACATCCCAGATCAGCCGATCCCGCGGCGTGTCGAAGACCCAGTGCAAGGCCACCGTGAGCTCGATGACCCCAAGACCCGCGCCGAGGTGACCGCCCGTCACCGATACGGCATCGATCGTCTCCTGGCGCAACTCAGCCGCGAGCTGAGGAAGATCCTCTTCCGGCAACCGGCGCAGGTCTTCCGGATAGCGAACCGTATCGAGCAACGGCGTTGTGCTACCAGGTTTCACGGGGTGATCCTTTCTGCCGACCTAGGGGCACCAGGAACGAGCAAGCGGTCGCTCAGTATAGCTCGTCTCAGGACGCGCGGCATCTGGCAGCATTGACGCGGGAAACACGCTTGATCCGCGCGCGTCCTGTCATTTCGAGGAAGAGTCCAAAGGCTCGGTGCCCTGCGGCTGTCCGTCAGCTCCGAACGTCAGCTTCTCGACCTTGGCCTCCGCCTGCTTCAACAGCCGGTCGCAATGGTCGCGCAGCGCCTCGCCTCGCTCGTAGATGGCGATGCTTTCCTCGAGCTCCACGTCCCCGCGCTCAAGCCGGCCGACGATCGCCTCGAGCTCCTTGAGCGCTCGCTCGAAGCTCATGTCCTTCAAATCAGGATATTTCTCTGTTCCGTTCGCCATACCCTCTTCCGCCGTGTATGGTCCTCCTCCGCCGTCACGCCGCGTCCATGAGCAGCTTGACGTGGACGGCCACTGATTGCGCCAGCGCCGTCAGATCGTAACCCCCTTCCAGCATCGAAACCACCCGCCCTTGGGCTGATTTCTCGGCCGCCTCGCACAGCTCGTCCGTAATCCAGGCATAGTCGTCCTCATGCAGACGAAGGCTGGCGAGCGGGTCCGCTTCGTGCGCGTCAAAGCCGGCGGAAATCAGAATGATGTCCGGTGAGAAGTTTTGCAAAGCGGGCAGTATCCGCGAGCGCATCGCCTCCCGAAACTGCTCGCCACCGTCGTTCGGCCGCAGCGGCGCATTGAAAATATTGCCGACCCCTCGCTCCGATTCGGCGCCCGTCCCTGGATAAAGCGGCATCTGGTGCGTCGAGGCGAAGAACAGGTTCTTGTCGGACCAGAAGATATCCTGCGTTCCGTTGCCGTGATGCACGTCGAAGTCCACGACGGCTACGCGCTCGACGCCGTGCTTCTCCCGGGCGTAAAGGCCAGCGATCGCGATGTTGTTGAAGATGCAGAAGCCCATCGCCCGTTCTTTCTCCGCGTGATGGCCGCAGGGGCGAATCTGGCAGAAAGCTTTGCGGATGCCGGATGATGGATCGAGAACCTGATCTACCGCGAGCAGCCCCGCGCCGACGGCCCGCAGCGCCGGCTCCCAGCTCGTTGAAGACAGGACGGTGTCGGGATCGAGCCGAACGGGATCCTCACCCTCTGCCGGCCGCGCGGCCTTGATCGCTTCGAGGTAACGCTTCGGATGAGCCAGCAGAATCCGCTCCTCGACGTCCTCGCGCAGCGGCGCCTCCTCGCGCTTGAGGTCCTTGAACATCTCATGCGCGAGCGCCTTGTCGATAGCTCTCATGCGGTCCGGCCGCTCCGGATGCCCAGGGCCGGTGTCGTGTTCAACGAATGAAGAATGCGTGATGAGCAAGGCTGGCATGATCCTAAGTCCCTCGGCCAAGCGGTCGAAATGGCCATTCTAGTCCAAGTTGGCGACGAGTGCCCGCACTGACGATCAGGCGCGAACGTCGCGCGCGGCGAGCCGAACGCCGGGTGGCGGCGTGCTGCTTTCTGGCACAAAGAAATCCGGCGCCAGATCAATAGTCGGGTCGACCCGGTATTGGTCGAAATCGGTCACGCCGCCAACCTCGTACAGGAACGTGTCATCGATCAGAAAGTGACCGGTGAACGAACGGGCCGGCTGAGTGAAGACCAGATGCGCGGCATCAGCCAGAATATCGGGCTTCCGGCTCATTCTTACCACCTCCTCGCCGCCGAGAAGATTCCGGATCGCTGCCGTCGCGATGGTCGTCCGCGGCCACAGCGCGTTGACCGCAATTCCGTCCGGCTTCAGCTCCTCTGCCAGCCCGAGCACGCATAGGCTCATTCCAAACTTGGCGATGGAATAGGCGACGTGGCCGGCGAACCACTTGGGTTGCATATCAAGAGGTGGCGAGAGCATCAAAATGTGCGGGTTCTCGGCGCGCTTGAGGTGCGGGATGCAGCACTTCGAGACCAAAAACGTGCCGCGCGTGTTGATGCCCATCATCAGGTCGAACCGCTTCATCTCGGTCTTCTCGATGGGCGTCAGGGATATGGCGCTCGCATTGTTCACGCAGATGTCGATGCCGCCGAAGTGCTCCACGGTCCTTGCCACCGCTTGCTCGACCTGATCCTCCAAGCGGATGTCGCAAACAAGGGGCAGTGCACAGCCGCCGGCCTCCTCGATCGCCTTCGCCGCATCGTAGATGGTGCCGGGCAGCTTCGGATGCGGTTCAGCCGTCTTGGCAGCGATGGCGATGTTGGCGCCGTCCCGCGCAGCGCGTAGCGCGATGGCGAGACCGATGCCGCGGCTCGCGCCTGTGATGAACAGCGTCTTGCCCTTCAAGCTCGCCACGTCAACTCCTCGTCCGCTTCAGTTTGGTGAAATCGGGCTGCCTCTTTTCCAGGAAGGCCGCGAACGCCTCCTGCGCCTCCGGAGAGGAGAGGCGCTCGCCGAAAATGCGGGCCTCTTCCTCGATACGCTGAGCCAAAGCGCTCGTGTCGCCACGCAACAACCGGCGGGAAAGGGCAAGCGCCTCTGGTGGCTTCGCAGCCAGTCGCGCGGCCGCCTTGCGCGCGGTCGCCTCCAACTCATCCGCGCTGACGATCGCGTTGACGAGGCCCGCCTCCCGCGCCCTTTCGGCGGTGAACGGCTCACCGAGCACCAGAAGCTCGAACGCCCGCGCGTAGCCCATGCGCTGAGGAGCGAGCAGGCTCGACCCTGCTTCGGGCACTGCCCCCAGGTCCACGAACGGCGCCACGAATCCCGATTCCCGCGTCGCGTAGACCAGATCGCAATGAAACAGCAGCGTCGTGCCGATACCGACCCCCAGCCCATCCACGGCCGCGATCATCGGCTTCTGAACGCGCACAAGTGCCCGAAGAAAATCGAGCACCGGGCCTTCCAGCGTCGCACCACTCCGCGCCCGCTCGACGAAGTCATTGATGTCGTTTCCAGCGGTGAATACACCGCCTGAGCCCATAAAGAGGTGCGCGACCACATCGGGCGATGCATCCCCTGTCATCAGCGCCTCGGTGATGGCCGCATACATGGGCGGCGTGAGCGCGTTCTTCTTCTCGGGCCGCGCGAACCGGATCGTCTGCACACCTTCCGAGACTGAGATTTCAACACCGACTGGCATCCGCTTTGCTCCGTCACGCCGAAAGCTGGTCGGGACTCACCTCGAGAACCGCCTCCGAACCCTCAGAGACGCATCGCGCCAGTCCGGATGCCGTCGTCGCGAGGCTTTCCGCGAAGAACCGCGCCAACGCCACCGGCATTGAGTTCGTGGCAGTGCCGCCGTTGCGGACGGTCGCGAGCGCACCACGTGCGAGATAAACGCCGCCAGCCGCGAGCCCGAACAGCCTCAGATAGGGCGTTGCTCCGGCAAGCGCCGCTTCAGGATTGCGCTGCATCGCATCGCCGAGCCAGCGGGTGGCATCGGCAAGCGCCGCGACCGCCTGCCCAAGGCGCTCGCCCATACGCCCGAAGGCCGGCTGATTGGAGGTGCGCACCTCATCGGCGGTAGCCGCGAGCTCGCGAATGAATGCCTCGACGACGGCACCATCTCCCAGCGGCAGCTTCCGCGTGACAAGATCGATGGCCTGAATTCCATTCGTTCCTTCGTAGATCGGCAGAATGCGGGCATCGCGGTAATACTGCGCCGCGCCCGTCTCTTCGATAAAGCCCATGCCGCCGTGGATCTGCACGCCCATCGAGGCCACCTCACAGGCGACATCCGTCGAGAATGCTTTGGCGACAGGTGTGAGCAGCGCAGCGCGGGCAGCAGCTTGCTGGCGCTCCTCCTCACCCTTCGCGCGATGAGCGATGTCGATTTCTCGCGCCGTAGCGAGGCAGATCGCCCGAGCCGCCTGCGTCATCGATCGCATCGTCATGAGCGTGCGGCGTATATCCGGGTGCTCGATAATCGGCACCATTCCTTGGCCGTCGCGCATCCTGCGGCCTTGGCGGCGCTCGGCAGCATATGCGGCCGCCTTCTGGGTAGCGCGCTCGGCCAAAGCCACGCCCTGGACGCCGACCGCCAGCCGCGCCTGGTTCATCATGATGAACATGGTCGCGAGGCCGCGGTTCTCCTCGCCGACGAGGTAGCCGACAGCGCCCCCGTTCTCGCCGTACTTCAGCACGCAGGTCGGGCTCGCGTTGATGCCGAGCTTGTGCTCCAGGCTGGCGCAGACGATGTCATTGCGCTCGCCCAGCGTGCCGTCTGGGTTCACCAGGCGCTTCGGCACGAGGAACAGCGAGATTCCCTTGGTTCCGGGCGGAGCATCCGGCAGGCGCGCGAGGACCATGTGAATGATGTTCTCGGTCAGCTCGTGCTCGCCGTAAGTAATGAAGATCTTCGTGCCCGTAATGCGATAGGTGCCGTCGGGCTGCCGCTCCGCCCGCGTCGTCAGCGCACCAAGATCGGAGCCGGCATGGGGCTCCGTCAGGTTCATGGTGCCGGTCCACTCACCTGAAATCATCTTCGGCAGGTAAATGCGCTTCAGCTCATCGGAGCCGCGCGCATGCAGGGCGTCAATGGCGCCTTGCGTGAGCAGCGGGCATAGCCCGAAGGAGAGATTGGCCGAGTTCCAAATTTCACAGGCGACCGTCGAGATGATCTGAGGCAGACCCTGGCCGCCATACTCCGGGGGGCATGGCAATGCGCTCCAACCGCCCGCCACGAAGGCGTCGTAAGCCTCCTTCCAGCCGGGAGGCGTCTCGACCCTTTCATCGACGAGCCTCGAGCCTACGCGATCGCCGACAGCGTTGAGCGGGTCCAGCACCTCGCTGCCGAACTTACCCGCCTCTTCCACGATGGCGCGCGCTGTATCTTCATCGAGATTCTCTACGATCCCGCGCTCGATGAGGTCCGGCAGGCCGGCCGCCGTCTTGAGCGCAAGCAGAATGTCGTCTACGGGAGCCCTGTACGTCATCCGGTCATCCTTGTGCGGCAGAGGCCTCGCGAGTTTAGGGGTAAGGGACTGACCCGGAAAGCGCAATGGAAGGGCTTCACCCTAATGCCTGTCGTCAAGGTGAGCGAAGACGCGATCGCCCGCGCAGCTGCGGAGCTTCGGGCCGGGAACCTGGTCGCCTTTCCCACCGAAACTGTCTACGGCCTCGGCGCTGACGCAACCAATGGCCGGGCCGTCGCTCTGATCTTTGAGGCGAAAGGCCGCCCGCGCTTCAATCCTTTGATTGTGCACGTCAGCAGCCGAGCCGCGGCGGAGCGTTTCGCCCATTTCACCGACAAAGCATCGCGATTGGCAGACGCGTTTTGGCCCGGCGCACTGACGCTCGTTCTACCGCGGCGTGCCGACTCGGGCATGTCGGAGCTGGTGAGCGCTGGCCTCGATACGATTGCCGTCAGGGTGCCTTCCCATCCCGTGGCCCAGGCTTTGCTCGAGGCAGCCGGCGTGCCCGTGGCGGCGCCCTCCGCCAACATTTCGGGTCACGTCAGCCCGACGACGGCCCAGCATGTCGAGGCTGATCTCGGCGACAAGGTCGCCCTGATCCTCGACAGCGGACCAACCGAGCACGGCCTCGAATCGACCGTGGTCGATGCCACTGGCGAGCAGATCGTTCTGCTGCGGCCCGGCGCCGTCACGCGGGAGTCCATTGAGGAGGTGCTTGGCGAGCCGGTGGTCAGGGCCGGCGATTCGGCAGCGCAGAATGATCAGATCCGCTCACCCGGCCAGCTCGCCAGTCACTACGCGCCGCGCGCAAGAGTCCGCCTTAACGCGACGGACCTCCGTCCCGGCGAAGCTCTGCTGGCTTTCGGCCAACCCCCCGACGGTGCCGAAGGGCACAAAATGGAAAATCTCAGCCCCGCGGGAGACCTCGTCGAGGCTGCGGCCAACTTGTTCGCAGCCCTGCGTCGACTCGATGCCACTGGCGTTGAGACCATTGCCGTCATGCCGATCCCCGAGGCTGGGCTGGGCGAAGCCATTAACGACCGGCTTCGCCGGGCTGCGGCGGAGCGATAGCTGGCAACTTAGCCACTAATCCACGGCGAAAAGGAAAGCCGCACCCCAACTGGGGTGCGGCCCTCGTGAGCTGCAGGACGGGTTTCGGCCCGCCCTCCTCCACTCCCCGCGCAGCTCACTTTTTGGCGCAGTCCTCGAGCTGCTGATTGCGCAACTGAGCCTGCTTCTTCCAAACATCCGGAGCGACGCCGCGGCACCATTCCATGTGAGCTGCGAGATCGAATTGCCACTCTGGCCCTGTGAACCCGCACTTGCGCTGCTCGTTCTCCTGCTGCTGCTTCAGGGCCATTTTTGCATACCACTCACAATTGGCCTGAGCCGTTGCCTTCGGACCGAGCCACAGCGTGGTAAGCAGCAGGGCGCCTAGTAGTACGGCACAAATCCGAAGCATCGACATTCTCCTACCTCGCCTTTCGACCCGCCTGAGCGGCTTGTCCGTCCACCACCCAAAATACCCAGGCCGGCAAGATCTTGCCTCGACGCTAGCCCAGATGGCATGAACCCACCCTGAACACGCAGGAGGTCTTCCGAGGGGGGACGGATCCCGTTGTCAGCAAGCAGTACGACAGGCGCGCGAGCACGCCAAGTCTGCGGAGACGCAGCAATCCCACAGGTCTCGGACTTGCGCCCGGCCGGCAACACGCGGTCCCCTGGATTATGACGGCGAGCAGCCAGCGAAGGCCGGACGCCTCCGGCGGCATGGCAGCGGCTCGTGCCGTGCTCGAGACCGTGTTCGGCTTCAAAGAGTTCCGCAGCCACCAGGCGGCTGTCATCGAGGCCGTGATCGAGGGCCGTGACGCATTCGTGCTGATGCCGACAGGCGGCGGGAAGTCCCTCTGCTACCAGATTCCGGCACTCGTGCGTGAAGGCACTGGCGTCGTCGTCTCTCCACTGATCGCTCTCATGCAAGATCAAGTGGATGCGCTAAAGCAGGTCGGCGTGCGCGCTGCGTTCCTGAACTCGACCCTCGACCGTTCTGAGCAGGACGAGGTCGAGCAACAGCTCGCCTCAGGCGCGCTCGATCTCGTCTATATCGCGCCGGAACGTCTGCTCCAGGAACGGACGTTGAGCCTGCTGTCCCGCAGCCGAATCGCCCTGTTTGCCATCGACGAGGCACATTGCGTTTCGCAATGGGGTCATGATTTCAGGCCCGAGTATCGCCAGCTCCGGGCATTGGCCGAGCGCTTTCCGCAGGTGCCGCGCATCGCGCTCACGGCAACGGCCGACGCGCGCACCCGAGCCGAAATCCTCGCGGAGCTGAGGCTCGAGAACGCACGTCAATTCATCGCCAGCTTCGACCGGCCGAACATTCAGTACCGAATCACGCAGCTCGACGGCAAATCGGCTCTCGAAGCGCTTTGGCGCTTCATCGTCACGGAGCACCCGACCAGCTCCGGCATCGTCTACTGCATGAGCCGCAGGGGCGCGGAGGACACTGCGGACTGGCTGACAGCAAAAGGGCGCACGGCCCTCCCCTACCATGCAGGGCTGCCGCCCGAAATCCGGCGCACGACCCAAGAACGCTTTCTTTCCGAGGACGGCCTGATCGTGGTGGCGACCATCGCGTTCGGCATGGGTATCGACAAGCCGGACGTGCGCTTCGTGGCCCACCTTAACCTGCCGAAATCGATTGAAGCCTATTACCAGGAGACTGGCCGCGCCGGGCGCGACGGCGAGCTCGCCGATGCCTGGATGGCCTACGGCGTGCAGGACACTGTGCAACTGCGCCGCTGGATCGACCAATCCGAAGGCGGCGAAACATTCCGCAGAATTCAGCGCCAAAAGCTCGAGGCGCTTATCGGTCTGTGCGAAACGGCGTCGTGCCGACGGCAGATCCTGCTCGCCTACTTCGGCGAGACGTTGCCCGAGCCGTGCGGCAATTGCGACAACTGCCTCAACCCGCCGCACATGATCGACAGAACAATCGCCGCTCAGAAAGCCCTTTCGGCCGTCTATAGAACCGGCGAGAGCTACGGTGCCGGTTATCTTGTCAACGTGCTCCTCGGCGCATCGGACCCGCGCATCGAGCGCAACGGACATGACCGTCTGTCCGTCTATGGCATTGGCGGCGAGCTGAGCGCGCAAACCTGGCGCAGGCTTTTTCGCCAGCTCATCATCAATGGTCAGCTCACCGTTGATTATGAGGGCCACGGCAATCTGGTACTCACAGAGAAGGCGCGCCCGCTCCTCCGCGGCGAGGAGAAGTTTCTGGTTTGCCAGACGACCAGGGACGTCAAGGCCCGCGCCAAGCGCCAACACCGCAGGGAGCTGACCCTCTCAGAGGCCGACGAGCTGCTCTACCGCGAGCTGAAGTCTCTCCGGTCGCGCCTCGCGGCCGAAGCGCAAGTCCCTCCGTACGTCATCTGCCATGATCGCACGCTGGCGGAGCTCGCCGAAAAACGCCCGACATCGATCGACGAGCTGCACGGAATTTCTGGATTGGGACAAGCGAAGATCGAGCGGTACGGCGCGGCGCTGTTGGAGGTCGTCGCGCGTCCTGCTCGGGACGCGGCAGAATAGTCGAGTTCTTAAAGCCAAATCGTTACCCGCGATCCAATCAGCCTCTTAACGCCGCCAAAATCTTATCCCGCGCAGCGATAGCCGTTTGGGACCACCGCGCACGCCGCGAGGCAATGAGGTTAGCCTCGGAGCGGAGGATGATCCCATCGTCCAAAACCTTGAGCCCGTTGGCCTTCAGCGTCGCGCCTGTTGTGGTGATATCGACGATCAGATCAGCGGCACCGGACGCGGGCGTGCCTTCCGTGGCCCCGAGGCTCTCGACGATGCGGTAGTCGGTGACACCCTTCGCCTGGAAGAACCGCCGTGTCAGGTTGGTGTACTTCGTGGCGACACGCAGCCGGCGCTCATGAGTCCGGCGGAAGGCCGCCGCCATCGCTTGCAGGTGGGACATGTTTCGGATGTCGATCCAGCATGCAGGCACCGCAACGACGACGTCCGCCCGGCCGAAACCCAATGGCAGCAGCAGTTCTACGCGCTCATCCGCATCGATGATATGCTCGCGGACTAGGTCCTCGCCCGTGATGCCAAGGTGTACCTGTCCGGACTTCAGATAGTGGGCGATCTCGGATGCCGAGACGAACGCCACCTCGACGCCCTCCAGCCCTTCGATTTCGCCGCGGTAGCCCCGATTGCTGCCGGTTTTACGCAGCTTGAGCCCGGCGTTCGCAAGAGCCTCGGCTGACTGCTCCATCAAGCGGCCCTTCGAGGGCACGGCGATGATGAGGTTGTCCGTCATGCCTTGCCCCCGTTGGCGACCGAAAGCAGACGCTCGGTATGAATGGCAGAGCCGACGGCCGGCACCTGCTCGGGGGCGCCTACGGCTTTGAGCAGCCCGTCATACCGTCCGCCACCCGCGACAGGGCTCCCCGTTCCGAGCTTGGGCACGACGACCTCGAAGACGAAGCCCGTGTAGTACTCGAGATTGCGTCCGAACTCTGCCGAGAACTCGATGAGAGCCGGATCAATCCCGCTGTCGATCAGGAGCTGAAGGCGCTTACGGTACTTCTCAAGTGCCGCGTCGATGTCGACATGACGCTCCTTCATCAGGGCGTTCAGCCGGTCACCAGCCGACTGAGCTGGTGCGGTAATGGCCAGATAGCTCTCGATGATCGCGGCCGCATCGGGGGACAACGGCTCAGCAGCAGCATCTGCAGCAGCCGACAGGAGCCCCTCTGTGATCTCCCGCACGCTGCGCGCACCGATGACCTCGATGCCCTGCTCCTCAAGGAACTCGGCGACTGCAAGCTCCGACCTTTCCAGGTCGGCGGCATCGAGTTTCGACATGAGACCGGACGGCAAGTCGCCAATCGCATCGGCCGGATTGCGCATCAGCCGCGTCAGCTCCTCGCGAAAGGCGTCCGGTCGCCAGAACTGATACCGCAAACGGCCGCGCCACCTCTCCGGCATGTCGATGGCATCAAGCAGCGCCTGGAAGAGCCCCAAGTCGCCAATCCGGAGCCCGAAGCTCTCAAGCCCCGCCGTCCGGATTGCCTGCAGAATGAGGCTGACAACCTCGACCTCAGCCTCTTCGCGCCGGGGCTCACCAAAGAACTCAATACCGGCCTGTCGGAACTCGCGCGGGTGTGCGGCGCTGGCGCCGGCTGGCTGAAAGCGAAAAGCCGGCCCGTTGTAGCAGTAGCGCGCCTGCACATTGGCATCCGGATGACGCTCCAAATGCAGCCGGCATGTCGGTACAGTGAGGTCAGGCCGCAGGCAGAGCTCGCTGCCATCCGGATCGGTGAAGACATAGGTGCGCGCACGCAGGCTCTCGCCGATGACATCGAGGAAGACATCCGCCGGCTGGATGATCGCGGGTGCAACGGCCTCATAGCCCGCCTTGGTGAAGACGGCCATCAGACGTTGCGCCTGAGCCTCCAGCTCCTCGAACTTCCGTGCGGTTTCTGCGGCCATCCGTGCGCACTCAGTTCAGTTCGTGCCGGGCGAGCACCGATTGTACGGCACTGACAAGCTCGGCCTCCGGCACGGAAAACTGCGCCGGGCGTGCCTCACGCCACTCCTTCGCGTCGGTGATCGTGGCTGCCAGACGGGCGCCCTCGATGAGGTCCTTGATCTGTACCTCTCCCTTGGCGCGCTCGTCACCTCCTTGGATGACGACGCACGGACTGCCGCGCCGGTCGGCGTACTTCATCTGCGCCTTCATGCCCGATGTGCCGAGGTACAATTCGGCCGGAATTTTCGCCGCCCTGAGCTGCTGCACGAAGCGTTGATAGCGGGGCAGCTCATCGCGATCCATGACAAGCACGACAACAGGGCCGCGTCCTTCCTTGGCCGCGACCTGCCCGCGCGCAGCGATCGCAGCTTGCAAACGCGATACGCCGATGGAAAAGCCCGTTGCAGGCACGCGTTGGCCGGTGAAGCGGGCAACCAGATCATCGTAGCGCCCACCGCCGCCGACGGAGCCGAAGCGGACGATTTGGCCCTCCTCGTTCCGCACTTGGAACGTCAGTTCAGCCTCGAAGACCGGTCCCGTGTAGTACTCAAGACCCCGAACGACTGACGGATCGAAGGCTATGTGCTCTTGCGAGTACCCCGCGGCATCGCACAGGCTGAGGAGCTGCATGAGGTCGGCGACACCCGCCTCACCGGCGGCAGACTTGCCCACAAGCTCTCCGACGCGAGCCAGCTTCTCCCCGCCGTCGCTGCCCTGGGCCGTCAAATAGGAGACGACAAGTGCAATCTGCTCATCCGACAGCCCGGCGCCTTTGGTGAAATCACCGCTTTCGTCCCTCCGTCCCGGACCAAGCAGGAGCCGGACGCCCTCAATGCCGAGCCGGTCCAGCTTGTCGACCGCTCGCAAGACCGTCAGCCGCGTCGCCGCATGCTCTGGTCCCCCAAGGCCGATGATCTCGAGCACTCCGTCAAGCACCTTGCGGCTGTTCACCTTGATGACGTACTCGCCACGCTGAAAGCCGAGCGCCCCCATGGTATCAGCGGCCAGCATGCAGATCTCAGCGTCGGCGGCGATGTTATCCGTGCCCACCGTGTCAGCATCGAACTGCATGAACTGGCGAAAGCGGCCGGGACCCGGCTTCTCGTTTCGCCATACCGGTCCAGCAGCATAACGGCGGAACGGCTTCGGCAGGCGGTCGTAATTGGCGGCCACGTAGCGGGCCAAAGGAGCCGTCAAGTCGTAGCGCAACGACAGCCAGCGCCCATCCTCGTCCGTGAACGAGAACACGCCTTCATTCGGCCGGTCCTGGTCAGGCAGGAATTTCCCGAGCGCCTCGGTGTACTCAATAGCCGGGGTCTCCAGCGGCTCGAACCCGTAGATCTCGTAGATCTCGCGGATGCGGGCCAACATGTCGGCCATGGCGCGGATCTCGCCAGCCTCAATATCGCGGAAGCCCTTCGGCAGCTGAGCCTCGGGCCGTTTCTCTTTCTGCGGTTTTGCCATGACGGACGGGGTGCCCCTGGGGCGGCCATCGAGTTCACGTTGCGCGCCTTATAACTAAGACCGTGGCAGGGGCAAAGCGAGAGAACCACCGCACTGACTTGCGAGTGTCGATGGCTTCCCAGTGGCTGGACCTGGAGACGCCGCCTAGCCTGCCAAGGTCAACGCCGATGCTCTAGAAGATCCCCTGCAGCCGCAGGTGATCGAAAATCCGATCGGCTAGGACGTCAGGCGGCAACACCCCGGCCTCAAGATGGAGGTCAGGAGAGACTGGCGGCTCGTAACGCGAGGATATTCCGGTGAAGTTCTGGATCTCACCCGACCGAGCCTTCTTATAGAGCCCCTTGACGTCACGCTGCTCGCAAATCTCCAGCGGCGTATCGACGAAAATCTCGAAGAACCCTCCCGTCTCGAAAAGCTCTCGCGCCATCCGGCGCTCCGCCTCGAACGGTGAGATGAAGGACACGAGCACGATCAATCCGGCATCGACCATCAACTTGGCCACGTGAGCCGCGCGGCGGATGTTCTCGACACGGTCGGCATCGGTGAAGCCCAGGTCACGGTTGAGCCCGTGGCGCGTGTTGTCACCATCGAGGATGAACGTATGCCGGCCGTGGGCGTGCAGCTTCTTCTCCAACGCATTGGCAATCGTGGACTTGCCGGAGCCCGAAAGCCCGGTGAACCAGAGGCAGCACGGCTTCTGGCCTTTGAGCGCGGCCCGGGACTCTTTCGTGACGTCAAGGGCCTGCCAATGGACGTTGGTCGCACGCCAAAGCCCAAATCGAATTACGCCAGCGCCTACGGTGTGACGGCTCAGTCGATCGAACAGAAGGAAGCTACCCGTCTCTCGGTTCTCGTCGTAGCGATCGAACGCCACGGGCTCTTGGGTTGCTACGTTGACGAAGCCGATCTCATCGCGCTGCAACGTCTTGGCCGCGAGCCGCTGATGTGTGTCGACATCCTCGCGGTGCTTGATCTCTGTGATACTTGCCGGGACGGTGGATGCGCCGATCTTGAGAAGGTAGGGCCTGCCGGGAATCAGCGGCTCATCGTGCATCCACATGACATGGGCAGCGAATTGATCGGCGATTTCGGGGCGATCTCCGGCAGCCACGAGCAGATCGCCAGGGGCGGCATCAATCTCGCCGTCCAATGCCAGCTCCACAGCCTCACCAGCGGCTCCTTGCTGCTGCAGGGCTCCGTCGCGCCCATGGACTCCTTCGACGTGCGCCTCCCGGCCCGTTCGCGCCACGACGACACGCTCGCCAAGCCGCACGATTCCGCTTGCGATTGTGCCGGAAACACTCCAAGCGCCAGATGTTGAGGGGCCTGCCGATTGAATAGGCATGCGGAACGGCCGCTGCCGCGCGCCGGCTGACACCTCCAGTCCTTCAAGGTATTTCAGTAGTGCTGGTCCGGTATACCAAACAGCCCGCGAGCTACGTTCGACGATGTTGTCGCCGTTGCGCGTAGAAATTGGTATCGCAGCGAAACTTGCGAGCCTTAACGGCTCAACGAAGGCTCGATAAGCCTCGGCGAGGCGACGAAACGCATCTTCGGACCACCCAGCCAAATCGCATCTGTTAACTGCCAGCACCAGATTTCGGATTCCGAACAGCGCTGCGATCCGGATGTGCCGACGGACCTGCGTCTGCACGCCGTCAAGTGCATCGACCAGAACCACACCGGCGTCGCTTATCGCAGCGGCCGAACCGAGGTAACGCGTGTCCTCCTCATGGCCCGAAGTGTCGGAAACGAGGATGGTCTTCTTCCCGGTTGCGAGGACTTGGCACGCGATATCTTCGGTGCCCAGCAAATTCACCCGATGCCCGACGTGTCCGAGTGAGCCCGCGGGAATGTTGCCACTTATGGTGCCATGTGCGCCGCCACTATCGGGGATCAACCGCCTGGTTTCCCGAAGCAGCCGCTCCACGAGCATCGACTTGCCCTCAACCGCACCGCCAAGGATGACGACGCGCAAGGTGCTGTCAGCATCTGTACGACCGGCCTCCCCGCGCCGAAAGCCTGTCAGATCGATCGGGACATGTTGCATCAGAAGCACTCCCCCCACATACCGCTCGTGCGACAGCTGTCTCCGTGCGCAAGACTCCACGTGGACGGTGAGCTACTGATGATCATCTGACGATCTTCCCCCTAGTGGTCAGTGCGGCGCGCAACGTTTATCTGTTCTCAGATGCTTGCGCCAGAGTTGCAGCGCGGAGGTCGGGTTCAGAGCTGCGCATCGCCGGGTAGTCGGCCGACAAGCGAGCTAACGCGTGGCGGGCACCGCGCCGATCACCGGGCGAAGCAGCGCCTCCAATTGCGCAGTGCTCCTTGGGTCCAGCGCGAGGCGGATGTCCAGCGTCCGGCTACGCGCGCGTAGCTCGGAGATGGATCCAGATCCGGAGGCAAGGCGCACGAAGTCTTTTTCCGTCGTAACCGCGATGGCATCGTGAGAGGCCGCCAGGGCAAGAATGCGCGCCGCATCTTTCTCCGTGTATCGATGATGGTCCGGCAGTGTAACGCGGGCCACGACCTTTCCTCCAAGCGCCTCCAGCAGTCCGAAAAAGCGTTCCGGATGGCCGATTCCGGCGAACGCGACGAGACGCGTGCCCCTGATCCAGGCAATGTCACCCACCGGCTCCGGTCTTGCCGTAAGGATCGGACCCCGGAACAACCCAGCCAGCCACTCTAGGGCTGTATCGTCGCTATGCTCCGACGGTCCGTTCACCACGATGGCGTCGACCCGCTCCAACTGAAACGGCAGCCGCGCCCGCAGCGGGCCCGCCGGAAACACCGCGCCGTTCCCGATCCCACGGCGGGCGTCCACGAGAGCAAGGGTGAAATCCTTGTGAAGGGACGGGTTTTGCAGGCCATCGTCCATAATGATCACGGACGCGGCACCAGAGGCCTCTATGGCTCGCGCTCCCTCCGCCCTGTCCCGGGAGACCATTGTTGGCGCTACCCTTGCGAGAAGAAGCGCCTCATCACCGACCTCGTCCGCCGTGCTGGACTGCGCATCAACCCAACATGGCCCCTTGACGCGGCCGCCGTAGCCGCGGGTCAGGAAAGCCGGGCGCTGCCCTTTAGAGGCGAGGATACGTCCGAGCTGCATCACCATCGGCGTTTTACCCGTGCCGCCGGCGGTCAAGTTGCCGATGCAGATAACGGCAAGCGAGGAGCGGTAAGGCTCTGCGCGCTCAAAACGGCGCTCGACGGCCCAACCGTAAAGCGCACCGAAAGGCCGCAGGAGCCGTACGATCGCGCCTGACCCCTCCGGTCGGTACCACCACGAGGGCTCGTCAAGACGCACGCCTCAAGCCTTCCTTATCGGGCAGCAGGGGCAGTAGCGCATCCACCGTGCGATTCAATGCGCCTGACAGCCCTGCCAATGCTGCTTGAGCGCTGGCCCGCATCCGCGCCAATTCCACTTCATCGTCCATTAGCGACCCGACGGCGCGAGCCAGGCTCTCTGCCGAATCGACCTGTAGGGCGGCGCGGCGGCGGAAAAGAGCACGATAAGCGTCGCTGAAATTGGCCCAGTGGGGACCAGTGATCACCACCGCACCGTGCCGAATGGCCTCCACTGGATTTTGTCCGCCTCGAGGGATCAGCGAGCCACCAATGAAGGCCAGGGGTGTAAGGCTGTAGAACGTGCCGAGCTCACCCAAGGTGTCTGCTATGTAGATATCCGTACGCCGTTCAGGCACGGCACCTTGCGAGCGTCGTGAGACCTCGAGGCCCTGCCCCCGCAGGATCTCCGCGATGCGGCCGCCGCGCTCTGGATGGCGAGGCACCACGATCGTGCACAAGCTCGCTGCTTTCTGCGCGATTATCTTGTGCGCCAGACCGATGATTTCCTCCTCCCCTTCGTGCGTGCTCGCCGCAACCAGGCAAGGCCGTCCGTCAAGCAATTCCCGTAGGCGACTGACCTCCGCCGCATCGGCCGCCGGAGGCGGTGCGTCGATCTTCAGATTGCCGGCAGCTAGGACGTTGCGTGCTCCCAAGTATCCGAACTGACGGGCCAGCTTTTCGTTTTGGGCGAGCACGACATCGAAGCGACTGAACATCGGCTTCGCCAGCCCCCGCCATCGCCGCCACCGTGCATAAGACCGGCTCGACATGCGGGCATTAACGAGCGCAAGGGGGATCGAGCGGGCCGACGTTTCCATGATCAGGTTCGGCCAGATCTCCGATTCGGTAAAAATCGCGAGCTGCGGGCGCCAATGATCGAGGAAATCCCGCACGGCCTTCGGCACGTCGAGTGGGACATACTGGTGGATGTCGTGCGGCCCGAGGCGACTCGATGCTATGGCCGCCGAGGTCGAGGTTCCGGTCGTGAGAAGAAAGCGGATGTCCGGCCGCCTGGCTCTGAGAGCCGTCAAGAGCGGCAGAATCGCGTTCGTCTCGCCGACGCTCGCCGCGTGGACCCAAACCAGGCAGCCTTCAGGCCGGGCTACGCTGGCCTGCCCGAAGCGTTCGCCGCGGCGCTGCCGGTCCTCCTTCCCCCGCCGCGTCCGAGCGTCGAGCAATAGGGAAACGGCTGGGCGTGCAAGTCCTGTCAGGGCGCGGTAGGATCTGTACAAGACACCAGGCGGAATTGGTGGGGCGGCTCTCCCGACGGGGGGTGGTGTAGCCCGAGCCGGATCAGCACCGGCCAGCTCGTATGCTCGTGCGGTGACGGCGTTGAGCGCCTCCTGAACCTTGAGACGCGCCTTCTCCAACCCCTCCTCATCCTCATCGGGGTCGACATAGATCGGCTCGCCTGCCACGACAGCGAGCGTCCCGAAAGGCAGGTTGAGCGTCATCCGGCTCCAGGTCTGGAACGCCTTGTAGCGGCTGGTGGCCGTCGCTGCGGGTATGATCGGACGCCCAGACAGACGCGCCAGTGTCACGATGCCTTGACCAGCGACCCGTGCCGGCCCCGGGGGGACATCCGCCGTCATGGCGACGCAGTCGCCGTTCGCCAGAACGCGCAGTGCCGCGCGTAGCGCATAAGCGCCGCCGCGGTTTCGTCGCCGCGTCCCCGCGCCAGCGCCCCTGATCATGTCCATCCCGAAATGCTCGAGAACTTGTCCGATCAGCTCCGCGTCGCCGTGGCGCGCAACCATGCTGTGCACCTTCAGCCCGCCGCGTTCCACCCGCGGGAGCATGAGGAACTGCCCGTGCCACATAGCCAGGATGAAGGGGCTGTGCGCTCGCACGAATGCCGCCGTATCAGCGGGCTCGCCGACGACGCGCGACGTACGATAGACGAAGTCCACGTACCGCGCGAGGAAGCGGCCGGCGAACCGGTTGAGGCGAGCCTTGTCGACAGGAAATCGAGCCACCCTCTGGCGTGCCTTTTGGCAGACTTGGGAATCGGTATGCGCAGCCCGTCCCCTTGATTGGGGTGTCTATAGCGGATAAGCACCCTTTGCAATTGCGAATCTGAGCGATTGCTGATCGGAGAGACTGGCGCTGATCGGTTGCCGCCAGCAGGCGTTCCACAGAAGCAGACGAATGGCGAATGTAGGCCTAGGGAAGCGCACCCGGCGGCAATTCAATCGGCTTGTCAACCGATGCCGAAATGCGCTCGTCGAGCATAGTCCTGATTGGGCCAAGGCTGCCTTCGGCCCTGCCGCCAGCTACTTCGACATGCTGTTTGTCGATCACGGCATCTTCCGGCTCTTCTACATCAACCGGCATCGCCTGGGTGAGAACGCATGGCGGTCTGCACAGCCCGCGCCGCACCACATCAGGGCGATGGCTCGAGAAGGGATCCGCACCATCGTCAATCTGAGGGGTCCGCAGGATTGTAGCAGCTACTGGCTGGAGGAAGCTGCGTGCCAGCGCTACGGCATTACGCTCGTCAATTACAAGGTGCGGTCACGCGCCGCGCCAAGCCGCTCCGAGCTTAGGGGCGCCCGTGAGCTGTTCGAGCGGATCGAATATCCGATGCTGATGCACTGCAAGTCGGGCGCAGACAGGGCCGGCCTGATGAGTGTCCTTTACCGCCATCTGCGCGAGGGTGTACCCATCGAGATTGCCAAGAGGGAGCTGTCATGGCGATTCGGCCACTTCCGCCAGGCCGATACCGGGATTTTGGACTACTTCTTCGAGCGCTATCTGCAGGACACCGCTGAGCGGCCAATGCCGTTCTTTGAGTGGGTGGAGCACGTCTACGATCCGATCGAGCTGAAGCGCTCGTTCCAGGCCAGCACTTGGGCGAACAGGCTCGTCAACAACGTGCTTCGCCGGGAGTAGCTTCGCGTCAATCCGGATGTTTTGATCCGGGGATCGGAGAGGAATCCGGATCGAGCAGGCGGTGCAGGTGCACGATGAAGTAGCGCATGTGGGCGTTATCGACCGTCTTTTGCGCCGCCGCCTTCCATGCTTTGTAGGCCTCGGCATAGTTGGGGAAAATACCGACGATATCGAGCTCATCGAGGTTTCGAAACTCGACGCTATCAAGCGAAACCAATTCGCCTCCAAACACGAGGTGAAGCAGCTGTTTCTGCTTGGACTTGCCGTGAGTCGTCTCTGTGGTGGCTTTGCTCATCATCTCGCTCGTCCGTGCAGGTGCCGTGCTCGCCGAATGCTGTGCCAAAACGTTCGACATCGGGCAAGAGTGCCCGTGACACTTGCTTACGTCGGACGCACCGGCCAGCGGCGCCACCCAGTCTACGAGCAGGCCTCTTCACCCTGGGATTTGAGCAGCCCCAGCCTTCGGCCGTCGACGATACCAGATGGCCATGAACTCCATAGATGCCATCGACAGCAAGCCCGCCGCCAGCACGACCGCTTCCGCGATGGTGTAACCCCACAAGTCGACGACGATGGCCAGAATGGCCGGTGCCAGGGCGTTTACGAGCAGATACGGTGTGGCTAGCACGCCGAGCACCGTCCCGTATCCCTGCGGTCCGAAGAGGGCCAGTGGCACTGCACCGCGAACGATTGTCACCAACCCATTGGCGATCCCGAAGAAGATGATGAACATGAGGGCAGCCGAATAGCTGCCACTACCCGCCATCAGAACAATGAAAGCAAGCGGCATACCGCCCACTGAGATGCGCCCCAGGTCGATGGCGTGCAAACGGCGGCCAAACAGGATCTCAGCTACCCGGCCGGCCACTTGCGCTACGCCTTTAAGCGAGGCCAATGCCACCGCCGCGGCAGCCGACAGGCCGTTCGCTTCGAGGACAGCGGGGAGATGCACCGCCATGGCGCCGAACACGAAGGCGCTGGCTGAAGTGACGACCGCGAACAGGAGGATGGCGAGTGTCCGCGCTCGGCCTTCGAGCGGTGGATCGGCTACCGCCGAAGATAAATGCGCCTCTCCTTTTGCAGATGCCGCTGACGGTGCTTCACGGCGCGCAAGCCCCCACCAATGCAATGGCAGGCAGAGGAAGATGTTGAACCCCGCATAGATCACCAACGTGAGCCGCCAGCCGAACTCGGCAGTGAGGACGTGGCCGATCGGCCAGAAGAAGGTCGAGGCGAAGCCACCGAATAGTGTGAGATACGAGATCGCTCGGCGCCCGCGATGGGGCGCAACCTGGACGAGGGCCGCGAACGCGGCATCGTAAAGCGACATGCGCATGCCGAGGCCCACGACGGCCCAGCCCGCGAGGTAGACGGCCGGATGCGTGGCTGCTGCGACGATGAGAAGGGACGCCGCACACAGTACGGAGCCTACGCTCATCACCAGCCTGGCACCCTTGGTATCGATCGCCTTACCGACCGCCGTGGAAACGAAGCTCGAGGCGAGCAAACCGATCGTGAGGCCGGAAAAAACGAGGGTGCGGCTCCATCCCGTATCCGCGGCGATGGGCGTCGCGAGGACACCAAGAGCATAGAGCGTCGTTCCCCAGGCCACGATCTGCGTGACGCCTAGAGCCAGAATGGCCGTTCCGGTAGGCGAGACAATCCATGCCCAGGCAGATCCCACGGGCGTGCTCTCAGTGCCTCGCAACATGGGTCAGCTCGTGCTCCAAGTCCCATACGTTTGCGCCAGATTAGCGCCGCCAAATGCGGTCCGTCACGCACCGCCCGTGCACGGCAGCTCTGCGTCGATGCCTGCCATAGCCGCCATCTGGACGGGGGCTGCCGGAGGGCCAATATGGTCCGGCAAGGAGAGCCTTCAGAATGGATGACAAGGAAGAGAATCGCTTTGCGGCCCGCGCGGCGCGCTACATGCGGGTGGGGACGAACATTGGCGCAGTCGCGGCCCGGGTCGCGGGGCAGCGACTCTTCGGTCTCGAAAGCGATCGCTCCCGAAATGCTGCGGAGCTGGCGGCCGCGCTCGGCGGCCTCAAAGGGCCGCTCATGAAGGTAGCGCAGCTTCTGTCAACGATTCCGGAGGCTCTACCGCCCGAGTATGCTCGTGAGCTCTCGCAACTGCAAAGCCAGGCCCCGCCAATGGGGCCCGCGTTCGTGCGGCGTCGGATGGTGGCAGAGCTTGGGCCGGACTGGGCATCACGCTTCAAGAGCTTTGAGCCAGAAGCTTCGGCATCCGCCTCGCTGGGGCAGGTGCACAAGGCGGTGTCCCACGATGGCCGCTTGCTCGCCTGCAAGCTGCAGTACCCGGACATGCAATCCGCCGTCGAGGCGGATCTCACTCAATTGAAGGTCGTGTTCTCGATTCACGCCCGGATGGATCCTGCGGTCGACACGCGAGAGATCCTGACCGAGATCGCGGCGCGGCTACGGGAGGAACTAGATTATGAGCTGGAGGCGCGACATATGCGGCTCTATGCCCAGATCTTCGATGGCGATTCACTTATCCGCGTGCCGCATGTGGAGAACAAACTATCGACGAAGCGGCTGTTGACGATGAGCTGGCTCGAAGGCAAGCCGCTGCTGACTTACAAGGAGGCACCTCTCGAGCAGCGCAACGTGATCGCACGTGCTCTATTCCGGGCGTGGTGGTATCCGTTCAGCCATTACGGCGTCATCCACGGCGATCCGCATCTCGGCAACTACACGATCTTCGAGGAGGGTGGCGTTCCAGCAGGCATCAACCTGCTGGATTACGGCTGCATCCGGACGTTCCGCACGCCATTCGTCCAGGGCGTCATCGACCTTTACACGGGTCTGTTGACGGGCAACCAGGAGCTCATCGTTCACGCCTACGAGACCTGGGGCTTCAAGGGCCTCACGCAGGAACTGATCGAGGCGATGAACATTTGGGCACGTTTCATCTATGGTCCGCTGCTCGACAATCGCGAGAGGACCATCGCCGAAGGCACGACTCCAGGAGAGTACGGCCGCCGCGAAGCGTTCCAAGTCCACAAGATCCTGAAGGAGAAAGGCCCGGTGGTCATTCCCCGCGAGTTCGTCTTCATGGACCGAGCGGCTATCGGGCTCGGGGGGGTCTTCCTGCATCTCAACGCGCGGATGAATTGGTATCGCCTGTTCAACGAGACGATCGAGGATTTCGACCTCGCCGAAGTGGCAGAACGCCAGCGGATCGCGTTCACGGCGGCAGGAGTGCCGCTGCCTTAAAAGGGAATTCTGCGCCGTCTCTAAAGCGTAAGTATTATGTTGTTACGAGTTCTCGTGTTCACCCGGTAACCGCGCGCCTCGCACACGGAAACACAATCCGTTTGCCACAAATGGCTGCTGCCATGCTCCATTATTATTAGGTTTGGTAGCAATTTGTCGTCGGCAGCAGCAAAGAACGGTACGAGTGCACGGTCCTCGTGGCCTTCAATATCGATCTTGAGAGCTGTTATCCTCTCAAGCCGGAAGTCGCCAGCGAGACTAAGGAGAGTCTTCGTTGGCACTGGAGCCCCATCATGATCCGACAAATAACGGGAACCTTCTGCCCCGGCTTCGGCAAGAAATGCCTCCCCGTTTCTATCGCTAATCGCTCCAGAGTAGATCTCGATGGAAGTTGTGGGTGCGATGAGCCCCTCTGAGCGCGCTAGCTGCTCGTTGAATTTTAGACGCCCGATCAACTCAGTGTTGGGCTCCACAGCGATTATTCGCGATCCTTCTCCCGCTGCGATCGCAGCCTCGAGGCTATAAATGCCAGCGTTAGCGCCAATGTCCACGAATATGGATGCCGGCTTGCTCATGGCCCGGCGCAGCATGGATTTCTCAACGGGATCATGGCGGTCTGGGCGCAACAGAGCCTTTCGCTCAGATACATTCTTTGCTGGATGCAAGCGCATAGGGCATCCGTTCACACGGACATCGACCGGCCCTCGGTGCGTCGCCTCTAGCAATCTGAAGAGCGCGCGGCGACCTGACCCGCGACCAAGCAGCGTGTGGCGCGAAGCTAGGATTGCCAGAGAAGCCAGCGCTCCGGGCCGGTAAGCGCCCCACGGTGGCTGGTTGGACCCCTCAACCCCGAACAATGCCATGCTTGCCCTTGCCTGGGACGATTTTTGCCTCAGCAACCAGTCAACGACCTTCGCCTCAAGATCCCGGCGTGAGGTCGTTGGAGTGTGAACGGAAAAGAACTTTAGACCCTCTGGTGACGGGCCTTGGCGGCGCGCTCCAGGGCAGCGCAGGTGAGCGCATCGAGGCCGAATTTGTCGGCCAGAAGTTCAAGAAAACGCACTTCCTCGAGCTTCACCTTGAGATCCGAAGCCGCGACTTCAGCAGCAAGCACATAAGCCGTTTCGCGCAGGCGCTGTGGAAGGACCTCGGCGATCATGTTGAGGACGTTGTCCAGCCCATCGGGGCCGCTCAGAACCGCCCCACACTCCTCGGCCTTTCGCACCAGCCAGTCCTGACCGTATCCCTGGAACGCGGGGAGCTGCTGGACGATAGAGCCGATCCGGGACAGCTCGTCGTCGGTCATGGCCCGGTCTACGGCCGAAACGGTGATCATCGCGTAGACCAGCGCCTCTTGCGGCGTCAGACGAGAAGACATGCGTCCCCCTTTCCAAACAGAGCCAGACTTCCCCTCGTCTAGCACACCACATCATGACGTGAATGCGACCCTTGCGATTGACGCTTAAGTTCGGCGCACCTAGGTTGCCCCGCAACCATTCCAGCCGAGGCGCATCGCGCCCTGACGTTAGCCCTATGACGAGAATCGATCCCAAGCTTACAGAAGCCGCCAGAAACTCGCGCGCCTGGCCGTTCGAGGAGGCACGGCGGCTGGTTGCTCGCCTGGAGCGCCAGGGGTGTGGCCCTGACAAAGTGGTGATTTTCGAGACCGGCTACGGCCCCTCGGGCTTGCCTCACATCGGCACGTTCGGCGAAGTGGCGCGCACGAGCATGGTGCGGCATGCCTTCGAGGTGCTGACCGGGGGCAAATGGAAAACGCGCCTCATCTGCTTCTCGGACGATATGGACGGCATGCGCAAGGTGCCGGACAATGTCCCGAATAGGGAGATGCTGCAGGAGCACCTGCACAAGCCGTTGACGAGCGTGCCCGACCCGTTCGGCAAATACGAGAGCTTCGCGCACCACAACAACGCGATGCTGCGCGAGTTCCTCGACCGGTTTGGCTTCGATTACGAGTTCTTCTCGGCGACCGAGTGCTACAAGTCCGGCCGCTTCGACGCCACGCTGCTGAAAATGCTCGAGGTTTACGACGAGGTTAAGGAGATCATTCTCCCCACCCTCGGGCCTGAGCGGCGCGCAACCTACTCGCCGTTCCTTCCGATCTGCCAGCGGACAGGCCGCGTGCTGCAGGTTCCGACGGTGGAACGGCACCCCGACAGGGGCACGATCGTCTACCTCGATCCCGAAACCGGCGAAAGGGTCGAGACGCCGGTCACCGGTGGACGCGTGAAGTGCCAGTGGAAGGCCGACTGGGCGCTCAGATGGACCGCGCTCGGCGTCGACTACGAGATGGCCGGCAAAGACTTGATCGACTCGGTGACGCTGTCCTCGAAGATCTGTCGGGCGCTCGGTGGTACTCCGCCCGAGGGCTTCATCTACGAGCTGTTCCTGGACGAAAAGGGTCAAAAAATTTCGAAGTCGATCGGAAACGGCATCACGATCGAGGAGTGGTTGACCTACGCGACGCCCGAGAGCCTGTCGCTGTTCATGTACCAGAAGCCGAAGTCGGCGAAGCGGCTTTACTTCGATGTCATCCCGCGAGCGGTCGACGAATACTTGCAGTTGCTTGCGGCCTATCCGGCGCAGGACGAGAAGCAGAAGCTCGACAACCCGGTGTGGCACATCCATGCCGGCGAGCCTCCGCACGCGGAGCTGCCGATCAGCTACGGGCTGCTGCTCAACCTCGTCGCGGCCTCCAACGCCGAGGACAAATCCGTCCTTTGGGGCTTTATCCGGCGGCACGCCCCTGATGCGACGCCGGAGAAGTACCCCGTGCTCGATCAGCTTGCTGGCTACGCGGTGACCTACTACCGCGACTTCGTGCTGCCTACGAAGTCGTACCGGCTTCCGGACGATACGGAGCGGCGAGCACTTGAGGTGCTGGAGCAAGAGCTCGGCAAGGCCTTGCCGGACGCGAAAGCCGAGGACCTACAGAACATCGTTTACGAGGTCGGCAAGGCAAACGGGTTCGCCGACAAATTGCGGGATTGGTTCCGTGCCATTTACGAGGTCCTGCTCGGTCAGTCGCAGGGTCCGCGGTTCGGGTCGTTCATCGAGCTATACGGCATCGAGGAAACCCGGCACCTGATCCGGAAGGCGCTCGCTGGCGAGCTGGCGGGGGCGAAGGAGAACGTCTAACTCACCCGTCGCATGCTCATCAGCAGGGCTAACTGGCACGTCGCCTGCGACGCGCCATTTCGACTTCGCCTCCACGGTTCTGCATCGCGGAAAGGTCCAGCCGCCAGATACGAGAAATAATCTCGAGGAACCGCTCCTCGCGGGCGCGCACCTGTTCCGGCGTCCATGCTTCGGCCACACTGATCTCACGCGTGATGACGGGCATCTCGCCCTGGGCATGCTTGAAGTAGATGGCCTTCTTGCGAAAGAAGTCCTGATTGCTCGCCCTGTCGTTCTGGTTCCGCCGGACGAGAACCAGATTGCCCAGCGATTGGGTGAGAAGCTCGCGTTCGTCGTTGTCCGGGAACCACTCACGCCAAAGGCCGTTGCGGCCCGGGCTTTGCGGGAGGATGTGCTCGACGGTCCAATCGACCGGATCGAGGTTCTGTGGCGCTCCGGCCAGCTCATCGTTGAGGCGAAGCAGAACGAGCTTGCACGTCTGCGGATGACGCTCGTGCAAGTTGCGGAGGTTGTACGTGATATGCCGCTGCTCGTCGCTGGTGAGCAGGCAGGGTGAGCGCACGGGATCGAAGATGCTGCCGTCCTCCAGCGCGGAGAGAACGCCTGCAAACCGTGTGGCCCGTTTCCCAGCCCCGATGCACAGCAATCGCAGCGAATAAGCAAAAGGCTCCACAACCTGGAGGAACCTGAGCATCTCCGCTGGGTCGCAGCGGTGCAGGCTGAACCACTTCATGGTGGCCGGCACCCACTCGGAGCTACCGAGCCAGTTGAGATAGCGCAGCAACCGCGTGATCTCCGCGGATTCGGGCGCGCCCTCATGATGGGCGCGGCGGATGATGTCGTAGGCCTCCACGTTGGGGAGTAGCACATTGGAAACGAACGCTTCGCTTCCGCCCGCCTCCTGCATCACTGTCCGAATGCCAGTGATGATCGGGAGCCGTCCCCGGCCTTCAATTACGCGAAGATGGCTGAGAAACGCGTCGTACTCGCTACCCAGGCGCTGCTCTGCTGCCCTCCACTGCTCGATCACCGCCGCGGCGCGCTCGGGAGCAACGCCTCCCAACACCTCGGCCTTTATTATGTCTTTGCGCGCCAACGGCCGCCCACGGTCATTAAGGACCGAGAACATCCGATGTCCATGATCGACATCAGTGGTAACGATCACCACGGCATGGCAACGGTTGAGAAGATAGTCGAGGATTCGCTGCCGATCCGCGATCGTCAGCGCCTGCATCTCCGCCATGAAGTGGTCTCGCACCTCCAGCATGGCCTCGGTGCATGGCTCCAGGACAATATCTGTAGGCGAGTGCAAGCACGCGCTCGGGTTGAGAATGTACGCTCTGAAGAAGTGATCGTCGCTGCCCTGCAGCTGCAGTCGATGCGTGTGTCCACCACTCGGTGACTTACCAACCGTGATGAGTCCCTGGAGCTTCGAATAGTTGCCGACCCCATCCGCTGCGGCCAAATCCCGCAAGACTGCCAGCAGGATCGTCACCGTTATGAGCCGCTGCTGTCCGTCGACGATCTCGAGGTTACGGGGGAACAGAGGTGGACCCTTCCTCCAATCCGCGTGGGCGCCGGAGTCCGTAAGGAGAATAGCTCCGAAGAAATAATCCGGCTCGACCGGCTCGCTATCGCCACCTAGAGCGAGCAAAATGTCGTCAAGGAGCTGTCCCGCCTCCTTGACGGTCCATGCATAGCGGCGCTGATAAGACGGAACCGTGAACCGAAAAGGGTCGGAGAATAACTCAACAATGCGAAGCGGCGCAGTAAAGAGGCCTGGAAACATCTGCTACTTTGTGTTGTTGGGGCGGAAAGTTTTCGCCCGGCGATGTGATCCAAGTCAACGTTACCACCCCTCAGGGGAGGCGAATAGGGCGTCGAGGTAGCATTTTTAACACTTGTATATAAGTTTTGATGTCGTCCCGGCGTCCAACGACTTGCTCGGGGAAGGGGAGTCCAGCCGTGAACATTCGTGACGACGGTGCTGGTATCCGGCACGTCTACAAAATTCTGCCCCGAGCGGATTGGGAGCACGCGTGCCGTCACGGCACCTACCCTGGTTCGCCCGACGATTTGCGCGATGGCTTCATACACCTCTCCGCGGCGGATCAAGTTGCAGCCACGGCTGCCCGGCACTTCCGGGGCATCCAAGACCTTGTCCTGGTAGCGCTGGACCCGGACGCGTTGGGCGAGGCTCTCAGGTGGGAGCCCTCACGGGGCGGGGCGCTCTTCCCGCACTACTATGGCCCGCTGCCGGTCAGCGCGGCCCGGTGGTGGCACCCGCTCGAACTTGCGGAGGACGGTGTGCCGATCATTCCCGCGGAGGTCGAGGCATGCTGAGAACGACGCTCGAGCTGGCTCGACCGCTGCTATTTGCTCTCGATCCCGAAAACGCCCACGAGTTGACACTGCGTACGCTGGAGGCAGGCCTCTATCCGCGGGCTGATAAGCCGGATGACCCGCGCCTTAACGTCAAACTGTGGGACTTGGAGTTTCCTAATCCAATCGGTATCGCGGCGGGGTTCGACAAAGATGCGCGCGTGCCAGATGCGCTGCTGAGAATCGGTTTCGGATTTGCCGAGATCGGCACGGTCACGCCGCGCCCGCAACCGGGCAACCCGCGCCCGCGTGTGTTCCGCTTGATCGGTCATCGCGCCATCATCAATCGGCTCGGCTTCAACAGTGCCGGCCATGGCCCAGCGTTGCGGCGGCTGCAGCGGCGGCCCAGGCTCGGCGTCGTTGGCGTCAATATCGGAGCAAATAAGGAGACCACGGATCGGACGGCCGATTATGTCCTCGGCCTTGAGACGTTCTACGACGTCGCGAGCTATCTGACCGTGAACATCTCTTCTCCGAACACGCCGGGGTTGCGCGATCTGCAGGCCCCCGCCGCGCTCGACGAGCTTCTCAAGAGGCTCATGGAAGCCCGGGAACGCCACATCTCCGCCGGCGCACGACGCGTGCCCATCGTCGTCAAACTCGCACCGGACATCGCGGAGGATGACCTCCCTGCAATCGTAGAACGTCTGCTCGCCCACAACGTCGACGGCATTGCCGTCTCCAACACCACTTTGTCGCGGCCCGGGTTGCCGATGACGACATTGACCCAGGAGCGTGGCGGACTTTCAGGCCGTCCGCTGTTCAACCGCTCAACGGCGATGTTGGCGCGCGTGTATCGGCTGACCGGCGGTCGCCTGCCGCTCATCGGCATCGGCGGCATCGACAGTCCGGAGGCAGCAGTGGCGAAAATCGAGGCGGGAGCGACGCTGATCCAGCTCTACACTGGGCTGGTCTACGAAGGACCTGGGCTGATCGATCGCATCAAGGATGGCCTCATCGCGGCGGTCGAACGCACCAACGTTTCTTCGATCTCAGGCCTTGTCGGCACGAAAGCCGAGGAGTGGGCCCGCCGTCCGCTCGATAACTGAACCTCGTCAGGCGACGACAGATCGCGAAAAGGAGGCTCGTTCCAGCGCGGGAAAGCGGGCGAGCAACGTCAGAGCCCGAACGATGTTGAACACCAACATCGAAATCCAGAGCCCGTGGTTGCCGTAGAGCGGCTGGAGCACCGACCACACGGCGAAGAACAGCAATACGCTCAGAATCATCATGTTGCGCATGTCGGCGGTGCGTGTCGCGCCGATGAAGATGCCGTCGAGCTGAAAGCACCAGACGCTCACGACGGGCATCAACGCCGCCCAGATGAGATACTCGCGCCCGGCCAAGCGAACATCGGGACTCGTCGTCATGAAGTCGATGATAAGCGGCCCGGTAAGCCAGATCCCGATGGTCAGCAACAAGCCCGTTGCGCCCGCCCACATCGTCGACAGGAGCACCGCCTCGCGGAAGCGGGGCTGCGTGCGCGCGCCGATCGACTGACCGACGAGGCTTTCGGCGGCGAAGGCGAAGCCGTCGAGCAGATAGACCGCCACCATCGTGATGGAGTTGAGCACGGCGTTGGCGGCGAGCGTTACGTCCCCCGATCGCGCACCCTGTGCTACGAAGAACACGAACACCGACAGCGCGCACAAGGTGCGGATCATGATGTCGGTGTTGACCTGGAACGTCCGCTTCATGCGGCCGACATCCAGCACTTGGCTGAGCGGGGCACTGGCACCTCGCCGCACAAGGTCCGCTCGCGCCAGCATCAACCCAAGAAGTGCGGCCGACCATTCGGCCAGCAGCGCCGCCAGGCCAACACCCGGAATGCCGTACTCCAGGCCGATCACGAAAAGCACAGCTAGCAGCACGTTGACGATGTTGAGAAAAATCTGAATCACGAACGCGAGCCCGGCTCGGCCCAGGCCGATGAACCAGCCGAGCAGCGCGAAGTTGATCAGCCCGGCGGGCGCCGCCCAGATTCGGATCTCAAAATAGGTTCGGGCCGCGCTCTCGACGGCCGCCGACGCTCCCATGATCTGAAATGCCGCCCAGGCGATGAGCGCTTGCGCCGCAATCATCGCCAGACCGGCCGCCATAGCGATGAGCAGAGCCCGGTGCAGGTTGGCCGCGACCTCCGCGGTGTCCTGCGCACCTAGTGCCTGCGCCGTCAGGCCTGTGGTGCCCATGCGCAGGAAGCCGAAACCCCAGTAGAGGAAGTTGAAAATCGTCGCCCCGACAGCCACCGCTCCGATGAGGTGTGCCTGCCCGAGCTGGCCGACGACGACGGTATCGACAAAGCCGATGAGCGGCACGGTCGCGTTCGACAGCATGATGGGCAGCGCGATGGCCACGACGTCGCGATGACCAATCGGCTGCGCGCTGATGTGCTGGCGCACTTCGGGACCCTTAAGCTGCATGTCACAGACCGATGTGCCGGCTCAGGTCTCCTTGCCGGACCGGCCCATGCCGAGAAGGCGCGCAATGAGCCAGATCGGGATCACGACCATTGCGCCGAGTAGGAGGTGCTCCAGCAGCCACTCCAAGGACCCGAAGCCCATCTCCCAGATGCGCCGCAACGTTCGATCGAGGAAGAGCAGGATGTTGTCCGGCCGAATGTCGAGCGCCGACATCACGACGCCGACGACGATGGAGATCAGCGCCAAGCGGACGAGCACGCTGACGGGATTGCCGCCGAAAAACCGATTGTGTTGCATGTTCTCCAGCCTTGCTGAGCCGCCGCGCCGCAGGGAGAGGCGCTTCTCTCCGCGCGACCCGAGCCTCTAGCATAGATCGCACCAGGACTGAACCTTCGAGCGGAAGCTCACCCGCATCTCCGCGCCTGCGAGCCACATGACCCGCAAACGGCCGACCAACCGTTCCCCAACGGGAGCACGCACCGATCCACTGCTGCCGGAGCGCTTCGAGCAGTGGTTCCGGTCGCGCGGGTGGTCCATCCGGCCGCATCAGCGCGCGATGCTGGAGAAAGCCCGCGCGCGGCGCTCGACGCTGCTCATTGCTCCGACCGGCGCGGGCAAGACACTTGCCGGCTTCCTCCCGAGCCTGGTCGAGCTGGTTTCCGGCGAACGACCCCGGCGGGGCGCCGGTCTGCACACGCTCTATATTTCCCCGCTCAAGGCGCTCGCGGTCGACGTTGCGCGCAACCTGCTGACACCCGTCGAGGAAATGCAGCTTGCTGTGCGCATCGAGACGCGAACAGCGGACACCTCGGTCGGCAAACGGCAGCGCCAGCGGGTGCGCCCGCCCGATATGCTGCTTACGACCCCGGAACAGCTCGCCTTGCTGCTGAGCCACGCGGACGCGGCTTACCTCTTCGCGGACTTGCGCACGATCATCCTCGATGAGCTGCATGCGCTCGTGGCATCGAAACGCGGTGACCTGCTCGCACTCGACCTGGCGCGGCTCGGCACCCTGGCGCCGGACGCGATCCGCATCGGCCTTTCCGCCACCGTCGCGCGCCCATCCGAGCTGAGGGCTTTCCTCCTCCCACAGCATGAGCCCAAGCGAGCCATCCACCTCGCCGACCTCGTTGTCGCCAACGGTGGTGTGAAGCCGGACATTCGGCTGCTTGAAAGCGAGAATCCGGTGCCCTGGGCAGGGCATACGACGCTTTACGCCCTGCCCGACATCTATGCGGCCATCAGGGCGCACCGGATGTCGCTGCTGTTCGTGAACACGCGCTTTCAGGCGGAGCTCCTCTTCCACGAGCTTTGGCGGATCAACGAAGACAATCTGCCGATCGCTCTGCACCACGGCTCGCTCGATGCCACGCAGCGGCGCAAGGTCGAGGCGGCCATGGCCGCGGGCCGGCTGCGCGCCGTGGTGGCGACCTCGACGCTCGATCTCGGCATCGATTGGGGCGATGTCGACCTCGTCATCAATGTCGGTGCGCCGAAGGGGGCGAGCCGGCTCATCCAGCGTATCGGTCGCTCCAATCACCGTCTGGACGAGCCCTCGAAGGCGCTGCTGGTGCCGTCGAACCGCTTCGAGGTGCTCGAATGCCGCGCGGCTGTCGACGCGGCACTCGAAGGTGCCCAGGACGTGGTGCTCTCCCGGAAGGGAGCATTGGATGTGCTGGCCCAGCACGTTCTGGGAACGGCGGCTGCGGGGCCGTTCCATCCCGACGAGCTTTACAAAGAAGTGATCTCCGCCCAGCCCTATACAGACCTCAGCCGCCGGGATTTCGATCGCGTGGTCGATTTCGTGGCAACCGGCGGCTACTCCCTCCGCACTTACGAGCGCTTCGCGCGCCTCCGGCCGATGGGCGATGGCCGGCTCCGGATCGCCCATCCGCGCATCGCCCAGCAGTACCGGATGAATGCCGGCACGATCGTCGACGCGCCCATGCTGAAGGTGCGTCTGGTTCGGCGCCGGGGCGGTCCATCACCAGGACACGCTGCGCGGCTCACCGGCGGACGGGTGCTCGGCGAAATCGACGAAATGTTCGTCGCCGAGCTGCAGGTCGGCGACACGTTCGTGTTCGGCGGTGAGATCGTTCGGTTCGAAGGCATGCGGGAGACGGACGTCTTCGTCTCGCGCACCTGGGACAGCGAGCCGAAAATTCCGAGCTATCCCGGCGGCAAGTTCCCGCTCTCAACCCATCTTGCATCCCGCGTGCGAAACATGCTGGCCGATCCCCGCGCGTGGTCGTCCCTCCCCGAGCCCGTTGCCGAGTGGCTGGAGATCCAGCAGCGCCGCTCAATCATTCCGGGCTCTGACGAGGTGCTGGTCGAGACCTTCCCTCGCGGCAAACGGCATCACCTCGTGATCTACGCGTTCGAGGGCCGCCTCGCCCATCAGACGCTCGGGATGCTGCTGACCCGGCGCCTCGAGCGCGCTCGCGCTCTGCCCCTTGGATTCGTGGCCAATGACTACGGCCTTGCCGTCTGGACCGCTGCCAATCTCTCCGAAATGATCGCCACCGGCGCTCTCGATCTGGCGCGCCTGTTCGATGAGGACATGCTGGGTGACGACCTGGAGGCATGGCTCGCTGAGTCGAACCTCATGAAGCGAACCTTCCGGGTCTGCGCGATCATTGCAGGACTGATCGAGCGCCGCCATCCGGGTCGGGAAAAGATTGGCCGGCAACTCACCATCTCGTCCGACCTCATCTACGATGTCCTGCGCCGGCATGACCCGGGCCATGTGCTGCTCGAAGCGGCTTGGGCCGATGCGGCAACCGGACTGTTGGACATCGCCCGCCTCGGTGATTTTCTTCGCCGCATAAAAGGACGAATCAGACACCAATCCTTGGCAAGCGTGTCGCCCTTGGCTGTGCCCATCCTTCTGGAAATCGGGCGCGAGCCGGTTCATGGTGCTGCACGCGAGGGCCTGCTGCGCGACGCAGCCGACGCACTCATCGCCGAGGCCGTCGGGGAAGGAACATAATGCTCGGACTGAAGCCGGAGCGCTTCGCTCTCGACGACTTCATCACCCGGCCGATCTCCATTTGCGGCAGAACATTCCTCGCCGATCAATCCGGCGCCCTCTACTGGCCGGCCGAAAAAACGCTGATCGTTGCCGATCTGCATTTCGAAAAAGGCTCTGCCTATGCCAGTCGGGGCATCATGCTGCCGCCCTACGACACGCGGCAGACGTTGCTGCGGCTGGCGCAGGTCATCGAACGACTGGACGCTGAAACCGTCGTTGCGCTTGGCGACAGCTTCCACGATGACGATGCAGCGGACCGGATCAGCAAGGACGATCTCCAGATCCTGAAAATCATCCAGGAGGACCGCCGCTGGATCTGGGTCACCGGCAACCATGACCCGGTCGTTCCGGAGATCTTCGGTGGCGAGCGTGTCGATGAGCTGGTGCTCGGCGGCATCGCCCTCCGTCACGTGCCGCGCCTCGGCCGCATCACACACGAGATCGCCGGTCACATGCATCCGGCGGCGCGCATCTCCATTTACGGTACTTCGCTCCGCCGACCCTGCTTTGTCGGCAACGGGTTGCGCCTGATCCTCCCCGCTTTCGGCGCCTACACCGGCGGCCTCAACGTCCTCGACGATGCCTTCCTTCCCTATTTCGATGATGACGGCTTGTCCGTCTGGATGTTGGGGGAAGAAGGGCTTTATCCCATCGCCACCAGGCTGTTGCGGCGGGATTGAGCGACAGGCGCTGGATCTCGGTATCGAGCACCGAGACCGGGAGTCCGTTTCCTTACATCACCGCCTCGATCAGGAACGGCCCTGGCGACTTCAGCCCCTGCTCCAGTCCACGATTTACCTCCTCCATCGTCTCGGCGCGCACCCCGGGTACGCCCATTCCGCGGGCGAGAGAGACCCAGTCAATGTCAGGGCGGCTCAAGTCGAGCATGTCGAGCGCCTTGCGACCGACGTTGGAGGCGCCGACGTTCGCGAGCTCGTGCCGCAGGATGGCGTAGGCTCGATTGGCGAACACGATCGTGGTGATGTCGAGCTGCTCGCGCGCCTGCGTCCACAGCGCCTGCACCGAGTACATAAACGAGCCGTCGGCCTGCAGCGCAATCACCTTGCGATCGGGACAGGCGATAGCTGCCCCCACAGCCATAGGCGGTCCGATGCCGATGGAGCCGCCCATATTGCGCAACCAATCGTGGGGCTGGGCGGTTCGGGTCGGCGGAAAGAAGTTGCGGCTCGCCGTGATGCCTTCGTCGACGACGATGGCATTCTCGGGCATCAGCGCAGCCACCGAGCGCGCAATGCCGATGTCGCTGATACGACCTGTTGCCGGTGCGGGTGGACCCAGGCTGGCGATCTCGGCCGCGCACTCATTGGCGCCCAGCTCATTGGCCAGCCACTCGAGGGCGTGAACGACGTCTTCCTCAGGTCGCGCCAGCGTGTGGAATTGCGTGTCCGGCTGAGCAAGCAGGCTCGGTTTGCCAGGATAAGCGAAGAAGGCCACAGGCCGCTTCGAGCCGGCGAGAATGATGCGTTTGAATCCCCGTAGCCTCTCGACAGCGTGATCCACCGGATAGGGAATGCAGTCGACCGGCACGCGGCCTGCCCCGCGCTCCATGCGCGCGTTGAACGTCTCAGCCGAAAGCTGCGCACCAGTCTTCCGCGCGATCTTGCCTGCCAGCTCCAGGCCGCGCTGACGGAGGGCCACGCCGCCCAACAGAATGAGCGTCGGCTCGCCGGAACGCAGCGCCGCCACCGCTTCCTCGATGGCTTTGGCATCGACGCGGCGGCGTTCCGGAATCGGCGGAACTTGCGCAACTCCGCTTCCTTCATCCCAAGCTGTATCACCTGGCAGGATGAGCGTCGCGACACCAGTTGGCGGTGAGCATGCGGCGACGATGGCTGCGGCCCCATCGGCAGCAACGGATTTCGCATTAGGCGACGTGCGGACCCACTTCGAGAACGGCCGCGCAGCCGCCTCAATGTCGGAGGTCAGCGGCGCGTCATAAGCACGGTGCCAGGTTGCGTGGTCGCCAACAATGTTGACCACGGGGGTCGACGCTTTCATTGCGTTGTGCAGGTTGGAAAGGCCGTTCGCCAGACCGGGCCCGAGGTGCAGCAGGGTGGCGGCCGGTTTCTCTGCCATGCGCGCGTAGCCATCCGCCGCACCCGTCGCCACGCCTTCGTGGAGCGCCAGCACACAGCGCATGCCTTCCACGCGGTCGAGCGCCGCCACAAAGTGCATTTCGGACGTGCCTGGATTGGCGATGCAGACGTTCACGCCTCCGGCAACGAGTGTGCGGACCAGACACTCCGCCCCATTCATCTGCGCCTGCGTGCCTTCCTCCATGACAACCCCTCCAGTGCCTCCGAAGTCGACCGGTTATCAGACTCGAAAACGATGGTTACTGTCGAAAACCACGGAGGAAACCCAAGGAGACCGACAATGAGCGAGACAACCGCGCCGGACAATGGCGTTGCAGTTATCACGGGAGGCGCGTCGGGAATAGGCTATGCAACAGCAGTGCAGCTCCAGGAGGCAGGCTGGAAGCTGGCTGTTTTGGACATCGGCGACGAGGCGCTGGAGGCCGTTCGGCAGAATCTCGGCAGTAAGTCCGGCGTCCGGGTCGCGAAGATCGACGTGACGGACGAGCCCGCGGTCGAGCGCGAGCTGGCCGCGATCGAGAATGAGCTCGGGCCGATAACAGGTGTCGTTAATTCAGCCGGGATCGCCGCCGATCGGCACGTTTTCGATACGCCCATCGACCTGTTCCGGCGAATTTTGGACATCAACGTGGTCGGTACGTTCATCGTCGCTCGCGCGGCGGCCCGCCAAATGCAGAAGCGCGGACGCGGCGCGATCGTCAATCTCGCCTCCGTGACCGGTCTTAGAGGCTCGAAGGGCCGCTCAGCCTACGGCGCATCCAAGGGCGCGGTCGTGGTGCTGACGCAGGTGATGGCCAACGACCTTGCCCGCTACGGCATTCGCGTCAATGCGGTCGCGCCTGGGCCGGTCGATACGCCGCTCGTGGAAACAATGCACACGGCCGAAGACCGGGAGACGTGGGCGCGATTCATCCCAATGCGCCGCTACGGCCGTCCGGAGGAAATTGCCTCAATGATCTGCTTCCTGCTGGATCACCGCCAGGCAAGCTACATCACTGGCGAGGTCATCGCAGTTGACGGCGGCTTCCGAGGAGCCGGCATCATAGCGGGCTGAGAGAAGTACCGAGTGTCGGACCAGATCAGCCGAGCTCCCACGAACTCTGCGCCGGCTCGGCGGTTCACCGTATGTCGGCAGGATGGCCGCCTCGCCCCGTTGGCAACTCGTCCTTCTGACGCCTATGTCATTCGATGGAAGCTTTGATCTTCCGCATGGCTGGCGACACCCTCCTGGTTGAGGCTGAAGCAGGTGCCAAACTGCAAATCCAGGTGGCGAATGCAACGGCATTCGCGCGGAGCACCGGCAGAACAGGATAGGTGCGATGAAAGTTAACAAGAGCGAAGACTATCTCCACTTGTCTTTCCATGGCATGGAGCCATCGGAGACGATCAGGACGAAGGTCCGGGAGTACGTCGATAAGCTTCAGAAGCGCTACAGCGACATCACGACGTGGCGCGTCCACGTGAACGGGCCAACCCCGGGCACCGGCCAGTTTAAGGTGACAGTCGAGGCTCGTGTGCCTGGAGCCGAAATCGCTGTGGGGCGGAAGCCTGGGGATATCAATGCTCACGCGGATGCGCTCGTGGCCCTGCGCGACAGTTTTGCCGCTCTTGAGCGCCGGTTGAAGAAGCGGCGCCGCCAGCAATACGGAGAGGTCAAAGTTCACGAAGGTAAGCCACAGGGGCAAATCTCCGATATTTTCCGTGAACAAGGCTACGGTTTCGTCGAGGTTAACGATGGCCGTCGCGTGTACTTTCACAGAAACGCGGTGATCGACGAAACTTTCGAGGACCTGGACGTAGGGGATCCAGTCGAGCTGACGATCGCCTCCGACGAAAGCCCACGGGGTCCGCAGGCCACCAGCATCCGTCGCATCCGGCCATTGCGTTACAACCCGCAGCCGACCTGATGGCCGCGATTTAGCGAACCTTCAGAAATATTGCGGCCACCGCCTTGGGCGGTGGCCGATGCTTTTTCTTGAATTTCTGTAACGGTAGGCGGGTCTAATACCTGTAGAGCCCCGCGACCGGACCTATCCTGCCCTCAAGATCCTCTGGCATAGTGAAGACGTCACCGCTGCGAATTAGCGTCTCAATGGCCAAGCGATTGAGCACGTCCTCGTTGCCCGGACCCGGCTCAGGATCAATGCGAAGCACTTGGAACTCCTCATCGAAGTAACCCCAAACATTGGCGTTCTGAGCTAGGAACACACATTCGACTCGCCCGGCTATTGCATCCCGAAGCAGCATCTGTGGATCCTTGGCGCCCGGAATGGAAGCGCCATCGAGCCAAGCCCGCAGACGCCGGCGCGCATTCTCACGATCGGCACGGATGATCGGCTGGGCGATGCGCCACGCTTCGGAATGAAGCTCTTCCTTGCTTAGCCCAAGTGGGTCCGATTGAATCGTATCCTGCGCGATGTGCCTGTAGGCGAGATGCTTACGAAGATGCCCCAAGGTGCGCGGCTCTGCTGCGAGAACAAGCGGCTCTTCGCTGCTTGCCAAATGACGATCAACAGCTTTGGCCACCTCCCGAAGCAAGGTGTCGAACAGAACACTTTCATAGTCTTCGGGACTCACACCCAGCGTATGGAATTTGCCGTGGTCCATTCCGCTCGCTGGATCGCCACGGTCGCGGGCATGAAATCCAAGTTGATCGTCATACTCCGTGCGCTGCCGGATCTCGGTCATACCGCTCGGCATGTTCTCGACCGCGACCTCAACCAGCTCACGCTCACGTCCCCGATAGAACCGAATATTTTCGCGCGATACGGCGAGCAGATTGAAATTCTCGCCATTCCGGAACATCGGAATCATCGGACGTAGATGATACCGTGGGCTGAGGACTACGAGCTCCGGAACCGACCGGGGCAGCTTCACCCAATGCGTTTTTCCCTTCTCGATAAGCACGGCGAGACCGTGCTCCTGATAGCGCCAGAACATGGATGCGGGCACACGCCCCCGCGCTTCTTCAAGGAGCTCATCGATCTCCGGTCGGCGAACCCCCGCTGCTTCCAACTGCTCGTCGGCCTGCTTGAGCAGGTTCGACAGTCTTATCGGATCTTGTTCGATTTCCGGGTAGGTCAGGTGCGTCGGTAGATAGATGCTAATTCTTGGAAAACCGGTCGACTGCGCAAGCGCAATGAGGTCGGCTCGTCTCATAGCTTTCCCACTTTTTGTCAGCTGGCCTCAAAGAGCGTAAGCGAAGACGCCAGCTTTTCTGTTCGTTTACTCCGGCCCGTTGGGAAAAACTCGCCTCCGGTCCGCCAAGTTCCGCCACCGGAGTCACGGCACTCCCACAAGCCTTGACCCCAGCCTACCCACAGTGCGGCCCCCCAGCCTTGACTTTTACCAATATCGAGCAGGAATTAGGTGTGTGCAATTGGCGAGAGCTGCCTGCCACATTGGCCCGAGGGCCGTATCACGAATGCTGTGACGAGGCTCGTTTCGGCAACGCCATTGAATCGTCGGGTTCCAGTCGGAAACCGTCCGAAAATGGATGGTACAGCTCCATGAAGGGATGCAGGTCATGAGACATTGGGCAGCGGCACTCGCCGGTCTCGTCGTGGCAATCCCCCTTGTCGCAGCGGACCCCTTGGATGGCCACGATTGCTTCTCCTCCGACAATGACCGGCGCATCAAGGGGTGCACGGAGCTGATCGAGCGCCCGGAGCTCACAGGGCAGCTGCTGGGATCGGCTTACGCCATGCGGGCGCTCGGCTACTCGCTCAAAGGCCTCTACGACGAGGCCATCCGCGACTACGACGAGGCGATCCGGCTGGTGCCGGACTTCGCCGTGGCCCTCAACAACCGGGCATGGGCCTATTTCAAGTCGGGTCGGGCGGAGGAAGGCCTGCCCGACGTCGAACGTTCGCTCCAGCTGCAGCCTACGAGTCCTCATGCTTATGACACGCGGGCGCACATCCGGCAGGTGATGGGCGATCCGGAAGGAGCATTGCGCGACTACGAGTCGGCCATGCGATTCGGCGGCGAGCGCATGGTCCAGCTCTACCAATGCGGACTTGCGGCATTGGGTCTCTATGGCGGCCCCGTCGACGGCATCTACACTCCGATTCTGCGGCGCGCCATCGAGGCATGCGTGACCAGCAAGACCTGCGATCCCCTCCCGCCGGACGAGGAATGCCGCGCCGTCACATCGTGACGGATCTGGTCGAGTCCGCTTGCCCCTCGGCCCGATCCAACTGCGAGCCAACCATTCCGGCATCGAGTCGAGGAGACACAGCTATGAAGTTTGTTGCGAGCTTTGCTGCGGCCTTATTGCTGCCCCTGCTGGGCATGACTGCCTCTGCCCAGGAAAGCTCCAGTGGAATCACCATTTCCCAGCCCTGGGCGCGAGCAACCCCTGGCGGTGTGAAGAACGGCGCGGCTTACATGCAGATCACAGCCTCGGCGGCCGACAAGCTCGTGGACGCCCGATCGGATGCAGCCGAACGCGTCGAGTTGCACAATCATATTCATGAGAACGGCGTGATGAAGATGCGCCGCGTCGAATCGATCGAGGTGCCAGCCGGCGAGACGGTGACGCTCGGCCCCGGCGGCTACCACGTCATGCTCATGGGCCTGAAGCAGCCGCTCAAGGCGGGTGAAGAGCTGGAGCTGACGCTTGTCTTTGAAAAGGCCGGCGAGATTAACGTGACTGCCTCGATCGAGCCGATTGGTGCCAGAGGCCCAGGAGGCGCTGCACACGCGGACCATGGTCACGATCACAACCACCATCACGATCACGACCATGACCATGATCACGGCGAACATCACCACGGGCACAAACACTAGCCACGCGCTGATGCTCTCGCGTCACCCAATATCTGTAACGAACGGCGGCGGCCCGGCTCTAGGTCGCCGCCTTTGATTTCTGCTTTGCCTTGCCCCCTCGCCCAGCCGCCGCAGCTTTCGCCTCGTTCACGGTCTTCTGCGCGTATGCGGGCAGAGCGAACGCTGCGACGTGGAAGTCGGGCGTCCAGTAGCGGGTCTCAATCTTCCGAGCCTTCTGCCGGCGGGCGAGCTTGGCCGCCGGTATCTCCAGATGTGCCGGCTCGTCCGATCCCCAGTTGATGGCAAACTCGCCGCCGAAGTAGCAGGGTTGGTGGCACAAGTACGGTGCGCAACATTTGAACAGCGACGAGAGAATACGCGTCGTGCTGGCGAACGCGTCAGCGCAGAGGAACGGCAGGCCGTTCTGGGTTACCACAATGCCGCCAGGCTTCAGCGCCCGCTTGCAGTTCGCGAAAAACTCCTCGGTGTGCAGCACCGCCGACGGGCCGATTGGCTCCGAGCTGTCGACGATGATCGCATCGAACTTCTCGGTCGTCTCCGCCACATACTTCAGGCCATCACCGATCACGATGTCGGCCCGCGGGTTGTCGAAGGCGCCATTCGAGACCTGCGGATAATACTTCAGCGAGAGATCGATGACGCTGCGGTCGATCTCGCAGAGCGTCGCCTTCTCGACGGACGGATGCTTCAAGACCTCACGAAGCACGCCGCCGTCGCCGCCGCCAATGACGAGCACCCGTCGCGGTCTCTCGAGGGCCATCAGCGGCACGTGGGCCATCATCTCATGGTAGATGAACTCGTCGAGCGTGGTGAGCTGAAAGACGCCGTCGAGAATGAGCACCGTGCCCCAGACAGCATTCTCGAAAATGACAAGGTGCTGATGCTCAGTTTTCTCCTCATGGAGGATTTTGTCCGCCTCCATGCCAACACGCCAGTGGGGATGAAACGTCTCCTCGATCCAGCGCTTCATCGACCAGCCTCCATCATTGTGCAGGCCTCTCCCTGCCTTAACCCGTCCAATCCGAACAGCGAATGAGGCGCGCACGGTCCAGAGAGACCCGCACGCGCCCCATTCTTGATTCGTTGGCTCCGCAGGCTCAGGCCGCCCGCCGGACCTTCTCCCCGCGATCCGGAGCCTTGCGGTCGGCGGCAGCCTGCCAGCTCAGCTCCGTCAGCTCCTCGCCGCGCCTGTGCTCCTTCACGACGACGTGGCGTGCGTCGAACGCATGCTTGAGCACATCGATGGTGAGGTGAGGCTTGGCGTCGCCACACATGAACACATCGAGCGCCGCGTAGTCGGCCTCGGGCCAGCTGTGAATGCTGATGTGGCTCTCCGAAAGGACAGCCACGCCCGAAACGCCCCCGTTCGGCGTGAAGTGGTGGAGGTGGATGTGCAGGAGCGTTGCTCCAGCAATCTCCACACACCGCTTCAGTGTCCGCTCGATGTGACGCAGATCGTCGAGTCTCTTCGCGCCGAAGAGGTCGATGATCAAGTGGCTACCGGCGAAGCGGACGCCATCGCGTTCGATGAAGAAGTCCTTCCTGTCCTCGTGCGACCCGCGCACTTGTTCGCCATTTTGCGCACCGGGCGCGTTTCCAAAGTCTTCCTTTTGGGCGGTGCTTGAACGAGTCAAGTCCATCCCCAATTGGAAGAGGGTGTCGTCGTAGGCCATGTGACCCTCCCCAACCAGTAGACAGATGTGACCCGCCCGCTCCTTACCCTTTGGGGTTCCAGGGAACTCCTTTGACCTTTGGGGCAGGGGGACGAACGGAGAGCCCCGATATGCGATCAATGGGCCCCCTAATCAAGTGCAAAATTGCCTTACCTGGCAAATTTTTGTCGGCCGCGTTTACGATCCGCTAGGACGTTCGATTCGTCTGTCTGGCAAGGCCATTTCCAGCGTCGCGGCTAGCTCTCAGCTCCGCTTTCCCGTATCTAAAATCGGACGCGAAATTGGGAGTTCAAGATGCATCCCGAGTACGAGACCTTGCGCCTCGACGAGCCCGTTCCGCACGTGACGGTCATCACGATGAATCGGCCGCAGGTCCTCAACGCATTGAACACGCAGATGATGGCCGACCTGCGTGACTGCTTCGCTTCCTACTACGTCGATCAGGGCGAGACCCGCTGCCTCGTGCTCACGGGAGCTGGCGAAAAGGGCTTCTGCGCTGGCGCCGACCTGAAGGAGCGCAACGGCATGTCCGACGCGGTGTGGCGGCGCCAGCATGCCATCATCGAGCAGGCGATTCGCGCCATTATGGATTGTCCGATTCCGATCATCGCGGCGGTGAACGGCGCAGCCTACGCAGGCGGCTGCGAGCTGGCCCTCGCCTGCGACTTCATCTACGCCGTGCCGCACGCCCGATTCGCCCAGACGGAGGTGGCGCTCGGCATCATCCCAGGGGCTATGGGCACGCAGAACCTGCCCCGCAGCATCGGCATCCGGCGCGCGAAGGAAGTGATTCTGACCGCCACGCCGTTTACGGCAGAGGAGGCCCTCGCTTGGGGCCTCGTGAACAAGCTGGTGCCGAGCGACCGCCTGATGGCCGAAGTGCTTGATACTGCAAGCCGCATCGCGGCCAATGCGCCCATCGCCGTCCGCCAGGCCAAGCGAGCCCTGGATAAGTCCCAGGATCTCGACCGGGCCAATGGCTACAGCTTCGAGATCGAGGCCTACAATCGGACGGTCGACACGGAGGACCGTCACGAAGGCATCCAGGCGTTCAACGAGAAGCGGAAGCCCGTGTTCAAGGGACGCTGAGTGCTGCAACCAAAGCAACGAGCCAGTCGAAGATGACCACCGATCGCGCCGAAGCTGTCACAATCTCCGTGGATCCCGAATGGCAGGAGCTGCGCGACGGTGTCCGGCGAATCTGTGACGACTTTCCCAACGAGTACTGGGTGAAGCTCGACCACGAGTCGGCCTATCCAACCGAATTCGTGAATGCCTTGACTGAGGCCGGTTATCTGGCCGCGCTCATCCCGGAGGAATACGGCGGATCCGGGCTGCCGCTGAGCGCTGCCTGCGCCATCCTCGAAACCATTCACGAACAGGGCTGCAACGCAGCCGCCTGTCATGCCCAGATGTACACCATGGGCACTTTGCTGCGGTACGGCTCGGAGGCGCAGAAGAGCAAGTACCTGCCCGGCATCGCCTCAGGCGAATTGCGCCTCCAGGCCTTTGGTGTGACGGAGCCGACCACCGGCAGCGACACCACCCAGCTCAAGATGCGCGCCGAGAAGAAGGGAGATCGCTACATCGTCACGGGCCAGAAGGTCTGGACAAGCCGGGCCATGCAGTCGGACCTCATGCTACTCCTGGCGCGAACCACACCCGCCGACCAGGTTCGGAAGCGTTCCGAAGGACTCTCCGTCTTCATTGTCGATCTGCGGGAGGCCAAAGGCCGCGGCCTGGAGCTTCGGAAAATCGACGCGATGATCAACCACAACACCTGTGAGGTGTTCATCGACAATCTCGAGATTCCCGCAGAAAACCTGATCGGCGAGGAAGGCCATGGCTTCCGTTACATCGTCGACAGCATGAATGCCGAGCGCATCCTGATCGCGGCCGAATGCCTGGGCGATGCGCGCTACTTCATCCGGCGCGCCACCGAATACGCTCGCGAACGGGTCGTATTCGGACGGCCTATCGGCCAGAACCAGGGGATCCAGTTTCCCATTGCGCGGGCTCATGCCGAGACGGTCGCAGCCAGCCTCATCGTAGCCAAGGCGGCTGCTCTGTTCGCGGCCGGGCGGGACTGCGGCGCGGAAGCCAATATGGGCAAGCTGCTAGCCTCTGAAGCGGCGTGGCACGCCGGCGAGGCCTGCATGCAGACCTTTGGTGGTTTTGCGTTTGCCCGGGAGTATGGGATCGAGCGCAAGTGGCGGGAGACGCGCCTCTATCAAACAGCGCCGATTTCCACCAATCTCATCCTCGCCTACATCGGACAGCACGTGCTCGGCATGCCGCGTTCTTATTGAGCTAGCTCAACGGGTGCCGCTCGGAACGCGTTATCCAGTATGGTATCGTGCCCCAGCACACAGGAGCAGGAGGGGAAAGCCCGTGTCCCAATCATCCAGACTGCAGCGCCTTCTCATCGCCACAGATCTTTCCATTCGCGCCGAGCACGCGTTCAACCGGGCAGTTCAACTGGCGCTGCAGAATAATGCCAAGCTGACCGTCCTCCATGTGATCCCCGATGAGCTGGAGCCCACCTTCTCGGAAGCTCTGAAGGAGCAGGCAAGAAAAGCGCTGGAATCCCTGGTTGCCCAGGCTATCGCCAAGGGCGAGCTGCAGGTCGAAATCGCCATCAAAGGTGGGCTCGATCGCGAGCAGATCATGAAGCAGGTGGCGCAGGCCGCTGCCCACGGTGAAACATCCGTCGAGGTCCGCATCGAGCCTGGCAGCATTTACGACATCATCAATGAAACTGCGGCGGCGATCGGCGCCGATCTCGTGATCTGCGGCGTTCATCACAAGCTGATCATCGGCGACGAATGGCTCGGATCGACCATCGACCGTGTGCTCCGTTTCGGCAACCGGCCCGTGCTCGTCGTCAAGAAGCCGGCAGAAAAAGCCTACGAGAAGATTCTCGTCGGCACCGACTTCTCCGAACAGGCGGCAGAGGCCTTGAGGTTTGCCTTTGCGGCATTTCCTTCTGCCAACTTCACCCTCGTCAATGCGTTCGAAAGCTCGCTCCCAGGCTTCCTGAAAGGCGCGGAGGCCAGCAGTCAGGCCATCGATAAGCGTTTGGATGAGCTGCGCCAGTTCTCGGAAACCGTGCTTGCGCGCACCAAGGCGGATTTCGGAATTGCAGATCCGAAGGTCGAGCACATCGTGCGTGAGGGCGATGCGCTCGCGGTTCTCCAGCAGCTCGTGGAAGAGCGAGACATCGACTTGACCGTCGTTGGAACACACGGCCGGACAGGATTGCGCCGCGCCATTCTCGGCAGCGTTTCCGAGAGCGCGATCGCAAAACTGCCGTGCGACGTGCTCGCCACCCGACCACAAATAAAGTGAGCTGAACGCTCAGTCTGACGTTTTCTCGGGCGCGGATGATTTGCCCCACTGAGAGATGTTGGCAAGCAGGTCCATCGGTACGGGGAAGACGATCGTCGAGCTGCGTTCCCCGGCAATATTGATGAGCGTGCTCAGATACCTCAGCTGCAAGGCATAGGGCGACTGCGCCAGCACGTCGCCTGCCTGCCGCAGCTTTTCCGATGCCTGCAATTCACCCTCGGCGTCGATAACCTTGGCGCGCCGCAGCCGCTCTGCCTCAGCCTGCTTGGCGATAGCGCGCACCATCGTTTCGTTGAGATCGATGTGCTTCAGCTCGACATTGGAGACCTTGATGCCCCAGGCGTCCGTCTGGTGGTCGAGAATATCCTGGATCTTGTTATTGATCTTTTCCCGCTCCGCCAACATCTCATCGAGGTCGTGCTGACCGACGACTGAACGCAACGTCGTCTGGGCGAGCTGACTGGTCGCTGCCTCGAACTCCTCCACTTGGATCACCGCGCGCTCGGCATCGATCACGCGGTAGTAGATCACGGCATTCACCCGAACCGAAACGTTGTCGCGGGAAATGACATCTTGCGGCGGCACGTCGAGCACGCGCGTCCTCAAATCGACGCGCACGAACTGCTGGATGCCGGGAATAATGATGATGAGCCCCGGGCCTTTGACGCCCCAAAACCGGCCGAGCGTGAAAACCACACCGCGCTCATATTCGCGCAGGATTTTGATGGCCGATGCCAGGATCAGCAGGATAATTACTATCGGAATGAGACTAGTCGTTATCGCGTCTGGCATGGCTCTCTCCCTCTCGTCAGCTCGTCTTTTTCACCGTCAGTTTCAGCCCTTCACGCCCGATTACCCGGACGCGATCACCGGGGGCCAACTCCATTTCGGACTCCGCTAACCAGATTTCCCCGTGCACTCGCACGCGGCCTTCGTGACCCGACCATTCCACAACCTCCGCGGTGCCGCCGATGAGCTGCTCGGCACCGGCTTGGACCGTCCGCTTCCGCGACTGAACCGCCATTCCCACCACACCTGCGAGAATTGCCGCGCTCGCGATAGCGGCGCCGATCACCAAAGGCCGGGAGACCTCGAACTGGATGTCCACCTGATCGGGGTCGAACAGGAACAATCCTCCGAGAATGAATGCCACGATGCCGCCAATTCCCAGCACGCCGAAGCTTGGCGTGAACGCCTCGGCTGCTAACAGCCCGATTCCAAGAAGCAGCAACGCCACGCCGCCGAGATTGACCGGGAGAACAGTCAAAGCCGTCAGGGCAAGGATCAGGCAGATGCCACCGATGACGCCCGGAAACAGCGCGCCTGGATTCAGCAGCTCGAAAATGATGCCGTAGATGCCGAGCAGCATAAGAATGAAAGCGACATTCGGATTGGCGATCACCTCGAGAACTTGCATGTGCCAGCTTGGCTCCACCTCGATGATGCGCCGATCGCGCGTATCGAGCGTGATGGTGCCGGTGCTCGTCGTGACCGTGCGTCCGTTTGCTTTTTCGAGCACCTCCCTCAAATCCGCGGCAATGAAGTCGATGACCTTCTCTTCCTGAGCTTGGGTCGAGGTCAGAGTCGCGCCCTCGCGCACGGCTTTTTCCGCCCAATCGGCATTCCGGCCTCTGAGCTCGGCAAGGCCGCGAAGGTATGAGACCGCGTCGTTGATCAGTTTCCGCTCGGCCGCATCCGGCTCAGAGGGCTTCTCCTTCTTTTGATCCGGAGAGGGTGTAATGCCAGGGGCGCCCATCTGAATCGGTGTGGCTGCGCCCAAGTGTGTCGCGGGCGCCATCGCTGCGAGATGGGCAGCGTACATCAAGTAGGTGCCCGCGCTCGCCGCACGCGCACCGCTAGGCGCAACATAACCAACGATTGGAATAGGCGACGCAAGGATCGTCTGGATCATGTCGCGCGTCGAGGAAACGAGGCCGCCTGGCGTGTCGATGCGCATGATGATCAGGCTGGCGTTTTCCGCCTTGGCACGCTCGACGCTCCGCTGAAGGTGCTCTACCGACGTGAAGCCAATGACGCCTTTGACGTCGAACACCAAAACGGGACCGATGCTATTTTGCTGGCCGCTGGTCGGGTTGACGATTACGAGCACGAGCCCTGTCAGCAGCACCAGCGTGGCGAGGGCAAGCCTGACTGCACGGGCATAACTCTGCAATGACAGCCCTGATCGGAGGTCCGCTTTCATCTTTTCCCGCCCGGTTCCACGGTAGAAACTGACGCGGGAGATACGGTTCCGCATTGGCACCCTCCTGACCCAGCGCCACGCGCCCCATTCGATGGTCGACCCGAAGCCGGGCCTGTAGGATCGCAACCTTGGAGGAAAGATACCATGAAAATCGCGATTATCGGCGTCGGAGCGATGGGCTCCGTCTATGCGGCACTCCTTGCCTCCGCAGGTCACGAGGTGTGGGCCGTCGATCAGTGGAAAGAGCACATCGACGCTATCAGAGAGAAAGGCCTTCGAGTGGAAGGTGCTTCAGGCGACCGCACCGTCAGGATAGAGGCCACAACCAACCCAGCGGACGTCCGCGACGCTGATCTCGTTATCATCGCCACCAAAGATAACGGTGTAGTTGACGCGGCCCACTCAGCCCTTCAGGTGGCGAAGGAGAATGCTCCAATTCTGACGATTCAGAATGGGCTCGGCAGTGCCGACAAGGTAGCCGAAATCGTTGGAACCAAACGGGTCATGTTGGGTGTCGTCGGCGGCTTCGGTGCCTCCATTCGCGCCCCCGGTCACGCCCACCACAACGGAATGGAGTTCGTGCGCCTCGGCGAGATGGACGGCGGCCTGACCCCGCGCTTGGAGGCCGTGGCCGAGGTTTGGCGCTCCGGCGGCTTTCGTACGCTGACCTTCGAGGACATCCACAAGATGGTTTGGGAAAAGCTGATCTGTAACGTCACCTACTCGGGAACCTGCGCCTTGACCGGTCTACGAGTCGGAGAGGTCCAGGCAAATCCGAGCGCGTGGAGCGTCGCGACCGCATGCGCGAACGAGGCTTATCAGGTGGCACGGGCAAAAGGGATCGCGCTCGATTTCGACGATCCTATCGCTTATGTGCGCGCCTTTGGGGAGAAAATACCTGATGCGCGGCCCTCCATGCTGCTCGACCACCTCGCCCGCCGCCCCGCGGAGGTCGACAACATCAATGGCGCAATTCCCCGTGAGGGTGCCAAGGTCGGCATCGCAACGCCAGTGAACTCCCTAGTCGTTGCACTGCTGAAAGCGAAAGAATCGGCATTCTGAGCCGCAGCTGGCGGGTCTCATCCGCGATGATAGGGATGGCCAGTCAGAATCGTCGCCGCGCGATAAAGCTGTTCGACCAGAATTGCGCGAACGAGCAGGTGGGGCAGTGTCATCTTGCCGAGCGAGAGCTTGAAGTCAGCGCGATCCAGCACCTCGGAGCCGTGGCCATCGGGACCGCCGATGAGCAAGGCAAGGCAGGAAACGCCCGCCTCCCGCCGCTGCTGCAAGTACGTAGCGAAAGCGTCGCTGGTCAGCTCGCGACCATTCTCGTCGAGTGCGACCCTGACGTCGGCACGACCAACCTTCGCCAGTAAGCGGGCCGCCTCGTCGGATTTCCGCGAGGCAGCGTCCGATGCACGGCTCTCGGGAACTTCGGCCACATCGAAGGGTCCCCAGCCGAGACCACGACCACTCGCCGCCAGCCGATCGCGATAGCGCTCGAAAAGCTGGCGCTCAGGCCCCTCTTTGAGGCGTCCGACTGCTGCGATGACGATGCGCATGGGCCGCTCCCTCATCGCGGGACCGGCCCGCAACGATCAGGTCAGCAGCTCTTCGGCCCTCAATGGGCGCTCTCCGCCGGGCGCTCTGCCGACCACATCTTCTCCAGATTGTAGAATTCGCGCACCTCTGGACGGAAGACGTGGACGATAATGTCCACTGCGTCGATCAGCACCCAATCGCATGCCTCCGCACCCTCTACGCGGGCACGTCCGAAACCATGTTCCTTGAGCTTGCGCTGGATCTGATCCGCTATGGCTCCGACATGACGGTCAGAGCGGCCGCTTGCGATCACCATGTAGTCACCGATCGATGATTTGTTCCGGAGATCGATCGTGACCACCTCCTCGGCCTTGGCCTCATCGAGCCAATGAACGATGTGAGCCAGGAGAGATTCCGAGTTCTTTCCTTCGGAGGCGAACTCGGCCGGAGGCACGCCCCGGCGGGCGCCCTCAAGAGCAGATTGCATCGTGTGGTGGGTTTCCTTTCGCCATCAAGTCCCGATTCGGGTGCTGTTCATCCGCGATGTACACCATTCGGTAGCGGCAACAGCCAACAAAGTCACCCATAAGGTGACCGTGCCAAGAATAAGTGGTTTCGATACTGATTTTCAACCCGGACCGCCCGCGGAATCACGTTTGAAAGCGAAGCGTTGCCGTCTGGCCCCGGCTGGATCAGGGTTGGATATCTCTCGGAAGAGGTCTAGCCCCCCTCCTCCTTGCGGCTCTCGCGTGTCAAGGCTGAAACAAGCCGGTGCCTTGCCTCGGGTATCGTCATGTCGCGCGGGAGAAGCACACGCGATTCCAAGAATGTGCCGGTGAGCTTCAAACCATCGAGCACATCGCGGTATGTCACGGGACCGCGGTCAGGGCCGAGGAGGAACTGGGGCAGAGGCAGCAGCCGGTCGCGGTAAGGCTCGCCGGCCGCGGCCGATACAGCCCGGCCGGACTTTGGAGAGACCCATACGAGGTTTTCCGTGGTTCCCGTCGCCGCGCAGGACTTGAGGTCGAGACCGAAACCAAGCTCGGCCAACAAATTGAGCTCCCAGCGAACGTAGAGCGCCGGCCAGATGCTGTTGTCGTTCAGATAGCTCAAGACGAACAGCGTTACCTCAAAGATCTCGGGATGCGGATCCCGCTCCGGCAGCAACCGCGCCAGAGCACAAAGAGACCTGAGGCCAGTCAGCGCCAGCGGGTCTTCCATGACCGAGGCTGCATAGCCCTTGCGCAGCTCTGTCGTGAAATAGCCGAGGTGCTCGGCAAGCCGCCCTTTCCAAGTGGCCTCGACATGATTGCCAATCTGGAGCACCGGCCGCATGCGCCGACTGCGACCGCCATGCACGAGCCCGAAGTGACGGCCGTGCTGTCGTGTCAGCAGCTCCACGACGGCCGCCGTCTCGCCGTGCGGGCGAACGGACAGAACGATACCCTCATCGGACCAGTTCATAAGTCGATTGTGGTGCTGGCGGTAGGCAGCAACTCACTCCTTGGGAAACTCGAGCCCCATCTCGCGGTAGCGCTCCGGATCCTCGGCCCAGTCCTCCCGCACCTTGACATAGAGGAACAGGTGCACCGGGTGGCCCAGCAACTCCGCCAGCTCCTTACGAGCCTCCATCGAGATTTGCTTAATAGTTGCGCCGCCCTTCCCAAGGACAATTTTCCGTTGGCTTTCGCGCTCTACGTATATCGTCTGGTCGATGCGAACCGAACCGTCGCGCTTCGTCGTCCAGTCTGTCGTCTCCACGGTGATGGAGTACGGCAGCTCCTCGTGCAGGCGCTCGTAAATCTTCTCGCGGGTGATCTCGGCCGCAAGCTTCCGGTCGGTAAGGTCCGACAGCTCATCAGGGGGATAATGCCAAGGCCCGGGCGGCGCGACCTCTACCAGATAGGACTTCAGGTCCTTCAGCCCGCTGCCGGTCAGCGCGGAAACCATAAAGACCCGCTCGAATTCAACTCGTTTCGTCAGCTCTTCCGTTAGGGTGAGAAGCTTGCTCTTGTCCGCCAGGCGGTCGACCTTGTTGAGCACAAGCACCTTCAGCCCCCGCGCCTCACCGAGCCGGTCGAGGATTCGCTCCACGTCCTCAGTGATTCCCTTCAAGGAATCGACCAGCAGGACAACGATGTCGGCGTCGAGTGCACCGGCCCAGGCCGCCTCCACCATCGCGCGATCGAGCCGCCGTCGAGGCCGGAAGATGCCCGGGGTGTCGAGAAAAACGAGCTGGCTCGTGCCCTCGACCACGATCCCGCGCACGGGTATGCGGGTCGTCTGAACCTTTCGCGACACGATGGTTACTTTGGCCCCGACCAGGGCGTTGACCAGCGTGGACTTGCCGGCATTCGGCGCGCCGATCACCGCAATGAAGCCGCACCGCATCTGGTCTTCGGGGACCTGCCCCGCAACGGCTTCCGTATCAGCCATGGGATGACTTCTTCAGTCCGGCGTCGCTCCGGCGAATCGCCTCCAAGCGCACACCCTCGCGGGCCAGCAGCGAGCTGGCCGCTGCTTGCTCTGCCTGGCGCTTTGTTGGCCCCTCCCCTCGGGCCGGCTCCCGGCCGGCGATGTGCACCTCGGTGACGAAGCGCGGCGCGTGGTCGGGACCACTGCGCGATATCTCAATGTACTCAGGCAGCGAGAGTCCCTGGCCCTGAGCCCACTCCTGCAACGCCGACTTCGGATCAGGTATGGCATGGGGCATGGCGTCGATCTGGTCGCTCCACAGCGATCTCACGATCTTACGGGCAGTCTCGAAACCAGCTTCGATGAAAACCGCCCCGAGGAGGGCCTCGAGGGCGTCGGCAAGAATCGTCTCCTTCTCACGCCCGCCGCTCTCTGCCTCGCTCTCGCTGAGGATAAGATATGGTCCCAGCCCAAGCTTCCTTGCCACGCTCGCACAGGTCTGCCCGCGCACGAGACGATTGAAGCGGCGGGCAAGCTCTCCTTCGCTGGCGTCGGGGTGCAGCTCGAAAAGCATGTCGGCCACGGCGAGCCCCAGCACCCGGTCTCCGACGAACTCGAGCCGCTCGTTGTCGTGCCGCGCCCCCCGCTGCGACCGGACGCTCGCATGGGTCAGCGCGCGATTGAATAGCTCGCGGCTTTTGAACGTGTAGCCCAGGCGCGTCTCGAGTTCCGTCCTCTTCGTTCGGCGTCGCACGTCCGTTCAGCGCACTAAGGTGAAGAACCGTTCCCAGCGAATATCCCAGGGCCAGAGCCAGGGCGTGTAGAGTCGGAATGCATCAGGCTCGTCGAAGGCGGCTGAGAAGAAGATGATCTCGGCACGGCCAACGAAGTTCTCGAATGGCACGAAACCCACACCCCACTGGGCACGGCTGTCCGTCGAGTTGTCGCGGTTGTCCCCCATGACGAAGTAGTGGTTTTCGGGGACCTTGAACACGCCGGTATTGTCGAACGGGCCGTTGGGCTCAGAGTCGAGTACCCTATACTTCACGCCATTCGGCAGCGTTTCCTCATACTGCGGGATGCGACGCAGAACGCCGTCGTCCTCGCGGGTGACGAAATCGTCGACGCGCACTTTGGGAACGGCCTCCCCATTGATGTAGAGGATGCCGTTACGCATCTGGATCTCGTCGCCCGGCAGGCCGATCACGCGTTTGATGTAATCCGTCGAGTTGTCACGCGGCAGCTTGAAGACAGCGACATCGCCCCGCTGGGGAGGCGATGCGAACATGCGACCGGAAAACAGATTGAGCCCGAACGGGAAAGAGTAGCGGCTGTAGCCATAGGACAGCTTCGAAACGAAAAGGTAGTCGCCCACCAGCAGCGTCGACTTCATGGAGCCCGACGGAATGTTGAAGGGCTGGAAAAAGAACACGCGCACCACCATGGCGAGCGCGAGCGCCTGAATGACGATCTTGACGGTTTCCCACCAGCCGCTCTCTCGCTTCTTGCCGGTGTCTGTGTTCAGACTCATCCTCGTGCTCCTGGGCGGCGGCACGGATCCAAACCTCCGAGGACCGCGCTTTGCGATTTTCGGCCCGCTATAGCCGTTCCGGAGGGGCAGCGCAAACCGGCCCCTTCGCTATACTGCCTTCAACGCGAACTACCGTCGATCGGAACGCCCGAGATGATTACGATCGCCTGCGCCAACGGATAGTCATCGGTCAGGGTCAAATCGATTCGGGCCGTGTATCCCGGAGGCGTGATCCGCTCCAGCTGCTCGGCCGCGCCACCTGTGAGGACCAGCGTCGGACGCCCTGACGGCAGATTGATGACACCCATGTCCCGCCAGAACACCCCCTGTCGCAAACCGGTTCCGAGCGCCTTCGCGCAGGCCTCTTTCGCGGCAAAGCGCTTAGCATAGGATGCCGCGCGCTGGCTACGGCGGTCCGACTTCTGCCGCTCAACCTCGGTGAAAACGCGGTTGAGGAAACGATCTCCGAATCGCTCGATCGTCCGCTCAATACGCCTAATGTCGATGATGTCGTTTCCGAGGCCAAGAATCATAAGGCGTCAGGCACTCCTGCGGCCTGCGACGCTTGCACGCGCCTCATCCATCAGAGCGCGCATCCGGCGCACAGCAGAATGGAGCCCACCGAAGATGGCTTCGCCGATCAAGAAGTGGCCGATGTTGAGCTCCACCACCTGGGGAATACGCGCCACGGGTGCGACGGTGTTGTAGGTCAGGCCGTGACCCGCGTGCACTTCCAGGCCCGCCTCCGCCGCCACGCGCGCAGCGTTACGCAGGCGCTCCACCTCGTAGGCGACGCCTTTGGCATCCTCCTGAAGCGCGCGCTCGCAATAGGCACCGGTATGCAACTCGACGACATCAGCGCCGATTTGGGATGCGGCCTCGATCTGGCGCTCTTCGGGCTCGACGAACAGCGAGACGCGTATGCCCGCATCCTTAAGACGCGACACGACCCCCGCCAGGTGCTCGCGCCCGCCCGCGACATCGAGCCCCCCTTCTGTTGTTCGCTCCTCGCGGCGCTCAGGAACCAAGCAACAGGCATTCGGCAGGTGGCGCAGCGCGATGGCCAGCATCTCCTCGGTGGCGGCCATCTCCAGATTTAGTGGCCTGGTCAACTCCGCCTTGAGGCGCGCAATGTCCCCATCGGAAATATGCCGGCGATCCTCCCGCAAGTGGGCCGTGATGCCATCAGCGCCCGCTTCGACGGCCAAATGCGCAGCGCGCAAGGGATCGGGATGCCGTCCACCACGTGCATTACGAATCGTAGCCACGTGGTCGATATTCACACCCAGACGCTGGTACGGAAGGTCCTGCCTCGGAACCATCGGGATCTGCTGCCTCCTCACCTTCGAGCGCCCGGCCGGGCACTCCGGCCCTCATCTACCCTGCAGATAAGCCTTGTACGTCTCGTTCTCAAATCTCACTCAAACGAGCGCTCAACATTGCTCACGACCGACTTCGTTCGCAAGCCGCCAATGATGCGGTTGAGATGCTCCAGGTCCCACACTTCCACCTCAATGAGCATCTCGGTGAAGTCGGAGGCACGTCTCACCATCTGGAGATTATCGATGTTGCCGTCGGCATCTCCGATGACTTGCGCGATTTGCGCCAATGAACCAGGCTCGTTGATAGCCGTCACCCGCAGCTTGGCCGGGAAACGCTCCGGCTTATCAGGCGAGATGTCCCAGGTGACGTCGATCCAATTCTCTTTCTCGAAATCCTTGAGCCGCGGCGAGTGGATCTGAAAGATCCGAATGCCCTCGCCGGGAATTAACACGCCCACGATGCGGTCGCCGGGCACCGCCCCGCCCTCCTCGAAGCTGACGGGGATGTCATTGCGCAATCCGCGAATCGGCAGGCCACCTGGCCGCAGATTTGTGTCGTTTGCGTTGCCTGTGAAGCGGAACTTGAGGCCGATCACCTTCGCCAGATTGAACCACCCTTCCTGGCTCAGTGCATGGCTGTGGCGGTTCTTCGGGCGGTAGGGCGCAGGCCGGCGATCCAATTCGCTGGCTTCCGGTGCAATGGCTCGCAATACATCCGCGACCGGAAGCTCGCTTCGCCCGATGGCAGCCAGAGCATCCTCGACCGTTCGCTGCCCGAGACGCGGCAGCACCTTCTTCAATTTCTCGTCGCTGTACTCGACACCGACCCTCTCGAGCCGGGCGATCAGCAGTCTCCGGCCCAATTCCGAATACTGACGCCGAAGCGCATCCCGAGAAGCGCGGCGAATGGCAGACCGCGCCCGGCCAGTTACTGCAATCCGCTCCCAGGCCGCCGGCGGCGTCTGGCCGGCGGCGGTCAGGATGTGCACCTCGTCGCCATTGCGCAGCACGGTGGAGAGCGGCATCTGCCGGCCGTTGATGAGCGCCCCAACCGCCGAGTTGCCGATGTCGGTATGCACAGCATAGGCAAAGTCGATCGGCGTTGCGCCGCGCGGAAGGGCGATGAGGCGGCCCTTGGGCGTGAAGCAGAACACCTGATCGTGGAAGAGCTCGAGCTTCGTGTGCTCAAGGAACTCTTCGGGATTGTTGCCGTCGAGCAGCGTCTCAACGAGCCGGCGCAGCCACATGTAGGGGCCGCTGTCCTTCTCGTAGACCGACCTGGAGCCGTTGCCGTGGTCCTTATAGATGGCATGCGCTGCGACGCCGTACTCGGCGATGTGGTGCATCTCCCGAGTGCGAATCTGCAGCTCGACCCGCTGATGCCGGGGCCCGACGATGGTCGTGTGAATCGACCGGTAGCCGTTCTGCTTCGGCGTCGAGATGTAGTCCTTGAAGCGGCCCGGGACAGAGTTCCAGGTCGTGTGGACGACGCCTAGAACGCGGTAACAGTCCTCGACATTGTCGACGATAACCCGAAAGCCATAGATGTCGGACAACTGCTCCAGCGAGATCTGCTTGTTCTGCATCTTCCGCCAGATGGCGTAAGGCTTCTTCTCGCGGCCCGACACCTCGGCAGCGATGTTCACCTCGGCAAGCTTGGCCCGCAGCGCCCCCTGAATTTCATCGACAATCCCGCGATTGCGCTCGCGAAGCTGCGCGAGTCTTGAGATAACTGCCTTGTAGGCGTCCGGGTGCAGCCAGCGGAAGGCATGGTCCTCGAGCTCCTCACGAAGCTGCTGCATTCCCATGCGGCCCGCCAGCGGCGCGTAGATGTCAAGCGTCTCCTGGGAGATCCGCGCGCGCGCCTCGGGTCGCATGTGCTCCAAGGTGCGCATGTTGTGCAGCCGATCCGCCAGCTTGACGAGCAGCACGCGGATGTCGCTCGAGATCGCGATCAGGAGCTTGCGAAAGTTCTCTGCCTGCTCGGCACGCTTCGAGACGAGATCGAGGCGCCGGATCTTGGTCAGCCCATCGACGAGGGCGCCGATCTCGGGACCAAACAGCTGGTCGATTTCCGCCCGGGTCGCCTCAGTATCCTCAATGACGTCGTGCAGCAGCGCCGTCGCGATGGTTGCGTCGTCGAGCTTCAGCTCGGTGAGAATGGCTGCGACTTCCAGGGGATGTGAAAAATAAGGGTCGCCCGAGGCGCGCTTCTGATTGCTGTGCGCCTTCATGGCATAGACGTAGGCGCGATTGAGCAGCGCCTCGTCGGCTTTAGGGTCGTATTCGAGAACCCGCTCGACGAGCTCGTACTGGCGCATCATGGTCTGCGCACCTCAATCGAGAGTACGCACCCGGCACCGCTCCGATCGGTGTGACGCCGCAAGCCCTCGCGGCGCCGTCCCACCCATGGGGAGAACTCAGCGCCCGTTGCGGCCCCCATTCCCGCCAATTGAAGCGGACGGCTCGGTCGGCGTCAGGCTTTCCATGCCGCGCAGGAGCTGCTCCTCGGTGAGGACATCAACGACGTTGTCGCTCGCCTGGTCGTCGCGGCCGAGCAGCGGGCTGCGCCGATCAGCTGCCAGCAAGGGAGCAGCGACGGCCTCGGGCTCGTCCACCTCGACGTTCTTCTGGATCGAGTGGATCAGCGACTCGCGCAGATCGTCGGGTGGGATCGTCTGATCGGCGATCTCACGCAGCGCAATAACCGGGTTCTTGTCGTTGTCGGGCTCCACGGTGATCGGACTGCCGTTGGCGATCGCGCGAGCCCGGTGGGCGGCGAGCAGAACAAGCTCGAACCGGTTGGGTACCTTGTCGACGCAATCTTCAACGGTGACACGAGCCATTCTGTGTCCTTTCGTTTGAGCAACCTGAGAGCGTGCTTGAGCCCCCCGATGACCCGATGGTCTCAGGAAACTTCCTAATCGCACAAAATCCAACGCGAATCAAGGATGCGCCGGACCCCGCGACGCTGTGGCCCGAGCTTTGCCAGCAGAGCCGTCGCCGGGGTCCCGAGCACAGGATGTCGCCAGGCCGGAGCGACGTCGAGGAGCGGTTTCAACACGAAAGCGCGCCGATGCGCTTCGGGGTGAGGCAGGATGAGCCGCCCCCGTTGCCGCTTACCCAACGGCCATCCAAATCGCAATCCACAGAAATCTATAATGTCGAGATCGAGCGGTCGCGGCCCCCAGTGGACACCTAATCGCCGGCCGGCCCGCCTCTCAAGGCGCTTCAGATTCCGCAACAACATGGCGGGTGAAAGCTTTGCTTTTGCCAGGATCACAGCGTTTAGATAGTGTGGCTGCCACTTCCCGCCGATTGGCTCCGTCTCGTAAAGAGCCGATGCGGCCTCGACGGTGATATGCAGGGCGCGCAACTCGACTATGGCTCGGCGCAACGTTTCGATCGGGGGGCCCCATCGCCCCGGGAGATTGGCGCCGAGTGAGATGAGTATCGCGCTCGATGCAATCCCGTGAACAGTCGAAATGATCATAGGAGCTGAAGATTGCTAGCCACGGGATTGTCCGAACGCCCTATTCCGGTCCCATAGTGGGGCGAAGCTGCTGTATGGCTTGAGAGATTCTCGAACCGGCCATTGAGCCCGGCTCCGCAGCTCATACGCGGTCTCTTGGCCCATGTACGAAATTGACTGTCGAGCGGGGAGACGACTGCCAATGAAGCTCCCGAGGTGACATATGCATTTTTATCCTCATGAAAGAATCGCGCTGTTCATCGATGGTGCAAACCTCTATGCAACCGCAAAGGCATTAGGTTTCGACATTGATTACAAGCGCCTACTGGCTCTCTTCCGGAAACAGGGCCACCTTGTTCGCGCTTTGTACTATACGGCTCTGGCGGAGGACCAGGAGTATTCGTCGATCCGGCCTTTGATCGATTGGCTGGACTACAACGGCTACACCATGGTGACCAAGCCAACCAAGGAGTTCACCGACTCCATGGGGCGGCGCAAGGTCAAGGGAAATATGGACATCGAGCTCACGGTGGACGCTATGCGGCTGTCGCGGAGTCTCGATCACATTGTGCTGTTCTCCGGTGACGGCGACTTCAAATGCCTTGTCGCTGCCCTTCAGCAGGAAGGGCGCCGGGTCAGCGTCGTCTCGACCTTGCAGACCCAGCCGCCGATGGTCGCTGACGAGTTGAGGCGCCAGTCCGACCAATTCATCGACTTGGCGGACCTCGAGCAGTTCATCTGCCGTGACCCGGCGACGCGCACGGTCCGGAATGACCGCAATTCGACGCGGCGGGAAGCCTACCAGCGATCCGGGGTCGAGCCGGTTCCGTTCCAGGAGCAGGATGACCTTTCTGAAGAGGTCTGAAGCTGGAGCCTAAGCTTATGCATGGTATGCCGGAAGCGGCAGCGGCTGAGCTGACTGCCGCCGAGCCGGATCATGATTGCCCGCTCTGTCCCCGGTTGGTGGACTTCCGTCTGGCCAATCGGGTCGCTGAACCCGGCTGGCACAATGCTCCGGTCCGCTCCTTCGGAGATCCTGATGCCCGCCTGTTGATCGTCGGACTGGCGCCCGGGCTCCGGGGGGCGAACAGAACAGGGCGGCCGTTCACGGGGGATTACGCGGGCGAGCTCCTCTATCAGACGCTGATCGAGTTCGGGTTTGCGACGGGAAGCTATCTCGCCGATCCAGCCGACGGGCTTGTGCTCAATGACTGCATGGTGACCAACGCAGTCAGATGTGTGCCGCCTCAGAACAAACCCACACCGGGGGAGGTGACGACGTGCCGCCGGTTTCTGATCGGCCGCATTGCCGCGCTCGATCGGCTGGAAGCCGTGTTGGCTCTTGGCCGGATCGCGCACGAGAGCACTCTGGTTGCGCTCGGCGCACGTAGAGCTGCCTTCCCGTTCGCTCACGGGGCAAAGCACGCAGTTCGGCCGAACCTAACCTTGTTCGACAGTTATCACTGCTCAAGATACAATACGAGCACGGGCAAGCTGACGCCGCACATGTTCAAGGCCGTTCTGCAGGCGATCCGTGATCACCTTGGCCCCTCTCGGGCGGGCAGCTGATCTCCGCAGAGGCGCCCCCATCTGCAGAACCCTGCGCCGCACGGGAACCGCGAGCATCAATCGCGATTAGCTCTGTGGCGAGCGATGCCTTGCGTCGGATCAAGGGAAGCGGAACCGAGGCGCGGCAAGCTGAAGGTAGCGAACGCACAGGGTGCCCTAACATGCTCGAGATTGCGCCGGAAAAGGTGGCTCACATCATCATCAAGGCTCGTGAATACGACGCCAAGGTCGCGGCCCAATTCCCGAACGAGGGAAGCGGCTCTGAGGGAGAGCCGGAAGATATTCTCGAGGCGATGCCGGATGATACGACCCGGCCAGAGCTCGTAGCATTCATCGATGGTCTGAACGATGACGAGCAGGCCCACCTCGTCGCACTGACATGGGTCGGGCGCGGCACCTTCGAACCAGAGGAGTTCGACGAAGCGGTCGAGACAGCGCGGAATGAGAAGATCGTCTCTACCGCCGAGTATCTGCTAGGGATTCCCCTGCTCGCCGACTATCTCGAGGAGGGCCTCGAGAAGCTCGGCTATCCCGTCGAGGACATCGAGGGTGAAATTCTCTAGCCCGTCTAATCCCGACTCGGTTCGGATGGCGGGAGCGCCCCCTCCACAGCCATAAGCTTGGCTACGTAACCCTGGCCGACAGGAAGGCCAGCACCTGGCGCGGGTGGGTGTGCGGCGGGTGCACCGGATAGAAGACATGATCGATGCGCCCCTCACACAACACCAGCGTGAGCCGCGCGAGATAGACATTCCCTCCGGTTTCGAACACGGGCAGGTCGAGCGCCGCGCGAAACTCTCCGACGGAATCGCTCAACAGCTCGTAGGGTAGCTTCAGCCGTATCACCAGCTCCTGCTGCTCCTCGCCCACCTGAGTGGACAGGCCGAATAGAGCAGCGGGCATGCCCGCAAATCCGAGATGGAGATCGCGGAAGCCTTCGGCTTCGGCTGTCGAGCCGTGCGCACCCGGAATGTTGTCCCAATTCGGTGGATTCGGAACGCCGGGCCGCCCGGCCCAGGGATAACAGAACACGACCACCCATCCAGGGATCTGGGCGAGGGAGACAACTCGGCCTCCCGTCGACGGGAGCGCGATGTCAGGAACGGCCATACCGCGGATTAGATGCTCAGCGCGCCCATCATCAGTGGGCGCGGGCCACGGCCAGTCGGTTTGAGAGGTCACGATCGGCCCTCCTCAAGGCTCGCGCAGCCTATAGTGATAACCGCCCACCTCACGAAATCCGAGGGCTGCATACAATCGCTGCGCCGGAAAGTTTTCGGTCACGGCTTGAAGCGCTGCGATCCTCGCCCCGTGCTGCCAGCCCCACGCTGCGAGCGCAGCCATAACAGTGCTGCCGGCGCCCCTCCGCCGCGCCTCGGCGCGTGTGCCGATACATTCGGCGATAACGATTTCACCCCGTAAAACGGCCAGAGCCGTGCTGAGAATTCGCCCACCGACTTCGAAGCTGAAAAACGCCTTTGGAGTGGGCACCGCGGCCAAAATGGCCGGCGCGGCCGCGTGACGGTCTGGCCTCACGTTAGACAGGTAGACCTCCATCCACTCGTCGCTCGGACGGTCGGCGATAATCACCCCTGTCGGGATGTCCTTATGGTCCGACAAGCGCATGGCCAACGTCGTGACCGGCTCATGAATGCGGTATCCGCGCCGTTCGAGCCTCCGATCGAGATCTTTTGGCTCGGCAAGCGTGCTGCTTACCTGAAAGCGACTTGGCACATTGCGACTGAAATAAAGCGCCTCGGCCTCAGCTATGGCAGCCTCTGCGTCGGGACCTCGGAATTCCAAAGTTGAAACCGAGTTGGCCCTTTGAGATCCACCGCCCGAATAGCGCCACAGCCAGCCGCTGATGTTACGTGTTTCGAAGGCGGGCCAGGCCTCGACGGCGGCAACCTCGATGGCCCGTAACTCGTCCTCGCCGAACCCGGCGGCTGTCTTATCAGCGAAGCCGCATCGTGCCGACCCTCCCCCGGCGGCATCCGGCATTGTGCTCAGCCCCTCTCGCGCATTAGACGTGCCTTCTGGCGCTCCCAGTCCCGCTTGGCTTCCGTTTCTCTCTTGTCGTGCATCTTCTTGCCTTGAGCGAGTCCCAGCCTGAGCTTGGCGATACCTCGCTCGTTGAAATAGAGCTCCAGCGGGACGATCGTCATACCCTGGCGGCTCACAGCATTCGCGAGCTTATGCAGCTCCCGGCGATGCATCAGCAGCCGCCTGGGCCGCCTTGGTTCGTGATTGAAGAATGCCCCGGCCTGTTTGTACTCGGGAATGTAGGCATTGATCAGCGTCAGCCCGCCGTCTTCGAATGCGGCATAGCTTTCCGCGATGTTGGCCTGCCCCTGACGCAGAGATTTCACCTCAGTGCCGGTGAGCGCGATGCCCGCCTCGTAGGTATCCTTGATGAAGTAATCGTGGCGGGCCCTCCGGTTCTCAGCAATGAGCCGGCGGCCGCCATTACCTTTGGCCGCCATTTTGTCTTAGAACTCCCCGCCGGCCCCTACTCGGCCGCCTTTGCCTGCAGCAGCCCTGCACCGATCATCGCCGCCTCGATGGTCTGCTTCGTCGATTCGGCGACCGGAGCCAGCGGCAGCCGCACCTCAGCGCTGCACAGCCCGAGAAGCGATGCAGCGTACTTGACCGGCCCGGGGTTCGTTTCGATGAACAGCGCATCGTGGAGCGGCATCAAACGGTCCTGAATGCTGAGCGCCTTCGCGAAATCACCGGCAAGGCAGGCATTTTGGAACTCTGCGCAAAGCGCCGGCGCAACGTTCGCGGTGACTGAGATGCAGCCTTGGCCGCCGTGCGCATTGAAGCCGAGCGCCGTCGCATCCTCGCCCGAGAACATGACGAAGTCCGGACCACAGGCGAGCCGCTGAAGCGAAGCGCGCGCAAGATTCGCTGTCGCGTCCTTGACGCCGACGACATTCTTTAGCCGAGCGCAGCGTGCCATGGTCGCCACCGACATGTCCGCTACCGTGCGCGACGGAACGTTGTAGAGAACGATCGGGATGTCGACGGCGTCGTTGATCGCCTTCACGTGGAGGTAGAGGCCCTCCTGGGTCGGCTTGTTGTAATAGGGCATGACGATAAGGACGGCGTCCGCGCCCGCATCCTTCGCATGCCGGGCGAAGTCGATCGCCTCTGCCGTTGAGTTGGAGCCAGCACCCGCGATCACCGGCACGCGCTTTCGGACAGTCTCCACACAAACCTCGACGACCCGTTTGTGCTCGTCGTGGGAAAGTGTGGGGCTCTCGCCGGTCGTTCCGACAGGAACGAGGCCGTGCGTACCCTGAGCGATTTGCCATTCGATGATCCGCTCATAAGCCGTCTCATCGAAAGCGCCGTTCTTGAACGGCGTAATCAACGCCGTGAACGATCCCTTAAACATGTGCTGCTCCTCGAGCAGGGGCTACCCGAACCGAAAGCAACTAACGAACGTTGGCATCGGGCCGGGCGTTCGTCCTTGAACACGGAATGCGTGCTTGATACCGTGGTTCCGGTACCCCAGCCCCGCACCTGCAGTGCCTTCGTTAAGGCCGGAACATTAGGCGCTTCAAGGGGTGTTCGCAAGGTGAAGCTCCCGTTCATCTTAAGTCAGGGAGTAATTTGTGGCCGGCGCTTGGTACCGCCCGGCGATGACCGACAACCGACCACCAGCTTCGAGACGAGAGACGATACGCACGTGCTGATTCGCGCTCCCGCCTTCCGAGGTGTCCTCGCGGCATCCGCTTTCTCGCTTCTGGCCACTGCGTGGCCTGCTCCTGCAGCTGGTCCGCAGCTCGTTGCGGCGCCATCCGCGGTTCCTGTCGTCAAGGCGAACGCTGCGCGCCTTCCTGCCAAGCCGTTGCTCACGCCGGATCGCGCCGCACGTGAATCGGATCACGTCGCCCGTTTCGACGAAGCGATTGCGCCTGCCCGTGAGCATCCCGTCAGCGAGGAGGACGTGAAACGCATAGCCGATGCGATCGGCGCTTATTACGCCAGGGACGAGTCGCGCGGACGGGCACTGCAGAGAGAGATTACGGACCCGATCGGCCGCAAGCTCGTCGAATGGTATCGGCTGCGCTCCGGGTTGGCGGATGCCTTCCAGATCCGGGCGTTCCTCGAGGCCAACCCCGCTTGGCCGGATCGCGAACTCCTCAATCGGAAATTCGAGGAGCTGCTTTTTGCGCAAGGTGGAGACGCAGCCGCGATTAAGAACGCCTTTTCGAGGCAGGAGCCAGCCACCGGCCTTGGACTGGCAGCGCTTGCTTCCGCCTATCTCGTCGAGGGTGACACCAAGCGCGCGAAAGATCTCGCGTCGCGTGCTTGGCGAGAGTTCGATATTCCAGCAGCGTACGAAAGTGGCTTCCTCGAAAGATTTGGCAGTCTTCTGACAGAAGGCGACCACAAGTGGCGGTTTGATCGGCTACTGATCGACACTCCTCGATGGTCAAGCCAACGGAAGGAGCGGGCCGCGGCTGCCAAGCGCATCATTCCCCTGCTGAGCAAGGCCGAGCAGGTGAAAGCCGAGGCGCGGCTTGCAGTGTTCCTGCGCCAGAAATCGGCGGCCAAGCTGATGGCAGCCCTGCCGGCAGATAGCTCGGCGGACTGGGGGCTTGCGTTCCAGAGGGCCGACCTGCTCCGCCGACAAGGCAAGGACGAAGAGGCCTGGACCATACTGCTCTCTGCGCCCACCGGTCGCGAAGAGGCAGTCAACCCTGACGGCTGGTGGACACTCAGATTGGCGGCTGCCTACGACGCCTTGCGGGCCGGTAACCCCAAGATGGCTTTCGAGCTTGTCCGCGAGGCCGGTCCTCTCAGCGTCAATCCGCACAACCAGCAAACATTTCTGGCCGGATGGCTGGCTCTCCGGCACTTGAACGAACCGCAAACGGCCTTGCCGTTTTTTGAAGCGAACGAAAAGAGCGCCGATGGGCCTTTGAGCCGGTCACAGGCCCTCTATTGGTTGGGACGCACCCATGAGGCGCTCGGTAAGCGGAGCAAAGCCAAAGAGCTGTACAAGCTTGCGGCTCTCTACAAGGACACGTTCCACGCCCATCTTGCCCGCGAAAAGTTGGGGAAAGACGCGCCGAAGCTCTCGATCACCCCACCCGAGGCACCGACCGCCGAGCAGATCGACCGCTTCAACAACCTCGACGCAGTCCGTGCCGCTGTGATCGCTAGAAAAGCCGGGATCAACAACGTGTTGGTGCGCGCCTTCATTTCGGAGCTGCAGCGATATTTCGAGACCGAGGCGGAGGTGGCGATGGTCGCCCATCTCGCTGAAGCACTCGGCGACACACAGATGGCGTTGCGCGTGGGCAAAGCCGCTGTCGCGCGTGGCATGAACCTTCTTTACTACTCTTATCCCATTCATGCTTTTCCGGCCTATGACCCGCTCCGCACACCTCCTGAGCCGGCGCTGCTCCTCGCCCTCGCCCGCCAGGAGAGTGAGTTCAATGGCTCAATCATGTCGGGCGCTGGCGCACGTGGCATTTTGCAGGTCATGCCGGGCACGGCGCGGCACATTTGCCGGAATTACCGGATCAAGTGCAACATCAAGCGCTTGATGAACGATCCGTCGTACAACGCCATGCTGGCGAGTGCCTATGTCGGCGACCGGATGGACGATGTGTCGGGCAGCTATATTCTTACTCTGACGAGCTACAATGCCGGCCCAGGGCGCACGCGCCAATGGCTGCGCGAGCTCGGCGATCCTCGCGATCCCAGCGTCGACCCGATCGACTGGATTCACCAGATCCCATTCGAGGAAACGCGGGACTACGTGCAAAAGGTGCTTTCGAACCTGCAGATCTACCGGGCGCGGCTCGGCAATCACAAAGGCTCCTTGGGTGCGGACCTCGTCCGTGCCAGACGGAAACCGGACGCCGCACCGTAGGCGCTCAGCAAGTATCGACGTTCAGCTTCCCAACAAGAACGGCGTGTTATGGCAAAGGAAACAGAGCCCTGGCGGGATATCTTCTTCACCTCGCTTGATGGCCTGAGGCTCTATGCTCGCCACTACCCGGCGCCAGGCTCCCGTCTGAGACCCGTCCTGTGCCTGCCGGGGTTGACCCGCAACTCGCGTGACTTCCACGACATTGCGATGGCGCTATCGACTGGCGAGACGGCGCGCGACGTCTATGCCCTCGATTACCGCGGCCGGGGGCGCTCTCAATACGACCAGGACTGGCGCAACTACACGGTCGCCGTCGAGATGCTCGACGTGCAGGATCTCATCGTCCTGCTCGGCCTCGAGAAACCGACCATCATCGGCACCTCGCGCGGTGGGCTGATTGCGATGGCGCTGGCCGCGTCGCGGCCGGGAGCGATAGGGGCCGTTGTTCTGAACGACATCGGTCCCGTGATCGAGCGTGACGGCCTGACCAGGGTTGCAGGTTACGTGGGAAACACGCCCCTGCCCTCGAATTGGGACGATGCGGCGCGTTTGGTGGCGGAGCTCAACCGCCGCGCCTTCCCTGCCGTGCCGGAGGATCAATGGGCAGAGGTCGCACGGCAATGGTTCAACGATGACAAAGGCTATCCAGCTCCCGGGTATGATCCGGCTTTGGCGAAGGCGTTCTCAGCCACCAACGGCCCAATCCCCGCGTTGTGGCCGCAGTTCAGCGCTCTCTCCCATGTCCCCCTGTTGATCCTCCGAGGTGAGCACTCGGATATCTTGAGCGAAACGACGGTGAAGGAGATGTGCGCCCGCCACCCGCGCTGCACCGCGGTCACTGTCGCGGGCCAAGGCCATGCCCCTCTGCTCAAGGATGCTCCGACGATCTCTGCAATTGCTCGCTTCCTGGCCGACGTGGATGCCGGTCGCCCGATCACAGACGTTCTTGGCCGGGCAGCCTGACGGCCGGTGACTGCACTCGGAGCACCAAGCCGAATCGGCTAGACTCACCGAGACTCATTCACTGCCTTTTGCTGATGGCTGTGGAGGGGTTGCGCGTATAAGGCTTCGCAGGCGTCGAGAGAACGGGGCTGGTCCATGTCCGATAAGACTGTTCTTGCCGTGCCCGGAAGGAAGCTGTCGGTTCCTCGCTTGTTCAAGCGAACCCTGCAGGTCTCGATGGCTTCGATACTTACAGCAGTGGTCGCGCTGACGTTCATCCTCGCGAACAACATGCTGCTCGGAGGCGGCGGGCCGGCCAAGGCACTCACGACGTGGCTGGCCTTCATCAAACGGCCTGACATTCAGGCCACGATCGTGCTCACGGCGATCGTGACAGTTCTCTACATCTATTGGCAGCGCGATCGCGAGCGGAAGTAGTCCGCATCGAAGACTGCCCGTTTTTCAGCCCGATGCACGCGCGTGATTGTATTTGCATGGCGTGTTGCTCATTGAGCGGCGTTGCCTGACTGGTCACCCCCTCGCACAAGCTCCACGATCACGCCAGAAGTCCTCCGCCGCAGCACGAATATGTCGCCATCCCTGGCCTGGTAGCGCGCCATGATCCCGTTCGAGGATGGCTCCCGAAACGCGATTTCGCCTGGAAGGCACTCAGTGTGCCGAGTTGTATAGCGCGGCTTGATCTCGTACGCCTCGCCGAGGAACTGGTAGGTGACGGTCTGGCCCGAAGCATTGTTGATCCGGAACTTATACGCGCGATCGTAAGGCCGGCCGAACATTTGCACCGAGACGTAGCGCTCCTTCCCCGGCGTCTTGGCGACAGCAACGCCGATGTCCACGACATGCTCGTCGAGCAAATTTTTACGGTGGCTCGGCGAATTGAGCCAGCCTTGGACGGCCTCGCGTGCGAGCTGCCGGGTTTCGAAGCCCCGGGTGTCCAGATTCGAGGACAGGTTCTCAGAAACAAAGCAGGCCTGATAGCCGGCGGCCTCGGCCCGGTCAGACGGATGACGACCATCCGCTGTGTGTGAGAACTTCGTCGACGTCGCGAGGAACCGCGCATAACCCCGCGCCGCGGCCGTCAATTTAGGTTCGGGCACCACCTCTCCGAGGCCATGCTGCTTGCGGGCAGCATTCGTCATCTCGACTATGGCGATTTCGACCTGAGGGAGATCTGGCGTCATCGACGTTGCTCAAGCTCAGCCGTCCGCAAATTTGCTTGATAGGGAACAGAATTGCCCGCAGATGTCGAGGTGCCCCTGACTGGTCTTAGGCTACGTATCCGTGACCACAACTTCGCCTCAGATCATCGCGAAAGACAGCCGTCACATCACATCGGTGGGGATCATGCCGTCTCCCGTTCGCAGCATCGTTCCGCTGGTCGTTGCCGCACTGATTTCCGGGTTCTTGAGCTACGCGACCGAGGGCTTGCCGCGGTTGTCCCACAGCATCGAAATGCAGCTCACGGCGTACCTCATCAATCCGCGGCTGCTTCTGCCGGGAATCTGGTTCGGCTTGGTGACGGGTGCGCTGGCGTGGCGCTTCGGATCTCGCGGACTAATCGGAGCGGCGCTGACGTTTTGTCTGACGTGGGTTGGCTGGCAGCTCGCGGTGCAAGCCGGCATCGCCGTATTCGACCGGGCCGGCCTGCTCACAACCGTCGAAACAAATAGGCTAGCCCTCGCCGGAGTGGCTGGGGGTGCAGTGGGGGCACTGGTCACATTCCTGGGCGTGCGTGCCGCGGTGCCAATGTCACGGACCATGCTCGCGCTGGTAGCGACCATTGTGACCGGTTCGGTTTTTGGGTTGTTGCTGCCCTGGTCGACCACGCGGCAGAGCGCGGGATTGCTGCTCTACGCCACCTGGCAACCCGCCGTAGTGGCCGTCGTGTCTTACTTCGCCGCACGCAAGCCGACCGCTGCGTAACCTAAGTACGTTCATCTGGTCAGGCTGGACCAAAACGGTCGTGAACTTGTTGGGGCTTGAAGCGTTCCTACTGAGCGCTCGTTTCAACAGGAGATGCCGCAGTGAGTATTCTGGCCTGGATTGTCGTCGGCCTGATCGCCGGCTGGATTGCCGAACAAATTACCGGCAGGGAGCACGGACTGCTAACGAATCTGCTCGTCGGCATCATCGGAGCGTTCGTAGGCGGATTCCTGTTCAGCACGCTACTCGGGTTCGAGTACAGGGAAGGTTTCAACATCGCCTCGATCGTCGTTGCGACCGTAGGCGCTGTCGTGTTCCTGTTCATCCTGAGTTGGTTCAGGGGCGAGCAGCGCACGATCCGCTGACCCGCCCCGGCCTCAGTTCGCACGGCGCTCCGGTAGGTTGAGGATCTGCCGGGCCTCCGCGGGGGTCGCAATCTTACCGCCGAGGTTCTCAATGATGCGCACGGCTTTCTCCACGAGCGCGGCGTTGTTTGGCGCCAGCTGCCCCTTGGCCAGATGAACCGTGTCCTCCATCCCGATGCGGCAGTGCCCACCCAGGATGAAAGCCTGCGCCAGCATCGGGAACGCCATGCGACCTGCGCCGAACGCCGCCCACTCGCAGTCCTTCGGCAGCAGTGATTTCGCGTAGCACAGCGTCTCGGGCGTGGCGGCCATTCCGTACTTCACGCCGGTGACCACCTGGAATAGCGCCGGTGAGCGCAGGGTTCCGTCAGCGAAAAGATCCCTCGACAGCATGATGTCGCCGGTGTCGAACACCTCCAGCTCCGGCTTCACTCCGGCGGCATAGATGAGCTCCGCCATGATGCGGATGTTGCGGGGCGAGTTGATTACGGCGCCGCCGCCGAACCACATCGTGTTGAGATCGAGGCTGCACATCTCAGGCTTGAGCTCGACGATGTGCTCGGTGCGGATTTCCGGCGTTGTAAGCAGCGTACCCGGCGCCGCCTTGGCCGGCTCGTCATCGCTTGGAATGAAGCGGCCACCCGGGCCTGTCGTCAAATTGATGATGAGATCGACGCCGCTCGACCGCAGTCGCTGAACCACCTCGCGGTAGTACTCGAGCTTCATGCTGGGGCGCCCCGTCTCAGGGTCGCGCACGTGGATATGGCACACCGCGGCGCCCGCCTTCGCCGCAGCAATGCAATCGTTCGCGATCTCCTCCGGTGTGACCGGCAGGTTGGGGTTCTGCTCCCTGGTAGGAAAGTTACCCGTCACCGCGCAGGTCAGGATCGTCGGCTTCATAGCTCCTCCTCCCGTAATCGCCGCTCACGGCTCGCCAGCGCTCTCAGCGGGCACCGTCTCGATAATAGTGACCCAGCGCGCGTCCCCTGTCACTGCGCCTCAGGCCTGCTGACCCGCCACGTCGAGGTCGCGACGGCGGCCAGTGTGCCTTCGCCGTCCCAGAGCCGCGCCTCGAGAAAGGCGATCCGTTGTCCCTTACGCAGGAACTTAGCTTCGCAGGTCGCGCGTGGCGGGCGCACCGGCGCAAGATACTGCACCTTCATCTCCAAGGTCGTTCCCGGCAGACCGATGGCGTGCTTCAGAAGGTGTCCCATCGCCGAATCCAGCACGAAGGCTGTGACTCCGCCGTGGAGAGCGCCTTGCGAATTGAACATGAAGTCGCAAACTGGGAACTCCACCCGGCAGGCATCTTCCGTGTATGTGAAGTCGAGACCGAAAAACCGCGCGAGAAAGAACTTCTCGAAACAGGGTTGCTGCGTCTCGAGCGCCGTCTCGAAGGCTCGGCGTGCCGCGGTCTTATCCATGCTACAATGATTTATCAGGAGATCGGCGCGCGATGCTCAACTTGGGAATGGGCTGGATGCCTTTGGTCGGTTCGATAGGTCGATTATAGATTTTCTGACCAACTAGTGACGGCATCTTCCGGCTGTCAAGCAAACGATCGTTCTGCCACAGCTACACCGGGCGCAGAAAAGAAAGCAGATGCTTTAAGACCCGGGAACTTTGCGCCGTCTGGCGTACTCGACCGTCAAATATCTTCCTGGCTGTCCGGCCGGCATCTCCAGCGCACGATGCGCCATTGCGGATGCTCCGCGGACCATCTGGCGAGCTGGATCTGTGCGGTCATCATGCACTGAAATGCCGACACATCTGCCGGGAGCGGAATGCGGTGTTCGCGGCAGACGCTGCCATTGCTCAAAAGGCAGGCCGAAAGAATGATCGCTATCATGTGCTTCACTTCGTTCCAGTGCGCCCGACCCGTCGCTCCAACTCGACCTGCCCGGCGCCGCCCGCACGAAAACGCGGGTGATCCTCTAAAATATGCAAGACTCTTGGTCGCGGCGCTTTCGCGAACAGCAGGGCCTGGCTGGCACTCGCCTTATCATGCATAGTGCCCAGTCGCCACCCCGACCAAAGCGGCACCGGCGCAATGGGGTTAAGAAAAATGGCCTCTTATCCGACAGCCCTGCGCCTTCCCACTTGAATAGCGGCTGGCAAAGGCGACAATGCACGTATTACGTGTGAAGAAGGGTGTCGATACTAAAGCTGGCGAAACCCTGTCAGCAGCCGATGACCGGAGGCCGTTATGTTCAGCGTCGTGAGGTGCCTCGGGATAGCAATTTTCGCCATCCTGGTCATGACGGGACCCCTCGCCAAAGCGGCGGAGCTGCCCGAAAACGACTATCCGACGGTCGCCCGTGCCGACTACGTCTTTGCCTGCATGCAGGTCAACGGCCGCACGCGCGAGGCGCTGCGCAAGTGCGCTTGCTCAATCGATGTCATCGCGTCGCTTCTGCCTTATGAGCAGTATGAGGAAGCCGAGACCATCATGAGCATCCGCCAGCGTGGTGGGGAGCAAGCGTCGATTTTCCTGAGTGCACCTCAAATGCGTGCGAAAGTCGACGATCTGAAGCGGGCTCAGGTAGAGGCTGAGCTGCGCTGCTTCTGATTTCCGACACGCCGATCGAAGCGCAAGCTCACCTCAACAAGCTGCAGCAACCGTGCAGCGGAACCTCCCCGGTCTTCAGACCGATAATGCGCACCTCGAAAGCGTACTCGAGGTCCGACATCCCGTCGCTGCACCACTCCTTGTGCTGCACGAGAGCACTGATGGCCGGGGCCGCATCGCTGACGAGGCGTAGGGCGAGAGCATCCTTACGCCCTTGGAACGGCTCGCGTATGGCAACCGTGTAACGGACCGGCGGGCCGTCTGGGCGACTGAGCTCGGCCGTGTTCCGCTCCACCTTCAGCGCCCAGAATGGCTCGGTCCCCCCACAGAACAAATTGGACTCCAACTCGCTGCCAAGGTCCGAGGAGAGGGGTTGCAGATAGCGCCCGTTGACCCAGCCGCGAACATTCTTGTAGCGGATCTCGTACCAGCGGGAAGAGCCGACCCGGAGAGTTGCTCCAGATCCGTAAATGCCGCCGCTGTTGGCCGGAATTTGCCCCAGAATCTTTTTCTGGCTGATTGTGGCCTGATCATCCACGCGCTCGCGAATGTTGAGCACATCAGACCGCTTCACACCAGTCACTCGGAATTCGAATTTGCCAGCGTGCGCCTTATCGGCCAACGCCATCAGCATGGCGAGGCTGAATAGAACAAGCAAACGTCTCCAAAGCAGCATCGTATAGGAGGGCTCCTCGGCAAAGCTGGCAGTGATAGCTAAGCTCAGCCATCTTAATATCAGCCGTTGCAAATGCCAGCTTCGCCCGGGCCGAGGCAAGTCGAATACAACTTGGAGATTTGATTTGCAGGCAGGCCCTCGTCCCTTTGGTTTAAATTCGCCTTATCGGCTTCTCAAACGAGGACGACAAATTTGATCCGGGTGAGGCAATGCTGATGGGCACCCAGTGACGGGCGTCACCAGGTGCCCATTCCGGGGCCTGTGCTTGGTAGGGGGCGTCCGGCACAGGCAAGGTGCCGGAAGAACCAACGCCAAGCGAGTTGGTTCCAATTCAAATTCGGCAGTCAAAACAGGCGACAGCATAAATTGTGCGCTGTCGCCCGCTACGCGCTCAAGCTGCGGTTAGCGCCGCCCCCTCGGGGCGGGCTCGCCGTAGACCTTGACGGTTGCATTGCCTCGCCGGCTCGGCTCTGCCCGGTAAACCATTTCGATCTGGCGCAGATAGCTTCGGTCGCCCCGAAGATCGACCCCAACGTGACCGCCAGGACGAATATCTCGATTGACCTTGATGGTTTCCGTGTACTTGTTGAAGTACACGATGCGGATCGAGATCAGATGGACCTCATTGTCCTCGACCACGAAGTGAAGCATCCGGAATCCGCGGTCTCGGAACCAGTTTTCCGGATGTTTCACGTTGATGACGTCACGGTCCACCCTGAACCCGACGGACTTCTCACCAAGAAGCTCCCAATTCTTAGGCGGCTCGAATCGAGGCGGGCGGATAGACCGGGGCGCAGGCTCACCATAGACCTTGATGACCGCCTGTCCGCGGAAGCTGGGGCGGGAGCGATAGATCATCTCTATGCGCCGCAAATAGCTCCTCTCACCGCGGAGATCGACCGGCAGCTGACTGCCTGCACGGATCGTGCGATCAACCTTCAGATCTTCTTTATAGCCGTTCAGGTAAACGAGCCGGATCGAAATCAGGTGCAAATCATTGCGCTCCGCCGCGAAGTGCAGGCTCCGGAACGCGCGATTGCGGAACCAGTCTTCCGATTTGCCCACCTCGATAACATCGCGATCAACCAGGAAGCCGACGCTCTTTTCCCCGAGCAGCACCAAGTCGTTGTGTTTGCCTCTCTGGGCTTGGGCAGGCAAGGCAAGCACCATCAGGCAGAGCACAAGTAAACCCCCAACCCGCAGCATTTGTCCTCCGTAGCAGGATTAACCAAATGTAAGCCGCTAACTCTTGCCTACGGCGGCGCCGAAGTAAACGAAAATCGCTGTGCCCGGACTATTCAGGCCTTCTGATGGCGGAAATGCGGCTGAAATCGCATCTACGACTAGCACGGCGCAAGTAGAACGCCTTACCAACCGGCATTGAAAGTTGGCGAGGGCTTCCCGGCGACTAGTTGATGCGCAATTACGCCTTTCGGCTAGGGCGGCCGTTTCGAACCGCCGCCTCGATCTGGCTTCGCGATATGCCGATGTCTCGCAGCATGCGGTCATCCAGGCTGCTTAAGTAGTGGCACGCAGCACGCCGGTTGTACCACCTGACATAGGCTCGCTTCGCCTCACGAACCGCCTGCCACAAGCGGCTGACCAGACGTTGTCGCGGCGAAACGAAATACGTGCTTCGGGATGCTGCCATCATGTGCTCCTGTCATCTCGTTCTCCAGTCGCACTATGGATGACAGCTCCTGACAGCCTGGCGTCAGCAGCTCCGACACGCTTCTGACACCGCGGTGTCAGGAGTGATAGGTTACGTATCTTAGCGCAAGCTAGATCGTGGATTGGCAGCGTGCGCCGCGCCGACCGCCTGTTCGAAATCATACAGCTGATGCGCCGCAAGGCTCCTGTGCGCGCTCGCGATCTGAGCGAGGCGCTGGAGGTCTCGGAGCGGACCATCTATCGCGACATTCAGGACTTGATCGCAAGCGGCGTTCCCATCGAGGGGGAGGCTGGCGTCGGCTATGTGCTCAAAGCCGGTTTCGATCTCCCACCGCTCATGTTCAAGGAGCAGGAGATCGAGGCGCTCGTTCTGGGGGCGCGCATCGTCGAGTCCCTCCCCGATGCGGAGCTGGCCGAAGCAGCGTCCAACGCGATTGCCAAAATCGAAGCAGTCATTCCGGACCGGCTGCGCGGCTACATGGCCAATACGGCCTTGTTGGCACCGCCGCACACGTACATGGAGCCGATCCGGTTCGACATGGCTCGATTGCGGGGGGCGCTACGCAGCCAGCTCAAAGTACATTTCCGCTACACAGACTATGCTGGTCGACAAACCGTACGCACGGTGAGGCCCCTATCCCTCGCGTACTTCGGGCCGATCTGGCTGCTCGCCGCCTGGTGCGAGCTGCGGGATGATTTCCGCACGTTCCGGTTGGACCGAATCGACGATTTCAAGGTGCTGCAGGAGCGCTTCCGCGTCGAGCCGGGGAAAACGCTCCAAGAGTTCCTGAAGCGCGACCAGACCTGGAACCGGCGATCGGAGCCCGTCCCGAGCCTGGAAGCCGGGGCAGGCTGAGTTGCACGTCAGCGGAAAGGGGGCTCGTCGAAGGAGCGTAACTTGCGGGAATGCAGTGTCTCTCGACGTTCCCGCAGCAGCTCAAGAGCCTTCAGTCCAATCTCCAGATGCTGCGCCACCGCTGCCTCATAAAATGCGTTGGCCGCACCCGGCAATTTGATCTCGCCGTGGAGCGGCTTGTCCGAGACGCAGAGAAGAGTGCCGTAGGGTACGCGGAGGCGATATCCATTGGCAGCGATCGTGCCGCTTTCCATGTCGACCGCAATGGCGCGCGAAAGATTGATCCGCCGCCGCTCCTGCGAGTAGCGCAGCTCCCAGTTCCGATCGTCGTTGGTGACGACCGTGCCCGTCCTCAACCGCTCCTTCAGCCTGTCGCCTTGCTCGCCCGTGACGATCGCCGCCGCATCCTGTAGGGCGACCTGCACCTCGGCCAATGCCGGGATCGGCACCTCCGGCGGCACAAGTGGGTCGAGAATCCGGTCCTGGCGAAGATAGGCGTGAGCGAGCACGTAGTCGCCGATCTGCTGCGATTGGCGCAGGCCGCCGCAGTGGCCGACCATCAACCAGCAGTTGGGGCGCAGGACGGCCAGGTGGTCCGTGATGTTCTTCGCATTGGGTGGGCCGACGCCGATGTTGACGAGGGTGACGCCCTCCCCATCCGGCGCCGTCAAATGATAGGCCGGCATCTGGAACTTGTGCCAGGGACTCGCGGCAATAATAGCCTCCGCATCTTTGGGAGAGGTACCCCGGCGGATTTCGAGGTCGCCGGGCAGCACGAGGCGCTCGTACGTGGTTCCTGGCTCGGCAAGGCGTGCCAGCCCCCAGCGGATGAACTGATCAACGTAGCGATGATAGTTGGTCAGCAGGATCCAGTGTTGGACCCAACGCCAGTCGCAACCGGTGTAGTGCACCAGCCGTCGCAACGAGTAGTCGACCCGGACTGCATCGAAAAGGGCCAACGGCCGCGGCTCGCCTTCGGGAGCCTCCCACTCGCCATCCGCAACTTCGTCACCCACCAGCGATAGCCGTGGCGTGGGGAAGTGACGCGCGAGGTCGCTGGCAGAAATGCCCTTGCGGCCGATCTCGTCGACCCGCTCCATCGTGTACGGAAACGGGATCTCCTGAGTGCTGACCCCGACCTCGATTTCCGCTCCGTACTCCGCGACCAGCGGCCGGAGTTGCTCGAGCAGGTAATTGCGGAAGTAGCTCGGGTGCGTGATCGTCGTCTCGTAAACGCCGGGGCGCTGGAATTTGGCGTAAGCCCGGCGGGTGCGGGGCGGCGGATCGATGCCGTAATTGATGACCCGCAGCAGAGGATAGCGAAAGGCGAGCCGCTCCTTCTCGCTTGGTGGCTCTCCCGTATCGAGATATCGGTCGAGCGCGCGGACGAGAGCGGCAGACGCCTTGGCATAGAGCTCTTCAAGCCTGTCGACCGCTGCTTCCGGGGTGAGACGTTGTCCGTTGTTGTTCTGCTCCTTGCCCATGACCGCGCCATGCCGGTTCGTCATGCTTTCACCCCAACGTACCGGCAAGCCCGAGGTTTGTCAGGCATTTGGGCTCAGGCAGCGAAAAGCTCGTCAAGCCAGTCGAAGACCACGGCGTTTGACAGAGGCAGGTTTCCGAGCTGGCAGTGGGCATCGGCGCCTTCCTCGACCGTGAAGATCCGCTCTGTGACCGGGCCGGAGACGCTCTCGACGAAGCGCCTGGACTGGCGCAAAGCCTCCGCACCTTCGCTCGCGCCCACCATTGCAAGGGTCGGGCAGTGGATTTCGGCCAGCTTCTCCTCGGCGTTGAAGTCCTTGAGTCGGGTTAGCCACGCGGCGAAGCTGTCGACGCCGAATCGGCGGCACGCTGCTTTGAAGCTGAGCTTGGCTTCGCGGGGAAAGTCCTCGTCCGGGACCTCATCGACCTCGTTCAGCGAGACGGGAGGCGGGTTCGCTGCGAACTCGGGGCCGATGAAACCAGCCATGTAGGCGTAGAGCTCGATGATTGGTGAGTTGGCGATCAGCGCTTTGATGCGCCCATCGTACTCAGCCGCGCGCGTTACGAAGTACCCGCCGAAGCTGATGCCGTAGAGGGCCAGCCGTTCCGCGGCAACCTCGGGTCTCGCCAGGGCAAAGTCGAGGATAGCCCCGATCGGCTTTTCGTAGTCGGGCCGGAATTTCAGGTCTGGATGAACGCGCAAACAGCCGACTTGGCCCGGACCTTGCGCAATGAGGACGTTGTACCCGCGTTCGAGCCCGGCCGCAGCTACCTGGAAATAGAGCTCTTCAGCGGTGCCGTCGAAGCCCGTGAGGACGACGACCGTCTTGCCACGATCCGCCCCGTTGGCCGGTGCCATGGAGTAGCCCGGCAGACCTTTCCCTTCGAAGGGGATTTCGACCGGCTCGATCCGGTCCGGGATCAGCTCTGCGGCGGCGCGGAAGGCATCGCGGCTGGCAAGGCCCCACGTCTGCGACTCCGACCCGAAGGGATCGGCGAAGTATTCGGCCGCCCGGTAGTACATGGAGGCTCGGAGGAAATGATCCCGCGCGCTGATTCGGTGCCCGCTCTCCAGGGCCGCGCGGCCAGCCTTCAGAACCCGTTCCCCCATCGCTGCGAGCGCCTCGCGCCAGACGTAAGGGTCATCTCCAGTTACCGCCGCACGAGTCGCGAAAACCTCCCCGGGTGTTGCGCCGCGGTAGTTTCCGGCGCCCAGCGAGCGCATGAGCTGAAAGTCCAGCTCACCCGATTGGAAACCTGCGACCCGTGTCGTGCCGCGCTCTACGCGGTCATTAGCCATGTTTCTCCTCCTCCTTGGCTGCGCAACGTGCTCACGGGGCGCGTTCGACTGCCTTGGCAACCGAAGGAGGCCAGCATGGCTCCCCTGCGCGTGCCGGAGCTCGCCGCATCCTTCCCACAACCTCTAGTAAGCGGAGGCTCCGTTTAAAGTTGCTTGACGTCTTCAGGTTGCGTCTGTGCGAGTGACGCGGCGCTCCCAAGAGCATTGACTTGCAGCGTTTTCCTGACGATATTGCGCGCGCACGCGGTGGCTTGGGGCCATCGCGCACGAGGCGCTGCCCGAGGCTCATCGCCGGCATCCGGCCGGTAGACCGTTTCCCAGGGTGAGGCGGTTCACTAAAGTCCGCGAGATGACACTCGCGGCGCCACAGGGCGTGGAGAAGAAGGACACGTCATGTACGCAGTCATCAAGACCGGCGGCAAGCAGTACCGTGTGGCCAAGGACGACGTTCTCACCATCGAGAGGCTCGAGGGTGAAGCGGGGGCCGAGGTGGAGTTCACGGAAGTGCTCATGATCGGAGGCAACGGGACGCCGAAGATCGGAACGCCAACCGTCCCGGGAGCCAAGGTCACGGCGGAGCTCGTGGAGCAGACGCGCGGTCCGAAGCTCATCGCGTTCAAGAAGCGCCGTCGCAAGAACTCCCGGCGCAAGAGGGGTCATCGTCAGGATTTGACGAAAGTTCGGATTACAAACATCATCGGCGCCTGAGGGCAGCCGACCCGACCACGAGGTAACGGAAATGGCACACAAAAAGGCAGGCGGGTCGTCGCGCAACGGGCGCGACTCGCATTCGAAGCGCCTCGGCGTGAAGAAGTACGGCGGCGAGTTCGTCGTGCCGGGCAACATCATCGTGCGCCAGCGCGGCACCCGGTGGCATCCCGGCGACAACGTCGGCATGGGCACAGATCACACGCTGTTCGCGAAGACCGCGGGGCTCGTGGAGTTCCGCACGAAAGCCAAGGGACGTGTGTTCGTCTCGGTGCGACCGACCACGCTGCAAGCGGCGGAGTAAGCCGCGCGACCAGAGGCGATGGCTTGTTGAAGGGAGATGGCAAGCCATCTCCCTTTTTCGTGTCTCCAAGTTTCTCTTATCTCCGACAGAGCTGGATCCGCGATCCGGCGACAAAAGGTTCGTAGGAGCCGGTCTCGTGATTGCCGCGCCGATGAGAACCAGACGCCTGCTCTTGCGCGATCTGACGCCCCGCGATGCCCGAAGGATCGCGATGCTGGCGAGCGACTGGGACGTCGCGCGCATGACGGGTCGGATTCCGCACCCCTATTCCGAGCAGCTAGCGCACGAGTGGATCAGTGATCTTGCCGACGGCGAGTTCGTGCAAGGCATCATTCACCAGAATGTTCTGGTCGGTATCTGCGGGTATATGCCCGAAGGTGAAGGATCGGCAGAGATCGGCTACTGGATCGGCAAACCATGGTGGGGGCGCGGTTTCGCAACCGAGGCGGCCAGCGCACTCATCGACTACTGTTTCACCGTAGCCGGCTTTGAGCGGGTCACTTGCGGCCACTTCGTTGACAATCCGGCTTCCGGCAGGGTGATCGCGAAGCTTGGCTTCCGGTTCATTGGCACTGAACGTGTCTGGTGCGAAGCCCGCCAGACCGATGTCGAAACGCTGAAATACGAACGACTTCGCCAGGATGGCGAGGCCAAGGCAAGGGTGTCATGAAGTTCCTCGATCAGGCCAAGGTCTACGTTAAGGCCGGTGATGGAGGACATGGTGCTGTCAGCTTCCGCCGCGAGAAGTTCATCGAGTTCGGTGGGCCCGATGGCGGTGACGGCGGCAAGGGCGGCGACGTCTGGGCCGAATGCGTCGCCAACCTCAATACGCTGATCGATTACCGCTACCAGCAGCACTTCAAGGCGAAGAACGGCCAGCCCGGCATGGGCAAGAACCGCTCGGGCGCCAAAGGGGCCGACTGCGTTCTCAAAGTTCCCCCCGGGACGCAGATTTTCGCGGAAGACCAGGAGACGCTGATTGCGGATCTGACGGAGCCGGGCCAGCGTGTCCTGATTGCCCGTGGCGGCAACGGCGGCTTTGGCAATGCCCATTTCAAATCGTCTACGAACCAGGCACCGCGCCGTGCAAACCCTGGCCAGCCCGGCGAGGAGCTGACCATCTGGCTGCGCTTGAAGCTTATTGCCGACGCGGGCCTCATCGGTCTGCCCAATGCGGGCAAATCCACCTTTTTGTCCAAGGTCAGCGCCGCTAAGCCGAAGATCGCCGACTATCCTTTCACGACGCTGCACCCCAACCTCGGCATGGTTCGTGTGGGCGACGTTGATTTCGTGCTGGCCGACATCCCGGGGCTTATCGAGGGCGCGCACGCCGGCGCAGGGCTCGGAACCCGCTTTCTCGGCCATATCGAGCGTTGCCGGGTGCTGCTGCACTTGGTTGACGCTACCGAGGAGGACGTGGCCGGCGCTTACCGGATCGTGCGTCGTGAGCTCAAGGCTTACGATGCGGATCTCGAGAAGAAGAAAGAGATCGTCGCGCTCTCGAAGTGCGACGCGCTGGATCCTGATACGATCGCCGAGCGGCAGGAGGCGCTGAGGCGGGCGGCGCGCAAGAAGCCCTACCTTCTGTCGGCCGTGTCAGGACAGGGTGTTCAGGAGATTCTCTACGCCGTCTCTCGGGTCATCGCGGAATCCCGTGAGGAAGAGCAGCGCGAGGCGGAGCCTGTAGCGGCGAAAGGCTGGCGGCCATGAGCGGAATGGTAGAAGCGAAAGCGGGCGAGATCGCCGACGAATCGCAGCGAGAAGCTGGGCTTGCTGCTTGGGCCGACGCCCGGCGGATCGTGGTCAAGATTGGCTCCGCCTTGCTCGTGGATAGCAACTCCGGCCGCATCCGATCCACGTGGCTCAACTCGCTCGCCGACGACATCGCAGAGCTTTGGCACGAGAGACGGGAGATCGTGCTCGTCTCCTCGGGCGCCATCGCACTCGGCCGGCACATCATGAGCTTGCCGAAAGGGCCGCTTCATCTCGAGCAGTCGCAGGCGGCAGCCGCTGTCGGCCAGATCACCCTCGCCCATTCCTATCAGGAGGTCTTCCGCGCGCGGGGGCTGACCACCGCCCAGGTGCTGCTGACACTCGGCGACACGGAGGAACGCCGACGCTACCTCAATGCGCGCAGCACGATCGATACGCTCCTCGCTCACCGCGCGATCCCGGTCGTCAATGAAAATGACACGGTGGCAACTGCGGAGATCCGCTACGGCGATAATGACCGCCTGTCCGCGCGGGTGGCGAGCATGATCAGTGCCGACTGCCTCGTGCTTCTGTCCGATGTGGACGGCCTCTACACGAGCCCGCCTGGCCGCGATCCGAATGCCCGGCGTATCGACGTCGTCCGCGAGATCACGCCCGAGATTGAAGCCATGGCCGGCGATGCCGGAACCGAGCTGTCACGCGGCGGCATGAAAACCAAGATCGAGGCAGGGCGCATCGCCCTAGCCGGCGGAACCGATATGGTGATCGCCTCAGGCAAGGTACTGCATCCATTGCGGGCACTACGTGATGGCGCTCCGTGCACTTGGTTCCTGGCGCCCTCCGATCCGGTAACGGCCCGGAAACGCTGGATCGCAGGTCAACTCGAGCCTCGGGGAGTTGTAGAGATCGACGCCGGAGCGGAGCAGGCGCTTCTTGCGGGCAAGAGCCTGCTGCCAGCAGGTGTCACGCGGGTCCAGGGCCGATTTGATCGCGGCGATGCGGTGATCATCCGCAACAGCTCAGGGCATGAAATCGGCCGCGGCCTGATTGCCTATGCGCGCGCCGATGCAGAGCGTATCATCGGGCGCCGAAGCAGCGAGATTCCTAAAATTCTCGGATTCGAAGGCCGCACCGAGCTCATCCACCGCGATGACATGGCACTGAACCGGAAGTAGGCGCGATGAACAAACTTGATCGCAACATTGATAGCGCCGGAACGGCGGAGCTGATGGCCCAAATGGGCATCGCGGCGCGTGCCGCAGCCCGCGAGGTGGCACTTGCCCCGCCGGCACAGAAGAACGAAGCGCTTGCCGCGGCGGCCAAGGCCATCCGGGATTCCGTGGCCATTATTCTGGAGGCCAATGCAAAGGACGTCGAAGGAGCGCGGGCAAGGGGCACGACAGGCGCCTTCATCGACCGGCTGACGCTGAATGACGCGCGCATCGAAGGTATCGCGCGAAGCCTTGAGGACATCGCGAGCCTCGATGATCCGGTCGGCACCACAATGGCGACGTGGACGCGCCCCAATGGTCTTGTTATCGAGCGGGTGCGCGTGCCGCTTGGCGTCATCGGCATCATCTACGAAAGTCGGCCCAACGTGACAGCGGATGCTGGCGCGCTCTGTCTCAAAAGCGGCAACGCAGCGATTTTGCGCGGTGGCTCCGAAAGCCTGCATTCAAGTCGCGCGATCCACGCCTGTCTCCTGAAGGGGTTGAAGACGGCAGGCCTACCAGAAGCGACGATCCAACTCGTGCCGACGACAGATCGGGAAGCCGTTGGCCATATGCTGAAAGGGCTTCACGGCAACATCGACGTCATCGTGCCCCGCGGCGGAAAGAGCCTCGTTGCGCGCGTGCAGGAAGAGGCTCGCGTGCCGGTGTTTGCGCACCTCGAAGGGATTTGCCACACCTACGTGGACAAGGATGCTGATCTCGCGATGGCGCGCGAAATCGTGCTCAACGCCAAGATGCGCCGCACAGGGATTTGCGGAGCGACCGAGACACTGCTCGTAGATCGGTCGGCACCCGCCGAGCTCCTGCCGGATCTGGTCAAGGTCCTCCTTGATGCCGGCTGCGCCGTGCGCGGCGACGCGGCGACGCAGGCCGTCGACTCACGGGTAACGCCAGCAACCGAGGAGGACTGGGCGACCGAATACCTGGACGCCATCATTTCGGTGAAGGTCGTCGATGGAGTCGACGAGGCCATCGAGCACATCGCTCGCTACGGCTCCCAGCACACCGATGCCATTGTGACAGGCAACGCCGAGACAGCGCAGCGTTTCCTGGATCGCGTCGACTCGGCCATCGTCCTGCACAACGCCTCGACCCAATTTGCGGATGGCGGAGAGTTCGGCTTCGGCGCCGAGATCGGGATTGCAACTGGCAAGATGCACGCACGTGGTCCGGTGGGTGTCGAACAGCTTACAAGCTTCAAGTACGTCGTGCGCGGTTCAGGCCAAGTGAGGCCGGCATGACCTCCACCGGCGCGAGGCCTTGAAGAATGCGCCGGAGCGCGCCGGTTTCGTTCGGCTCGGTCAGGGTCAAGACGCCGCTCGTCGCTCCGGGCTTGCGCATTGGATTGTTGGGCGGAACGTTCAACCCGCCCCACGATGGCCACGTTCTCATCAGCCACACGGCCTTGGCGCGACTGCAGCTCGACCAGCTCTGGTGGATCGTGACACCTGGCAACCCTCTCAAGGAGACCGGCGATCTGCCGCCGCTCGAGGAGCGCATGGCCGCCTGCCGCGCAATGATGCCCGACACGCGAGTCAAGATTACCGGCTTCGAGGAGCAACTTGGTACGCCCTACACGGCCGCAACGCTTGCGTTCCTTAAGCGGCGCTATCCTCGCGTCCATTTCGTCTGGGTGATGGGTGCGGACAACCTGGCAAGCTTCCACCGCTGGCAACACTGGCGCGAGATCATGCAAACGATGCCCATCGCCGTTATCGACCGGCCGGGCTGGCGATATCGGGCGCTGTCGTCCCCGGCCGCCTACGCCTTCCGCAGCAGCTACGTGCCTGAGATCCAGACCACCGACTTACCTGACATGACGCCACCTGCCTGGACGTTGTTGACCGGGCCCCTGTCCCCCCTGTCATCGACCGCGCTCCGTCTCTTGCGCGCCTAACATTGAAATTTCACGGTTCGCTACGTGCGGGCCGGATTCGCAGCGTCCGGCGCGGTGCCGCAATAGAGAAGCTGATGGCTGCCAATCCGCAATCTGAGAAGAACAAAAACTGATTTCCTTGGATGACACGATGGAGAGTTGGCGAACCCGCTCGCCGAGCTCACTACAGAGCATTCCCTCGACCCAACGATGCAAGACTGAAAATGGATGCGAGCGACTGTGGTCACATCGGAGCACGACGCATCAAGTCTTCGAGACTCCCAAGTGGACCAGAGTTACTAGGTACGGATTTCCTAGACGACTGCGTGTCTTGGTTTCCTGCACGAATAATCGAAATCGCTGATATGAACGCCAAGCACTTGTTATGGATCGCGGTTCAGAACGGGTGCTAGGCATAGAGCGTACAATCTTGGGAGACTTGCCATAGGAGCGCTGAAGACCCCGCGAAAGCGATGGCTGGTCGGGCCGACTTGCCATCACCATTGGTGCCGGCTGGTCTCATCTCTCTCGGGTAAGCATGTGCTTAAGAGGAGGTTTCGGATGGGGAGCCACGGTTATGAGGGCGGGCGGCTTGATCTACCGTTCGTCGGGCTGTGTACATTCGGAAAACGCCCCCTCTGCCTAGACTGGGACAAGATCGACGCTGATGTGGCTGTGTTGGGCGTACCGTATGATATGGGGACCCAATACCGCTCTGGTGCGCGCTTTGGCCCACGGGCAATTCGCGAGGCGTCCACCCTGTTCTCCTTCGGACATAGCGGCGCATACGATCACGAGGACGATAAAGTGTATTTGCCTGTCGACAAGGTCCGAATTGTCGACATCGGCGACGCTGACATCGTGCATACCGATACCGCAAAGAGCCACGCCAACACGGAGATGGCGGTCCGCAAAATCTTGGAAAAGGGTGCGCTCCCCGTGGTGCTCGGCGGCGATCACGCCGTCAACATTCCATGCGTCAGGGCCTTCAGCAATCATGGGCCGATCCACATCGTACAAATCGATGCACATCTGGACTTTGTCGACGTGCGCCACGGCGTCCGGGAAGGCCACGGAAACCCCATGCGCCGCGCCGCGGAGCAACCACATGTCAGTGGCCTTACCCAGATTGGGATCCGAAACGTATCTTCGACGGCGCGGGAGGGATATGACGATGCCCGTCAGCGTGGCTCGACGATTTTGTCCGTCAGGCAAGCGCGCAAGCTCGGCGCCGAGGGTGTTCTCGCTAAGATTCCGGCCAATGCCCGCTATTACGTGACGATCGACATCGATGGTTTTGATCCATCCATCGCACCGGGCACCGGCACCCCGAGCCATGGTGGCTTTCTGTACTACGAAGTCATGGAGATCCTTCAGGGTCTGGCCCGACGCGGAGAAGTCGTCGGCATTGATCTGGTCGAGGTCGCGCCCGCATATGACCCATCCGGCATCACCAGCTTTCTGGCAGCACAGGTGCTGCTGAACTTCCTAGGCTACATCTTCGCCGAGCGGGAATCGCGAAAAGGCTGAACAGGACTGAACAAGGAGGTGCACTATGCGCGAGAACGGTCGGCAGGGAACAGTCCATGTCATCCCAGCGCGTAGGGGCGTAGCTGCCCGAGTCGCGAAAGGGCAAGTGGTCACCGTCATCAACACCCACGGCAGCCAAGTGGTGGATACCTGGGCGTTCTGCGCTGATGACATCGCGGAATTTATGTCGATGGAGCATAGCCGCGGCGCAATGCTCAAAGTCAACCCAAAGGTCGGTGACACACTGCGTAGCAACAAGCGTCGCCCTATGCTGACCCTCGTCGAAGACACGTCCGGCGGCGTGCATGACACCCTCATTGCTGCATGCGACCGCTACCGCTACGAGCAACTGGGACATGTCGGCTATCACGACAATTGCACGGATAATCTCAAAAGCGCTCTTGCTGCTCTCGGGCTTACGCCGCCCGAGGTCCCGTCTCCGCTCAATCTTTTCATGAATATTCCGATTGATGAGCAGGGTGCGATTGCGTTCGAGGCGCCAATTTCGAAGCCGGGATCCTATGTCAGCCTGCGCGCGGAAATGGACCTGATCGTCGCCTTCTCTGCGTGCCCGCAAGACCTTGTGCCGGTAAACGGCGTAGCCTGCATTCCCACCGACGCGCACTACAGGATCGACGATCCCTCGCCCAGCGCTTAGGCGGGCGGCCACTCGTCTTCGCGCGACAATTCCGCTGTTACTGGGACCGGGGCTTCTCCCGGCCCGGCAAACGAATCGCTGGCACCTGCTCTTTTGTGCAGTTCCTGCACAAAAATGCGCTGTGCCAGCGAAGGCTCCTTATGATTGGGCGATATGACGACAAAGGGTGAGCGAATTTGCGCTTCGGGAATGAGTAACGGCCTAAGCCGGTTCCGCTGCCTGAAAATCGCCGCGAAATGATCGGGTAGGTAGCCAATGAAATGGCCACTCAGGATATACATGGCCTGTGCTTCAATGTTCGAAGCGTAGGCGCCAACCTTGGCATTAGGAATGTGCCGCAACTCGGACTTGTTCGCGTACGGTCGAACAACGACCTGTGCCGCTTCCACATCCGACTTTGTCACGACCTTTCTTTTGAAAAGAGGGTGGCGCTCGCTGCAATAAAGGGAGTGGACTTCGTGGCGGAACTCGACCTGCGAAAAACCAGGTAAATATGCGATACGCGGGGAGATTGCGAAATCGATACCATCCTTGGCGAGGTCGGCAATGAGCTGCTCCGGTGAGCCAATTGTGATGCGAAGATCAACCTCGCTGGCCTTCGTAATGAATTGATCGATCACGTCGTCAAGGCCGAGAGCTTCGTCGGTGACAGTCGCATCAACAATACCGACCCGCAGCATGCCAGTGGCGCGAGATCGAAGCTCCCCAAGCTGCTGTTCAAACCTCGAGATCGCTGAAGTTAACGAGTGGGAATACTCATAGACCGCACGGCCCCTTTCGGTAAGTTCAAAGCCCCTACGTCCGCGCTGGCATAAGGAAAAACCGAGTCTCTGCTCTAGTGCGCTAATTTGAAAACTGATCGACGACTGGCTCATTGACAAGGCCAGCTGCGCGCCGCTGAAGCCACCATGCTCGACAACCGAGCGAAACACTCTCAAGGCTCGGAGATCCGAAGCTGATAAGCGCAACGTGACATCCCTCGCCGACTGTCGCACCCAGCAACACGTTCAAGTATACATCGGGATTTTCGATGTGAAGTCTATTTCTTCCATATTTACCGGTGTGTCAATCCTGACATGATGTTCAGAGCGCCGTACCGTCGCCCCGCAGAGCTCGACCGGAGTCCCCGGGGCGCGGCAGTTTTCTGGCCGCGATAAGAAGCGGGAGTACAGGAGGAATTCATGCGGTCCGTGTTCAAGTGGTGTATTTCGGCATTGGTTGCTGCTTCGCTGTCGATTAGCGTCGCGGGAGTGGCCGATGCTGCGGACCTTCTCGAGCGCATTAAGCAAAAAGGGGAGATCGTTGTCGGCACAGAGGCCCGCTATCCGCCGTTCGAGTTCATCGAGAACGGCCAGATCGTTGGCTATGGGGTGGACCTCTTCGAGGAGGTCATGAAGGGGCTACCAGGTGTAAACGTCAAGCGGCTTGACCTTCCCTTCCAGGGCCTGCTCCCCGGACTGCAGACCAACAAGTTCGACGCGATCATCACTTCCGTCACGGTCAATAAGCAGCGATACGATACCTACCGCTTGTCGCTGCCCATCGCGGATGCCTCCTTCGCGTTCGTTAAACGCAAGGGCGACACATCGCTCAACGCTCCCGAAGACCTGGGCGGCAAGGTTGTGGGAACACAGGCCGGTTCTGCCCAGCTCAAGGCCACTGAAGCTCTTTCCGAGCGGCTCAAAGCAAAGGGACTCAAGCCGATTGCCAGCATCCAGACGTACGTGGACTTCAACGAAGCTTACGCTGATTTGGCAGCGGGTCGCACCGACGCGGTAGTGAACTCATTGCCCAACCTACTCTACCTACAAACACAGCGCGGCGATGTGTTCGAAACCGTGACAACCACCTTTGGGGCGCCGACTTACTTCAGTTGGGCATTTCGAAAGGACGACGACAGCAAGTCGCTAGCCGACTTCATAGATGAACGGTTTCGTCAGCTCGCAGCCGACGGAACGATGGCAAGGCTTCAAGAGAAGTGGTTCGGCTTCACTATGAAACTTCCTTCTGACGCACTGCCCGTCCCGCAGGAGTGACCGAGACCATCAATTAGGATTCGTGGACAGCTGCTTGCGGTCAGGAGTTGGTGCTCTTGACCGCAAATATTCGAAGTAACCCCGGCCGGTAGCCAACAGAGCCGTTCCCCATCGGACCCGCGCCGCAGCAAAGACATCAGGGGGATGTGAGTGGCGACGCTTGCTCTGATCCAAGCCAATCTGCCCATGATGCTCTGGGGAGCATGGGTAACAATTCTCGTATCGGGCGTTGCCATCGTGCTCGGCATGCCGCTTGGCTTGATCCTGTGCTTTTGTCTGACATCATCCCGGCCGTGGCTGCGGTACGTTTCCCGCGCTTATCAGAGCGTGTGGCGTGGTACCCCTATTCTCGTACAATTGTTGATCATCTATTACCTGTTGCCGCTCATCGGCATTAATGTGCCGCCCATTATCGCGGCCATCGTTGCTCTAACTCTCAATACCATGGCCTTCCAAGCCGAAATCTTTCGAGGTGGATTGTTGGCAATACCTGCTGGCCAAATGGAAGCTGCGCGTATGGTTGGTATCCGAAAGTGGCCGGCGCGATACCACATCCTAATCCCTCAAATCTTCCGTCTGGTCATCCCCTCACTCGTCAATGAGACCATCAGCATCTTGAAGAATTCCTCGCTTGTTTCCGTCATTGCGGTAACGGAGTTGATGCGTGTGAGCCAGCAGATCGTCGCAACGACCTATCGCCCGTTTGAAATCTATATCACAGCGGCGGTCATCTACATCGTCATCAACTCCCTCCTCTCGCTAGTCGGTCGGGCAGCAGAGCAGCGGCTCGCTCACGGGGCCTGAAGTCATGCCGCAGTTCTTCGACTTACTGGTCCAGTACTCCCCCCTCATGCTCTCCGGGTTGGCGACGACAGCCTGGATCTGTGCGCTAGCGGCCGCCCTGGGGATCGCTGTCGGTCTCGTCCTCGCAATCCTCGGAGGCACCGGATTTCGGCCATTGAGCTGGATCGTGCGCGTCTATATCGAGATCATGCGCGGGTTGCCGATCCTCATCCTTCTCTTTGTGCTGTACTATGGTGGACCCAGCATCGGCCTCAGATTGAGCGCCGAGACCGTCGGCGTGGTTGGTCTCGGATTTTACGGCGCTGCTTATTTCGCGGAAATCTTCCGGTCTGGCTTCCAGTCTATCCCCAAAGGGCAGATTGAAGCCGCTCGCATGGCGGGTTTGACGGGCATGCAAATCACACGACACATAAAGCTACCACAGATGCTCATGCTCATCACACCGCCAATGGTCAACCAGATCATCATCCTCATCAAGGAATCGGCCGTACTCTCGATCATCACCGTGGCGGAGCTGACAAAGAACACCACGCAGTTTGTGAACGAGACTTACGCCGTGATCGAGCCCTATCTCGCAGCCGCGCTACTTTATTGGCTGCTGGTTGAAGCTGTCGCCCAACTCGGTAAGCTAGTTGAGCGCCGGGTGCGGTTCTAAGAACGACGATTAACAAGAGAATCGGATTTACCCGATGGCCAGCCAATCTCCGGAACCGATCATTAAGATTCGCAATCTGGGAAAAAAGTTCGGCGATTTCACTGCCCTGTCCAATATCTCGTTGGAGATATTTCCCTCCGAGGTTGTGTGTATCATCGGGCCATCTGGTTCAGGGAAAAGCACCCTGCTTCGCTGCATCAGCTTCCTCGAGGAATACACGTCGGGCGAAATTGAGATTGAAGGCCGCCTTCTCGGGTACCGCAGGACTGGTACCGGACTCGTGCGAGAAAGCGAGCGGAACATCGATGCCGTACGCCGAAATGTCGGCATGGTGTTCCAACACTTCAATCTATGGCCCCATATGACAGCGCTGGACAATGTCACGCTTGGTCTCCGCCTAACCAAGCGAATTCCGGCAGCGCAGGCGCGCGAGATGGGTCTGCGCGTACTCGCAAAGGTAGGAATGGAGAAATTTGCAGACCGCTATCCCTCGCAGCTTTCCGGCGGCCAGCAACAACGGGTCGGTATTGCCCGTGCACTCGCGATGGAGCCACACGTGATCCTCTTCGATGAGCCGACCTCTGCCTTAGATCCGCAACTCGTCGGAGAGGTCCTGGACACGATGAAGCAGTTGGCGAGTGAAGGCATCACGATGGTGGTCGTGACCCACGAGATGGGCTTTGCGGCTCAAGTCGCGGATCGCGTTGTATTCATGGACCAGGGGAGAGTGATCGAGCAAGGACCGCCCGCGAAGCTCTTCAACGAGCCGCAAAGCTCGCGTCTGCGAGAATTCTTGGACACTTGGAGATCACGCAACACACTTGTTGAGGTTGTTGGATCGGCGACGACCAAGTCCTGCGATTCCCCTGATCAAATTGTAAAGGAGGCCATTCGTGAGTGAATCCCTCAGCCCATCCGGTATTCCGCGGATCTACGGCGACGTACCACCTTTCATGGGATTCCCTTACCAGCCCAACCTGTCTGAACTTTCGGCCGATGCGGTAGTGGTCGGGATGCCCTATGATGGCATTGCGACCTTTCGCGGTGGCGCGACACGGCGCGCACCCCAAGAAATTCGAAAGTACTCGCTTCTCTATGGCAGCTACAGCTTCGACTGGGACCTCGATATGCTCGCCTATATCGCCGTTGCGGATGTGGGCGATATCGATGTCCTGCCTGGTGATAACGCCGCCAGCTATGCACGCCTAGAAGCAAGGCTGGGCGAGATACTATCCAAGGGAGCTGTTCCACTGACGATCGGCGGCGATCACGGTATCTCCTATCCCGCCGTGCGCGCGGTGGCTGATGCCGGTGAGACGCCAGTTGGGATAATCGTTTTTGACACCCATCTTGATCTCAGCGAATCTTTTGGTGGTGACCGGCTCACCCGGGCCTCGCCTCTTCTACGTATCGCCGAGCTCGACAAGGTTGATCCCCGCCGCATTGTCGTTATTGGCGCGCGCGGTCCACGCAACTTGGCAGAGTGGACTCCTCTGTACCGTCAGATGGGCATCAAGGTTTTCTCAATGGAGGAGGTCGAGCACCTCGGTATTGAGGCTGTCACCGAGCGCGCGCGAAAAATTGCCGGCGCAGATGGCGCACGGATCTACATCAGCGTCGACATAGATGGGGTCGATCCTGCTTTCGCGCCGGGCACGAACAGTCCTGAGCCAGGCGGGCTCACATCGCGCGAGATCATCCGTGGGGTGCGCATCGCTGCACGCGAAGGATTTGCTGGTTTCGACTTAGTGGAAGTGTCGCCGGATTTTGATACGCCCAGCGGCACAACTAGTGTTCTTGCAGGCCGACTGCTTGCGGAGGCTCTGTTCTGCCTGGCAGCGAAAAAGGCCGGTCGGCAGGAGTCGTGGTTACACGCTCATCGCGCCGACGCGTCCCGATAACCGAGAATTGTTTCTTTGCGCCAACCAAGTACATCGGAAGGAAGCAAGACTTGAGCACAGCAGATTTCCAGCCGCTCGATTCCGGTCGCGTGCCGCGTTTTGCTGGTCCGTCGACCTTTATGCGCCTGCCGATGGTGCGCCCCGAGCAGGTGGACATCGCTCTTGTCGGTATTCCCTTCGATAGCGGAACCACTAACCGACCGGGCGCCCGACATGGGCCGCGTGAAGTCCGCAATCAGTCAAGCCTTGTGCGGCGCGTCCATCATGTCTCCGGAGCGTCACCCTTCGATCTTGCACGAGTCGGAGATTGCGGGGACGTGCCGTTGAGCCCCCTCGATCTAAACGGCTCACTTGAAACCATTTCGTCCTTCTTCGCAGGCGTTCGCCAAGCGGGAGCAAAGCCGCTGTCTGTCGGCGGCGACCATTTGGTTACACTGCCGATATTGCGCGGCATTGTGGCAGACGGACCGGTCGGTCTGATTCAAATCGATGCCCACTCTGATACCTACGACGAGTTCTTCGGCAATCGATACAATCACGGAACCCTGTTCCGCCGTGCCGTGGAAGAAGGCCTGCTCGACCCAAAACGCATAGTTCAAATCGGCATTCGGGGCTCGATCTCGGATGCGCGCAATTATGATTTTGCCCGCGAGGCTGGCATCCGCATCATCTTCATCGAGGAATTCGTTGCGCGTGGAGTGGAGTCGGTCATGGCCGAAGCCCGGTCGATCGTCGGCCAATCTCCAACCTACATTTCGTTTGATATTGATGCACTAGACCCTTCCTTTGCTCCCGGCACGGGCACACCCGAGATCGGAGGGCTAACTACGCGCGAAGCACAGCAGATGATCCGCGCCCTTTCCGGACTTAATATCGTGGGTGCCGACCTAGTCGAAGTTTCGCCTCCGTTCGATCCCTCCGGGATGACAGCGCTCACTGGCGCGACTTTGCTGTTCGAACTGCTTTGCGTCATGGTTGGCGCCCAAGCGCCTTGGTATAGCGCTGCAGAGAACCCCGGGGTAACGACTAGCGACTCAGATTAAATGGGCCTCGCTCAGCGGCCCCTGGATCGTGGGAAAGTTCTTGGAGCGGTTATTGCCGCCACCCCGACCACATGCATGCCATCTATGCTGAAGGCCTGAACCGGTGCCGATTCCGGCAGTGGCTGACATTAGTCAGCGGAGGAATGGGGTCCTGCAAAATGGGTATCCAGCTCACACAGACGAATTTACCCGCTTGATGGAGCTCGTGACCGGATTAGGGAAATGAAGAGCGGCCATGGCGCGGCCATGACCGCTGTGCTGGCGACCACGTTGATCAGAATTATAGCGGCTGCTTCGAGAGATCAAAACGAGGGGGCATCAACTCGGCCATTTCCTCACGACTGATCTTCTTCTTAACGTGCAACTCGTCGTTTTCCACCCGGCTTATATAGCAGTCGATTATGCCGCTGTGATCCTCCTTCCGAAGTGTTTTGGGGCCTTGAGGGAAACCTATAGAGTTAGGCATCTCCATACCTTCAAGTACCTCGATCACTCCTTGGTCATCTTTCTTGCTTTTCCAGCCAGATGCTTCTATCGCCTGTTTCAGCGCAAAAAGATTTTCCCAGCTTTGCCATGAATGGCTCTTTGCATTCACGCGCTCGGAGCCGACCTCACGCGCATGCACGTCGTCTGTTCCGATGAGCTTGATATACTCTCGATGGAACTCGTCATCCTTGTACTTGACCATCCTAGGGAAGTTTTCAACGATATAGACGCCCTCGGCGGCACCATTCAAATCGGCCGGTGCAATCGCCTCAATGGTCCCCGAAACGGAATACATCCGCATAGTTTTCTCGAGACCCATGCTTTTGGCTTGGGTATAGAAAGCAACCGACAGCGCTCCGAAAAATACCGAGAAGAGCACTTCGGTGTCTTGTGGGATCCGCGTGAGATAGGGAACTAAGTCTTTGGCATCGAGAGGTACGAAAATCGGATCGTAGACCGTCCCTCCCAGCTTCTCAATGATGTCCTTGTGCTCCTTGTAATGGCTGTGTCCCCAAGCGTAGTCCGGAGAGATAATAGTCCACTTCTTCCCGAGGTTTTCGACCGCCCAGGGTGCGCCCGCGGCAGCAAGGCCGTAAGTGTCGGTGCCAGTGCGGAAGCTATACCGAGTGCCCTTCTCGCCCGTAGCTTCGGTCGCCTCTCCTAGCGAGAAGTAGATGGTTTTCAGCTCAGTTGCGACAGGGATCGAGGCGAGCATCACACCGGAATGAACTGAGCCCACGACAAAGGATGCGCCGTTCCGCTGGATGAGAGCTCTGAGTTTTCGTGCACCCGTTGCAGGGTTTGACTCGGTGTCTTCCGTCACCAGCTCCAGCTTGCGGCCTGCAATGCCACCACTTTCGTTAATATACTTTGCAGCTGCTTGGGCGCACTTGTTGTGCCAATAACCCCAAGACGCAAATCCGCCAGTCAGCTCGCAGTGATGGCCGATCACAATGGGGCCGCTCGGCTGAGCAAAGGCCGACATGTCACGGGCAAGGCTGATGTAGGCTGTTCCGGCAAGGGCTCCGCCAGCAAGGGCAGTCTCGAGGAAGCTGCGGCGAGTAACGGCCCGCTGAGAAGTTCCAGCCGACGGGGTACGCTTCTTAGCCATGTTGCGATCCTTTCGAGACTAGAGGGAGACACCCAGATAACGGTGGACGAGTTCAGGTGAAGACTTGAGCTGTTCCGGAGTGGCCTCGGCGACCACCTGACCGCGTTCCATCAGGTAAATCCGGCTCGCGAGTTTCATCGCAGTTCGAACGTTCTGTTCGACGAGCAGCACGGCGATGCCGCGCCGCGCGATATCTGCAATTTCTTTACGGATCTGCGACACGAGTTTGGGCATGATGCCCTCTGTCGGCTCATCGAGCATGATGAGGGTGGGTTCCATAATGAGGCAGCGGGCGAGCGCAAGCATCTGCTGCTCGCCGCCGGACAAAGTACCGGCGGCTTGTGACTTACGTTCCTCCAATCGCGGGAACCGATGGTAGATCTCTTCAAGGATATCCTTGGAAGGAGATCGGGTCAGACCGAGACAGAGATTCTCCTCGACGGTTAGTAACGGAAATATTCCCCGACCTTGCGGGACGTAACCGAGTCCGAGCGACGCCAGCTGGTGAGCCGGTAGTGAGGACAAATCCTTGCCATTATAACTGACCGAACCTCCTGTCCTCCGGAGAAGGCCGAGAATGGCGCGAAGGGTTGAAGTCTTGCCAACGCCATTTCTGCCAAGCAGCGCGACCGTTTCTCCAGCCTCGACCTTCAGGGTAACGCCCCGCAGCACTGGAATTCGCCCGATCTGTGCAGTCAGCCCCGAAACAGCCAGCATGATCTAATCCTCGTCCTCGGGTGCACCGAGATAAGCCTCCTGGACATGCGGATTGCTGCTAATATCCTGCGGGCTTCCCTCCGCAAGTACGGCTCCCTGCGCCATCACCACGATGTGGTCTGCAATCGAGAACACCACCTCCATGTCGTGCTCGATGATGACAACATCTGTATTTCGTGCGACGCGGCGAATGATGTCTACCGCGCGCTCAGTCTCTTCAGGCCCCATGCCACAGACCGGTTCGTCGAGGAGCAGGAGCTTTGGTCTGTTCGCTAGCGCCAGCGCGAGCTCGAGGAGTGCAACATCCCCGTAAGAAAGCGTCGAAGCTTTGCGCTCCCTGTATTCATAAAGCCCTACTTCCGCGATCAAATCCGAGACGCGGCGATTGACGGCCGTGTATGAGTGCAGCGGTCGGTAGAAAGACCGAATTTTCTCGTTTGCCATGACGGCTGCTCGCACATTGTCGGCGACCGTCAAATTACCGAATACACTCTTGATCTGCAGAGTACGGGAAACTCCGGCACTGACAATTTTGTGCGGAGGCAGTCCTGTGATGTCGAGGTCGTGCACGCGGATGGAGCCATCGTCTGGGCGCAGCTCTCCTGTGACCAAATTGAACAAGGTCGTCTTGCCCGCGCCATTCGGCCCGATGATTGCGTTCAATCTGCCGCTCGCAAGCCTCAAAGAAACGTTATCGACGGCTGTCAACCCGCCAAAACGCTTCGTCAGTCCGACAACCTCAAGTGCACAGGCCGGACCAATCATCAGGCCGCCCCCACCTTCTCTTTTGGTTGCGGAACGTTGGGTTCGGGCCTGGCGCTCAGTCGGGCGATTGCATCGGTCCAAGCGCCTGCGAGGCCGCGGGGAGCAAACATCACAACCAGCACCGTGATCGCACCGACCGCGAAGAGATAATTCTCCCAAGCGGTCGACACCAATTCGCGGAACGTGATCAGCGCACCCGTACCGAAAAGCGGGCCCAAAAGTGATCCAGTACCACCGACGATTGCCCAGACCACTGCCTCTCCCGAAACATGGTAGAACATGTACGAGGCGGAAGCGTAGCGTCCGAAAAAGGCGAATAGCGCCCCCGAAACTCCGGCAAGTGCTCCGGCTAGGACAAATGCGAAGAGGCGGACAAGATATACGTTGATGCCGATGAGGGCCGCACGGCGATCATTCTCGCGCACAGCCTCAAAAGCCAGCCCGAGTGGGCTGCCGACGATCAAACTCTTTAGAATATAACACCCCGCGACTAGGGCGAGAACAACGTAGTACTGCGTTGTCTGGTCAGCGAGGGTGAGAGTGATATCTCCGAACTCGAAAACCGCAGGAGCGGAAAAGGACAGGCCATCATCCCCTCCGGTCAGTGGCTTGGCACTCATCGCCCCGAAGTAGAATATCAGCGAAAAAACCACTGTTATGATAGCAAAATAGTGCCAAGTGAGGCGAACCGCGAAAATGCCGGCTATCAAGGCCATGGTCGTCGCCGCGACCACGCCGAGTGCCAGTCCGGTCCAGAAGCCTGCTCCGAGATGAAGGACCGAGAGGGTTGCGCCATACATCCCAAATCCGAAGAAGAGCGCCTGCCCGAAAGAGAGGAGACCGACGTAACCGAGCAGGAGATTGACGCTGGCAGCCAAAAGTGACCAGATCAATATCTCGGCGATGACATTGACCCAGAAGCTCGCGCCAATAGCAGGCAATGCGAAAGGAACGGCTAGAAAACCCGCGAGGAGGAGCACCAACGCCAACGTGCTGATTCGTGAACCGTTCATCGCTTTGCCCCCGCGAACAGGCCATGCGGGCGGAGAAGAAGAACGGCGCTCATGAACGCCAGGGAGACGATTCGTGCAATCGTCGGATCGGTTACACTGGTGACAACCCCTTCGAGAACGGCAAGCATTACAGCTGCCGCGACCGTCCCCTCCAGGTTTCCGAGCCCGCCGATGATGACTGCCATGAAGCAGAACGGCAGGATGTCGACGCCTGTGCGGAATTCCACTGTCGTGATGGGTGCAGCGATAGCTCCACCGAGGAACGCCATAGCCGTCCCTAGCCCAAACGTTATGGCACAGACGCGAATGACGGGGACGCCGAGCGCGGTTGCTGTCTCCGGATCATGGCGTACCGCCCGAATCCAGGTCCCGAGCTTCGTGTGCTTGAGGAAGACGAAGAAGCCCAAGAGGCAAATTGCAGCAAAAACGGCCGCAAAAATGCGGTAGATATCATAATCAATGCCGAACAAGGGCACAGTGCCCTCAATAGGCGCCTGCATCCGACGAGGCTGAGGGCCGTAAATCGCGCGAACCGACTCCTGAATCATCATCGACAGGCCAAAGGTGGTCACGATTGTCAACGAAGCCTGTCGAATTGTTGGACGAATAACAAGTTTCTCGATGACCAATCCAAGCGCAAGCCCTAAAAGCGGTACCAGCGCGAGTGCTAGCCAAAACGATCCGGTCCAGAGCGTGAGCACAAGCCCACCGACAGTGCCCAACATAAAGAAGTCGCCGTGGGCAACATTGATGACGTCTAAAAGGCCGAAGATGATCGAGAGCCCCAACGCGATGAGCGCGATGATCAAGCCCCAAACGAGACCATTTATGGCGAGCGCAAGGACGATTTCGCTCAACAGCTCCCCCGATCGTCGCATTCCCGAACTGTCGCAAATCTGACTGGCTCACATAGGATCTGTCAAGTCGGTAAGACTCGACACTGCTCTCCAATGACCGATTGCGGAAATTGTGGGCACTCGGTGCTCAATTTCGTGTCGATCCATGTGGATTGTGGACGTTGCTCGACATCAGGGCTATCGTTATCAAAACAGGCGGCCGTTCACTGCAGGACGAGCTGATGGAACTGATACGAGGGTTGATGGCCCTAGGGCTGACCGAAACAGAGAGCCGGTTCTATCTCGCGGCACTTGAGCTTGGTCCGGCCCCAGTACGGGAGATCGCTGCGAAGTCTGGCATCACTCGGACGAGCGCGTACGATGTTTACGCTCGGCTACTGGATCAAAAACTTGTCGCGGAGGTCGCAAATGGCGGGCGGGCAATTCTGGTAACAGCGGAGCCGCCAGAGCACCTGCTTGCTATGTTCGAGCAACGGCGCCGGAGGCTTCACGACCTACTTCCAGATCTTGAGTCACTTCATAACCGCTCCCGATCCAAGCCGCGCATTCGGTTTTATCAGGGGCTCGAGGGGATAAAAACGGTACTGGAGGAAACTATAAACTGCCGAAGTAAGAAATTGCTCGGTATCCTCTCGATGCGAGATCTGTACCAAGTTCTGGGACGAGCCTGGATGGATGACTTGGTCAAACGCCGGATCGCCGCGGGAGTATCGCTCCGTGTCATCAGATCACCGAGGAACGACCTACACTCCGGCTGGCATGAGAGCCGCCGCGACCTAAGGGAGCTGAGGTTCGCGCCATCCGACTTCGTGTTTAGCATGACTACGTACATCTATGACGAGAAGGTCGCATTCATCTCCACACGACGTGAAAACTTCGCGATGACGATCGAAAGCGCGGACTTTGCCGCCATGCAAACCGACATGTTCGAGGTGCTATGGCGAGCGAGCTCTGTCCCTCCACGAAATCGGTCACGGCGTAGCGAAGCCGGTACTGCGAACCCCATCAATATTGAGGAGCTGTGATGTCCACTCGGTACCCCCGATTTAAGGCTGCTGCGTGCCATATCGCTTCCGTCTTCCTCGACAGTGCTCGGACGGTCGACAAGGCTGTATCCTGGATTGGTGAAGCTGCAAATCAAGGCGCCAAGCTGGTTGTGTTTCCAGAAAGCTTCATACCCGGTTTTCCAGTTTGGGCCGGACTTCGATCTCCCATTGTTAATCATGACTTCTTTCGAGCCCTTGCAAGAGAGGCGCTGACCATCGATGGCCCGGAGATCGGACGGATCCGGTCTGCTGCCAGGCGACACGAGGTTTATGTTTCCCTCGGGTTTACCGAGGGTACTACCGCAAGTGTCGGCTGCCTCTGGAACTCGAACGTGCTCATCGGTCCTGATGGATCTATCCTCAACCTCCACCGTAAGCTCGTCCCGACATTCTACGAGAAGCTCGTTTGGGCCAATGGTGATGCTCGAGGGCTACGTGTCGTGCAGACCGACTTGGGGCGGCTGGGGGTTTTGATCTGCGGCGAAAATACCAATCCGCTTTCCCGTTTCGCACTTATGGCCGAGGGCGAGCAAGTGCATATCTCGACATACCCGCCGATCTGGCCGACACGGCCCCCATCGGAGAAAGGTGCTTATGATCTGCGGCGCGCCATAGAGATCCGCGCTGGGGCACACGCCTTTGAGGCGAAGGTTTTCAATATTGTTTCCTCGGGCTTCGTGGATCAGGCGCTTAAGGACGCTATTGCCAGCGAAGATCGTCAACTTCGGGAGACGATCGAGAATTCGCCGAAGAGCGTGTCGATGATCCTCGACCCTTCCGGAAACTGCATTGGAGAGGTGGTGCTCTCAGGGGAAGAAGGCATCGTTTATGCGGAAATCGATACGGCGTTGAGTGTGGAGCCCAAGCAATTCCACGACGTGGTCGGGTACTACAACCGGTTTGATATCTTCAATTTGAAGATCGATAGAACGAAACGCGACCCTGCGACCTTCTTGGACGACACTAGCCACGCGGCAGGACAGCCTGATTTGGATGAAGTATCTGATGATGTGCGGTTTGAAGCCGCGACGCCGCTTAGCTCTTGAGACGCGCCGCGGCCCGAGCAACGGCCTCGCGCCGCGCACTGAGCATGTCCTTGGCGTAGGACTGGAACTCCGAAACTACGTCGGGAGGAGCCGTATCGGGTGACCCGGCCTGGAAAGGTGCTTGCGGGTTATACTCCATGTAGAGTTGGATTGTTTCGGCCGTTTTCCGCCCCCTCAGTTCGCTCGCGATTGTGAGGCCGAAATCAATTCCGGCGGTAACCCCACCGCCGGTAATGCGGTTGCGGTCAATGCACACACGCGTGTTGACAGGTATGGCACCGAATGCCGACAGGAATTCCATCGAAGCCCAGTGCGTCGTAGCCCTGTAACCAGTGAGCAGACCTGCCGCACCAAGTACGAGCGCTCCGGTGCAGACCGATGTCACGTACTGCGCCTGGTCTCCTTGCCGACGAACAAAGCTTAAGACGACCTCGTCATTCAGCAGGTCGTTCATGCCAGGTCCGCCAGGAACACAGATCACATCCAGATTTGGGCACGTCTCAAACGTAACAGTCGGCAGGATCGGCAATCCAGTATCGCTTATCACCGGATTCAGGTCTTTCCAGACCAAATGTACTTTGGCGTCCGGAAGTCGGCCAAACACCTCGTAAGGTCCGGTGAGATCGAGCTGTGTGAGCCGTGGAAACAGGAGAAGGCCGATTTGGAGTACAGGCGTGGACATAATTTGCCTCGCTGGCAGTCGTGACGCGCGGTGTAATTAGACTAGATCAGAGGCAAGCAGGTTAGCACAGGACGCAGCAAGGGCGATTATCAGGAAGCTGAAAAAGCACTCTCACGCTGCATCGCGGAGAAGCACCGGACCCGCCATCAACTCCTACTAACAAGGAGTACAGTCCCCTACCGGTCATGGTCGTGCCGGATGCCTCACCGCCGCGTTTGGACTACTGGCTCACGCGCAAGAAGGTTGCAGATCGCATTCGCATCGCACGCAGAGATGCGACATATCGCTCGGATGCTGCTGATCGGCGTCTACACGGGCCCCGTCAGTGGGCGATCCTCAATCTGCGATGGGCGCCTTCGGCAGAGGGTGGTTGGTTCGATGTTGAATCACAGCCGCTCCACCGGCTGGATCGGACGGCCGAATCGAAGAAGCGGCTACAATGCGAGAACTTCCGCGGGCGCGCCGTCGAGGATGTCCGCAAGGCTTGGCAACGGTTTCTATCAGGGCTGGCCAAGCCGTTCAGAAGGAAGATGGCACGTGGGAAATCCCTGACAGTCCCCACATCTGCCGTCACACAGCAGTGACCTGGTAGATGCAGTCAGGCACCGACCCTTACGAGGCCGTAGGATACCTCGCGATGTCCATTGAAACACTCATGGAGGTCTATGGCCACCACCATCCGGATTTCCAGAGCGAGGCCGCCAGAGCTACCGGAAGGCGCTAGGATGGAGCCCAATCGTTGGCATAACGTTGCCAAGCGACTTTGAGGAAAACGCTAAGTTATTGATTTCTTTGGTCGGAGCGGGGAGATTCGAACTCCCGACCCCTTGCTCCCGAAGCAAGTGCGCTACCAGGCTGCGCTACGCTCCGCCCGACCAGGATACTCTTGGTTTCTGGTGTCTTTTCGCTCCGAGGTCAAGCCCCCCTCCGGCCGCATGTGTTCGCAGGGGATCACTCGACCACCGCCGCTGCGGCAGCGTCGCGACTGGCGACCACGCCCCAGTCGCAGCCGCGCTGCGCCAGCCAGTGCGAGCGGATGCCCCTGGTACTGCAGGCATTTTGGCGCGCTACGAGGCAAGTGCCAATTTTGCATTGCGCCCGTAGCGGGGCCGTTCAGTACCCAATCGCGATCGAGACGCTTGGGCCCCAGCCGTAGCTGTAGGCGCTGTAGTACGCGAAGGGTCTGCGGTAGCGATAGTAGGGAGGCGGCCCATAGCCGACGATACGCGGCCTGTAGGCGTATTCGTACGAGCGATATGAGTAGTAATAGGGGCGCGCGGGGGCATAGTAGGAGTAGCGATAAGCACGCACCGGAGCCGAATAGTAGGCTACCGGCGGGCAGTCGCGCCAGCCACCTGCAGCGGCTGGAGCTCCACCGCTCGCGATGAAGAGTGGGGCAGCGGCGGCAAGTGCAAATATGGTTCGGCTACGCATACTCAGTCCTCCACGTTAAGGGACCAGAGAAACGCGCAGCTCTGGAATCATGTTCCAGGCTGGAACAGACCGGTGGTTGTGGAATTTCCGGGCTGAAGCTCAAGCGGCCAGACGCGACGTCCTAGCGCAGCTTGCCACTTATCAAAGCCTCACAGCCTTAATTCTAGCTGTGACTGCCGTGGGCGTAACTATTAACGAACAAGCCTGGATGACGACGGACATCACCGAACCCCGAGAACACCTCGAACCTCATCGGATGGCTGCTGCCGATGTCCTCGCCGCTTTCGGCACGGACGCACTGTCAGGACTGAGCTCACGCGAAGCCGAAGCGCGCCTGCAACGCTTCGGCACGAATGAGCTCGCGCGGAAAAAGCCTGTACCGGGCTGGCGCAAGTTTTTGCAACAGTTCGCGAACGTGCTCATCATCCTGCTGCTGGTCGCCGGCGCCGTATCTACGGTCCTGTGGCTCTACCAGGATGCCTCCTCGCTTCCCTACGAGGCGCTCGCCATCTTCGCCATCGTGCTCCTCAACGCAACGATGGGCTATGTGCAGCAGGCGCGCGCCGAAGAGGCGTTAGCAGCCTTACGCCGCATGACTGCCGACGAGGCCGCTGTCGTCCGAGATGGGACGACCCGGGTCATACCCGCAGCGGAGATCGTTCCGGGTGACATCATCCTCCTTGAAGAAGGGGACCGCGTTCCTGCCGATGGACGCCTGATCGAGTCCATTTCTTTGCATACCGCCGAAGCTGCACTGACCGGGGAGAGCCTTCCCGTCGAAAAGGACGTCGGGCCTATCGATGCAGACTGCCCCATCGGCGACCGCCACAACATGGTGTTTGCCGGTACAGCGGTGACGCAGGGGCACGGGCGCGCCGTCGTCACCGCGACTGGGATGGAAACGCAGATGGGGCGCATCGCGGGCATGCTGGGCGAAACGCCCGATGAGGTCACGCCGCTTCAGGTGGAGCTCGACCGGGTTGGCAAGCTGCTCGGCGCCGTGGTGGTCGCGATCGCCATCGTGATCATCGCCACCATTCTCCTGGTTGAGGATGTCAGCGGTCTCGCGATTTTTGACGTGCTGATCCTGGGAGTGGCGCTGGCCGTCGCAGCCGTGCCCGAGGGTCTGCCAGCCATCGTCACCGCCGTGCTTTCCATCGGCGTGCAACGCATGGCCAAGCGTTACGCGATCGTCCGCCATTTGGCCTCTGTTGAGACATTGGGGTCAGCGAACGTCATCGCCTCTGATAAGACCGGAACGTTGACCCGCAACGAAATGACCGTACGCGTCGTGGTGACGGCCAGCGGCCGGGTCACGCTCAGCGGCACCGGATACGCACCTGCGGGAGAAGTCACCCAAGGCAATGGCGAGCCCATCGGCGAGGCCCTGAAGGCCGAGTTGGAAAAGGCTCTCACCATCGCGGACCGCGCCAATAACGCGGAGCTGAACAACAGCGATGGCCGCTGGACCGTCCAGGGCGACCCGACGGAAGGAGCCCTGGTCGTGGCTGCGCGGAAAATCGGGCTTAGCGGCGATACGCTAGGGGCGCGCTACCCGCGAATTGCGGAAATCCCATTTTCCTCAGAGCGCAAAATGATGAGCACGGTCCATGCCGATGCTGGCAATGCGGAGCGCCTGCTCGTCATGACCAAGGGGGCACCAGATGTCCTTCTATCGCGCTGTACGCACGAGCTCGTGGGCGAGCGCACTCAGCCTCTCACAGATGCGCGTCGTGCCGAAATTCAGGCGGCGTGCAACGGGCTCGCCGAGGAGGCATTGCGGACCTTGGCGGTTGCGTTCCGACCTTTGTCCAAGACCGGAACGGAGCAGCGGCGCTTCGATGAGGGTGTCGAGGGCGACCTCGTCTTTGTGGGCCTATTCGGGCTCATCGATCCGCCGCGACGCGAAGCGAAAGACTCGGTTCAACGGGCCAAGAGAGCCGGCATACGCACAATTATGATCACTGGCGACCATCCGAAAACGGCGGCCGTCATAGCAAGAGAGCTCGACATCTCTGCTGACGGTCGCGCCATATCGGGCGCCGAGCTGGATCGCATGTCGGATGAGGAGCTCGATCGGGTGGTGCGCGAAGTCTCTGTCTTTGCGCGTGTCAATCCCGAGCACAAGCTGCGAATCGTCAACGCGCTCCAACGTCAGGGCCTCACGGTGGCGGTGACGGGAGACGGCGTCAACGACGCGCCGGCACTCAAAACCGCCAACATCGGCGTCGCGATGGGGATCAGCGGAACCGACGTTTCGCGCGAGGCCGCCGACATCGTTCTCGCTGACGACAACTTCGCAACGATCGTCGCCGCAATCGAAGAGGGCCGTACGATCTTCGCCAACATCCGCAAGTTCCTCCGGTATCTGCTCTCGTCGAACATCGGCGAGGTCATGACGATGTTCTTCGGCGTACTGCTCGCCGATGTCATTGGGCTCGCGGTGACAAGTAACGGACTCGTCCTCCCTCTCGTCGCAACTCAGATCCTCTGGATCAATCTCGTGACCGACGGTGCGCCCGCCCTCGCTCTCGGTCTCGACCCGTCCGATGACGATGTCATGAGCCGACCACCGCGCCCGTCGGGTGAAGGCGTGCTGACTGGAGAAATGTGGCGCGGCATCATTTTCGTCGGCGTGATCATGGCGGTTGGCACGCTGCTCGTGCTCGATGCGTCCCTCCCCGGCGGCCTGATCGAGGGGACGGGCACTCTGGCTTACGCGCAGACGATGGCATTCACGACGCTGGTGATGTTCCAGCTGTTCAACGTGCTCAATGCCCGATCGGATGAAAGGAGCGCCTTCCACGGGCTGCTGACAAACCCTTGGCTCTGGGGAGCGATCACACTCTCTGTCGCGCTGCAGGCGCTCGTGATCTATGTCCCGCCCCTGCAGCAGGCCTTCTCAACGACAGCCCTGAGCTTCACTGATTGGATTTACTGCGCAGCAGTGGCAAGCTCAGTTCTGTGGCTGCGGGAGTTCAGTAAAGCCTTCAAGCAGCTGTGAACGAAGCGACCGGCGGAGGCGCGATGGCCCGCCGGCGCGATGCTGCATGACGGAGAACGCCTTTAATGACCTTCGATTTCTCATCGATCCTCTGGCTGGTGCTCGCGGCAATGGTTCTTCAGCCGCTGCTCGTCGGCCGGTGGCTGGCTTTTCAGCGCGCGCAAGCGATCCGCGCGATGGAGAAGGCGCACGGAACGCGGGTCATCACGATGATCCACCGGCAGGAGCGGCGCAGCTTATTCGGCTTCTCGGTATCCCGGCATATCGATCTCGAAGACGCCCAGAGCATCATCGCAGCCATCAAAGAGACACCGCCGGACCGTCCCATCGACCTTGTCATTCATACACCCGGCGGGCTGGTGCTTGCGGCCATGCAGATCGCCCGCGCCATCGAGGCCCATCCGGCGAAAGTGACCGTCTACGTCCCGGTCTATGCCATGTCGGGCGGAACTTTGATTGCGCTCGCCGCAGACGAGATCGTCCTCGGCGAGTTCTCGGTCCTCGGGCCGATTGACCCGCAGATCGCGGGATTGCCGGCGGCCAGCATCGTCAAGGCGCGCGACTCCAAGCCTCCTGCCTCGACTTTCGATCTGACGCTCGTGTTGGCAGACGTCGCCGAGAAGGCGCTCGCGCAAGTCAAGCGCGGCGCGGTGGAGCTTTTGACGCCGCGCCTCGACCAGGTCTCGGCGGAAAAGCTGGCCGACAAGCTGGCCGGCGGGCACTGGACCCACGATTACGCGCTGACGGCTGAAGAGGCCCGAGAGCTCGGCCTGCCCGTCAAGGTCGGCATGCCGCGGGAGGTGCTCAGGCTGATGAAGCTCTATCCGCAGCCCATTCAGCAGTCCGCGGTCGAGTTCCTGCCCATCGATGTCCCGGGCAAACGGCGGATTTGAGCTTGGAAACCCTTTCTTAGCCTAAGCAGTCCTGCTTCCTGTTCTTTCGACGGCCTTTGTTTCAAATTCCCCAGGCGCCGGCGGGAGCGAGCCTTCTCCTCCGCCGGCCGCCGCTGGGGGGAGTAAGACGTGTCATCATCATCGTGCTGGCTGCAGTTATCCGCATTCGGGAGCTGCAACGGGGGCGCTATTGCTCTGGTCTTCGGTCTATCACTCGTTCCCGTAATTTTGGCTGCCGGTCTATCGGCCGACTACGCACGAGCGCTCAAGGTTCGCCAGCTGCTTCTGAACGCAACGGAGGCCGCGGCAATAGCCGGAGCGAGGCTGCCACAGAGCGAAATAGACAGGCGGGAGAGTGTCGCGAAGGCTGCATTTGCTGCCAACATCCTCGAATTGCCGTTCGCAACAATCGAGCCAAAAATCGTGTCAGCGGACGACGAGATTCTCGTCGAAGCGAGCTACTCCATGCCGACGGCCTTTACCAATATTGCAGGCATCGAATCGATAGATCTCAAAGTGAGGACACGGGCACGCTCAGTTTACAGCAACGGCCCTGTCTGCCTCCTGCCGCGTAAAGGGAGAGCGGGCGATAAGCTCCGCCTCAATAGCCGCGGGGAGTCGGATGGCGACCTGTGTCAGTATCGGTGAACTATTTCCCGCAGCACAACTCGTGGTAAAGTGTGGCAGCTGAGTGCCTCCCTTCGCGCCTGCGACTCTGACACGCGGTCCGAAGGCACGGTTTTTCTTGCGTTCGACAACCATATATGTCAGCAGGGGCTGTGCTGAGCGCAGGGGATGTATTCATTAGTCCCTTTTTCGCACACGCTTCATTTCCGTTTTGCCACTTTGGCGATCCCGAAATCCCCCTGCGCTCGATCGGCCGCTGCTCTCTGGAGCACCGCGGCCCATGTGAACGCAGATGAGGAACGAGGATTTTTTGCCGACGAAAACATTTGCTGAGCTCGGACTCAGCCCAAAGGTTCTGGCCGCCGTCGAGGCAGCCGGCTACACCAGCCCAACTCCCATTCAGGCCGAGGCCATCCCGGTCGCCTTGACCGGTCAGGATGTGCTCGGAATTGCCCAGACGGGCACCGGCAAGACGGCATCGTTCGTACTGCCGATGATCACGCGGCTGGAAACCGGCCGGGCTCGGGCGAGAATGCCCCGATCCTTAATCCTGGCTCCAACACGCGAGCTGGCAGCCCAGGTTGCGCAGAGCTTCGAGAAGTACGGCGTAAACCATAAGCTGACCGTCGCACTGCTGATCGGCGGCGTGTCGATGGACGATCAGACCCGTAAGCTCGACCGCGGCGTCGACGTGCTGATCGCCACTCCGGGCCGCCTCCTCGATCACTTCCAGCGCGGTCGCGTAATGCTCATGGGAGTCGAGATCCTGGTCATCGACGAAGCCGACCGGATGCTCGACATGGGGTTCATCCCGGACATCGAAAAAATCTGCAAGCTATTGCCGCCGAAGCGGCAGACGCTCTTCTTTTCAGCGACCATGCCTCCCGAAATTCAGCGGCTGGTCGACAACTTTCTTACCAACCCCGCACGCATCGAAGTTGCCCCGCCGGCCACGACCGCGAAGGCGATCACGCAGCGTTTCGTCTTCTGCCGTGACGCCGAGGATCGCGCCAAGCGCGAGCAGCTTCGCCAGCTCATCCGCAGCCAGGACGTGCGCAACGCCATCATCTTCTGCAACCGGAAGCGCGATGTCGCCATCCTGAACAGGTCACTACTGAAGCACGGCTTCAATGCCGGCGCGCTCCACGGCGACATGGACCAGAAGCACCGGATGGAGACGCTGGACAAGTTCCGGTCGGGCGAGATCACCGTTCTGGCGGCGAGCGATGTTGCGGCGCGTGGCCTCGATATTCCCGAGGTGAGCCACGTGTTCAACTTCGACGTGCCGTGGGCCGCAGATGACTATGTCCACCGCATCGGCCGCACCGGCCGTGCTGGTCGAGAGGGCTTTGCGGCGACCTTGGTGACACGTGAAGAGCTCAAGCTCGTGAAGCAGATCGAGCAGGTCACGGGCGAGCAGCCGATCTGGATCGGCGAGCCTCCGACCGAGGAGGACTATGCGGAAGCAACCCGCAGCAAGCGGCGCAGGCGCCGTGCCGGCAAAGCAGAGCCACGGAGCGCAACCGCGAGTCCCGAGCGCAAGTCCAAGCAGGAACGTCCGCGACGCGAGAAGAAGTCCGCACCGCCTGCAGAGGCTGCGTCATCTCCGGTTTCCCAAGTTGCTAAGGGGCCAGGCGAAGCTATCCCGGCTAAAAAGAAGACCCGCACAAAACCGCGGCCCGTAGAGACTCGTTCCGCACCAGATCGAGAGTTGCGTCCGTCGCGAGAGCCTCACCCGGAGACGGCAGGCGTCGGTTTCGCGGACAAGATCCCAGCGTTCATGCGCCGGCCGGTCCGCATCGCAAAAGCGGCGAACGAGTAAGCCTCAGACAAACAGAAGTTGGGTTTTAGCCGGAGCGCATACGCTTCGCTTTATTGAGTTGCGCCCGACGAGCTGCCTCAAGCGCAGCGCGTGCCCAGGTCATTAGCTCATCAGGATCATCGAGCAGGTCGTCCGGTGCTCGCCAGTAGGACATGACGGCCATGCGGCCGCCCTTCGTCTCGTAGCGGAACGGTGCGAGCGACCGCGCCTCGAAATTTCCGCGGTTCACATCGTCGGCCTTCAGATAGAGCGTGTCATCCGACACGAGCGCGAACATCATGCCATCGCAGTAGATGCCGGCGCCGCCGAACATGCGCCGGATACGGATCGGCCCTAGCCCACTCAGCAGATCGCGCAGCAGCTCCAGAAACTCGCCACTGCTGGCCACACGTGCCTCCCGACTCAGAACGAGCTGCCGGGCTGCTTCAGGAACTCTTCCTCTTCGGGAGTCGAGGTGCGGCCGAGAATAGCGTTTCGGTGCGGAAAGCGGCCGAACCGAGCGATGATGTCCCTGTGCGCGATGGCATAGTGGGTGTATTCGGCATCGTCGAGCGGCGTGAAGAGCTCGACGGCACGCTCCTGGTCGGCCAAATTCTCACTGTGCTCGAACGGCAGGTACATGAACGCCCGGCCGTCCTTATCGAAGGCCTTATCGAACCCGCGCTCGATCGCACCGCGAGCTACTTCCAGCGCCTTGTTGTCCGTCGCAAACGCTTTCGCGGTGCCGCGGAACATGTTCCTTGGGAACTGATCGAGCAAGATGATCGTGGCCAGCGCGCGTCGCGGACTCGTCAGAGCTGCCTCGGCAGGTTCACTCGCAACCTTCTCATGCAGCTCGAGAAAGCGGCTCCGGATGAGTTCATCGGTTGCGTCACTCTTCTGGAACCAGGCTTCGCGCCCCAGCTCCTCGAACCAGAACTTCAGGACCTCGCCGACCCAAGGCTCCTCGCTGCCGGTGCCGGCCTGAGCGCTGCCTGAACTGCCGGTCATCGGGGCCCCTTGTTTCAATTGCTTGAAGTTTGGGTCAGCGTCAGTGCGCCGCCCCGCGGATACGAAGCTGCAGCAGGTGGACTTAGCCCTTGATCGCTTCCAGCCGGTCCCTGGAAACCGGCGTGATGGCGACCGACACGCCGCACCCACAGGCGCTGGACTGGTTCGGATTGTTGAAAACGAACTGGGAGGACAGCTTGTCGACTTTGTAGTCCATCTCGGTGCCGAGCAGGAACAGAACAGCCTTCGGGTCAATCAAAATGCGAACCCCCTTGTCCTCGACGACTTCGTCGAGCTCATTCTGCTCAGTAGCCCAGCTCATCGTGTATTCCATGCCCGCGCAGCCGCCGTTCTTCACGCCGATGCGCAAGCCCACAACGTCGGGGCGGGAGGCCATGATCTGGCGTACGCGCTCGGCAGCAGCGTCCGTCAGAGTCATCACCTTGGGCCTGGGTCTTGCAGTCGCCATTCTTCTCCATCCAACGGTTCAAGGTCGTGGATGCACTTAATATAGCGTGCTTCGCGCCCAACGCGAGCCGAGCGCCTGAGTCGAAGGCTAAAACATGTTAAGCGCGAAACGCGCCTCATCGCTCATGCGGGTCATATCCCACGGGGGATCGAAGGTGAGGTTCACGGTGCAGCCGCTGACACCCGGCACCGAGCTGACCGCGTTCTCAACCCAGATCGGCATCTCACCGGCAACCGGGCAGCCAGGCGCGGTCAGCGTCATTTCGATGGTGACGTGCCGATTGTCGTCCACATCGATCTTGTAGATGAGGCCCAGCTCGTAGATATCGGCCGGGATCTCGGGATCGTAAACGGTCTTGAGCGCGCCGACGATATCGGCCGTCAGCTGCTCGAGTTCCTCGGCCGATAGCGCAGTCCCTTCCACCGGCGTCCCGCCTTCAGCGACGCTCGGGGGTGAGGGGCGCTGCTCACCCGCGCTCTCCGTTTCGGACGACGCGGATGTCGCTATGAAATCGAATACGTCACGCTCGCGGTTTTTCTCGTCCATGATACCGAACTCCCCTGGCGCTCAGGCGAAGAACTCCCGGGCGCGGACCAGAGCCGCCGCGAGGGCATCGACATCGGCCTTCGTGTTGTACAACCCAAAGGAGGCACGGCACATGGCCGGCACGCCATATCGTTCCATCAAGGGCTGTGCGCAATGGTGGCCGGCTCGGATGGCGATGCCTGAGCGATCAACGATCGTCGACACGTCGTGCGGGTGCAGGCCCTCGACGCTGAATGATACGATGGCGCTCTTGTCCCGGGCGGTCCCGAAAATCCTAAGCCAATTGAACTCGCTCAACCGCTCGTGCGCGTACGTGACGAGGTCGTGTTCGTAAGCGGCAATCTCGTCGCGCCCGATCTGCATCATGTAGTTGAGCGCCGCCGCTAGGCCGATCGCCTCGACGATCGGCGGCGTCCCCGCCTCGAACCTCGTGGGCGGCGGGCTATACGTGATGCCATCGACGGACACGCTCTCGATCATGGAGCCACCGCCCAAGAACGGCGGCAACGATTCCAACAGATCCTTGCGGCCCCAGAGCACCCCGATACCGGACGGCCCATAAACCTTGTGGCCGGTGAACGCGTAGAAGTCGCAGCCAATGTCCTGGACATCGACCGCGAGATGAACCGCCCCCTGCGAGCCGTCGATCAGCACCGGAATGCCGCGCTCGCGCGCAATACGGCAAACCTCCTTTATTGGAACGACCGTTCCGAGCACGTTCGAAACGTGCGTCAGCGCGATCATCTTGGTGCGGGGTCCGAGCAGCCGCTCGAACTCATCGAGCAGGAACTCGCCACTGTCCGAGATCGGCACCCACTTCAGCACCGCCCCTTTGCGCTCGCGCAGGAAGTTCCAGGGGACGATGTTCGAGTGGTGCTCCATAATGGAGAGCACAATCTCGTCGCCTTCCTGGATGTTCGCTAGCCCGTACGAATACGCAACGAGGTTGATCGACTCCGTGGCGTTCTTCGTAAAGACGATCTCCTCGGCTGAAGGCGCATTGAGGAAGCGCCGCACCGTCTCGCGCGCTTCCTCATACTTCTGCGTCGCCGTATTAGAGAGCAAATGGATGCCGCGATGCACGTTCGCATATTCGAACCGCAACGCGTGATCCATCGCCTCGATGACCGACAGCGGCTTCTGCGCCGATGCCGCGCTGTCGAGGTATACGAGCGGCTTGCCGTAGACCTCGCGGAACAGGATCGGGAAGTCGGCGCGGTAGCGCTCGACTTCAAACCGCCTGCCGGCTTCGAATGCCGCTGCCTGTGTCACGTGCCAATCGGCTCTAGCGAGCCGTCCTCTGGTTCAGCCACACGCGAGCCGTTTCCATCAACGCCTCGCGCACAGGCTCATCCTCAACCTTTTCCATCGCCTCGCCGACGAAAGCTTCAATGAGCAGCGCCCGCGCCTCCGCCTCCGGAATACCGCGCGACTTGCAGTAGAAGATGTGCTCGGGGTCGATCTCAGCCGCCGTCGAACCGTGGCCGCAGATGACGTCGTCTGCGTAGATTTCGAGCTCCGGCTTGCTGTCGAACTCTGCATCCGGTGACAGCATCAGCGCCTGCGCCATCTGCTTGCCGTCCGTCTTCTGCGCGCCCGGCCGAACGATCACCTTGCCCTGGAAGATGCCGCGGCCGTGACCATCGAGCACGCCCTTGTAAAGCTCCCGGCTCTCGCAATGCGGCACCGCGTGGTCGACAACCAGCGTGGTGTCGATGTGCTCATTGTTAGTCGCCAGGAAAGAGCCCGAGCAATCGAGCTTGGCGCCTTCGCCAGTGAATTTGACGAAGATCTGGTTCCGCGCGAGGCCCGGCCCCGCGGTGAGCTGGAAGGCGCGGTAGCTGGCATCAGCCCCGATCTCCGCAGTGGCACTGCCGAGGTGCACGGCCTTGCCGTTCTCCACGATCGCTTTGACGTGTGTCACGGCAGCACCCTCGCCGACCACGATCTCAGTTGCGGCGTTGTGCTGGTCCTCGTCCGCCGATCCCGCCAGAGGCACGAAGGCTTCGACGAGCGTCACCTTCGCACCTTTGCCGATGTTGACGACGTTGCGGGTCGTGATCGTCTTGCGGTCAGCGCCCGCACGGGCAAACACCAGCAGCAGCGGCTTGTCGAGCTCCGTGCCGTCAGCGACGCTCACCACCGCGCCGTCCGTCGCGAAGGCGCTGTTCAAAGCCTCGATCGCATCCTGATCGCGCTTCATCCGCACGATATCCGGCGACTCGGCCAGCGCTTCGCTCAGCGGCTTCACCGACAATCCGTCAGGGCGCTGAGCGGTGGAAAGGCTGGCATTGAACGCCCCGTCGACGAGCACGATGCGGTAGGTGTCGAGGGCCGCCAACGGACCCAGCGCCGCATTGAGGTCTGCCTCGCTCGGCGTTGCGGCCTTTCCGATTGCCGGAGTGAAGGCCTCCTTCAACAAATTGCGAAGGTCGGTGTACTTCCACTCCTCAATCCGCCTGTGCGGCAAGCCGAGTGCCGCAAACGTGCCGATGGCCTTCCGGCGCAACTCGCGCACAGCCTCGCTTCCCGGAAGCTTGGAGGCAATCGCCTCGAAGCTCTCGGTGAAGGCCTGCTCGGCCTTCGTCTTGGTCAAGCCCACGTTCATCTCGAAATCACCCGCTCGCTTCAGGCCGCCTTCGTGAACTCGGCATAGCCCGACTGCTCGAGCTCGACCGCCAGCTCCTTGTCGCCCGTGCGCTGGATACGGCCGTCAGCGAGGACGTGCACCTTGTCGGGAACGATGTAGTTCAGCAGCCGCTGATAGTGCGTGATGACCAGCATCGCACGATCGGGGCTGCGCAACGCATTGACGCCATCCGCCACGATGCGCAGCGCGTCGATATCGAGGCCGGAGTCGGTCTCGTCCAGTACGCAGAGCGTCGGCTCGAGCAGCGCCATCTGCAGGATCTCAGAGCGCTTCTTCTCGCCACCGGAGAAGCCCACGTTCACAGGGCGCTTCAGCATTTCGATGTCGATGTTGAGCTTGCCGGCGCGCTCGCGCACAAGCTTCATGAACTCCGGCGTGGTGAGCTCTGGTTCCTCACGCTTCTTGCGCAGCGCGTTGAGCGCCGTGCGCAGAAAGGTCAGGCCGGCGACACCGGGAATCTCGATCGGATACTGGAAGGCAAGGAACACGCCCTTCGCGGCCCTCTCGTCGGGCTCCATTTCGAGCAGGTTCTCACCGTTCCAGAGGATCTCGCCCTCGGTCACCTCGTAATCCTCGCGGCCGGCGAGAACATAGGCGAGCGTGGATTTGCCCGATCCGTTCGGCCCCATGATCGCGTGCACCTCGCCCTTGGGGAGCACAAGGTCCACCCCCTTGAGGATCATGGTGTCCTCATCAGCGATCTTTACGTGCAAATTCCGGATCTCAAGCATCTCCACGTCTCTCCTTCAGGCGCCATTGGCGCCCATTTCCAACACCTGCCCGGCTCACGCATATGCGGAGCCGGAATCCTTTCCATTCCCTTGCGCCGTCCAGTAGCGGTCGAACGCGGCGCTGGCCGCACGTTCCGCTTCCTCCTGGCGCGCCTTGAGCTGCTCGACCGTCGCGACGAGCGTGCTCAAATCCGTTCCGTTTGCTCCCGCGGACTGCCGCATTCGCGCCAGCTCCGCACTCGCTTTCGAAGCTTCGAGCTTCAGGGCATCGGCTGCAGTTTCGGCCTCAAGCCAAGCCTGCTCGAGCAGGGCAATTTCGGTCGACATCCGTTCGTTTCCTCCACCTAGTTCCGAAGCCCTGGCTCTCGTCCTTATGGCCCCGACTCTACCCTCTTGCCCGTGCCCCACGTCTTTGAGCCGGCCCAAGATGGGCCGGCGCCGTCCTCTTGGCCGATTAGCCGACCGAGCCTTCGAGGCTGATGCCGATCAGCTTCTGCGTCTCGGCCATGAACTCCATCGGCAGCTGCTGAATGACGTCGCGGACGAAGCCGTTGACGATGAGCGCCACGGCCTCTTCTTCCGACAGACCACGCTGCATGCAGTAGAAGAGCTGGTTGTCGGAGATCTTCGACGTCGTCGCCTCGTGCTCGAAGTGCGCCGTCGAGTTCTTGGCCTCGATGTACGGCACCGTATGCGCGCCGCACTTGTCACCAATCAACAAGCTGTCGCAGTTGGTGAAGTTCCGCGCGTTCGTCGCCTTGCGGTGCGCCGAGACAAGCCCGCGGTAGGTGTTCTGCGAGTAGCCCGCCGCGATGCCCTTTGAGATGATCCGGCTCGACGTGTTCTTGCCGAGGTGGATCATCTTGGTGCCGCTGTCGACCTGCTGGTAGCCGTTCGAAATCGCAATCGAGTAGAACTCGCCGCGCGAGCCGTCACCGCGTAGGATGCAGCTTGGATACTTCCAGGTGATGGCCGAGCCCGTCTCCACCTGCGTCCAGGAGATCTTGGAGTTGCGGCCGCGGCAATCGCCACGCTTCGTGACGAAGTTGTAGACGCCGCCCTTACCCTCCTTGTCGCCCGGGTACCAGTTCTGCACGGTCGAGTACTTGATCTCCGCGTCGTCGAGCGCAATCAGCTCGACCACCGCCGCGTGCAGCTGGTGCTCGTCACGCATCGGCGCCGTGCAACCTTCGAGGTAGGAGACGTAAGACCCCTTGTCGGCGATGATGAGCGTCCGCTCGAACTGGCCTGTCTGTCTCTCGTTGATGCGGAAGTACGTCGACAATTCCATCGGGCAGCGCACGCCCTCTGGCACGTAGACGAACGAGCCGTCTGAGAACACCGCCGAGTTGAGCGCCGCGTAGAAGTTGTCCGACTGCGGGACAACCGAGCCGAGATACTTCTTCACGAGCTCTGGATGCTCGCGGATCGCCTCGGAGATCGGGCAGAAAATGACACCCGCCTTGGCCAGCTCCTCCTTGAAGGTGGTGACCACGGACACGCTGTCGAATACGGCGTCGACGGCCACGGGCGTCGCGCCCTGCACGCCCGCCAGAATCTCCTGCTCCTTGAGCGGAATGCCGAGCTTTTCGTACGTGCGCAGCAGCTCAGGATCGACTTCGTCGAGGCTCTTCGGCCCTTCCAGACCCTTAGGCGCAGCGTAGTAGTAGAGCTCCTGGAAATCGATCTTCGGATAGCTGACCTTCGCCCAGGTGGGCTCAGTCATCGTGAGCCAGCGCCGGAAAGCCTCGAGCCGCCACTCGAGCATCCACTCGGGCTCGCCCTTCCGCTCGGAGATGAAGCGGATGACGTCCTCGTTGAGGCCCTTCGGCGCCTTGATGGTCTCGATCTTGGTCTCGAACCCGTACTTGTACTGATCGACGTCTATTCTGCGGACCTGATCGATTGTTTCCTGAACTGCCATGATCTTCTTTTCTCCGTACGAACTTTACGAATCCCGCTGTTCTTTCTCAGGCGACCGCCCGATGCTGCTGTTGGCTGCCAGCTATGGCGCTCCATGCTGCGAGGAACGCAGCGATGTCCTGTTCGGTCGTTGTCCAGCCGAGGCTCACGCGTATGGCCGATCGGGCCAGCTCATCAGGCAGCCCCATGGCTGCAAGCACGGTGCTCGCGCCGACCTTCCCTGACGAGCACGCCGCCCCGGCGCTGATGGCAATGCCCGCCAGATCGAACCGGATCACCAGGGTCTCCGCCGCCATGCCCGGCAATGCGAGGCATGTGGTATTCGGCAGCCGCGGGGCGTCTGCACCGATCACGCGCGCTCCAGGCGCAAGCTCCAGGGCCTCGCGCTCCAGCCGGCCCCGCAGTTCTGCAATGCGGCTCATATCTGCGAGGTCTTGCTTTGCTGCAGAGGCCGCCGCGCCAAAACCCGCGATGCCGATAACATTCTCCGTGCCAGCCCGCCGCCGCCGCTCCTGCCCGCCACCGATGACGAGCGGTGCGATGTCCAGGCCGTCCTTGAGAACGAGAGCGCCGACCCCCTTCGGCCCGCCGAGCTTATGGGCCGAAAGGCTCAATGTGTCGACCCCGAGCTCATCGAACATCAACGGGATTCGGCCTGCGGCCTGCACCGCATCCGTATGGAGGACTAGGTCGCCCCACTCCCGAGCGAGTGCCGCAGCGGCCGCGACCGGCTGAACCACGCCCGTTTCATTGTTCGCAACCTGTAGCGCCAGAAGCGCTGGTTCACTATTCCGCGCAGAGGCCTTCTCCAGCGCAGCGGCAATCGCATCGACTCGGACGGCACCGCTGGCATCGGTCGCGATTTCGATCACGTCGCAGCCGTTGGCCCGAGCCGGCGCCAACACCGACTCGTGCTCGATCCCCGATACCAGGATAGACCCCCATCCTGCACGCAGAACGGAGCAATTGGCTTCCGTGGCGCCGCTGGTAAACACCACCTGGGAAGGTGCCACGCCCAGGAGATCCGCCACTCGCTCACGAGCCTCCTCGACGATAGCCCGCGCTTTGCGTCCCTCGGCGTGGACCGACGACGGATTCCCGACAGCATCCAGAGCATCGAGCATCGCTGCCCGCGCCTCGGGCCGCAGAGGCGCCGTTGCGTTGTGGTCGAGGTATGTCCGCGTAGAGCTCATTAAGCCGTAATGCTCATGAAACCGTGATGCTTAGGCTGGCCGGCGACGGTGTCGCACGCTTCTCCGGGGGTACACCGTCGAGCACTTCCTGAAGTGTTACGTTCGAGAGGAAAATGCGTATGTGGTTCCCGAGAGCATGCCAAAGATTGTGTGCTATGCACTTTTGTTCACCGATGCAGCCGACATCATTGTCGCCCATGCACCGGGTCATCCGGGTCCGCTCCTCGACTGCGTTCATGATCTCGGCAACCGAGATGTCCGAGGCCGGTCGCCCCAGCCGATAACCGCCCGAGCGGCCCCGCGCGCTTTCCACCAGACCGGCGCGACGCAACCTCAGGAAGATCTGTTCGAGGTAAGCGATGGAGAGATGCTGGCGGTCGGCGATCGCCGACAGGGGCACAGCACCCTCGCCCTGGTGCTTGGCGAGATCGGCCATCGCCATGACTGCGTACCGGCCTCGCGTATTCAGCTCCACTGACGAACTCCATCTGGACAGAAAGCTTCGGCTCGATCTCAAAGGCGCACGCAAGTCTTGCAAATCGTCACGACAGTCGTGATAGAAGGGCCTGCCGCATATGCTAGGTTGCGCCCGCGCTCCTTCGAACCGTTCTAATCTCCGGCACACTATGGGAATTCCGAGCCCACAAGTCAAGTTTTCCTGTGGCCTTCGCAGTTCAGCCGCGCAGACTTAAGTAATAGGCGCTGGAGCTGAGCCTTAATTGTAATTTTCGAGAGACGGATAAGCCCGACTAGAACCGAGGACTATGCCTGAGCTGATCATCAATGGCCCTGCAGGCCGCCTAGAAGCCCGTTATCACCATGAGCCGGCACGCGATAGCCCGGTCGCGCTGATTCTGCACCCGCATCCGCAGTTCGGCGGGACGATGAATAATCAGGTCGTCTATCACCTGTATTACACGTTCGTCGAGCGCGGTTTCTCGGTGCTCCGCTTCAACTTCCGCGGCGTCGGGCGCAGCCAGGGCTTCTTCGACAACGGTCCTGGCGAGCTTGCCGATGCCGCGTCGGCGCTGGACTGGCTGCAAATGGCCAAGCCTGAGGCGAAGAGCTGCTGGATCGCCGGCGTCTCGTTCGGCACCTGGATCGCCATGCAGCTCCTGATGCGACGGCCGGAGATCGACGCATTCATCTGTGTGGCGCCGCCGGCCAACCTTTACGACTTCTCGTTCCTGGCGCCCTGTCCGGCATCTGGATTGCTGGTCAACGGCGAGCGAGACAGGGTCGTGCCATCCGCATCGGTGGCGGAGCTGGCGGCAAAGACGAAGACCCAGAAGGGCATCAAGATCGAGCACGAGATCATCCCGGGCGCCAACCACTTCTTCGAAGGCGACGATAAGATTGCCGCTCTGAAGGAGGTCGTCGGCGCCTATATCGATCGCCGCCTGCCGGAGATCCTGCGCGCCAAGGCCGAGGAAAAGTAGGACTATATTGTACCCGCTCGCGGCTTGGCCCGTGTCCTGAAGCGCGGGCTGGCCGTCACGCCGGAGCCGGGGCAAGGACGCCGCCCCTCAACGGTTTCGGAGCGCCTGTTGTGCCCGGATAGGAAATGGGCAGCCCCTTGAGCGAGCGGACAGCGAGATAGGCCCAAGCTTCGGCCTCCATGCTGTCGCCGTCGAGCTCCACGGCTTCGACCGGCGCGACCGGTGCCTCGAGGTGCCAGGCCAGCAGCTCCATAAGATGCTTATTCCGGCGCCCCCCGCCTGTGACGAGCCAGAGCGCAGGCGGGAGAGGTAGCCAGCTCAGGCTGCGGGCGACGGCAGCGGCAGTCAGTTGTGCGAGCGTCGCTGCTCCATCGGCCGGAGAAAGCCCTTCCACTGGAGCCAGGGTGAAATCGTTCCGGTCGAGCGATTTCGGCACAGGCTGGTCGAAGTGCGGATGCATCAGGTACTGGTGCAGCACGTCCTCGTGCACGGTGCCGGACCGCGCCAGGTCGCCATTCGCATCGTACGGGCGGCCTGTGTGCCGCAGCACCCAATCGTCGATCAGCGCGTTGCCCGGCCCGGTATCGAATGCAATCAGCCGACCGTCCTCTCCGATCCACGTGACGTTGGCGACGCCTCCCACGTTGAGAAAGGCCAGCGGTCGCTGTGGCAGCTTGGCTGCCAACGCGCTGTGATAGACCGGAACCAACGGAGCGCCCTGGCCACCGGCCTCAACATCCGCCGCGCGCAGATCATAGACCACATCGATGCCGGTAAGCTTCGCCAGCAGCTCCCCGTCGCCGAGCTGCACAGTGATGGGGGACAGTTGCGAATCCGCACTGCCGTTGGATGGAGTGAAACGCGACGCTGGTCGATGGAGCACCGTTTGGCCATGGAATCCGATGACGTCCACCTCGGTGGATCCCAGCGATTTGCGGGTCAGAAATGCTGAAACAGCGTCTGCATGGCGTTCCGTCAGCTCTCGCTCTACCTCGGCCAAGCGGCCTGGCCGAGCGCGGCGGTCGGTGAGCGCGTGTGCATCCTCAATGGCTTCACGCAAGCGATCCCTGAACTCGGGCGGATACGCGTACGTGGCATGGGGCCCGCGTACGACCTCATGCTCGCCGTCGGTTTCGATGAGCGCCACGTCGATGCCATCCATGGACGTGCCGCTCATGAGACCCAATGCCCGTAAGTGCTTGCCCATCTGCACCTTCCCGTGCATGTTCGCGCGTCATCGTCATCGTAGAATGAAAGTCGAGACGCCGACACCTGGCGCACTAGCACATGCCCACACCCAGTTCCGACTTCATTAGAACGCTCTCCGAGCGTGGCTTCATCCACCAGTGTTCAGATCTGGAGGGCGTCGACGCCCTCGCCGCCAAGCGCGAGCTGGTCGCCTACGTGGGTTACGACTGCACCGCTCCGTCGCTCCACGTCGGGCATCTGCTGTCGATCATGATGCTGTACTGGCTTCAAGAGACAGGGGCCGGCAAGCCAATCGCCCTCATGGGCGGCGGTACGACGCGGGTTGGCGATCCGTCAGGCCGCGACGAAACGCGCCGGCTGCTTTCAATCGAGCAGATCGATGCCAACAAGGCGAGCATCAAGACGGTCTTCAACCGCTTCCTGAGGTTCGGCTCGGGGCCTGACGACGCGATCATGGTCGATAACGCCGAGTGGCTCGTACCGCTCAACTACATCGACTTCCTGCGAGATGTCGGACGCCACTTCTCCGTCAATCGAATGCTGACAATGGATTCGGTCCGGCTGCGGCTCGAGCGTGAGCAGGAGCTGTCGTTCATCGAGTTCAACTACATGATCCTGCAGGCCTACGACTACGTCGAGCTGGCCCGCCGCTACGGCTGCAATTTGCAGATGGGCGGCTCGGATCAATGGGGCAACATCGTCACCGGCATCGATCTTGGCCGGCGCATGGGCACGCATCAGCTCTACGCCCTGACAACCCCACTCCTCACCACCTCCTCAGGCGCCAAAATGGGCAAGACAGCCGCCGGCGCCGTGTGGCTCAACGAGGATCAGCTCAGCCCTTACGAGTACTGGCAATTCTGGCGAAATACGGAAGATGGCGACGTCGGGCGCTTCTTGAAGCTGTTCACGACGTTGCCGATGGACGAGATCGACAGGCTCGCAGCCCTACAAGGCGCGGAGGTGAACGAGGCCAAGAAGGTGCTGGCCACGGAAGCGACCGCACTCATCCACGGCCGGGAGAAAGCTGAAGCAGCTGCGGAAACGGCGCGGGCCACGTTCGAACAGGGAGCACTGGCTGCCGGCTTGCCGACGGTCGACGTTCCCCAAGCCGAGATCACGGATGGCCTCGGTGTCCTGGCAGCGTTCGTTCGTGCCGGCCTCGTGAAGAGCAACAGCGAGGCCCGGCGCCAAATCCAGGGTGGCGGTCTGCGGGTCAACGACACGGTCGTGAAGGATGAAAAGGCCCGTCTCACGCCGGCAGATCTGACGGCTGATAACGTCATCAAGCTGTCATTGGGCAAGAAGAAGCACGTGCTTCTGCGCCCTGTTTGAACCACTTTGGACCGGACCTTGCCGATCACTTCGTTTTGGTCGGCGGTCCCGAGCGCGTCTCCGAAGACCAGCCTGAGAGCACTTCGGGTGTGGCGGTGCCCGTGCGCCGGGCTTTCGACTCTGCCGGCGTACGGGAGGAGCGTGGTCCGGTGGACGGCTGCTGCGGTGCGGCTCGCGGGGGTGTCACCGACTGATTTGGTGTCATCTGGAACATCTCACGGAAAATGCCTGGTGCGACGAGAGAGAGCGGATTGACCAGAACCTCGGGATTGGCCATCGGTCCCCTGATCGCAAAGGTGATTCCAAGAATGCCCTCGCCCCGCGGCCCGGCAAGGATCTGCCCAAGCCCAGGAATGACGCCGAGCGCCGAGTTCAAGCCCTGCAGAGGAACGTAGGTCCCGCCGATGTTCACTTGGCGCGAGCGGAAATCGGCTTTCCCGCGCAATGTCGCGCCGACAAGCGGACCACGAATTTCCGAGTCACCCATCACGAACTGGCCGTGCCCGATGGAGAACGGCACGCGCATCCAATCGAAATCGAACGCTTGGCGAATAACCCGCTGCTGACGCTGGGTTCCATCGGAACGACCATCATTCTGGACCTGCAACACTTCGGTCACGACAGGGTCGCCGAGGATTCGGAACCGCTCGACCCTGAGAAGGCCCGTCTTCTCGGCGGCACCTCGCCCATCGAGATTGACGTCGAGCCGCATGCGCCCACCGACCAGACTCGGATAAAAATCGACCAGCCGGAACGCCTGGCCTGCGTCGTCCGTCACGGCGACAAGCCGCCGTGACTTGTCCGGCCCATGCTGCAGCTCGAGGGTGAGCGGCTTGCCGCCGTCGAGCACGCCGTTCGCCGTGAGCTGGGTCAGCTTGCCTTGACGCTCCGAGAGCCGGAGTTTGAAATTGCGCAGTGCTACATCCGAGAAGCCGATGACGGTCGAGATGTTGGCTTCAAGATCTACGCCGGCCGGCTTCTTGCGGCCCTGATCCGGCTCGACGAGTTCGCCGACCGAGAACAGTGACCGGAATACCTCCCGACCGTCATAGGTCGGTCCTTCGGCCTTGATCCGCCAGATATTGTTCTCACCCAGCACGCCCTTAACGTCGAGCCGCGTGATTATGCTGGCGGAAAACTCGGGGAAGTGAAACTCCTTGAGACGCTCCTCCTCGTCGAGCCCTACCCATCCGCTGATCGCTATGTCATCGCCGACGATCTTGAAGTCACGCAGCTCCAACGGATAGCGAGTCCCTGGCCGAAGATCGAACTCCATGACGGCAGCCCGCCCCGCTGGCTTTCGCCATATGACGCTGTCGAGCACCATGTCGGCGCGTGTCAGGTCCGCCCAGACATGGATGAGGTGCTCCTCCTCCGCGCTTTGCGTGATCGTGATCTCCACCGGCACTTCGCCGTCCAGCATATGGCGGGGGTCGAGGTCGAGCTGATCGCGATCGGCCCGGTCCAAAGTGGCGGTGAGGCGCAGCGGCGGCTGTCTTTCCGGTAGAGCGCCGAAAATGTGCTGCCATGCGACCTTGACCGGCACGCCCGCGATGAGAAGATCGCCGCTCGCAGTGATGGCCTTGTCGTTGATATCGAAGACGATGGTGGCCGCCTGAGCATCATGTGTGCCGATCAGCTTACGGGCGCTACCCTCAAGCAGTCTGCCCTGGCCCTCCACCTTCAAGCTCGCGAACGTGATGTCCCGGTGCAGCGGAACCGTAATCGTCAGATCGGCCTCGAACTTACCGTCGATGCTCGCGCTCTCGACCGCAGCAAGGCGCCCAATGCCGAAGGCTTCATGCTCGATGAGCTCGATAACTGCGGGTGCGGAGCTTTCGCCTCGGAATGCGATCTGGGCAATCGGATAATCGGATAGGATGTCGACCGCCGTGAAGCGGCCGGCACTGAGGTCGATTTGACGACCGCTTGCGAGCGTGACTGCGGCCTTGGGCACCGTGACCTCCAGCGTCGGGCCCTCAAGGCGAATCAGCGCGCTTGGAACCTCCAGTCGCGGAAGGCTGGGATAACTGGCAACAAGACCGGCGGTCTGAATGGCGATGGAAAGGCGCTCCGCGCTTTTTCGCCCAGCCCCGTCGGGGCCCTTCTCGAAGCGCAGGCTTCCGCCAAGGATTTGTCCTTCCGAGATGCTGTTGCGGAGAAGCGTTCGCGCGTTGCTACCTAACGCACGGGGCCACAGGCTCATGACCGTCGCGACTGGAATCGCACCAGCTCGACCCTCAACGCGGACACCGGAGCCCCCCGGCTGTGCGTCTCCGGAAAGGTGCAGCTCGCCGCCACCGGCCTTGAGAGATTGCTCCGTCGTAAAGGCACCACTTGCCGGCCGATATGTTCCTTCTGCGCGCCAGCTCTCGATCTCGACCGGCGGGCCCTTTGCATCCTCGGGCGCCAAGCGTCCTTCAACGCTCGACAGTGCATATGTCCAGAACTCTTCACCGTCCGGTCCAATGGAACTCGCCACATTGCCTGCGATCGTTACCCGACTGCGCCCCCATGCGAGCGTCGAAGGCTCGATCAGTAGCGCGCGGGCGCTGGGATCGTATTTCAGGTCAAGATTGCCCCCCTCGATGACGAGTGGCAGATCCCCAAACCAAGGCAAGACGATTTCGCCCCGGGCGAGGTCGAGCGAGAAGCTACCCCCGATCAGCTCCCCCTGAGACGTGAGTTGTAGCATCACGTCTCCACTCGCAGGAAGGCTCAACGCCCGCAGAGGAGCCAGAGGTGGCAGAGCATTGGCTACCGTGCTCGGAACAACGTCGCGAACGGCCGCTCTCAGTGTCACCTGCCGGGTCGCTTCAGAGGCTTCGGATGAGAATTCGAACGTCCACGGCCCTCTACCAGACTCGACCGTGACGAGACCTTCAATCAAGCTTCGCGTCTTCTTGTGCGAAAGCGCGACGTCAGCCTGAGGAACCCTCCAGATCCTCTGCTCCCCACCTTGGTCGAAGATGAGAGTCGCGTTACGCAGCCCGATCTTGCGCAAAAACGAGGTTGCGTCATCACCCTGCCTCGCCCGGGCCGAGGCTTCGGCAATCACCCGAGCAAGATCGAGCTGCCGCAGCACCGCGGGTAGTCCGGCGCCGGGATCACTATCCGGATCGGAAGGCGCGGAGGACTCCAGCTTTGTTTCGGCGGCAATCTCGGGCAGCGCCGGCTCTCGGGACCCGACCGGCCGCGTGAAGCTAAACGAAAGTCCGTGCTCGGCCGTGTAGGTGAGCAACAGCCTAGGCCCGATGAGCACCACCTCCTCGGGCGCGACGCGGCCGGACCAAAGCGCCCTGAAGCTGGGTGAAAGCGCCGCTAAGGGAGTAACGGCAATGGGGCTTCCGTCTGCATCCAGGAGACGCACGTTTCGCAGCCGGAACTCAAGACCGCCCTCATCGTTCAGCCGAACCAGGGCATCCTCTACGCTGACACCCAATCCGGGCAACTCGGCCGCAATGCTGCGCGCGATCGGCGCCGCAAGCATTTTGAGCGAGATCGGGCCGAGGAGAATGCGCACGTAAAAGATGCCGCCGGCGAGGAGTACCAACAGCAGGAGCGGTAAGAGATACTTGCCGCACGTCCAGCATGGCCTCGCGAGAGCGCGTGCAGCGCCCAGGATGCGCTGGCCATGCGGGCCCAAGCTGCGGAACTGATACATTTGCCGCACGGGCCCTGCTTGTGCGCCTGGCCTCCTGCTCACGCGCTTTCCTCTCGTCAGCACACGTCGTGTCATTAGCAATGAACTTCAGGCCCGCCCTGCCCCCGACACTGGGGACATACGGAACCATAGCCGGCATGCAGCGACTCGTGCGGACTGACCGGCAAAGCAACTCTGACCGAGAATCACTGGTTGCGGTACTGCAATGTTAGTACGTTGGCCTACGAACGATGTGCGAGCCTAAAGCGTCGAAAGAAAGGCACCTCCCCATGGTTCAAGAAAACGATCTGGCGCCCGATTTCGAGCTGCCGACGGAGGATGGCAGCATCCGACTGTCTGAGCTCCGTGGCAAGCCTGTCGTGATCTACTTTTACCCGAAGGACGACACGTCGGGGTGCACGGCTGAGGCACGAGACTTCGATGCCCTGCGCGGCGCATTTGAAGAGGCAGGCGCAGTGGTCGTCGGAATCTCACCGGACAGCGTCGAGAGCCATGCCAAGTTCCGCAAGAAGCACGGGCTGGGGTTACGCTTGGCATCAGACCCCGACAAGACGGCTGCGCAGGCTTACGGAGTCTGGGTGGAAAAATCCATGTATGGGCGAAAGTACATGGGAGTGGAGCGTTCGACCTTTCTCATCGATGCGAACGGACGCATTGCGAAGGTTTGGCGCAAGGTCAAAGTGCCGGGTCACGCCCAAGCGGTTCTCCAGGCCGTCCGCGAGCTGAACTCCTGATCCGTGGCCCTGCTGCCACCAGCCTTACCGCAGCAGTGACCATTGCATTGGCTCGTGCTAGGTTGCGCGCGTGCTGCATTGAACAAGGTCCGCAGCCCGGGGGAGTGGCTATCACATGCGAGGATGTGCTGGCCCGCTCGCCCGTCGAGGGGCATGACGCGAGCGAGTGGAGGTGCGTATCTATGTTACCCAGCTTTACGAATAAGAGGCCTGAGCGGGACGAGGCCGGTTTACCGACCCCCTCTTCCTCATCAGCGCTTGGTCGAAGCAACGAGCGTGCGAGCCTCTCCATCGTCGGCCCCGACCTCATCATCGTCGGCGACCTCGTCTCGAACGGCCAGGTGCAAGTGGACGGCGAAATTCAGGGCGATATTCACGGGACGCATGTCGTCATCGGTGACGGCGCACGGATCGTTGGTGGGGTCGTCTCCGAGGAAGTGGTGGTGCGCGGCACGATCACCGGCTCAATCCGGTGCCGGAAGGTGATGCTGCAGGCCGAGAGCAAGGTCGAGGGTGACATCTACCACAGCTCGCTTGCCATCGAGGAGGGCGCCTATTTCGAGGGTCGCTCCCGGCGTGTCGATGATCCACTGGCCGGCGTTCAGCGCCCGGTGCCCGCGTCATCCGACAGCTCTTCCTAGAACCCTCGTCACTGTCCGAAACACGCTGCGAGCGTCCACCTTCAGGCTGCGAGCGCCGCATCGGGGCTCCACGGCGTCAGCGAGAGGCGTGTGCCGCCCAGCTGCTCGAATGTTCGTGATCGGCACGTGAAGATGATCACCTGATGCGCTTCGGCTGCGTGCCGGAGCGCTTCGAAAAGCGCCTCGATCCGGCTGTCGTCGGAGTAGACCAGAGCGTCGTCGAGGATCAGCGGGGTGGGTTGGCCAGCATCTGCCAGAAGCCTTGCGAATGCGAGCCGCACGAGCACGGCGATCTGCTCCTGCGTGCCGTCGCTAAGCGATCCGAGCCGCTCGGCAACATCGCCGCGGATGACGGCCTCGACTGCAAAGTCAGTCCCAAGGCCAACCTTCGCGCCGGGAAAGACGTAGTCCAGATAAGGCTCGAGTCGCTGCAGGATCGGCTTGAAATAAAGCTCGCGCGACTGCTGCTCGACGTCTGCAATCGTCGTGAGCAGCAGGTCTATGGCAGCCAGCTCTCGCTCGAAATGTTGTACATGGGCGTTCAGCCCGGCGAGCCTCTCCTCGAGTTCCGCCACCTTCAGTGAGAGCCCGTCCTGCCGATCACGTTCGATCTGCGCTTCGAGAACGGCGAGTTCCTTTTCGACGCGGGCCATCTCTTCGGCCGCACTTTGCTGCTGCCGTCTCGCCTCTGCCAGCTCTGCTTCCAGAGCGCGCATGGCCGCATCGTCTGGCGCCTTTTCGCGCCATGCCGTCAGCTCGCGGACAGCCTCGTTCAAGTTCTGTTGTGCTGCAGCAAGCTTGGCCTCCAATTCAGCAAGTCGCTGCGACCGTTCCTCGGCCGGCGGTAGGATTCTGGCAAGGTGCTCAAGCCGCTGCTGCCGCGCCTGCGCTGCCGCACTGAGTTGCGCCAGCTGCTCCCGCATCCCGGCCTGCTCCTGGACCAAAGTTTCGATCCGCTGTTCCACGTCGCGGAGCGCCGAACTCAGGCGTTCAATTTCCCCTTCGATCTCGGGGCGCTCCGGCACAACGGCATCGCTGGCAACAGACTCGGCGGTTGCAAGCTCCCGCAACCGCTCCACTTCCGAAGAAAGTGCTTCGAGCCCGCCGGGTGCTCGCATCGCGACCCGATCTTCTGCCTGCACGAGCTCTCGCTCCAGGCGGTGCCGCTCGTCGAGCCGCTGACGCGCTTCTGCCAAGTTCGGAACATCCATCGCGCCCAGCAGCTTGGCGAGCGCCGACCGGCGGCCATCCAAGTCGGCCTCGGCAGCTTCGACCCCCTCCGAAACAGCCGGATCGACCGTGATGGCGCCGATGCCATCTATCTCGAGGGTAAGCGGGTGCGAAGGCGTCAGGACGGTGCCATCGTCAACGGCCTTGCCGCCGATGCGGATTTTGCCGGCCGCGCCGGGCAGATAGGTGATTTGCACCTTAGGCAGTTCCGCAGCGATCCGCGCCTCGAGCGCCTCTATGGTGCGTGCTTCCTGGGCAGCCGCCTCGACGCGCTCAACGGTCACCCGGATTTCGGCCAACTGGGCCCGGATCTCCTCGGCCCGCTGCGCCGCGCCTTTAACCTCGCTCAGGCGTTCCTCGGCTTCAGCCAGACGCGCTGCCGCTTCCCGCTGCCGGTCGAGCTGCTCGCGTGCGCGGAGCCGCTGTTGCCAGTCATCGAGCCCGGTGCGAAGCTCCTCCCGTTTCGCCCGCGCCTCTTCGAGGGCGTTGCTCGCCTGTTCGAGCGAGGCTGCAAGTTCGCGATTCTTCTCTTGCGCGGCGGCAGCATCGGCTTCGAGCCTGCTGACTTCCTCGAGCCCTTGCGTGAGCAGCTGATGGGCCTGCTGCACCTCGGCCAACCGGCTCTCGCAGGCCTGTACCTTTGTCTCGGCAATTTTCAACTGCTGGCGTGAAGCCCTTGCTGCTTCGAGTTCCGCTTCGCCTTTCTCTATCCGCTCACGCCAAGCAGCAACTTTCTGCGGATCACTCAACTCGGCGCGCCGCGACCGCAACTCGGCCAACCGGGTCAGGCGCTCCGCCGCAGCCTGCGCGCCTGCTTTGGCCTCCTCCAACTCTTGCATCGCGGAATTGCGGCTTGCAATGGCCGCCGCGTACTCGCCCTTGGGCTGCCGGCGGCGCTCAGTCACCAAGGAATTGCGTTCCTCAATGAGCTTGTCGCGAACGATACGAAGCTCGTGCCCACCGGATGTCGCAGCCTTCAACTCACGCTCGACGATCTGGCTGAGCACCTCGCGCTTACCGCCCTCGAGGCCATTCTCTCCACTTCTCGCCTCCCGCGAGGGCAAGACGCTGCCCTGCTCCAGCCACAAGAGTCCCAGGCAATGCTCCCCGCTGCTAGCACCACCGACCAACTCAAGGGCGCGCCGATGAGCGTCCTCACCTCTTGCGACGACCTTATTGGTCGTCAGGTCCGTCAGCAGAGCGTGTCTTTCGCTCACGAACTGTTTTCTCAGACGCCAAAGACGTCCACCGGCTTCAAAGTCCGCCTCGATCAGCGGCGCACCTCCGCTGTAGGGCCTCAACCGCTCGACCGCCCGCGACTGCGCCGTGTGGCGCAGCGTGAACAATGCCTGCAAAGCCCTGAGCAGGGTCGACTTGCCGAACTCGTTTGGTCCAGCCAGCACGTCGAGGCCACCCGACAGCCCTTCCAGAGCGACTGGCTCGGCGAAGCAGCCCAGCTCTCGCACTCGGACCGCGCGGATTCTCATGATCTCGCCCCCTCGCGCGCCTCATGCCAAAGGCCATACAGCTTTCGGAGGGCAAGCGATGCGACCTCGGCCTTCCCACTCGCCTCATCGCGGGCTGCCGCGCTCAAAACCTCCGCCACCCGCCGAAGGTCGCCGGTTCCGAACTCATCCAGCTCCACAGCCTCCGGAACGACCTGCAAAGCCTGATTGTCCACTGACAAATGGAACAACCGCTGTTCGAGGGTCTTTAGCCAGGCCGTCACGTCCGACCACGTGGAGAGCGAGACAGCTCCTTTGAGCGTGAGCTTGAGAAGCAATCGCTCCGGCAGCGCCACATCAGTAGCGATGTCTCGCTCAATTGACGCCAGCGTCTCGGAGCCAGTCACGGCGAGGCTACGCTTCCGCCACGCATAGTGTGCGGTCGGATGACGCTCGACCTCCACCTTCCCGTTCTGCCCCCCGATCCGGACTACGAGAGCAAAACCGGGCTCATTGTCCGGAAATCGATCCGGCTCCGGCGTTCCCGAATACCAGACGCGATCGGAAATTTGTGTCACGCCGTGCCAGTCTCCGAGCGCGAGGTAGTCGAGGCCTGCACGGCGCGCACGGTCGGGCGCGATCGGCACCGCCGCCTCGCCATCCTCACCGCCGAACCCCTGTATGGACCCGTGCGCGAGCCCGATCCTGAACTGTGCCCCTGGGGTCGCGGCCGTATCCATCCAGGCCGTTGGGTCGGCTGTTGCGGAACGCATGGTCAGGGGCGCGGGCAGCAAAGCTACTCCGTCGGCAATCCTCTCGACCCGCGGCTCGAGTTGCAAATGCACATTCTTTGGGACACCCAAACGGATGAGCCGCTCCCAAATGCCGCCGGGCTGCGCAGGATCGTGATTCCCCGGGAGCAAATGCCACACGAGATCCTCTTCGCGCCTCAGCCGTTCAATCGATTGCCTGAGGTCGCGATCCGGCAAGTCGGGTGAATCGTAGACATCTCCCGCAACGAGGATGTGCTGCGCGCCTGCGCTCCGCGCCAAGCTGGCGATCCGACCAATGGCATCGAGCCGCGCCTCCCTTAGCAGAGGAATCTTGTCGGCAGGAAAGCCAGCGAATGGCTTCCCGATCTGCCAATCGGCCGTGTGAACAAATGTGAAACGCATGCGGCGATAATGTTCCTATTCTGTTCTCATCGCAAGCGCTTGTTTTCGCGACCCTGTGGATAACTGCCGGCGGTTGCACCGACGCTGGGCATGGCTCATGAATTGGCGACACTCAAGAGCCTCGGCCCGCCGGAGAAATCATGTCCACAGATGTTGAGACCATCGTTGTCGGCGCAGGAGTGGTTGGCCTTGCCATCGCACGCAGCCTGGCCGCGGCCGGGCAGGAGGTGATGATCCTCGAACAGCACGGGGTCATCGGCTCGGAGACGAGCTCGCGGAACAGCGAGGTGATCCATGCCGGGATCTATTACCCACCGGGCAGTCTCCGGGCGCGGCTCTGTGTCGAAGGCAAAGCACGCCTTTATCGCTTCTGCGAGGAGAACGGCGTGCCTCACCGCCGGTGCGGGAAGCTTCTTGTCGCGTCAGCGGAGGACCAGCTGCCGAAGCTGAAGGCCATCCACGAAACGGCGTCGCGCAACGGCGTCGACGACCTCGCGGCGCTTTCAGCGGCGGAGGCAAAGGAGCTGGAGCCAGAGGTGAGCTGCGTGGCGGCGTTGCTCTCGCCTTCGACCGGCATCGTCGACACCCATGCCCTGATGCTGGCCCTGCTCGGTCATGCGGAGGCCGCCGGCGCGCAGCTCGTGCTGAACAGCACTGTTCAGAGCATCACAGCGGTCAAGCCTGGAGTGTTCTCCCTCGCTATCGGAGCGCCCGGCGAATCCGAAACAACGATGACATGCAACAAGCTCGTCGTTTCTGCGGGGCTACACGCCTCACGACTCGCTGAGACGTTGGAGTATTCCTCTGGCTACCGGCCCCCGGTGACCTACTTCGCGAAAGGCCAGTACTACGCATTGTCCGGCCGCTCGCCCTTCAGCCGCCATATCTATCCCATGCCGCAAGGCGCCTGGCTGGGTCTGCATGCAACGGTGGACTTGTCCGGCCGCTGCAAATTTGGACCCGATATCGAGTGGATCCCGGAAATCGACTATACGTTCGAGCCTGAGAAGCTGGCGCAGTTTCTCGACTTCATCCGGTCCTATTATCCGAGGCTCGATCCAGAGCGACTGCATCCTGACTACACAGGAATTCGCCCGAAACTTTATCGTGAGGGCGAGCCCGTGCCGGACTTCGCCATTCACGGCGAGTCGGAGCACGGCCACCCCGGACTCGTCATGCTCTTCGGCATCGAAAGCCCGGGTCTGACCGCCGCGCTCGCCATTGGCGATTACGTCGCGCAACTCATTCGAGGGGCATGAATTAAAACAATCGAGCGGCCTCGAAGAAGGCTGCCAGCGTCGCGAAAGAGGTCACCAGAGCCAATGGCAGCCGCATGATGCTGCGGCGGGTCCAATTCCGAGCGTCGATTTCATTGATGGCCTGAGGATCAGCTGTCTCGAAAGCAAGCGCCTTTGGGATGAAATCAAAAGCCGACCAGATCCGCATGGTTGCGTGGCTTATCACGGCAACGAGTAGCCAGAACCGAATTTCGGCAGCCGACCAGGCCACGATCAGCGTTACGATCAGCACGATTTCGAAAGCAACATGCGCCGGGATCCAGAACCGTTTCCGCGAGATCCCGCCGCACTGAGGCTGGATGAGATCAGGGCGCTTGGGCCAGAATGGGTCGACGACGGAGAACTCGTAGAACGCTCCGCCGACCCCGACGAACGCTAGCGCACACGCTATCCCGGTCAGAAGCACAACGTAGTCCATCGCGTCCCTCGTGGATGAAGTGGGGCGTCCCTTATTGCTCCAACTTTGGCGAGGAAAAGGCGAGCTCATGGGCTGAGGAAAACGGAATGTTAAGTCCGTTTCCCGGCCGTTAGTCGGAGTTCGTCAAACGTCCGTCGCAGCATCTCGATGAAGCTCGCGACGTAACTTGGCGGCTGACGACCTGCGAGTGTAACGACGCCAATTCGCCTTTTCATCACAGGATCGAAAAGAGGTTTTGTCGCAACCCGGGCACCTCTGACCATCGTCAGCGTCAGGGCAGGAAGCGCAGAAATGCCGAGCCCGGCTTCGACGAGCGCAATGGCGGACGGAATCTGTTCAAGCTCATAGGCGGGCTCGACGAAAATCTCGCGATTGACGAAGGCCGCATCTGTCATTCTCCGGACGGATGATCCGCGGGAGAGCCCAACGAGCGGATAAGGCGCGAGATCGCGCCAACTGACTTTTTCCTTTTTCATAAGCGGATGATCCGGCGGGCATACCAGATAGAGCTTGTCGGCGCCGAGCTCCTCGAAACGGCATTCCTTCAGCTTCGCCGGCCGGATGGTCAATGCGAGATCGGCTATTCCGCTCTCGACATCCTCGATGGCCCGCTCGTGCGGCAGATCATGGACATTGATCTCGACGTCAGGGTGCTCCTGAACGAAGCGCCGGATGGCAGCGGGCAGAACCGCGCAGGCGACAGAAGGCAGCCCAGCGACCGTCATCCGGCCACGCCGCGAGCCGCTCCATCGGGCAATATTCTCCAGGCCCTGGCGGAAATTGCGGATCATCTCCCGGGCCACTGCAACGACGTAGCGCCCCTCCTCCGTCAGCGTGACCGAGCGCGTGGTTCGGTCAAATAGCTTCACATTGAGCTCAAGCTCAGCTCGACGGATCGTCTCACTGAGTGATGGCTGAGATATCCCGATCCTGGCAGCCGCTTCACTGAAGGTCGGCGCATCCGCGGCTGCCACCAGAATTTCCAGTTGCCGCAAAGTGAGAAGCATAGGCTTGTCCTATATTTTCACAGGCCGGAGTTATTTAACACGATGAATAGCGTTTGTTAGACTGAAGCCGGAAAAGAGGTTCTTGGGCCGATGGTGAGCCGCGTTTTCATCGGTTGTGGAGCAGGTTTCGCTGGTGACCGGACGGACGCCGCCATTCCGGTCGTCCGTGCGCTCGCGGAATGTGATGGCCCGCGATACATCATTTACGAAACGCTCGCCGAGCGGACGCTTGCGCTGGCGCAGGTGGCGCGCCGCAGCTCCTCAGGGCCGGGCTACAACCCAGTGCTCGACAAATTCATTCGCCTGATCCTGCGAGACTGCCTTGCTGCCGGAATCAAGATCGTCGGCAACTTCGGAGCGGCCAATCCGAGAGCTGCAGCCCATCGCATCGCGGAACTAGCGCGCGAGCTTGGTTGCGGACCGTTGAAAATCGCGTTCGTTGAAGGCGACGATATCACAAACCGCCTGTCACCAGCCGAGTTTGCTCAACGCGAGGTCGGCGGCCGGCTCCTTGCCGGCCATCCCGAGATCGTAGCGGCAAACGTGTATTTGGGCGCCGAGCCGATAGCCGAGGCGCTTGCGCAGGGCGCCGATGTTGTCGTGACCGGCAGGATCGCCGATCCATCCCTTGTCCTCGGACCTTTGCTGCACAGCTTCGGGTGGCCCCTCGAAGACCTTGATCGCATCGCCGCAGGGACGCTCGCCGGTCATCTGCTGGAGTGCGGCGCTCAGTTGACCGGCGGCTACTTCGCCGATCCCGGCTATAAAGATGTGCCTGGAATGGACAACATCGGCTACCCGATCGCCGAGATCGACGCTGACGGATGCGTCGTGGTTGGGAAGCCGGCCGGAACAGGCGGTCTGGTTGACCGTCGGACGGTGACGGAACAGCTGCTCTACGAGATCCACGACCCCGCGGCCTACCTTACTCCTGACGTGGTGCTCGACATCACAGACGTCGAGATTGAAGAGATTGGCGAGAATCGCGTGCGCGTGACCGGTGCGCGCGGACACCCCAAGCCGGAGAAGCTAAAGGCGACTGTCTGTATCGATGGCGGTTTTCTTGCTGAGGCTGAGATTTCCTATGCCGGCCCCAATGCAGCAGCACGCGCGAGGCTGGCCATCGATACGGTCAGGAAACGCGTTGCCCGACAGCTCCCTCAATTGACACTGCGGGCAGATGCGATCGGTGTGATGAGCGTTCATGCGGATCTGGCCGGCGAAGCAGCACGGGAGGCCTGGCTGCGTGCGCCGGATGACATCCGCGTTCGCTTCGCCGCCCAATTTCCTGACGCCGAAATTGCCGAGATTCTGCTTGGCGAGGTCGAGGCTCTCTACTGCGCGGGTCCAGCTGGGGGAGCGGGCCTCCGCCGGCACATAACACCGAGGCTGCTCAGTGCCTCGTGTCTCATTGAGCGCGATCTGGTTACGCCGGCCGTCTCATTGTTGCGGAGCACGTCATGAGCGATCTTGTCGAGGTTCCGCTGCACAGGATCGCCTACGCCCGCTCCGGCGACAAAGGCAACCGCCTGAACATCGCGCTGATCGCTGCTGCCCCGCGCTACTATAAGCCGATCGCGGAACAGGTAACGGAGAGCCGGGTGGCGGCGGTATTCGCCAGCCGGCGCCCAACGCGTGTCGTCCGTTACGACCTGCCGAAACTTTTCGCCTTCAATTTTGTGCTCGATGACGTGCTCGAAGGCGGCGTGAATTCCAGTCTCGGTCTTGATGGCCATGGCAAGAGCCTGTCGTACCTGCTTCTCGCCGCACCGATCCACCTTTCACGCGATCTTCTGGAGGGCGGCGGAAACTGCATAACAAGCGATGCTTCCGTTAGCCCAGCACAAAGATAAAGGAGGAAACAAAATGTTTGGAAAAAGATTTGCGGTATTATTTGGATTGGCGCTCGCCCTTGCGACGCCGGCATACGCGCAGCAGAAGCTGCTGATCGGATCAACCAGCGCATCCTCATCGCATTATGGCTATTTCGTCGCGGTTTCCCAGCTGATCAATCAGAAGATCGAGGGAGTTGATAGCTCCGTCGTGGAGACCGGTGCGACCGTAGACAATTTACGCCGCTTTGCGCGTAAGCAAATCGACATCGGTCTCGTCACAACAAACACCGGCTATCAGGCCTATGCTGGGATAGGTGATTACGAAGGCAAGCCTGTCGACACGCGATTGCTCTGGGTCTATGTTCCCGCACCCCAAAACGTGGTGGTGCGCGCTGATTCCGGTGTGACCAAATTGGAGGATTTGAACGGTAAGAAGTTCAATCCTGGACTGCGCGGCTCGGCCACCGAGAAAACCACCGAAGCGGTTTTTGAGCTCCTTGGCATCAAGATCGATCCCGTTCGCGGCTCCACGACAGACATTGTGGACGCTATCAAGGACAATCGCGCCATCGGATATGTCAAAAGCGGCGCCGGCAACCGTCTCGACGGCTCGACAATGGACATCATGACATTCACGAAGCTGAATGTTCTTTCGCTGACGCCGGACCAGGCGGCCAAGATTCGTGAAGGCATGCCCGAGCTCGGCATCGTCGAGGTTCCTGCCGGCGCGGCCGAGGGCATTCCGGCCTACACGACCTGGAGCTTTGGTGTCGCGGTGCATGCTCGGCCGGATCTCGACGAGGACATTGCCTACCAGATCACGAAGGTCGCCATGGAGGACGAAACGGTTCAGGCAAATGCCATGGCGGAACTGAAAGGCGTAAACCTCATCGAGACGACGTTGATGTATGGTTCTGTGCCGCTGCATCCGGGCGCCGCCAAGTATTTCCGGGAGAGGGGATACGACATCCCTGAGCGCATCGCGCCGAAATAGTCTCTGCCGAAGCCTCTAACGATGAACGCGGAAATCGACGAGACGAGCGGGACGGTCACTCGGCCGTCCGGCTTCTCCAGGGTTGCCACACGCTGGCTCTGCATCGCGCTCGGCCTGTTCGTGCTCTACACTGCTGCGTTCGGGCAGTTCGAGAGCCTGCTGCAGCGCTCGATCTTCACCGCGTTCACGGTGGTGGCTACGCTGCTCATCTACCCTCTGCGCCCCGGCGGCACGATGAGGGCCGTCGGCATTGTCGTCGATGCGACTCTGATCACTGCGGCCCTGGCCGCCTGTCTCTATGTTGCCGTCCGCTATGACGACATCATGGTCAACCTGCCGGTGGCCGAGACTCACGACATGCTGCTTACGGTGGGCCTCGTCCTTGCCATTCTCGAAGCCTCGCGTCGGGCCGTCGGCCCTATCTTTCCCGGGCTCGTGCTGGTCGGCATCGCGTACGCGTTTTTCGGACAGTATTTGACCGGCCCGCTCGCCCACCGCGGCTTCGATGCCGCCTTCATCACCGAGACACTTTTGCTAGGCGATCTCGGCGTCTGGGGTCTGCTGACCGGCGTGGCGGGAACTACGATTGCTGCCTTCGTGTTGTTTGGCAGCACCCTGCTCTTCACCGGCGCGGGGCAAACCTTCATGGATTTGGCTATCCGGCTCGGCGGACGTAGCCGTGGCGGCGCCGCCAAAATCGCAACCATTGCCTCTGGCCTATTCGGCACGATCAGCGGTAGCGCCGTTGCCAATGTCGCTACTACAGGAAACTTCACCATTCCAATGATGCAGCGGCTCCGTTATCCGGGCGCTTTCGCTGCTGCCGTCGAAGCCGTCGCCTCGACTGGCGGCCAGATCGCGCCGCCCATTATGGGAGCCGCAGCCTTCGTCATGGCTGAAATCATCGGTGTCAGCTATGCAGAGATCATGGTTGCGGCGATCCTGCCCGCCATACTTTTTTATCTTGGTGTGTTTCTGACCGTTCATATTGCCGCTGTCCGCATGGGGTTGCCGCTGGTGCCGGAGGAGGAATTGCCCAGTTGGTCTGCGGTCCTAACTGTGACCAGAGTTTTCCCGATCATTGCTGCATTTACCGGCCTGCTCACGGGAATATTTTCCGGTCGCTCTGTTCAGACTTCCGCGTTCTGGGGAATTGTCAGCCTCTTCTTGTCCCACCTCGTGTTGCGCGTTCGCTCCGCAGAAGACCTGCGCCAAACTGGGCGACTGATCTTTGATGCGCTGGAAGACGCAGGCCGCACTCTCGTAGTGATCGGCATCCTGCTGATTGGTGCTCAGATCCTCGTGTCGCTCATCAACATGACCGGCGTCGGTGTTGCGCTGTCGTCGTATCTTGCGAGTGCCGCCGGCTCCTCGCCATTTTTGCTTGCAGGCTTGGTTGGCGCGATTTGCCTCATTTTGGGCATGGGGATACCGACGACGGCCGCATATGTTCTGGTCGCCTCCGTTCTAGCGCCGGCACTGACAACGGTCGGTATTTCGGCGATTGCCGCGCATATGTTCGTCTTCTATTTCGCGACGATTTCCGTCATAACACCACCCGTCTGCATCGCCGTCTTCGTCGCGTCGGGCATTGCGAAAACGCCGTGGCTGCCCACGGCGCTCGAATCCTGCAAGCTCGCCGCGGTGACCTATGTCGTACCGTTCCTTTTCCTGATCTACCCTGGAATGCTCGCCGAAGGCTCCTGGGAGCAGATCCTTGATGCTGCCGCGTCGGGCGTCGTGTTCACGGGCGCGTTTGCACTGCTATTCGGCGGCGCAAAGATCACTGGCTGGCGCATCGTGGATATTCTTGCGCCGCTTGTCATAGCCATGCTTGCAATTCACCCCAATCGCCTGGGCCTCGTGGTCGCTGCGATGTTGGCGGCTCTCCTGGCGCTGTTCTGGAGCAAAAGGGTCAAGTCCGCAGAAAGCGGGAACGCATAATCTGCGTTGCCGGACAATTGAAGAGCATCGCAACGCGTCGCTCGGATGAGCTTCGTCAACCCAATCGTGATAACCCGACAGTCCCCGCGATTGGGCGAACCTAATTCCCAGCCGCGAGCCGGCGCTCCACGAACATCGAATACCGGGACATACCGAAGCAGAAGATCCAGAAGATGATCCCTGCGAACACGTAGCCCGTCATCGCAGTGTTGGGTGAGAACCAATTGGAATCGGTCAGGTTTTGTTGGACGCTGCCGAGCAGATCGAAGATGCCTATGATCAGCACCAGGCTCGTATCCTTGAAGAGACCGATGAACGTATTCACGATTCCCGGGATCACCAGCTTGAGCGCCTGAGGCAGAATCACAAGCGCCATCTTCTGGGAATATGTGAGCCCCAAGGCATCTGCCGCCTCGTACTGGCCGCGCGGGATGGCTTGCAGGCCGCCGCGGATCACCTCTGCGAGATAGGCGGCCGAGAACAAGGCCACCATGATCAAGGCCCGAACCAGCTTGTCGATGGTCCAGCCAGCCGGCAGGAACAGCGGCAGCATCACGGAGGCCATGAAAAGAACGGTAATCAACGGCACACCGCGCACGAACTCGATGAAGCCGATACAGACCATCCGCACGATCGGCATATTCGATCGTCGCCCGAGTGCGAGCAGAATGCCGATAGGAAAGGCGCCGGCGATTGCGGTGGTCGCCACCACTAGGGTGACGAGCAAACCACCCCATAGCTCAGTCGGCACGACCGCAAGGCCGAGTCCCCCATAAAGTAGAATGAAGGCCAGGACTGGAAAAATCACCAGCATATAGATCGTGAGGTAGAGCTTGCCGCGCACCCATGGAAGCATCAGCGGAATGAGTCCCGCTGCGGCCAGCACGTAGGTGAGGTTCACTCGCCAGCGCTCTGCATCGGGATAGCGCCCGTACATGAACTGGCTGAATTTGGCCATGACGAACGGCCAGCACGCACCACCCCGCCCATGTGTGCAATCAGATCCGCTGCTGCCCGCCCATGTCGCATTGATGAACGCCCAGCTCACGACTCCGGAAATTGCAACATATGCAATGTAAAGGCCGAGCAGCGTGAGCAACGCATTGCTCCAGCTCGAGAACAGGTTCTCGCGCGCCCAAGCGATCGGTCCCACCGTACTGGGAGGCGGCGGGCGCATATTGGTGAGGGAAGCGTCAACCGCGTCTGGCATCGTTCCCTCCTTTATCGCTCGACGAGTGCCATGTGCCGGTTGAACCAGTTCATGAAGGCCGATGTGAGCAGGCTGATGGTCAAATAGACTGCCATCGTCATCGCAATCACCTCGACGGCCTGTCCGGTCTGATTCAGCACGGTCCCGGTGAAGACGCTCACGAAATCCGGATATCCGATGGCGACGGCCAGCGAAGAATTCTTCGTGAGATTGAGATACTGGCTCGTCAACGGCGGTATGATGATGCGCGCGGCCTGTGGGATCACAACCAGCCGCAACATTTGCCCGTCCGTAAGGCCGAGGGCTTTAGCTGCCTCTTTCTGCCCCTTCGGCACACCGAGAATGCCGGCACGGACGATCTCGGCGATGAAGCTCGCGGTGTAGATCGACAAACCGAGGAGCAATGCCAGGAACTCGGGCTGAACGACGAGACCGCCCTGAAAATTGAAACCGCGTAATACCGGGTACTCCCAATACATCGGGGACCCAAGAAGGAAGTAGGCCACCAACGGCAGACCGACGACGAGCCCGAGGCTCCAGCGGAATACCGGAAACTGCTGCCCCGTTTGCATCTGGCGCCGCCGAGCCCAGACGTACAGCCCGATCGAGGCAGCAATGCCCAATAGAAAAGCGATGACAACGATCCCAAAGCCCGGCTCTGCCACAGGCGCCGGCAAATAGAGCCCCCGGACGTTGAGAAAGCCTCCGCCGACAATAGGAAGACTCTGCCTCGGTGGCGGCAAATTCTTCAGAACGGCGAAATACCAGAACAGGAGTTGCAACAGAAGCGGTACGTTCCTGACGGTTTCGATGTAGACCGTTGCGAGCCGGGCAATCAGCCAGTTGGACGACAGGCGGGCGATGCCTATGATGAAGCCGATAACGGTCGCAAAGAAAATGCCGACGACCGACACCAGCAGCGTATTGAGCAGGCCCACCCAGAACGCGCGCCCGTAGGTCGAAACGTTCGAGTAAGGAATGAGCGTCTGAGAAATATCGAAGCCTGAAGTACGTCCGAGGAATTCAAAACCTGAAGCGATATTCTGCCGTTGCAGGTTTTCAGCAACGTTGTTGACGACCCACCAGCCGACGAAAACAAGCCCGGCCAGCACGATAATTTGGTAGATGATCTGCCGGAACTCAGCACGATAGAACAGGCTCGGTTTTTCGGTGGCTGCATCCCTGGATCGGCTATGGGTGGTCACCGCCATATTGCTGTAGTTTCCCCTTGCCGGTTCACACCGAACTTGCGTTAGGATTCGGCCTGAAAGTAGATGCGCCGGCCACGCTGTTGGCCGGCGCAAGATTTTCCACTTAGCGGATGGGCGGCGCGTACTGCAGACCACCCTCTGTCCACAACGCGTTGAGACCGCGATCGATGTTGATGCGCGTCTGCTTGCCGACATTGCGGTCGTAGATTTCGCCGTAGTTCCCGACCGCCTTGATGATCCTTACGGCCCAATCGTTGTCGAGGCCAATTGCTTGCCCAAAGTCACCCTCGACGCCCACCAAACGCCGGATGTCGGGATTGGTGGAGGATTTCATCTCCTCGACGTTGGCTTGGGTAACGCCGAGCTCCTCGGCATTGAGAAGGGCAAAATGCACCCATTTCACGATCGTGAACCACTGGCTGTCGCCCTGCCGCACGGAGGGCCCCAGCGGCTCCTTGGAGATGATCTCAGGCAGCACGATGTGCTCGTCTGGGTTCTGCAGCTGCAGGCGCTGGGAATAAAGACCAGACGCGTCAGTGGTGTAAGCGTCGCAGCGCCCAGCCTCGTAGGCTTGCAGGCACTCCTCTGCCTTCTCGAAGACGACCGGCTGATACTCCATGTTGTTCCGGCGGAAGAAGTCCGCAAGGTTGAGCTCGGTGGTGGTTCCGGTCTGGACGCACACCGTCGCCCCATTCAGCTCCTTCGCCGAGGACACGCCGAGCGATTTTTTCACCATGAAGCCCTGGCCGTCGTAGAAGTTGACGCCAGCGAAGCTCAATCCCAGCGCGCTGTCGCGGGCCATCGACCAGGTGGTGTTGCGGATGAGAACGTCCGCCTCACCGGACTGCAGAGCAGTGAACCGCTCCTTAGCGGTTGTCGGAATATACTTGACCTTGTTTGGGTCGCCCAGGACGGCAGCGGCAATCGCCTTGCAGTAGTCGACGTCGAGGCCGGTCCAGTTCCCCTTGTCATCGGGGTTCGAGAAACCGGCGAGCCCGATGTTAACAGCGCAGTTCAGAACACCGCGCTGCTTCACCTGATCGAGTGTCTGGGCGGAGGCTGTGCTGGCAGTGACGACAGCCAGCACGGAGATCATTCCAAGCTTGATAAACCGTTCCATTACTTCCCTCCTTAAGGCGGACGTTTGTAGTGTTGTCCCTCTGACGGCCCTCGCTGATGAAGCTCTCCTTACCGTTTTTGGCTTCGCCTAAATCAGTGATTGAGTATTTGTGAGAGAAAAAGCTTGGTCCGATCCGACTTCGGATCGTTGAAGAACGTGATTGGATTGCCCTGTTCAACAATTTCGCCGCGATCCATAAAAATGATGCGGTCGGCAACTGACCGGGCGAAGCCCATCTCGTGTGTAACGACCAGCATCGTCATGCCTGACTCGGCAAGCTCGATCATGACGTCTAGGACCTCCTTGATCATTTCGGGGTCGAGTGCCGAGGTCGGTTCGTCGAAAAGCATGATCCGTGGGTTCATGCATAGCGCACGCGCAATCGCTACGCGTTGCTGCTGGCCGCCGGAAAGCTGGCCCGGATACTTGTGCGCCTGCTCCGGAATCTTGACCCGCTCGAGGTACATCATGGCGACGCGCTCGGCCTCGGCGCGCGGCATTTTCTTTACCCACACAGGCGCAAGGCAGAGATTGTCGAGAACGGTCAGGTGGGGAAATAGATTGAAGCTCTGGAACACCATGCCGACTTCCGACCGGATCTTGTCGATGTTCCTGAGGTCGTTGGTCAGCTCGATGCCATCAACGATGATTTTGCCTTGCTGGTGCTCCTCGAGCCGATTGATGCAGCGGATCAGCGTGGACTTGCCGGAGCCGGACGGGCCGCAAATGACGATCTTTTCGCCCTGCGCCACCGAGAGATTTATGTCGCGCAAAACATGAAACTCGCCGAACCATTTATTCACACCTATCAGTTCGACGGCGGGTACGTCCGACTGTGCCGCGAGCGTCGTCGCAGCAGAAGGCTGGTCCATGCTCCCTCCCGGGCTTTGCGGTTTTCCTCGGCTGCCAGCCGGGCTTGGCCACCTCGCGCGTATCCGTAAGCGGATGGCTCAGTATGCCTGACGCTCACTGGCTGCGCAATGACGGGCGATGCCCGTTTGCCGGGCAAGAACGCTTGTGTGATCAGCAGATCTCAGCCGCGCCAATCCTCGACGATCATGCTCGCCCCTTTCTCGGCGATCATCATCGTCGGTGCCGCCGTATTGCCGGAGGTGATCGTCGGCATGATCGAGGCGTCGATGACACGCAGACCCTCCAGCCCATGCACCCTCAGGCGAGGATCGACGACGGCCAGCTCGTCGGTGCCCATTTTGGCCGTGCCGACTGGGTGGAAAATCGTGGTGGCGATGTCGCCCGCAGCCTGTGCCAGGGCCTCGTCTCCGTCGATGTGCGGACCGGGCTTGAACTCCTCGGGCTTGTAGCGAGCCAGCGCCGGCTGTTGCGCGATACGCCGGGTCAACCGGATGGCGTCCGCGGCGACGCGGCGATCCTCCTCGGTTGACAGATAGTTCGGCCTGATCTCGGGATGCGCGTTTGGATCCGGCGACGTGATACGGACATGCCCACGGCTCGTCGGCCGCAGGTTGCAGACACTTGCGGTGAACGCAGGGAATGGGTCGAGAGGCTCGCCGAACTTCGGCAATGTCAGCGGCTGAATGTGGTACTGCAAATTGGGCGTCTCACGACTGGGGTCGGAGCGCGCGAAACAACCGAGCTGGGAGGGCGCCATCGACATAGGCCCGCTCCGCCACAGCGCATACTCGAGCGCGATTCCGGCCTTGTGCCAGAGCGTCTGCGATCGCTCGTTGAGCGTGCGCACGCCCGAAACCTTGAATGCACAGCGGATCTGCAGGTGGTCTTGCAGGTTCTCGCCGACACCACGAAGCTCGTGGCGAACCTCGATGCCGGCAGCCTTGAGCACATCTCCCGGTCCTATCCCTGAACGCTGAAGGATCATCGGCGAGCCAATGGCGCCGGCCGCGAGGATTACCTCTCGCCGCGCCAGGACCGAACGCGAGGCCGATCCTTTCTGATGAAAGACCACACCAGTAACGCGCTTGCCTTCGAGCGTAAGTCTCTCGACCGTAGCGTGAGTGAGCAGCGTGAGGTTCGGCCGGTTGAGTGCGGGCTTCAAGAATCCTTTCGCCGTGGTCCACCGAAAACCCTTGCGCTGGTTCACGTGAAAATAGCTCGAGCCCTCGTTGTTGCCGGTATTGAAGTCGCGGATGCGGGGGATGCCGGCCTGCTCGGCGGCCTCTGCCCATGCGTCGAGAATCTCCCAGCGCACGCGCGGCTTCTCAACGCGCCACTCGCCGCCCCGAGCATGCACACCTCCGAACTCCTCGGGCTCGAGGGCTTGCTGGTCCTCATGCTTGAGGAAAAACGGGAGTACATCCTCCCACCCCCACCCGGGATTGCCGAGCTGGCGCCAGTGATCATAATCGCGGGCCTGCCCGCGCATGTAGATCATGCCGTTAATTGCGGAGCAGCCACCCAGAACCTTGCCGCGCGGATACTGAAGCTTGCGGCCGTTGAGACCCGGTTCGCTTACCGTCTCGAAGCCCCAATCGACCCTCGGATTGCCAAAGCAATACAGGTACCCAACCGGGATATGGATCCAGACGTAGTCATCCTTGCCACCGGCCTCGAGAAGCAGAACGCGAACGCTCGGGTCGGCTGAAAGCCTATTGGCCAACACGCAGCCCGCCGAGCCGGCGCCCACGATGACATAGTCGAACTCTTCCGGGGTTTCGGCCATCGCGCTTCGCTCCTCCCAAGCGTGTCCATTTGAACCGTCATTACTCCAGCGGGTCGCGTCGAGGAAGACCAGGTTCGCCGGAATAATCGCCGCTGCGGGCGAGCTTCCGGCCGAAGAACACAATCCGGTTTCCGTTCCAGACCGCGGATCCGAGCTGGACAAATCCGCACGCAACGTAGAACCGGTTATTGCGATGTCCTTCGCCCGTGATCACATGTAGGCCAGGAACGCCGGCCTCCGCTGCGCAATCCGCAAACGTCGACACAAGCCGCTTGCCGATTCCCTGGCTGCGCCAACGGGTCGTCAAGTTGATATGCAGGTGCGCTGGATACTTCCGCGTCAGATGCGCGAACTCGGCGAAGTAGGAAATGTCCGAAAAGAGACTATTGCGGGAGGGATCGTCGAGGCAACCGACGAGATAGCCGACAACCTCGTTTTCAGGAGTGAGGGCCACGAAGACATATTGCGGGTAGTGCGCAAGGTAGCGGCCAAGCCACCGCTCACGAAACGCAGCACGGGAGGCCTCACTGTTGAAGCGCCCTCCGCCGCTGGACTCGAAAAAGATGGCTTCGATCGCTTCGCTGGCCCCGCGAGGATCTGGAGCCTCCCTCAGCCGTACGACGGTCACGTCATTCGGCAAGCCCGATAGGTTGGGCGCAGATCTCATCTATGCAGACCACGAATAGCAGGTAGACAGATTGACACATTGTGCAGCGCAATGTGGCATGCCATATACCAGACAGATAAGCCGAGAGCCGAAACAAGGCCGAAGAGCAAACGAGGTTTGATCATGAGCACCCAAAACACGACGATCGACTCTGCCTTGGACTTTGTGTCCACCGGCGGGAAGACCGACCGCCCGCGCGGTGTGGTACAGGCGATCCGGGACTTTTTCGCGTCGCTTCGCAGCGGCATTGACGCAGCTCACCATTACGAGCGGCTCAAGGCGCAAGGTGTACCTCCGCACGAGGCGGTCGAAATCGTCTTCCGCGATCACTTCGAGAACAAGAACTGATCGCGAACAGTACCCCAGACTAGACCCCAAACTCCTCGCGCCGTGCAGCTCGCACGGCGTTTTTATTTTGTAGCGAGCCCATCGGCATTGACAGGGGCATCCAGAGTCTTTCTAGATGCAATCCGGTATTCGAGACAACTTGTCCCGTATTTTAGATCTATGGGCGCCACTCGCATTCAGAGCGTGGTTGCAGACAGGCCTGCCGAACCGATCTCGCAGCATCGGCGCTCAGGCCCGAGCGAGGGTGACGGCGGCTGTCGCGACGATGTCGTCGACGCTCGCACCGCGCGAGAGATCAGCGATGGGCTTGGCGAATCCCTGCAAGAAAGGTCCGATGGCCTGGGCGTCAGCCATATATTGAACGAGCTTGTAGGCGATATTGCCTGCGTCCAGATCTGGGAAGACGAGCACGTTCGCGCGGCCAGCTACGGCACTCTCCCCTTTGACCTTCTTCGCAGCAACCGACCCAACCAGCGCCGCATCCGCCTGCAGCTCCCCGTCAATTTTCAGGTCGGGCTTCCGCTCCCGAACAATGTCTACCGCCGCGCGAACCTTCTCGACATGCGGATGGTTGGCGCTACCGTGGGTGGAGAAGGACAGCATCGCCACTCTCGCCTCCTGACGCAGGAGCGCCTCGGCACTGGCTGCGGAAGCGATCGCGATGTCGGCCAGCATGTTGGCATCGGGATCCGCGTTCACGGCGCAATCGGCGAAGACGTAGGCCCGCGGAGCACCGTCGTGAGTTGCGGGCAGCAGCATCAGAAAGAAGCTCGACGGGGTGGCGACACCCTCCGCAAGTCCGACTGTCATAAGCCCTGCCTCGATGACACGTTTCGTTGGATTGGCAGCGCCGGCCACCATGGCCGCTGCTTGGCCCGAGGCAACCAAGGCGCCACCGTAGTAGAGCGGCCGGCGCAGCAATCGCAGGGCCATACTCGTTGTCATTCGTTCCCGGCTGGAGGCAATTTCGGCAGCAAGGCCTTCGAGATCCGGGTCTCCATCGGGATTGCGGATTTCGAGACCGTCCAGGGACAGCTCGAGATTGGCCGCCCTGCTTTCAATCGATTCCGGTACGCCCAGAAGCACAGGGCGCGCCAAGTCCTCATCGAGCAGAAGGCGCGCGGCTCGCAGCACACGCTCATCGTCGCTTTCGGGAAGGATCACCTTCAGCCCGCGGCTTCTGATCGCGGCCATGCAATCGGCGATGATGTCCATGTAGGCCCTCTCGAAAATTCTTTGGCAGGCAGTTGGCAGACGCCCGAATCCTCACTGGCATCGCAATTCCGGAATGGAGGTTCAAGCATATGAGCGCGGCAGAGAACGAGCCCAGAATCTACCGTGGTTTGAAGGACGTCTACTTCGAGCGTTCCCCCACGACATTCATCGACGGCAAGGCAGGTGAGCTGCGTTACCGCGGCTATTCCATCCATGACCTCGCTGAGCATTCGACGTTCGAGGAGACTGCGTACCTGCTGCTCTATGGTGAGCTGCCGACTCGGAGCGAGCTTGCCAAGTTCGATGAGGACCTCAAGGCGGCGCGTCAACTCCCACCGGCTGCGCTGGACATCATTTCCGCCGTGAAGGATGCCCATCCGATGGATGTTCTGCGCACCGCTGTTTCGGCACTTGCAGCATTCGATCCGGAAACGACGGACAACAGCCGTGAGGCGACCTTGCGCAAGGGCATACGACTGAGCTCCCAAGTGCCGATGATTGTCGCCGCGCATGAGCAGATCCGGAATGGCCGCGCCCCGATCGCGCCCGACCCGCAGCTGTCGCACGCCGCCAACTTCCTGTGGATGCTCAAGGGCGAAAAGCCCTCGCAAGATGCGGCGCGGTTGCTCGACACGGACTTGGTGCTGCACGCCGAGCATGGCTCGAATGCCTCTTCATTCACTGCGCGCGTCGTGATCAGCACCGAGGCCCACATCCACGCCGCCATAACGGCTGCCGTCGCAGCGCTGTCGGGTCCGGCTCACGGCGGGGCTGCCGAGGACGTGATGAGGATGGCGCAGGAAATCGGCGATCCGGCCAACGTGTCAGCCTATGTCAAGGCGAAACGCGCGGCAAAGGAGCCGATCACCGGCTTCGGACACCGCGTTTATCGCGCCGAGGATCCGAGGGCGCGTCACATGCGCGAAGGCGTCAAGCGGCTGTCGAAGGAAATGGGCGAGCCGCGCTGGTATGAGATCCTGGAAGCGCTCGTAAAGGAAATGGAGCCTTACGCCCGCCACGGCGTCAACGTGAATGTCGACTTTTATTCAGGCGTTATTTATCACCTGCACGGCATTCCGAACGATCTGTTCGTGCCGATCTTCGCGGTCGGCCGCGTGCCCGGGTGGACGGTTCAGGTATTGGAGCAGCAGGCCAACAACATTCTCATCCGGCCACTGACGCTCTACAACGGCCCCGGCCCACGGGACTACGTCAGTATTGACCAGCGCGGATGAAAGCTGCCCGTGAAGAGAAAACCGGGCCGAAGAATTCGGCCCGGTTTGCATTCGCAATTACCACCAGTAACGGCAGCGGTAGTACCGACGCCACCAATACCGGCTGCCGGTCAGTATAGCCCGGCGACGCAACCACGAGCACCGCGGTGAGCCGACGTAGATCGCAAACCGAGGGCCACGCCAGCGGCGGTGATAGCGGCGGTGGTAGCGGCGCGGGTAGTAGTAGCCACGGCGGTGGTAACGACGCTTGTAAAATTTTCGGCGCAATTTCTTCCGATGCCGGACTTCAACGATATCCGAAGCCTCGGATTTAAGCACAGGAAGCTTAGCGGCTGCAGCGCGCGCTTCCGGCCCTGGTGTGGCGACGATGAGGAGGGCGGCAGCAGCCGCTAGGGAAAGCAGACGCATCTTCATTTTCAGACTCCTGAACAGTTGCCCGCCGGCACAGGTTCGGCCGACGACAAACCACTGTCTTTGCTGAGCTTCCCCACGTGATCGCAGTACCCTAATACGGATAACCCCGAGATCCAACCCGAGTTTCAGTTGCATCCGCATTGACGCCAGTCAAAATCACGAAATACTTACCGCATTGATAAGCCTACGACGGAATGCCGGTGGCAAGTCAGCGGGCAACGACGGCTGAGGCGGTGGCCCGTAATTCGGGCTGAACGGCTCACGGGGGTCGTCTACATCCGGTTTCCGATGATGGGGTGGCGGAAGTTGGGCAGGAAGTCCGTCTGCCTCCATGGCGATACGTTCACCGCCAATCCAATATTCACCGTACTCGGATGAGCTTGCACAGCCGGAAAGGAAAACTGCAAGGAGAATGCCAACGGGCATCCCGGCGCGGCGCAGGTGTTTGCTCTGCGCGAACTTCGACGACGACAAACGCATTACCCGAACTCCAATCGACACGATACTGTCGAACATCAGAGCCCAGGCACGGTTAAGGCCCGGTTAGTCGCCGTCCTATTTCAATACATTTCGAGATCGAGTTAGCGGTCGACTCGACGCCAGGCATTGGGCGGCACGGACGCAATCGGTGCAACGGGCCGCGGTTACGCGGCTCCGCTCAGCCGCCGTTCAATGACCTCCAGCGCAAGCTGGGCCTTGCTGCCGTCCGGGCCACCAGCCTGGGCCATGTCCGGGCGACCACCACCGCCTTTACCGCCCAGTACCTCAGCGCCAGCACGGACGAGATCGACGGCGTTGTAGGTCTTCGTCAGATCATCCGTCACGCCTACGGCAATGCCGGCCTTGCCATCCTCGGTCACGCCAACAATGGCGACCACGCCCGAGCCGACCTTCTTCTTCCCGTCGTCGACGAGGCCGCGGAGATCCTTCGGGTTCAGACCCTCAACGGTCCGAGCGAGCAGTTTGATGTTGCCGACGGTGCGGATGCCGTCCGCAGCGGCGACACCATTGCCACCCCCGCCCAGCGCGAGCTGCCGTTTCGCATCAGCCAGCTGACGCTCCAGCGTCCGCCGTTCCTCCATCAGCGCCTTGACGCGGTCGAGCAACTCCTCGGGCCGCACGCGGAGCACGTTTGCCACCTCGCGCACGCGATCGTCCTGTTGATTGAGGTAAGCGCGTGCACCATCGGCGGTCAGCGCCTCGATACGGCGCACGCCGGCAGCAGATGCACCTTCCGAGACAATGCGAATGATGCGGATGTCGCCTGTCCGCCGTACGTGCGTGCCGCCGCACAGCTCCATGGACCAGGGCCGGTTGGAGCCAGCGGGCGCCAATCCCATGGACACGACGCGAACCTCGTCCCCGTACTTCTCGCCAAAGAGAGCCATGGCGCCGCTTTCCATCGCCTCTTCGAGCGACATCAGGCGGGTTTCCACGGGCACGTTCTGAGCCACGATTGAATTCGCCAGATCCTCGACCTTTCTTACCTCCTCAGCCGTCATGGGCTTTGGATGCGAGAAGTCGAAACGTAGGCGATCCGGAGCGACCAGCGAGCCCTTCTGGGCAACGTGAGATCCGAGGACCTGCCGCAGCGCTTCGTGGATGAGGTGGGTCGCCGAATGGTTGGCGCGGATGGCCGAACGGCGGGCGTGATCGACCTCGAGCTCCACCGCGTTGTCGAGGGCGAACTCGCCCTTCTCCACGACGCCGTAGTGGACGAAGAGATCGCCGAGCATTTTCTGTGTGTCGGTGACGCGGAAAATCGAACCATTGGCGCCACGGATTTCGCCCGTATCACCGACCTGGCCGCCTGACTCGCCGTAGAACGGCGTCTGATTGAGGACAAGCGCAGCCTCCTCGCCAGCTTTGAGGCGATCGACGCGGCTGCCGTCCTTCACGATACCGCGGATGACGCCTTCCGCAGTCTCCGTCTCGTAGCCCAAGAACTCGGTGGCTCCGACCTCCTCGCGCAGCTCGAACCACACGGCCTCGGTCGCGGCCTCGCCCGAGCCCTTCCAGGCCTTCCGCGCCTCCTCCTTCTGCCGTTCCATGGCCTCGTTGAAGGCATCGGTATCGACCGCAATACCGCGCGGCTTGAGTGCGTCCTGCGTCAGGTCGAGCGGGAAGCCGTAGGTGTCGTAGAGCCTGAAGGCCACCTCGCCCGACAGCACGTCGCCGCGCTTCAGGCCCTCGGTCGCCTCGTTGAGCAGGCTTAGCCCCTTGTCGAGCGTACGGCGGAAACGAGTCTCCTCGAGCTTCAGCGTCTCCGTGATGAGCGCCTGCGCCCGGATCAGCTCCGGATAAGTGTCGCCCATCTGCCGGATGAGCGCGGGCACGAGCTTATACATCAGCGGCTCGCGCGCCCCGAGCAGATGCGCATGGCGCATGGCACGGCGCATGATCCGGCGCAGCACGTATCCACGGCCTTCATTGGACGGCAGCACGCCATCGGCGATGAGGAAGCTTGTCGCCCTCAGGTGGTCTGCGATGACGCGGTGGCTTGCCTTGAACTCACCCTTGGCCTCGACGCCGGTGGCATCCACTGACGCCGCAATCAGCGCCTTGAAGAGATCCGTCTCGTAGTTGTCATGCGTGCCCTGCAACACTGCCGCGATGCGCTCGAGGCCCATGCCCGTGTCGATCGAGGGCTTCGGCAGATTTACCCGCTCACCGGACGGAAGCTGCTCGTATTGCATGAACACGAGATTCCAGATCTCAATGAACCGGTCGCCATCGGCGTCCTTCGTGCCTGGAGGGCCGCCGGGGATGCTGGGGCCGTGGTCGAAGAATATCTCGGAGCAGGGGCCGCAAGGTCCTGTGTCGCCCATGGCCCAGAAATTGTCCGAGGTCGGAATGCGGATGATCTTATCGTCCGGGAAGCCGCTGACCTTCTTCCAGATGCGGAATGCCTCGTCGTCCTCGTGGTAGACGGTCACGAGGAGCCGCTTCGGATCGAGGCCGAACTCCTTGGTGACGAGCCGCCACGCCAGCTCGATGGCGAGGTCCTTGAAGTAATCGCCGAACGAAAAGTTGCCCAGCATCTCGAAGAAGGTGTGGTGCCGAGCCGTGTAGCCGACGTTGTCGAGGTCGTTGTGCTTGCCGCCCGCGCGCACGCACTTCTGCGCCGTCACGGCTCGCTTGTAGGGCCGCACCTCCTGGCCGGTGAAGACGTTCTTGAACTGCACCATGCCGGCGTTGGTGAACATCAACGTCGGGTCGTTGCGCGGCACCAGCGGCGAGGACGGCACGACCTCGTGCCCCTCCTTGCGGAAGAATTCCAAGAAGGCGCTGCGGATCTCGTTGACGCCGGTCATGTCCAGGATCTCGTGAAAATCTTTACGGTCAAAGTTGCTCTTGCGCTCGGGAGCCCGTTCAACAATTTCGCCAATCGCACCCGGATAAGAAACAGCCATCGAACCGGGCGCCAGGATCCGCCCGGGCGTGGCGAAAACTGTCGCACACACTGAAGCTGGCGCCGCTCCCGTCGCCCGCTCCAAACGTCCGTGCTTTTAACGGTGTCTCAGAGAGCTGTCCAGAAACCGCGCGTGATCGCGCAGGTTGAGGCAGCTGCGCCAGACTCCATAAATGGTGTTTTGAGGGTCCGATTGGGAGTGTCGCCAATGTCCTTTGATAGCGAGCCGTCCGCCCAGAGCAGCCCTAACCACTGCTGCGCACCACCTTCACGCTCTCATTGGGCTCAACGCGCACGACCTTTTGCCTCTTCAGGTAGGCCGCGACGACGTCCCAGATCGGGGGCCCCTCGGTATTCTGGTTCACCGACGCCCAGCCGCTGACAACGTAGTTGCGGCCAGCCTCAATGGGTTCGCCCGTTCTGAGGAGCACCATGTCGGAGATACGCTTCCCCATGCCTGCGTCCACATCGATGGTGAACCCAAGCCCCCCGACACGAACCATGTCACCGCCCTGCTGGTAGTATGGGTCGGGATTGAACAAGTTATCCGCGACATCCTCCAGAATATCCTTGAGCATCTGTCCGGACATTTCGGTTCGGTAGCAGGCTGGATACGTCATCGCGGTCGCGTTGTAGACATCCTCCCACGTGATCGCCTGACCGGGCAGCAAGCTCGCACCCCATCGGAACCCGGGCGACAGGCTGATCTCTGCGTCGCGTTCCTCCAGCATGGCTTGGCAGATCACGTCGTCGAGGGTGCCGTTGAAGTTGCCGCGCCGGTAGAGCAGCGTTTCACTACGGGCGAGCTCCGTGCGAAGCATCGGCTCATGCGGCGCCCGGATCTCACGAATGAGTTCGGCCATCTCCGGATCGGGATCGATGGCATCGGCGAGCACCGGGATGAGGGCATAGCTGTAATCGGCGATTTCGCCGCCGCGCACGTCGAGATCGAGGCGGGACAGGAACTTGCCATGGGAGCCCGACGCGACCAGCAGCGTCTTGCCGACCTTCACCGGGAACGGCAACGCGTCGTGCGTGTGCGCTGTCAGGATCACGTCGATCCCTGACACGCGCGAGGCGAGCTTCCGGTCCACATCGAAGCCATTGTGCGAAAGCAGCACGACGAGATCGGCACCGCCGGATCGGGCCTCCTCCACTTGCCGCCGCACCGTTTCCTCGCGGATGCCGAAGGACCAATTCGGCATCATCCAGCGCGGGTTGGCGATGGGAGTGTACGGGAACGCCTGCCCAATGACCGCGATCTGAAGCCCGCCTCGCTCGAACACCTTCGTGCCGTTGAAGACCGGATCCTCGAAGTCGGTCTCGACGACATTCCCGGCGAGGAACGGAAACGGCGCCGTGCCCGGGGTATCGATACCACCGAATAACTCAGAAACTCGATCGGCGCCGAGGGTGAACTCCCAATGTCCGGTCAAGGCGTCGATGCCGAGCCGACTCAGCACATCGACCATATCGCCGCCATGCGTTTTCAGTGCTGTATAAGACCCCTGAAGCGCGTCCCCGCCGTCGAGCAGAAGCGTCCGTCCGTCCCCCCGTTCGGCGCGGATTGCTTTGACGAGCGTAGCGATCCTGTCCACGCCGCCGACACGCCCATAGTTCCGGGCCAGCGCCTCGAAGTCGCTTGACGCGAGCATGTAGGCCATATGTGTACCAGTCTCGATGCCGGCGGCCCGTAAGAACTCGTCGCCTGTGATGTGCGGAAATTCGCCCTTCATCTCCCCGACACCGAGGTTGATCGAGGGCTCGCGGAAATAGACGGGCACGAGTTGTGCGTGCAGGTCCGTGATGTGCAGCAACGTGACCTGCCCTTTCGCCTCGAACCGTAGCAGGTCCCGTTGGGTGAGGCGCTGTTCTGCCACGGCCTTCAAGAAACCGCTGCCCAGAGCCGATAGTCCAGCGGCTGCTGCTGCTATCTGGAGAAGCTCGCGTCGCGTCGTCATGCGGTCGCTCCCGGTACGAGCGCCCTCCTCCGCTCCCGCAAGTTCTGGAGCGGCCCGAAGGCAAGTCGTGCATTCATTGCAATAACTCGACTGCAGGCGGACCTTTGCCCGCCTGCTCATGCCCGATCATGGCACCGGTTCGGCCCGTCACTTGTTGACTGGGCTTTCTGGATCCATCAGCAGCGCGACGATGTCCTTGATTTGATCGATGGTGAGGATCTTGTTTGCGCCGAAGCGGGGCATGTTCGCGCAAGCGATATGCGCATGCGGATTGTAGATCCGCTCGTAGACGGCCTTGATCTCCTCCTCCTCGTAGTCGCGGATCTTGCCGTAGTTGTAGAGGCTCGGCCCCAGTGTGCCGTAGCTCACCTCCTCCATCGTCAGCTGATGGCAGGCATAGCAGTTGCCGCCGTTCTCTCGGCGCGGCGGATAGTCCGTAAACCGCATGCCGTACCCCGACTGGGCCAACTTCTCGCCGTTCTTCCAATCGCCGAGAAACTTGCCGTCGGCAGGATAGACGATCTTCGCTCTTTCACGCTCCATGATCGCGTTGGCGAGCTCGTTGGAGGGCTGGTTGCGGGTTTCCGTGCACTCCTTCATCGTCTGGTCTTGGACAAGGCGCTCCTGCCACTCGGGCGGTGCATTCTTCCAGCTGTCCTTGATCACCTGCTCGACCCGGATGGCATCGACCGCGGGCTTGTCCTGCGCATAGGCGGCGCCGGCCACAAGACCGATCGCGACGAGAACCGAGAGACCTTTTTTCATGACACTCCTCCCCCTCGCTCAGCGCTTGAGACCGGGGGCGGAGATCTCCCCGCCTCTGGCCTTGTCGTTCAGGTACATGGTGAGCGCCACGGTGACGTCCGATCCGAAGTCGATGCGCCCCAGACGCATCTGCCAGTAGCAGTCGTAAATGCGGTGCTGCATTGTCATGACGTGCGTGGAGGAAACACGGTAGGCCGGCCACTCGCCTATGACCTTTTTGGCCTCCTCGGGATCGGCGAGATACGGCAACGGCTGCAGGCGAATGCGCTGGCCTTTATCGTTGTGGCAGGTCGCACAAGAAAAATCCATTGGGCCCTGGCGGCGGAAGAAAATCGCCTCACCAATGGCCAGCATTTCTTTTTCCTTTGGATGCTCGACGTGCGGAGCAAATTTCATTCCGGCTGATTTCGACGCAATATACGTTGCGATTGCGCCAATATCCGTGGCCGGCCGGCCGCCCCCTGGAAACGGCTTGATTGATTCCTTCGGCGGAATTCCTTGCAGCTGTTCAATGCACCAGACGATCCGCGCCTCGACGTCCATCACCCGGTCTGCATCGGCGAAATAACGAGGAAGCTCTGCGAAAGCGCCATCAACGACACCCGGCCCTTTTCCAAGGTCGCACTGTTCGAGAGAGGCATTCTTGGGGCCGGCCTTCGTCTTCCATAAAGCCTCACCGCGGTCGACATCCAGATAGCCCGGGTTGGACCAAGGATCTTCCCGCAGCATCTTCCGATACTGCTCGAGGCCCCGTTCTGTCGCATCATCCTGCGCAATGACGGGACCAGCACCCGCGAGAAAAGCGACTGCGCTCAGAACAGCCAGCAGACGCGTGTAGCTCATTCGCACGTTCTTTCCTCCCTCGAAAGTTCAGCGCTTGATAATCCGAAACCCGGTGCCACCGGTCTGCTCACGAGCTGAGCATTCGCATTTCAGAATATGTGCGATGAAATGGAGGGGCAAGCGCTTCTATCGCTCGCCGGCAAGTCTCAGCAGCGGCGCTTTTTCAGCGCCTGGATTGCACCTGCGATTTCAGCCAAAGAATCGACAACAAAGTCCGCGCCGAGCTCGCGTGCGGAGATGCGGCTGTACCCGAAGCTTACGGCGATGACCGGCAAGCCTGCAGCACGTGCGGCGTCGACATCGGCACTGCTGTCCCCGATCATAATGGCACGGTCGGGAGCCACATCGAGGGCAGAGAGTGCGGCGAGCAGCATGGCCGGATGAGGCTTCTTGGGCAGCTCATCAGTGCCGCCGACCACCGCGTCGAAGCTAGTCCGTAGACCGAGCTTCGAAAGGATGGATTCTGTGATATCGGCCGGCTTGTTGGTACAGATCGCAAGCTTCATGCTGGACCGGCGGAGATCATCCAGCAACGTCCGGCCATGATCGTAGACGGTGGTGCGGGCGACCGAGGCCGTCAGATAGATCTCGAGGAAAGCATTGTAGAGGCGCTCCGCCAGAGCGGCATCATCAGCACGACCGCGAGCACTCAGTGCTCGGTCGATCAACGCCCGAGACCCACCGCCAACCATGAGTCGCACTTCGGCTTCGGAGAACGGCTCGAGGTCCGCTTGGCGGAGTGCAATATTTAGCGCATCCGTGATGTCGCCGACGCTGTCGATCAGTGTTCCATCGAGATCGAAAACGACGGCCTCGGGCCAGCGATCAGTCACGTGCCAATGCCGCCACACCCGGCAGCTCACGTCCTTCGAGCCACTCGAGGAAAGCTCCACCTGCCGTGGAAACATACGTGAACTGATCCGCTACTCCAGCTTGGTTGAGCGCAGCCACGGTGTCGCCTCCCCCAGCGATCGACACGAGCTTGCGAGCTTTCGTGAGCCTGGCAGCCTCCCGTGCCAAGGCGAACGTGCCCTCACCAAATGGCGGAATTTCGAATGCCCCGAGCGGACCGTTCCAAAGCAGCGTGCGGCAGCGGGTAAGCACGTCGGTGAAATGCTCCACCGTCTTCGGGCCGACATCGAGGATCATGCTGTCCTGCGGCACTTCCAGGATTGCCACGGTCTTGGTCGGCACACCGGCCTTGAGCTCGGGCGCGACAACGGCATCGGACGGCAGGACCACCTCACAGCTCCTCGCCTTGGCCGCCTTCATCACCTCTTGCGCCGTGTCGACGTGATCCGGCTCTGCCAGCGACCGGCCAACCTCGACTCCCTGCGCCAGATAAAACGTATTCGCCATTGCCCCGGCGATGATGAGCTTATCGACCTTCTGGATCAGGTTCATCAGCACAGGGATTTTGGTCGAGATCTTCGCGCCACCGACGATGGCAGCGGTAGGCGGATCGGGCCGCTCAAGGGCCGAGCGCAGCGCCTCGATCTCCTCCATCATCAACGGGCCGGCATAGCTCGGCAGAAAGTGCGTCACCCCCTCGGTTGAGGCATGGGCCCGGTGGGAGCTGGAGAAAGCATCGTTGACGTAAAGATCCCCGAGTGCCGCCAGCTCTTTCGCGAATTCGGGATCGTTCTTCTCCTCGCCCTTGTGGAACCGCAGGTTTTCCAACACGGCGATCTGACCGGGCGATAAGGAGCTCACCGCCTGTTGGGCCGTGGGCCCGACGCAATCGTCCACGAAAGAAGTCGGTGTACCCATCAGATCCGACAGCTTGTCGGCAACAGGCTTTAGCGAGAGCTCCGGCGCTCGATTCCCTTTCGGGCGTCCGAAGTGTGAAATGATGACAACGCGAGCGCCTCGGGACGACAAATCCCGAATGCCAGGGATCAGCCGCTCGAGCCGGGTCGCGTCCGTCACCTGCCCGTCCTGCACAGGAACGTTGAGGTCGGCGCGCACCAGAACGCGCTTACCATGAACATCGAGACCGGCGGTCGTCTTCAGCTTGTCGAGGTCCATGGACGATCTCCCATTCCTGCGATGTCACCTGCGTTTCGCGACGAGGGCCAGCGCCGTTTCGACAACGCGCGCTGAGGTCAGGCCGAAATGCTGGAACAAGGCTGCAGCCGGGGCTGAGGCACCGAAATCGCTGAGCCCGATGAACACATCATCCTTGTCGAGCCACTCATGCCAGCCTTGGGCGACGGCTGCTTCGATGCCGATCCGAGGAGCTTCTCCCAGCACAGCGCGGCGATAGCTCTCCGGCTGCTGCCGGAAGAGTTCGAAACACGGCATCGAGACGACCGCCGCCGCGACCCCTTGGCTGGCAAGCGCTTCTGCCGCTTCGACGGCGAGCCCGACCTCTGACCCTGTCGCCAGCAAGGTTACGTCGCGCTTGCCATTAGTCTCACGCAAGACATACGCACCCTTGGCGGAAAGGTTCTCGTCCGTATGTGTCGTGCGCAGGTTCGGCACGGCCTGGCGCGTCAGCGCGAGGATGCTGGGCGTATCACCTGGCCGTACAGCGATCTCCCAGCACTCTGCCGTCTCGACGCCATCCGCCGGGCGCAGAACGTTGAGGTTCGGCATCGCTCTGAGGCTTGCCAGATGCTCGATCGGCTGGTGAGTCGGTCCGTCCTCACCGAGGCCGATGGAATCGTGGGTCATCACGTAGACGACCCGCTGGCGCATCAGCGCGGAAAGGCGAATTGCCGGCCGGCAATAGTCGGAAAACACCAGAAAGGTGCCACCGTACGGAATCAAGCCGCCGTAGAGCGCCAGTCCGTTCATGGCAGCTGCCATGCCGTGCTCGCGGATGCCGTAGTGGATGTAGGTGCCGCTGAAATCGCCCTTCCGGATGACGACCTGCGATTTGGTTTTGGTGTTGTTCGAGCCGGTAAGATCGGCCGAGCCACCGATCAGACCCGGCAGCACCGGCACCAGATGATCCAGCGTGAATTCTGACCACTGACGGGTCGCTTTCTTGGCAGTCTCAGCCGCAGCCTTGCGCTTGGCCTCATTGATCGCTTGCTGAAGCGCCTCTTTGTGCGCAGCCGCCGGGTGTTCGAAGCTTTGGCGCAGCTTGGCATCGACCTTGGCCCAGCGTTCCTGCCAGCTCGCCCGCTCCTCCGCACCGCGTCGCCCGGCAGACCGCCAAGCAGTCAGAATAGGCTCTGGCACTTCGAAAGGCGGATGACGCCATCCGAGCGTCTGCCGCGCCGCTGCGATTTCATCGCCACCGAGCGGGGAGCCGTGCACTCCGGCCGTCCCTTGCTTCTTCGGGGCGCCAAACCCGATGGTAGTCTTGCAGGCGATGAGCCAGGGTTTGCTGTCATCAGAACGGGCGCGCGAGATGGCGGCGGCCACGGCGTCCGGATCATGCCCATCGACCGCAGCCGTGTTCCAACCAGCGGCCTCGAAGCGCCGAATCTGATCCTCGGAGGTGGAAAGCGACGTCGGCCCGTCGATGGAGATCCCGTTATCGTCGAACAGCACAATCAGCTTACCCAGCCCCAGGTGACCCGCAAGCGTGATGGCTTCCTGGCTGATGCCTTCCATAAGACAGCCGTCACCCGCGATCACATACGTGTGGTGATCGATAACGTCGGGTCCGAGACGCGCGTTCCAGATGCGCTCGGCAATCGCCATGCCGACCGCGGTGGCAATGCCCTGCCCAAGCGGACCGGTGGTCGTCTCGATGCCTGGCGCATGCCCGTACTCGGGATGGCCGGCGGTCTGCGAGCCGAGCTGCCGGAACTGCTTGATCTGCTCGATGTCCATGCCCGGATAGCCGGTCAGGTAGAGCAGCGCATAAAGCAGCATGGAGCCATGGCCGGCCGAGAGCACGAAGCGGTCGCGGTTGGGCCAGCCGGGATCGGAAGCGTCGTAGCGCAAGAATTTTGTAAAGAGCACCGTTGCCACATCGGCCATACCCATCGGCATGCCGGGATGCCCCGACTTGGCCTTCTCGACTGCGTCCATGGCGAGCGCGCGAATGGCGTTGGCCATATCCTTGTGGCTCACGTCTGCGCTCGTCGCAGCCGTGGGGTGAGCTGGGGGCATCGGCTTCCTCGTTGTTGCCCGGCCGGACGGTGCACGCCGGCCCGGATCGGTATTGCGCGACCCATTTAGCTGCAGGCGCGGGTGGCGTCTACACCAAGGACAGTCGCACTTGCTGTGGCGGCTGGACTTGGCAACATCAATTAACTTGGCGCTTCGAATTGGCCGCTGTTACCGGGGTTCGGCTGCTCACATCCGAGCCGCCAGAAAGCTCTCGACTTGCGCGCGCGTCGGCAGGCCTGCCCGGGAGCCGATTCGGGTACATTTCATGGCCGCAACCGCGCAGGCGAACCGTGCGCAAGCCTCGACCGGCTGTCCCTCGACAAGCGCCAGGGTAAATGCGCCGTGGAAAGCATCCCCAGCGCCGGTGGTGTCCACCACGTCCACCTTGAAGCCCGGCTGGTGTCCTTCCCCGGATGCTTCCATCCATCTGTAGCCATCGGCACCCAGCGTGACGCCGGCGTGCTTCGGACCGAGTGCCAGCACGCGCTTCAATTTCTCCCCGATCTCAAGCTCAGGAATGAAGTCCTCTAAGGCGGGCGCGGAAAATATCGCGTAGTCCGTCAGCTCGAGCACCTCGGCCAGTGCCTCTCTGGCCCCGAGATCGGCGTCGAGCACGGTGGGCACGCCCTCCTTCCGCGCGCGGGCAAAGGAGACGCGCAGTCCCTCGAGCCAACGCACATCGCCCAGCACCGCCCCAGCGCCTTTGATGCGCTCCAGCGGTAGCCAGCTCGTGCCGGACGGCATGTTGATGTCGCGTGCGCCGACGATGAGCCGCTCTCCGGCATCATCGACGATGATCGAGGAGGTCGAGGTGCGGCCTTCCTCGAACGACTGCACGGAACGGACATCGACGCCGAGGCTCTTCAAGCCAGCCCGAATCTTTACGGCCGCATCGTCATCACCGACGCGGCTCCAAAGCTCAGCCTTGCCGCCGAGACGCGCGATCGTCGCGGCAGCATTGGCCGCCATACCGCCGCCACTCTCGACATGCTCCAGGGCGCGAACCTTTGATGGGACTTTGGGAAAAGATTCGATTCGGTAGATGTAATCGAGCGCGGCGTGGCCGATGCAGATGATCCGCTTCATTGTTTCGTTTCCAGCATCGACCGGATCGCGTTTCCCGGTCCTTCAACAGAGGTTTTTCTCGAATAAGCGCATTGTCCAATAGAATACGGTAAGGGCAAGTAATCGAGCACGAAAACCTGTGCCTTACTGTTTCTTTACCGCGCGGTCGATCTCCATCACTTCCGCAAGCAGCGATTCGAGTTGATTGAGCGGAACCATGTTGGGCCCATCTGAAGGCGCTTTGTCGGGGTCCTGGTGCGTCTCAATGAAAAGACCAGCGACTCCGACGGCCACGGCCGCCCGCGCCAACACCGGCACAAAACGTCGGTCTCCGCCGGATGATGTGCCCTGTCCGCCCGGTTGCTGGACCGAGTGGGTGGCATCGAAGATCACCGGAGCGCCCGTCTCGGCCATGATGGGCAACGAGCGCATATCGACGACCAGTGTGTTGTAACCAAAGCTGACGCCCCGCTCGGTTACGAGCACCTGGGTGTTACCGCTCCCCGTGACCTTGGCGACGACATTCTTCATGTCCCAAGGCGCGAGGAACTGGCCCTTTTTGATTTTCACCGCGCGGCCTGTCTTTGCCGCGGCGACCAGCAGGTCCGTCTGACGGCAAAGAAAAGCGGGGATTTGCAGCACGTCGACAACCTCGGCCACGGGCGCGCACTGGCCCGGCTCGTGCACGTCGGTCACGCACGGCAATCCAAGGCTCTCCCGGATTTCCGCGAAAACCGGCAGCGCCGCAGACAATCCCACACCACGCTTACCCGACAGACTCGTGCGGTTGGCTTTATCGAAAGATGTTTTGTAGACGAGCCCAATGCCGAGGCGGCCGCAGATTTCCTTCAGGGCCGCAGCCATTTCGAGAGCATGCGCGCGGCTTTCCATCTGGCAGGGGCCAGCGAAAAGAGCGATCGGCCGGTTGTTGGCGAATGTAACGGATCCGACCGTAACGGTGGCATCGGGTGCGATCGATTTGGTGTCAGTCATCATCGCCTTCTAGCGGCTAACGGCTGTTCCTGCGACTTCATGCATCGCCGCAAATTGGATGTCCTGTTCGGTAGCTCAAACCTAGATTTTATCGCCACCGGACTCGGCGGCATTGGTCCGCGGCCCAACTCGCAGTGGCGCCACGCCTTTGCCGCCCAGCGCCTCATAACGGCGCAGATTATCGGAAATCTCGAACCATGATAGCTGCTCGCCGGCGTAGACGTGAGCGCGCGGCTTCACTTGGTTGGGATCGGCGAGAGTGCCGACGTGCAGGTGGATCTCGCCCGGGTAACGGTCGGCCATGTAAGCCATGGGTGAGCCGCACCGCGAGCAGAAATAGCGCCGGACACCTGGGGAGGACTCGTAAACGGCGGGCTCGCCTTTCAGGTAGCGGAACTGATCGAGCTTGACGCCCACATACGTGGTAACGGGCGCCGAAGTCGCGCGCCGGCAGCTCTCACAGTGGCAGTACACGACCCACTTGGGCTCGCCGTCGAACTCATAGGCGATGGCCCGGCACAAGCAATGCCCTCGTGTCGACATTCACGCGCTCCCGAACTGAGATGCCGACGAGCAACTTACACCACGAGCATGGGCACGAAAGCGCTCGTCTGCGGGGAACGCCAGATGACGATTTCCTGTTGATGAATCACCCTCAAGACAGTGGTCTGCATCGAACGCAGCATGGTGGCAAGAAGGACCAAAGGGGATCAGAGACAGCAGAGCCGCCGCAGCGGCGATTCCAAACGTCCCAATACGCAGCGTTTCTGGTCCCAGGAGGTGACGCGCACCAGCAACGCTCTCGACTTAGAACCAGGTGTCTTCACCTGGGACGATCCCGCGGCTATCGCGCAGTCTTTGAAACGTTCAGCAGAAGTGAGCACCCGGCGCAGAGGCACGCCGCTCCAATCCGCGATGTCGATGTTGAACTTCTTTATCAATCGTGCCGGCCGCAATCTGCCGGCGGAAAGGCGCGAAATCCTTGAACGAGCAAAGGCCGAGCTGCGCCGCGCATTTCACCACGCCTGACGCAGTCTCGGCCCCTCCCTCCGGCTGACGGATCGCCTCTCCCCCACGGCCGACCCGTCGTGCCCCCAACATCTCGATGAAGCGGCTCTGCGGTGTGAAAGTCGTCCGCCTCACGGTTGCTCAGCCCTGTGGAGTCCGCGGGCAATCACCGCGGACAATTTGCCGTGTCTTTTCCACAGCTTCTCCACAGGTTGCTCAAATTAAGCACTAGCTTGGTCCGCAGACAACGGATGACATTAACTTGAAGACAAAAAAGCCGCCTGGTGTGTGGCTGCGAAAGCACACCCGAATCGAGGCTGCTAGACCAGCCGCGACTGCTCCACCGCGGCCGCGATGAAGCTCTTGAACAGCGGGTGCGGATCGAACGGCCGCGACTTCAGCTCGGGATGGAACTGGACACCGATGAACCAAGGATGATCGGGGTATTCGATGGTTTCGGGCAGGAGACCGTCCGGAGACATGCCGGAGAACAAGAGCCCCGCCTCCTCCAGCCGCTCGCGATATTTCGGGTTCACCTCGTACCGATGGCGATGGCGTTCTGAAATGGTCGTCGTTCCGTAAATTGACGCGATCCGGGTGTTGGGCTTCAGCCGCGCCTCATAGGCGCCGAGCCGCATAGTGCCACCGAGATCACCACCCAGCCTCCGCTTCTCCAACTGATCGCCGCGCATCCATTCGGTCATCAAACCGACGACCGGCTCTGGAGTCGGGCCGAACTCGGTCGAGCTCGCTTCCGGGATGCCAGCCAAGTTACGCGCCGCCTCGATGCAGGCCATTTGCATGCCGAAGCAGATGCCGAAGTAGGGCACCCGATGCTCGCGAGCGAACCGGGCGGCGAGGATCTTGCCCTCAGACCCGCGCTCTCCAAACCCGCCAGGCACGAGAATACCGTCGACGTGCTCGAGGAATGGCGCCGGGTCCTCCCGCTCAAAGGTCTCGCTCTCGATCCAGTCGATGTTCACCTTGACCCTGTTGGCGATGCCGCCATGCACGAGCGCCTCGATCAGCGACTTGTAGGCGTCTTTCAGCTCCGTGTACTTGCCGACCACGGCAATGGTCACGTCGCCTTCAGGGTTGGCAATCGCCTGACTGATGGTCTCCCATCGCGAAAGATCCGGCTGCGGCGCATCACTGATGTCGAAGGCCGCCAACACCTCCCGATCGAGCCCTTCGCGGTGGTAGGCGAGCGGCACATCGTAGATAGAGGCGACGTCGAGCGCCTGAATGACGGCTTCCTCGCGCACATTGCAGAAGAGCGCAATCTTCCGCCGCTCCGAAATTGGAATCGGCCGGTCGGCGCGGCAAAGCAGAATGTCGGGCTGGATGCCTATCGAGCGCAGCTCTTTGACCGAGTGCTGCGTCGGCTTGGTTTTCAGCTCCCCCGCGCTCGGAATGTAGGGCACCAGCGTTAGGTGAATGTAGATCGATGACCCGCGCGGCAGCTCGTTGCCGAGCTGGCGAATGGCCTCGAAGAACGGCAGGCCCTCGATATCACCCACGGTGCCGCCGATTTCGACCAGCACGAAGTCGATGCCTTCGTTATCGGCAGTAATGAATTCCTTGATGGCGTCGGTGACGTGCGGGATCACCTGCACCGTCGCGCCGAGATAGTCGCCCCGCCGCTCCTTGGCCAGGATCTCTTGGTAAATGCGGCCTGTCGTGATGTTGTCGCTGCGCTTGGCCGGCACGCCGGTGAAGCGCTCGTAGTGGCCAAGGTCGAGGTCTGTCTCCGCGCCGTCATCGGTGACGAACACCTCGCCATGCTGATACGGGCTCATGGTGCCCGGATCGACGTTGAGATAGGGGTCGAGCTTGCGCAGGCGCACGGAATAACCGCGAGCCTGGAGAAGCGCGCCAAGAGCCGCCGATGCGAGGCCTTTGCCGAGGGAGGAGACCACGCCGCCGGTAATGAAGATGTACCGCTGCATGGGCCTGCAGAATACACGAGGAGGACCCGATTCGAAGCGGCCATCTCGTCTCATCCACGTTCCAGCAGCGAGCTACCTGAACCAGATTAACTGGATGCGTGCGCTAATCCCGGCCAAGCTGCATCTTTAGGCTAGGCAAAGCACCGGCAAAGCACGGACGCCCTTAGCCAAATGCGTCAGAAGCTGCTAATCGCCATGAGCACGTTGTTGCGCGAAGGGGTGGGCTGCCCTCCGCAGGGGTCAAGAATGGCGCTCCGGACGAACCCGAAGCGCAACTTCAATCAGGCGACTGGCGCGATAAAGGCATGAAGATTGCGACTTGGAACATCAACGGCATCAAGGCGCGTCTCGACACGGCGCTGACCTGGATTGCCGATGCCAATCCGGATGTCCTGTGCCTGCAGGAGATCAAGTGCGTCGATCATGCCTTCCCGGCAGCACCATTCGAGAGCCTCGGCTACAATGTGGCGGTGCACGGGCAAAAGGGCTTCAACGGCGTCGCCATTCTCGCCAAGGCCCGCTTCGACGAGGTGCGCCCCGGGTTACCCGGTGCTCCTGAGGACGCGCAGGCGCGCTATATCGAGGCGACCCTGTCGATCCCCGCGGGGGCGCTCACCGTCGCATCGATATACTTGCCGAACGGCAATCCCATCGGAACGGAGAAGTTCTCCTACAAGCTGGCATGGATGGATCGCCTTTCGCAGCGAGCGCGCGAGCTGCTGGCCGAAGAGCAGCCACTGGTTCTGGCGGGCGACTATAACGTCATTCCCGAACCGCTCGACGCCAGGAACCCGGAGAACTGGGTCAACGACGCGCTCTTCCAGCCGGAGCCCCGGTCTCGCTTTCGCGCTCTGCTGAACACCGGATTTACCGACGCGGTCCGGGCTTGCCACGTCGATCCTGACCTCTTCACTTTCTGGGATTACCAGGCCGGTGCTTGGCAGAAGAACGATGGGATCAGGATTGATCACATCCTGCTATCACCTCAGGCGGCGGATCGGCTGCAATCGGCCGGCATCGACCGCCATACCCGCGCCTGGGAAAAGCCGTCGGATCATGTGCCTGTCTGGATAGAGCTGGAGACGGGTTGATGGAGCGAGCCGAGGTCGGCTCGCAACGAAGCTCGGGTGCAATTCGCGTTGCGGAGCTCGCCAGAAGCAGCGCGCTGCTATCTCCCGCCACCCCTATTTTCAATTAGGTCAGTGCTCGCTTTCGCTGACGATTGCGCCAGCTTCGTGCATGCCGAACCCATCGGCACTGCCCTGTGCAACCGCTGGTGCGGCTGGGGGAACGGGAGTCTCCGTGCTCTTCAGTGCGGAGGTCGCAACCTCTGTCGTCCGACTGCCACTCGCTTGGACTCCGAGGGCCTGCCCCGGCGCGCGGACGATTTCACCGTTGCTGCACGTGCGGACCGGTCCGACCTGAAGCCGCGAGAAACCATAACGATCCATAATGGGCGCACGGCCGTATTGCTTGCGCCAAAACTCGATCAGACCGCGCGCATTCTCCCGGTCAGTTTCGGGAAGGCCGCAGTAAATGTTCTGATGGATGTCCTCGATCCAAATACGCTCGTGTGCGGGCGCATTCTCAACGGCGACCGTCACAAGCGCGTAGGCGCGCAACGGACTCTTGTCGACGAACTTACCCCGCCAGTAGAGATCGGCGAGAAAAGCCTGCGCACCCGCGTGCCCTTTCTCGGTCAACACGGATAGCCAATGCAGGGCCTGCCTCGTCTCGACAGGATCTTCCTCTTTCTGCAAATAGAATTTCGCCAACTCGAATTGCGCGTCCTGGTCATTGAAGAACGTGGCCGCATGATGCAGGTACTCGGCCGCCCGTTCCGGGTTCGGCTTGATGTTGATCTCGGGCACACCCCGCACAAGGTAGCCCGCAAGCGCGGTGAATGACTTGGCCACAAAAGGCGCGCGGTGATCATCGTCCGGATCGATGTCGGCATATTGATCAGCGAGGCGCTGATAGAGCATGTAGGCCTTCGCGTGATCGGTATACGGACCCATAGTGTCGGCGAAGACCCGGGCCAAATAGAATTCGGCGAGGAACATGCCCTTGCCGGCCGCGTACTCGAGCGCTGGCAGAGCGCGATCGAGGCGCCCCGCCCGGAGCGCCCCCATAGCCTGCTCGAACGCGGCCTCCGGCGAGTTGAATGTCCCCTGCCGGGCCGCCGCCCCGGACGCGGAGGCTAGCACCGCGACCAGTGCCAGCCCCACAAGCGATCTAGCTAATCTAGATATCCGCGTAACAGACAACTTCCGCCTTTCCGCCAGGATGGGTGACAGCACCGTATCGCGCCGGCCCAACCTGATCCGCATACTTCTTCAACACCCCGCTCTGATACGGATTGGCGGGGGGCCTCCACGCCTTACGACGAGATTCGAGCTCGGATTCGTCGACAAGAAGGTCGAGCGTGCCTTTTTCGGCGTCTATGGCGATAATGTCACCATCGCGCACGAGCGCGATCGGACCGCCAACGGCTGCCTCGGGACCCACATGGCCGATGCAGAAGCCGCGCGTCGCTCCTGAGAAACGGCCGTCCGTGATGAGCGCGACGGACTCTCCCATGCCGCGGCCGTAAAGGGCTGCGGTGGTGGACAGCATCTCACGCATGCCGGGGCCGCCCTTCGGACCTTCGTACCGGATGATGATGACCTCGCCGGGGTTGATCTTCCCCTCCTCCACGGCAGCGAAGGCATCCTCCTCGCAATCGAAGCAGCGGGCCGGCCCCTGAAACTGCAGCTTCTTCATGCCGGCGACCTTCACGATGGCCCCATCCGGCGCAAGCGTGCCCTTCAGGCCAACGACACCGCCAGTCGGCGAGATCGGGTTGGAAACGGGGTAGACCACCTTCTGGTTTGTGTTGAACTTCACGTTCTCGAGGTTCTGCTTGATGGTCTTGCCGGTGACCGTCAGGCAGTCCTCGTGCAGGTAGCCGCCGTCGAGCAGCGCCCGCATGATCTGCGGCACACCGCCGATCTCGTAGACGTCCTTCGCCACGTATTTGCCGCCGGGCTTCAGGTCGGCGATGTAGGGTGTGCGTTTGAAGATTTCGGCTACGTCAAACAGGTCGAAGTCGATACCGCACTCGTGAGCCATGGCGGGCAAGTGCAATGCCGCGTTGGTCGAGCCGCCGGTGGCCGCGACCACCGTCGCCGCGTTCTCAAAGGCCTTGCGGGTAGCGATATCGCGCGGGCGGATGCCGTCGGCCAAAAGCCGCATCACGGCCTTGCCGCTCTCGACAGCGTAGTAGTCACGATTGGTGTCGGGAGCCGGTGCACCTGCTGACCCCGGCAGCGCAAGGCCGATCGCCTCCGAGACGCAGGCCATGGTGTTGGCGGTGAACTGACCACCGCAGGCACCGGCACCAGGGCAAGCGACGCACTCGAGCTCGTGCAGCTCCTCGTCCGACATCTTGCCAGCGGCGTGCTGGCCGACGCCCTCGAAAACGTCGACGACCGTAACGTCTTTGCCCTTGAAGCGACCAGGCAAAATCGAGCCGCCGTACATGAAAACCGACGGCACATTGAGGCGGAGCATCGCCATCATGACGCCGGGCAGCGACTTGTCACAGCCGGCGAGGCCCACCATGCCGTCGTAGCAGTGCCCCCGCATCGTAAGCTCGATCGAGTCGGCGATAACTTCGCGCGAGACCAGCGACGACTTCATGCCCTGGTGGCCCATCGCGATGCCGTCGGTGACCGTGATCGTGCAAAACTCGCGCGGCGTACCGCCTGCCTCGTCGACGCCCTTCTTGGCCGACTGGGCCTGCCGCATCAGGGCGATGTTACAAGGGGCTGCCTCGTTCCAGCACGAGACGACACCGACGAACGGCCGTTTAATCTGCTCTTCGGTGAGCCCCATAGCGTAGTAGTACGAACGGTGGGGCGCACGTGACGGGCCTTCCGTGACGTGACGGCTCGGCAGCTTCGACTTATCAAACGTTTTGGCGTCCATACTAACCTGACCTCCGGAGAAGTGTGGCGAATTCGTGTACCTGCATGTGCACGCGCGCCTGCACTCTAAGGAGGCCAGTCCTTCGTCTCAATGATCCTGTACAAAAATCCCGCTACTCGGCACGCGGATGAAAACTCTCGAGTGCGGGCGGCCGCATTCATTTTGCGTTCACATACGTGGTCGGTTTTTGTGGCCCAAAAGAGGCAATCACCCCGGATTTCGTTGCCACGATGCCACAGTGGTCAATATCAGGTTAGCGCGGCTGAAATGGGGGAGCAGTGATCGGCGAACCCGGAAAAACAAGGTCGCCTATTCTCTACTCCGCCGTTCGCTTTCCCTTCAGCCTTCGAGGCGCTTCAGCGCATTGGCCAGTCGTGCAGAGAGCGCTTCGAGCTCCGCCTTGCGCTCCCGCTGCTCCTCCACGACCTCCTCGGGCGCCTTTGCCACGAACTGAGGGTTGGCGAGCTTCGCATCGATCTTGGCGATATCGGCGGCCGCCTTGTCGATCTCCCGCCGAAGTCGCGCTTTCTCAGCGTCCATATCAATGATGCCGGCTAGCGGAAGGGCCGCTGTCGTCTCGCCGAAGGCGATCACCGCCGCGCCTGCCGGTGGCGCATCCTCGAACGCGATGGACCCCAGGCGCGCCAGGCGGCTGATCGTCTCCTGGTGCTGGTCAGCCCACCCCCGAATGGCATCGCTGGCCCCCACCAGGACCAACGGCACCTTTGCGCCGGGGGGCACATTCATCTCCGCCCTGACTGAGCGGATCTCGCTAACCAGGCTGACCACCCAGCCGAGCTCTTCGTCCGCTTCGGTGTTTGCAAGGCCGTCGAGCTGAGGCCATGAGCTTAGCACAAGCAGGGTGTCGCGCTTGACGCCATGCTCAACCATATGCGCCCACAGCTCCTCCGTGATGAAGGGCATGAACGGGTGCAGGAGTTTCAGCACCTGATCGAGAGTCCAGGCGAGCATGGCGCGCGTTTCGGCCTTGGCCTCGCTGTCCGTGCCGCCGAGGATTGGCTTCACAAGCTCGAGGTACCAGTCGCAGAAGACGCCCCACGTGAAGTCGTAGATCGCAGTTGCGGCTTCGTTGAACTTGTAGGCTTCGAGCGCAGCAGTGACCGCCTTGGCTGCCCGCTCTGTCTCCCCGGCGATCCAGCGGTTGACCGTATGGCGGGCCGATGCGGGATCGAAGTCCTTGACGGGCACGCACTCGTTCATCTCCGCGAACCGCGCAGCGTTCCACAGCTTGGTCGCGAAATTCCGATAGCCCTCCACACGGCCGCGGGCGAGCTTGATGTCGCGGCCCTGCGCCGCCATCGCCGCCAGCGTAAATCGGAGTGCGTCGGCGCCGTAAGCGTCGATGAGCTCCAAGGGGTCCATGACGTTCCCCTTGGACTTCGACATCTTCTGCCCCTTTTCGTCCCGGACAAGGGCATGGATGTAGACGTCGTGAAACGGCACCTCTTTCATGAAGTAGAGGCCCATCATCATCATCCGGGCGACCCAGAAGAAGATGATATCGAAGCCGGTCACGAGGACGTTTGTCGGATAGTACCGTTCGAGCTCCGGCGTCTTGTCGGGCCAGCCGAGCGTCGAAAACGGCCAAAGCGCCGATGAGAACCAGGTGTCGAGAACGTCCGGATCGCGTACGAGATTGACCCGCGTACCGTAGTGTCTCTGTGCGGCTGCCAGCGCCAGGTTCTCCGTCTCCTCGACGAAGATCTCGCCATCCGGGCCGTACCAGGCCGGAATCTGATGCCCCCACCACAGCTGGCGGGAGATGCACCAGGGCTGGATGTTCCGCATCCACTCGAAGTAGGTCTTCTCCCAGTTCTTGGGGACGAACTTCGTACGTCCATCCTCAACCGCCTTGATGGCCTCTTTCGCCAGCTCGGCGGCGTTCACATACCACTGGTCCGTCAGCCACGGCTCGATCGGAACGCTGGAGCGATCTCCGTGCGGGACCATGTGCGTATACGGCTCGATTTTTTCGAGCAGCCCCTGGGCCTCGAGATCGGCAATGACGCGCTTTCTCGCCTCGAAGCGGTCGAGCCCGCGGTAGGCCTCCGGCGCGTTCTCGTTGATGCGCGCCTCGGCGTCGAAGATGTTGATCATCGGCAGATTGTGCCGACGGCCAACCTCGAAGTCGTTGAAGTCGTGCGCCGGGGTGATCTTGACCGCGCCGGACCCCTTCTCCGGATCGGAATACTCATCCGCAATGATCGGAATCTCACGCCCGACCAGCGGCAGCACCACCGTCTTGCCGACGAGGTCCTTGTAGCGTTCGTCATCGGGGTGAACGGCAACGGCCGTATCACCGAGCATCGTCTCTGGACGGGTTGTAGCAACGACAATATAGCGCGAAGGGTCGTCCTTCAGCGGATAGCGAAGGTGCCAGAGGTTGCCCTTCACCTCGACCTGAATCACCTCGAGGTCGGAGATGGCCGACTGGAACCGCGGGTCCCAGTTGACCAGCCGTTTGTCCTTGTAAATGAGGCCGCGCTTGTAGAGTTCGACGAAGACCTTGAGCACCGCCCGGCTCAGCCCCTCGTCCATCGTAAAGCGCTCGCGCGACCAATCGCACGACGCCCCCAGCCTCTTGAGCTGGTTGATGATCATTCCGCCGGACTGCTCTTTCCACTCCCAGACCTTCTCGACGAACTTCTCACGCCCGAGGTCGCGCCGCTGGATCTGCTGCTCCATGAGCTGCCGCTCGACGACCATCTGAGTGGCAATGCCGGCGTGGTCCGTGCCCGGTTGCCAGAGTACGTCCTTCCCACGCATGCGCTCGAAGCGGCAGAGGATATCCTGCAGCGTGTTGTTGAGCGCATGCCCCATATGGAGCGAGCCGGTGACGTTCGGTGGCGGGATGACGATGCAGTAGGGCTCAGCGCCTACTCGATCCGGCCGGCCGGCGCGGAAAGCGCCTGCGTTCTCCCATTCCTGGTAGATCCGCTTCTCGACTTCGGCAGGTTGGTAGGTCTTCTGGAGCATGGGTCGCCTGGCCCGGATTACAAATCTAGGAAAGTGCAAGGCGTCCTACGCCCCGCATTCCTTACCTGTCAACACAAGCGGGCGTGCTGGGGTCCGCAGGAGGTCTCGCCGCCCAAATAGACGCGATCCCTTTCCGAGAGAGTCCCGACGCCAATCAGCGCGTGTCGTCAGTACCTGGCCTCTTCGAGGCAGATGAAAGCTCGGCCCGAAGCGCCTTTTCGACGATTTGCGGCATGTTGGCATTGAGCCATTCGCGCAGCATTGGGCGAAGCAGCTCAACGACGGCGTCCTCAAGCGTACGCCCGGTTGATTGGGCTTGGGGGACAGGCTCACTCGTCTTCGGCGACGCTGCCGTAACGGGTTCAGGCACATCGGCCCGCTGAGCCGACCTCGGTTGGGCAGCACCCGTCGCGGGCGGGCTTAGCGATTGGCTGTCCTGTTCCCCGCTCTCCACGCGCGTTGCCGGCTGATCTATGCCGCTTGCCTCTCGCCGCAGATTGCCCGCAAGGGCTCCGGGCTGCGGTGACGGCTCGGAAGGAGCTTTGGCTTGGAGCGGTGCAGGTGCCTGCGGACTGACTTGAGAAGACGGCTGAGCTGGGCCCTCACGCTGCTCCCCCGATACTACTCCACTACCAGGCTCCCGTGCAGGAAAGCGCTGGGGAGCGGGTCTGGGCAGCTCCTGCGATTGATTCGCTGGCGGGGTCGAAAAACTTGCCAGTGGCGATTGCTCGCCCTGCGGGCGACCGAACGGTGATCTAGCCTCCGCCGGCTGTTGGCTTGGCTTAGAAGTGGGCGGCTCACCCTCTCCTTTTGTCGGCGCCGGCGCCGGAGCGGCGTCAAGCTGCTCGCGGAGCCCGCCGGCCGGTGTACGTCCAAGGCCAGGGAGCGGACTGGTCTGCGGCGGAGCCGATGGCGTGCCGCTGGTTGCTCGACCAAAAAGCCAGCTCGAGCGCCGTCCTTCGCCTACCGCTGGTGCGGCAGGGGCAGGGGGTTCTTCCGCTTTAGGTGGAGGCTCCTGAGCCCGCTCTGGTCCGCGTGCAATGCGGGGCCGATCATCCATCAGGTCCGCCAATGCATCTTCTACACTGTATGGCGGCTCTTCCGGACCAGAATCACGCTGAGGTTGCAGCGGCCGCGCTGTCGAGGACAGCTCGTCGTTGGGCGTGGCGGGTGTCGGCCCCGGCCGTGAGCCAATAGGCTCCTCGGCTATGATCTTGCGTATCGACGCAAGAATTTCCTCCATGCTCGGTTCGGGCGCCTTGTCCGACTTGTGCATCCCCCACCCTCATTGCTCGGTGGATTTCTCGGCGCGATCATCGCGCATCTGCGGGCGAAAACTTATGTCGTGGTACAACGGATACCTCAGCGTATCAATGCATTCGCCTGACACGCGATCGTGGCGGCCCTACGTCTTGCGGATCGACAGTCTGCCGCAGCCAACCTGATCCTCGACGCAACTCGCCGCGTCCCAGCTCCGGATAATACGCACGCGCCTTGCATCAGCCCGATCCACGTAATCGGCGCTACCTCAAGTGATCGGGCCTCCTTCGCGGTGGCTCCACCAGTGCGGCGCATCCGCCAGTCGGACTATTTCGCGGGAGCGTGCTGGACGTGGGTTTCCCACATATCCAAATCCTCGCGCCGCCCGTCCGAATGGGTAATGCTGATGCCTCCCCACTTCCGGCGAACCTCGTGGTAGTGCGCTTCAGGATCGTAGACCGCGGCGCCTAACCCCAAGTGCTCGGCACTCAACCTGCCAATCGCCGCCAGTAGTGTATAGGCGCTGACCGCAAGATCGCGCCGCGTGGTGACGAGATCGACCTCAGAGTTCAACAGCTCTTGCTCTGCGTTGAGAACGTCCAGCAATGTCCGCTGACCAACTCGTTCCTCCTCACGCACGCCTGCCAACGCAATCCGGTTGGCCTCGACCTGCGCCACGTCTGAAGTCAGCTGTGCGCGAGAAGCCTCCAGCCGCGCCCAAGATGCGATTACGTCGGCCAAGGCTTCCGTGCGGAACTGCTCCACCTCCTGCAACCTGCTCACGTGAGTATGTTTCGCCTGCCGGACACGTGCCGAAACCTCGCCACCCTGGTAGATCGGCACTGTCAGCCGGCCAGTGACTCGGGTCGTCTCAACATCATCGACTCCCCCGCTCTGCCCAAAACGTCGGTCGTAGCTGGCGTCCACGCTCACCTCGGGTAGCAGCTCGCCCCAGATCCGGTCGACGACATGGCGAGCCGCCTGTTCGCGGTACAAAGCTGCGACGATGTTCGGGTTCTCCTGCTCAGCAATGGCCAGCGCTTCTTGTTGTGACTTGGGGAGCAGGTGCTCAGGAACACTCGGATCCGTCAGATTGCTTGGCGGATGGCCGATGACACGCTCGTAGGCAGCGCGGCTGGTGCGCAAATTTGCGCGCGCGAGATCCAGCGCCGATACGGCGCCGGCCCTCCGCGCCTGAGCCTGGGCCACGTCCGTGCGTGTGACCTCGCCGACGGCAAATCGGTCCTCTGTCGCACGGAGCTCGCGCGTCAGCACGTTGACGTTGTTTTCACGCAGCCGGACCACGGCTTGGTCTCGAACGACATCGGCATAGGCGATCACAGCCTCGAGCAATACGGATTGCTCGATGATGCGCAGATTGGCGCGCTGCGCACGGACGACGGCCTCCGCCTCCCGCACCGTGTTCAACGTCCGAAATCCACGAAACAATGGCTGGGAGATGTCGATGCCGTAGCCACGCGGATTCGACTCCCGGGTTTCAGTTTCCCCGCCGCCCCGCGAAACGCTCCTCTGGTATCCCACGTCGGCTGAACCGAAGATCAATGGCCGGTAGCCGGACAGTGCCCGAGGCACTTCCTCATCTGTGGCCCGCAGGCGAGCGCGTTCCGCGTCCAGTCGTGGATTGAACTTGTAGGCCGAGGTGAGCGCCTGAAGCAGCGTCTCTGCCGTGGCGGTCCCCCCTGGCAATCCGGACAGCACAACGGCCGCCACCGCGGCTGCCAAGCCCATCCGTGCCCCACCCATTCGAGACTCGCCCATGTCGCCCTCAATCTTAGCTGTCATGACGGCCCCCATGCCTCGACGAATCCAACCGCAGCGCGGCCGTCGAAGCCCTGCACCCGTTCAGTTAAACTGATTCCCCCCGGGGCCGTAGCGACGCGAATCCCTAGGTACCTCAAACCGGAGGCACAAACGAACTGCGAATCGGGTGTGGCTCGCCTCTTGCCTTGGCCAGAGTGGCCTGAACTCCACACTTATGGGTGTTATTGGCGATCAGAATACGAACTCGGGCGCACGCTCGAATCCAGGCAACGTAGCCGCAGCAGCGTCAAACAGAGTTCTGGGCGAGACGTTCTGGCCGGAGCGTTGCCAGATCGTGGCCCTGCCCACAGTGCCATCCGCAATCACAGCGACGAGCCGGCCGCCGTCCTTGAGCTGGTCAAACAACGTCGCCGGCACCTCAGGAACGGCACCGCTGAGGAGAATGGCGTCGTATGGTCCCTCGCTTGGCCAGCCTGCTGTCAGGCTGCCCACCACCACGACAGCGTTGTCGATGCCGAGCGCCGATAGCGTCTCCGTAGCGGTCGCCGCGAGCCCCGGATCCGATTCGAGGCCGAAGACGGTCTGCGCCAGCTTGGCCATTACGGCACTGCCGTACCCCGTGCCGCACCCGACCTCGAGAACGATGTCGTCATCTTCGAGCTCTAGGGCCTGGATCAGTCTTGCGTGGACCCTCGGGGCCATCAAGTAGCGGGGGCCATTCGATTGTGGGGACATTCGAACTTCGCGATCGATGTAGGCGAGCGACCGCACGTCCTCCGGGACGAACATCTCGCGCGGGATTTCGAGCATGGCGCGAAGGATGCGCCGGTCCACGACATCGCTCGGTCGCACCTGGCTTTCGACCATGTTCTTGCGTTGGACCGCAAAGTTCACCATCTTTCTCCTCGACATACAGAATGTCCGCCACCGGCAAGCCCCGGGCCGAGGCGGCGGCAACTTAGCGGAGGCCTGTCGTCTCTGCCAGATGTCTTGTCAAGAGCGAAAACCGGTAGACGCTTGGGCGCAAGAGACCGATTTCGTTGCAGGACCGCCGGCGTCATGCTAGAGGACGCTCGCACCCGCGATATCTTCGCGGCAAACCTGAGCACGCGCGATAAGCCGACGCTCGGGGCGGGACGGCCACGTGGCGGAGTGGTTACGCAGCGGACTGCAAATCCGCGCACGCCGGTTCGATTCCGGCCGTGGCCTCCAATACTTAGCTCGGCGCCACCCGAGCATTCTGCACTCCGTTTTGCAAGACATGTTCAAGATCTGGCCCTCTCCAGCTTGGCTATGGCCGCGATCGCGAGCTTTGGAGTCCGCGCTTATAGCGCTCGAGGATCGCCGTCAGGTCGCATAGACCGTGCCCGGTGACGTGGCAATCTCTGCCGGGGTGCATCCGGCCTCTGCAAGTCGCGTTGCAACCGTCCCTCGGAGATTGTGGAACGTCAGCCCACTATTGCCAACCTTCCTGCTGTAGCGCCGCTAAGCATTGCGGAATGCATTCGCGCCAGGGCCGGCCGTGAGCGTCGCAAGCTATCGCAAAAGCAATGCCAAACTCGGTTTTCAGATCTTGAGAGCGTGTCGAGGATGCCGGTTCGATTCTGGCCGGATCATGCCCGCGATTTTGGCCGAAACCCAAAGATTATGACTGTCGTCAGAACAGGCCTCGTCGGTACCCAAGCAAATCGGAACGCCGGCATCCCGCAGCTTGCGGAAAGGCATGATCCCGCTGCCGAGGCGGAGGTTGCAAACTGGATTGTGCGCCACTACCGATCCGGCAGCAGCGCGATGTTTTGATCATCAATCCAAATGGCGTGAATGGCTTGAAGCCTGTCGCTTAGTACGCCGTGGTCGGAAAGATACCGAACCAGCGACTTACCCCATTTGGTGTCGCCAAGAACGCGCTGCGTTCTGCTCTCCAGAACGTGGCAGATCATCGGAAGATTATGGGTTCTTGAGGTGTCACCGAGCCATTTCAGATAGGGCAGCGACACCCTTTGCGGCGCCGAACATGACATAGCAGCCCTTAATCGACCTTGGGCAGCGCCGTGCCACGTCTCGATAAGATGATCATAGAGCTCCATCAGCTCGGACGGACTCTGGCGAGGGGCATTGTCCATCCGGCTCTTGACCTCGAGAGGCAGAAGATCTCTCAAGAAAGGAACCTTTTCGTATTCCACCTCCGTCTGCTGATCGAGAGAGACGGTAGCGCGCATGCCACTATCCCTGTAGGCACTCATGACAGCGTCGATTGCGGGGGCCGTCGCTCGGGGCACGAAATAAACATCGTCAATGACCGAAGTGATTCCAATCTTCAGCATTTCGATCGCACCGAGCGTCGTTCGTAGATAGGTGGGAGCTTACGTAAATGGCCTCCTGCTCACCAAGTTTGGCATCAGCCCCTGGCTTAATCTTCCCATCGCTGCAGTTTTTGCAGGCGTCCTTGCTTACCTGATCTCGGCGCTCACTTTGAGATTCGGTCTCACCGAAGACTATTTCGCAATGTTTACGGTTGCCGTCTCCCAGGTGATAAAATACGTGTTTTTGAATTGGGATTGGGCCGGACGAGCAACAGGCATTTATAATACCGGAATCAGAGACGATCCTATCAACATGGTGTTTGTGGATCGGCAGCCGTATCTCCTAATCGCTTTAGCGATCCTGCTCTTTATCGTTATCTTAAACTATTCACTGCAGCGATCACGCCTCGGCTTCTTCTTTGCCGCTGTGCGCGAGAATGCGCAGGCAGCGGAAGCGCTAGGCATCAATGAGAGCAAGACCAAAACGATCGCAATTGTTGTGGCTGGCGCTCTTGGTGGACTGGTTGGTGCCTTCTACTGTCAATACGCAACATTCATAGATCCTAATCAGGTCTTCAGCTTGGCGAAGAACTTCGAGATGCTTCTTGGAACGGTGCTTGGGGGGAGAACAACGCTACTGGGCCCAATACTCGGCACCAGTCTCATCAAGCCAGTCCAGGATTTATTGCGCGGTTTCCTCGGTGGTGAGGCCGATGCTCTTTACCTGGTCATTTACGGTGGCGTGCTAATCGTTGGCATTCTTTTTATGCCAAGAGGCATCGCCAAGTATGTCCAGATATGGCATGCGCGAACCCTAGGACGGAGGAGCTAATAGCTGTGCTTGCTCTGTCGCATGTCACAAAACGCTTCGGCGGCCTGACCGCGGTGAACGACGTGTCGCTTCACCTTGCCGAGGGGGAGATCTTAGGGGTTATCGGTCCCAACGGGTCCAGCAAGACGACAATGTTTGCCACCGTCTCGGGCTTCCTGCACCCAGACGAGGGAGAGATCCTTTTCAAGGGCCAGAACATCGTCGGTAAGCGTGCGTCGGAGATCAGTGCTCTAGGGCTCGCACGCACGTTCCAGATCGTCCAGCCATTTCCTGAGCTGACCGTTCGGGAGAATGTCATCGTTGGTGCATTGCGAGGCGGCCGCAGTCCGCTGGCAGAGGCCCAGGAGAATGCCGAGGAGATCCTCCGATGGACGAACTTGATTCACATCGCAGAGTCACGAGCCGGCTCACTTACCATCGCGGATCGCAAACGGCTTGAGATTGCTCGCGCATTGGCAACAAAACCTTCTGTGCTGCTTCTCGACGAAGTCATGGCCGGATTGCGACCTGCGGAGGTCGACCAAGCTGTCGAACTCATCAAGTCGATACGTACAAGAGGTGTATCTATCATTGTTGTGGAACATCTCATTCGCGCCGTGTTGGCGCTTGCTGAGCGCCTGAATGTCGTCCAAACCCTCGAAATTGCTGATCGAGCCTATGTCATCGAGAACGGCCGTATCGCTCTCGAAGGCTCCGCAGCAAGCATCCTTGAAAATCCGCATACCAGAACAGCCTATCTAGGTCTTAATTGATGCCAGCTCGTTTGACTGCCCGGAAGAGCAGCAAGAGTGGAGGAGGGCGCACATCCCTTCGTGTGCGCTTGGCTCAGGCCGTGAAAGGGCCTCAAGTATATTCTCACCTCTTCGATGCAATTCTGGAGCAGCGCCTAAGTCCCGGAGCCAGACTGTCGGAACAACAGCTCGCAGAAGCTTTTGGCGTGAGCCGCACGCTTATCAGACAAGCCTTAATTCGTCTGCATCAAGAGGGTGTCATCACGATAGAGAAGTACCGGGGAGCGCAAGTCGCGAGTCACTCACCAAGCGATGCGAAGGAGGTCCTGTGGGCGCGGCAGGTGGTCGAATGCGCGCTTGTTCGCAAGGCTGCTGAGCGAATCACAGCTCAAGATGAAAAAGAGTTGCGTCAAGCCGCTGCTGAGGAGGAGGCGGCGTTCGCGCGAGGCGATCGAGGGACGGGCCTTCGCCTTTCTGGCGAGTTTCATCTGCTGATAGCGCTCATTGCCGGTAACCAGCGCCTATTTCAGTTCCTTCGATCGCTGTCTCCCAAACCTCACTCATCATCAGTCAGTATGAAAGACCAAGCACCACCCAGTGCGCGTTTGACGAGCACTGCCAGCTCATAGCGAACATAGCTTCCGGAGACGTCGATCGGGCCGAGATGTCCATGCGCGTCCACCTGCAGGCCCTTGAGGATCGCCTGCAGCTCGACTCCGTCGGCGAGACGCCGAAAGACTTGCATGAGATCTTCGCCGAGTTCCGGTTCAGACGTTAGAATTGCGAGCACTAGCGAAATGAATAAGCCTTATCCGCGCAATCTCATCGGTTACGGTCCACAACCCCCAAAGATCGCTTGGCCAGGGAATGCCCGGCTCGCCGTGCAGTTCGTGCTCAATTACGAAGAAGGTGGAGAAAACTGCGTTCTCCATGGCGACGCGGCATCCGAAACTTTTCTATCTGAAATCATCGCCGCCCAGCCAGTTCTCGGCAGTCGCAACATGAACATGGAGTCCCTTTACGAGTACGGCAGTCGAGTCGGGGTGTGGCGAATCTTTCGCTTATTCGCGGAACGCGAGATTCCGCTTACATTGTTCGCCGTGGCGATGGCACTGGAGCGCAATCCACTTGTTGCAGAACAAGCCATGGCCTTGGGGTTCGAGATCTGTAGCCACGGGTACCGCTGGATTGATTAACAGTACGTTCCTGAGGAAGTCGAACGTGAGCACATAAAGAAATCTATTGAAATTATTTCACGGTTAACCGGCCAACGCCCCTTGGGCTGGTACACCGGGCGTACCAGCCCGAACACCCGGCGGTTGATCGTCGAAGAAGGTGGCTTTCTTTATGATGCCGATGACTACAGCGACGAGCTCCCGTTCTGGACACATGTGAATGGGAAAGCGCATCTGATTGTGCCCTACACGCTAGATGCAAACGACATGCGCTTTGTTACTAACCAGGGATTCAATAGCGGCGAGCAGTTCTACGCTTATTTGAAGGATACTTTCGATGTCTTGTATGCCGAGGGTGCTGAAAACCCGCGCATGATGTCGGTGGGGCTTCATTGCCGGCTTGTCGGTCGACCCTGGCCGCTTCGCTGCTCTAAAGCGGTTTGTGGATTATGCGAGACAACACGACCATGTCTGGTTCTGTCGGCGAATAGACATTGCCCGCCACTGGCACGCCCACCAGCCCTGCAACTAGCTGGTTGCTGACGAGAGACTAAGGGGGAATCAAGTGCGCAACTATTTCTACCCGAAGGGAGGAATGTCTGAGCAGCGCGAATTGCTCACTAGTCGGGCGATTTTCACAGAGGCCTACGTAGTTATACCCAAAGGTGTGATGCAAGACATTGTTGTCAGCTATCTCCCCTTCTGGGAAAACACACGGGTCTGGATTTTGTCTCGGCCTCTGTCTGGCTTTGCTGAAACGTTTTCGCAATATATTGTTGAACTCGCTCCTGGTGGTGGTAGCGAACGCCCAGAACTGGAAGCAGGGGTCGAGAGCGCGCTTTTCGTAGTCGATGGGGAGGTTTTTCTTAGAATAACCGGAACCGACTATCGACTTCGGCCCGGACATTTTGCCTATCTTCCGCCCGATTCTAGTTGGCAAGTGCGCAATCACAATTCTGGCCATAGCCGTTTCCATTGGATTCGGAAAGCCTACGATTTCGTCGAGGGGCTAGACCTGCCAGAGCCAATCATTGTCCATGAGGATGATGTTGATCCTGAGCCCATGCCCAACTCCGGCGGCCGGTGGGCAACTACACGCTTCGTCGACCCCCAAGACTTGCGCCACGACATGCACATAACTATCGTAACTTTACAGCCGGGCGCAGTCATTCCCTTCGCCGAAACTCATGTGATGGAGCATGGGCTATACGTTTTACAAGGCAAGGGGGTTTACCGGCTCAACCAGGACTGGGTAGAGGTTGAGGCTGGTGACTACATGTGGCTCCGCGCCTTTTGTCCTCAAGCCTGCTATGCGGGTGGGCCCGAACCATTCCGGTACCTACTTTATAAGGACGTGAACAGGCACGCGAAGCTACGGCGCGGTGCGTTGCTCGCAGGAGCTACCTCTTGATGAACCACTCAGAACGGGTCATTTGCGCCCAACCTCTGAGCCGAGAGGCCTTTGCCGAGTTTGGTGAGGTGATCGACACGGACTGGCCGAATCATTTTCCAATCAACAACGGCAAATGCGTGCGGTATGATGCGCTGGCTACAGTTGACACGGTTGGCGCAGAGGCTCTCGCCGTTATCAGCATCTTTCGATCGAGTCCGTGTGACTTGCCGTACCAGCTCGAAATGGTGGAACGGCATCCCCTTGGCAGCCAAGCTTTTGTTCCGCTGACACCGCGCCCATTTCTCGTCATCGTCTGCCCCGACGAGGGCGGTGAGCCTGGGGAGCCCAGGGCGTTCCTTACCGCTCCTGGTCAGGGCGTAAATTATTTTCGTAATACTTGGCATGGTGTCGTAACGCCTATCAAAGCGCCCCAGGACTTTTTGGTGGTTGATAGAAGGGGCCCCGGAAACAACCTTGAAGAGTACCGGTTTGAGGTACCCTACACAGTTCGTGTGGCTCAGGACTTGGCTGTTTAACGCTCCAAGAATATGCCGCCGCAACAGCATCTCAATCGCCACACGGGCTCTCCCTGATGATGCCAACCGGTGCGCAAATAGGGTGGTAGGTAAGAGCGTATGGAAAGCGGCTGTGGAGATGCAGCCGTCCTCGCCACTAGCCTGAACCGCTACCTAATAGTCGCAATCCAGTCGTCGATCCGGACTTGCAGCCATTTGCGGTCTGCTATCGCATGCATGATTCCGTTCCGCCCGAGCCAATTGATCTTCCCATCATCGATTGCAAGGCGGACTTCGTCGACAGGCACAGCACTTCTTTTTTCCAACCGCAGAAGCACCAGCCTGTTCGCATCTGGATGATATCCGCCAGCAAGTATGACGTGGGTGTCGTTGGCGGCGATCGCGAACGCGCCATCTATGCTGTTGTCCCACCGCCGGATGCCATCGCCATCGATCCGGATAATGGGAAAGTCAGCGTACGTGCAGGCCCAAACGACCGTGCCGGTCGCGCCCAGCGCGTAGCAGTCGAAAATCGCATATTCCTGATGCGCGAAACGCCCTACGCACGCCTTATTGATGTCGAACGCAGCTAGGCCCGAACTTGCAGGGTGCTCGCGGCGGGGATCCCCGAATACGCCTTGGTCGATGTATCCGACCCAAAGCCTGCCGTCCGGCAGGCACACAATGGGCCCGACACCATCGCCGACCGCAAAGTTTTCCGCCCGGGAACCATCCGGATTGAAGATCGAAACGTTGCGCTGGTTCCAGGCGCAGCGTGATGCCACGACCAGCCATCTTCCGTCCGGCAACTTGTCGACTTTCGGCCAGGGAACGGCGGCAAGCTCCAGGACATCACTCTCGGTCACACCGTCGAAGCAGGAAAGACGCAGCCGTGCCTTTGGCCAGACTCGCGCACGGTCATGCGGTGAAACCGATGCTACGTCGATGTTCACCCGCACCAAAACCAGCCTGCCGTCGTCAAGCACCTCGTAGTCATAGTCGTGCCAGCCCGGTGGCGGTGCCGGTAGACAGCTAATCGGCTCGACCTCCGCCAGCTTACTCATAGCCACTCCCGGCGTATACGCGCCAAGCCTCTCCGCAGCGCAATCCGGGCCCCTTCAGTTACCGGCTGGCCGATAGACATTGGCAGGATTGGGCTCCCGACAGGAGGCACGCGCGCTCTCGCCAATGGCAGACAGCTTCGACAGCGCTCCCGCCGCTGAATGTAAGTCAACCGAATATTCGCCATTTGCGGCGGCGTCCACTCCAACCGCGGCGCGGCGGAGACGGGTACTAACCGCCGCAGCCTCGCGACGGCCAGCTTGGCGCATGTCGTCCGGCATACCGGGATCGTCCTTAATGTTCATCTCAACTGCATCGAAGCGGGCGACCACCGATCCGTCCGGCCGCCGTTCGAAACGCGGACGCGCGGTTATGGTGTATTCTATGACCCAGTCTGGTTTATCGGCGGTCTCAATGGCCTTGCCGACGTTTTCGACCACCTCGACAATCGAGCGGCCACGGAGAGGCTTCTTGGCGCTCTGCCGCAAGACCAGCGTCACAGGCTGACCTGTGCAGATACGGCCGGATGGCGCCTCCCCGCCGCCACTCAGGGCAGCGATCAAGCCAGGCAAACGCCTGTTGTGATCGCGCAGCGCCTCACCCCATCCGGAAGACGGCACCAATCTGGCAGGCTGTGACGTTTGAGTCCCCTTGCAGCCGCGCATGACGCAGTCGGTTGCCGCCTGCCGCGCCTCGCGTAGAGCCTCGAGAGCATCCTCTGCGGCGTAGCGGCGGCCGTTGATGCGCCACATGTACTCCGCTGCCGGACCGATTACCGAGTCTTCAGCCGCGATGATCCGCGCAAGCTCACGCAGCTCATCCTTCACCTTCTCGATTTCCATGCCGGCCCACGCCTTGAGGGGGCGCGCGGCGATCTGCATGAGACTGCCGCGGATTTGCGCCGCCCTCCCCGTCGTCTGCCAAAGAGTGAACATCTCTTCGGGCTGGATCGCACGCGCTGCAGCACCTTCTTTCCATTTTTTTACTTCTTCCAGGATGTCCTTCAGGTTGACCAAGGTGTCCTTCGCGCCGCCAATCCCGTCTACGATATTCGGGTCGAACCGAATTGTCCTCCCTATGCCTTTCTCGAGTGTGGCAAACATCCCTTTATGTTCGTTGTCGGACAGTCTGTTGATGACGGTGGTCAACGAGCTCTCGGTGTTCCTCACGATGTTGTAGAGAGCATCAGCCCGGTCGAACCAGCTGGCGTCCATGAATTGATCATAATCCGCCAACTTGCTTAGCGCGCTGTGGATGTCCGCGATTTCGAGAAGCGCGCTTCCAGCGTCGTACAGGAGTTGTTGCGCGGCCAGTGATTTTTCCAAGAGATCCTGACGGGCTTGGCTGTGTGCCAGCTGCTCGTGTAGCGCGTGAAAATGCCGGCGTGCGTCGTCGCGCGCAGCGCGCAGGCGTCGCACCATATCCTCCAGGGCAGCTTCGGCGTCGAACAGCGCCTGCAAGTAGCGGCGCGCACTAGTACATTCGAGCTCGGGGCATTCCATGCCGGCGCAGGCCCGGCCATGCGCTTTCCACCGCTCCGCAAGCCCCATCAGCCGCTCGATATCGGAATCGTCGGGAGGAATAATCCCGCGCTCGAACGCGTCGAGCTGCTCCTGCCTCGCCCGATAAATTTCCTCAAGGCGAGGAATTCGGGATTGGCAGTCATCGCGCTCGCGTACGGCCGCGTCCATCTCCGCCCGCTCACGAGCGAAGTGATCCAGCTTACCTTTCCAGCTCGTAGCTTCATCCCGAGCACGCAGAATTGCATTGGGCGTTGAATTTGGCGGAGTGCCAAGATCCAACTCCTGGCCCTTAAGCCAAAGCGAACGCGCTCGTTCGCTCCAGTTCCAGTTCGGTACGAGATGGCGGTTCTGGCGGTAGTAGTTCCAGGCATTTTCGAGTTCCTTCTCGTTCCGCCACGCCTGCTCATAATTCCGTTTCCATATTTCCAATTCTTGGAAATTCACGCGCCGCCGCAGCGCCTCAATTTTAGCCGAGGCCCTTTCCACACAGGCCTTGGCGCGCTCCAAGTCCCAGCCGGCGATGTCGCGCTGGCGCCGTGCTCTCTGGTAGTCACTCTGCCAATCGGCAGTGGCCGGCTGAATGAATGTCATCGCGAGGACAAGGGTAAGGCCAAGCCGGCCGCTCATTCGAAAGCGGTAAGGATGGATCGATGCGGGCCACATGGCGATCTCCTATTGCACGGGCCTGTTGCGTGCGAGCTTGCTCGCAAACACGTCAAACTGGAAGGAGCGGCGATCCTCTAACAGCGCGAGCCGGATTTCGAGAACAAGCCGGGAGAGATCGTCGACGGAAAGATCTGTGGCGAACCGGAAAAAGCCTTCAACGTCGCGGCCTTCTTCCACGAGCGGCACCACCGTGCCATCGCGGTGAAGCGCGATGTGCTCGATCAACTTGCGCCCGCCATCCACGACATAGGCATGATGCGCCCACTGATCGCGGTCACCACCGGTAGCGATCATGTCGGCGATGCCGCCAAAGCTGTTGTACCACGCCGCCTGACGCAGCCGCACGCCAATAACGAGCTTGCCGCCTTCGGCGATCGGACGCACTTCCAGATGTCCATTGATCGCACCTGAATGCGAGTCCTTCACGACGTGGCGCAGCACATAGACACGCCGTTCGATGCCGTCATCCACAGCACCGTTCACCTCGTCGTCCCCAGACTTGGTGAACGCGCGGTACATCGCCATGCGCTCGTCGCGGAAAGATGACCAACGCACGTGCTCAAGCTGCTGCCAGGCGGTGAGGCCGACATCCACCGGCGCGGCCTCCAGAGGCGCGCGATCAAACGGTCGCTTGGTCATCACCTCGCGCAAGGCGTCGACCGTCCTGAAAGCTGGAAACCAGTTCCCCGGAAATACCGTGGACGAATTCACTTTGTCCTTGTAGTAGACATCTGCTGCGACCTCGTCTGGCCGACATGGCGCGAATAGGAGACGGGCGGTACGCGCTTGGATAGCGTATGCTTCGCTCAGCGATGAGCCAGTGTTCTTGCGCACGGCATCGCGCCAATACCGCGCATTAGCATCAATCAACATTTCATAAAGCGCCGCGAGCTCGGCCTCGTCGCGCAACCGCCACAGCGCACAAGCAGCCGGACTGCTTGTGTCAATGATCTTCTTGCTAATTTCTTGTTCGATGAACTCCTCAATGAAAGGCAGTGGGTCGATGGCGATCATTGCGAGCGGTTGGGCGAGCCATCCTTTCCAATAACCCCCCCTGTCGAAAACCTCGATGATCGTGCGCTTTTCCTCGGTTGATCCGAACACCGCTAAATAACTGAAAAAGGGCCTTGTCAATTCATCCAAGAACGGTTGGTAACGTTTGGCTTCGAAAGCAGGGATGTGCTCCAGCGCGCGCTGCAAGGCTGCACTCGCGATCTCGCCAACGCGAGGATCGTCCAGCCCGATCAGGCGTTGCGCGATTCGTTCTCTCGCCAGTGGCTGAAGAACACCCCACAGCTCTCCGTCGGCAGCGAGGGCAAACAGGCGCTCTTTCGCGCCCGCCACGCCGTAATAGTCGAGGAGCACCAGTGCATAAGCCGCAATATTGGGATCCTGCCCATCCGCATAGGCGGCGACCCGGCCATTGGCTAACAGCCCCAACCTTTGCTCCAAATAGGCGAGGTGCATGAGAGATGTGTCCGCAGCGACCGTTCCTTTGGCCCCGACAGCCTCGGCAATCAATGCAACGTCGTCAGCGGTGCCGGCCTTCGCCAGTATTTTCAAAGCCTGCACAACAGCGCCACTCCAAGCGATATAGCGATCCCATTCCGCTTGGGTGCCATTCTCCTTTGGTGGGCTCATTCTTGCGGAAACAAATCTTCGCGCAACATCAAGGGCAGCCTCGACGTCGGCATCCGTCGCTTTAGCACGGCGAGAAATTCGCGAATGAAACGCGTAGTTGAACGCCGCGGCGCTGAAAACCTCGCGCACCTTTTCCTCCGCTATGGGCCGGAAAAGCGTGACGCGGCTTTCCTCGCCTTCGAGATTGGCATCGAACCAGAGCGCTTCCGGTATCTCGATCCGCGCGGTGGCGCTACCACCATTCACCTCAAGCTCTGTCGTTAAGAGGGCATCCTCGCGCAGCTCCACAATGTAGAAGCCGGGCGGCACAGGGACGGGCGCGCCGTTTTCAGACTCTGCGACGACCTCAAGGGTTTCGGCGTGTACCACGTTGAATGGCGCAGCGCGCACTTTCCCAGCGCCATCGATCACCTCGAGGCCTACCATCGAAATCGAAGCGCCTGTTTCGCGCGCCTTTTGGACGGCTGCCTCGAGCCGGGTGCTTGCGCCGCCTCCAAGAAAATCGGCGATGCCGGACTTCAGCTCTTCAACTAAGGCAGCATCCTCGGTTATCGCGCGCGACAAGCGCTGTGTATCGTCGTCGGGGATCACTCCAGGATCGGAGCGCTCTTGCGGAAATATCACAGAATCGACGAGGTCGATCCTGCCGGTCCCGTCGTGGGAAACAATGACGGGGACCTGCTCTGCTGCAATGACGGATTTCTCAAGCGTCAGCCGGGCTGCATGGCGCTCTGCCGAAACGCCGTAGGCACCGCCCGACGCGATGACCGAGTTTTTGACCGTGACATGGACGGCGCCGATTGCGCGCAAGGCAACTCCGCCGCCGCCCACTGCTCGGACGTCATCAAGCGTAACCTCCGCTGGTGTCTCCCCGCCAAGGTGTTCGAGATAAATCCCCCACTCCGGCGAGCGGGCTTCGAGCCCGCTGACCCGCATTTGAGCGCTGGGTCCGAGTTTCGCGACGAGACCAGCTCCGCCGCCGTTCATGCGGCTCCTTTCGATCTCGATCTCGCCGCCGCCCTCAAAATAGAAACCGTAAGACTGGTGTGTGGCGATCTCGCTGTCGACGATCCGCAGCTGCAAGGCACTGCCGGATATCACTGTTGACTCATGGCCACTCAACCGGGAGCTGACGATCGCGACTTTCGTGGCTCCGACCATACGCAAAGGTGAGCCTTTTGGCGCCTCGACCTGCGTGCCCTCAAGGCTAATTGCGCTGCCAGAGGCGACGATGACATCGTTTCCCGCGCCGCTGACTTTGCTGCCGGTTAGCGCCAACGTTCCGCTTTCGACATAAACTGGCTGGTTTTGCGCTGACTCGATCGTGCAGTCGGTGCAGCGTATCCCGCCGCCTTTGGCGAAAAGTGCAATGGGTGTCTCGGCGCTGGTTTCGAACTTCACGCCGGATAATTCGACCTGGCCGTCTTTCTGCGCCCCAACCAGTACGTTCGATCGGCCTGGTACGATCTCAGCCTGTCCGCCGGAAGGGCCTTCGATGACGATGCGCTTGCCCTCAACAATGACAGGTCCGGAATAGCGTCCCGGTTCCAGACGGATCACGTCACCGTCCGCTGCCCGCCGGACCGCTTCCGCCAAGTTATCGCCGCCACGTAACGCGATCGTTTCTGCCCCAGCCGCGCTGCCGAGAAGCGCCAGGATCGCGGCTGCCAGCGCAGGCCGAACGGTCGCCTGCCATGAAATCGGCATTGTCCCTCCCCCCACGTCTTTTCGTTGCTTGCCCTCCAGCTTGGATTAGCCGTTTAGCCGGTCAGCAGGACCAGCACGGGACCAGGTTCGGCATTCGGCAGCATACGGTCTATGCAACAAGCGGTCCCGAAACAACTGCATTGCGTATCTATCCAAGCTGATCGGCATGGAATTCAAAAAAACAAATGGCGTCGGAGGATACAATGCTGCCAGCGAAGGGCGGCGTCGTTAAAAAGGCGGACGCAAAACGACGAACGCCCGGCTCTGCGACGAGACGCATCCGCGCTTCGGTAACGTACACGCTGACGGCACCCCAGTGGCTCAGGCCTGTGCAACGTCGGCAACGCGTACGCAAAGCTATAGGGGTGCTCGCCGCCCAAACCGATTGCGCGGTCGCATCGGCTCCCCTAGCCAAGCCATAAATTCGGACGGCATCATGCCAACCTGCTACAGCATCGTCAAAGAAAATGTTGGCATCTGAACAATCCAATTTGTTCAAATCAAGCGACCATGGGCCTCAGGCGCGGGCAAGTTCAAGTGCCCCCGAGCGCGGGCATCCTACGGCAAATGTTTGGGCCGCACCCAATTTGGGGTCAGCCGGCTCTGCCGCCCAGATAGGTGCCCTCGGCGACAGCGCTCCTTGCCCGCTGCTGTTAGTCTCATTGGGTCGGCCACTCGTCAGTGAAACTGATCGACGGTCCCAGCCGATACTGCGCCGTTACGGTTGGACCGTTGGGATTCCGTGCCAACGGCACCCCGGAGGCATTGTCTCGCCTTTCATCAACAGGGATAGCGGGCCAAGCACAGCGCCTGGGCCGAGAACCGTATCGTAAAGAACGACGCTCATATTGCTTACTGTGCAGCCATCCTCGATCCGGAGAACGGATGATTTCATAACGCGGTCTTCAAACAGATGGTTCTGGACGACCACCCCTGCATTAAGGGCGACGTGGTCGCCGATTTCGACCAGGTCGAATTCCGAAAAGAGCGCCGTCTCAATGTAGCAGTACCGGCCTATTTTGCAGCCAAGTGTCCGCAAGAGTGCCGGTGCGAATGGCGTGCCGAAGAAGTTGGTAATGAGGGGCGCCATCAAACACTCGTAAAGTCCGTTGATCAGCTCGTTCCACCACACATAACGGCTCCAGAGCGGCACGATGACCGGCTGGAAGCGTCCCATGATCAACCACTTGAAACCGACGACTGTCCCGATGCAAAGCACAATCGCGATCCACGTCAGCGCAGGCACGGCCGTATATGCGCCCCACACCCCGTAAAGATCATAAACTTGAATAATGACGAGCAGCGACATCACGGCAATGGCGCCGAGCACGTATCCGGGCACCAGGACGCGCAGGGCGTCGATAAAGGCCCGCTGAAGGTAAAGGCCGAGCGGTGGCTGGTAAGTCACGTTCGCATCGAAACCTGCAACCTTTTGCCTGTTTGGCAGACGGAATGCTGGAGAGCCAAGCCAATCGCTATTGTCGGGAATTACTGTTGTAGACTGGGGGGCCGACGATAACACTCCGAGCAGGCAATTGCTGCCCACCGTCACGCCGGTCGACAGGATTGCACTGTTGCCTATGAAGCTGCGATTCCCGATGATATTCGGGGCAATTTCAAACTTGCCCAGGTGTATCCGGTTGGTGCCCACCATGCAGCCGTCCGCGAAGAATACGCCGTCGCCCGCTGACAACATGTCCGGGTCCAGTCTCCAGACCGTCGACATTTCCGTGTGCTTACCGAGCCGCGCACCAAGCAGGCGCATCCAGAGCGGCAGATACACTGTCGTAAATACGGGTCGACCGACGACCTGAATGATTTGTATGACGAGTTCGGAAAGCCAGTGCTGAAGGTAGGCTAGAGAGTACACCCGATAGAGCCCAGGCCGCGGTTTTGGGCGGACCAGCTTTTTGCAAAACGCTGCCCACACCGCAAAGCTTATTGTGGTGATTGGCACGAGCGCCAAAAACGCAGGCACCGAGACCGACGCCGGGTAATGGATCGCCAGGTTCGCAAGAATCCAGGCCGCAAGCCCAATGGGGGACAGCACCAAAAGGGAAACGGCAAGACCAGCCGCGAGCTGCAACACACCGAATGTGATCAGGTGCAGCCAACCGAAATGGACCGGAGGTCCAGCTGGCACGACAAATTCACCTGGTTGGGCCGGGGATCCGCGCCACTTTGCACCGCTAGGCAGGGTACTCCCGTCCGGCAGCAACGACTGATCATCGAGGCATGAATCCGCCTCCATCTCGACCCCGAGACCCAGAAACGAATGGCAGCCTATGAAACAGCGGTCGCCAACAGTGATCGTATCGATTACGAGCTGCCCATCCTCGATCCTCAACCCGGGAAGCTGCGTATCAACGCCGATGCTGACGTCATCTCCAATGCGTACGCAATCCCAGGCATAAACAAGGCTCGCATTGAGCACGCAGCCACGGCCAACCTTTGCTCCCATGGCGCGCCAAAGAAGGGGCGCTAGAGGCGTACCATTGAACGCCGAGATGAAACTCAGGTGCTGAAGCCTCGAAACAATCCACCAACGAATGTAAGTCGCCCCCCACAGCGGATAGCGCCCCCGCCGATAACGGCCGATAATCAGCCATTTGGCGGCGATCGCCACCACAATGAGCGCCATCCACGTGGCGAGCCCGACTGCAAGGACAACAACCGCGAGCTCAGCGACCGAGGCCCGCTTCTGCAGGACATCGATACTGAGGGGCAGAACGTAAACGAGCGGCAATGACAGCAATGGTACGATCGCCAGCAAATAAGCGACCTGCAGCAGCGTCGTCCACCACGGGCGTGTCACATGCACCGTCTCGCAGGCAGGTACGTTAGCGGGCACGTTTTCCGACTCGTTTGCTGCGCGCTCGGCAATTCGCGCAGCTAGTCGGCGGACAGTTGGATAGGCGTAAATGTCGCGAACCGGCACACTATGGCCGAGGTCCTCCCGCAGCGAAGCAACGAGCTGAGCGGCAAGCAGAGAATGGCCGCCGAGGTCAGTAAAGAAATCCTGGTCTAGCCCCACTCGCGGAGCACGGATAACCTTGGCCCATACGCCGGCGATGTCTGCCTCCAATTCCGACATCTCTTCGTCAGCCGTGTCATCGACAGCAATGAGCGCATGTTGGGGCGGTGGTAGACGGCGCCTGTCGACCTTTCCGCTCGTCAGCAACGGAAACTCGCTCAGGATGTCGAGGTACGCCGGCACCATGTAGGCCGGCAGACGATTCCGCAGCGTTGCGAGCAGCAGCGCTCGATCGAGAGACGTAACGCCATCGGCAAGCCGGACGTAGGCGGCCAAGCTTTGCACACCGTCGGCCTCGTAAACAGTTGCGACCGCACCCGATACATCCGGATGCTCGAGCAGCACCGCCTCGATTTCGGACAGCTCGATCCGATAGCCACGGAGCTTCACTTGGTTGTCGATCCGCCCGAAGAACTCGAGCTCTCCGTCCTCATTCCATCTGACCAAGTCACCTGTTTTGTAGAGGCGCAGGCTCCGCGAAGGCCCCTGCCCGTTTGCTTCAGGCGGTTTCCACTCAACGAACGCCCGCTCCGTGAGCTCGGGTTGGTTCAGATACCCGCGCGACAGAGTCGGGCCGGATATATAAAGTTCACCTTTCTCACCGAGCGGCACCGGCCGCATATCCTGGTCCAAGATATGGACTTCATAGCCCCTCAGCGGCCGGCCAATGGTTACGGGCCGCCCCGCAGTCAAGACAGCAGCCGTGGTGTTCACAGTTGCCTCTGTCGGGCCGTAGACATTCAGCATCTTCAGCCCCGGACGGCACCAGCGGTTGACGAGGTCCGCAGGGCAAGCCTCGCCACTGACGACGAGTTGCCGGAGAGAGGATACGTCCTGCGTTAGAGTCGAAAGAAGGGTCGGCACCGTCGACAAAAAAGAAATCCGGTGCTGCTCCAGATAAGCCGCAAGATCCGCGCCGAACCGCGGTGTCGTCTTCTCACCGCAAACCAGTGTGGCGCTGTTCGAGAACGCCATCCACATCTCTTCGACGGAGCCATCGAACCCAAGCGCAAAGCCCTGGAAGACGCGATCTTCCGACGTCGTGTCGCAGACCTCGTTGAAAGCTTCGACGAAATGAACGACGTTGCGGTGCTCGGTGACCACGCCTTTTGGGCGTCCGGTCGTTCCGGACGTGAAAAGAACGTAGCAAATGTCAGATGGCCGCACATGTGTCTCGTTTCGCGACAGGCGGCAATCGGAATAGATACTCTTTTGCGTCTGGTAATCCTCGATGCACAGAATCTCCGCCCGGCATAGCTCCCGCAGCCGCGCTACATGGGCCCGTTCCGTCACCACGATGGCCAGCTGTGCCGCCTCGGCGATGTACCGCAGTCGCTCATCGGGCAGCGGCGGCTCTATTGGGACGTAGGCTGCTCCGGCTTTCAGAATGGCGAGAATCGTGATGATGGGCCATTCCGAGCGATCAAGTGAAATCCCTACGAATCCGCCACGTCCTACGCCCATATCCCGAATGAGGCGAGCCAATCTGTTCGCTTCGGCGTCAACTTCGGCGTAGCTGAATCTCCGAGGCCCGCACTCAATGGCGATGGCGCTCGGAGTCTGGTCCGCTTGCCTTTCGAAGATTTCGTGCAAACAAACGGCCTTTTCTCCTCGGGCTCCGAGCAGCGTCCCGTCAATTCCTTGGTCGAACGGTCCGGTAATCTCTCGCAGATCGGCAAAGTATGGGAGCGCTTCGGCTGATTCCAGATGCCCCCCCAGGGCAACATCTCCCTTCTCGCCCCACCTATCCCCGCTCATCGCTAAATACTACTGGCTTCTAGTATCACCTATCCGACGACACCTTGCCCCAGCAATTTCCGTGCCGCAGGTGCGTCGAGGACGAACTCAATCCCTGGCTCAGCAATGAATTGCTAACCCTAACAGCACAACTACGATGGTATGCTGATTATTGGTACACATCTTGCGAGGGTCTGGGCACTCGTACGACTTTGGGGAGTGTCGCCATGTCCTTCGCTGACATGCTCGGATTCGAAAATTCGACAAATATATTCGCTTCCGCTCCTGAAGCGCAGTTTCTTGATCACGCCTGGCAGGACAAGGCGTCTATAACGAGAATCGATCAGCTCGCGGCGGTGCTCGGCGACAAATTACCACCGAGCGTCCTTCAGGAGATCCGGGAAGCGTCGCAGAAGGTTGGCATGTCGATCCGGATCACTCCGTATATTCTGGCACTGGTCGATTGGAAGCACATAGAAACCGACCCCATTCGCCGTCAATTTCTGCCGATGCTCTCAGAGCTCGAGGATGACCACCCTTGCCTGGCGATCGACTCACTCGACGAAAGGAGCACTTCACCAGCGCCGAACCTTGTCCACCGATATCCCGACAAGGTCCTCTTCCTCGTCACCTCGGTCTGTCCTGTCTATTGCCAATATTGCACGCGCAGCTACGCCGTTGGACAGGCGACGCCGTCACTCAAAAAAGAAAACGTATCGAGCGCTTCTGGTTGGTCAGCCGCTCTTGATTATATCCGCTCCAACCCGTGCATAGAAGATGTTGTTGTCTCGGGCGGAGACATCGCGAGACTGAAGCCACAGAACATCCGAATGCTAGGAAATGCACTCCTCGACATAGAGCACGTGCGCCGAATCCGGCTGGCGACGAAGGCCCTTTCGGTTCAGCCAATGAGGTTCCTTTCGGACGAAGAGTGGTTCTCGGCAATCGCCGAAATTGCCCGGAAAGGGCGTTCTATGTTCAAGAGCGTCTTCATTCACACCCATATCAACACGCCACGCGAAATCACGCCGTTGGTGAAGAGGGCCATGCAGCGCATTTTTTCGGAAGGCATTCACGTTCGAAACCAAGCCGTTCTACTTCGCGGCATCAACGATGATTCGCAAACGCTGATTGAGCTCGCTCGAAAACTGGGACGGATCAATATCCAGCCCTATTATGTCTACGCGTGTGACATGGTGAAAAACACAGAGCACTTTAGAGTGCCGATTTCCGAAATGCAGCGCCTGGAGCGCGAGGTCCGCGGAGCCACCGCTGGCTTCAATACGCCCTTGTTCATTGTCGATGCTCCAGGTGGGGGAGGAAAGCGCGACGTCCACAGCTACGAGTATCGAAACGAAGAATACGGCATTACCGGATACCGTGCTCCGGCAGTCGATCCCGACCGGATGTACTTCTACTTCGATCCTTTGCGGTCGCTCGGATCGGAAGCCCGTGCAGCTTGGCGCGACGCCGGCGCTCGGAAGTCGATTCTCTCCCAGCTGCCATGGTCAAGAGCGCAAGCAAGAGCGGCTGAATGATGTGCAATCCAGGCTGCCCTCTCCCCAGCTACGAACTTGATCCAGGTCTACTATGCAAGCCGTGACCAGCTCCTCCAAGCGGCGCGCCTCAATCTGCTCAACGACGTCGAGCACCAACGTGCACTGTGCATTTCGAGATCTGACATTCGGACCGAGTTCGTTGGAACTCGCGCGCTCCTGCGGCTTGCCCTTGCGAAATATCTCGGGAGATCACCCCGCTCCTTTCAATTCGATACACGCCCGAACGGCAAGCCGTTCCTGACTGGACACAGCGGAGTGCATTTCAGTGTCTCACATTCGGCTGGCAAGGCGATGATTTCTATCGCGTCGGTGCCCATCGGCATCGATATCGAGCATATCGATGGCCGCCTGAATTTTCTTCAAATCGTCAAATGCGTTTTTAGCCCTCCGGAGCTGGAAGCGCTCGCTCGTTCGGAGCCGGCACAGCGCGTCAGGGTCTTTTTTTCCATCTGGACGCGAAAGGAAGCCTATCTCAAGGCAACGGGCGAAGGGTTTTCGTCACGTCCCGAACTCATTTCGGTTGTTTCTCCTGGCGGATGGGTAGAGGACCGGAACATTGGCCCTCGTGGCTCCCTGTGGCGCAGCGTGGATTTGTCCATTTCCGACCAGCTCGCAGCCGCTCTGGCCACGCCGTCCGGCAACCCCGTAGTCAGGATTCGCGGTGCCGAAGACCTCCTTCGCTAAGCTCGTCGGTCCGATCAGGCTGGTACACTCAAAATCCGTGTTTCTTAAGAAAGGTGAGAATGTCTCGCGTCGCTTTCTCCTTGAGCTCCCGTGTTCCACCACAACAGGTGCCGCCAAGCGTCATGCAGTTCTTCTTGGCCCAGCCGTGCCAATCATCCTCCGGCAGGAGTTCCCCCGTTTCAGCAGAGTACATGCGGCCGTCGTCCTCTATCCAGACATGGCAATTGGCATAATTCTCTATGTCGGGGGAATACTCCGGCGACGGGCCAAGCTCTTCCCAAGCATGATGAGCGCCCTCGTAGATCTTCACCTCCACATGGTCATTGCCAAGCTCGCGCATACGCTGCGCAAGAGCAACACAGGGCTTCGCCGGCGTTTGATCATCGAGCTCGGCCAACATGAACAGAATCGGCGCCCCCGTCGTGTTAGCGTTGCGCGTCGTCCAAGTACAATCCGGAGATATGGCAACATGGGCCGCGAACTGAATATCGTCGACGCCCATCCATTTCCTTCTGATCGTCAGCGCCGTGTCCATCGCGACCGTACCGCCTTTCGAAACTCCCATGATTGCGATACGGTCAGGTTTGATCCTCTTATCCTTTGTCAATCTCTCCAATGCGGCGATCGCATCGTTCTCAATGTCCCACTGCTCGAGCAGGCTCTGGTCATAAAGCGAGTCCGTGAGGCCGCGAGATGTAAAGCTGTCGAGCACTAGCGCTGCGATACCGGATCTCACGAAACGCTTGGCATAGTAGATTTCACGGACCTCCTCGACACCACTGCTCGAGGGCGCGATGATGACCGCCGGAACCGGAAAGCGCACACCTCGCGGAATATAGAGCTCCGCCTTCACCCGCACGGGAAAATCGTTCGTCGTTCCGGGCACGACATTGGTTGTAAATGTCATTCTTTCGACGCGGTAGCCTTCTCTCGACCACCCGGGATGTTCCACAATGGCAATGCCTGAACCCACGAGCGCAGCGACGATGAGCCAGTGGCGGGTTTTCAGGTTCACTAATGCGGTTGCGGTCCTCACGAGCAAACGCTGCGCATGCGCTTTCACGAGTGGGAACTTCATGGCTCGCCGGTTTCAAAGAAGAAATCGATGGAGTAGTCGATCCAGCCTTTCTCGCGTTCACGTCTCAGCCAGAAGCTTGCAACCCGCCGCTCAAGGTCAACGACGGCTTGTGCGATCGTGTTCTCATTGAAGATGCTGGTGCCCCTGCCGCATGACGTGTCCCCCATCAGCCGCAACAAGCTCCCTCTGTCCATCAGCGGCTCAAGAGCCCGCTTGGCCGCCTGATAACGACGAAGAGTTCCATTATTTGCCGTGTCACGGCCGACAAGTTCCGCATGAAGCGCGTGGTTCGTGTGCACGAACGGTATCTCCGGGCTGTAGATGGCATGCCGCCGGGCAGTGCATTCTATCACGGTCAATTCGCCGCTGCGCGCCACGAGATTGTGAGCGAAACCTGATGAGCGCGGGACCGAGAGAATAGCAGAACTTTCGGCGTGCACATTTTTGATATCAGAAAAACGACGGGCAAGTATCGTTTTGGGAACGCCTGTACGCCAATGGGACGGGCTGAGGCTGTTGACGGCCTGAACATATCCGTTCGAACAAATGCTCAAGGCTGTTCCGCCTAGGGGACAGCCGTAGTAGTAGAGCTCGAGCGTGGTTGTGGTGTCGGTGCGCTTTTTTAGGATGCAAATATCCTCGACAGCATCCGGGCTCCAGTCTTCGTTATGTGCGATCAAGCGACCGGAGTTGGTCACCACTGTTGTGCACTTTTCCTCGGCTCTGTGCTCCAGCTCGTCTTCGATTGAGATCGTCCAGAGATCGAGCAGTTCGACTCCGGCGCCAGCGGCGTACGCGGAGAGCTCGTCAATGTAGGACGGGAAGTGTCTCGCTGTCAGGGAAAGCAGCACCTTTGCCCGAGCCTTGCGATCCCTCCACGATTTGCACTCCCGACCGTGTTCGATGTAGTCGCGTATGATCGGGCCGAAGAGTTTACCCAACGCGTGCCCGCATTCGGCGGGATTGGCAGCTTCAATCTCATGATAGTGATAGTGGGACATCTCTCTTCACCGATTGCCCAGCGGCCAGCGTGTCCGCGCGCTAGAGCCTCACACCAGATATCCCAAATTTGGCCAGTCGATTTGCTCTGTCCAGGCTGGCAACGATTAACTACTCTGCACAGTGAATCTCCGCCTACTGTTTCGATGTCTCGCCCCTGGCACGATGGATGCTAGTTGCCACGTGCCGAAAACCCGAAGCCGTTTTCCGGAGGGGCTATATGAAGCCACGTCATGAGAACATAAGGACCACGTTTCGAATCTGGTGCTTTCCATCAACAAATCCGCTGAAAGGAAAATGGACTGCAACGCTATTGGCGGGCGTCTCAAGTCTTGCTTTGGCCTGCACCGTACCGGCCACCGAAGCCCCTGCCCAGAATGTTCAAACTGAAACGTCAGCCTGCACCAGTGCAGGCTACGTGTGGTGGAACGAGCTGCTGACTCCTGAAACCGAGAAGATTTCGAATTTCTATGCCAATGTCATCGGCTGGAAGATCAAGGTGACGGACGCCGAGGATCAGCAGCGGCCACCGGCCAATCCTGAGAACCGCTACACGATCTTCCTGAATGGCGACCAGGAAGTCGCAGGCCTGATGCAAGCCAACCATCCCGCTGCCATTCATTCCGGCGTGGGGTGGTTCACCTATTTCCAAGTCGCCGATGTCGATACGGCCGTGGCGAAGGTCAAACTGAATGGCGGCACGATCTTGCGCCACCCCATCGAAACTGCAGACGGCAATCGGATCGCACTCGTCAGCGATCCCGCCGGGACCATCTTCGGCCTCGTCACACCGGCCGCCAAGCCGGAGTGCTGAAGCCGATGAGGGTGTTGTATGAAGGCCTATGTTGTAAAGGACAGAAGCGGCGCCATCAAAATGGGCTGGCTTCTCCGGAACGGAATTTCCATCCAAAGCATCAGGTGCCGGCTTCGCACAGGGCCGGCCCCTGATACAGCTGAGGAGGTTTCTGTAGAGACCGCACTGAGCGGTGCTGCAGTTGAGCGACGGGCCTACCGCCAGCACACAAAGGAGTCACCTAAGTGAAATTTGCCTGATAGCATCCCCGGCACGCATCAGGCTGCACACTAGCGGAGGGATCTCGCAGCGTATCGAGTGCAGCATCAAAATTGCGCATACTCACTTCAGGGGAGCTGGATACTGCCTTCCGAATGCGGTCTTGAAATTGATGGTAGCGTAGGCGCCTTCCTCCCCGAAGTTTCCGTTCCTATCATTGTCCGAGCCATCGACGAACTGATAGCCGGCTGACAACAATACCTCGCCCGAAACGGTCCCCAGCTCAGGTAAATCGAATTTCAAAAATCCACCGAGCCGCTGCGCATCGCCTGAGTCATCTCCTAGGAGCCAGCCCTCAGGGCCGAGCGTGAAACGACCGAAATTATAGCCAATACGGGCAAGTGCGTGATAGCTGTCGAATGCCGTTGAGTAATCGCCATAGATCGCCAGATAGATTGGCGAGTTGTCGTTGCCATTCGACTCCAAATCTAGAGCGACCTTGAAGCCGAACTCATCTCCCCGCAAATCCGAAGTTATATCGTCCGGCGTTAGATCATAGTCTTGATAGTCGACGCCAATATAGGCACCAATGTCGATCCCGCCGCGGACCCACTGGTAGCCGAGCATCACATCGCCCTGCCAGTAATCGGCGTCGATTTTTTTGCCCCCGACATGGTACTCGAAGTCGCCGAAGCTGCCGAGCACGCGCAGCACGAACCCATCCCTGTCGAGATCACCGTTAAAGGCATAGAACAGCCCCGTGTAGGTCTCGTAAGCGCGTTCAGCAACCTCGATGCCAGAGACTATGACCAGAGGATAAACAAGATCATCCGCCGGTTCGTAGCTCTCGGCATCAGCCGGCGACGAATTCGCACCGAACATCACCGCAATCGCCAATACGGCAGTGCGGCTGGCCCGAATGAGTTCCATGCCAATCCCCGTTGTACCGATCACAGTTTATCAGATGTCGGATTTACCTGATTCGGGCTAACTCAATCTTGACGAGCAGCCGAGCCAAACGACAACATGTGACATGCAAGCCACACTGCAGTACGGGTTTGACTCGCCGGGTCCACGGCCCAATTAAGTAAAGCCTTATCCTGCGGACGAGGGACCGATTGAGCCGACTTTTCGATTTGGCCATCATCGGGGGAGGCATAAACGGTTGCGGCATCGCACGCGATGCAGCCGGGCGGGGAGTGTCCGTTTTCCTCTGTGAAATGAATGACTTGGCCAGCGGCACATCCTCCTGGTCGACCAAACTCGTGCATGGCGGGCTGCGCTACCTCGAGCATCTCGAGTTCAGGCTCGTACGCGAGGCCCTGAACGAGCGCGAGGTCCTTTGGCGGATTGCGCCGCATATCATCCGCCCGTTGCGCTTCGTTCTGCCTCATCACAGAGGGCTGCGGCCAGCGTGGATGCTGCGCGTCGGCTTGTTCATCTACGATCACCTCGGTGCCCGGCGCCTGCTGCCGGCGAGCCGGTCCGTCGATCTCACCCAAGGGCCGTTGGCTCGGCCCCTCATGCCACGCTCGTTCACACTCGGTTTCGAGTACTCGGATTGCAGGGTCGATGACGCCAGACTCGTCGTTCTGAATGCCCGCGATGCTGCAGACCGAGGCGCCGTGATCCGCCCCAGAACGCGCGCTGTCGAAGCTTTCCGCGATCGATCAGAATGGGTCCTGAGAATAGCGGACAGGGCCACCGGAGCCGTCGAGTCAATTAGAGCACGCGCCCTCATTAACGCGGCCGGTCCATGGGTCGAGCAGGTGCTCAGTCAGGTGATTGGCAAGGTTGCGCGGGCCAAGATCCGCCTGGTCCAAGGCTCGCACATCGTCATTCCCCGGCTTTACGATCACGATCGCGCCTACGTGTTCCAAAACACCGACGGCCGCATCGTTTTCGCCATTCCTTACGAGGACGACTATACGCTGATCGGGACGACAGACCGCGACTACGATGGCGATCCCTGCGACGTGGCTGCGACCGATGAGGAGATTGCCTATCTCTGCTCCACGGCCAGCAAATATTTCGCACAGCCGGTCACTCCCGAGGACATCGTGTGGACGTTTTCGGGCGTGCGCCCCCTTTATGACGACGGTGTGCGAGATGCGAAGGCCGCCACACGGGATTATGTTATTGAGCTCGACGCGGAGGACGGCGCAGCTCCGTTGCTGTCGATCTTCGGTGGCAAGATCACGACCTACCGGCGGCTCGCCGAGGCCGTGCTCGCGAAGCTTTCACCTTATCTTGAAGTGCTCCAAGGAAAACGAAGCTGGACGGGCAGCAAGCCGCTGCCCGGCGGCGATTTCGATCCGCTCGCATTCGAAAGCCTCGAAGAGGAAATCGCACGCGACTACCCTTTCACAAGAGCTGGGCTGGCAACCCGCCTCACACGAACCTATGGAACCCTGTCGAGAGCAATTCTCGAAAATGCCAAAAGCTTGGATGACCTTGGACGGTATTTCGGCGCCACTTTGACTGAAGCCGAGGTGCGCTATCTGATCGAACGGGAATGGGCGCAATCCGCGGAAGACATCCTTTGGCGCCGCACCAAGCTGGGATTGCGTCTCTCAGCTGATGAAAAAGCGGCACTCGAAAGTTGGATTAAAAATGCCGCTGGAATAAGCTCGCCGAAAGCGGCACACGAGCGGTAGTGGACACCGAAGAACGCATTGAGCGCCCACTCCCTATCCATCGGAGTTTGATACGCCGGAACTTGTGTCCTTATGCGAAGCTTTCAGCTCTCGTCGCATCTCTCTTTACCAGTCTTTCTGGTTGTGGCACTCTGCAGTAGATACTCGCTGTGGTTGTGTGACGGAGGCGGCCGATGCCCAAGTCAATCTCTCGTCGCGACTTCACCGTGGGCTCCACTCTCGGCTTAGCAGCGGCTCTCTTTCCCAAATACGTCAGCGGTCAGGTCCTCTCAGGTCCCAATCAAATTCCAACCGTCGACTCATTGAGCATCAAGGTTGTCATGGACAGCAGCCATGACATTTTCTTGCGCGCCCCTGCACCGCCGGATGTGAAAATCAAACGCGTGTCGGGTTTCGCCGACTATCGCAAGACCCTGCACAACCAATGGGGGCTCTCGCTCGCGGTCGAATCGAGGGCCGGTGACGAGACGCGCAGAATTCTCATCGACTTCGGTTATACGCCCGAAAGCCTGCTGGCGAACATGGAGATGCTCGAGGTCGACCCGGCCAAGCTCGACGCTCTTGTCCTCTCCCATGGCCATTTCGATCACTATGGTGGGCTCGTCGGTCTCTTGAGAGAGCATCGGGCGGTTATGCGGCCGGACATCACATTGTACTCCGGCGGAGAAGACAGTTTCTGCCACAGACATCGGCGAACGGGCCAACCCGGGCATTTCGCAGAGTTTGGTGTTCTCGACCGGCGAGATATCACTGGAAACCGAGTCAACGTCGTCTTGTGCGAGAAGCCGACACTGATCGCCGATCACGCGTTCACGAGTGGGCGCATCAAGCGGACCGGCATCGAAAAGGTGCTGCCGAATACTGTTGTCGAGTTCGGCATTCGGGATGGCATCGGGTGCGATATCTCGCACTCCACCGAAGAAGAGCGCGCCGGTCATATGAAATTCGACGAGCACCTTCACGAGCATGCGACGTGCTACAACGTCAGAGACCGCGGGCTCGTAGTCATCACATCTTGCGGCCACGCCGGCATTTTGAACACCATCCGGACGGCCATGGAGGCTTCTGGCGTGAACAAGCTTCATGCCTTGGTCGGCGGGTTCCATCTCGCAGTGGCGCCTGACGACTATCTCCAGCAATCGGTGGCTGAGCTGAAGTCCTTCGATCCAGATGTCGTCATTCCGATGCATTGCTCGGGCATCAATTTTATTGCGGAGATGCAGCGGCAAATGCCGGATCGGCTGGCGCTATCGACGACCGGCAGCGAGTTCACACTCGGTGCCTAAGCTCCGTCGACTGATACCAATCGCTCTCGGCTGGCATTTCCTTTTGACGGCTGAGTTCGCGATCGCGGATGCGCGTGAGAATGCTCCTGCGGTCGAGGCAAGTCGCAAAGCCCGCTGGATGGAGGACATTATGTTCGGGCGCGCCACGATTGGCGGGCCCTTCACCCTCACCGACACCGAAGGCCAGCAACGCTCTTTACAGGAATTCCGCGGCCGGATCGTGCTCCTCTATTTCGGGTATACGTTCTGCCCCGACGTCTGTCCGACCGATCTCATCGAAATCGCCGAGCTCGTGAATTTGCTCGGGCCGCGCGCTGACCACATCCAAGTGCTCTATGTGACATTCGACCCCGAACGGGACACGCCCGAGCATCCGCGGAGCTACCTTAGGGATTTCGACCCGCGTTTCATCGGATTGACCGGCACTCCTGATGAGATCGCTCGAGTCGCCGAGCTTTGGCGGATCTATTACGAAAAGGTCCCGATGGAGGATGGCCATTACCTCATCGATCACAGCGCCTACACGTTCGTCATCGATCCAGAGGGTCGATACAGCGGTTTATTCCCTCCTGGAACATCGGCTGAGCGGATGATAGAGGTGGTTTCGCCGTTGCTCCCATGACAAATTCGCTACCGCGCAGCCCGGCAATTTGGACATTTCGGAAGCTCCGGTTCTCAACCGGCAAAGATTTCAGCTAGTATACGTCGCTACACCAGGGGAGTTTCGCACTAGTCCCCCTCTTCGCAGTCCAGGCGTGCCCTCAAAGAGCGGACTCAAGATTGTTTGCGATAATACTCGATGAGGATCTGTGCGACCTCAGGGCGCGAATACTCAATCGGTGGCGCGATGCCTTTGCTAAGCATTTCCCGGACCGCTGTCCCTGAGAGCAAGATGAAATCCTCTTTCGTATGGTCCGGCGCCTCACGCATCATGACAACGCGATCGAGCTTCTTCGAGTAGGCGGTGTGATCCGCCTTGAACAATTCGATCTTGAGAGCATCTCTCGGGATGTGATCAAAAATTTCCTGAGCCTCGAACGGCCCATAGTAGTTCCCCACGCCAGCGTGGTCGCGTCCGACGATCAAGTGCGTTGCGCCCATGTTTTGGCGAAAGATGGCGTGTAATAGAGCCTCACGCGGCCCAGCGTAAAGCATATCAAAGCCGTAGCCCGAAACTAAGACCGAGTTTGGTGGAAAGTAGACTTCAACCATCTTGCGAATCGCCGCATCTCGGACCGACGCAGGGATGTCGCCGGGCTTCAGCTTGCCTAGGAGCATGTGAATGACCAGCCCATCAGCATTGAGCCGCTCCATCGCCATGCGGCAGAGCTCCTCGTGGGCACGGTGCATAGGGTTCCGTGTTTGGAAGGCAACAACCCGCTTCCAACCTCTACGCGAGATTTCGTACCGAATTTGGACCGCCGTACGGAACGTATCCGGGAAGTCCGTTTCGAAATAGCTGAAGTTCAATACCTGGATAGGCCCTGAAAGCGCGACCCTGCCCTGAGACAAGAAGTTGGCAACGCCGGGGTGGGCCCGATCTGCCGTGCCATAGACCAGGACGGTCAGCTCCTCGATTTCATCTGGCGAGAAAGGCTCAATGGATTCGACCCGCTGGATGGCCAGAACTGGTGCGCCCTCCACGTTCGGGTCTCTGAGCGCGATCCGCTGACCGGGTTTGATGCCATCCGCTGAGTGTACGAGATTGAGAATAGGCACTGGCCAGAACAAACCGTTCGCCATGTGCATCGACCGTGCGACTGCCATGGCATCTGATTTCCCCATGAACCCTGTCAGGGGGGTGAAGTAGCCGCCCCCGAGCATGACCGCATTCCCTGCCGCCGCAGAGCTGATGAGCACGGACGGTAGCGACTCCGCCGCTTTCCTCAGACGTGCACGCTCTAGTTCGTCCTGGACAAAGAGTGGCTTGAGCTCAGCGGCACCATGCGGCGCGATGAGGGTTGTCATGAATGTCGTCCCCACGCTTTCCTTTTCATCACAATGTCTCAGGCTCCGCTAGGACCATCAGCTTAAGACTGACGATCGAGCATTGAGGCAAGCAACACATGATTGAAGTCACCATCTCATGATACGTGCGCGGGGAGTGCGTCGTGAGGAAGGCGAGTGGAATTCTATAGAAGGCTCCAGATCTGAAGCTTATTGGAGGGATGTACCGATGGCAGCCTGCCTATCACGAACAGATCAGACGTGGTATGCGCCATGGAGTAGCGGTTAGCCTATCGCCCTGAATCGCGCTAAGCGAACATGACACAATTGGAGAACTGTGTCGTCTTTAGCAGTTCGAAGACGAGCTATGGTTTGGTTGACTCAGGCCAAAATCCGCCCGGTGAATAAAAAAGCCCGCAAAGGATCGCGGGCCCCTTATTCCGCAAAATCAATAGAGCACCAGCGGAATGAAAAGCACGATCTGCGGCAGCATGTAGATCACCCACACGCTGAACAGCATGATGAAAATATATGGGAGGACTCCCCTCACCACCGCACCGAGCTCTGTTTTGGCGACGGCCTGGATGACGAAGAGGTTGAGCCCCACTGGCGGCGTAATCAGGGCGACTTCGATCAGGATGACAAAGTAGATGCCGAACCAAATGGGATCGATGCCCAGCGCCAGCACGGTCGGCAGCAGCACCGGCATCATGATCAGCAGCATCGACATGCTTTCCAGGAAAAGCCCGATCACCAGCAATATGCCCGTCACGATAAGGAGAAAGAGCCACTGCTCCGAAACGTGAGTATCCACGAGCGACGAAACCATCGACGGGATCTGGTAAAGCGTGATCGCCTTCCCGAAAATCTTGGCCCCAACTATCACAAGGAAAAGCACCACCGTCGTCCGCAAGGCGGCGGCTGTTGCATCAATCAGCTTTTCCAGGGTGAGAGTGCGCAGGATGACCGCCGTCACGAACAGCGCGAGAAAGAAGCCTACGGCCGCCGCCTCCGTCGGCGTGAAGGCCCCGGCGTAGATGCCGATGATGATAATCGCGGCGATGAGCACCGATGGAAAGGCTCGGATGGTGGCTGACCGGCGCTGCGCCCAGCTTGCAGGGGCAAGCTTCTGGTAGTTCCCCGTAACGATCGAGTAAGCGACGACGAAAGTTCCAAAGAAGAGAATTAGCAACAATCCCGGCCCAATCCCGGCGAGGAACAGCTGGCCGATGCTCTCTTCAGTGATGACACCGTAGATGATCAACGGAATGGAAGGAGGAATGAGAATTCCCAGCGTGCCACCCGCTGCCAGCAGACCGAGCGTAAAGCTCCGTTCATAGCCTCGGGACGTCATCTCTGGAACGGCGACAGTGGCTATGGTTGCAGCGGTGGCCACCGAGCTGCCGCTGATGGCCGAAAAGATCCCGCAGGAGAGCAGCGTCGCCACCCCAAGCCCGCCCGGCCAATGCCCGACCCAGCTCTGCACCGCCTCGAACAGATCCTTGCCAACGCCACAGCGGAGCAGGATGTTCGACATCAGCAGGAACATCGGCACCGACAAGAGCACGAAGTCGTCGACCGCGCTGACCATGTTCTGCGCGACCATGACCAACGGCAGGCCTTTAGCGATGAGCATGGTTATGCCCATCGACATGAGCACAAAGGCAACGGGCAAGCCGATGAACAGGAGTAGCAGCAGCCCACCGAGGATTAGAACAAGGGTCACTTGTGGAACTCCTCGACCCGGAAGGCCGGTGCCTCGACGTAGGGGAGCCGGACGAGATCGACGGCCGCCTGCAGCGCCAGCAGGATAAATCCGAGCACCACAGGCAGCTCAACGATCCAGTTCGGCAGCGCCAGCATCGTCGGCTGACGGCGGCCGAGAGCGATCGACTCGCGGACGATGTCCGTCGCGAGCACGATCACAAGAATTGAGATGGCAATGATGACCAGAAGCGTAAACGCCTCCACCAGCTTCCGGCCTGTCGTTCCCAGCAGGCCCACGACGGCGGTGATGCGGATCATCTCCCTGCTCCGCAGCACATAGGCCATCGCCATGTAGGTGAACCAGACCTGCATGGTGATGGCGTAGTCTTGGACCCAGATGGTGGGGGCGGAGAAGAAGTACCGCGCCGCCACCTCATAGGAGAGGATCAGCCCGGCGGCGAACAGCAGCGCCGCACTCAAATAGCCCAGATAGTCGGACACCGCGCCGAGTGCCGCGCTGATCCGCCCCATGTTGCTCTCCCCGTTCTACAGGACCCCAAGCCGATCAATGCAGCTTGCGGATCTCTTCAACCAGCTTGGCGCCGACCTCGCCGGCATCCTTGATGAAGGCCTGGACTGAGGGCTCGGCCGCCTCTTTCCACTTCGCCAGCTCCTCGGGGGTGAGCTTGATCACCTTCATCTTGGTGTTCTCGGCAATCCACTTCTCAGCGTCGAGATTGTCTTGCTCGGTGCTTGCCCGCAATTTCTGCTCAGCCCCCCAGGCCGCCTTGGTGAGCCATTCACGCTCCTGATCGTTCAGCTGAGACCACGTCTTTTCACTGATGACTACGAGGAACTCTGTCTGGGCATGGTTGGTGATCGTGATCGACTCCATCACCTCGTAAATCTTACGGCTGCGCGTAGCTGTCGTGCCCGTCATACCGACGTCAACCGTGCCGCGCTGGTAGGCAATGAACTGCTCCGAGCCACTGACCTTCACCGGCGAGGCGCCGAGAGCGTTGATGAAATCGCCAGAGGGTTTGCCGAGGACGCGAACCTTCTTGCCCTTGATGTCCTCAGGCGTCCGGATCTCGCCGCGGCGTGCCAGGAGTTGTATAGGGCCGTAATCGAGATACCAGAGCACGCGCGCACCGGTCTTCCGGATCTCCTCGTCGATGAGCTTGCGGACAGGGCTATCTGGCGCAACGGCCTTGCCGAGGGTTTCGTAGTCGGGAAACATGAACGCGACGCCGAAGATCGCAGTCACTGGGATGGTCCCTGCGAACTCGTCGACGAGCACGAGGCCCATATCGATGGCACCGGAGGATACTGCCTGCGGGACCTCGCTTCCCTTGTAGAGCTGCGCCGAGTCGTAAATCTCGATCTTGAGAGCGCCGTTGCTCTCCTTCTCGACCAGCTCCTTAAAATAAGCGATGTTTTGGCTCAGCTCGTGATTCGGTGGGAGCTGGGTCGTGATGCGCAGCGTGCGCTCCGCCAAGGCTTGTCCTAACGGCACTAACGCCAGCGAGGCTGCCAGAACCATCAAACCCACTAAACGCTTCATTACGTTCTCCTCCTAGGTGTCCTTTTTTCCTTCGAGAGTTCCGGTAAGAACCAACCGCGAGCGTACCCCATCTCAAAGTAGAATGCTGGCGATGGACCCTGGCATGCCGCGAGGTAGTGCAATCGAAGAAATTTCGCGGGAGGATGCAATGCGCGCGGAAGCTCTGCAAGCGCCCTTCATCAAGGGATAACTGCAACCGGGCGCACCCGGCCGTTGCATGCCTTCCAGTGGTGTCATGAGTTACGCAGAGCCCTCCCACCGGCGTCCAGATCCAGGCGCAAGCCCGTTACGGCTGCTGAACGCGTTTGTCAAATACGCTCGGTAGACCCACGGCTCCTCACCACATTCTTGGGAGACCGGCAGAGCCGCAGGTCGGGATAACAGCGAGATTGTGAAGGTCGCAGCCTAAGTCTGCCACGGCACCCCGCCGGCGTAGGTCAGATAGCTCACGCCGGCGAGCCATCCTGAATCGACGGGGAGCAGAATGCCTGTGATCGTGCGTGCCTGTTCCGAGCACAGGAACGCGATGGCGTCGGCGATGTCTTTCGGCTCCGGCAAAGAGCTCAGCGCGTGCACACTCATGATCTTGTTGAGGTCACGCTGCCCAGCCTCCACCTTCGCGCGCAGCGGCGGCGTCATGACGTATGTCGGAGCAACACTGTTGACCCGAATGCCGTGCCGGCCAAGCTCGACGGCCAGAAGTTGCGTCAAGCGCGCGATGGCGGCCTTACCAGGATTGTATGCCGGCAGTGGTAACGGCAGCACGCTGTTGATCGAGCCGATCGTAACGATAGCACCGCGACCCCTCGGGATCATGCGGCGGCCAAAGGACCGACAGGCGTGGAGGGTGCCGTGGTAGTTGACCTTCCACATCCTATCGTGGGCCGCCATGTCCATATCCATGATGGATTCCGTGTTCGGGATGAGGCCGGCCGCCGTCACGAGATTGATTACCGGCCCAAGGTCCGCCTCGACCTTTGCAGCCGTAGCTTCGACGGCATCCGCATCGGCGACATCGCAGGTGAGGAAAGTCGCCTTGCCGCCACTCTCCTGGATCGCCTTGACGACGGAAGCGCCATCCGCCTCGTTCACGTCCAGGATCGCGACCGTAAAACCGTCTGCAGCCATTCGGCGCGCCGTCGCCTCGCCGATACCGCTGGCGCCCCCGGTCACTACTGCAACGCCCTTCTCCGACATCCTGCGCCTCCTCGGTCCTCGTCGCTGAATTTCAGCTTGCGCTGGCGATCAGCTCATATCCGCCCTGCGGCCGCCTCATGGCAAGCCACCGTGCGGTCCCCGCGCGTGAATGGCAGTGGCACTTCGTTCCGGCACCGCTCCACAGCAATCGGGCAGCGCGGATGGAAGGCACATCCCGTCGGCGGATTAATTGGGTTCGGGATCTCGCCCTCGATCATTTTGCGCGGGCGACCGCTCATCTTCAGGTCCGGCACAGCATCGAGGAGCATGCGGGTGTAAGGATGCTGTGGAGCGGCGAACAACTCGGCAGTCGGCGCCACTTCGACGAGCCGGCCGAGATACATAACGCCGATGCGTGTGGCCATGTGCCGAACGACGGCTAGGTTGTGGCTGATGAAAAGGTAGGTCAGGCCGAACTGGTCCTGCAGGTCACGCATGAGGTTCAGGATTTGTGCCTGCACAGAGACGTCGAGCGCCGACGTCGGTTCGTCACAGACGAGAAACTGCGGTTTCGAGGATAGAGCACGCGCAATGCAGATGCGCTGCCGCTGACCTCCGGAAAATTCGTGCGGATATTTGCGCGCGTCCGCCGGGTCGAGGCCGACGAGGCGCAGCAGCTCGCCCGTGCGGTGCTCGATTTCGGCATTGTCTTTCGCAAGCTCGAATGCTCGGATGGGATCGGCGATGATGCGCCCCACGCGCCAGCGCGGGTTAAGGCTGGCATAAGGGTCCTGAAAGATCATCTGGATGCGGCGGCGCAGCGCCCTCAGGTCACCGGCTTCTGATCCCCTCCACATGTCGATGCCATCGATGGTCACGCTGCCCGCCGTTGGCTCCAGGAGTCCCACGACCATCTTCGCCACGGTCGACTTGCCAGAACCCGACTCTCCGACGAGCGCGAATGTCTCGCGTCTTCCTATCGTGAAGGAAACATCCTGGACGGCCTTCAGGAGCCGGCGCGGCTCGCGCTCGAGAATGCGGTTGAGCCAGGGTTTCGAGACATCGAACGTGCGGGACAACCCGTGCACGTCGACAAGCGGCGGCTCGTGACCGGACCCGCTCATCGACCTGCCTCCGCTTCGGCGTCATGGGCAACCCAGCAGGCCACTTCCGAGCGGTCGATGACCTTCGCCTTGGGGCGCTCCTCACGGCAGCGCGTGATCGCGTCAGGGCACCGAGGATGAAAGGCGCAGCCTTTCGGGATGGCATTGAGGCGCGGCATCGAGCCAGGGATTTGCTTCAGGCGGGGCGTGTCAATGTCCAAGGTCGGGATCGATCCCATCAGCCCCTTGGTATAAGGATGGTGCGGCCTCTGAACGACATCGCGGACTGGGCCGATCTCGGCGATACGGCCGGCATACATGACCGCGACCCGGTCCGCGGTCTCAGCGATGACGCCCATATCGTGGGTGATGAGCATGACCGCGGTGCCACGCTCGCGGCAAAGCCGTTTCAGGAGCTGAATGATCTGGGCCTGGATCGACACATCGAGTGCCGTTGTCGGCTCGTCGGCAATGATCAGCTCCGGGTCCGCCGCCAGCGCCAGGGCAATGACGACCCGCTGGCGCATTCCTCCAGAGAACTGGTGCGGATAGGCGTCGATGCGCGCCTCTGCGCCTTGAATGCCGACATCGGTCAGCAACTCGATCGCGCGTTTACGTGCTTCTGCCTCGCTGACCGGCGCGTGGGTGCGGATGGTTTCGACGATCTGGTCGCCGATCCGATAGAGCGGGTTCAAACTCGTCAGCGGATCCTGGAAGATCATGCCGATGCGGCGGCCGCGGATCCTGCGCATGTCCTCGTAAGGCAAGTTGTCGATGCGTTGACCTTTAAGCCGCACCTCACCGCCGGCGATCCGGCCAGGCGGCTCGATCAAGCCGATCACCGCGCTGCCCGTCATCGACTTTCCAGCCCCCGACTCGCCGACCACGCCCAGAACCTCCCCTTCGGCGATGTCGAAGGAGACGTCGTCGACGGCGACAAGCATGCCTTTCCGCGTCGGAAATTCAACCCGCAGGTGGCGAACGGAAAGGACGGGCGTTCTCATCGACGACAGCCGGGCTCATCGCAGTTTCGGGTTCAAGGCATCACGCAACCAGTCACCAAGCAAGTTCACGGCCAGCACCAGCGCCGCGAGCGCAATGCCTGGGAAAATGACGATCCAATACTCACCCGACATGAGAAAGTTGTTGCCGATGCGGATCAGTGTGCCCAGCGACGGCTCGGTCGGAGGCAATCCGACGCCGAGGAACGACAGCGTCGCCTCGGTGAGGATCGCCAGCGCCAAATTGATGGTTGCAATGACCAGCACAGGGCTCATCACGTTCGGCAGCACTTGGTTGAACATGATGGTGAAGGAGCTGAGTCCGATCAACCTTGCAGCCTGGACGTACTCCTTGTTGCGCTCGACCAGAGTGATGCCGCGTACGGTGCGCGCGTACTGGACCCAGAATGACAGCCCGATCGCGACGACCAGAATCCAGAACTCGCCCCCACCGCTACCGTGCGCCCCGAAGAGCACGCGCGCCACGCCGTCAATGAGCAATGCGGTCAATATGGCCGGAAAAGTAAGCTGCACGTCCGCAATGCGCATGATGACGGTATCGATCGGCCCGCCGAAATACCCCGCAATTAGGCCAAGCGAGACGCCGATCGCCACGGCCAGCAGCACCGACAAAATCCCTATGGCAATGGAGCTGCGTGCTCCGAACAATATCGTGGAGAGAATATCGCGGCCTTGGTCGTCCGTGCCGAGCAGGAATCTGGGATCGCCCCCCTCCTCCCAAGCTGGTGGCGTATGCGAGTCGAGCAAGTTCAGCGTGCGAACGTCATAAGGGTCGTGCGGCGCAATCCAGGGTGCGAGCAGGGACACCAAAACGAAGGCGAGCGTAACGATGGCCGCGACCACCACCAGCCGGTTGCGCAGGAACGAATGGAGCAGATCGCTGTCGAGAATACGCGCTACGACACCCTGCTCTTCCCCGGGGTTCCCGGTGCCGTTCGTGCCCTCCGCTTCCACGGCCATTGCTCTAGCTCGCTCCTCCCACGATGCGAATGCGCGGATCGATCGCAACGTAAAGCAAGTCCACAATGAAATTGATGAGAACGAACAGGAAAGCAACAAGCATGAGGTAAGCCGACATCACGGGAATGTCGGCATTCTGCACCGACTGGATGAACAGGAGTCCCATCCCCGGCCATTGAAACACGGTCTCGGTGATGATCGCGAACGCGATCAAAGCGCCAACCTGCAGCCCGATAATGGTGATGACCGGCACCAACGTATTCTTCAACGCATGACCGAAATGGATGGCGCGGCTCGTGAGCCCGCGGGCGCGCGCGAACTTGATGTAGTCCGTGCGCAAGACCTCGAGCATTTCTGACCGAACCAAGCGCGTGACGAGCGTCATCTGGAAAAGGCCCAGCGTGATGGCAGGCAGGATCAAGGCCTTGAGCCCGGAAACGGTAAGAAAGCCCGTTCGCCAAAACCCGATCTGCACCACCTCTCCTCGCCCGAATGATGGCAACAGACCAAGCTTCACGGAGAACAAATAGATGAGCAGAATGCCGGTGAGAAAAGTCGGCAACGATATGCCGATGAGCGAAACTGTCATAAAAATCTTCGAAAGCCAGGAATCCCGGTGGATTCCCGTATAGACCCCCATCGGAATGCCGATCACGACAGCAAAGATCGCTGCGGCCAGCGAGAGCTCGATTGTTGCCGGGAACCGCTCCGCGATCAAATTTATCACCGGCTGCTTTACTTGATAGGAAATTCCAAAATCGAACTGGATCGCACCTTTGAGAAAGCGGCCGAGCTGGACGACAATCGGATCATCCAGCCCGAGCTCTTTGCGCAATCTGATACGATCCTCGAGCGGTGTGTCCTGCCCCACCATCTGGTTCACGGGATCGCCCACGAATCGGAACAGCACGAACGCCAGCACAGCCACCGTCAGCAAGACGAAGATAGCTTCGATCAAGCGGCGGATAGCGAAAGCAAGCATCACGTTTGGCCCAGGTCAGGGATCTGTAAGGGGATGGGACGTCAACGAATGGCGAATAGCGAATGGGTAGGCCACATCGAGCCCAGACGCCATTCGCTGTTCTCTACTTCGCTGATCGCTCAGTCTTCCTTTTGGACCCAATAGAAGAGGATCTGATTATCCGCCCTTTGGGCGATCTTGATCTTCTTCGACACGCCCCAAGCCAACGATTGCTGGTGCAGCGGAATAAGTCCAGCCTCCTCGTGAATGATCCGGAACGCCTGCGCGATCAGGTCGTCGCGCTTTTCGAGATCGGTCTCAACGAGGATCTGCTTGTTCAGCTCATCGACCTTGGGGTTGCAGTAACCCCCGTAATTGAATTGCGATCCGTTGCCGTCGGCGTCGCGGCAGCTGGCGAGATTGGCAATGACATTCCAGCTGTCGAACGAGCCTGGGGTCCAGCCCAGGAGGTTGAACGAAGAGTCATACTTCGCCGCCGGCCCCGCCTTCTCGAAGTATTTGGCCTTCGGTTGAGCCAGGAGGTTCACCTTCACGTTTATCCTAGCGAGCATGGCGACGATGGCCTGGCAGATCGCCTCGTCGTTGACGTAGCGATCATTGGGGCAATCCATCGTGAGCTCGAAACCGTCAGGATAACCCGCCTCGGCCATCAGCTTCTTGGCGGCCTCGACATCATAGGGGTGCCGTTTGAACTCGTGGGCGCGCGAATAAAGCAGCGGCGAAATCAGCAGCGCCGACGGTGTCGACATGCCCCGCATCACCTTGGTCTTGATCGCCTCGATGTCGATGGCTTGATAGAACGCCTTGCGCACACGCGGATCTTTGAACGGGTTCTTGCCCTTCACGTTCGAGTAGAGCAGCTCGTCCCGGAACGAATCCATGTTGAGGAAGATCGTGCGCAGCTCCGGCCCGGTGAGCACATCGGTCGTCGGATTGTTCTTGATGCGCTCGATGTCCTGAACCGGCACAGGCTCCATCATGTCGATCTCGCCCGACAGAAGTGCCGCCACCCGGGTCGCGTCCGACTTAATGGTCTGGAAGATGACCTCGGTCAGGTTGTGCTCAGGCTTGCCCCACCAGTTCGGGTTCGGCTTGAAGACGGTCTTCACGCCAGGCTCGTGGCTCACCACCATGAATGGCCCGGTGCCGTTGGCCTTCAGGGCGAACGGGTTGAGGGATGTCGCGGTTGCGGATTGAGCCTGCGTCGCGCCGTTCTCCTCGGACCACTTTTTCGAGAAGATGTACCAAGTATCCCATTCGGCGTGCAGAATCGGGTTCGGCGAGGTGAGCACGAAGTCGACCGTGTAGTCGTCCACCTTCACGGCCTTGGCATCTTCGGGCACGCGGCTCTTCATTTGAGAGCCGGGGCTTCGCAGACGGTCCAAGGAGAACAGAACGTCATCGGCCGTGAACGGTGAGCCATCGTGGAAGGTCACGCCTTTGCGCAGGTAAAATCGCCAACGGGTCGGCTCCAGAACCTCCCAGCGCTCGGCAAGGCCGGGGATGATCTTGAGGTCCTTGTCACGCTTGGTGAGCCCCTCCATCACGTTTCCCAAGGCTCCCAGCGTGAAGGTCTCGTTGAGCGTGTAAGGGTCGAGTGCGTTCAAGTCGCCTTGGAAGGCGTATTTGAACGTTTTTGCCTGGAGGGGGGTTACGGAAACTCCGAGCGCCAGCGCTCCAGCCAACAGCAGCTTAGCTCGTTTCATCCTCTTCAATCCTCCCTAGGGTCAGCGCAGCACATTCTCGGCCGCCTTGGGCACCCGTATACGGGCGTTCGACATTCTGGCTGAAGACTGGCTAACATTCCACCAATCGGATCAACGTCAACTTCACGAAGCGGGGAGCCGTACTCGGGTCGTTTCGGCACCTTGCCCGAAACTTCCAGAACGGCTACCTGCGGGCCCATGCCAAACATCGGACATGAGCGCACGTCATCTATGACCCTGCGGCGATCATCGAATCCAAAGGAATGCCTATGAGTGTCGCGCCGGCTGCTCCGCGTCAGAGAGCCGACCGACCGTTGATTCTGGATCGGCGAGTGCGGCTGCTCGGGACGCTGCTCTTTGACGGCGAGGTCCACCTCGCGGGCAGGATCGAAGGTGAGGTCCGTTGCCGGAAGCTGCAGCTGTCCGAGCATGGATCGGTAAAGGGAGACATCGTAGCCGAGCACGCCGTGATCTTGGGCGAGGTGGTTGGATCCATCTACGCCGCCCATCTGATGCTCGGGGCGGCATGCACGGTCGAGGGTGACATCTATCATCGCCATCTCGTGCTCGAGAAGGGCTGTTATTTTGAAGGTCGCTCTCGCCGCGACAGCGACCCAATTGCCCTTGCGCAGCGTCACCTCGGGCCGGCTGCGGAGAGTTGATCTCGCCTTCGTGGTTTTTGCTCACGCGAAGCCAAAGAAAGGTCGAGTTCGGACCTTTACCAACAGGCAGAAATGCTGTTCATTGTCTTAGGACTGATCCGTCAAAGGATCGCGATGCGAGACGGCTGACAAAGAAGTAGCCGCTCGGGGGAAACGTCGACTAGGGGGTGCGTTATGTTATGTCGCCTTCGTCCGGACAGGCGCCCGCCTCAGCACCTGTCATCTGACTACCGGATCTCCCACAAAGGCTCCGACGACCTGGCCCGAATGCCTGCTCTCCTCGTCAAGAATGGGAGCGTCAGCGCATAGAGGGGTCCGACAATGCCGACGGAGCATTGCCATCCCAGCAAGCTCAGCGCTCCAAGGCGGGGCGAACTCCACCCTGCCTCGGGTCGCCGTGGGTTTATCCGGATGCGGCCTGTAATCCGGCTCTTGCCGGTCGTCGTGCTACTGCCGGTCATATCGGCTGGCACACCGGCGCCAGCACCCGGCTTTAGTCCTGCCGAGCCAGCTCATCAGCCACTGGCCCTGCCTGTCCCTTCGCGCGGCCCTAGCGCCGAAGGTTATGAAGTTTTGCGTCTCGCACAGAATGCTCCTGTGCTTCACGTTGCGCGTGTGTTCGTGATGGAGCCGGGAACGGAGATCCCGCTTCCCATCCAGGTGGAAGCCATGCCGCGCAACAGCTTCCTCCGGCTGCGCGGCCTGCCATCGAACGCGACGTTGTCGGAAGGCCATCAGATCGGCCCAGGTGCATGGGCCGTCCCGCTCGTGTCACTCCCCAACATACGTGTCCGCGTTCCACGCGAGTCGACGGGCCGGTTCGAGGTCAGCATCAGTGCGGTGAACGTGGCGGGGGACATCCTGTCCGAAATCAAGACCACATTGGTGGTTGCCTCCTCGTCATCTCTGCTGGCTGGATTATCGGAGCAGCCGGCGGAAACACCCGCACCAACCTTGCCACAGCCGCCTGCGCCCACGTTGGCAGAGCGGACTGACGCGGGGCAGCCGAGTGCAACGGATACCTCGGCAAGTGGAATGGGCGGACAGCCGCCACTCTCGAGTGCGAGCGCCGCCAACATCCAGCCCCCATCATCGAAATCTTGTGGCGCCGCTGAGATCTCAACGGCTGCTCTGCCGGCAGCCCATATGGCCATTAGTATCAAGGCAACGGATTGCCGCGCCAACGAGCCGGTGACGATCGAGTACGCAGGCGCAAGATTTGTGCGCCAACTCGACGAAGCGGGCGAGCTGAGCTTCACGCTGGACTGCTTCGCGGGAACCAGCTCGAAGGTGGTGATCTCGTTTGCAGACGGCGCTCGCGGTGCCATCGACGTGACCGCCCGCGACCTGGGACGGGTCTCGAAAGTTGCCGTCATTTGGAAAGCCCCGGTGAACCTCGATCTTCACGCCTTCGAGTACGCAGCCTCCTACGGCGAGCCGGGGCACGTGTGGGCCGCATCGCCATCCTCGCCGAATGATGCGTGGGAGAAGACGCTGGCCACCGGCCGCGGGCACGGCTTCATCACCGCTGCGGATGGGAATGCCGAAGGCGACAAGTACGAGGTCTACACCTTCTGGCATCATGAGGAGCAAACCTCAGGTGCCATCGAGATGGCAGTCGACTTCGAATCACGCGGCGACACGCCAAGCGGAGACATGTGCGGAAACGGACCGCTGTCCCAAGTGGCGTTCGAAGTCGTGATGCTGTCACGCCATGGGGAGGTGACGCGACAGCAGGCGATGATGTTGCCCATGGAATGCGGCGCCACCCTCACGCAGTCGGCGCGCTACAATAAATCGGTCATCCCCGTCTTACGGGTCCGGCGATGACTGAGCATCGGGGGGACGAAGCTCAATGAAAGCAGGCAGTGTGGCGGCAGCGTTTCGCACCGTTGGTCTGGCGCTGATCCTCGCCGTGATGGCGAGCGCCGGGGCCGAGGCAGCCGAGGTGACGCTTCGCCTCAAAGGCGGCGGATTTCAGCTCACCGGCGAGCTCAAGGAGTACGATACGACCAAATACGTGATCGAGAACAGAAGCTTCGGCACGATGACCCTCGATGCGTCGAGGTTCGACTGCATCGGTCAAGGCTGTCCCCGCGCGCCGTTTGCCGCTCCCGCCGCTCTCAACCTGGCCCGCGGCACCTCACGGACGATCCGGATCCACGGCTCGGACGTGGTCGGCGCCGAGCTGATGCCCCTGCTCGTTCAAGGCTACGCCAACAGCATCGGCGCCAAGGCGGTCAGGGCCGTAGGAGCAAACCCCCTCGAGATGCAGATCAGACTGACGGACGCGAACGACCGGGAAATAACCCTGGTGGAATTGCACCGGTATGGAACGGATCAGGCGTTTCAGGGTCTGGCGAACGGCTCCGTGGAAATCGTCATGGCTGACCGGCCCGTTACGGAGGACGAGGTCGCCATGCTGGCAAGAGCTGGCCTGACCGATATCCGCTCCCCCGCACATGAGCATGTCATCGCACTGGACGGTCTGGCCATTGTCGTTTCCGAGGACAACCCGGCGGTATCGCTCTCGATTGAGAATATCGCCCGAATATTCGCCGGAGAGCTGACCGATTGGTCCGAAATCGGACTGCCGCCAGGCCACATAAATGTTTATGCCACCGAAAGCCACTCCGGCACCTTCAGCGTTTTCGATGCGCTCGTCCTCAAGCCCAGAAACCTCACGCTGACCAGAGAGGCGCAGATCATCGATTCGAACAGTGGCGTTTCGGATGCCGTGGCCCGTGATGCGAACGGCATCGGTCTGACGTCATTCGCCTTTTTGCGGAACGCCAAGGCCATCAACATCGAAAGCTCCTGCGGTCTTATAACCAGGCCGTCGGTTTTCACCGTCAAAACCGAGGAGTACCCACTAACTCGGCGCATCTATCTGTATAGTGGAATCCTGACCAACCCCCATGCACGCGGGCTCATCGACTACATCTTCTCGTCCGCGGCACAAAGCCAGATCGCAGCGGCGCAGTTCGTCGACCAAACGCCGGATCTCCTGGGCTTCGAGGACCAGGGTGGGCGAATTGCCTATGCGCTCAACGCTCCCAGCGAAGACTTCGACATGGGAATGATGCGCCAGCTCATCTCCGACATGAATGGAGCGCAACGCCTGTCGATCACGTTCCGATTCCGGCTGGGGTCGGTCGATCTGGATGCAAGAGCGCGCGCGGACATCGACCGGCTGATCGAGGTCATGCGTACGCCAGAGTTCGCCAACAAGTCCGTTTTGTTGTTGGGGTACGCAGACTCTGTCGGGCAATTCGCATCCAATAGCGCGCTCTCGCAGCGAAGAGCCGCCCAGGTTCACGAAACCCTGTTGGCGGCAGCTGGAAATACGATCAACCCGGCGTTCATCTCCAGCAGAGGCTACAGCGAGCTCGCGCCTGTCGCCTGCAACGACTCTGTGGAAGGCCGCAATCTCAACCGGAGGGTCGAAGTGTGGGTTCGAGAGTAATCGCGGAAAGGAATAGATGCCGGATCGGCGCTGCCCCTCTCACCGGAAACGAATGAGCTGGGGGACATCATAGCTCGACGCGGAGCAAGTCTCTGGATCCGATCAGCAGGGTGATCTTCAACATGCATTCAATCTGCCGTCGAGTCGTCCACTTCGCTGTGGCGACGATCCTATGCTCGTTTCTGATTGGCCTGCCCGCTCTGGCGCAATGGCAGCCATCCAGACCGATCGATTTCGTGATTATGGCGGGCAAGGGCGGCGGGGCGGACCGCATCGTCCGCAACTTGATAGAAATCATCGAGAAGCACCGGCTTTCACCCGTCCCGATGAATCCAGTGAACATTCCAGGGAATTCGGGTGCCGATGCGCTCGTCCATCTCAAGGAGAGGACGGGCGACAATCACGTGCTGCTGTTCACCTTGAACAGTTTCTTCACGACTCCGATTGAGCGGCCGGAGCTCGGCATCGACATCAGCAAGTTCGCGCCCATTGGAAGGATGGCAGAGGACACCTTCCTCCTCTGGGTCCATGCGGACCGTACGGACATCAAGTCGCTCGATGATTTCGTCAAGGCAGCGCGCGCCAAGGGCGAGGGATGGATCATGGCCGGAACCGGTCAGGGTCAGGAGGACAGTCTGCTGACCGATTTCCTGAACTCGACCTATGGTCTCAAGATGACCTACGCGGCATTCGGCGGGGGCGGCGCCGTTGCGAAAGAGCTCGCGGAGAAACGCGCGGATTCGACGGTGAACAATCCTTCCGAGCAGAGCGACTTTTACCCGAAAGGGCTGACAAAGCCCATCGCCGCTTTCACGCCGCAGCGCCTACAAATGTACCTGCGCACCCCGACCTTCCGAGAGACCGGCATGGACTTCAGCTATTTCATGCAGCGATCAGTCGTGGGTGCCCCAGGCATGACCCCGGAGGCACAGGACTACTACATCCGGCTCTTCAAGAGAGTGTTCGACACTCCCGAGTGGCAGGACTACATGAAGAAGAACAGCCTGTTCGGCGAGTTCCTGTCTGGGCCGGAGCTGATGAAGTACTGGCTCGAACAGCGGGAGAAGCACGCCCGCTGGAAAATGGCCCTACAGGTCATGGGAGGTAGGTGATCACCTGGCTGGCAAGGGCAGCGCTTCTTGCGAACTACACAAGCGCTCGAGCCACCGTGCGTGGAGCTGACCTTTCATCCCGAGCGCCGTCATGACGCCTCGGCCAGCAGTCTAGAGCCTGCTAACGTTTTTGCATGTGCAATCTCTATTCCATGACCCGCACGCCGGAGGCCGTGCGCAGGCTCTTTCGAGTGCCTCACAACCGGTGTGCCGCGTTCGACCCGCGGGCGGCCGTCTTTCCTGGACACGATGCTCCGGTCGTCCGCAGGGCAGCGGATGGCGAACGTGAGATCGCGCTCCTGTCCTGGGGCTTTGTGCTCCCCCAGCCCAACCGCGCGGCGAAACGCGTGACGAACGTTCGTGACGACAAGGTGCTGACAAGCCCGTTCTGGCGGGACTCCTTCGTGCAAAGGCGCTGTCTGGTGCCGGCATCGTCCTTCTGCGAGCCCAAGGGGTCGCGACCGGCCACATGGCACTGGTTCGCGCTCCGTGGGGAAGAGCCGCGACCGCTGTTCGCTTTCGCAGGGGTCTGGCGCCAGTGGGTAGGCCCGTTGAAACCTGGAGGTCCGTCCGTCGTGTTGGATGTGTTCAGCATCCTCACGACGCAGCCGAATTCGCTCGTGGCGACAATCAACCACGAACGGATGCCCGTTCTGCTGAGAAGCGAGGATGAGTTCGAGACCTGGCTCAGCGGAACGCCGCAGGAGGCATTCTCGCTTGTCCGCTGCGTCGAGGCTGACGCCATGCGCATCGTGCAGTCCGGCGCCGACCGCGAGGACATGTTGGCAGATTAAGCATAAAGTTGCAGGTAACAAATTCACTTCCCGGCCTAGCGGCAAAGTTGTTGATAATCGGGTTTTGCACAACCTGTAGTCGCATCTTCGCCACTGCGACCGCCCGGCAACACTCTCCAAGTGCCCGTCTCCATTGAATTCTCAGCGCGTTCGGCTCCTCAGGCCTAACGCATGCTTAAGACTTGCCCTCTATTCTATCTATGGTTGCGTTGATTGCTCTGTTCGCGTTGGAGTACGAGTCAGACCACGGACCGAGGGGAGCGGTCCCGCCAAGAGCCAGTTTGTCAGTAGCTCAGCGAGCTCTGCTGTATGGAGGGACTTTCAGTGTTGAGGTCAGTTGCATCGGCCGTAGTCGGCGTAGCGGCCGCCGGAGCATTCCTTGCGTCGCCCGCGTTTGCCGACGGCGGGTATCCGATCTATGGCGACGGCGGTTTCAAGGATGAAGTGCACTTTGCACCACCGCCCATCACATGGGCCGGGTTCTACATCGGCCTGCATGCCGGCTACGGGTGGGCGGATTCCGATTGGAAGGCCCTCGAGGACATACCTCCCGTCTTGGCCGGCGACCGGTTCAGCCATGATCCCGAAGGCGGCCTCTTCGGCGGGCACATCGGATACAACGCCCAGACCGGCCCGGTCGTCTGGGGTATCGAGGCTTCGATTTCAGGGGCCGATATCAACGAGAGTTCGCGCACGACCTTCGGTGGGCTCATCGACCCGCCTCCGATACATCTCAGGACCGACATCGACACGCTTTGGAGCGTGACGGGACGGATCGGATATGACTGGGGCCGTCTGCTCACCTACGCCAAAGCCGGCTACGCTGGGGCTGACGTCGAGCTTACTGTCACCGACCCGCTCGCGTTTCGGGTTTCCGAAAGCAAGACACATCACGGTTGGACGGTCGGCGCCGGCATCGAATACCTCGCCTCCGAGAACCTCGTTCTTGGCCTGGAATACAACTTTTATGACTTTGGCGACGAGGACTACGGGAGGAGGTTCGCTCTCGTTAATCCCAATGGGGTTGTTGAGAACGATGTCGAGCTTCACACCATCACGGCGCGCGTGAGCTACAAATTTGGCCGTCGCGCACCAATTGCGGAGCCGCTCCCACCGCTCAAGTGACCTAACACCTCCCCCCACCTGGGCCGCGCGCCGCCTTAGTCGGCCTCGGCTCAGGCGCCTCTGAACGCCGGCCCAGCTCCAGGGATACGGCAAACTGAAAGGGCTCCGGAATCCGGAGCCCTCTTTTCCCTTAGTTCCGGCTCTTGTCGACGAGAGCCTTCTCCTTGATCCACGGCATCATGGCGCGCAGCTTGGCGCCGACCTCCTCGATCTGATGGGTGTCGTTGAGGCGACGGATGGCCTTGAACTTCGGCTGGCCGGCCTTGCACTCGCGGATCCATTCACTGGTGAAGGCGCCGGTCTGGATATCCTTCAGCACGCGCTTCATCTCCTCGCGCGTCTCCTTGGTGATGATCCGCGGGCCGGACATGTACTCGCCGAACTCGGCCGTGTTCGAGATCGAGTAGTTCATGTTCGCGATGCCGCCCTCATAGATGAGGTCGACGATCAGCTTCACCTCGTGGAGGCACTCGAAGTAAGCCATCTCAGGCGCATAGCCCGCCTCGACCAGCGTCTCGAAGCCAGCGCGGATCAGCTCGACGAGACCGCCGCAGAGCACCACCTGCTCGCCGAAGAGGTCGGTCTCGCACTCCTCCTTGAATGTCGTCTCGATGATGCCGGCGCGGCCGCCACCTATGGCCGAGGCATAAGACAGGAACAGGTCGTGCGCGTTGCCGCTCTTATCCTGAGCGATCGCGAGCAGACAGGGCACGCCACCGCCGCGCAGATACTCGGAGCGAACCGTATGGCCCGGGCCCTTCGGCGCCACCATGCCGACGTCAAGGTCCTCGCGCGGCTCGATCAGATTGAAGTGGACGTTGAGACCGTGCGCGAACATGAGAGCCGCGCCCTGCTTCATGTTGGCGTGCAGGTGATCCTTATAGATGTCGGCCTGCAGCTCATCGGGCGTGAGCATCATCACCACGTCCGCCCACTTGGCCGCTTCGGCGACCTCCATCACCTGCAGGTTCTCCTTCTCGGCTTTCGCCGCAGAGGCCGAGCCCTTCCGCAGGGCAATGGCCACCTCTTTGACGCCCGAGTCGCGCAGGTTCAGCGCATGCGCGTGCCCCTGGCTGCCATAGCCGACGATGGCCACCTTCTTGGTTTTGATCAGGTTGATGTCCGCATCACGATCGTAATAAACGCGCATGTCGACCGCCTTTCTCCTGGTCCGAGCTTGAGGTTGACTTAAGTTCAGAAGGTATTTGCGCTGGTGATCCCCATCAGGGCAGCGAGTTTGGCCCGCACGTCGAGCAAGGTCGACTCGGGAATTCGCTTTGCGCGCCGGACCACCCGCCGCTTTCGGTCGATCGATTTAACCTGATCGACCAAGATCGCTCCCGAAATCCCAGCATCCTCCGGGATCAAGACCTTGAATGGCCAGGGTTGCGTATTGCGAGTGATGGGGCACACGACAAGAAGATTCGAGCGTTTGTTGTACTCCGACGAAGATACTACGAGCGCCGGTCTTCGGCCGGTCTGCTCATGACCGATGGCCGGGTCGAACTCGACCCAGACCACATCACCGGCCTCCAGGCTCTCGAGCGCTTCCACCCTCGTCTCCGTCCTCGGGCCATTCCGTCGGGAGAATACCCCACTCCTCGTACGGCGGCTCGTTCTCCGGACCTAGCCTCTCCATTTCAGCGACAAGGTCCTCGAGCCTGTATCTCGGTGCAGTTCCCCTGGGCTGCAGCTTGATTGCACCCGCTTCGACGATAAGCTCGACGGCCTGCCCCTCTTCCAGGCGCAAGTCCTCCGTTACGGCCTTCGGTAGCCGTACAGCCAGACTGTTGCCCCAGCGGGAGACCCTGACTTGCATAGATCACACTCCACGTTTTGGATATACATAGTATATCCAGGCAAGGGGGCGCAAGCCCGAAAGGAGCTCGGACGTCGCCTCCAACTGCCGGCCCGCCGCATAGCACGGCGACGCCGCGTCAGTCACGCGCGAGCGCAGTTGAGCTGAGCAAAATGCGATCTCGGAGCTGATACCGAGCGGTGCTGTTTGCGCCTCAGCTAGTGCGTCGCCGTTGGCAGCTCGTTGATTGAGGCGACGTACCACTCGTTGGCCTTCACGACGGCCGGATTTTCCCCGTTCTCGTAAATCCAGCTGTCAACCGCCCAGCGCACCCCGGATTCCTTCTCGTAGATGGTGGCGGTCCAGTGGGTCCAGCCCGCGACTCCGCGCAGGTAGTTCTCCTTGGCGAACGGCTGGCCGACCGTGTGGTGCTTCAGGAGGCCTTCATTCTGCAGGACGGTGAGGTAGCTCGTGGTGTTGGTCGCCTCGTCCACGCAGTCCTGCTGTGTGGGATCACCGGAGCCAGCGAAGTCCATGCCTGGGCGATCGTTCTTGGTGCCAACCACCTCGCCGGTACGTCGCTCCATCCAGCCGATGGCATAGGCGATGGCACGGCGCTCCTCGTGCGGCGTGTCCGCCTTTTTCGTCTTTTCCATCAGCCTCTTGAGCTCGGTGATGTCGGCCTGTGTGAATGTGAACCTGGTCTTCTGCCGGCAGCCATAAGCGTGGCAAACAGTGACGGTCCTGTTGCGCGGCGGGTCGACCTTGAAGACGGAATAGTGATCAACGCCCAAGGCGTGCTCATACGAGCAGCCGCCAACGAGCAATGCAGCCAGGGCTGCCAGCCAAGCCCCACACCCCCGTCCAACCATTTCCCTCCGACCCCACCAGCAGCAATCCGTCGCGGCCGCCTGTGCTCTCGGCACAATTCCTTCCTTACTATCTCAATGAATCGATTGAGAATACCCAGCGCGTTGAGGGTGCGAGGCTTTTCCGATACGTTGGAGCACTATGGCCACAGCGAAGCCAGTTCATGTGATCGGCGGCGGGCTTGCAGGCTCCGAAGCAGCCTGGCAGATCGCGCGCGCCGGCATTCCCGTCGTTCTTCATGAGATGCGGCCTGTCCGCGGGACCGAGGCCCACAAGACCGATGGATTGGCGGAGCTCGTCTGCTCCAATTCCTTCCGGTCAGACGATTGGGAAACGAGCGCGGTCGGACTGCTGCATGAAGAGATGCGGCGAGCCGGCTCCCTCATCATGGCTGCCGGGGATCGGCATAAGTTGCCAGCTGGCGGAGCACTGGCCGTGGACCGCGATGGCTTTTCGGCCGAGGTGACGGCTCGCCTTACTGCGTTGCCAAACGTCACGATTGAGCGTGGCGAGGTCGCTGGACTGCCGCCGGAGGAGTGGGACAACGTCATTATCGCGACGGGCCCGCTGACATCGCCCGCCTTGAGCCAAGCCATCCTCGAGTTGACAGGTGAGGATGCCCTCGCCTTCTTCGATGCCATTGCGCCGATCGTCCATTACGAGACGATCGATATGTCGGTCGCCTGGCGGCAGTCTCGCTATGACAAGGCCGGTCCTGGCGGGACCGGAGCCGACTACATCAATTGCCCGCTCGACAAGGAGCAGTACGAGTGCTTCGTCGACGCACTGCTTGCCGGTGAGAAAACCGAGTTCCGCGAGTGGGAGAAGAACACCCCCTACTTCGACGGCTGCTTGCCCATCGAGGTCATGGCCGAGCGCGGGCGAGATACGTTGCGCTATGGGCCGATGAAACCGGTCGGTCTTTCCAATCCGCACAAGGGCGGAGAGCGGCCTTACGCAGTCGTCCAGCTACGTCAGGACAATGCGCTCGGCACGCTCTGGAACATGGTCGGCTTCCAGACGAAGCTGAAGTACGGCGAGCAGGTGCGCATTTTCCGCATGATCCCGGGGCTCGAGAATGCTGAGTTCGCGCGGCTCGGCGGCCTGCATCGCAACACGTTCCTCAACAGCCCCAAGCTGCTCGATGGGCTGTTGCGGCTCAAGGCGCAGCCGCGGTTGCGCTTCGCCGGTCAGGTCACAGGTGTCGAGGGCTACGTCGAGAGTGCCGCCATCGGGCTCCTCGCCGGGCGCTTTGCCGCCGCGGAGCGGCTGGGCCGGAAGCCTGTGCCGCCGCCGCCAACAACCGCGTTTGGCGCGCTGCTCGGGCACATTACTGGCGGCCACTTGGCCGAGGATCGCATCGAAGCCGGCCCGCGCTCGTTCCAGCCGATGAACATCAATTTCGGACTGTTTCCGCCGCTTGAACCGGGCGCAGAAGGCGCACGTCTCAAGGGCAAGGAGCGCGGCCGTGCGAAGAAGCGTGCCATCGCCCTGCGGGCGCTCCAGGACGTCGACCGCTGGTTGACCGACGTCACCCTTCCCCGCGCCGCGGCGGAATAGGAGCGCCGCCCTACGCTTTAGACCGAAGAGCAGCTACGGATTGAACCGCGGAACGTCGGTATAGAATCCGTGCTGCATCTCGTTGCCCGCCGTGTACTTGGCGAGCACTTGGCGTGCCTTCGTGACAACCGCATCTGCGATAGCCGCCTGGCCTTCTGCAGTCGGATGGAATGCGCCCGAGTATGTCGAGGCCAGCACCAGCTGAAACCAGGACGTATGCATCTGCAGCACCTTCTGCAGCAGTGTGCCTGGAACGTGGAAATTGCCGGTCATGAACGCGTCATTCGGCGTCCTGAACCAGCGCTGACGGGGGGCGTAGGGGCGATAGTCGGCTGGGTTGTATGGCTTCCATACCCCATCGATCTTGCGCGGTAGTCTGAGGTCGTCGGCCGTCGAGAAGGCCGCGTCGCTCCAACCCGCACAGATTCCACGGCCGAGAAACTCCTTTCGGTGGCTTTCGACAAACGTCCAGCCGTGCTCCCGAGCAGCCCGGCGCATCAGCTCGTTGAGATGCTCCGCCAGCCAACTGCCCTCACGCGCTTTCTTCTCGTCCAACTTGAAGTCTTTGAGCACATCCATGCCCGCTCGGCCACTGGGGCAAACCGTGGTCCCGTCCTCGAGCAGCGCCAGCCCCGGATAGGCGGTTAGCAGAATCCGGTCGCTCTCCTGGATGTGAAGGACATGTTGCAGCGCCCGATGAAGCGCCCGATAGCGCCAATAGAGACGTGCGAGCTGGTCCTTGGCGGTGCTCGCACCCTCAATCTGACCGAGCCACCCGCCAAGCCACTTCAGCATCGACTTGTCCGTCAGCACTGCGTTGGCAACGAGCCGCGAGAAGCCGACGTCGTTGCCGCCGATCGAGACCATCAGCAAGTCGATCTTCCGTGCGAACTCGGCATCGCACTTGACGAGCGACACCCCCTTGAGCTCGGGGACCCGGCCGTTGAAGTGATACGCTTCCGGGAAGCTCAATCTGCGGGGCCGGTGGTTGCCGCATTGGGCCTCGGCTACAGCCGAGATTTGGGATAGCCTAGGCGGGTTTGGCACCCACTCGTTGCCCTTGTAGCGCAGAAAGAGGCCGTCGGTGATTTCTGCCCCTGAGCAGGCAACCCCGACGAAGGTCACCGCCCGATGCGGGTCTTCCAGCGAAAGCTGCAGCGCGGCGCGGAGCTGGTGGGAGTAAAGGGAGCGGTGACAGGCCTGGTCCAGCCACCGGGCATTCTCCTGAATGAAACGCTCGTCACCGATCTCTCGCCAGGCGCCGACCCGAGCTGGATAACCCGTCAGCTCCGTCATCAGGCCGGCTCCATAGCTCACCGACCGCTCACGCGAGAAACGGATTGGCAAATCCGGGTTGCCTTCGCCCGAGGCGAAGCTGTCGCCGATCCCAACGATGAACAAATCCGTGATGGTGGCATCCGTGGCTACCACCTCGCGCCCGCCGATCTCGACTGTGATACGCGCCCCATTGGGATATGGCACGTCGAGCGAGACCGGCTCGTTGCAGGGACGGGTCACAGCCTGCCCTCGCGGTGCGCCTATCCCCTTTGGAGCCGTCAGCCACGTACAGTCGACGAAGCTTGCGTCGGGAATACCCTTCAGCTCAGCGATGATCCCATGCGATTTCGGATTGATGTAATCCCCGCCGTCAGGGCAGATGTGACGACTCTTATTGGCGTGCCAACAAGTACGACCAAGGACGATGGAAGCCCAACCATCCTGGTAGCGCGCGCCCAACTTGCGCTCGGCGGCGAGCACCGGAGAGTCGTGCTCCTCGTCCGAGAGTGACAGGAATATCGCCCGATGGGCCTGGGTGTCCGTTGGGTCCGTGAAAAAACGGAAGGGATTCTCAACCCGCCATTCGATCTGAGGGTAGATTTCTGCAGGCTGACTGGCACCGGTATGGGGAATGGCGGCAATTGACGTCAGCAGCAGTCCCGCTTTCGCAAGTGTGCGGAGCATCCCTGTCCCCCATCGACGCAAGGCCAGCATTTGAACCGGCTTACGGTTTTTGCGTCATGTCAGAAGCGGCCGCTCACATGCGACCACCATAAGGCCCAGACCCGGCGGATCGGCGCCATTTGCAGCGGCTCGCGCAACGGGTCACGGCTCTTCCTACGAAGAGCCCGCAAATAGGGCTCTACGACGGCAAGCGGGAGCAGTGCGACACGTTGTACACGGTCGAGTTGTCCCTGGCGCTGTCGCGCCTCGTCGAGATCCCGCCGAGCTTGTTCGATGAGGCCCTCGAGCACAGGCTCGAGGCGCTCCGGCCGGACGCCGGCCTGCACCTCTGCCAGGCTCAGCCCGGCAGCGGCCAATCGCGTTTCTGGAATGAGCACGCGGCCTTGTGCCCATAACGCAGGCAGCTCCACCAGTAGTCGGGCAATGCCATAAGCCCGCCCTGCAGACATCGCGATGGCATGCGTAGTCTCGTTCCGACCACCGAGAATGCGGAGCGCCAGCTCGAACAGCGCGCCCTCTGTTTTTGCGAGATGGGCCGCTAGCGCCTGATCGTCCCTGATCGGTTCATCGTGAAGGAGTACGGATTGGGCGTCGATGAAGCCGATCAGCAGGCCGAGTGGAAGGCGATGGCGTGCGACCGTGTTCCTCGCCGCATCCGCAACCGGGTGGCCGCTGAGTGTCGCGAGGTCGGTGTTCTCCAGGGCCTCGCGCCACCATTGCAGGCGGATCTCTCCCATCATGGGCTCACGGACGAATGCCGGAATGCGCGCGATCTCGCCGGCAAAGGCGGCGAGCGTGATGAGATCCCATCTCACGTGTCGCGGTGATAGGAGCGCGGCCAAATACCGGTCGAGCTCCCATGCTCGCGCCGATGCGCGCACCACCTCCGCATGAGTGGGCTCGAATGTCCCCGTTTCGCTCACGGATCAGTAGAGGTGGGCAGCCGCGACCATTGCGAAGGTCACCGGCAGGGTCAGGACAAGATTGAGCCGCGCATAAGTCTTGACGCTATCCCTGGCTCGCTCCCTCGCCGCTGGCTCAGCTGAAGTTTCGCCGAGCACGATCCGGAGGTTGGGCCAAATGATGAAGTGCACGAACGCCCACATGACGATCCCCCCGATCGTGCCGACCCACATCATCAGCGCGCGCGCCGTTGGGACGAAAACCGGGGTCGAGTAGACGAGCGAGCCGAGTACATAGCCGGTGGTCACCAACAGCAGCGCTCCGCTGACAACAGTCAGATGCGAGGCGTGACGGAACGCGTGGGCCACTTTTGGAACCACAGTCGACATTAGCGTCCGGCGGCCCGCGTCATCTGCCTGCTGTACCGCCGCGAGCTGGATGAAATTCACGAACCAGATCATCCCAACCCAGAGCATGGCGGCGACGATGTGGACCCAACGGAGGAGAAAGGAGACGAAGCCCAGCGCGTCGGCGCCGGCAAGCGCCAGCCACGCGATCAGGATGACGAGCGTCAGCACAGCGCTGGCAGCCAATGCGCGGCCCGCGGTTTCGGTGATGGCGTCCATCTCAGTGTCCTCGATTGGGGGCGCAGAGCGCTAGATCGTGAAGACGCTCGTCGGACTATACCTGCTTCGCCGGCTTCAGGAGCCTACGATTTTCTTATCCACGGCCACCGGCCACCACCGTCACTCGACGGCGATCAATGCGGCCGCGACCCGGCGGTGCTCCGCCAAGAGGACATTGTACGTACGGCACGCCGCCCCGGTATCCATCGGCTCGATGCCGAGCCCAGCCTCGGCAAAGCCTCCGCGCAGCTCAGGAGAGGGGAAAACCTGGCGTTTGCCTGTGCCGAGTAGAAAAACGTCGATCCGATCCTTCTCGGCAAACACCCGTTCGAAGACACGCAGTTGGATGTCCTCCGGACGGGAAACATCCCAGGCATAAATACCGCTGGGCAAGCAGAGAATGGAACCGCGATGGCTCATCTCGGCGAAACGGAACCCGCCGTTTCCGTAGGCGTCGATGGGCGCCTGGTAGGGATATCGTGCAAGACGCTCCGACATCCGGCAAGCAGCTCCTAGCCGTCAGACCTTGCTCGCAACCGCGGACGATGCTTTGCCCTTCTCAAAGCCCGACCAATCGCGCTTGACGCCGGTGTAGCCGAGCAGCGGCGCCGCCACGAAAATTGACGAGTACGTGCCGATGATGACGCCGAGGAGCATCGCCAAGGAGAAGTAACGAATCACCTCGCCCCCGATAAGGAACAGCACCGCGAGCACGACCAGCGTCGTCAGACCCGTAAGGATCGTTCGCGAAAGCGTCTCGTTGATCGACCGGTCGAGAAGCTCGTTCAGCTCCATGCGCTTGAACTTGCGCAAGTTCTCGCGAATACGGTCCGACACAACCACGGTGTCATTGACCGAATAGCCGAGAATCGTAAGCAAAGCCGCTACAATCGACAGATCGAAATCCCATTGGAATAGCGAGAACAGGCCGGCGACGATCAGCACGTCATGCGTGAGTGACAGCACCGCCCCAATAGCAAACTGCCATTCGAAGCGGAACCAGACATACACGCTGATACCAATCAAAGAGATGAGGACGGCGATAATGCCTGTTGTCCGCAGCTCACTGGAAACAGCGGGGCCAACGATTTCAACACGGCGCTGGATGTAATCGTCGCCCAGTGCGGCAACGATCTTTGAAACCGCCTCTTGCTGTGCCTCTTCACCGCCGGGCTGCTCCTCGACACGTATCAAAATATCGTCGGGAGCTCCGAACTCCTGGATCTGTACCTCGCCAAGACCGAGCGAACCCAACTTCTTGCGCAGACTTGCCAAGTCGACCGGTCCTGACTTGTGCTGGACTTCGATCATCGAGCCGCCTTTGAAGTCCACGCCGAAATTGAACCCGACGGTCAGGATCAGCACGACCGACAGGATCATGGCGGCGAACGAGCCGATGAGGCAGACCCCCTTGAAACGCATGAATGGAATCCGCGTCTCGGGAGGGAAAAGGGTTATGCCCTTGAAGTTCGGAACCAGAAACATTTGACGTTTCCTGTATCAGACCGGCACTTCGACCGAACGGCTCTTATGCCGGATCGATCTCGCCCACATCGCCACGAAGAGCCGAGTGACGGTGACGGCCGTGAAGACGGATGTGAAAATACCGATGCTCAGCGTCACTGCGAATCCGCGGATCGGTCCGGACCCCAGCCAGAACATGATGATGGCCGCCACCAGTGTCGTGAGCTGCGAGTCCGCGATCGTGACGATCGCGCGCGTGAAACCGGCATCTATGGCAGCAATGGGCGATTTACCGGTCCGTACTTCTTCACGAATGCGCTCGTAGATCAGCACGTTCGCGTCGACCGCCATGCCGAGAGTCAGCACGAGGCCTGCAATTCCGGGGAGCGTCAGCGCTGCCCCCAGCACGGTCATGGCGGCCACGATCAGAATGGCGTTGATGATGAGGGCAAGACCCGCATAGAACCCGAAAGTCCCATAGACGACGGTCATCATGATGAATGTCGCCAGGCCGCCGACGATGAATGCGCGCGTACCGGATTCGATCGAGTCGGCACCGAGCGACGGCCCGACTGTTCGCTCCTCGATAATAGTCAGCTTCGCCGGCAGGGCGCCAGACCGGAGCTGAATGGCGAGATTATTAGCGCTCTCGACCGTGAAGTTGCCGGAGATCTGCCCCGAACCGCCGAGGATCGGCTCGCGGATCACAGGAGCCGACAGAACCTTGTCATCGAGCACGATGGCGAACGGTCGCCCGACGTTCTCCTGAGTGAAGCGGCCGAACGTGCGCGCGCCCGACTGGTTGAAGCGAAAGGTAATGATCGGCTCGTTGGTCCGCTGGTCGAAGCCGGGCTGCGCATCCACGAGCTGATCGCCGCGAACCACGGGGGTCTCGCGCAACAAGTAAACGAACCCATCCTCCTCAGCCGAGGGATAGATCCGGTAACCCGGCGGCGGGCGAGAACCCTGCGCCTCGAAACCACTGATGCTCGGGTGGACCTCATGGAAGCTCAGGCGCGCCGTCTCGCCGATGAGAGCCTTGAGCTGCGCCGTGTCCTGCAATCCAGGGAACTGAACCAGGATGCGGTCGGAACCTTGCCGGACCACCGACGCTTCGGAAGTTCCGAGCGTGTCAATGCGTCGGCGAACCGTCTCGATGGAAGCGCCAACGGCGTTGGTGATCCGCTGCTGCAAACCGGCTTCGGTGGGCTGTAGTATAATGAGCCCAGGCTCACTTCCACGCTGAACAGAAAGGTCGTCACCTACGCTCCCGAGCAGAGCGTTGCCGATCGGTTGAATGAGGCTGCGGAGCTCCCTTATTGCCGCGTCGACCTGGTCGGGCTGCGCAATTCTCACGACGACAGCGCCGCCTTGCACTCCCAGCCCCGTGAACCCGATGCGTGCGTCACGCAGCCGCCTGCGGGCGTCTTCGCGTATGCTTTCGAGCCAGTCCTTGCGGACGTCGTTGACATCCATCGCGAGCAGAAGATGCGCGCCGCCGCGCAGATCGAGGCCGAGGCTCAGCTGACGTTTCGGCAACCAGTCTGGCCAGGCCTCCACAGTCTCTTTTGAAAAGAGGTTCGGCAGCGCGAGGACCATGCCAATCAGGCAGGTCAGCACGACACCTAAGATCTTCCAGCTCTGAAAATGGAGCATGTAGCTTTGAACTCCTCGGCACGCGAGCTACCGGGCCGTTTCGGTGGCAGGGCCTCCATCGTTGGCCCCTTCAACAAGTGCCTGAGCCGTCCAACAGCCTCACGTGCCTTCTTTCACCGGCTCGCCCTTGGCTCTGACGTCGGCTACAGTTGCCTTGACCACCCTCACGCGGGTGTTCTCGGCGATCTCGACCTCGATCTCGTTGTCGTCCTTGACCCGGGTGACCTTGCCAATGATCCCGCCCGACGTCACCACAGTATCACCCCGGCGGATGTTGTTCACCATCTCGCGGTGCTGCTTGGCGCGCTGCTGCTGAGGCCTGAACAACAAGAAGTAGAAAATGACGAACATCAACAAAATGGGGACGAGCTGCAGCATGAAGTCGCTGCCCCCACCAGGGGCGCCTTGCGCGTAGGCAGGTGTAATGAACATGTTTTCCGTCCTTGGGCCGGCACAGGTCGCGACGAGGAGCCCCGCAGCCAGGATCTGCCACGGGCCTGTCCGTTTGGTTGCGGCGCGACTATAGTGGCCCATCTCTCTTTGGCAAGATGCCTGGTCGCAGCGGAACCTTGAGTCCGTGACGAGACGGCTCGTCTCGACTATAGAGGCCACCGACGAACCCGCCCTCCTGCCATCACCGCCCTCACTAGGAATTGACATGACGCTTGCTACTGAAATCGCCCTTCTCGAGCGCATCGCAGCCGCCCTGGAACGGCTGGCGCCGCCACCTGCGAAGCCTATCGACTTCGATGCGGCCGAAGCGTTCGTGTGGCAGGCCGATCCGCCAGGATTTCAGCCGGTTCAGCAGGTGAACCGCGTGCCGCTCCAGCTCTTGAAGGGCCTTGAGCACCGCGCCGACCTGCTGCTCGAGAATACCGAGCGGTTTGCTCGCGGGCTTCCTGCCAACAATGCCCTGCTTTGGGGCGCGCGCGGCATGGGCAAGTCATCGCTTGTCAAGGCCGCTCATGCGGAGGTGCGCCGCCGGCTCGGACTCGGCAAGGGCTCTGGGCCGGACTTGAAACTCGTAGAGATCCATCGCGAGGACATCAGCTCTTTGCCGGCTTGCCTTGCGCTGATGCGCGACAGCCACCATCGATTCATCGTGTTCTGCGACGACCTGTCGTTCGATCGCGACGACACGAGCTATAAATCGCTGAAGGCCGTTCTCGAGGGTGGCATCGAGGGGCGGCCAGAGAACGTCATCTTCTACGCGACCTCCAACCGCCGGCACTTGATGCCGCGGGACATGATGGAGAACGAGCGCTCGACGGCCATCAATCCATCGGAGGCCGTGGAGGAGAAGGTTTCTTTGTCCGACCGCTTCGGCCTGTGGCTCGGGTTCCATCATGGATCGCAGGACCAGTACCTTGAGATGGTCCGCGGCTATGCCTCGTATCATCGGCTCGAAATCGCCGACGACGAGCTGGTCCGCGAGGCCCTAGAGTGGTCCATGACCCGCGGCGGACGCTCCGGCCGCGTAGCCTGGCAGTTTATCCAGCACCTCGCTGGCCGGTTGGGGCAGAAGCTGAGGGTGGAATAAGCCCTTGCCGGCCACACGGCCTGCCCCGAACTGCCCTACCGGGTTAGGTCAAGCACGACCTGACGCACGCTCAGGTCGTCCGGCTCTGGCTGGATCGAGAAGCCCAGCTCGCTGCACATCTTGAGCATCATCGTGTTCTCGGCGAGCACCGAGCCGAACAGCTGCTCGAGGCCTTCCGAGCGGGCATAGGCAATTAGGTGCTGCATGAGCTGCCACCCGAGCCCCCGGCCTTTGAGGTCGGACCTTACGAGGATCGCGTATTCCCCGCGCGTGTAGTCCGGATCGGCTACGAAGCGCGAAACTCCGAGCAGGTGGCCCGTGTCTTTCGAGATTGCGACGAACGCCATCTCGCGCGCGTAGTCGATCTGCGTCAGCCGGGCTAAGAACTTCCGGGGCAAGTCGACGCCGGCACTCAAGAAGCGCAGCCGGTGATCCTCCCTGGTGACATGCTGGAAGAACTCGTCGTAGAGCGGCTCGTCCTCGGGCCTGATCGGCCTCAGCCGCACGGGGCCAATTCCCTCCAGCACTAGATCCTTGATCCACTCCGAGGGGTAAGGCCTGAGCGCCATCGGCACTCGCGGGTTCGCGGTCTCATCCTCGACCCGGACTCGCGCATCGAGCGCGATCACGCCGCTTTCGTCCGCGAGCAATGGATTGATGTCGATCTCGCGAATCTCTGGGTGCCTCGCAACGAGATAGCTGAGCCGCACCAGCGTTTCTGCGATCTTATCGATGGCGGCGGCCGGCCGGTCGCGGTAGCCCTGCAGCAACCGCCAGATCCGCGTCCGCCGCATGAGATCTTCGGCGATATTCATGTCGAGTGGCGGCAGGGCCTGGGCCGTATCCGCGACAACCTCGACAGCTGTGCCGCCAGCGCCGAAAAGCAGGACTGGCCCGAACGTGCGATCGACCGCCATCCCGGCGATCAGCTCATGAGCCCGAGGCCGGCGGATCATCGGCTGGACCGTGAAGCCCTTGACGCGAGCATGCGGCAGCTGCCGGGCGACGCGAGTCAGGATGTCTTCGGCCGCGTGGCGTGCATCCTCTGCTCGCTCGAGCCCGAGCCGCACGCCGCCAACGTCCGATTTGTGCGAAATATCGTCAGAGAGCACCTTGACGACGCAAGCCGCGTGCTCTTGCAGAATTCGGGACGCGATCGCTTGAACCTCGTCAGGCGTCTCGGCAATCTCCGTCGGCACGGTCGGGATGCCATAGGCGACAAGAAGGCTTTTCGATTCGGCTTCGGAAAGCACGGTGCGGTTTTCGGCGAGCGCCGCGCTGATCACTTTCTCAGCATCTGCCGTATGCAGCCCCAGCTCCTCAGGCAACGACGGCGGCGTGCGCATGAGGAGCTCCTGCGCACGTGAATAGCGCACGAGCTGCATGAACCCTTCAACCGCCGAGGCCGGAAATTCAAAGCTTGCGATATTGTGACTCGCGAAAAGTTGCCGGGCCTCACGGCTCGCCCCTTCGCCGAGCCAATTTGTGAGGATTGGCTTCAGCGGCTTCTTGGCTTGGCGCCGCGCCTCGATCGCTTCGACGATGCCCTGCGCAACGGCCGTGCTCGATGAGGCAGCGGTCGGACAGTTCATGATGAGGATGGCGTCAGTGCCAGGCTCCTCGAGAAGAACCTCGAGCGCGGCGCAATATCGTTCGGCGTCGGCATCGCCAATCACGTCGACTGGGTTGGCACGCGACCACGTCGGCGGCAGCACGGCGTCGAGCGCCTTGATGCCCTCATCTGACAATTTCGCCAGAGTGCCACGCAGGTCGATCAAACGATCCACGGCGAGCACTCCCGCGCCACCGCCGTTCGTCAGGATGGCGAGGCGCTCTCCAGCCGACGTCGGAAGACGGGCCAGGCTCTCGGCAGCGTCGAAAAGCTCTTTCAGCTCGTAAACCCGCAACAGGCCCGCCCGCCGGAATGCGGCATCATAAGCGCTGTCCGAGCCAGTCAATGCGCCGGTGTGTGATAGCGCTGCCTGTGATCCCGCCTCGTGCCGCCCCGCCTTGACGACGATCACTGGTTTGGAGCGCGCAGCGCGACGCGCAGCCGACATGAACTTCGGAGCGTGCGTTACCGCCTCCATATAGAGCAGGATCGCCCTGCTTTTCGGATCGCCGGCGAGGTAGTCGAGCATGTCGCCGAAGTCGACATCGGCCATGTCGCCAAGCGACACGACGTGGGAGAAACCAATCTGTCGGTCGGCTGCCCAGTCGATGACGGCCGTGACCAGCGCGCCTGATTGAGACAGAAAGGCCAGATCGCCGGGCAGCGGCCTGCGATGGGAAAAGCTCGCATCCAGGCCGATGCCAGGAACCATCAATCCAATGCAGTTCGGCCCCTGGATGCGCAAGAGATTGGGCTTGGCTGCATTAAGCATCGCTTGCTGCAGGTCGCCACGGACCCCGGCCGTGATAACGACGGCAGCGCGCGTCCCCTTTCGGCCGATCTCCTCGATCAATCCTGGAACCGTGTGAGGCGGCGTGGCGATGACAGCCAGATCCGGCGTTCCCGGCAGAGCGTCCACTGAAGCATAACAGGGCACGCCATCGATGTCCGAGTGCCTCGGATTGACGAGCCAGATCGGCCCATCGAACCCACCAGCGCGCAGGTTCCGGGTGACGACCAAGCCGACGCTGCCGGGCTCTGGGCTGGCACCGATCATCGCTACCGACTTCGGGGCCAGCAGGTACTCCAGATTTCGAATGGTCATCGCATCGCCTCTTCGGATCGTCCGTCGTCGCCGTAAGCACGAGTGTTCATTTCATCAGCGCGGCCTCGGCATCCTTGACCGTCCCCTCCAGATCCTGACCGGCGTCGATGGTCGTCCATGCGGGCGATAGCGACCCGATCTCATATCCAAGCTGCAGTTTCACGACATCAACAGTCGCGTCAGAGGCATCGTTCCGGCGCTGAGCGACCCGGTTCATCAAGATTTCTGGCGACGCCGTGAGCCATAAACCTTCGAGCTTCACGCCGGCTTCTTCGGCGACTTCCTCTAACGCGCGGCGCTCACTCTCTGCCGCGAAGACTGCGTCGACGATAACGCCATGTCCGGCGGCCAATATGCGCTGTGCCTTTTTCATCAGCAGGCTGTAGACGCGCGCGGTGACGTCCTTTGTGTAGGCTTCGGCTTCGAGCCGCTCGGTCTCCTCTCGACCAAAAAGGGCCTTCCGCTCCAAATCGCTCCGGAGGTGAACGGCGCCGGGACATGGCCCTATGCGCGGTGCCAGCGCCGCAGATAACGTCGACTTGCCAGTGCCCGACAGTCCGCCGACAGCAACCAGCGCCGGCTCCGGGGGAGCGAGATACGAGAGTGCGGAAGCAAGGTAAGCGCGCGCCCGCTCCGATTGCTGATGGGCTGCCTCCCGGTCCTCGCTTGCCTGCTCCTGCTGCGCCCGCTCGGCTGTGACTAAGGCTCTAACTCCGGCTCGCAGACCAACGAACAGCGGCAACGCCGCCAGCCCGTCGAGGTCAGACTCCTCCTGTGAGCGCCAGAGATAGCGATTGAGCACGAGGTTGGCCGCGGGTCGCAGCCGCCGGTGATCGAGGTCCATCAGGAGAAATGCCAGATCGTAAAGCGTATCGATTGTGGCGAGCTCCTCGTCGAACTCGATAGCGTCGAACAATGTGGGCCGCCCGTCCCACATGACGATGTTGCCAAGATGCAAATCTCCGTGGCAGCGGCGGACGAACCCTTGCGCTGCCCGCTGGTCCAACACCGTGGCGGCACGGGCATGCTGAATTTCCGCTAACTGGCGAAATCGTGCCGTTTCTTCGGTTCCCAGAATGCCGGAAACATCGGCGAGGTTACGCGAGACGGAACTGACGAGGTCGCCGACGCGCTCGGCGCCGCGTGCATCATTTGCGGGCTGTGCCGTCGCATGGCTTTCGAACGCGGCATCGGCCAGGCTGCAAGCCAATTCTCGGTCGATACCACGTGTATCTGCGATGCTTCCCAACAAGTCGGATTGAGCGAACCGGCGCATCCGCACCGCCCATTCCACCGGCTCCCCTTTGCCATCGAAAGCGAGCCGGCCGTCACTTTCTCGGGTTATGGGAACGCAGCCGAGATAAATCTCTGGCGCCCATCTGCGGTTGATCTCGACCTCGCGCTTGCAAACGGCGCGCCGCTTCTCCAGCGTCGACAAATCCATGTAGGGAAAGCGCACGGCTCGCTTGATTTTCCAGGCCTCATCGCCCGCGAGAAACACAATCGCGCCGTGCGTCTCAAATTTCTCGACTCGATCCGGAGGTGCCGAATAAGAGACGGGGTCGGCTAGAAATGCTTTGATTTCGGCTTGGCTGTCCGAATCCGTCATTGGTACCCCGCTGGGCTCACCGGCCTGCAAACGGTAGGCTGGCAGCGCTGCGTCCTACTCATATAGGAGCCAGTCATTACGCAAAACGAATTGGCCTACCCGATCCTCATCATGGCACCTCTGCGCTTGCCAGTGTGAGAGCCGTCAAAGCCGAATGCTGACCCGGCGGACCATTTGTCGTCACCCCCTATTCACCGCTGATGGGGAGCCGAAGAGCCTTCTGGCCTGTTATAAGTGAAACGGCCTTGACGTCTATCAAGGCTCTTTCAACGCTTTGGCCCGACTGATTGGGTAGTGCGTTAACGGAGAAAGGCGCCGACCGATGCCGTACCGGACGATTCTCATTCATTTTAATCACGACAAGCGCGCGCGGCAGCTTCTCGATGCAGGGGTGCAGCTGGCACAAGGGTTCGATGCGCACCTGATCGGAATGTATGTCTTCCCTGCCTATCGCTTGCGCCCGCCCATTCCGTTGCCCTTTGGCAGCGACGTTCTCGGCAACATCACGGCGCAGATCCAGGAGGAGGCGGACCGGATCAAGTCGCAGTTTGACGAGGCGACCGCGCAGCACACGTTCGTCTCGGAATGGCGCTCACTGACCGCGGAGCGGATCGACCCCGCGGCGATCGTCATGGAGCACGGGCGAGCCGCCGATCTCATCGTCGCCAGCCAGACGGACCCGGATTGGGATCTTTCCTCGGTTCTCGATTTTCCGGAGCGCCTCGCCATCGAAGCAGGTAGGCCTGTGCTCGTCATCCCGAACGGGTACGTATTCCAGGCACTGCCCAAGAAAGTAACGGTGGCGTGGAAGAACCGCCGCGAAGCCGCCCGTGCCGCGTTCGACGCAATGCCGCTGCTTCAGCGAGCCGAAGAGGTGCAGGTGCTCACGGTTGAAGAAGAAGAGCGTCAGGAAGGAAGCCCCGGCGTAACCGAGATCGCCGCCACGCTCAACCGGCATGGGGTAAACGTCTCGGTCGACATCGTTCCGGCTGCCCAGACGTCGGCTGCGGAGGAAATCCAGCGTCGCACCGAGAAATCAGAGCTGCTGGTCATGGGCGCCTACGGGCAATCGCGCTTCCGCGAGCTTGTGTTCGGCGGGGTAACTCGCCACCTGCTCCGGAACATGACGATCCCGGTTCTGTTCTCACACTGACGGGGGCCACCCGCGGAGCATTCCCATGACCGGCGCGGAAAAGTTGTTACGGCGTGTAAGATTGGAGCTTGCGCGGGATCCCGACTTTCCTGCTGGCAGCCGTGAGCGGGGCTACGACTTCATCGCGCCATTGGACGAAAGCGGACGCATCGTACACGAAGCCTGGGAGGAGCTTAAGGACCGTTGCCGGGTGAGACGGTTCTGGCCCGGACAGGCCGACGAGGTCGGGCACGTCGTGCGTCGGCCGAGCGGCCAATGGTCATTCCATTACGACATTCACGGCGACGCGGCGCGCGACGAGTCCGGCTTCCGCTTTTCGAGCCATGCTTTCAATCCAGGGGAATACGTCTCGATATTGGAGCAGGACGGCGTGTTGCGTACGTTCTTCGTTGCATCCGTTCGAGAAATCGATTGAATTAGCTTATCTTCATTTGAATTGGATGGATGCAAGGATTGCACAAGCGTTGCGCGGCACTCATCCGCGGGCGCGGGGTGCGTATGGTGAGGTGTGGGGGTGGTCCAGCGCATGTCCAATCAGACGATCCAGGCAGGCACCATCAGCACACGGCTGGCGGCAGCCCACATCGAGCTGCGGCGCGTTCCCTTTGATGCGCCGTGGAACTGGCTGGCTGCTGGCTGGCGTGACCTTTGGAGCGCCCCGCATGTGGGGCTGACCTACGGATCCGCCTTCGCCATCCTGGCTTTCGTGTTAACCGCGGGATTGCTGCAATTCGGCATGCAGTCCCTCATCCTGGCCCTCGCTGGCGGCTTCTTGCTGATCGGTCCTCTCGTCGCCGTCGGGCTCTACGAGGCGAGCCGGCGGCTCGAAACAGGCAAGCCGGTGGTGCTCGAAGAGGTGATGTTTGCCGGCCTCAGGGCTCCCGGACAGCTTGGCTTTTTCGGAGTCGTCCTGGCATTTGCCTACGGCGTCTGGCTGCAGCTCGCGTTCTTGATGTTCATGCTGTTCATGGGCAGCCGCGGTTTGCCGCCGGCGAGTGAGTTCGTGCCCACGCTGCTGTTCACGCCGCATGGGCTGGGGCTGCTCGTTGCAGGAACTGCAGTTGGCGGCGTGCTGGCGACCATCATTTTCTCGGTGTCGGTCATTTCGGTGCCGCTGCTGCTCACCAGACCCATCGACGCGGTAACGGCGATGGCAGCGAGCATCGAGGCGGTCGTTAAGAATCCGAAGCCGATGGCCCTTTGGGCGGCGTTGATCGCCGGCTTCATGATCCTGGGTACGCTGACGCTGTTCATTGGGTTGGCCGTCGCATTCCCACTGATCGGCCACGCCACATGGCACGCGTTCCGTAGCCTCGTGGTGCAGAATGGTTCCTGAGTGCCGTCAAACGTACGGCTGCACCCTTCCAGCGTTAACGGGGGTCAGATCCCTTACGCGGTGGCGCCGTGAGTTCTTCGTCCTGAAGCGCCCGCCAAGCTGCCCCGTCCAGATCCTCGAACTGGTTCGTGTTCAGCGCCCAGAGAAAGGCGGCGAGCCCGAGGCCGCCCAGGAACAGTGCTGCAGGGATGAGCCAAGCTAAAGCCGTCATGGGTTACACCTTCAGCTTCAGGCGCTTCGATCTGAGGCGAACAGCATTGGCCGTCACAGCAATAGACGAGCTCGACATGGCAATCGCGGCTATGAGCGGCGTCGCATAGCCCGCCACCGCCAGAGGCACGAAAATCGCATTATACGCCAGCGACAAGCCGAAGTTTTGCAGGGCCATGCGGTGGGACGCCTTGGCAACGGCAAGCGCCTCCACGACGGCCCCCAACCGCTCCCCCTGGAACACGAGATCCGCCGCCGTCTGGCTGATATCCGCAGCGGAAGATGGCGACAGGGAAGCATGAGCCGCCGCCAACGCCGGAGCGTCGTTCAAACCATCGCCAACCATCAACACCTTCCGGCCTTCCGCCTTGAGCGCTTCCAGCCGTGCGATCTTCTGAGCCGGGTTCTGCCGGGCGTGCCAGTGCTCGATCCCAGCCTCTCTCGCCGCCGCTTCCACGGCTGCGGGCCGGTCGCCGGAAAGCAGCTCGATGCGGTAACCCGCTTTCTTGAGAGTGCTAATGACTTCCGCCGCATCCGGCCGCAGGTGGTCCTCGAAGCGAAGCGCAATGGGATCACCCTCGGCAGGCTTGAACCAAAGCGTGGCCAGATCGCCGGTCTCGCTGCCGACCCCGCACCAGGCTGCGGACCCGAGCCGTTCCTCGCCGTGCTCCGTTTCGCGGGCGAGACCCGCGCCCGCAACTTCCCGCACGTTGGTTGCCGCGACCGGATCGAGACCGCGGGCGCGCGCCTCTTTGACAACGGCCCGCGCGTAAGGGTGGCGGCTGGCCGCCGCGAGGGCGGCCGCACGGTTCAAGAGCTCGTCGCTACAAGATTGCGGATCGACAAGCCGTGGCTCGCCCATGGTCAGCGTGCCGGTCTTATCGAAGATGATTGTATCGACCTCGGACAACCGCTCGAGACCGTCAGCCGCTTTGACGAGCACGCCCTGGCCGAACAACCGACTGCTCGCAGCTACCTGGACTGCGGGAACCGCCAAAGCCAGCGCGCACGGACAGGTAATGATGAGCACTGCGATGGCCGCCGTCAGCGCCTGCTCCCAGCCGTGCCCCAGGAGCATCCAGCCGATGAACGTCAACAGGCCCAGCAGATGCACCGCGGGCGCATAAAGGCGCGCAGCCCGGTCCGCGAGGCGCACATACCGCCCCCGGCTTTGCTCGGCGGCCGTCATCAGCCGTCCGATCTCGGCGAGCAACGTGCCTTCGTTGGTGGCCGTCGCCTCGACCACCAGGGGCTGGCCCATGTTGAGGGTGCCAGCGAACACCTGCCGGCCTGGCTCAACGGTGACCGGCGTGGCCTCACCCGTGATCAAGCTCTCATCGATGGCGCCGGCGCCTTCAACGACACGCCCATCGATGCCGATCCGCTCGCCGGTGGCCACGAGAATGCGCATGCCCGGCGACAGGAGACGCGCCGGAAGCCGCTCCGTGCGGCCGTCCGCCTCGACGACGGTCGCCATCATGGAGCGCAGGCCGAGCAGGTTGGCCGCAGCCCCGGCAGCGCGAGTCCGCATCCGCTGATCGAGGAAACGCCCTATGAGCAGGAAGAAGAGAAGCGACACGGAAGCATCGAAATAGACGTGCTCGCTGCCCCGCATGGTCTGATAGAGACTCATGCCCGTCGCCAGCAGGATCGCCAGCGAGATCGGCACGTCCATATTGAGGTTGCGGGACTTCAGCGCCTCAACGGCCGAGCGGAAGAATGGCTGGCCTGCATAGGCCACCGCGGGCAGCGCGATGAGGGCTGAGAGCCAGTGAAAGAGCGTCTGGAGCGACTGCTCCATGTCACCCGCCTGTCCCGACCAGACGGAGACGGACAGCAGCATGATGTTGGCGGCGGCGAAGCCCGCCACGCCCACGCGACGCAGGAACTGCTGGTCGGCCTGCCCGGCATCTGCCGTATCGTCGAGTAGCGGAGCGGCTTTGTATCCCGCCTTTGCCAGCGCCTCGATCAAGTCCTCGGCGCTCCGGCGGCCTTTCTCGCTCACCACGGTCACGCGCCGGGCCGAGAGGTTTGCGCGTGCCGAAACCACGCCTGGCTCGCTGCTCAGCGCCTGCTCGACCTTCCGCATGCACCCGCCGCAGTGCATGTTCTCGACGACGAGCGTCGTGGTCTCAAGCGGCACTTCCTGCTGCTTGCGACCATGCTCAGTGATGAGAGCGACCGCGATGTCCGTCAGGACTTGACCCATTCCCGCTTCCTCAATCTGTAGACAGGCTCTTTGTCTCCAGTGCCGATCCAGACCGCCTGGAGATCGACCAGCCAGGCGCCGGGTGAAAGCTCCTCGATTGGCGCGACATAGCGGCCGGGCTCGACCTCCGTGAGCGTCACATTCCGATCATGCTGATTGGTCGACGGCCGGCCCAATACGCCGGAGACGAACAAGCCGGAAACCGGACGCCCATTCCGGTCGCGCAGCACGAGCGATAACCCCTCGTCCGGAGCGAGCCTCGCATCAGCCGACCAGCCGAGACTCTCTTGGCGCTCGGCGGCAGCGATGCGTTTGTTGTAGTGCAATCCCTTTCGGTAAGGCTCGTCGGATACGACGCCCGTGTAAGTCGAGAGCGCCGAATACAGAAAAATGCCGTTAGCCAGGAACACCGTTCCGAAAAAGGCGAGCACACCGATCAGCACATGCCGCCCTGTCAGTCCTTCCGAACGCTTCGCTGACATCATTGCGCCTCCACACCTCATCTGCCGGGTGATGCTGCGCTTTGGAAGATGGCGTCCCGGCGCATCTCGGTGCCGGTCTCTACATCCCTGACAATGAAGTCGAAGCGTGTCGAAGGTGGCGTCAGGTCGCCAACATACTCCGGCGGAACCGTAACTAGAACTCGCACTTCGCGAACATCGTCGGGCGGAACGCTGATGGCGCCATTGCCGTCATGGCCGACGATTCTCATCTGGGCCCCTGGCAAACCTTCGACAGCGAGATCGACGTTCACGGCCTCGTGCCGCTTGTTCAGCACTTTCACCGAATACGCATTACGCACGCCGCCGTCGGAAAGCGGCACGAACAGGACACCGCGATCGTGCAGAACGTTGACCTCGAGCGTCGTGCGAGAGACGAGCCCGATCGCCATCACGGCTGCAACGAGGACGATCAGACCGGAGTAAAGCACGGTCCGTGTGCGGACTAACTTCAACGGCTCGTGGCTGATACCGGCAACCTTGGCCTCCTGCTTGGCCACCGTGTCGTAGGCGATCAAGCCACGCGGACGGCCGATCTTGTCCATGATCTCGTTGCAGGCATCGATGCAAAGCGCGCACTGAATGCACTCGAGCTGAGCGCCGTCGCGGATATCAATGCCGGTCGGGCAAACGGCTACGCACGCCTTGCAATCGATGCAGTCACCGCGTCCCTCCCAGCTCTGACCTTTGCGAATCGGCCCGCGCGGCTCGCCCCGCTCTTTGCGGTAGCTGACGAGCAGCGTGTGCCGGTCCACCATGGCGCCCTGGATGCGCGGCCAAGGACACATGTAGATGCAGACCTGCTCGCGTGCGATGCCGCCCAGAAGATAGGTCGTGGCTGTAAAGATGCCGAGGAACAGGTAGGCGATGGCCGGTGCGGTGCCGGTGACCAGCTCCGCGGCAAGCGTTGGCGCATCGCGGAAATAGAAGACGAGCGCACCACCCGTGGCCAATGCGATGAGAAGCCACGACAAATGGGTCATCGTCTTCTTGAAAATCTTGGCCGCGCCCCAGCGCTCCTTGTCTAGGCGGATGCGCGCGTTGCGGTCGCCCTGCCAGAAGCGCTCGACCGCGATCATGAGATCGGTCCAAACAGTCTGCGGGCAGGCGTAGCCGCACCAGACGCGACCTGCCAACGCCGTGACGAGGAACAGGCCAAGGGCCGAGATCACCAGGATTCCTGTGATATAATAGAGCTCCTGAGGCCAAATCTCGAGGAAAAACAAGAACAACCGGCCATTCGCGAAATCCAGCAATACGGCCTGGTCGGGCAGATTCGGACCACGGTCCCAGCGTAGCCATGGCAGCACGTAATAAATGTTGAGCGTGATCGCCATGACCAGCCACTTGATGTTCCGGAACCGGCCGTGGGCGAGGCGTGGATAGACCTTCTGCCGAGCAGCATAAAGCTCCCGCCGATCCTTGCGGTTGATGGCAGCAACATCGTGCTTCTCGACGCCGGGCGCGGCTTCGTTGATGAAATCGGCAGGCTTCAGATTCTGCGGCATGGAGGTCATTGGTCTCCTTACCCTCCTGCGTCAGAGAAATCAGAGGTGAGGAGCAGGCCCGTCCGCCCACTGCTCCTCACCTGCCCCCGCCTACTGACCATGAGCGAGGGCGCTACGCTTTGCTCTCGGACAAAGTCCGGTCTTCAAATCCGCTCCATTTGCCTGTGGCGTTGCAACAACTCATCGGCACCTTTATTGCCCGCCACCAAGCGAGTGGACGTAAACGGCGAGCGACTTGATCGTCACTGGATCGAGCCGGCCCTCCCATGGTGGCATCTGACCGCCACGGCCGGTACTGATGCTCTCCACGATATCTTCCTTCGAGCTGCCATAGAGCCAGATCGCGTCCGTGAGGTTGGGTGCGCCTAGCTCGACGTTGCCTTTGCCATCCTCGCCGTGACACGCCACGCACTGCTCCGCGTAGATTTCCCGCCCGCGCGCAACTGCGGCCTCGTCCGTCGCCCGGCCGGACAAAGATAGGACGTACTCTGCCGTATCGGAAATCTGATTACGGTCGAGAAGCTGGTCGATGCCAAATCGCGGCATTTGGCTTTCACGCCCCTCCTCGTGACCCGAACGGATTCCGAAGCGGATCGTGGTGTGGATGTCCTCGATGGTACCGCCCCACAGCCATTCGTCGTCATTGAGATTGGGATAGCCGGGGAATCCCTGGGCACCACGGCCATGGCACGGCGCGCAGTTGTCGGCGAACACTGTAGCACCGCCGGCCATCGCGAACCGCAGGAGCTCCGGATCGTCCTTCACCTGATCGAGCGGTGTCGCGGCGAGCGCATCGCGGAACTTGGCTTGCTCAGCGCGCGCGGCCTCCACCTGCTCGGTCACTACCGCCCGCTGACTATAATCGAGCACACCCTTCGTATAGCCACTCATCGTCGGCCAGGCTGGATAGAGCACCCAGTAGCCGAAGGACCAGATAATGGTGGCGTAGAACGTCCAAAGCCACCACTTGGGAAGCGGCTTGTTCAGCTCCTTGATGCCGTCCCACTCGTGACCGGTGGTCTCGACACCGGTGACCTCGTCGATTTCTTTCCTGCTCATTTGCGGCCCCCGTGGGAAGCGGTGTCTTCATCGAGATCGAGCGCCTCACGTTGCGCTGCTTCGAAGCGCCGGCGATTGCTGGGCCAGAAGGCGTAGACGACGACCCCGATGAACAGCGCGATGAAAAAGAACAGCGAAGTGACTTGGCTGAATGTCGCCACAGTGTCGTATGTCATGACGCTGGCCCTCACCTCAGGTTGGGACCGGCGGCATCGAAGCTGGCGAAATCGACCAGCGTGCCGAGCACCTGCAGGTAGGCGATCAGCGCATCAAGCTCGCTGATCTCGCCTCCTGGCCGGCCATCGAACTTGGCGACCTTGGCCTTGGGGTAGCGCTCGAGCAGCTCGCGCGCCGCCCGCGAGTCGGGGTCGACCTGGGCCTTCAAGTCGTCGAAGGCTTTCTCGATCATCTCGTCGGTGTACGGAACGCCGACAGCCCGCAGCGTCTTCAACCGCTCCTGAATGTTCTCCGCATCGAGCTTGCGGGTGAGCCAGGGATACGCCGGCATGATGCTCTCGGGCACGACAGAGCGCGGATCGATCAAGTGCTCCACGTGCCATTGGTCGGAGTACTTACCGCCGACGCGAGCGAGATCGGGCCCCGTCCGCTTCGAGCCCCACTGGAACGGATGGTCGTACATGCTCTCCGCAGCGAGGCTGTAATGGCCGTAACGCTCCACTTCGTCACGCAGCGTGCGGACCATCTGGCTGTGACAGGTGTAGCAGCCTTCGCGGATGTAGATGTCCCGGCCGGCCTGCTCGAGCGGAGTGTAGGGCCGCATGCCCTGCACCTTCTCAATGGTGCTGTCGATCCAGAACAGCGGTGCGATCTGCACGATGCCGCCGATGGAGACGACAATCAGAATGCCGATCAGCAGAAGGATCGAGTTCTTTTCGAGAGTTTCGTGCTTCAACATAGCGGAGCCCCCTTATTCCGCCGGAACCGGGCGCAGCTCAGGGGCTGCCGCGACACGCGGCTGCTCCATCGCATCCACGGGCTCATCCCCGCGGACCGTGCGCCAGATGTTGTAGGCCATCACCAGTGAGCCGATCAGGAACAGCAGTCCGCCCGTCGCGCGGATGATGTAGAAGGGCTTCATGGCCTCAACGGTTTCGACGAACGAGTACTGCAGGAAGCCGAGGCTGTCGTAGGCCCGCCACATCAGACCCTGCAGGATGCCCGACACCCACATCGAGGTGATGTAGAGCAGGATGCCGACAGTTGAGATCCAGAAGTGCCACTCGACGAGGCGGAGCGAGTAGAGCCCGCGCCGGCCCCACAGCCACGGCACAAGGCAGTAGATGGCGCCGAAGGAGACCATGGCGACCCAACCGAGTGCACCGGAGTGCACGTGGCCGATGGTCCAATCGGTGTAGTGGCTGAGCGAGTTCACCGCCTTGATGGACATCAGCGGTCCCTCGAACGTCGACATGCCGTAGAAGGCGACGGAGACCACCAGCAGCCGGACGACAGGATCGGTGCGCAGCTTGTCCCAGGCACCGGAGAGCGTCATCAGACCGTTGATCATGCCGCCCCAGGACGGCATCCACAGCATGACCGAGAACGTCATGCCGAGCGTCTGCGTCCAATCCGGCAACGCCGTGTAGTGGAGGTGGTGCGGGCCGGCCCAGATGTAGATGAAAATCAGCGACCAGAAGTGCACGATGGATAGCCGGTAGGAGTAGACCGGCCGCTCCACGCGCTTCGGAATGAAGTAGTACATGATGCCCAGGAAGCCCGCCGTCAGGAAGAAGCCGACGGCGTTATGGCCGTACCACCACTGGGTCATCGCATCCTGCACACCGGCGAAAACGATGTAGCTCTTCGTGTCCGTGAGCGAGACCGGCAGAGCCAGGTTGTTCACGATGTGCAGCATCGCGATGGTGACGATGAACGCCAGATAGAACCAGTTCGCGACGTAGATGTGCGGCTCGCGACGCCGCGCGATCGTGCCGATGAAGACGAGGAAGTAGGCCACCCAGACGATGGTGAGCCAAACGTCCGCGTACCATTCCGGCTCGGCGTATTCCTTGCTCTGCGTTACGCCGAGGAGGTAGCCCGTGGCGGCGATCACGATGAAGAGCTGATAGCCCCAGACAACGAAGTATGGCGCCCAGCGGCCAGCGAGCCGGGCGTGGCAGGTGCGCTGCACGACGTAGAAGGAGGTCGCGATCAGCGCGTTACCGCCGAATGCAAAGATGACCGCGGAGGTGTGTAGCGGCCGCATCCGCCCGAAGCTCGTCCATGGCAGATCGAAGTTCAGTGCCGGGAAGGCCATCTGCCAGGCGATGAAGTCACCGACGGCGAAGCCCGCAATGCCCCAGAAGACGGCCGCGATGGTGGCGACCTTCACCGGGCCGTCGAAATAACCCTGCTCATCCACCAACGACTTGGACTCTTCGCCGAACGAGTCGCGCAGCACGAACACCAGGCCAACCGCGCACGCCAGCGCCAGCAGAGCTCCGTGGAAAGACATCGCCGCGTCTCGCGCGCCCGCGGCCAGAGCCAAGCCGAGCAGAAGACCCAATCCGCATCCCAGAGCTGCAACGACGTCTGCAAAAGCGCGCCGCTCCACTGTCGTGTCCATCATCTCAGTGCCCCTCGTATCGGCTACCGGCACAGGTTTCACTCTCGTACGGGCCGGTTATTCCGCAGCCGTCCCGCGTTCTTTGACTTCAGTCAAGTTGGATACTGCCTGGGCCAACAAGTCGCGCCCGGAACAGGCCGGCAGTCATCTGCCGTTCTGACTGCTCCTCACCTCGTGGGTCTGAACCCCGGCTGTGGCATGGCGCAGGAGGATCGCATAGGCGACCCGCTCCTCGGCGTCGGTCTTGACCCGGACGACTGCGATGCCACCTCCGGCACGCAGATGGCGGTCGAGCTGCTGTGCGTGCCGCTCCAGGGCCCAGATGTGGAAATTCGGCATGACATCGCGCTTGGTGCGGGTCGGCTGCATCCGCGGTTGAGAGACTGGCGTCATGTCCCACGGACATGGCCCGCTCGCCTCCGACACGATCCAGGTCTCCGCACCGAGGTGGGCCATGCGCTCGCCCCATTGGGAACCAGTCCCAGGCGGCACCGGCGGGGCGATCACCTTCACCTGATCGAGCGGCAGCTCAGCAGCCTTGATCGCGAGAATTGCTTTCTCGAGATCGTCGATGCGCGCAAAGAGGCCGAGCGCGTACCTAATCTTCTCGTGGTCCTGGTTTTTCTGGTTGTCGTTCATGCCGAATCCCCGCGGCACGCGCACCCGGTGGAACTGGCACCATTACCCCGATACGGGCATCGCACTTTGATCTAGATCAGTTACTTACCCGATGACCCAGGGCAAAAGGGCCGGTTCCTTTAGGTCAGGCATCGGCCATGCTGGCCAGTCGCTCGGGATCCTTCAGGATCACCAGTGTCGTCCGCGGCAGCTCGATGAGGCCCTTGCGCCTGAACTTGCTCAGCGTGCGGCTCACGGTCTCGATCGTCAGACCGAGATAGTCTGCTATATCCAGCCTCGTCATTGGGAGCCTGATCTGGTTGGGGTCTTCTCCCTGCTCCTCATTGCGGCGCGACAGCGCGAGCAGGAATGCCGCCAGCTTCGCGTCTGCCGACTTTGCGGCGAGGCAGAGCAGGTGGTCACGGGTAGCAGCCAGCTCCAGCGCGGCCAGGCGCAGGAAGCGCTGTGCCAGCTCGGGCCGCTGAGCCATCGACCGCTCGATCACGCTGCGGGGAATCCGGCGGAGCCGCACGGGCGTCAGGGCCTGGGCGCTGTAGGAGTAGGTTCCGAGATTGCAGTTCCCGATCATGTCCCCGGGGAAGTAGAAGGACACAATGTGGCGCTCGCCATCAGGCAGAATGCGATAGGCGCAGACGATACCCTCGACGACCTCGAAGACGTTGCGGGCGTCGTCACCGTCGAGGAAGATGTCCTCGCGTGGCGCAGCGGACTGGATTGTCCCTAGCTGTACAAAGCCGTCGAGGGCACTCTCGAGAGAGGGGCTGCGGACGGTGAACAAGTCACTGTCGTGGGAGAATTTCTCAGTAGGGGCTACCAAGGCAAGCATCGGCTGCTCCTTTCTCGTCTGTTGTGCCGACGAGGGCATTGGACCAGCCGCGTGTCGCTACCGGATGAGAAGTTTGTAAGAATTTGTAAGAATGTGTCGGACAACTGTGCCTGTGCAGGTCAGGACGACACCGAAAAGGAAATGAACAAGGGGTCAGCGCATATCCTCATCGTCGATGATGAGCCCAAGGTGCGACTTCTGCTGCGGCGCTGCTTTGAAAGCGAGGGCTACAAGGTCACCGAGGCCGGCGGGAGCGCCGAAGCGCTGCAGCTCCTGAGCCAGTCCACCTTCGATCTCGTCACGCTCGACCTCAATCTGCCGGATGGCGATGGGCTGACCGTTGCGCGAGAGATTCGCGCGCGGCTAACGACTCCCATCATCATGGTGACAGGCAAAGGCGACACCATCGACAGGGTAGTCGGGCTCGAGCTTGGCGCCGACGACTACATCACGAAGCCCTTCCACCTCCGCGAGGTTCTTGCCCGCGTACGTGCCGTCCTCCGCCGCTCCGCTGCGGCCGCCATCCCGGCAGATGGCGGTCCAACTTCCTCGGCGGCCTCTGTCAAGACCATCAGGTTTGACGGCTGGGTGCTCGATCCCGCCAAGCGTGAGCTGAGGCAGCCCTGCGGAACACCTCGGGAGCTTACGACGAGTGAGTTCGACCTGCTCTTGCTGTTGGCCAAGAACGCCAATCGTGTCATGTCCCGCGACCAGATCATGGACGGGCTGAAGGGACACGACTGGACACCCTACGACCGCAGCATCGACAATCTCATAGTGCGGCTCAGGCGCAAGATCGAGCCTGACCCCGAGCGCCCGCGGCTCATAAAGACGGTTCGTGGCGTGGGCTACACACTGACGGCCGACGTCAGTGAGCAATGAGAGGACCGGGTTACCGAACGCCCAGCTTCTTCTGCAGGCTCGTGGACGACGTCGTGTATTGGAACAGCAGCTTGCGATCCGGATAGACGTACTTGTACGCCTGCTGTGCCATAAGCGCCGCCTCATGGAAGCCCGACAAGATGAGCTTCAGCTTGCCTGGGTAGGTGTTGATATCGCCGATGGCGAAAATGCCCTTTTCGCTCGTCTCGAACTTTTCCGTATCAACCACGATCAGGTTGTCCTCGAGCTTTAGCCCCCAGTTGGCGATCGGCCCGAGCTTCATCGTCAGTCCAAAGAACGGCAACATGCGGTTGCAGGCAAGCCGCTCCTGCCCTTCCTTGGTGCGGATGGAAACACCTTCGAGCCACCCATCGCGGCCGTGCAACTCCATGACTTGGCCGATCTTGAGTTGCATCGCACCCTCGGCTACCAGGGCACGCATCCGCTCCACAGAATGTGGCGCGGCACGGAACTCGTCCCGGCGGTGGAGGAGCGTCAAACTTTTGGCCAGCGGCTGAAGATTGAGCGTCCAATCGAGAGCTGAGTCGCCGCCGCCGACGATCAGCAGGTCGGTGCCTGCAAAATCCTGCATGCGGCGTACAGCGTAAAAGACCGATTTGCCTTCGTACCCCTCGATGCCATCGAGCGGTGGGCGTTTCGGCGTGAACGACCCGCCGCCCGCCGCGATAACGACGACTTTCGTCAGGAAAGTCTTCCCGACATCGGTTCTCAAGCGAAACCGGCCATCCGATGTGCGCTCGAGCTCATCGACGCGCTCGCCGAAGTGAAATGTTGCGCCGAACGGCTTAATCTGCTCCAGCAGCCTGTCTGTCAGCTCCTGACCAGTGACGACTGGCAGCGCGGGGATATCGTAAATCGGCTTATCGGGATAAAGCTCGGCACACTGGCCACCGGGCTTGTCGAGGATGTCGACCACGTGAGCCTTGATGTCCACGAGGCCCAGCTCGAAGACGGCGAACAACCCGACCGGGCCTGCCCCGATGATCACGCAATCCGTCTCGATTGGCTCCGACTCGGGCCGGCCCTGGAAAGTTGCATCCTGCTGCACGTCCTTGCTCCCGATCCCACGGTCATCGTTGCGGGCGGCCCGCCGCCAGAAAACGCCCCCGCCACTATCGCGCAGTCACCCGCGTCGAGTTAACGCCAGTGTCCATCAGAACTGCTTCTCGGGCACGCGCACAACGAGCCCGTCGAGCTCCTCGGTGACTTTGATCTGGCAGCTCAAGCGGCTTTCCTCGCGCACGTCGAACGCGAAGTCGAGCATGTCCTCCTCCATTTCGGAAGGCTCGCCCGTCTTCTCGCGCCATTCGGGGTCAACGTAAACGTGGCAGGTCGCGCATGCGCAGGCGCCGCCGCACTCGGCTTCGATGCCTGGCACGAGATTCGCCTTGGCCGCCTCCATGACGGTCATACCCGGAGTCGCATCTACGACCTGCTGAGACCCATCCGGCTGGACGAATGTGATCTTGACCATACGTGCCTTATGCTCCCTGGCAGCGCGTGTTCACGTGCGTCAACTGAGGATCCAAAGCGGTGAGGATGACGCACTCCCGCGTTTGCCAGCCTGGGAGCCGCCTAGAGCCCTACCTCGCGTCCGTCATAAGCGGCGAATTGATAGACATATGGGGTCTCGAATTCAAGCGTACACCCGACGCAGGTAGATGCTCCGGCCGATGGACCTGTCCGGCCCCAAGCTTCTGGCGGCACCTTGCCGCGGGTTTTCTCCAACCGCATTTCGAGCGTGTTTCAGCCTCCGAAGCCGATAGCGACGCGCCCCCCGCTCAGCCCCCTCCTCGCTCGCCGTTCCTTTCAAGTGCCGCGATGAGGCGTCGGGCCTCCTCGATCGCTTTTTCGAGTCCCCCGGTGATTGCACTAGCTGCGTCCATACCCTTTGCTGCTCGCTCGACGTCCTCCGCCGCGTTCGCAACGGCCCAAGCGCCGATAGCCCGTGCCATGCCTTTCAGCTTATGAGCCGCTGCTCGCCGCGAGGCTTCGTTGGTCGCCGACTTGATTTCCGCCAGGAGTGCAGGCGCATGGACGAGGAACAACTCCAACACCTCACGCACTAGCTTCTCGTCGCCGAACGTTTGGCGATGCAGGTGATCAAAGTCGATTGGCGCGACCGCCTCCGAATCGCACTTGCCTGGACGAATTGATTCGTGTTGCGAGGAGACTTGGGCCTGCACTGCCTCGCCTGCGCTGATTCGCTGACCCTGTCGCACGGCACCATCCTTTTGTCAGCCTTGCCGGGGCATAGTCGTCCACAGTTCACGAAACAGCTTACGCGGGTTGGCGATAACATCAGGTAAGTCAAATCATTCCGTGCACATTCTTTGCCGCAACGGATTGATAATGTTAGGCGAGTGGCACTCCATCGTTTCGCCCAAAATGACAACTACCTAGGGTTTAAGGGCAGGTCCGTGGCGGCAGAGCAACGCCGTCCTCGGCACTCGTTGAGAAAATGCCATATTGGGACTCGCCCGTCGTATGCACTAGAACTTGGTGCATGTGTGGGGGCGCCGCGAAGGCGCGAGGGGACGTCGGACAACTGAATGGCTCAGGACCCGAAGACGAAGCGGGACAAGACGCCTGACTTGTCTCTGGTTGGAACGTCGGCTGCTGCGCCGAAAACTTCCCGTCCTGCCGAAAACAAGCCAGCCTCTTCTGCCGAAAGCAAGCCAGCTCCGCCTGGCCCGCCTCCTCTCCCGCCCGCAGCATCCAAGACTGGTGGCCCGGCTGCCGCGGCGGCCCCTGCCAATTTGAGCACCAGCGCGGCCATACCGCTTCCGCCTCCGCCCTCCGCGCAGACCCGGACCGAGTCGCCAGCCGCGTCCAAGCCTTCGGATGCTGGGAAAGCGTCTACCCAGGAGCCTGGAAGGCCCACGCCCAAGACACCGCCACCGCTTCCGAAGAACACTCCGCCTCCGGAGGCATCGAAGGTCGTGCTGCCCTTGAAGCTTTCAGAGCTCCAGAGAAGGCCCAATCCAGGCAGCGCACACGCGGGCACCGCTCCACAGGCCACATCTGAGCTGCAGCGCGAAGGCGCTGAGAAGCAGCGCCCACCGGCGGCTGGTGCAGCCCCTCAGCCGTGGCCTTCATCTGCAGCGGAGTCGGCCAAGACCGAAGAACCCGGAGCTCCTGACGAAAGCCGTTCAGAAGGTGAAGAGACGACCGAGCGCAGGCCAGCTCGCCGTCGACCGGCAGGGCCGTCTCGTGCCCGGATTGCTGCCAACGACGATGTGCCTTCCATCGGTGGCCTGATCTATGCGCTCAACGAGCGGCCGTCGAATAGACCGTTCGTTTATGCAGCGGCAGCGAGCGGCATCTGGGCAGCCATAGGCATCGCATTCACGTGGGCTTTCATCAGTCGCGAGCTTACGGATGCGGTAGGTTTCTTCGATGTGATCGGACGGCCGGCGACACTGACCGCCTTCGCAACGGTCGTAGGTCCCATCGCTCTGTTCTGGTTTCTGGCCCTCCTGATTTGGCGCACCGAGGACCTGCGGTTGCGCTCGACAGCGATGACCGAGGTCGCTGTCAGGCTCGCCGAGCCGGACCGCAGCGCCGAGCAGTCCATCGCATCTCTCGGCCAGGCGGTGCGCCGGCAGGTCGCGTTCATGAACGATGCGGTCTCCCGGGCGCTCGGCCGCGCCGGAGAGCTGGAAGCTCTGGTCCACAATGAGGTGACCGCCCTCGAGCGCTCCTACGAGGATAACGAGCGTAGGATTCGCAGTCTCATCCAGGAGCTGTCGGGCGAACGCAATGCTTTGCTCAACACCACGGAGCGGGTCAACGAAGCCCTCAAGAGCATTGCAAGCGAGGTGCCTGTCCTGATCGAGAAGCTCTCAGGACAGCAGGTCAAGCTCGCCGCCATCATCGAAGGAGCCGGGCAGAATCTGACGGCCCTCGAGACTGCGCTCGCCCAGCAGACGGGCCGCCTGGAGCATACGCTCGGCTCGCGAACGCAGGAAATGCAGTCGGTCCTGCAGAACTATACGGCTGCGCTTGGTACCGCGCTCGGCAGTCGCACCGAGCAGATGCAGGCGCTCTTCGAGCAGTACAGAGCGTCGTTGGAAAGCTCTCTCGTCAATCGCACGGAGAACCTGCAGACCGTCTTCGAGGAGTACGCGCGTGCGCTCGATACGACGTTGGCCAATCGCGCCCAGGCGCTGGACATGCAGCTCGTTGAGCGTACCGCTGCACTCGACAAGGCCTTCACAGAGCGCCTGAAGGCATTCGACGAATCAATTCTGCGCTCGACCAGGGCGATCGACAGCGCTATCGGCGAAAAGACCGAGGCGCTGACCAACGCACTGGAGCATCATGCTCGCGGCCTGCGAGACACCCTTGGCCAGCAGGCAAATGAGCTGGACGAAACTCTGATGCAGGGCATCGCCGCCGTTCGCCGCACGAGCGAGAACATCACGCGCCAGTCGGTGAAGGCCATCGAAGGCCTCGCCACCCAGTCGGAGCTGCTCAAGAACATCTCAGAAAATCTTCTTGCCCAGATCAACAGCGTGACGAACCGGTTCGAAAGCCAGGGCCAGTCGATCATGCTGGCGGCCAACGCTCTGGAATCGGCGAATTACAAGATCGATTCCACGCTGCAGCGCCGGCAGGAGCAGCTCGGCGAAACACTCGAACGGCTTACCGCAAGCGCCGAGGAGATGAGCCGAATCATGCACGGCGCTTCGTCCTCGCTCGAGGGCTCGCTTACGCAGGCAGAGCAGCGCGCCCGCCAATTGACCCAGGAGCTGACGAAAGGTGCCGAGGCGCGGTCACGCTCGGCGATTGCCGAGATCGAGCGGATGAAAATTGCGGCCAACGTCGAAGCCGATCGCGCTTTCGACGAGCTCACCGCCAGATTTTCGCGTGTGTCCCGTCAGGTTACGGAACAGCTCGCCCAGCTGCAGACCCAGTTCAACGCCACCTCTGCAGAGGTCCGGAATCATGCGCAGCGCGCCGCTGCCGAGCTTGCTGCAGAGCAGGCACGCCTTCGCAAGCAGATCGAAGCCCTGCCACTCACCACGCGGGAAGGCTCTGAGGCCCTGCGCAAGGCCCTCAGCGACCAGGTGCGCGCCTTGGAGGAGCTGTCCAATCTCACGGCTCGGGAAGCAGCACGGCGCGATGTGATGCCACCGACGGAGCCTATTCCAGGCGGGGCCCTGACGCCGATCGCCTCATCCGACGAACCTCCGCGGCAGCGCTCCTTGAGCTCACTGACATCCACGCTGGCTAATGAGCTTGGGCAACGTCAACGGAAGTCGGGTCAGACATCGTCGATCTTTACCGAAATGGCGGAGCAGGACGGTTCCGCCGATAGCCGCGAGAGCTGGTCCCTCGGCGACCTTCTGGCCCGGGCGTCGCGTGATGAGGACAGCGCGTCACATCAGCCGCCTCCTCCGCCACCGTCGCGTTCAACCATCGACGTCGACGTGCTCGCGCGGGCCCTTGACCAGGCGACCGCATCCGCCATCTGGTCGCGGTTCCGGGCCGGGCAACGGGGCATCATGGTGCGCAGCATTTATACGGCCGAGGGGCGTGCAGCCTTCGACGAGGTGAGCAGCCGGTATCGGTCCGATCCCTCCTTCCGAGAGATGGTCGATCGCTATCTCGACGACTTCGAGCAATCGCTGCGCGATACCGAGCACCAGACCGGCGATGCTCGATTGCTTGCCAATCGCCTCGTTTCGGATACCGGGCGGGTTTACCTGTTCCTCGCGCACGCCAGCGGCCGCCTCTCTTGACGAATGCCCCACGCGGCAGCAAGTGCGGGCTATGGAAAAGCTCACTGTTGACGCTCAGATTGAGCGCTGGCCGCTAGCTAACGCCTTCGTCATCTCGCGCGGTGCCAAACGTGAGGCAGAGGTCGTCGTGGCGCGGGTATCCGATGGCGTCGCGACGGGCCGGGGCGAGTGCGTACCTTATCCGCGCTACGGCCAGACGCCCGAAGCGACGCTACGCGCCATCAAAGCGGCGCCTTCCGATCTCGATCGCAACAGCCTGCAGAAGGACTGGCCGGCGGACGCCGCCCGCAACGCACTCGATTGCGCCTTATGGGATCTGGAGGCGAAACGTACGGGCCGGCGGGCCGCTGAGATTGCCGGCCTTGCCCCCCTCAAGCCTGTGCTCACCTGCTATACATTGAGCCTCGATACGCCAGAGGCCATGGCGGCCGCGGCACGCGCGGTGCCACACCTCCCGCTTCTCAAGCTGAAGCTCGGCCGCCCAGGCGACGCGGAGCGCATGCGCGCCGTACGGAAGGCACGGCCCGACGCGCGTCTGGTCGCCGATGCCAACGAAGGCTGGCAATCAGCCGACCTCGCCTACCTCCTCGATGTGGCTGCAGAAACTGGATTCGAGCTCATCGAGCAGCCTCTGCCCGCAGACAACGACGCGGAGCTTGCGCGCATCAATCGCCCCGTCCCCGTCTGCGCTGACGAGTCGGCTCACACCACTGATGGGCTTGCCGCCCTTCGCGATCGCTACGACGCGGTGAACATCAAGCTCGACAAGACGGGGGGTTTAACGGAAGCCCTGCGGATGGCGCGCGAAGCGCGGCGGCTCGGCTTCCAGATCATGACGGGTTGTATGGTCGCCACTTCTCTGGCGATGGCCCCAGCCCTGCTCGTGGCGCAGCTTGCCGACTGGGTCGACCTCGACGGTCCCCTCCTGCTCGCACGCGATCGTGAATGGGGGCTCCAAATCCGCGATGGTATCATCTCGCCGCCAGACCCGCGCCTCTGGGGCTGAGGTTAGAAGCAATAAGGCGTTTCCGCTTTCATGCGCTCGCGATTGCTTCAGACGCGATCGCCCTTCACAATCGCGGCATTTCAAGGCTGCACTCAAGACGTCGCAGGCTTGCCTCAATGCGGCCGTCAAAGCGCCGGTGCTCGTAGGCATACTGAACGATTGTGTGAGGTGGAGCCAAGCTCGACAACGATCGGCATAAGTCTGCATAATGCGTTGCCGGGCTGCGGGCTGACGGCGGTTCTGCGGGGTATTCTGGCATGGAATTCAAGTCGGTCGCGGACGGCACCCTTGCGGTCCTGGGGAACGTGAGTGCCGAGACTTGGCGTAGCCTCCTCATTCTTCTCCTGGCCTTCGCCGCAGTGGTCTACGCCCTCCGGGCGAACGGATTTATCGCGCGCGTCTGGAAAGTTATCCAGGAGCTGATGCTCAGCAATTGGCAGCTTGCGCTACTCGGTACTGCTGCCATCGTCCTGTCTCTGGCATCCGGTTGGCGCACTTGGGATGGCATGCGTAACTTCACCAACGAGCCGCTGCTGTCCCTGATGATCACGTTCGGAATCCAGGCCGTGATGCTGATCGTCGCTTGGCTGATCGGCGAGAGCTTCGCCACCGGCATGAGCCAGCAGGTGGACGGCAGCAAGCGAGAGCGGACATCTGCCGATGCCATCATCGGAATGGTGCTGGGGCTCGCGATTTCTGGCGCCGTCTTCTATTGGCTGCTGCACGTCTCAGGCGCCGTAAGCTGGACGAGAACCGCCGACCTGTCATTCGATTGGAGCCGGTTTGCAACGGTCGCAATGTACTTCGCGATCGCGCTGCTGATCGCGGCGGCTATCGCTTACAGCTTCATTCGCGGGGGTGAGCTTGCGGTCCCCTACGTCAGGGGAACGCGTGTCATTGCCCGCAATGTGGTGCTCTGGGTCATGTTCCTGGCTTGTATGGGCACTTCCGTCTTCTTTTCGTTCGACTCCTTTTTCAGCGTCATTTTCCCCGAGGAGCAACGTAAGCGTGCGGCGGAGCTGCGTGCGCAAAATCAAGTCTCCGGCATTCTGTCCGATATTGGTGCGACCATCGCATCTCGGCGTGTGACTGAGGCCGCACGGCTCTTCGAAACTGCTGAGTGGCAGCACTACGACTCCCAGCTCACCGAGCTGACGCGCCGCGCACAAGCATCATCGCGCGAGATCGAGGCCTATTTTCTCCAGCAACTGGAGCAGCGCCGGAAGGCTGTTGCGGAGCAGCAGGAGCGCAAAGCCACCGCCCAGAGCGGGCAAGCCGGCCTACTGACCAGGAAAACTGCGCTGACGGAGGAACTGGCCCGGGCCCGTGGTGATCGGCCCCGGCTCGCAGCTGAATATGCCCAGCACAAGAGCGAGCTGGATGCCAAAGCGCGTCAGGTCGACGAGAAACGCGTCGAGGCCCTTGCGGAGGAGCGCGGCGTTGAGGGTACCGGCAAGCAGGGCCGTGGCCCCGTTTACCGCCAGCGGATGGCCGAACTCGAACGGTTGCAAGACGAATACGCGATCAAGGAAGAGCGGACCAAGGACGCAGAAAAGCGGCTCCGCGACTTGGAGACCCGTATCGCGCAGCTGGAGCGCGAGCTTGCGACCATTGATGGCGACCTCGCCAAGCTGGCGAGCGAGATGGAAGCTGCCGATCAGCTGATCAGGGCCGCGCAAGAGACGGGCGGAGATGGCGAGACGAAGCTCGATCCCAACCACATGCTGCCGCTCTTTGCGCAGGCACGCGCCGACTTTCGGCAGGAGCCATCCGCCGAGAAACTGGCAACAGTTGAACAGCTCTGCTCTCAAGTTACAGCCGCACTGGCGAGCACGCCTACCACGGAAGCGAGGGCGCGAGGCATCGACTGCAGCCCCAAGCAGCTCCACGAGGCAGCGGCTGTCGTATTCGGGCTCAATTCCGGTGTGAGGTTATTTGAAACTGAGTGCGCCGGCGGAACCAGGCTCGCGCAGCTTCAATCCGCAGACGACCTGTTCGGCTTCGCCCGCAAATGCCTTGCCGATAGCGGACTAACGAGTGCGGACACGGAGGAGCTACGGGCCCGCATCAACCGCGCCGAGCTCAAGCGAGACGACAAGGCTCACAGGTTCGTCGTAACGCTCAACGCTTTCGAAGATGGCAACACCCTGGCGTATCTGTCGCTCGCGATCGCCATCGGACTCGACTCACTCATTTTCATGGCCGGACTTTTCGGTGCCAACGCGGTCCGCTCGCCGCTATCGGACGTACCGACCTACAAAGCCCGCAGCGCCCAGCAGCTCGAGTCGATCATCGAAACGGCCTTGATTCCGCACAGGCTGGAAACAGCGCGTGCCGTGCTCGGTGCCATGCACCCGATTACGCCGACCGATGGCTTCACAGCAGAGGTCATCATTCACGAGGATGACCCCCACGCTTCCGATTTGCGCCGGGTGATGAATGCCGGTGCAACGATCGGCGCGGTGCGGCAGCCCCATCCAGGCATGCCGCGATACGAGGTGCGGGCCGAGCTGTTCGAGTACCTGTCCACCGTCGCCAGGAGGGAGTTCGAGGCCAATCAGCATTATGCCGCTATGGCCGATATGGAGCGGGTCATCTCAGTGGCCCTGTTGCCCGACATCGCGGGGAATGCCGAGACTGTGTTGAGCCATCTCCATCCCATCCGGGAGGAGAACGGCTATATGGCCGAGGTGTGGATGGACCGGGTCCCCGAACGTCACACACTCATCGTGCGCAGCGCGTTGAATGCAGGCGCGACATTTAACCGGGTCATGCGCACCGATCCGGAAGGAAGCAAATACCGAGTCCATGGTGACTTCTACCGTGTACTGGCGCACCTCAGAGGCCGTCTGCTCGGATCAGCCGGAGCCATGCCGCAAATGGGAACCTCGGTTGATGGCGGCGCTCTCTCCTCGAAACCCGACGAGCTGTACGTCAAAAACGACTACCATCGACAAATCACTCACGAGGCCAGCACCGCGCCGAATGGGGGCTCCGCGTTCACGGAGGACATGCGAGACGTGATCCTCATGGAGCTGCTCGACAGCGTCGGCATTCCGCTCTCGGCCTATGAGCGTCTGAGAAACGAAAGTGTGGCACAAGCTGCTCTCGCCGCCGGCGATGCCTTGCGTCGGATGGCATTCCGCAACGACAATCTGCACCAGGAATTCCATCAGCGCGAACGCAGTTGGGCGCACCGCCTCGAGCGCAAGCGCGGGGAGCTCCTCGAGCGGTTCAAAAACCAACGCACGGCATTACCGCTGGTGAACGAGCTATCGGTGACCATCGATCGCCTTCGCCCGGCTCTGTTGCTCAGCCCCGAATCCGACCTGCTCGATAAGCTGATCGAGGCGCTCGAGACCGCAGCCGGCTCCGACGACCTACAGCAACCAAGCGAGCAAATGCTTCTCAAACAGCTCAAAGCGCTGCAGTCGTATGACCTAGCCGACGAGGGTCCCTGGAAGCGCGCCAAAGATCTGATCGACCACTTCGAGGCCGACAGCCCGATGTCGCGGCCGAACTGATCTGCCGATTGGGGCGCGGTATACCCCTCCCCAGCGCTGCACGAATGACCGCTATGCGTCCGATTGGGCCGCCGATGGCTCGCTGGGTTTCTCAGCTGACGGGAGCAAATCACGCGAGATCGAGCGGATGAGTGAGATCTTCACACTTTCGACATGGTCGCGCATCAGCAGCTCGGCCCGGCCACTGTCCCGGCATAGGATGGCCTCGTAAATGCGGTAATGATCGTCATGCCGGCGGCGCACGTCGCGGCGCTCGAACGCAATAATGTTTCGATGGGATGACGGCGCGATCTGCTGCGAAAGGCGGAGCTGATCCCGCAGCATCCGTGACTGGCTCCCCGCAAGAATGGCGCTGTGGAAAGCGGCATTGATCTCCCCATAGAGAACGCGATCGCTCGCGGTGAAGTGCCCCTTCTTCAAGAAGGCCTCACCGTCCTCAAGGGCCTTCTCGATGATCGCGCGTTGCTCCGCGGCCAAGCCGAGCTGCGCCGCGCGCCGCGCAGCCAGTCCTTCCAGGGCAGCACGGATCTCGTATGCCTCTACGATGTCGTCGACAGAGTAGGCGCGCACGTAATAACCGCGGTTGGGGACGTGATCCAATAGCCCTTCACCTGCGAGTGATTTCAGCGCCTCGCGAATAGGCGTGCGGGAAACCTTCAGTTTTTCCGAAAGTTCGAGCTCATACATGCGTTCGCCAGGAGCGAACTCTCCGGCCAGAATCGCACCGCGCAATGTTGCGGCAATCGTTTCGCTCCGGGTCGTGGGCCCGCTAGCCTTCTTGGACGCCGGCTTCTTCTTCGAGTTTCCCACTTGCACACTTTCCTTGCAGCGATTGTCCAACATCACGTCCTTAGTCGCAGCCTTCTCGCAAGGCTAGAAAACGCGCTACCCTTGAGGATCTTGTGAAAACCTTCCGCCTCGCCGGGTGCTCACCTCAGGCACGATGCGTTCCAACATGTATACATTTATCCTTGACAGTTAGCGACATGCATATAATCCTTCTGACCCACATATGGACGTCGCCAATCATTGGACCATGGGTTCGAGGGGGGAGATACTCTTGCCAATGATCCGGACACACTCGCTTGCGCCAGTGGTTGGCTGATGGCGCTGCTATTCACTCCAAAAATCGTCACGCTGCCTATTGTCGGTGGGGAAGATTCGTTTCCCGTGCGGCGTGTCTATTGCGTCGGCCGCAATTATCTCGAGCACATTCGAGAAATGAAGGAAGCCGACGAGCGCGATCCGCCGTTTTTCTTCCAAAAGCCAACCGATGCGGTTGTCACGGAAGGATCTGAAGTTCCTTATCCGCCACAGACCGATGATTTCCAATTCGAGGTGGAGCTGGTCGTTGCGATCGGTAAGACGGGCGTAAATGTTCCCGTGGATCGCGCGCTCGACCTCGTTTACGGCTATGCCGCTGGGGTCGACCTCACGCGGCGTGATCGGCAGCGCGAGTCTTTCGCCAAGGGTCTGCCCTGGGAGGTGGGCAAGTCCTTCGACAATTCGGCACCTGTTGGCCCGATCCATCCGGTCTCAGCCGTCGGCCATTTGCTAGCCGGAGCCATTTCGATCGAGGTCAACGGCGTCGAGCGCCAGCGGGGCGATCTCAAGCAAATGATCTGGACGACGCCCGAAATCATTGCGAACCTGTCGGCTTCTTACCGGCTCGAGCCGGGTGACCTCATAATGACCGGCACGCCGGCCGGTGTCGGCCCGTTGCAGCCGGGAGATAAACTGGTCGCGCATATCGAGGGATTGGCGCCCTTTTCGTTTTCTATCGGAGCGAAGGTGTCCTGACCGATGCTACCTACAGAGCGCATTGCATATTCGGCAATTACGGAGCGGCCCCCACTGAAATTGCCCGGCAAGGCCCGAATGGTCGTCTGGGTCATTGTCAATGTGGAGGAATGGGACCCGCGCGAGACGATGCCGCGCACGGTCCTTACCCCGCCGGCGGGTGGGTCGCCGATGCCGGATATTCCAAACTGGGCCTGGCACGAATACGGCAACCGCGTCGGATTCTGGCGCCTGCTGGAAATTCTTGACAATCACGGCATCAGGGCGGTGCTGGCGATCAACGGCAAGGCGATCAAGACTTATGAGCCGATTTCCCGCGCCGCCCTGGAGCGTGGCTGGGAGTTCATGGGCCACGGCTTCGGCCAGAAAAACATGCAGAAGGTGCCCGACGAGCGCGAAGACATCCGCATGACGGTGGAGGCGATCAAATCCTTCACCGGGAAGGCGCCGCGTGGGTGGCTCGGGCCAGGGCTGACCGAGACCTGGGAGACACCCGATCTGCTGGTCGAGCAAGGCTTCGAATATATCTGCGACTGGGTTCTTGATGACCAGCCAGTCGTGCTGAAAACGCGCACCAAACCGATCGTCAATATTCCCTACACTCAGGAATGCAACGATGTCGCCATGATGCTGATCCAGCACCACAAGGCGACCGAGTATCACGATCGGGCAATGGATCAGTTCGAGCAGCTTTATCACGATAGCGCCGAATCCGCTCGCGTCATGGCGCTGGTCGTGCATCCCTACATCATGGGCGCGCCGCATCGAGCGAAGCACTTCCGGCGTGTACTCGAGAAAATCACGCGCCGGCCGGACGTCCTATTCTGGACGGGTGAGGAAATCTACGACTGGTATCTGCGCGAACGGCCAGATGCCCTCAAGAACATGGGCTGAGCTGTGGCAGGCCTCAACCTCGTTCAGGTGCTGAATGGCCTGACGTTTGCGGCATTGCTGTTTATCGTCGCGTCAGGCTTCACCCTCATCTTCGGCCTGTTGCGCATCGTCAACCTTGCGCATGGCGCGCTTTACCTTTTCGGTGGCTATATCGGCTACACGGTTGTCGGCGCGACGGGCAATTTCGTGCTCGGGGTGCTGGCCTCGATGGTCTCCATTGCCGGGCTCGGCCTATTCATCGATCAGGCATTGCTGCGCTTTGTTCGCGGCTTTCCATTGCGCGAGGTGCTGCTGACGCTCGGCGTTGCCTTCGTTCTGAACGACCTTGCTCTGGTTATTTGGGGCGGTGACACCTTTTCGGTCCAGATACCGGAGTTCTTGCGGGGTGCGGTGCGTATTGGCGGTGTCTTTTATCCGAAATACCGCCTGTTTGTCCTATTCTTGGGTATTCTCACCTTCATCGCGCTTTGGCTCTTGATCAATAAGACGCGGCTCGGCGCTCTTATCCGTGCCGGCGTGGACGATGCGGAAATGGTCGAGGCCATGGGCATCAATATCCGCCGCGTGTTTCTGGCAACCTCGATGCTCGGTGCCTCTTTGGCCGGACTCGGCGGAACCATCGGCGGAGCATTTCTCACGCTTTATCCCACGGCAGACTCCGAGATTCTCGTTTTCTCCCTGGCGATCGTCATCATCGGCGGCAGCGGGAGCTTGATCGGCGCAGCCGTCGGCGCATTGCTGGTTGGTATGCTCAATACGATTGGGCAGGTAATGTTTCCCGAGCTTGCATACTTCGTCATCTTCGGGCCAATGGCAGTTCTCCTTGCCTTCCGTCCGCTAGGGCTGTTTGGGAGGGCATCCTAATGGCCTCAGCGCTGACCTCCACTCGAAATCCACTATTGGTTTCGATCGTCGCTCTGGCCGTTGTGTTTGGCCTGCTGCCGCCATTCGTCTCGACGTACGAGATGAGCCTCGCCAACGAGGTGCTCATATTCGCGTTGCTGGCGATGTCCATCGACGTGCTCGCAGGCTATGCGGGCCGCGTCTCTTTGGGCCATGGCGCGATTTTCGGCATTTCGACCTACGTCGTGATCTACTGGACGTCGATCATGGGCGGGTCGGCCTGGGTCGGTTGTCTTCTCGGCATTGCCGCGGCGACGCTGGCTGCCGGTGTCTTCGCTTTGCTCGCTGCCCGTGTCAGTGGAGTCTACTTCCTGCTGCTGACTCTCGCGCTGGGCATGATCGTATGGGGCGTGTGCCTGCGCTGGACGAGCGTAACCGGCGGCGAGAATGGCATTCGGGGTTCTGGCCGCCCCGATATCATTGCGGATCCCACCGTCTTCTATTACGTCACGCTGGCAACCGTGCTTGCGTTGACGGTGATTATCTGGCGTTTCGTTCACTCGCCGTTCGGCCTTACGCTCCGTGGCATTCGCGATAGTGAAAGTCGCATGCGGAGCCTCGGCTACGGCGCCGCTACCCACATTTTTTTGGCATTCACGATAACCGGCTTTTTTGCAGGCGTGGCGGGCGCGCTCTACGCCCTGTTCAACGATTTCGTCAGCCCCTCGACGGTGCAATTGGCTCAATCGGTCGAAGGCTTGCTCATGGCAATCATCGGCGGAATTGGCACCTTGTTTGGCTCTTTCATCGGAGCGGCTGCCATCATTCTGCTGGAGAACTTCGTGAGCCAGTACACCGAGCGCTGGCAGATGATCTTGGGCTTTACGTTCATCGGCGCCATGATCTTTGCCCCCGAGGGTATTCTTGGTGGATTGCGCAAACTATTCACGAGAAGCAGCCGCCAGCGAAAAGGCTGACAGGAGACTCTGATCGAGGATACGGAGGAAACGATGGATCGCAGGACATTCCTAAAGCATACAGGGTTGGCGCTGGCTGCGACTGCAACGAGCGCTTTTCCGACCCCTCACATTGCACGCGCGCAGGGCGGTCCGATCCGCATCGGCCTTATGGCGCCTTTGAGCGGCGTCGTAGCTGCCGGCGGCAGAGAGATCGTCGAAGGCTTCAATATGTATTGGGAGGAGAGGGGCAACGAAATCGCCGGCCGCCCGGTCCAAGTGGTGGTGGAGGACGACGCGGGCAACCCGGATACAGCGCTGCAAAAAGCCCGTCGTCTCGTCGAGCAGGAAAACGTCGACTTTCTCTTCGGTAACCTCCTCGCCAATACGGGCCTGGCGGTTGCGAATTACGTCCGCGGAAACGGCGTCCCCTACTTCATTCCTGTCATCGCCGCCGACGATCTGACGCAGCGCGAGCGTGTCAGAAACGTCATTCGTGTCGCCGGTTACACGGCCAGCCAAATGCCGCGGCCGCTGGCCGACTGGGCGCTGAAGCAAGGCTACAGAAAGGTGGCGACCATTTCGCAGGACTACACCTTCGGGCACGAGCAGTGCGCCGGCTTTGCTCAGGTGTTCACCGAGGGTGGCGGCACGATCGTCAACCAGCTCTGGAATCCGCTGAATACTGCAGACTTCAGCCCCTATATCGGCCAGCTCGGCAGTATGGACATCGATGCCATTTTCGTCATGGAGCTGGGTGCTGACGCCTCCCGCTTCATGAAGCAGTACGCCGATTTCGGGCTGAAAGGCCAGATTCCGCTGCTCGGGGCACAGAACTTTACTGACCAGTCGGTGATCCGGACGTCCGGCCCGGAGTGCGAGGACATCGTTTCTTCGGCGCACTTCGCCGAAGGCTCCGACAATCCTGAAACGCAGAAGTTCGTAAAGGCGTACAGCGAGAAGTATGGAAAGCTGCCGTCACTCTACGGCTTCTCGCATTACTCAGGTGCGCTGTGGGTCGGGCAAGTGATCGAAGGCCTGCAGGGCGACATCTCGGATCGCGACAAATTCCTCGATGCCGTGCTGAACAGCGAGCTCACCAATTCGCCTCTCGGCCGCCCTGTACGCTTCGATGACTACGGCAACCCCATTTACGACGTATATATCCGCAAGGTCGTGAAGAACTCCGAGGGTAAATACTGGAACGTGCCGATCGAGACGTATCCGTCCGTTTCGCAGTTCTGGACCTATGATCCCAAGGAGTACTTGGCCAAGCCGCCATTCTCACGCGACAACCAGGGTATCAAGAAGTCCTGATCTATCGCCACAAAAGGCACAGCCGGCTTTCGGCTGTGCCCATTACGTTTCTATTGAAGAGCGCCTCTCGTGTCGGAAACTGCGCTTGTTCTCGAGAATGTCACTGTAGCATTCGGCGCGCTGAAAGCGGTCGACGATGTGTCGCTCTCCGTCAAGCGCGGTGAGCGGCGGGCGATCATCGGGCCGAACGGCGCTGGAAAGACGACGCTGTTCAATGCCATTACCGGCGTCTTCCCGCCGACTTCTGGTCGCATAACCTTCGAAGGCAAAGATGTGACCCGCATGCCGGCGCAGAAGCGCGCCCGACTGGGCATGAGTCGCACATTTCAGATCACCAACCTGTTTCCGACCATGACCGTCGAGGAGAACATGCAGCTGGCGTTGCGCGGGACCGACGCCAGCAAGTTCTCAATGCTCGGATCCACGCGACTGACGCCTGAGGAGCAGGATCGTGTAGCGTCTGCACTACGGATGTCGCGACTGGAGGAGCGCGGCTCGGTTGCGGTCAACGAGCTCTCATATGGCGAGCAGCGCCAGCTGGAGATGGCGATGGCTCTGGTGTCCAGGCCGCGTCTGCTCCTGCTTGACGAGCCGGCCGCGGGACTTTCGCCGGCCGAGCGGGTCATGGTTGCCGATATCATCCGCTCTCTGCCGCACGATTTGACTATGGTTCTGATCGAGCACGACATGGAGCTGGTGCTCAACCTCGTCGACTGGGTGACTTGCCTCAACAACGGCCAGCTGCTCGCGGAGGGCTCGCCTGAGGAGATCCGCACCAATCAGCACGTGCAGGACGTCTATTTGGGGAAGGCACGCTCCAATGCTTGAGGTCCGCAACCTACACAGCTACTACGGCGACGCGCATGTGCTGCACGGTGTCTCGCTTGAGGTGAGGCCCGGCGAGGTGGTGGCCCTTCTCGGCCGTAATGGCATGGGCAAAACGACCCTGATCCGTTCCATCATGCGGCTGGCGCAGCCGCAGGTGAGAGAGGGGTCTTTGCTATGGAAGGGTGAAGAGCTCAAGAATCTCACCCCGCACGAGGTGGCCTCGCGGCGCATTGCGCTAGTTCCGCAGGGGCGACGCCTTTTCGCATCGCTGACGGTGACCGAGCATCTGACGATGCTGAAGCCGGCCGGCGCGAAAGACGGTTGGACCGTCGATCGCGTCTTCGAGATGTTCCCCCGTCTGGCTGAGCGGAAAAATCATCGTGGCAACCAGCTTTCGGGTGGTGAGCGGCAGATGCTGGCCATCGGGCGCTCCCTGATGCTCGACCCCGAGCTCGTTCTGATGGATGAGCCCTCCGAAGGGCTGGCCCCAGTGCTCGTTCAGCACCTGGAGACCATCATCGCCGATCTTGGAAAGACTGGGCTTGCAATTCTTCTCGTGGAGCAGAACGTCTACAGCGCGCTTTCCGTCGCGTCCCGGTTCTACGTCTTGGAAACAGGCCGCGTTGTTCACGAAGCGACGGCGGACGAAATCAAGAAGGATCAGACACCGCTAATGCGCTTTCTCGGCGTCCACTGACGCGGTCTTTTCGAAAGTAGCGCCGGGCTAGAATATCAGGGGCGTCGAGCACGGGGGCGAAATCTCCCCTCGGTTCCAGCCGAAATTTGGAAGATCGGCGCGACAACCGGCGATTATCAATCAGAACAATTCCGAAGGCTTACCAGCGCTCAGCGCTCCCAGCCTGAACAGGACCGGCGGAGCGCTGCATTCATTCCTTGTCGATCAAGTCCCCCAGGTCGACCTCCTTGTCATTAGAGACATCAACGCTCTCAGCGACATCAACGCTGTCCTCCGAAGAGGCGGCGGGCGGGGTCAACTCCTCGGTCAGGAGTGCCGTCATGGATGCAACTTCTTCGGAAGGCGGTAGGGGCGCCGTATCGATCTCGGATTCGTGGGTAATCGTCTCGAGCAGGGCGCTCAGTCGTGCGCATGCAGCGTCAAGTGCAATAGCGAGCTTTTGGGTGCGCTCCGACTCGAGAGCTTGGCGGACGCTGAGCGCATAGATCGCAGAAGCCTGGCGCGCAATCTTCTCGCAAGTTTCCGTATTGATTTCGTTTGCATGCAGCGTCCAGGCTAGCTCGTGGAGATCCTCTGCTGCCCGCAGAATACCGTCTGGAGGTGAATCGGACGGGGCATTCTCATCGATCTGGCGAGGCCTTGCCATGAGCTCGACGCGAGTTTCGCTGAGGAATTGCCTCAGCTCCTCCACCTCGTTCCGGAGTTGCCCCAGAAGGGCCGGCGGCTGGCGGATCGAGTTCTGCAGTTTCTCTATCGCCGCTTCCAGCATGTAGCTGTCCAGACGGCGCGCACGCCGGCCGTGCTCGGCTAGAAACCAGCGGCCACGGGGGGTATTGAGCAGGGCAGCCTCAATGGTGCGATACTCCTGCTCAACGTCCATGGGCGTGTGGGCGTACGATTGCTGTTGCTGCTGCATCGGCCAATCCGGTCAGTTACAAACATTTACTTTCTTGAAGACATACGCCGATTCGAGGGTGGCAAGGCCGTTCACTTCTGATTAGTCCAAAGGCCTTTTTTCACGCCGAGGTCCATGAGCCTATCCACAACACCTGCACAAGCCTTCAGCCTGCGGCTGTCTCTGTTCTTCGCGGCGCTATTTGTCCTCTATGGCGTCCAGATTCCGTTCTTCCCTGTCTGGCTGGACTGGCGTGGACTGACTCCTGCCGAAATCGGTGCTGTCACGGCCGCTCCCCTCTTCCTGCGGATCGTCATCGGACCGGTTGCAGCATTTCTCGCGGACCGATCCGGCGACAGGCGCCGGGCAATCATCATTGCAGCTGGCTGCGGGCTGGCGGCTGTCGTCGCGCTGAGCCAATCGTATGGTCTCCTGCTTATCGCGCTATTTACTGCTGCATTCGTGGTGGGTTCGCAGACCTGCTTGCCGATCGGTGAGGCGGTCGCCCTCTCAGGCATTCGCGCGCTGGGTGTCGACTACGGCCGAATGCGGCTCTGGGGGTCGCTCGCCTTCATTGTTGCGACTTTCGCGGGCGGCGCGCTGGTCGAAAGTCTGGGAGCGACGTCGATCGTTTGGATGCTGGTGGCCTGCTCGGGCGGTCTGCTGGTGTCGGCGTGGTTGCTGCCGGTCAATCACCCAGGCGCCGCGGGTGAGCGGCCTGTCACGCCAGGGCGACGTCTCCTTACTCCGAGAGACGTCGTGAGGGTCGCGGCCTCATGGAGATTTCTGTTGTTCGTCGCTGCGGCAGGCCTAGTGCAGGCCAGCCATGCAGTCTTCTATGCGTTCGGCGTTCTGCACTGGCAGGCTCAAGGGCTCTCGTCCATCACGATCGGGGTGCTCTGGTCGCTCGGTGTGCTCGCCGAAATCCTGCTCTTCTTCTCCGCAGGGCGCTTTATGGCGCTCATCGGGCCGATCGGCTTCATTCTGGCCGGGGCCATTGCTGCCGTGGTCCGATGGGGTCTCATGGCTTTCGACCCGCCGCTGGCGCTGCTCTTTCCGCTACAGGTGCTGCACGGGCTGACATTTGGTGCCACGCATATCGGCGCCATGCATCATATCCACGCCGTAGTCCCGCAAGAGCAGGCTGGAACGGCACAAGCCCTGTTTGCGGCAGCTACGGGCGGAATCGGCATGGGCGCTGCAACGCTCCTGGCCGGCATGCTCTATGGGCCGTTCGGCGGCTTGAGCTACCTCGCCATGATGGCAATGGGCGTCATCGGGCTGATCGCTGCCGTCGGCACCGGACTTTCCTCCCCGACGCATAAACCGGACCACTCTTGAGGAGCCGTTTCGGCTCACGCCATGTATTGACCACCGTTGGCGTCGAGGCAGGCGCCTGTGATGAACCCAGCTTCGTCGGCAGCGAGGAAGACCACACAGCGAGCCACCTCCTCCGGTGTGCCGAGCCGGCCTACCGGGATGGACGGCAGGATCTTGGTCTCAAGCACCTCCTTGGGCACGGCAGCGACCATTTCCGTGCTGATGTACCCCGGTGCGATGACATTGCAGGTGATGCCTCTGGAGGCACCCTCTTGCGCGACTGCTTTGGTGAACCCCAACAGCCCGGCCTTGGCCGCCGAATAATTGGCCTGACCAATCTGGCCCTTTCGCCCGTTGATCGAAGAGATCGAGATGATTCGTCCGAAGTTGCGCGCCCGCATGCCCTCGATCACGAGACGGGTCATGTTGAAGACGGAATCGAGATTGGTCCGGATCACGTCGTCCCAATTCTCCTTGGTCATCCGGTGTAGCATGGAGTCACGCGTGATCCCGGCATTGTTCACCAGCACGTCGATGGGGCCGAGCTCGCTCGTGATCTGCCGTACGCCCTGCTCGCAGGCCGCGTAGTCGCCAACGTCGAACTTGAATACCGGGATGCCGTGCTCGCTCTGGAATTGACGGGCGGCCGCATCGTTGCCCGCGTAATTCGCTGCTACGCGGTATCCCTTGTTCTTGAGCGCGACGGAGATCGCGGCACCGATGCCGCGCGTGCCGCCGGTGACGACCGCCACACGTGCCATTCTTGCCTCCCAGATATGAACGCGCGAAGACCTGATCGTTTGATGTCGGACTGAAGTCCCATATTGCAAGGGCTGGCTATGATTTCACCAGCCCTTTATTGATCAGATCCTTTCCGGTCTCTGCGCGCGATCAAATCCGTTCGACGCACATCGCTACGCCCATGCCGCCGCCGATGCAGAGGGTGGCGAGGCCCTTTTTCGCATCCCGCCGCTTCATCTCGTAGAGGAGCGTGGTGAGGATCCGCGCGCCGGACGCGCCAATGGGGTGGCCGATCGCGATGGCGCCACCGTTCACGTTGACCTTCTCCGTATCCCAGCCGAGCCCCTTGTTGACGGCGCAAGCCTGAGCCGCGAAGGCCTCGTTGGCTTCGATGAGGTCGAGATCGTCGACGGTCCAGCCGGCCTTGGCCAGAGCCTTCTTGGAGGCGGGGATTGGTCCGGTACCCATGATGGACGGATCAACGCCGGCATGGGCCCAGGAGACGATGCGTGCGAGCGGCGTGATGCCCCGCTTCTCCGCTTCTTCCAGCGTCATCAGCACGACAGCCGCGGCGCCGTCGTTGATGCCCGAGGCATTGCCGGCCGTCACGGTGCCGTCCTTCTCGAACGCCGGGCGCAGCTTGGCGACGGCTTCGTAGGTGGTACCCTCGCGGATGTACTCGTCCTCGGAGACGACCGTCTCGCCTTTCCGGGTCACGATCGTTACGGGAGCGATCTCGTCCTTGAACTTGCCCGCCTTCTTGGCAGCCTCGGCCTTGTTCTGCGAGGCGACCGCGAACCGGTCCTGCTCCTCACGGGTGATCTGCCACTGGCGGGCGACGTTCTCGGCTGTCGTGCCCATGTGGTAGCCGTTGAAGGCGTCCCACAGGCCATCTTTGATCATCGTATCGATGAACTTCAGGTCGCCCATCTTGGTGCCTTCCCGCAGGTGCGCACAGTGGGGCGCCTGGCTCATGCTTTCCTGGCCACCGGCGACGACGATGTTGGACGAGCCGAGCTGAATCTGCTGCGCGCCGAGCGCAACCGCCCTGAGGCCCGATCCACAGAGTTGGTTCATGCCCCAGGCAGGGCTATCGACGGGGATGCCGGCCGCGATCGAGGCCTGCCGCGCGGGGTTCTGACCGGCGCCGGCCGTGAGGATCTGGCCCATGATCACCTCGTCCACATCGCCGGGCTCGATCCCTGCTCGATCAATGGCAGCCCTGATGGCTACTTTGCCAAGCTCGTGCGCTGGCAGACTTGCGAGCGAGCCGTTGAACGATCCTACTGGCGTGCGAGCGGCGCTCGCGATGACGATTGTCGAATTGTCTGCGCTCATTGTGCCTCTCCTGGATGACCCGGACTGATGACGATTTTCGACCCTGGTCAGAGGCCGGGCCGCCCGTCGCAATTAAAACTCCGACTTCCGGCACGATAGCAGCCGGCCCTCATGACCCGCAATGCAGAGTTAGGTGCACTGCAGCAGAAGAACGCCTGTCGAGACAAATCAGAGGTTGCCTAGCCGGGGTACTGTGCTAGCTTGTCAAATAGGGCCAATGCCACGATTTGACCGCCATGCTCAGCAAGAATGACCCAGCCGCCGACAAGAAAGAGGCGGTGGTCATCAAGAAATACGCGAACCGGCGTCTCTATAATACGGAGACGAGCACGTACGTGACGCTGGAGGATCTTGCGGCGATGGTAAGGTCCGACCGGGATTTCGTCGTGTACGATGCCAAGACCGGCGAGGACCTGACCCACTCGGTTCTGACGCAGATCATTGTCGAGCAGGAGGGGCGTGCTGGGGGGCAGACCCTGCTTCCAATTCCATTCCTGCGCCAGCTCATCAGGTTCTATGACGACAGCATCGCCCGGATGGTACCGAGCTATCTCCAGATGAGCCTGGAAACTCTGGTCAAGGAGCAGGAGCGGTTCCGCGCCCAGTTCTCCCATATGCTCGGCCAGAACCCCTTCGGCGCCGCCGCGCTCGACGCTATGCAGGAGCAGACCCGCAAGAACATGGCCATGTTCGAGAAGGCTATGGCCATGTGGTCACCTTTCGGCGGTGCCCAGGGTCCTGACACTAAACCGGAAGAGACACGAGCCAAACCGGAAAAGGAGGGTGGCGCCGAGCCAGTCTCCAAGAAGGCCGATCATCCGGCCGACAAATCGGAGATCGAAGATCTCAAGGCGCAGCTTGCGTCCATGCAGGAGAAGCTCGAAAAGCTGTCACAAAAGCAGTCGTGACTTGGGCCTAGTGAACGGTCGGATAGGCCAGGAAAGGCTCCCCTCGAAGCAACCAGGCTGAAGAACCTGGCCCCCTCCGCTTTCCCTCATTCTCCAATCTGGAAGTCACGCCGAGCGACGCGGATGCCGATAGTGTAGCCGGCCACCACGTCGATGAGTGCCGCCATCGTGATGAAGAAGAACACCGAGCTTGCCGCCTGAGGCACGAGCAGGAACTCGACCAGGCAAACCACGAACACGACCATTGACAGGCCATGGTCCAGAAGAGAGGCCGTGGTGGTGTAGGTCGCCTTCAGCAGCTCAATGAAGAGCAGCGCAAGCACCACCAGTATCAGCAAATCGCCCCACGTGAACACCCAAACGGTGTCGTGGTGGAGCATCGAAATTTCGAACAGCCGCGAGGCTAGAATCTCGCTCGGCGTGGCGTCGCCGCCTAGCAGCACGACGGCATTGTAAAGGATCAATGCCACCGCAATCAGCGGAATGGATCTCAGCGACATCACGCACCTCCGGTTCTTGGCCGACCAGTTCGCATGTAGCGGGTGCGCGGGCAGAAATTATGTCAGCCGGGAGCCAAATTCCTCGGTGCCATAGTTGAGCCGCCGCCCCCCGCAGTCGGCCCTCAATCGATGATCAAACCTCGTCCTTCGGCTCAAGAATCTGACGGCCGCGATACTTGCCGGTCTTGAGATCAATGTGATGCGGACGCCTCCGCTCGCCGGTTTCCTTGTCCTCGACGTGAACTGGCGCTTTCAGAGCGTCGGCGGACCTGCGGAAGCCGCGCTTCATCGGTGATACCTTCTTGCGGGGTACGGCCATACCTGTCTCCTTACGTCGGCCGGCGCACAGCGGGCCGACATCATCATCTCATTCAAACGGGTGAACAGAATCCCTGCTCCCGGACACACGGCGTCCGGCAGACCTCGCGCGCGCTTATAAACGGATTTCGCGTCAAACGCCAGCGTCCCTGAAGGTCAGCGCCGAGGCAAAACACAGGAGACCCGGGCGCCAGCAGTGCGCGCGCGTGCCTGCACGATCTGAGCGATCCGTCGCGTATGCGGCCCCGGCTTCCCTGCAACGCGCCTGTGCGGGTTGGGCAGGGAAGCAGCAAGTAACGCCGCCTCATAGGGTGTCAGGCGGGCCGCGGACTTCCTGAAGTGATGCCGAGCGGCCGCTTCGGCGCCGAAGATGCCCGGCCCCCATTCGGCGATGTTAAGATAGACCTCGAGGATGCGACGCTTGGGCCAGACCTGCTCCATTACGACCGCAATCCCCAGCTCCAACCCCTTCCGCAACAGATCCTTCGATGGCCATAGGAACAGGTTCTTGGCGACCTGCATGGTAATCGTGCTTGCGCCGCGGACATCGTCGAATCCTGCTCGCCCGGCCTGACGTAAAGCGGCCTCCATCTCGCGCAGATCCACGCCGTAGTGATAGCAGAACTGCCCATCCTCGGAGCTGATCACTGCGCGCACGAGATTGGGAGAGATATCGTCCAGCTTGACCCAACGCTGCTCGATATTGCCGCCGGTCAGTGCGCGGCCGAGCATCAAGGTCGACATCGGCGGATCAACGAACCGGAACAGGAGGAGAATGGGGGTGATAATGATAACAAACGCCGCCACAAGTCCGGCCAGTGCAGCCGTGCCTCCAATAATCGCCGTCCTGGCGCAAGACGGTACGTTAGCTGCGAGGCGTGAGACCCAATCCTCGACCTTGATGCGCGGCTGAAACGCTAGCGCCTCTCGTACTCTGTCCTGCAAAGCCATACTTCTGGACCAGCTCTCCACGGGAAGTGTTATAGCGTGGCCTGCACACGACGGCACCAGGCGCGATCTCGGGACGTAAACCTTTCTTTAATGGCGTCGGCATGACCCTCTCGCAACAGCTCCGTTCCCATGCAGAAGCAGTCGAGGATCGGCTGCAGCATATCCTGAATTCTCTGCCTTCGGAGGTTCCAGGCCGGCTTGCTGACGCCATGCGTTACGCAGTGCTCGGCGGCGGAAAGAGATTCCGACCATTCCTTGTGCTGGAAAGTGCTCGCCTGTTCGGATTGGCGAGCAACAAGGCACTTGCGACTGCAGCAGCGGTCGAGCTGGTGCATTGCTACTCCCTCGTCCATGACGACCTTCCCGCAATGGACGATGATGAGCTGCGTCGAGGGCGACCCACCGTTCACATCGCGTTCGACGAGGCAACTGCCATTCTCACCGGCGATGCACTACTGACGCTCGCATTCCAGGTGCTTGCGGGCGCTGAGACTCATCCCGATCCAATCGTGCGTGGCGAATTAACGTTGGGCTTGGCACGCGCGGCGGGAGCTGCCGGAATGGTGGGTGGTCAGCAGCTCGATCTCGAAGCCGAGCGTCTCCCCCGCCAAACGACGCACGACCTGCAGCACGTGCGACGCATCCAGCGGATGAAGACAGGGGCACTGATCGCCTTTTCGGCCGAAGCCGGCGCGATTCTCGCCTCGGCTCCGATCGAGGATCGAGTTGCGCTTGCAAACTACGGGCAAGCGTTAGGTGCTGCATTCCAGATGGCCGACGATTTGCTCGACGTGGAAGGCACGGCCGAAACGGTTGGTAAGTCGACAGGCAAGGACGCCGCCGCCGGAAAGGCTACTTACGTCGCGGCGCTCGGTATCGAGGGCGCACGGGAACGGTTGCGAGAGCTGGAAGCAGAGGCCCAGTCGCATCTGAACCGGTTCGGCACCCGCGCCGAGATCCTGCGACAAGCTGTCGCCTACGCGGCCACACGCACAAGGTGAGCTCACCCGCGGGGATCCGGGCCTGACTCGTTGGCGTTCCTGTCCAGTCTCACGACGGATAGGAGATGCCATCATGGCCACGTTCATCATGCTTACCCGGCTGAGCCACCAGGCCATTCAGTCGCCGGCCTCTTTCAAGGAGCTCAGCCACAAGGTGATGGAGCGCATCCGCAAGGATTGTCCGGAGGTCGAATGGAAGAAGAGCTTCGTCGTGCTCGGACCGGCTGATTATCTCGACATCTTCACTGCACCCGACATTGAATCTGCGATGAAAGTCGCTACGGTCATCCGCACCTTCGGCCATGCAACCACCGAGGTCTGGGCAGCCACGGAGTGGGACCGGTTTGTGGACCTCGTATCGCCGATGGCAGGTTCGGGCGGCACCTAGTCGAACATAGTAAGGGGCAAGCTCACCCGCCTTGCCCCGCGTCCCCTACCCTCAGTAGCAAGCCCGCGTGAGCATCTCCTTTGCGATGCCCTTGGCGCCGCAAGCCGGCAATCGCTGACGTAACGGCCGGACTCCGGCGCAACGAGTGGAAGAATGATTTTTGATCCGTGTTGCCCTACACTGCCCGCAGCCATCGAGCTGGGGAGAAAACGACCATGTCCGAAGCGATGATGGGCCGATTGGCCATTGGTGTAGCCGTTCTGGCAGTGATTGCAGCAATCTGGCAGTACAGCGCTGCAACGTCCGCGCACGATCGCGCCGCCGCCGCAGAGGCAGCGCGATCGGCATTACAGAGCCAGCTGGAAAATGTCATCGCGGCCCGCGAGGCCTCCGACCGGGCACTTGAGGAGGCAAAGGCCCAGGTCAAGGCTGCAGAGGAGGCCAAGAAGGATCTCGAAGCTCAGCTCGCCAGTGCAAAGGAGGCGCAGGCTGCCGCTGAGAAAACCGTAGAAGAGTTGAAGAGCCAACTGGCCGAAGCCCAGGCTGCGCAGCAGGCCGCAGAGACGAAAGCGCGTGGAGCCGCGGATCAGGTAAAGGCCGCGCTCGAGAAGGCCGAGGCTGCACGCTCGGCCGCTGAGCAAGAGGCGCAAGAGCTGCGCGCCAAGCTTGCAGAGGCGGAAAAGGCGCGTGATGCGGCCATTCAGGAGGCCAAAGAAGCCGGAGAGCAGTTAGCAAAGGAGCGCCAAGCCCGCCAGGCGGCTGAGCAGGCCCTCCAAAACGCGTCGCGGTCCGTGGTTCAGTAAGCGATTGCAGAAATTTTTCCGAGGGCGACGTCAGCCGCCCTCGGCAATCTGGAAAAGGTGGGTATAGCAAGTTCAGAATGAAACGTGATAACATTACATTTAGATGAGAGGCTGAACCTGCGACTATCATGACGGACATACACCTAAACGCCGCCTTCCCACGATCAGGCCATAACCATCGTGCCTGCATCGCTTTGGCGATCGAGCGGGCCGAGCGTGCCTTTGCAGCGAGAGGGTTGCGCCTGACCGAGCAGCGCCGCCGTGTCCTGGAAGAGATCGCCGCCTCACACCATGCCGTCGGTGCTTACGAAATTCTGGAGAGACTCGCTCGCAAAGGAAAGCGGCTCGCCCCGATCTCAGTCTATCGCGCCATCGATGCACTTATGGAGGTCGGCCTCATCCACCGGCTCGAGAGCAAGAACGCGTTCTTTGCCTGCCACGTCAAGCATACGGCGGATGGCGATCAGATCGTGCTCACCTGCGAACGTTGTGGTCGGGTGGCGGAGGTTCCCGGTAAGCCGGTGTTCGAAGCGATCGCCAAAGCCGCGCGACAGGTTTCGTTTCAACCGGGACACACAATCGCGGAAGTCAGCGGCGTCTGCGCCGAATGCAGGGCAGGCTAATCAGCAGGAACAACAACGATGACGGTGCTGGCGCATGCGGCGATTGCCGAGGATCCGCGGTCAGACCATGACGGCGGCCGTGCTCACCACCATGCCCATGAGCTGTCCAGCACGTCGGCATCTGGCGACGTTCTAATCAGCGCACGCGGACTATGGCTGACCCGGTCTGGGCGGATTGTTCTCGAGGGTATCGATCTCGATATCAGTCGGGGCGAAATCGTAACTCTCATCGGTCCGAACGGCGCAGGAAAGACAACCCTCGTTCGCGTTCTGCTCGGCCTCATCACACCCGACCGAGGTGAGGTTCGCCGCCGCCCTGGGCTTTCGATCGGCTATGTTCCCCAGCGTTTCGATATCGACCGCGCTATTCCGATGACGGTCGCCCGCTTTCTCCGGCTTGGCCGACCCGGCGAGCCCCGGCAGATCCAAGCTGTGCTGGAAGAAGTCGGCGCTCCTCATGTGTTGGAGCAGCAGCTCTCAAACCTCTCCGGCGGCGAGTTGCAGCGCGTCCTGCTTGCACGCGCGCTGCTCCGCAACCCGCAGCTCCTCGTCCTCGATGAGCCTGTGCGCGGGGTGGACTACGCCGGGGAAGCGGAACTGTACACTTTGATTGGACGCCTCAGAACCAGCCGTGGGCTAGGCGTGCTCCTCGTGTCGCACGACTTGCACGTCGTCATGGCGCAAAGCGATCGCGTGGTCTGCGTCAACCGGCACATTTGCTGCTCTGGCGTACCGGAAACGGTCGCCCGAGATCCTTCCTACGTTCGGCTGTTCGGCGCCCACGCCGCACAGGCCTTCGCGATCTACAGCCACGATCACGATCATCACCACGATCTCACAGGTGAGGCCCTACCAGCCGCCCCTGCAGCGGACGTGAGTGCGGAGCAGCAGAACGGAGCGTGATCGGCATGGATCCCTTTCTGATCCGGGCATTCGCCGCAGGCATTGGAGTCGCCATCCTCGCAGCTCCGCTCGGCTGTTTCGTGGTCTGGCAACGCATGGCCTACTTCGGCGAGGCCGTTGCGCAGGCGAGCTTGATCGGGGTTGCGCTCGGGCTGGCGTTCCACCTCGACCTGACGGCGTCGGCGCTCGCGCTCTCGGCAGCGATGGCCCTCGTGCTCATTGTCCTGGCACGGCAAGCTCTGGTGCCGCTTGACTCATTGCTCGGCCTGCTGGCGCACGCGGCGCTAGCCCTCGGCGTGATTGCGGCCTCCTTGGTGCAGGGTCCAACGGTCGACCTTCTTGGCTACCTGTTCGGAGACATCTTCGCTGTCTCGACGAACGATCTTCGGTGGGTCTTCGGCGGCGGAGCCATCGTGCTGGTGGCGCTCGCTTACCTTTGGCAGCCGCTGCTGTCTCTTGCCGTTCACGAGGAGCTCGCTGCGGCGGAAGGCGTTCGACGCGACCTGGTGAAAGGGGCTTTCGTCGTACTGCTGGCGCTCGCGATCGCCATCATCATCAAGGTCGTCGGGATCCTGCTTGCGATCGCTTTTCTCATCATGCCGGCGGCTGCCGCGCGGCCGCTCAGCGTGACCCCGGAGCGCATGGCCGTGATTGCAGCCGCGATCGCAGCTTTTGGTGCGTTGGCGGGCATTCAGCTTTCGGTGAGCTACGACATCCCGGGCGGACCGGCGATTGTGCTGGTGCTGGCGATGATCGCCGGGACATCATTGGTCGGTATGGCTGTGCGCAGCGGCGCCCGTTAGAGGGCCTGTGGTGACCCGCCCCTGTTCACCGCGGCTTACCTGGATTAGGTAAGACTTGCGAGAGACCTTGGACCAGGAGCAGCCATGGCTGATCTGATGAGCCCGCGGCGCAAGTCCGTGCCGGTCAATGTCGGCGGCGTGTTCGTCGGCGGGCAACATCCGATCGTCGTTCAGTCGATGACGAACACCGACACCGCTGACGTCGAAGCGACGGCGCAGCAGGTGGCGGCGCTCGCGCGTGCCGGCTCCGAGCTGGTGCGCATCACGGTTGACCGCGACGAGTCGGCGAAGGCGGTCCCGCGTATCCGCGAGCGGCTGGACCGCATGGGCATCCGGGTGCCCCTCGTCGGAGACTTCCATTACATCGGCCACAAGCTGCTCGCCGAAAATCCGGCCTGTGCCGAGGCGCTCGACAAGTACCGCATCAACCCCGGCAACGTCGGCTTCAAGGACAAGCGCGACCCGCAGTTCGCGGCGATTATCGAGCAGGCCCTGAAGTGGGGGAAGCCCGTTCGCATCGGCGTCAACTGGGGCAGCCTCGATCAGGAGCTGCTCACTTACCTGATGAATGAGAACGCCAAGTCGCCCCAGCCCAAAAGTGCGCGCGCCGTGCTGCATGAGGCGATCGTCCAGTCGGCGCTGCGCTCCGCCGCCCGCGCCGAGGAGCTGGGGCTCGGGGCCGACCGCATCATCATCTCGGCCAAGGTCTCGGCCGTTCAGGATCTCATTGCCGTCTACACGATGCTGGCCGAGCGGTGCACCTACGCGCTGCACCTCGGCCTTACCGAAGCGGGCATGGGTTCCAAAGGCATTGTCGCCTCGTCGGCGGCCATGGGCATTCTGCTGCAGCAAGGCATCGGCGACACGATCCGCTACTCCCTGACGCCCGAGCCCGGCGGGGACC